>OGPK01000002.1_pt1 | contig 417274 bp, 309 predicted proteins | sample 1552921 | NCBI WGS metagenome assembly OGPK01 (sample SAMEA2580264, study PRJEB22360) | human gut metagenome | biome: human gut; feature: human-associated habitat; material: faeces | place: Denmark | collected 2008/2010 | reverse complement strand
AGTATTACTGAATTATGAAGATGCGTGAGTAGTTCAATGGCAGAATGTCAGCTTCCCAAGCTGAACACGCGGGTTCGATTCCCGTCGCCCGCTCCAAAAAACAAATCGAGCGCCGTCCTTTGTGGGCGGCGCTCGTGCATCCAAGTATCTGCCTAGGTGTTTTTGTTTATGTGTATGGAGCAAGGGTGCAATCTTGCTTCGTTTAGGTATCGACTATTCGCAGCTAACGATGATCTTATTGGCGGGAGTTTCGTCAGAATCTTTTCTAAATGAAAGAGCCATCAATAGACCAGCAACAAGGAACGATAGTACTTCAGCAGCCAAAAGCGATGCAATTACACCGTCAGCTGCGAAGAGAATGCTGCCAATAAGTACGCATGGCAAGAAAGCAAGCCCTTTGACTATCGATAGGATGTTCGCCGCAGCTCCTTTACCACAGGCTTGTATGACCCCCATCATCAAGCCAGACCCAGCTGCAAAGGGGACGGCGAGAACTTGCATAATAAGAATGCAAGGTCCAAGGTTCAGGACGGTCGGGTCTTCGCTGAACCAACCTACGATCACGTTTGCGAATGCGACGATGACAACACAGGTGATGCTACAGAAGACTCCAAGGCACAGTGCTGTCTTTTTGATTATCTCATGCATCCTTCGTGTATTGTGAGCACCCCAAGCACCGCCGATGAGTGGAACAATACCTTCGTAGAGTCCCATGGTAACAAGCTCAAGAAGCTGAACCACACTCTGAGAGATGCCGAATGCAGCTACCATCCCAACACCATAGAGAACTGCGACGTTATTGAACACGAGACTGGCTAGACCCATAAGAAGCGCCATTAGCATGGCAGATGAGCCAATTTTGGCTATCTCTGTGAGCTGATATCGAGATAGGTGAATATCAGAGATACGCACAGAAAGGACTTCGCTTTTGGCTGCGATAACAACGAAGTAAGCAGCTCCCAGTGCGTTGGAGAGGACGGTTGCTAACGCAGCTCCTTCGATACCAAGTCCAAACGTGAATATAAAGACTGGATCAAGCACGATGTTGATGATAGCGCTTCCCGCAATTCCCAAGGAAGCTTCTTTGGATTTTGCGATAGACCGCGCAAGTTGGGATCCTACCATGTTCAATACGAAAAAGGGCGCACCAAGACAGCATATAGATAGATAGCTTTGAGCAGAAGTAGCGAGCCCATCAGTTGCTCCGAGAAGCCTGATCAAGGGATCCATGAAAAAGGAGAGGAGCATTGCGAGTATGATCCCCGCGACAACGGAGCCTATGATGGCAAAACTACTGCCAGATTTCGATGCACGCTCGTCAGACGAGCCTATTGAGCGAGAGACAAACGTTCCTGCACCCATTTCAAAGAACATGGAAACAGCTAGCATCAATGACATGACTGGCATGCTCAAAGGCAGCGCAGCGAGCGAATTAGTGTCACCCAGCATTCCCATGAAAAGCGTGTCTGTAAAGTTATAGACAGCCATTGCAGCCATTCCTAATATCATAGGGATGGCCATGTGGGCGATCGCTCTGAAGGCAGGTGCCTCTGTCATCCAGTAGCGCGCTTGCCTCATATCGTTTTCTGTCTGTTGGCAGCTCATTTCATCTTTCATTTTTTTATCTCCTTGTTTAATTGAGAGCGCACGTATCTAACCCCTGTCAGATGCAGGATTCGTATCAGCGCTTATTGTTCTCGGTTAGTTAAAGGGGTTCTTATCGCATCATCCCCATGCGGGGATCGAAGCTGCCTGGCATAGCTCCCCAGGGCGGTCTAGTTCCTCTGTCGAACTCAGCCCCCGCAGATGAAAAGAGACGTTCACGTGCATCCCATTCGGCATGCATATCTGCTACAAAGTTCTCATCAAAATCTTCTTCGACGTTTTTTAGCATGCGAGAGATGTAGTCTGAGAGTTGTGTGAGCTCATCATCCGAAAAACCATCTAGCATATCTACCTCATCTCTTTGTTCAATTTCGATATTGCAACCGGCCTCAGTGAGATAGATAAGAACGACTCGTTTGTCAGCATCAGATGGCTTGCGCTCTATAAGGCCGTCTTTCTCCATTTTGGCAAGGGTCTCGTTGAGCGAAGATACGCGTATTCCCAGAACTTGTGCAAGCTCTTTGGCGCTCAAGCCATCTTTTATTTTCAGCATGGCGATGATGCGTCCGCGACCGCGTGTTGGATCGAGAGGTGCTGGATGCCCAAAGTCTCCGCCACGTACTCGTCCCCTATGCTGACCTATGAGAAACCACAGCATTACAAGGTCGTGGGTGATTCTCCCTTTTAAGTGCATGAACATCCTTTCTACAGGGTCCTGTCGATCATGAATTGAACTATAAACGGGTCCTGTAGAAAATGCAAGAATTTTTTGCAGGAACCTGTAGAAAGTGAAGAATTTCCAAGACTTGACAGGAAGTTCCTGTCAAGCTCGATCAGCATGCATTTTCGCCACCATATCCATAAAACGCCTGCTGGCAATAGGTACACTCGCATCGTCTTTCCATGCAAGCGCGATCGTGCGGAAGATAGGTGGTTCGCAAGGATGTGCGCGGTAAGCTCATGATGTGAAGCTGAGTTTACGAGCTCCAAAGGGTGTCCTAAAGGCTGCTAGAATGAAATCTATGAACGAACAGCACGCCTACAAAGCATTCATCTTTGATCTGGATGGTACGCTTCTCAACACGCTTCCCGATCTAGTGAACGTAACCAACAAAGCTCTTGAAGAAGAGGGCTTCCCGACGCATACGCCCGAGCAGATCCTTACCTATATCGGCGACGGTGCGGCATCGCTCATTAGCCAAGCAGTTCCAGCAGATGCAACCCAAGAACAGTTCGAGCGCACCTTCAAGCGTTTCAAAGAGAACTATCGCGATTTTGGCATTCTCTACACTACTGAATTCGATGGCATGAAAGATGTTTTGCAGAAGGTGAAGGATGCGGGAGTGGGACTTGCCATCATGTCCAACAAGTTTGAACAGGGCGTTATCGACGTGCGCGACCGATTCTTTTCAGATCTGATCGAGGTTGCGCATGGCGAATCTGAAGCTATTCCTCGCAAGCCCGATCCAACTGGGTTGCTTCTGTGTGCAAAAGAGCTCGGTGTCGATCCGAGCGAAGCACTTTTCTTCGGCGATTCAGCAAGCGACATTCAAGCAGCGCATAATGCAGGCATGAAAGGCGTTGCGGTCATGTGGGGCTATCAGCCTCATGAACGATTGTTAGGCGCGCAGCCCGAATATGTCATCGATGTTCCTGCAGATATGCTTTCGCTTGCAGGGCTTTAGGACGCGCGAGCTATGACCGACCAGCTGATCGCGAACCCCGCTGCCAATGTAGCATCGATCTACGAGCGTCAATGTGCTATTGAATGCGCCGACCTTACCAAATTCTACGAAGGCAGCTTGAATGCGCTGTTTTGCGTTATATCGAGCATACAGCCGACCGAGCGCGAGCAAAAAGCGCTTGAGGCTACTGCGCAACGCGGCAGTTTCGCCTCTCAGCAGATGATCTGGGTCACTACGAACGTATCGCGTGAAGGTGCAAGCGAAAGTTCGAATACTACACTCGATTCAGCCGATCTCATGCGGCTTGTCGAAGCAGTCGATCCTCTATGCCTGGTCGTGCTCGATCAACGTGCAGCTGAAGCGCTCTCGAGGGCATACAACCAGCCAGTAAAGCTTGAAGCCTGCGACTCGATCCTCGGCCGCCCTTGTTGTGCGTTCGTTGATTTCGCACGAACCCTCCAGACCGATGAACGCAAGCAAAGAGCATGGGCGCTTTTCAAGGAATTGCTCGCACACGTGAACGACCTCTAGACGCATTGATATTTCGAGTCACTATAATAGAAACGAATCGAACGAAAGGTACCCCATGGCGAACAAGTCTCTAGCGACCACACCCGATCAGCAGACCATTCTCGTAACAGGTGGCGCGGGATTCATTGGTAGTCATACGTGTGTTGAGCTACTCAATAAAGGTTATGACGTAATCGTGGTAGACGACCTTTCAAATTCCAGCGAAGAGGCGATCCGCCGTATTGGCCAGATCACGGGAAAGGCCGATCACCTCACGTTCTATCAGGTGAACATCCTCGATCGCGAAGAGCTTGAGAAGGTCTTTGCCGCGCATGATATCGATGCCATCATTCATTTTGCGGGATATAAAGCTGTAGGCGAGAGTACTCAAAAGCCGCTCGAATATTACTGGAATAATGTGACAGGATCACTCGTTCTTTTCGATGTGGCGCGCAACCACGGAGTGAAGAACATCATCTTCTCGTCTAGCGCGACGGTATATGGCGATCCAGAAATGATTCCCATCACCGAGGAATGTCCTTTGCATGAAGCAACAAATCCTTATGGTGAAACCAAGGCCATGCTCGAGCGCATCCTTACCGATCTTCATCGCGCAGATAACGAATGGAACATCGTATTATTGCGCTACTTTAACCCGATCGGCGCACACGAAAGCGGCATGATCGGCGAAGACCCGAAAGGCATCCCGAACAACTTGCTCCCGTATGTGGCGCAGGTTGCAACGGGTAAGCTCGAGTGCATCCAGGTGTTCGGTGACGATTATCCTACCCCCGACGGCACGGGCGTGCGTGATTACATTCATGTGGTCGATCTTGCACGCGGCCATGTGAAGGCGCTCGACTTCATGGGTGGCAAGGTCGGCACAGGTAAAGCAATTGGCCTTGGCAGCATTGAAGGCCCTGTTGCTGCAGATGGCACGCGCAGCGGTGTCGCGGTATTCAACTTAGGCACGGGCACAGGCTCGAGTGTGCTCGATGTTATCAAAGCTTTTGAGCAGGCGTGCGGAAAAGAGCTTGCCTACAAGATCGTTGATCGTAGACCGGGAGATATTGCTGAGAACTATGCGGCATGCGATAAAGCCGCCGAAGAGCTCAGCTGGGTCGCGCAGTATGATCTCGCACGTATGTGCGCAGATGCTTGGAATTGGCAGAGCCAGAATCCGAACGGTTATAATGCGTAGTCTTTGATATCCCAAATGAGCACTTTGGGATGTGTCGTTCTTGTGTTCGTTAACACTAATTACAGTGAAATTCACACCGCTAGTAAAAATGAGACCCCGCGCCTCTCATTTGCAGGCTCATAATACAGACAGCTTTCAAAGCTTCACCACACATCAGCACAGCCGCAGGGATTTATACCTCATGCGACTCTTCATCAAGAGATAGGAACTAAGCTATGTGTACTAATGGAGTGAACACTGATCAATTCAAAATGATGCTCGAGCAGATGGACGACCAAATTGCGCTCAATCGCCGCTGGACTCACAAGCTCTATCATAAGGCCGACGATAATGGATATGAAAAGACTGCTGCCGTGCTCAAAGAAGTGCAGGGTCTGATGGATGAAGCTCGTGCGCTTTTGACAGATGCGCAAGATGCACTCGACAAGGATGCGAGCGCTGCACCTGGCGTTACGGTCAACCTCGTTTAATTCGAACGGAGGGGGACTCGATGAGCAGCGATCTGATGCGTTTTTCGGTAGCGATGCCGGAAGACCTTCTTATAAAATTCGATCATTTGGTCGCACGCCGCGGCCTAGCAAAGAATCGCAGTGAGGTTATTCGCGATCTGGTGCGCGATGCATTGGTCGAAGGTGAATGCGCGACTCCTGGCCGTATCGTAATGGGAACGCTTACGATCGTCTACGACCACCACGCAAGCGATCTGCAGGAAAAGCTGCACTATATTCAGCATCACTATCTTGAACATATCATTACTTCGACTCATGTGCATGTTGACGAGGATAATTGCCTTGAGGTCATCATCCTGAAAGGGGAGACGGGCGAGGTTCAAGATGTAGCGAATCTCATTTTAGGAACAAAAGGCGTCAAAACCGGACGTCTGGTCATGACCACTACGGGCGCATTCATCTAGGAAACGATCATGGACGAAACGGTACTTCTTGGACATGGCAGCGGTGGATCGATGATGAAACGCATTATCGATCAGGTCTTCTTCGAGGCGTATGCAGGCGAGGAATTGCTAACGGGCGACGATGCTGCACGACTTCTTGCTCCTAACAATGGGCGTATTGCTTTCTCGACTGATAGCTTCGTGGTTACTCCTCAATTCTTTCCTGGTGGCGATATCGGTCGTCTGGCTGTATGCGGTACGGTGAATGATGTGGCGACCAGTGGTGCGATCCCGCAGTATCTCAGTTGTGGTTTCATCCTGGAAGAGGGCTACCCGATAAAAGACCTCAAACGTATTTGCGTCAGTATGGCAGAAGTAGCCAAAGAGGCAGGCGTGCGTATTGTGACGGGCGATACCAAAGTGGTCAATCGTGGCCATGGCGATGGTGTTTTTATCAACACTTCAGGTATTGGCTTTATTTCCGAAGGCATCGATCTATCAGGCGCTCATTGCAAGCCAGGCGATAAGATCCTTGTGAGCGGTACGCTTGGCGATCATGGTATCACCATCATGAGCTGTCGCGAAGAGCTTGGCTTCCAAGCCGACTTGCAAACAGACGCAGCTCCACTCAACCATCTTATTCAGGAGGTACTGACAGCAGCACCCGATACTCGCTGTTTCCGCGACCCGACACGAGGCGGTCTTGCTTCCACTCTGAACGAACTTGCAGATCAGTCACAAGTTGATTTCGTCATCGAAGAGGAATCGGTGCCGGTAAAGGATGCGGTGCGTGGCGCGTGCGAGATGCTCGGGTATGACATCTTCCAAGTTGCTAACGAAGGCAAGATGGTGTGTGTGGTTCCCGCCGATCAGGCCAATGCAGCGCTCAGTGCCATGCAGGCGAACAAGTATGGGAAAGACGCAGCCATCATTGGTGATGTGGTCGAAAAGCCAGCGGATCGCGATGTGCGCGTATCGCTGCGTACGAGCTTTGGCTCCCTGCGTATCATGGATATGCTGGTGGGCGAACAACTTCCACGCATCTGCTAACTTTGCAAGTGCAACTTGTGCTCTGTAGCGAATCATCTTTCATATTAGATCTTCGGTTGGATCGATGAAAAACGCTTCTCCGTAAGGTCGTAACGATTAGTTGACTTTCTCGTCAAACACGCTGGACGATGCAGAAAAACTACGATAATGAACTCATAGAGGCATTGGAGCGAGAAAGGAAGAGCAATGGCACGTATTGACGCATTCGGCATGCCGAGCGCAGAGCTTATCACGAGCATCGAAGCGATTGTCGGCACAGGCGATAAAGATATTGTCGTAACAACAGATAATAAAGACACATTAGAAGATCTGACCAGTTATGCGAATAACTCAGATAGCTTCATGGAAGTGCATGATATCGACAATGGCTGGGAAGTTCACCTGGGTATCGGTCAGGTAGGTACTACCCCTGAACCTCACTCAAACATCTCTTCTGTTCCTGAAGACGCTGTTTAGGCTTCAAAAAGCGAAAACCGCTTACAGAAAGAATGTGTAAGCGGGTTGCATCGAAAGCTATCCGTGGTATTTTCCTACAGAGGGGTTTTCGCCCCGATCTAGTTTTTTAACTAAAACCGAGGAGAAGAGGTACACGATGGCACATCCAGTTATTCTGGAAGAAGAATGTATTGGCTGCGGCATTTGCGTTGACGATTGCCCTCAAGAGGTGCTCGAGGTTGTAGACGGTGTTGTGGCGGTTATCAATGAGGACTCTTGCATCGCATGTGGCGATTGCGTTGAAAGCTGCCCGATGGGTGCAATCCCTGAGATCGTTGAGGACTAAGTAACCTTTTGGCAAGTAACTTTTCAAACGTTCAACAAAACCTCTGAGTGCTGAACAAGCAGCTCTACTATGGATTGAGTTCGTTTGACATGGTGAATCGAGCGTGTGTGGACTGAGAAGCTGTGCGGCTCGTTCAAAGGGTGAGGTATTAGGTTCTGATATCTCAGCATAATCGAATTAATTATGTGTGAATTATGGAGGCGAACATTAGTTCGTCTCCTTTTTATTTCCCTTTGAACTGCAGAAATGCGAATAGGATTTAAATATCTAAGTTTGAAACGCATAAAACTTTACAAAGACACACTTAGATTATATTATGTCAATCGTTGGAGTTTTCATACTATTGCTCCACTTATTTATGGGTAATACAGGGTTCGGTAAAACGGGTCTCAATTGAAAGGATATGCAAATGTCAAAGATTATCGGTATCGACTTGGGCACAACCAATTCCGCTATGGCGGTCATGGAAGGTTCGGAGCCCGAGATCTTGGTGAATGCTGAAGGCGATCGCACGACTCCTTCAGTCGTTGGTTTTGGTAAAGATGGGGAACGTACGGTTGGCAAAGCTGCCAAGAATAAGGCGGTCACCAATCCAGAAAATACAGTTGCTTCAGTAAAGCGCTTTATCGGCCGTTCTTATGGCGAGACGGACGAAGAGCAGAAGACTGTTGCTTACAACGTAAAGAACGGAAATGGCGGCCGTGCAGTCGTGGACATCGATGGCCACGACTACATGCCAGAAGAAATTTCCGCTATGGTCTTGCAGAAGATCAAGTCTGATGCGGAAAAACGTGTAGGCGAGCCTATTACGCAAGCGGTCATTACCGTTCCGGCTTACTTCAACGATGCGCAGCGTCAAGCAACGAAGGACGCAGGCAAGATCGCAGGTCTTGAAGTCATGCGTATCATCAACGAGCCTACGGCAGCAGCGCTTGCTTATGGCTTGGACAAGACGAACAAAGACGAAAAGGTCCTAGTATTCGACCTTGGTGGCGGTACCTTCGACGTTTCCGTTCTTGAACTCGGCGACGGTGTGTTTGAAGTTTGCTCGACCGCAGGCGACAACCATCTTGGTGGTGACGACTGGGATCAGCGTATCATCGACTGGATCGCAGACAAGTTCCAGGCAGACAATGGCATCGATCTTCGCAAGGATAAGATGGCGATGCAGCGTCTGAAGGAAGCTGCTGAAAAAGCGAAGATGGAACTTTCTTCCACCACGCAGACCAATATCAACCTGCCGTTCATTTCTGCAGGCGAAGCTGGTCCATTGCACCTTGACTACACGCTTACTCGTGCAGAGTTCGAGCGCATCACGAAGGATCTGCTCGATCGCTGTAAGAAGCCTGTTGAGCAGGCGCTGAAGGATGCAGACCTGAAGACGGGCGACGTGGATGAGGTTATCTTGGTCGGTGGTTCGACTCGTATGCCTGCTGTGCAGGAACTGGTCGAGAAGATGACGGGCAAGAAGCCGAACATGTCCGTGAATCCGGACGAGGTCGTCGCAATGGGCGCAGCTGTTCAGGGCGGCGTTCTGGCTGGCGATGTCGAAGGCATTTTGCTGCTCGATGTTACTCCGCTCTCACTGGGTGTTGAGACCATGGGTGGAGTCATGACCAAGATGATCGAGCGTAACACCACTATCCCAACGCGCAAGACAGAGATCTACTCCACCGCAGCTGATAATCAGACGTCGGTCGAGATTCATGTTCTTCAGGGCGAGCGCGAGATGGCAGCAGGCAACAAGACGCTCGGTAAGTTCCAGCTGACCGGCATTCCTGCAGCACGTCGTGGTATGCCACAGATCGAGGTCACGTTTGACATCGACGCTAACGGCATCGTGAATGTTTCCGCGAAGGATTTGGGCACGGGCAAACAGCAGCAGATCACTATCTCAGGCTCGACTGCGCTTACCGACGATGAAGTCGATCGTATGGTGAAAGATGCAGAGATCCATGCAGAAGAAGATGCTGCGCGTAAGCAAGAGGTCGAGATTCGCAACAACTGCGATTCGTTGATCAACGCGACTGAAACCACGCTTGCAGAAATCTCTGACAAGGTCGGGGACGACATGAAGAAGCAGGCTGAAGATGCTATCGCTGCAGCACGAACTGCACTCGAGGGCACCGATCTTGAGGCTATTAAGTCCGAGACCGAGAACCTCCAGCAAGTTGGTTATAAGCTGGCAGAAGTGGTCTACAGCACTGAAGGAGCTCAGGCAGGTGCAGCTGCAGAAACAGCAGAGAGCACCCCTGCGGACGATACCATCGAAGCGGATTTCGAGGTAGTCGACGAAGACGAGAACAAGGATAACTAGTCATGACGAATGCTGCATCTGATGAAGAGGTAGAAGTTCCTGCCGCTGCAACAGATCCAGAGGCTGAAGTCGTCGATGCGGAGATCGTAGAAGAGACCGACTCCTCCGATCAGGGGGGGGAGGTCTCTGAAGAACTTTCAGCTGAGGACGAGATCGCAGCCGCAAAAGCTGAAGCGGCTGAATGGCAGAATAAATACCTCAGGCTTCATGCGGAATGGGATACTTACCGCCGTCGCATGAAAGAGCAGCGCGAAGAAGAAAAGCTTCGCGCAACGGAAAAGCTTGTCGAGGACATCATCCCGGTACTCGATGACTTCGAGCGAACCATCAATTACGCTACCGAAAATGGTGAAGAAGGTTTGCTCGGCGGTGTTACAGCCGTACATAGCAAACTCAACGAAGTGCTCGTGAAAGAAGGGGTTGAGGTTATCGATCCCGTGGGGCAACCCTACGAAGCACTCGAAGCTCAGGCCGTTGCAACGGTCGACAATCCTGCAGTCCCGGATGAGACTGTGGAGCAGGTTTACCAAAAGGGATACCGCATGGGCAATAAGGTCATTAGGCCAGCCATGGTAACGGTAGCTGTTGGTGGACCAAAACGTGAAACCGACGAAGACGACAAGAACGAATAGATGAGTTCTTACAACAGGCGGGTCACACAGGTCCGCCTGTTTCACGTCAATAAGAAAAAGAAAGAGAGGTGGAACGAATGGCATCCACACCTGATTATTATAAGACGCTAGGCGTTCCACGAAGCGCAACTGCTAGTGAGATCAAGAAGGCCTATCGCAAGCTCGCGCGCGAACATCATCCCGATGCTGGTGGTGATGAGTCGAAGTTTAAAGAAATCAACGAAGCTTACGAAGTGCTCTCTGATGATAAGAAACGCGAGATGTACGACCAGTACGGCACCGCGAATGAAAACCAAATTCCGTTCCAGGGCGGCAACCCCTTCGCTGGAGGTAATCCCTTTGGTGGCGGCCAGTATACCTATACCACTACAGGTGGCGGCAACCCCTTTGGTGGTGGCGGTATCGATTGGGCCGATATCTTGGAAAGTCTGCGTCATGGAGAAGGCGCATTTGGGACTGATTGGAATTTCGGCGGCGGAGCAAGTCGCCAGCCGCAGCCCCAGAATGGTGCAGATAAAAAGGTAAATCTTACCGTTACATTTGACGAAGCGTTCAAGGGCGCAGAGAAGAAGGTACGTATCGCCAATCCTGATACACAGGAGAAGGAAACGCTCACCATCAAGGTTCCTGCGGGAGCTATGGAGGGCGGTCGCGTCCGCTTGAAGGGCAAGGGCCAAGCTGGTGTGAATGGTGGAAAAGCGGGAGACCTTTTGGTCACTATCAAAATCGCCCCCGATGACACTTTCCGCCGCGATGGGGCCGATGTGGTCATGAAGTTGCCTGTCAGCATCGACGAGGCAGCATTAGGCGCGCAGGTGGTTGTACCTACCCCTGAGGGCAAGAAAGTACGTTTGCGCATCCCCGCTGGAACACAGGATGGAGCGGTGCTTACCTTGAAGGGTCAAGGCGCACCTCGTTTGGGCAAGAACGCTTCAGGAACGGGTGATCTTAAAGTCGAGATCGAAGTGAAGATCCCGACCGAGCTCAATGATGAGCAAAAAGCGGCACTCGAGGCTTTCAAGCAAGCAACGACTGAAAGCGTAAGGGGGTAGGCGTGATGAACGATCGGAATCGACCGCTCTACATGATCGGTGTCGCGGCAGAGCTTGCAGGCGTTCACCCACAGACCTTGCGTATCTACGAGCAGAAGGGCTTGGTCAATCCGCAGCGTACGCGTGGAAATACGCGCATGTATTCACAGGCGGATATCGAACGACTGCAACTTATCAATGAATTGACAAGTGAGGGTATCAACCTTGCAGGTGTCATCCGTATCTTGGATCTGCAAGGTCGCTTAGACGAGCGCGATTCAGAGATAGATGATCTGCATAAACGGGTACGACGTCTAGCAGATCGTGTTCATGAATTGGAGACCTATGAGCAAGTGAGCACTCTAGTGGCTCATTCTACCTCATTGGAGCTTAGGCGCATTCGTTAACACATGCCCTTCTGGGCGGTGTGTCTCTCGATGCTCCGCTCATCATAATGCAAGCCTGTGAACAGGCTTGCACAACAACGAAAGGAAAAGCTTCATGGATTTACAGAAGATGTTAGAAAAACTGGCGCTTTCTGCCCAAGAAGCTCTGCAGTCCGCCATGAGCATTGCAGGCGATGCAAAGTCGGCCATGGTGGAGCCAATACATATGCTGGCGGCGTTGCTTTCGTCAGGCGAGCACAATATCAGTTCGATCATCAAACGCATTGGCGCAGAGCCAAATATGCTACGCGAAGAGGTCGATGCAGAGATCGCTCGTATGCCGAAGGTCGAAGGGGGCGGCATCATGGGTATGACCGCACCTTCTATGGCGCTCGTCCAACTGCTCGATAAAGCAGTGAAGATCGCAGAGAAATTGGGAGATTCTTACGCCACGAGCGAGCACCTGCTCATCGCCCTCTCGGAAGAGAATGATGCGGCAGGTAAGCTTTTGAATAATGCAGGAATTAATAGAAATGATATTGAAGAAGCGTATGAGGAATTGCGAGGTGATACGCGCGTGACTGATCAACAATCAAAAACAGAATTCGAGGTACTGGACCAATACGGCAACAACCTTACCAAGGCTGCGCGCGAAGGTAAGCTCGATCCAGTCATTGGACGAAACGAAGAGATTCGCCGCACTATTCAAGTGCTTTCGCGTCGTACGAAGAACAACCCTGTGCTCATTGGCGAGCCAGGTACAGGCAAGACAGCGATCGTAGAGGGATTAGCGCAGCGTATTGTGGCTGGCGATGTTCCCTCGTCGCTACAGGATCGCGAGCTTATTGCACTCGACCTGCCTTCCATGTTGGCAGGCGCGAAATATCGCGGCGAGTTCGAAGATCGTTTAAAGGCGGTGCTTCGTGAAGTAAAGGAATCCGACGGGCAGATCATTCTGTTCATTGATGAGTTGCATACCATCGTTGGTGCAGGCTCTTCAGGCGATTCGTCCATGGATGCGGGCAACATGCTCAAACCAGCGCTTGCGCGAGGCGAGTTGCATGCCATTGGCGCGACTACGCTCGACGAGTACCGCAAGTACATCGAGAAGGATGCGGCGTTGGAACGCAGGTTCCAACCAGTCATGGTGGGCGAGCCTTCTGTGGAAGATACTATCGCCATTCTTCGTGGTCTTAAGGAGAAGTACGAGATCCACCATGGCGTTCGTGTGACCGACCCTGCCATCGTGGCTGCAGCTGAGCTGTCGAATCGCTATATCTCTGATCGCTTCCTGCCGGATAAGGCGATCGATCTTATGGACGAGGCGGCATCTCGCCTTCGTATCGAGATCGATTCGATGCCTGAAGAGGTCGATCTGGCAGAGCGCAAGCTCACGCAGATGCAGATCGAAGAGCAGGCGCTTATGAAGGAATCTGATGAGCCGAGCAAAGAACGTCTCGAGCAGCTGCGCAAGGATATCGCTGCAGCGCAAGAGTCGCTCGACAAGCGTAAAGCCGAATGGAAGAACGAAAAGGATTCCATTGTTTCGGTGCAGAACTTGAAAGCCGACATCGAAGCCGCTCAGCTCGAAGAAGAACGAGCTACGCGCGAGGGTGACCTGGCCCGCGCGTCTGAGTTGCGATTCGGCCGTATTCCTGAGCTGCAAGAACAACTGAAGCAAGCAACCGCAGCACTCGAGGCACGCCAGGCTGACGGAACCATTCTGAAAGAGGAAGTGACCGAAGACGAGATCGCTGAAGTTGTTTCTTCGTGGACGGGTATTCCTATTACGAAGATGATGCAAGGAGAGATGGAAAAGCTCATCGATCTGGAAGATCGTTTACATGAGCGCGTGGTCGGACAAGACGATGCAGTAGCTGCTGTAGCGGGTGCGATCCGTCGAAGCCGCGCAGGTCTTTCCGATCCAGAACAGCCCATTGGCAGCTTCTTGTTCTTAGGGCCTACGGGCGTCGGCAAGACCGAGCTTGCTAAGGCATTGGCAGAATGCCTCTTTGATGATGAAAAAGCTATGATCCGCATCGATATGTCGGAGTACATGGAAAAGTTCAGCGTGCAGCGCCTGATCGGAGCCCCTCCAGGATACGTGGGCTATGATGAGGGCGGTCAACTGACTGAAGCGGTTCGCCGCAAACCCTACAGCGTCATCTTGCTCGACGAGGTAGAAAAAGCTCATCCCGATGTTTTCAACGTGTTGCTGCAAGTGCTCGATGATGGTCGTTTGACCGATGGTCAAGGCCGCGTGGTCAGCTTCAAGAATGCCATCATTATCATGACATCCAATATCGGAAGCCAGCTTATTCGCGAGCGCGATGCGGAAGAGACTGTGGGTGATATGGTTGAGGATATGCAGAAGATGACCCCAGAAGCAGCAGCAAAGCGTATGGCAGAGTTTGCCAACCGCATGCAAGACGCACTGCGAAATACCTTCAGGCCTGAGTTCTTGAACCGTATTGATGACATCATCACGTTCAACGAGCTTAATATCGCGAGCATCGAGCCGATCGTTGATCTGCAGCTTGCTGATGTATCAGCGCGTTTGAAGGATCGTCATATGACGTTGGTAGTAACACCTGCTGCAAAAGAGCGTTTGGCTATTGATGGGTATGATCCTGTATATGGTGCCCGTCCGCTCAAGCGACTCATTCAGCGCCAGGTAGTCGATCGTATTGCAACAGGCATCATCGAAGGAAAGATATTCGATGGTTCAACGGTCACGATCGATCTTGATGCAGACGGTGATTATGTTGCTGATGTCGACAACAACGGCAAAGACGCAGCACTGCCTGATGGAGCAGCTGAACTGCTCGAAGAGGCAACATCGTTCTTGAACGAAGTCGAGGACGATCAATAGTTTGATCAGGAATATGATCGAGACAAGAAAAAGACCGTGGTGTGCACGTGTGCGCCACGGTCTTTTGTTTCCAGGCTGTGAAGTAAACTCATAGCGAAATCATAGTGATTTGGGTTATAGTGGTTATACGAGAGGAAAAAGGAGAAAAAATGCGCCAGCCTCACATCTCAACACCTGGAACCGATACGTTTCTTATCGCAGTCGATTCTTTTGACGATGGTGCGATGCGAGGTGTGCTCGATAGCGTAGGAATGAAAGCTCCTGTGCGCTTCAACAGTTTGCCGAGCCTCATCCTTACGATCGATGCCATTCTTGACCAGCAGGAAGAATCATTACAGCCCATCCTTCGGCATATCGATCCGTCGTTTGCTCCTACGATAGAGCTCGAAGTGCTCTTCCGCCACAATCATTCATGGCAGGGCCGCATCCGTTGGGACTCGGGGCAAAAACAAGCAACGTTCAAGAGCGTGCTCGAACTTCTTTTTATTCTCGAGATGGCTTTTGGAGACTAGAGCGGGCCGGGGAGTGCCGGCTTCGGTTCGCTCTGTTTCATTAGCTCATTGCATTTTGGTATGAACTGTTCTTTTTGCCGCAGATTCACGAACCTCGGGCGATACTAGATCTAGTTGACGAAAAAGCATACGACGAGAGTTGGATGATCCTATGGCTATTACGACCGATGTTGTCATCGACCAAGATGCTTGCACGGGCTGTGGCGCATGTATATCCGATTGCGTACAGCACAATCTTTCTTTGATTCACGGAAAAGCATATCCGCGCACAACGTGCATGAAATGCGGGCATTGCGTGGCGATTTGTCCCGAAGGGGCACCTTGCTTGCCCTGCTATGCCGATAATCCGGTCGACTATGATGCAAAGACGTTCGAGCTTCCCACAGAAAATCTTATCAATGCTATCAAATTTCGTCGGAGCATTCGCGATTTCAAAAGCACACCGATCTCGATGGAGCATCTTCGGTTGCTCATGGAAGCAGGCGGGCATACACCGACCGCGAAGAACACACAGATGTGTCGTTTCGATCTTGTCCAGGATAGCCTGCCAGAATTCAAAGAGTTGATCTGGTCGTATCTGGAGGATACCTACGAAGCAGATCGTGTCATGCCGATTCCCGCCGAAACGCTCGGCCGTTTTATTGATCGACGCCGAAGCAATCCTGAAGATGACTATCTTTTCCGTAATGCGTCAGCGGTTTTGTTCATTGAAACCCCCGACCCACTTGATGCAGGGCTTGCTGCAAGTGCGATCGAGATGGTGGCTCAAACGCTAGGAATCGGGGTTCTTTATAATGGATATTTGCGTCGCGTGGTCGATTCTTGCCCTGCTGCACGTGCATATTTCGATATGAGCGATGAACGAGGTTTGAATGTCTGCATGCTGCTTGGATATCAAGCGAGGACCTATGCTCGTACGGCGCCTCGTCGTTATCCGAGTGTTGTCTTGCGCTGATCGCGTGCAAGGTTCTTCATCCTGCTCATCAAGCCATAGACTCATGTTTGATCCATTATGTGGCTTGAGAGCGTTACACTTCTGATAAAAGGAAGAAGAAAGGTTCTCGCTATGGCAGACAGAATGATCGATCCTACCAACAACGAGCCTCAAGGCGATATCACTGACGAACTGAAGGCTGTTATCCAAGCGGCGCTGAACGAGGCGGCCTCTAAGATGGAGGCTGGAGAAGAAGTTGTTCCGTTCACAGGCTTAGCCGTCAAAGAGAACCTCTTTATCGAAACACATCCTGGCGACGATGCTGAAACTTGTTTTATGCTGGCACGCCGTGAAGTAGAAGGTGCGCGCGGTGCGACGGCATATGCGTTCTGTTATGACGGATATCTCGATACCGCAGAGGGCGTGAAGGATTGCATCATCGCCGAAGGCGGATTGCCAGGCGCTTCTGAGGCCTATGCGTTTGGATATCTCTATGACGAAAGCGGGATCAATAAAGATATCGTCTATATCGGCCCCGCTCCAAATTTCATGGAGGGATTGAAGCTCGAGCTTGATATCGAAGGTACGCTTGACCCTGCTGCGGCGCTCAAAGGTGAGTGGAGCGAAGACGACTCTAAAGCGGCCGAGATCGCAGAGACGGATTTCAGCACCTCTGATGCAGTTGCCGAGAAATAATTGAAAACATGCAGAAGGGTTTTTGGATGCTGGCAACTGCCAGCATCTTTTTTTGTCAGGAAAAGAACGAAATATGTCCTAAGAATAAAAAAGCGCCCGTTCGATGAGCGGGCGCTTTTGTTCTATAAAGCTTCAGCAGCGAGCCTATTTCTTGTAAAGCTCGATCCTGTTTTGAAGCTCAGATTTGTCTTCGACTTCGTGACGAAGCACGATATTCACGATCTTGCCAGTCTTCTCTTCGATGGCGGCAACATAGGGGTCGAGATGTTTCGACTTGAGCTTCTTGTCGTCTTCAGTCTTCACGCACAAATCGAGCACAGGTGTGGTGATCTCTTCTTCGTTTGCAGCAGGGCCGAAGAGCCATACTTTCTCGATGAAGTCGATCTGTTTTGATGCCTTGGCAACAGCTTTTTCGAGCTTCTTGTAAGAGAGCGCCTCGTCTGCTGGATCGACCTCGTCTTCGAGATCTTCGTAATCGGGAGCATCGGAGGTCTCGAAGTCGTAGGCCTCTTCGATCGCCTCATCTTCAGAGGCTTCATCATCGCCATCATCGATGCCTTCGTCTTCATCGAGATCTTGTGCAACGATATCATCTTCAGCATCGTTATCTGTGGTAAAGGAGTAGAAGCTGTTCATTTTCTGAGGCTCTTCTTCAACAGCATCGGAAGTGGTGAACATATCTTCTTCAAGTTCATTGTCGTCTTCATCGTCGATCTCGACCTCTTCGAGCGCGACCGCATCGGATGTGGCGAAGCTGTCCATGCTCTCAACAGGCTTGATCTCGGTATATCCTTCAGAGTCTCCAGTTGCGTAAAGCGAAAACGCGGAGCTTGAAGGCTCTTCTTCAACTGCGTCAGATGTCGAGAACATGCTCATTTCTTCTGCACGTTCGCTCGGAGCGTTCTCGCTAGCCATATTCTCATCTTCAAGGTCGTTGTTTGCTTCGTGAGAAGAAAAAGTCTCTTCCGATACGGCATCAGAGGTGGTGTAATTTCCTTCAGCTTCAGCTTCAGCCCAGGTGCGCTCTTCGACAGAGAAAGCGCTTGGTGAAGCCACTTCTTCGAACTCCTCTTCAGACGTTTCTTCGAAAACCGCATCAGATCCTGAGAAATTCTCTTCAGCATATGCTTCAGAGTTGGCCGCTTCTTCTGCGGTCATAGAAGATGTTGCTTCGATAGCAGGCACAACAGCTTCAGTAACAGCCTGAGCAGAGACTGCTTGACCAGCACCTTGTTGGAGCAATGCTTTGATCTCAGCAAGATCTTCCTGAATGCTCATAAGCATGCTTTCGTCTTTGCTTGGCTCTTTTGCTTTGGTGTCTGCGATATCGAGACCGGTTTGAAGGTAGAAAACGAACGCCTCGGTACGCGAGATGCTCTCGCGCTCAGCATGAGCATCGATGCTCTCTAAAATATAGGTGGGAAGCCTTAATGAGACATGCGTTTTGGCCGTAGCCGTAGAATTAGTTGAAGCCATGATCTCCCTTTGATGGTCTCGAACGGATTACGGGGTTGAATACCTTCCCATTATAAAGCCCACAACAGCATTAATGGTAAAAAACTAAGGAATAAAACCATTGATCTTTCGAGCCCCGCGAGTGGTTTTAATAAAACGTAAGATCATTGATGAGCCAAGGTTTAGATAAACGTCAAAAAAAGTTTAGATGCACTCGATAGGATAAGAGTGCGCAACGGTCCTAAGCGAAGGGGAGACGAACAAACGCTGAGCGTCCGTTGCGCGCAATGAAGAGAATCAAATGCTCTTGAGTTGTGTGGAAAACACGGGTGAGCGGGAATCGCGGTTTGTCACAGGGTGGCCTATTTGTTAAGATAATTCGGCTATTCCTGTTTCGGGCTTGCCTTCATGTCCCGAAACCGTAAGTCCAGAGGAGGTGACCATATGAAGGCTTATGAATTGTTGTTTTTTGTAGCTCCGTCAATCGACGAAGAAACCCGTTTAGCTGTTATGAAGCGCATCGAGACTGCCATCACTGCAGATAAAGGCACGATCGACAACGTTGATAACTGGGGTAAGCGTAAGCTCGCTTACGAGGTAAACGGCTTGACCGACGGTGATTACACCCTTATTGATTTCCACGCAAATCCTGAGAGCATCGCAGAGTTGGATCGCGTTTTGCGCATCACCGACGCTGTTGAGCGCTTCATGATCGTCAAGCGTACCGATCGCGATTAATCCATGATCGATGCAGCCGTTTCGAGATGGCTGTTCAAATAAGGAAATCAAAGGCAAATGGGATATCATTTGCCCGTTGAAAGAGGTTTTGAAATGAGCATCAATAGAGTGATCATCAGTGGTAATCTGACGCGCGATCCTGAATTGCGCTCCACTGCAAGTGGCATGCCTGTTTTGGGCTTTGGCGTTGCGGTAAACGACCGTCGTCGCAATCAGCAGACAGGAGAATGGGAAGACTATCCGAACTTTATTGATTGCACCATGTTCGGCGCTCGTGCCGAGAGCGTTTCTCGCTTCCTCTCTAAGGGGAGCAAGGTTGCTATCGAAGGAAAACTTCGTTGGAGCCAGTGGGAACGTGAAGGGCAGAAGCGATCGAAGATCGAAGTGATCGTGGACGAGATCGAATTTATGACATCTCGCAATGATTCTGGCATGCGTAGCGCTGCACCGATGCAGCCTGCCGCATCCGCCCCAGCGATGCCAGCTGCAGCACCAAGTGCCGCTCCTGTGGCAACGCCTGTGGTCGATGCCTCCGTATACGATGAAGATATCCCGTTCTAATCACGAACGAAAGAGGTTAACTAATGGCCGAATACAATAAGCAGCCTCGTCGTAAGTACTGCCAGTTCTGCAAGGATAAGGCAGAATACATCGACTACAAAGATACTCAGATGCTGCGTAAATATGTAACTGACCGTGGGAAGATCAAGCCCCGTCGTGTGACCGGCGCTTGCACCCAGCACCAGCGCGATATTGCTAATGCTGTTAAGCGCGCTCGCGAAATGGCTCTCATGCCATACGCAGTGCCCGCTATCAGCGGTCGTAGCAATCGTCGCGATCGTTAAGAGGAGGCTTACATGAAGGTTATCCTTTTAACTGAACTTAAAGGCAAAGGCGGAGAAGGCGACATCGTTGAAGTTGCCGATGGCCATGCCAACAACTACCTGTTCCCTCAGAAGATTGCGGTTCCTGCAACCAAAGGCAACCTAAAGCAGCTCGAACAGCGCAAGCACAACATCGCTTCTCGTGAAGCTACGCGCATCGAAGAAGCAGAAAAGCTCAAGGCTGCTCTTGACGAGCTTACGGTCAAAGTCGAAGCTCGTGTAGGTGAAGAAGGCGTTCTGTTTGGCTCTGTCACTGCGGCTATGATCGCTGATGCGCTCATGGAAGCAGAGGGCATTGAGCTCGATCGTCGCCGCATCGACCTGAAGAACCCTATTAAGAATGCTGGTACTCACGAGGTGGTCGTGTCCATTTATCGTGATATCAAGTCCAATCTCACCATCTTGGTTGGCAACGAAGAGACCTTCGTGGCTACTGAGGGTGCAGCAGAGGCAGAAGCTGTTGCAGAAGATGATTTCAGCACCTCTGACGCAGTTGCTGAAGAAGCCACTGCAGAGGCAGCAGAAGCGGACGCCGAATAAGCATTATTTTTGCACGCAGTGCCTTTGTGCGCGATTGCCTGCTAAACTAGACTTCCCGATGCCCGTGCGGCACCGGGAAGTTTTTTATCGTACAACAGATTCGCAGCAGCATATAAGGTCAAGACGAGCAAATCAAAGGAATCCCATGCCTGCCACCACTTCAACCGACCAATTGGCTCAATCGCCACTTACGCAGAAGAACAAGATGTTACCTCAGAACATTGAGGCAGAACAGACTGTATTGGCAGCTTGCTTGCTCTCGATGGGCGTATTCGAGGAAATCTCGCTTCGGCTCAATCCCGAAGATTTCTTTCGACCAGCACATCGCATCATCTTCGAAACGATGCGCGACATGAATGCGCGTTCGATTCCTATTGACGTTATTTCGGTTGCTGATAATCTCGAAGCTGCTTCACAGCTTGAAGCAGTAGGTGGTCGTCCCTACTTACTCGATCTTGCGAATAATACCTTCGCACTCACAAGCTGGCAGCACCACAGCAGCATCGTTCACCGCGACTCGATGCGTCGTCAGCTTTTGCTCGCTTCTGCCAATATCGCATCGCTTGCCTATGACTCTCCTGCTGATGGCAAAGAACTGATCTCTCAAGCGGAAGCATCGCTGTTCAATGTGACCGAAAAAGAAGTCAATGCCTCATTCAAGAACATCAAAGAGCTTATTCTTGAAGCAACAGAAGAACTGAACGAGATCGCAAGTCGCGGTGGCGTTCTACAAGGGGTGCCGACTGGTTTTAAAGACGTCGACACGCTGTTCAATGGACTGCGTGGTGGCCAGTTGCTCATCTTGGCAGCTCGTCCTGGTGTTGGCAAATCATCCTTCGCGATGAATCTAGCCGTGAATGCGGCGAAGATGAATTCGACGGTTGCATTCTTCAGCTTGGAGATGTCTTCGATCGAGATCTCGAAACGCCTGCTCTCTTCAGAAGCAGGGATCGGACTCACGACGCTCACGAATGGCCGCATCGACGATAATGCTTGGGCGCCGCTTTTCGATGCTTCAGAGCGACTGAGCAATATCGATCTTTACATCGATGATGCGCCTGGTCTTTCGCTTGTGGAGCTCCGTACGAAAGCTCGACGTATCATGCGTGATGTTGATCGAGGTCTTATTATCGTGGACTATCTGCAGCTCATGAACCCTGTTATCCCACATCCGAATAATCGTACTCAAGAAGTTGCCGAGATTTCGCGTGGCCTTAAGATGCTCGCTAAAGAGCTCAACGTGCCCATCCTTGCACTCGCACAGCTATCGCGCGCAGTTGAAACGCGTAACGATAAACGACCGATGCTCTCTGACCTGCGTGAATCAGGCTCAATCGAACAGGACGCTGACATTGTCATGTTCATCGATCGCTCGCTCAATGAATCTGAAGCAGAATCAGACAAGCGCCCTGATTGGGGCACGGCAGACTTGTTGGTTGCTAAGCATCGAAACGGTCCGACACGTGAAATCAAGCTCACCTGGTTGGCTGAGCGTACGAAATTCACCGACTTTTTCGATGATTCGACCTACTAGGTCATATGCAGTAGAAAGCCAGGGTGCCTTGATCACTGAGTCGAGCAGATAGGCATGAAGACCGTGCAACAACCTGCTAACGGACTCTTGAATCTTGCGTATATCAGGTAAACTCGAAGCATGGCTCGATCGACTACATTCATCCATGCAGCGGATCTGCACCTCGGTGCACCATTTAGAGGTGTGCGCGAGCTCTCGCCTGTGTGGGCCGATCGGCTTGTGAGATCTATTCCTGATGCTTATCGGCAGCTTATTGATCATGCGCTTTCTGAGCAGGTTGATTTTGTTATCATCGCAGGGGACGTGTTCGATAGCTCACATCCTTCATATGCCGATTTCTGTCTCTTTCGCTCAGGACTCGAGCAATTAGGCAAAGCCGGCATTCCTGTTTATTTCTGTACAGGCAATCATGATCCTTTTACGATGTGGTCGCACGATTATGGCGAACTGCCCGAGAATGTTTTCATGTTCGATCCTAATGAGGCAGAGTTCTTCGTCTTCGAGAAGAACGGAGATCCACTGGTCATCCTAGGAGGTCGAAGCTACTACAATCAAACGTGGCCAGCATCCGAGAATATCGCCGAGGGTATATCGCGTGAAGCAGCATTGCGCATAAATGAACAGGCGCCATTTTGCGTAGGCGTCATCCATACCGGCCTTAACATCGATCCGACAAGGAGCCCGGTGAAACCGAAGGACCTGATGGCACGCAATATGGACTATTGGGCATGTGGGCATATCCATCATCCTCATTTCGTGCCCAAGGATGCTCCGCTCATCGCATTTTCAGGGTGCATTCAAGGGCGCGATATCCATGAGACAGGCCCTCATGGCATCTTGAAGGTGGTCTTGAAGGAAAACCTCCCGACCGAAATCGTGTTTCTTCCTACTGCGCAAGTGGTATGGGAGCGCATCACGGTGGATGTGTCTTCTTGCGTTACCATCTCAGATATCCAAGAGGCAATAACCACAAAGCAGTTCGAGTGTAACGCGGATTCTCAATGCCAGAATATGCTTTGTCGCATCACGCTAACAGGGACAACGCCGTTGCATTACGATCTTTCTCGTCGTGTACTCGAAGACCTGCGTTCGATCATCAATGATCGCTATCCATTCTTCTTCATCGACGATATCGTGGATACTACGCGTCCCGAGATCGATAAAGAGGCTATCGAGAAAGAAGCGCTGTTCCCTGCAGTCTATCTTGCAACTATGCGCACACAACAAGAAGAAGTGCACGACGGGCTCACCTATCTAGAGCAGCAGTTCAGCGCACGCGATCTGCCACTTCCTCATCTGCAAAAGCATTTCGATGCGCTTTGCGACGAAGCAGAGATGCTGGTGCTCGATCTTTTGAGCGAGAGCTCAAATGACTAAGGATCGCATGATGGGAAAGAAGACCGATAAGCACACATCACCCAAGCAGACGTATCTTGCTTCAGCATATCTGGAATACGTTAAGCTCACGAATTTTGGCAAATTCGCCAACATGATCGTGGGGCCCTTCAAGCCTGGGCTCAATGTCGTATATGGAGCGAACGAGGCAGGCAAGACGACCATCAGCGAGCTTATCAAAGGGGTAATGTTTGGATGGCGTGCTTCGCGCAAAGGGACGAATAGCTATAAACCAGAGAATGCAGATCGCATCGGCAGCTTATTCTTCAAAGACATGAAGACGGGCGATGTAGAAGAGCTGAAGCGATCGAAGAATAGCGAAGGTGTTCTCGATACGCTTCATGTGCTTGATGACATCGATCGAGAAACCTACGAGACTATGTTTGCGCTTGATAGCGATGAGCTGCTGAAGCTCGATCGCCATAACGAGGTAACGGCGCGACTGCTCACGGCAGGCTCGGGAACTGCAGCTTCTCCAGCAAGCGCTTTATCAACCATTCAAGAGAAGCTTCGCGCGATGGTGTCGCGATCGGCTCAAAATCCTCGTTCGATCGGTCTTTTGCGCGAGGAGCAAGCCAAAGCTCGTAGTGCCGTTCAAGCCTTATTGGATAAGACAGAGAGCTATCGCGAGCAAGAGAAAAAGCTCTCTTCTTTGCTTGCGCGCAAAGAAGCATTAAGTGAAGCGCAGAGTGGGCTCAACGCCGAGATAGAACACCTCAAGAGCAACCTCGCGCGCCTTGAAGGAATCGATGCTTCAATCGAGCAGAATAACGCCCTGCTCGAAGAGGCCATCGTGACTCATGAGCAAACGTCCAAAATGTCACAGGAAGTGCTCGATCAGGAACTTGAGGCATTGAGCAAGCTCTCTTCTTCAGAAGAGTACCAAGTAAGATCGGTGCTCGACGATCTTGATGATGAGCGCATGAAGTACGAGCATGCCTTTGATAACGCTAAGCGCGAGGCTTCAAAGTCAAGCGCCTCATACGAGACCATGATTAACGACCATGATTATCAGGCTGAGCAAGAGAGAGCGAAGAAACAACGACTTATTCGTCTTGTGGTGGCGCTTGTCATTACTGCATGCATGGGAGTTGTTGGATTATGGCTGTTCGGGCAAGGGCGTGCGATTGGCTCGCTTTCCTATTCAGCGTTTGGCGTCATCTTGTGCCTAGGTGCGCTCATGGTTGCAGCAGCAGGCATCATAGCTAATATCCATCCATCGAAGACAGAAGAGGCATTCGAGGAAAAGAGGCGCAACTGTGAGTGGATCATGCAGCAAGATAGCAAACATCTTGAATTATGCGAACGTGATCTGCAAGAACACAAGCTCAAGGTCAAGTGGTATCTGGACAATCATGGTCTCGCTGCGGCGCAAGGCTCGATCCGCCAAGCACGTCATTTGCTCGAACTAGCGCACGATGCTCGCAATACCGAAGAAGTGACGAAACAGAATCTTCAGGCGCTCTCACTCCAACGATCCTCGCTCGAGTCGCTTTTGAAGACGCTTGCCGAACAGCGTCGAGAACTGTGCCTCTCCATGAACCTTGATGCACAAGCAGAGCTTTCAGAGATCGAAGCGATCATCGCACGCAAAGATAGTGAACGAAAGAAAACTATGCAGCTCATCTCAGAGACCGACTTGCAATATGGCGAGATCTCTTCCGAGCTTGCTCGCGCGAAATATGAAACTTCCTTTGATGAAGCAAAGCAGCGCAAAGAGCTCATTGATGCGCAGCTCGAAGAGCAGTATCGCAATTTAGCAGTTCTCTTGCTTGCCGAGCGCACGCTTGAAGTTTCCATTGCAGAATGGGAACGCAAGAGCCAGCCAGAAGTCTATTTGCAAGCATCACGTCTGTTTGCCCAGATGACGCGTGGGGCATGGCAGAAAGTGCGCATGAATGCAGAAGGCGAGATCGAGGTGGTCGATAATGTGAAGACAGCTTGTTCACCACAGCTTCTTTCGCTTGGTACGCGCCAACAGCTCTATCTTGCATTGCGCATTGCGCTGCTCATCACTGCAGAGAATGTAGGTCGTTCGCTACCCATACTCTGTGATGATATCTTGGTCAATTTTGATGACGAAAGACGCCGCGAAGCGGTAAAGGTGATCGTTGAACTTTCCCGTTATCGTCAGGTCATTCTTTTCACCTGTCACCCGAGTGTCGCTGCCCTTGTCCGCGAGTATGATCGCGCCGGTAATTTCTTTGAACTGTGATATATTTTTACGGTAGATTGAACTGTCGAAAGGACGAATCATGCCGAGCACTGTTCTTCTAGGCGCCCAATGGGGCGATGAAGGCAAGGGCAAAATCACCGACTTGATCTCGAATGATTACGATTACGTTGTACGCTATCAAGGAGGGAACAATGCTGGGCATACGGTTATTGCAGGCAAGGTGAAGCTTGCGTTGCATCTGGTTCCTTCTGGTGTCATGTACGATAATGTCACGCCGGTCATCGGCAATGGCTGCGTGATTGACCCTCGCGTGCTCATCGACGAGATGAAGACCATCAATGAAGCTGGTTTTTCTACTGACAACCTGCTTGTTTCTTGCGATGCGCATGTCATCATGCCTTACCATATCGACCTTGATGGGGCGAACGAGAAGAAGCTTGGCACCAATCTCATCGGTACTACGAAACGCGGTATTGGTCCAGCTTACGAAGATAAGGTTGCGCGTCGCGGTATCCGCATCCAAGACTTGCTTAACGAAGCAGCGTTCCGAGAAAAGGTGGGCGCAGCGCTCGAATACAAGAATCAGATCCTCTCGAAGGTCTATGATCTGCCAACATACACAGTCGATCAGATTTGTGAAGCTTATCTTCCCTTAGCAGAGATCATTCGTCCTCATATGGCTGAGACCACGCACCTGCTCAACACAGCTCTCGCCGATGGCAAGAGCGTGCTCTTCGAGGGTGCGCAAGGAACCATGCTCGATATCGATCATGGTACGTATCCGTTCGTCACCTCTTCTTCCTGTAGTGCAGGCGGTGCCCCTATCGGCACGGGTGTTGGCCCGAAAGCAATCGATCGTGTGCTGGGTATTGCAAAGGCATACATCACGCGCGTTGGTTCAGGCCCGTTCCCGACCGAGCTCTTTGATGAAGTGGGCGAAACATTGTGTGAAGTGGGTGGCGAATACGGCGTTACGACAGGGCGCAAGCGTCGCTGTGGTTGGTTCGATGCGGTGGTCGGTCGCTATGCAGCTCAGGTCAACTCTATGACCGATATGGCGCTTACCAAGCTTGATGTTCTCTCCTCCATGCCGCGCATCAAGGTTTGCGTTGCCTATGAGATCGAGGGCAAGCGTTATGATTATTTCCCGATGGATCAAGCGCTCATCGGCTCAGAAACGCTCAAGCCTATCTACGAAGAGCTTCCTGGTTGGGAAGGCATCGATATTTCAAGCTGCAAGCGTTTCGAGGATCTGCCTCAAAACGCACAAAGCTACGTTAAATATCTGGAAGAGATCACGGGCGTCCCGGCTTCGATCATTGCAGTCGGCCCCGATCGAGATCAAACGATCTTCAATGGCTGGGAAAAGCGCTAGCAAAGCGCTTCTTCCGTGAACAACAAGGAAAGCCAAGAGCTTTCCCATTCGCACGAAAGGTCTTTCATGAACATTCTGGTTCTGGGTAGTGGCGGCAGAGAACATGCTCTTACCTGGGCGCTCTCGAAAAGCCCTCGGTGCAGTGAGATCTATATCGCCCCTGGCAATGGTGGCACGGACTTGCTTGGCACGAACATTAAATCCTTGAACATCGAAGATGGCAATGCAGTACTCGAATTTGTTAAGCAAAACGATGTCGAGCTTGTGGTCATTGGACCGGAAGCTCCTCTTGTGAAAGGCGTTGCCGATGTGTTGCGTGAGGCAGGCATCGCAGTGTTTGGCCCTGATGCGCAAGGCGCGCAGCTCGAAGGGTCGAAGACGTATAGTAAAGAATTCATGGAAGCAAACGGCATCCCTACCGCTCGTTATAAGAGCTTTACCGATAAGGATGAGGCCCGTGCATATTGCGAAGAGCTTGGTGCACCGCTGGTTGTGAAAGCTGACGGTCTTGCAGCAGGCAAAGGTGTCATTGTTGCAGAAACGCTCGAGGCTGCGCTTGCGGGTGTTGATGCATGCTTCTCGGGCGAGTTCGGCTCGGCAGGCAATACGGTAGTTGTCGAAGAGATGCTCACAGGCCCAGAGTGTTCGTTGCTCGCTTTCGTCACAAATGGCAAGGCATTTTGTATGGCACCAGCGCAGGATCACAAACGCGCCTACGATGGCGATCTCGGTCCGAACACGGGTGGCATGGGTGTTTATTCTCCTGTGCCTATCGTTACCGATGAAGAGATGGCCGAGATGGTTCACATTATGGAAGTTGCAGCGGCTGCTACTGCAAAAGAGCCGTTCGAGCATGATTATCGTGGCGTGCTCTATGGCGGCTTTATGCTCACCCCTGAAGGACCGAAAGTCCTCGAGTTCAATGCGCGTTTCGGCGATCCGGAAACGCAGGTCATCTTACCGCGCTTGGAAAGCGACCTGGTTGATGTGATGATGGCGGTTGCTCAAGGCCGCGATGCTGATATTGCTCTTGATTGGGCAGACGATTGGGCGCTTAGTGTCGTTTTGGCTTCAGAGGGATATCCGGGAAGCTATGAGAAGGGCAAAGTGATCCTCGGTGTCGAGGATGCAGAAGACCTCGATAAGGTTATCGTCTTTCATGCAGGAACAGGGCGTAATGCAGATGGCGAGTTGATCACTGCAGGTGGCCGTGTTCTTAATGTGGTGGGTCTCGGATCCTCGTTCGAATCTGCGCGTCATCGTGCTTATGAGGCTATCAAGCGCATCAGCTTTGAAGGAAAGCAATTCCGCAACGACATCGGCAAGAAGGCGCTCGAAGGCCGCAGTGCTTGGGAATAATCACCCGTGTTCACTTCTGAACGTTGGGCAGATAAGCAAAGCGAGGAAAAGCGTTTTAATCGCGAGACGAAGACTGCACGATCCATTGCTACCAACCCGAGCAGCACTCAGTAATCCGTGCGATCATGGCATATGCCGAACGGTGTATGCTTAAACGCCATCCGATCTTAACGTTTTCTATCTCAAAGAAAAAACTCGTCCACAAGAGAGTAAGCTGCGGCACTACTAAACAGTAGAAAAGAGCACCTGTTACCTTAAGCATAGGAAAAATCGAATAAATAACTAATAATTTATATGGTATAACCTATATATCAAGTAAGAACCTTGTGGCGTTCCCGCATCTGTCTGGTCGTCAAGTACCTTATTTGAAAGTAGGAAGCTTAGCATGACGCTACTGTACACCAAAGAGCAGAAAGCGCTCACATCGCTCGTTCGCGATGTGGCTGAACAAGAACTCAAGCCTTTCGTTGCCGAGGCCGACCGTATTGGCAAATGCCCTAAAGAATTGTACGAGTTTGGCTTCGATCTTGGCCTTCATTTGGTCGAAGTACCTAAAGAATATGGCGGTACCGGTCTCGATTACGAAACTACCGCAATGATCTTCGAAGAACTCGCGAAAGTTGATGCAGGCTATGCCATCACCTTTGTTACTACCTTCGTTGCGTTGCGAAACGTCATTTTGGCAGGGACGCCTGAACAGGCACAATACTTCGCAGACGTGGTCAAGCAGCGTAAATTCGCTGCGTTCGCACTCACTGAGCCCAATGCTGGATCAGACGTTGCAAGTCTGCATTCAACTGCAGTGGAGACCAAAGAGGGGTTCATCCTCAATGCGTCGAAAACTTTCATCACTAATGGTGGTATCTCATCTATCTACATTGTATTTTGTAAGACAAATTTGAAGGCGGGCGCTAATGGAGTGACCGCCTTCATTGTTGATAGGGATATGCCGGGTGTGCGCGTTGGTGCCGAAGAGGACAAGATGGGCCTGCGCCTTTCGAATACGACCGAGCTTATACTCGATGACGTGTTCGTTCCTAAGGACCGTGTGCTCGGTAAGATAGGCGAGGGTTTCAAGCTTGCACTCAATGCACTCAACCTTTCACGCGCGTTTGTTTGCGCGATGGGCGTAGGAATCATGCAGCGTGCACTTGACGAGGCGCTTGCCTATGCTAAAGAGCGTAAACAGTTTGGCAAACCACTCACGAGCTTTCAGCTTGTGCAAGGGTTACTTGCCGATATGGCTATCAAAACTGAAGTATCACGTTGTGTTGTGAATAATGCCATGCGCTTGATGGACACGGGTGACCTTGTGCAGACTGAAGGGGCTATCTGTAAGACTTTTGTCACTGACTCGATGCAAGAGGTGGTCTCGAATGCGGTTCAGATCATGGGTGGGTACGGCTATAGTCGTGAATATCCGGTTGAGAAACTCATGAGGGATGCAAAGGTGTTTCAGATCTTCGAAGGGACGAATCAGATCCAGCGCATCACTATCGCAAAACAGCTGACAAGCGCATAATCCATACACAAAGCAAGCAGCAAGATCAGTCTATCACGACCGAAGAAGGAATTATGAGAATCGCCGTATGCATGAAACAAGTTCCGGATACGACCGAAATTAAGATCGATCCAGTTAAGAACACGCTTATCCGTAAAGGTGTGCCCAGTATCATGAATCCATACGACCGTCATGCGCTCGAGATGGCATTGCGAATGAAGGATTCGATGGGCGCTGAGGTGCTGGCGATAACGATGGGGCCGAGTCAAGCTGAAGCGATCCTTCAAGAGGCGTATGCCATGGGTGCAGATGAGGTTTATCTGGTGACCGATCGTAAATTCGGCGGCTCGGACACCTTTGCGACCAGTTATATTCTCTGCGCAGCCATCAGCTATCTGGGGCCATTCGATATGGTGCTCGGGGGAAAGCAAGCGATCGATGGTGATACGGGCCAAACCATCTCTTCGCTCGCTCAGCATATGAAATGCGCATGCGTCAATCAAGTGCTCGATCTTCATCTTGAACAGACGTCAAACCAGATTGGTCATAGTACAGCTGAATATGCAATCATCAAGCGCAAAACCGATGAGGGCATAGAAGTTCTTGAAGCGGCCTTGCCGCTGGTAGGTACGGTCATGAAAGAAAGCAACAAACCGCGCTATGCCAGCATCCAGTCTACGATCGATTCACTGTCGCACAAGGTGCGCCAGATCACATTCGAGGACATCAAGATATACCTTGATGAGACGAAGATTGGCTTGAAAGGGTCTCCTACCAGGGTTCAGCGATCATTTGTTCCCGAGCGCTGCGCAGAAGGGGTATTCATCGAAGGCTCACCGAAAGAAAAAGCACAGAAATTAGCCTGTGCGCTCGCCGAAGCAAAATTGCTCATTTGATCAAGGGGGAATCTCATGACAGAAGAGATGAACGATCATAGTGATATCTGGGTGTTCCTGGAGGGGTTTGAAGGTGAACCGAAGCGAGTAGGAAGCGAGCTTCTGGGGCAGGCTCGTCGTCTTGCAAATGCGATCGGTCAAAAGGTTGGTGCGGTCATCATCGCGCAGGATGCAACCGCTTCGATCGACATGGCGCGCACTTACGGGGCTGATTGTGCCTATGTCGTGGAAGGGGAGGCCTATCGTCGTTTCACCACTGATGCGTATAGCGAAGTATTCGAACATTTGTGTGCGTGCTATAAGCCGGAGGTCATCTTGATGGGTGCAACCGCAAATGGTCGGGAGCTTGCCTCTCATCTTGCGGTGAAACTCGAGGCAGGGCTGACCGCCGATTGCACTGCACTCGATATCGATCCCGAAACCGCGGTTGTGGCATGGGAGCGTCCGGCATTTGGCGGTAATCTATATGCGCGAATCCAAGCGAACACACATCCACAAATGGGCACCGTGCGCCCCGGGGCGATGCCCGTACCTGAGCCGTGCGTAAACGAAAACATGGAAATCATCTACGAAGCGTATGCGCCTAAGCAAGCGCGCGTGAAAGTCAAGGAGTTCATCAAAGAGGTAAGCGATCAGGGTATTTCATTGCAAGATGCCGAGATCATCGTTTCAGGCGGGCGAGGTATGAAAGGACCTGAGAACTTTGCAATGCTCGAAGAACTCGCAGTGTTGCTTGGCGGAAGCGTTGCGTGCTCGCGATCGGTGGTTGAGGAAGGATGGCTTCCGGCTAGCAGACAGGTCGGGCAGACTGGCTCGTCAGTATCGCCGCGTATCTATTTTGCTTGCGGCATCTCGGGAGCAGTTCAGCATGTGGCAGGTATAGACCGATCAGATGCGATTGTTGCGATTAATCAAGATCCAAACGCTCCAATCTTTGAAGTGGCGGACTATTGCATTGTTGGTGATGTGTTCGAGGTCGTGCCTGCGTTCATCGAGGAGCTTTCGAGCAAGCAAAGTCCTAACAACCTGGTATAAGATAGTTGTGAAGGACTTGCGAAGAGAGACGATTATGCACCTCAAGTGGCAATTGGAAACATTCACCGTCCAATTGTGAGACGCTGCTTGACCGAAAAACCGTTAGTGAGTACAATAACAAATCGTGTCATTGCGCCATGACACACAATCAGTTCTGGTCGGATAGCTCAGTTGGTAGAGCAACGGACTGAAAATCCGTGTGTCGAGGGTTCGAATCCCCCTCCGACCACCATGAATCCTTAAGGGAGCCAAAAGGCTCCCTTTTTTGTTGTTTTATACAGAAAACGGTATCGATCCATAGGATGAGACGATAGTTTTTGCAAGGACGCATAATCTATAACGATGCCAAAAACAGCATTTGAACTGGAATTTTATGATTTGTGCATGGTATTATTCCGATGTCGTCTAACGCTTGAACGAATACAAGACGAAGTCACCACAGCGCGGCTCTCATAGGCCAGATAGGATAAACGCCCTAAGAACCATCGGTGACCCGCAAAAAGATTTCCATTCCAATAATGAAATATCTGTGAACGAGATCAGTATTGCGCGTAAATGTATTGCTTTAAAGCACCTGATGAATGTATTGTTCGGGCTCCAATTGTTACCACATAGATAGCATTTTGTGGCATCGGAGGAAGTGAAGTAGTACAGGGGTACGTGTGTCTTGGAACGTGTCCCTGCAAGGGGGAAGTATGCGAGCAGCAATCAAGCGCAAGATGAACATGATCGTTGCAGCGATCATGGCGTTCATCTTTGCATCCAGCTTTACCGGAGTACCCGCTTCTGCGCTTGCGGCGCAAGGCGAGAGTGCCTCTGATCAAGGAAAGCCGATCTCTATCAGCGGCATCGACTTTATGCAACCATCTGCAGAAGGATGGGAGCTGCTAAAAGTGGATAATCTTGGAGATCGTGCAATCTATATCACGATCGAGAAAGACGGGAGAGCTTTGAGCAACCCGATGAAGTTCACTGCAGCTGAAAATGCTGGCGGTGAGCATGTAGGTTCGGGCGACCAGATCGCACAGATCGTCGCTGCTCAGATCCTTGGCGATAGCACCTCTACTAAAGGTAAGACCGCCTATGAGCTTTTGGGTGATCCGAATGCGCGATCAACCTACACGGTCAGGGTGAGTGATGCTCTGATGCAAGGCAACACCCTCTATGAGGGAACTATCTATCCGGTTTATGCCAAAGTACAAGATAGAGAAGAAGCGCACACGGATGTAGTCTTGATCGGTATCCGTACTGCAAGCGATGCCGAGAAAACGACCATGAAAAATCTTGGAGTGGGCGAGACGTATTATAAGCAGAGCACGACTGGAGATGATCATCCAACGAGCTATAGTCTTACGCGGTCGAACGGTATCGATAATCGCTTCGACTCCAATGCGTATTTCGTTACCTATGTAGAGAATCCCGAGAGCAGCATTGAAGGCGCTATCAATTACGTTGATGCTGAAACGGGCAAGATCGTCATGACCGAGAGATTTACTGGCATCGGTGAGGGCGACAAAATGGTCTCTATCAAAAAATCGTTTGTTGCGAGCGATCCAGACGACGAATCAAAGACCAATTATTATCGCAGTATATCTGGTTTGGCAGGAACGCAGGTTGCTCTTAACTTGGCGAATGCGTCTTACACGGTGCGCGTCATGCCCGTGAAGGGAATGGACGAAAGCTCCTATAGCGTGACCATCGAATATGTTGACGAGAATGACATGCTTCTTTGGAGTGATAGCGTCGATGTGAAGGGCTATGGCTATCGCTATACCTTACCCAATTCGTTCTCTATGAATAAAGATTCTCAAATCGATAGCGCAGATGGGGTGAATTTCTATCGTCTCGATAAGGTAATGGGTGGCAAGGTCGTGAATGCTGCTTCAACTCTAGATGCAGCAAGCGCAGATCTAAAGGCCACGACCTCTTTTGAAATCGCGAGCGCGAGCGATGCGAACGGTACAGCTGTGAATCTGACCAAGGATATGGTAGATGCCGATTTTGTTCTCGATGAGAACGGCGCTCGCACGGTAAAAGCACTCTACCGATCACAAGAGGCAACAAAAGCGGTTGACTTCACGTTAGTCGAGATTGACGGCGAAACTGGTGAAGAGATCGGGCGTATGACCAAGACGGTCACTCCCGATGCAAGCTTTGACTATACTCCTGAGCGCAAGCTCGTTGACGGCAAGATCTATGTGCCCTGGGCAGGGAATACCGACAAGATCGCCTATTCCTGGGAAAGCCTCGGGCAGAGCGTCGATCTGCTCCAATATGTCTACTACGTTCCCGAAGACTATGTTCCAGGAGAGCCGTATGACATCACGGTTCAGTATATGAATATCGCAAATGGTGCACTCTTGCGCACGCAGACCATCACGATCGATCCCGAGAACACTGACTATGTTCAGGTCGTTGGAGATGAACGCTTCGTGCAAGATGGGAACGAATATGTTCGTTTAGCAGGCCAGGAATCAGGTATTCGCCATGCTTTCTTCTCGCCAGATCGAACCTACACTATCTACTATCGCGATATCGATGACGCGATCAACGCGAATACAGTAGTGACGCGTACGCAGATCATCGAAACTACGCTTCCTGGCACAGGTGGAGGCTTGAGTGCAGCTATGACTCCTATAGACGCTGCCACAGATGATCCTGATGTGGATGCGGGTGTAGGGGCAGGAGATGGCACAGTCCTTATCAATGACGACGACAATCCTCTTGCGAATTTTAATGGTCAAGACACTTCAACCGAACGAACGATAGAAGATAACGAAAACCCACTTGCTTCAGGAAACCATGGCCCCGATCCGCTTGTGATCGTAGGTGCGATCGGTGCACTGCTTGTTGTTGGCATACTGACTTTCGTGCTCATTCGCCGTCGCAAAAGAGCACATGATGAGTTGAGCGCATAGGGAGGCGAATGAGATGATGAAGATCTTTGAGCAAAAGAAGACAAAACGCTGGTTCAATGCGTTTGTGGCATTCGTGCTGGCTGTCTCGCTCTTTCCCATCATGAGCAACGCCTATGGTGAAGATAGCGAGATCGAGAGGCCAGCCGTCTCATACCAGGAGCAGACGATACCTGAGTTGGTCTCGCCTGATCAGGAAGAGACAAATGACGAATCTGTCGATACAAATGATGGGTCTGAGGTTGAGGCATCCAATGAGGAAAACGGGAGCGATGAACAAGGCTCGGGCACAGATCTTGACCAGAGCGCTCTAGCTGCAGCTGCAATGATCACAACTGCAGCAGACCCCACATGGGTCACTGCGAGCAACGGAGCTACGGTCACATTCCAAAGCGACAAGAGCGCAACAGTTACAGGCAATGGCGCAATTGTCGTTGACCTCGAAAAGGATAAAGGCAATACCTACACGCTTACGATCAATGGCAACGTAAAAGGCACGATCGATGTGGGTGCGAAGACAACCCTGAACTTGAAGGGCGCAGGGTCTCTTACGGGTACGGGCGACAGAAGCGTTGTTCTGGTGCGCGGCAAGCAAGCTTTGCTCAATCTGAACAAGGACGATAAGAACGCAGCAGGCGAGCAGAACAACCTAACTATCACAGGAGGCAAAGGAACACCGACGAATATCCGATACCCGCTCGCTAAAGGCGATAAAGCAGGCGGAGCCATCCATGTTTCACGCGCAGATGCATCAGAGCAGACGGTCTCTGAGAATGCGAAGCTTTATATGGAAGGTGGCAGGATTACGGGGAATACCGCAGACGCAGGTGGCGGTATTTTCATCGATCGGTATTGTCAGTTTGAGATGAAGGGCGGCGAGATCGCTCACAACATTGCCAATGTGCATGAGGGCGGTGGCCTCTATATCGCAGGTCCGAACACTTCTATTTCGGCAGGCAACATCCATGACAATACGACAAAGACCACGACTGACTGGGGTGGCGGTGGCATCTTCGTTGAGGTGCAAGGCAAGCTCACCATTAACACGGTCACTATCTATGACAATACCGCGCAAGGACTAGGCGGCGGTGTTTCGGGGTGTCCTCATGCGTTTGTGGGTATCGGTTCATTCACGCAGGGCGCAGCGATCTATGGCAATCATGCCACCATGCAGCGCAATCCTGACAATCAAGCGCTCTATGCACTTGCAAGCGACAATAGGACCATTGCAGACAAAATTGGAACGACCAATGAAGCGCGTGTTGCAAACGAGGTTGCTACGTATCCGAAAAACGGCTTGACCGTTTCGGGCGACGTGTATGCTTTTAGCTCTACTTTTGCGCGCGAGGCGTTCGAGCAGAATAATGCTGCGAAAGCTCAGGACTTTTACTGTACGCGTTCGAGCATCGTATTTGGACAAACCGTCTCTGGAATGGTAGACCCTACGAAGAACGCGTGGGTAGGGGTCTATGCTGGCCCTGATGCGAAAAAGGGTGCCGAAGTCGAAATAACCGAAGGCTCCGTATGGTCTGAGAAAGACTACACTTTGGGCTTGAGCGCAACAGCGAATCCTTCGAGCGTTCCGCAGCGTGCGCTCATGATCACAGGAAATACGAGCTATACCCATGGTGGCGGTATTGGTTGCAATGGTCAGCTTGTTATCGGTTCGCTCGAGAGCAAGACAGTGAGCAACTATGGCTTCACGCTCGAATTCGAAAAGAAGCTCAAAGGCGTAAATGGCAATGACATTCTGACTCAGACGGGCGCAAGATTCGATTTCGCTCTGTATGGAGCTGATGCCCAAGGAACGGTCGATGAGAGCAAAGTGGTCGCAACAGCGACCAGCGACGAGAACGGCAAGATCGTTTTCGAGGTGCGAGACAAAGCATATGTCGAAAGTGGAACCTATACCTTCTTCGCTAAAGAAATCGGACGGCATGGGACCGATCTGCCAGGAGATATTACGCTCGATGAGCGCTATCACAAGGTGACCGTGCAGATCGTCAAGACGACCAGTACGGCAGTCGTTGACGGTTATTCGGTGACCACGAACAACTCGCTTGTGGTCGAGAACGGCATCACGTATGGCGATGAGAGCAAGGGTGAAGGCAAGGTATTCACAAATCAGGTAAATCCGAGTTCAGGCGAGGATTTCATCACTGATCCTTGGACGCTTGAATTCACTAAATCGTTCAAAAGTTTAAACGATCAGAACCTCTTCGAGATCGATGCTGACAAGCTTGCGAGCATGGGTATCGACAGAACGTTCACCTTCGAGCTCTATGGTGCCAAGACCGAAACGGTCGACGGAAAAGAGATGCTCATACCAAACCTTGATGAGAAGCTCGCCACAACAACCAATGATGGACAAGGTAAGGTGACCTTCCAGTTCCTCGACAACGACTCGATCGTGCTTGGCAATAACGAGGGCATGGTCGACGCAAAGAAATATCGCTCCGAGAAAGAAGGAGAGCAAACCTATACCTTCTTCGTGAAGGAGTCGGTTGCAGATACAGATCGTCATCCTGCGATCGATTACGAAGCGCTTTGGCATAAGGTCTCGGTGACCGTCGGGACGAAGAAGAGCCAGCGTATGGATGATCCTGATTCGCTCACACCAAAGCAGGTGGATGTATACACTTCAAGCGTGATGGCGATCGAGTACTTGAAAGAGACTGAGCCAGCGGATGGTAAGGGCAGCTTCGAGAAGCAAGAAGGCAGTACGTTTGTAAATATCTATCATCCTGAAGGAACCCTCGATCTTGTGGCGACGAAGTATTTCTATGGCAATACTGCACCTGATAAGGATGCGTTTGGCTTTACGATGGTGAACATTCTTGCGCCAGAAGATGGGGTAGTGAATTTGAATGAGTCGCCGCGCGATCTTTTGGTCTACCACGCAGGCAACGAGGCATTCGCGGAGGATGCGACGAGTGCCGAAGTGATCTTCGAAGACATTCCCTTTACGATGACGGGCGACGATTATTGGTTCATGATTTCTGAAGATGAGGCCTCGGGGGTATCGATCGATCCGCGTGTCTACGTGATTCGTGTTGTGGTCGATTTCGCAAGTGACGGCATGACCCTCGTGCCGCATGTGACCGAGCTCTATTATGCAGAAGGCATCACTGAAACGCCAGGAATCTTCGGTTCAACGAGCACGCTCGAGCTCACGCGTATCAATGAGGTGAATGGCAAGCTGCCCACCATCGAATTCGCGAATTTCGACAATGGGTTGCAGACTATGAGTCTCTATGGGTATGCGATCAATGCGGCCTCCAATGAACCGATCGACCAAGAGTGCTTCGTCGACCCGAAGATCATCAAGAATTTAGATGGCCGCTCCCTTACGGAAGGCGAATTCAACTTCAAACTGATTGAGCTCACGTCAGGCGCTGATGGCGCAGTTGATTGGGCGAACACGCAAGGTCCGACTATTTCCGAGACGAGCAACGACCGCTATGGCATGGTTGACTTCGACAAGGCGAACAACGTGAGTGGCGATTGGGAGAATCCAAGCTGTCTGGCCTACACTGCGCCGGGTACCTACTACTATCGCGTGGTCGAGGCCAATGACAGCACCGATCCTTCGGTTAACTATTCGCAGCAGATCATCACGTTCACCACGGTGATCGAGCTCAATGCACAAGGTCAACTTGAATGCACCGATATGTACTACGGACATGTTGAAGATGGCGAGAATGTTCGCTATGCCGAGTCTGAGGATCCGCAGTGGCATCCGACCATGACCAACACAGCTCGCGGTATGGACTTGCAGGTTCGCAAGACGAGCGATCTTGATCGTGACCAGGGGCTTGAAGGTGCAACATATGGTCTCTATGCGCTCAACAATGCAGAACAAGCAGATATCTTCCTTCAAGAAGCCATCTCTGATGCTGATGGCTGGATCATCTTCGAAGATGTGAGCTTGACTGAAGGTACGCTCTACTATTTCAAAGAGCGCCTCGCGCCAGCAGGTCATACGGTTAGTGAATTTCGTAGTGCGTACTTCTATCTGGTGAAGGACAGCACCGCACCAAATGGGTATGCGTTGCACTATACCGATAGCAAGACACAGCTGGGAAGCGCCGAAGCCCTACCCGAGCCAGCCGCACTCACGGCGATGGCGGAGAACGATGATATGCCCACTGCGCTCGATGAGCAAACTTCCGAGGTTCTGCGTTCAGATGATGGTGATTTGCTCTTCACCTTCACGCGCGATGGTGGTGTTCATGATGAGGCGACGCTTGTAGAGTTCGCCAAACTCGACACGCGTACCCATGAATGGGTGGAAGGAGCCAACCTTTCGATCATCGAAAAGGATACCGGCAAAGAAGTGAATCGCTGGATATCAGGCCAGGCGGTTGAGAAGCTGGAAGGCAAACTCAATGTGGATACTACCTATATTCTGCGAGAGAACTCAGCGCCTGAAGGCTATGCCAAAGCTGAAGAGGTCGAATTTACAATCGATCAATATGGCGCAGTGAGGATCATTTCGGGAACGAGCAATGGAAATGCTGAGATCCAAGATTCGACCATCACGCTCTATGACACGATGCTTGACGGTGAAGAAGTGGTGAGCGAATATCGCGAAATATCCGAAGAGGAAGGAGGCCTTCTCGCTAAGACGGGCGACTTCCTGAAGATCGCAGGTATTGTAGCGCTTGCACTTATCGCCCTGTTCGCGTTGGTAGCGGCGGCTTGTCGCATGCGTAAGAATAAGAATGCGCGCATGCGTCATTGATCAGGTGAACAGAATATAGATCGATAAATCATGATCATCCCTCCCTAAGGAGCCCTGCGTGCTGATAAAGACGTGCAGGGCTCCTGTGCGTGTGCCCTAAGTAGCGCGTCTATTGATGCGTTGGGATGAAAGTTGTAGCATCGAGCAGGACAGCTTCTCGAAAGCATGCATAGTTCGAGATAAGGAAGTACGATGAGCGAATCATGTAGTGATAATTGCAAGACCTGTGGGCAGTCGTGTACCGATCGCCGTGAGCCTCAGAGCATGCTCGCAGCACCGAATCCGGCCTCGAACATTAAGAAAGTGATCGGCATCGTATCCGGCAAAGGCGGCGTGGGAAAATCGCTCGTCACCTCTCTTTTGGCGGCATCTTTCGCAAAACAAGGTAAGCGCGTTGGTGTTCTTGATGCAGATATAACAGGCCCCTCTATTCCACGTATGTTCGGCATTGAAGGCAAGGCAACAAGTTGCTCGGATGGCTTGCTACCCTCGGTTGCGATGGATGGCACGAAAGTGATCTCGACCAATTTGCTCTTAGACGATGTAACCGATCCAGTTGTCTGGCGTGGTCCCATGATCGCAGGTGCGGTCAGGCAATTTTGGAGTGATGTGGCGTGGGGCGACATCGATTATTTGTTTGTTGATATGCCTCCAGGAACAGGTGATGTTGCGCTTACGGTCTTTCAGTCTTTGCCAGTTGACGGCATCGTGGTGGTCACCTCTCCTCAAGAGCTGGTGGGGATGATCGTAGCAAAAGCGGTCAAGATGGCCGGCTCGCTTGAGATACCTGTAGTGGGTCTTGTTGAGAACATGGCCTATTTCGTGTGCCCTCATTGCAACGAGAAGCATTTCATCTTCGGCGAGAGCCAAGTGGATATCCTGGCAGAAGAATACGGTATCGCTGCTACAGCGCAGATCCCGACTGATCCCGCTATTGCCGCATGTTGCGATGCAGGGCAGGTCGACGAGGTGGATTCTTCGTGGCTGAAAGACATCGTGGCCGCTATCGCATAGCGCGCCTGCACGCTCTTCGGTAAAATGAGGCAAGCCAAACGACGATCGAAGTAGGAACGTATGATCAATTTCGAAGCAGACGCACCAGGTGCCTCCGCTCAGGTGCTCATCGATAACAAGGCAGCAAGTCGTGTGCGCGATAAGGATAGCAAGCTCTACGACTTTTCCGAGAACGCGCAGCTTTTTGCGCGTGATTTTATGGGCTGGACCACGCTTGCAAGCGAGCCGCCCTTGCCGCTTGCAGAGATACAGAATTTCGCTGATGCACTCATCGCTCGTGGCCTTAAAACGGTCGTATTGGTCGGTCAGGGTGGTTCGACCCAAGCTCCGATGACCATGACGAAATATAACAAAGCAGATTCATCGCTCATTTCGTTTAAGACCATCGACTCAGTCTCGCCGGTGCGCGTTCGCGCCATCATGTCAGAATGTGATCCACGCACTACGCTCATCATCCATTCCTCCAAGTCAGGTGGCACCATCGAGCCTCATACCATCATGCAAGCGGTGCTCGATATCATGCGAGAAAAGCTCTCTGAAGAGGAAGTGTATAATCACCTGGTTGCTATTACCGACCCTGGTTCTGATCTAGAAAAACGCGCCAAGGAAGAAGGATGGCTGCGTGTCTTTTCAGGAGAACCGAGCGTTGGCGGTCGTTATTCGGCGCTTTCGGTGTTTGGCCTTTTGCCAGCTGCTTTGGCAGGTATCAATCTCAATGCACTCATGAAAAGTGCAGCTCAAGCTGAAGAGCTTTGCAGCACCGACAGCATGGATAATCCTGCGCTCGTGCTCGCATCATTTCTTTATGACAACTACGTGGATGGGCGAAACAAGTTCTCGTTCCTTTCTCCTAAACGTGGACGCGTTTTGGGTCTTTGGATAGAGCAGTTGGTTGCCGAGAGCTTAGGAAAGGAAGGCGAAGGTATCCTTCCTAATATCGAGACTGACTCGCTCACGCTCTCTGAAGATGCGAAGGATCGTACGGTCGTGGTATATGAGACCAAGACCGACTTATGGGATGAACGCGCGAACTATTTCCAATCGCTCGAATACCTGAGCCAAGATATTCCCAAGATCACCTTCAAGGTCGAGAACGTCATCGATCTCGCAGGGCATTTTGTCATGTGGGAATACGCTATCGCCATGGTGGGCCATCTCATGAAGATCTGCCCGTTCGATCAGCCTGACGTTCAAGTAGCCAAGACAGAAGTCTTGCGCATCTTAAAAGAAGGCGGCGAGACTCCGAGTTTCGTACAGAATGGTCTTGCAGGAGTGCCGATCGGAGAGATCGAGGTCTATGTTTCAGATGCTCTTGCCGATGATCTGCTCGATGAAACAGTATCAGGCGCGCTTAGCGTGCTGTGCCGCAGTATTGAACCGGGGGATTATTTCTCGCTCAATGCATTCTTGCCTTTTACGGGTGAAGGACGCCGCGAAGCGCTCGAAGAGATTCGCCATTGTGTTGCTGAAAAGTACGGTGTGCCATCGTGTCTGGAGATCGGCCCGCGCTATTTGCATTCCACAGGCCAGTTGCATAAGGGTGGTCAGAACAATGGTGTGTTCTTGATCCTTTCTGCTAATGAACCACGCGATATCGAGGTTGATAACGCAAAGGCTGCCAGCTTAGGCAAGCTTGAGAAGGCGCAGGCGATGGGAGATTTCGCCATCCTCTCTTCACGGGGGAGAAGATGTGTGCATATTCATCTGCCTGACAACTCTTCAGTAACGCTGCGCTTGCTCTCGAAAGGTTTGCGCTATGTGGTCGAACGGATTGCAGAATGATGCACAAGGATGGTACTGAGAAGCGCGAGGCGCTCGACATACGAGTAAAGGGTGTTGTGCAAGGGGTCGGCTTTCGGCCCTTTGTCTATCGTTGTGCTCAAGAATTCGGACTTACCGGCTGGGTCTTGAATGCTATTGATGGGGTGAGCATTCATGTCGAAGGAAGCGAACGCGCACTCGACTTGTTCGCGATCAAGCTGGTCGAGGATGCCCCTGAAGCAGCGAATGTGAAAGAGCTTGAACTCCATGAGGCACGAGTGGAAGGCTTCGAGACCTTTGACATCCGCTTTTCTGATGAAAGCGAGGCAAGCCAGACCACGTTCGTCTCGCCCGACCTTGCCACCTGCGATGCCTGTGTGCATGAGCTTTTCGATCCTCAGGATCGCCGCTATCATTACCCGTTCATCAATTGTACGAATTGCGGCCCGCGCTTCACTATCATCAACGATCTCCCCTACGATCGAGCTCATACTTCGATGAAGGAGTTCACCATGGATGAACCCTGTCAAACCGAATACGACGACCCGATGGACCGCCGCTTTCACGCTCAGCCTAACGCATGCTTTAATTGTGGCCCGCGCTTGGGTTGGATCGATGTGGAAGGGATGCTTCCTAATGAGGTCGAGTCTTTGACGATGGACGATGTGGAGTGGGCATTCACTTCGGAAGATTCCGATGGTTTCATCAACGAGTGCGTAGCTATGCTGAAAGCTGGCAAGATCGTTGCGGTGAAAAGCTTAGGAGGCTATCACCTGGTATGCGACGCGTCGAATTCGACAGCACTTTCTACTTTGCGCGAGCGCAAGCGCCGCTACGGCAAGGCATTTGCGGTCATGGCGGCATCGACAGATCAAGCACGCGAATATGCGCAAGTTAGCGAAGCAGAAGCAAAGCAGCTCGAATCGAGCGTTCGTCCTATCGTGCTGTTGCGCAAAAAACCAGGTGTTATGCTCCCGCTCGACCTTACGGATGATCTGCCTGAAATAGGCATCATGCTTCCTGCAACACCCCTTCAGCATCTGCTCTCGCGCGCATTCGATGGCCTGCTTGTGATGACATCAGGCAATGTCCACGATGATCCTATCGTTATCGAAGAACACGAAGCGTTTCAAAAGCTTGCGGGCATCGCAGATGCGTTTTTGGTGAACAATCGTGCCATCATCGAGCGCTTTGACGACTCTGTCGTGCGCGTGCTCGAACCGCTCGATGTCGAACCTGTTGTACAGGTTATTCGTCGTGCACGCGGATTTGCTCCCGCTCCGCTCAAGCTTCCAGCTCTCGACAAGTCGGATGCGAAAGTACCACAGATGCTTGCGGTCGGCTCTGAGCTCAAGAACACTTTCACGCTCACACGTGCTGATGAGGCGTTCGTCTCGCAACATTTGGGAGATATGGAGCATGTGGCTTCGTTCGATGCCTGGCTTGAGACGAAGGATCTTTATAAAAAACTCTTCCATCTCGCACCAGAAATGCTCGTATGTGATCTGCATCCAGAATACGTACTCAGCAAATGGGCTCGTGCTCGAGCTCACGAGCAAGCCTTGCCGCTTGTCGAAGTGCAACATCATCATGCCCATGTAGTCGCCGCAATGGCAGAAAACGAGCTCGAAGGCCCTGTTTGCGGTATTGCGTTTGACGGCACAGGATATGGGGTCGACGGCGCGATTTGGGGCGGCGAAGTGCTGCTCTCGAACCTCACTGCGTTCGAACGTTTTGCTAATGTTGCCTATTTCCCCTTGCCAGGCGGTGTGCAAGCGATCCATCATACGGAGCGCTGTGCGTATGGCGTGCTATGGGCGTTCGACCTGCTCGATCATCCATTTGCGCAGACTTTCTTCGCAGACAAACAGCAAGAGACAGAGCTTATGACCAAGATGATCGAAGGCGGTATCAATACCCCCTTCACCTCCTCGATGGGCAGGCTCTTCGATGCAGCTTCAGCGCTCTTGGGTATCTGCAGTGAGCCGCGTTATGAAGGCGAAGGCGCGATTCTGCTCGAGGCGGAGATCACGAAAGGTCTTGGCACCAATGCAGCAGTCGAACTAAAAACGCTCCTTGCTAAAGCTGAGCAGACAACGTCGTCGCTTGCGCAGGAAGGCGTAGATCCAACCGCTGAACTTGATGCGCGTGAGCGCTATCAATTCGGCCTCATCAAGAACACTGCTACCGAGCAGAGTACAGCCCAGGATACTTCGGTGCTCTTGTTCGATCCAGCCGCTGTATTCGAAGCGTTGCTCGATGACCTCGAGGCAGGGGTAGATAAGCCGATTATTGCTCGCCGCTTCCATGAGGCGGTTGTGCGGGCAATCCTGACCGCGGCCGAAACAGTTCGTGCGCTCTACGACATCAATATTGTCACGCTTTCAGGTGGAGTTTTCATGAACCGCTACCTTATGGAACGCGCTTTGCATGAATTACAAGAGGCTGGATTTACCGTTGCCCTTAATCGAGAGTTGCCGCCTAACGATGCTTCAGTCTCCTATGGGCAGGCTGTGGTAGGATTGCACTCGAAAAAGGAGGGTCAGTGATATGTGCTTGGCTATTCCCGCTCAAGTAAGAGCGATCAACGATAATAAGCTCGCAACCGTCGATATCCTCGGCGTAACGCGCGAGATCTCCCTCGATCTGACCCCGCAGGCAGAAGTTGGAAGCTTCGTGCTGGTCCATGCAGGTTTTGCCATCGAAGTGGTGGACGAGCAATTCGCTCAAGAGACACTCGATCTCATCAAGCAATTCCCTGAACTTGCTGATCTCGAAGGGATCTAGCTTATGGATCTGTCGGCTTTCAAAGACCCGGCGCTTGCTAAAGGCCTTGTCCACTCTATCGAAGCATGGGCACCCGAGCACGCTACGCTCATGGAAGTGTGCGGTACCCACACGGTCGCCATCGCACGCAATGGACTTCGGGCGATGATGCCAGGTGATACCAGGCTCGTTTCTGGACCAGGTTGCCCTGTATGCGTCACAGCCAATAAAGACATCGATACGGTCATCGCGCTCTCACGCGTTCCCAATGTCATGATCGCTACGTTCGGCGATATGACGCGTGTGCCTGGATCGACCTCAAGCTTGCTCAAAGAGCAAGCCGAAGGTCGTTCGATCAATATCGTCTATTCGCCGCTCGATGCGCTCAAGCTCGCACAAGATAATCCTGATAAGGAAGTTGTGTTCGTGGGCGTTGGGTTTGAGACGACTACGCCCCTTGTGGCAATGGCTATCAAGCGCGCGAAGGATCTGGGGCTTGCGAATTTTTCTGTATTTGCTGCGCACAAGAATATGCCCAACGCGCTCGACGTGATCGTTTCTGATCCTGAATTGAAGATCGATGCGCTCATCTTGCCAGGTCATGTTAGCACTATTATCGGCACGAAGCCTTATGAGTTTTTAGCAGAGAAATATGGTATTCCTGGTGTTGTGACCGGATTCGAGCCTGTTGATGTATTGCAAGGCGTTGCCATGATCATGCGTCAATTACATGAAGGTCGTGCTGAGATCGAGATCGCCTATTCGCGCGGTGTCATGCGCGAGGGCAACCCCGTTGCGCTGGCCGCTATCGATGAAGTGTTCGATACGGTTGATGCGACGTGGCGCGGGCTTGGCGTCATCGAAGGATCTGGCTATACAATTCGTAAGGAATTCGAGCAGTTCGATGCAGTGAAGCGTTTTGAACCCCAGGTGGAACCGACGCAGGATCCGAAAGGTTGTCGGTGCGGGGATGTCTTGCGCGGCATCATGGCCCCCGATCAATGCCCGCTCTTCCGTACGGTCTGTACACCTGAAAACCCTGTGGGTCCTTGCATGGTTTCTTCCGAAGGATCTTGTGCGGCATACTATCGCTACTACTGATCGCGAACGCTGTGAATAGCGCTCTATTCGTATATTCATCATCTATTGGAATGGTTTCTCGAGCCATGTATTAAAGCGGATATTTTGTCGCGTTTGTTTGCTACTCGCTATAGAGCTAATCTGCTACGATCGATACGGTAGGTCGCCGATGAGGCAGGGAGGCTCACATGGAAGCATTGCAAGGACAAAAGCTCGATCCTCGCATGAAGAATGTCTGGCGTCTGAGCGATACGATCGCGCTTGTGCTTATCTTCCTTTGCGTGATCGCGGTTGGTGGCATTGCGCTTTTGATCGATGAGGATACCGCTTGGTGGGCAGAGCCGTATTGTCTTATCACGGTGATCATATTTGTCGTGCTATTGCTGCTCTTCTGGTTTATTATCACGCCGCTTCGCTACATCCGTTGGCGCTACGAACTCTCGCAAGATTTTCTTAATATCTCACGTGGCATCATCGTGCATAAACATACGGTCGTGCCGTTTATTCGTGTGCAGAATACCGATACGCGCCAAGGTCCGCTCTTGCGCATGATGGGACTTGCTTCTGTTACGGTTTCGACGGCGGCAGGCTCTATGGAGATTCCTGGCCTTCCCGCTAAAGAAGCAGAAACCTTGCGTGATCAAGCTGCGGAATTTGCGCGTATCGCCAAAGAGGATGTGTAGGCGATGGAGCACAGTAGCCCTACCGCAGAGCCACTCAAGCATAAGCTTAATCACAGCTATATATGGCTTGGTGCGCTTCGTGCGGTGCCGTATATCCTCATCGCGATGTTCGCGTCGCTTTCGAATCTGATATTCGAGCTCATAGACGATTCGCTCTCGGATGGTTATGTGCTTGTCGTGCTCATATTGAGTGTGATTGGGCTCATAGTGATAACGGGCATCGTCATGCTCATTCGTTTTGTGAGCTATCGCTATATCTGGTACGAATATGCTGGCGATGAGTTCAGCTATTTTTCGGGCATCTTCTCAAAGAAGCGCGTGCACATCCCTTATCAGCGCATCCAATCGGTCAATCAGCGAGCGAGCCTTTTCCAGCGTATCGCGGGCGTATGTACGGTCAGCATCGAGACAGCGGGCGGTGCCGAGAATAAGGCGGTCCTGCTTCCTTATATTGAGCGATCTGCCGCTGAAGCTTTGCGCAAAGAGCTCTTCGAGCGTAAACAACTCGCTCAGATGAGAGCGGCAGGCATCCAGATTCCTGAAGACACAGCCGTCCAAATGCCCATTCCGCAGGGAAATCCAATCTCTGGTATCCCTGCTCCTGATGGCCTAAGAGCGCAAAATCTTTCAGCAGCCTCACAAGGTAACGCGCTTGATGCGCCTGCCCGCCTTGCAAATGATTTTCGCGGTGTGTTCGGTGGAGAAGCGATCGATACGGGTCAGATCAGTGCAGAATACGGTCTTTCTAATAAGCAGCTTATATTAGGAGCTATCACAGGCAAGAACTCGTTTACGATGGTCTTCTTTTCCCTCATTGCAGGTATTGCTTCTCTTATTTCCAGCATCGGTTTTATGTTCGGCGCATCAGAAGACCAGCTCTTCACTTCGCTTTCAAGTTTAGTGAATCTCATTCCGTCTTCGTGGATCATCGGTGCCATCGCGAGTATCGTAGGATTCGTGCTTGCTATCATGCTGGTCATTTGGCTTTTGACGGTGATAGGAACATGCATCTCATATGGAGGTTTCCATGCGCGTCGTCGTGGCTCGCGCATCGAGACCGAATATGGCATCATCAATCACAATTTCAATGGCATTGACATCGACCGTATCCAGTCGATCGAGATCAGCCAGTCGTTCTTCCAACGTCTTTTGAAGTCGTGCACGCTTTCGCTCGCGCGCGTTGCGAGCGCAGCTAAAGATGCTTCTTCTGATGCGCGTGCTAGCGCTCGCCAGTCGAGCCTCGTTATCCATCCCTTCATAAAACTCGATCAAGTTGAAGATGTTCTTGGCCAGCTGCTTCCTGAATGGGAAGGACTACCTCAGGCATCAAAGCCTATTCCGAAGCGGGCGCTTCGCCGTGCTATCGTGCGTCGTTCTCTTTTGCAGGGCGGAGGCTTTTGGCTTGCTCTTTGTACGTTTGTGACCATGCTCTTTCTCAGTTTGCCTCTGCACTTCGATACGATGTCATACGGTGAGCTGATGGACTATTTGAGCCTCTATGTGCTCTTTGATATCATCGCGCGCGTACTCTATGTACTCGCAGCGCTTATCTTCATCGTCGATGTCATCTCAGCGTTGTTGTGGCAGCGCGGGTCGGGATTTGGCTATGACCGTGCGTATATCACGATTATGAACAGCGGATTCAGCACGAATCGCATCATCACGCCGCGTAACAAAGTACAACTTGCAACCATGCAGACAAATCCGCTGCAACGACATAAGAAGCTTGTCACCATCATCGCGCTTACCGCAGCAGGAGTAGGTTCATCAACACTCAAGCTCATCGATGTCGAGCAAGATGCAGCAAAAGACTGGTTCGAATGGTGCCATCCAGGAGGCAATAAAACGCTTTCTGAATAAGGGCGTACGATACAGTAGAATGAGAGGGATGCAAGCGACGATTCCAGGCTTCGCTCGCGTATGTTCTGTCCGAGAATCTTCGAAGTGAGGAACGCCATGGCAAGCGCAGTGATGAGTCCTGTTTCAACGAGGCCGAAGAAGGATTACACGCTCGGCGAAGAGATCTTCAATGCGGTCACTCATGGTGTGGGTGCGTTGCTCGCTATTGCAGCGATCCCGCTTTGCGTCGTGCGTTTGGTCTGTGATGGGGCTGGCATGCTCTTAGCAGCAGCGCTTATCTACTCGATCACGATGTTGGTCGAATACCTTATGTCCACGCTCTATCATGCTCTCGCAGCTCCACGAGCGAAGAAGGTATTCAAGGTGCTCGATCATTGCGGCATCTACCTTTATATTGCGGGCACGTATACTCCCTTTTGTTTGGTCACGCTCATCGATAATAATGGCATTGCGCTGTGCATCTTCGTGTGGGCGGTCACACTCGCAGGTATCGTTGCCGAAGCATTTTGGGTAGACCGACCGCGCTGGATATCTGCAGTGCTCTATCTCTTGCAAGGGTGGGCGGTCATTGTGTGCATTCCGGCCCTCTGGGCTCTTCTCGATCCAGTTGGGTTCTGGTTGCTCGTGGTTGGCGGCCTTTGCTATACGATCGGCGCAGCATTCTATGTCTTTACCAGGAAGAAGAAATATATGCACTCGGTCTTTCACCTATGGGTGCTTGCTGGTTCAGTATTTCAGTTCTTCTCGATCTACTTGTTCATCCTCTAGCGTTTTGTTTTGGGATAGCGTGCACGTATCGATGTGGTAGCGATAAGATCATGGTGAACGAGGCATATAAGAAGACCCTTTATCGAGATTCGAAGCATGCGATCATCAGTGGCGTGTGTGCAGGTATCGCACAACGCCTCGATGTCGATGCGCTCTTGGTGCGCGTTGCGGCTCTTGTCGCATTTGTCATGACGCTTGGTCTTGTATCGTTTGTCTATCTTGTGCTCTGGACCGTCTTGCCTGTCAGGGTTTCGCAAAGCGGCTTTATCGATGTCGAGCCAAGTCGCGTTCGCTCGGAGTATTTCGACAAAGTCATCACGCTCGATGATGGTGCGGCGAGAACTGAGCGCTCAGAAGATCCAGCAAACGAAGAAGAGCCGATCCCTTCTGCTCGCTCTCGAAGACTGGCCAAGATCGTAAATGAGCTTCAGATCCCTCTTATATCATGCATCTTGCTATGCATTTTGGTCACGTTGATCGGAATGGTTGCTGCAGGGATCGCAGAAAGTAACGGTTTCGTATCATTTATACCGCTTTATCTCATTCCGCTTGGCGTCTTTCTGTTCATGGTGCCCAATTCGACTCACTCACTCGTAGTGCGTGCGTGCTTTATGGTCTTATGTTTCGAAGCGTGCGCGATCTTGCTTCCCTTCACTATGGGTATCGTGAGCTACGAGAGCATGGGCCTTCTTGGTGGCATCACCTTTTTGATCTGGCTCATCGCTTTCATCGCTCTTATAGCAGCGCTCGTATTCGGCAACATTGCATGCTATCTTCTCTCGATCGCTCTCATCTTCATGGCGATCATCGTGTCGTTCTACGATTTCGGATTTTTCACGACCGTGGTGTCGGTTTCAGGTATTTCATCGTGAGCTTCCGATCCCAAAGTGCGTTATGCCTGGATTCTATGAATGATCCATGTTCTTGTGACCGTTCACCCCTCTGCTCGGTTTGTTCTTTGGCTCGCATAAGGGTATAATTCATCTACGCTCTTAAGCGTTACATGCAGTAATCGCACTCCAATCCCATTCAACTGCATAGGTAAACGGGTTTCTTGCAAGCGTTCTCGCTCCTGCAGGTTAAGGACCTGTTGTGTCCATTGGAGGCTTTTTGGCAGCAGCCAAAACACATAGAAGGAATGGGAATTTTCTTTCCCGTTTCGTCCTTTTCGGTTTGATAATGCTCGCAGTTGCCGGCATTATTTCTTTCTTTGCCGCAACTCAGGCGCAAGGTTACGGAGAGGTCGATTCTTCTACGATCGGTATCGGGCAAGCTCAGTCTTCTAACTCCGCTCCTGCCATCGGTCCTGAAGCGCGTTTGGGCATCACGCCTCAACAAGCAAGCGATGATTCGACTCCCTCTGAGGCTCTTAATCCTTCAGATGGTGCGCAGCGTTCCATCACGGTGAAAGATCCAGATCCAGTTATCGCTGCCGTTGCCGTTGATTACTCGAATCCTGAAGCAGTCGAGAAGGCCAAGCAGGTCTGCACCATCGATCCGCTTCCCACGGCACCACGCCTCATTCCTGATTTCTCTGATGGCACTTGGTCTTCAGGTGTTGCATCTGCTTATAACGTTGCCACTAATGACGATGGCAAAGGGACCTTTGGCGTATCCACTACCGCTTCTGGTCGTGCGCTGAACGACGGAAGCGTTACGGTCGCTGTTCCTTCGAGCCAGTCTTATTTGCTCGGTCGAGTTGTCGAGATCTGTTATGGCGATAAGGTCGTTGTTGCTACGGTTACGGACACGGGTGGGTTTGGCAAGTATGGGCGCTGCCTTGATTTGGCTCCTGGTGTGTATCATGCGCTCGGCGCAGATTCTCCGAGCGACTGGGGAACGCGCACGATTCATTACCGTTTCCTCTAAGCAAAGCACGCATCATTTTCAGATGAACGCCCGCTCCGGGCGTTTTCTGTTGTATGATTCATATGCTGTATAAACGGGCATGAGAAGGAGGCAAGAACACGTATGAGCAACATCATTGTTGTCGGTTGTGGTCGTGTTGGTTCTCGTCTTGCGCTCATGCTTTCCAATTACGATAACAACGTGTGCGTGATCGATAAGGATCCGCGTGCATTTGTAACACTCGGTCGCGATTTTAATGGCGCTACCTATGCTGGTGCTGGTTATGACGAAGACTTGCTCGTAAAAGCAGGTATCGAAGAGTGCGATTTTCTTGCAGCGGTCACTCAGAGTGACAATGTGAACCTTATGGTGGTAGAGATCGCTCGTCGTCTCTACGATGTTCCTAACGCGGTTGCTCGTCTTTACAACACGGGCCACGAGCGTGCATATTTGCAACTCGGCATCGACTATGTGTGTGGCACTGCATTGGTTGCCGAAGAGATCTTCTCGAAGATCACTTCAGGCCTAGGCGATCATATCACTACGCTTGGCGATTGCGAGGTTGTGCAGTTCGCTCTCGATCTTTCGCAGAACCGCAGCGACTATATCAAGGTGAGCGACTTAGAGAGACGCCACAAGATTCGCGTGTGCGCTTTCGAGCGTGCTGATGGCGTGGTCAGCTCTATCCCTACGCCAAGTAGCGTCCTTTATCACGGAGATACCGTTTTGGTGGCGCTTCGCCATGGCATGATCTCCGAGATTTCGAAATACATGCAGAATTAGGAGTCGTTATGTATTGCGTGATCGTTGGTGGAGGAAAGATCGGCGAATACCTTGCCCGCACGTTGCTTGGTGAGGGTAACGAGGTTGCCATCATCGAAGAGGATCCCCAGACTGCCACCTATCTTTCAGAAACATTGGAAGGTCCTGCGTTGATCATCCAAGGTGACGGGTGTGAAGTCGCGCGGCAAGAGGACGCGGGTGTTCCACAAGCAGATATTTTTGTCGCGACCGCTGGTCAAGATGAAGATAATCTTGCTGCATGCGAGATTGCAAGTCGTGTTTTCGGTATCTCCCGTGCGCTTGCGCGCGTGAACGATCCGAAGAATCTGCGCATCTTCCGTCGTCTTGGGATCGAAAGCATCTCGTCCACGGCGCTCATCGCACGCATGATCCAGGAAGAAGCGATGCTCGGTTCGATGTCGGTAGCAGTTACGCTTACCAACGACCAGGTCGGCCTTATCGATATCACGGTGCCTCCTATGCGAAATCATGATGCTGAAGAAGGCGTTCGCGCTTTCGATATCGATTTCAGTGATGGTATCCGCATGGTTGCAGTCTCTCATAATGACGATATTCAGGTCGTTCGAAGCAGTACGCGCATCTATCCAGGCGATCAGGTCATCGTCGCTGCTGACACCGATCTTATTGATGAGGCTCGCCGCGTCATTCGTTCGTTGTAAGTGCTAAAGATCATACCCTTTAGGGTGTGATATCTCGTTTGCGTCTTGCTCTTCGTCCACTCAAGATCCTATGAACCTGCGAACTCGTTTCACTTTGTGTACGACGCTTCAGGTAGAATATCGATATTGGTAGAGGCGCTCCAAACGCGCAACACTCGAAAGGATTTTCGATGATCGGTCGCTATACTCGTCCTGAAATGGGCAAGATTTGGGAACTTGAGAATAAATTCGCCATTTGGAAAGAGATCGAGGTGCTGGCTTGCGAAGCGCAGGCGCAGCTCGGTAAGTCTGGCATCACCAAAGAAGAAGCCCAGTGGATTCGCGATCACGCCGATTTCACGGTTGAGCGTATCGATGAGATCGAAAAGGTGACCAATCACGATGTCATTGCGTTCACTACGTGCATGGCTGAATATATCGATGCGGGTATCCCTGAGGGAAGCGAGCCTCCTTCGCGATGGGTGCATTATGGCATGACCTCATCCGATCTGGGCGATACGGCGCTTTCCTATCAGATCGTACAGGCATGCGACATCATCATCGAAGACATCAAGCAGCTCGGTGAGACATGTAAGCGTCGAGCATTCGAATTTCAAAATGTGTTGTGCGTCGGCCGAACGCATGGAATCCATGCAGAGCCGATGACCTTCGGTATGAAGTTTGGCAGCTGGGCATGGGCGCTCAAGCGTGCGCTTACGCGTATGGAGCAGGCCCGCGAAGTTGCTGCAACAGGGGCGATCTCTGGTGCGGTCGGCACGTATTCGAGCATCGATCCATTTGTTGAAGAGTATGTATGTGAAAAACTGGGTCTTTCGCCCGATCCGCTTTCTACTCAAGTGCTTGCCCGCGATCGTCATGCACAGGTCATGTCCGCTCTTGCAGTAACGGCCTCGACACTCGAGTCTATTGCGATGCAAGTCCGATTGTTGCAGCAATCCGATGTGATCGAAGCTGAGGAACCATTCACGAAAGGTCAGAAGGGCTCTTCGGCTATGCCTCATAAACGTAATCCCATCACCGCAGAGCGCGTTTGTGGTCTGGCGCGTGTCGTGAAAGCGAATGCGCAAGTAGCCTACGACGATGTTGCACTGTGGTATGAACGAGACATCTCGCATTCAGGGGCAGAGCGTGTTGCGCTAGCCGATAGCTTTATCGCGCTCGATTATATGTTTGCCAAGATGCAGTGGATGCTCGAAGGGTTGCAGACCTATCCTGCGAAGATGGAGCATAACCTTTGGCGTACCAAAGGTCTCATCTTCTCTTCGAAGGTGCTTTTGGCGCTGGTTGATACGGGTATTTCTCGCGAAGATGCGTATGTTATCGTACAGCGTAACGCTATGAAGGTGTGGGAAGATATCCAGAACGCTATTGACGGCCCCACTTATCGTGAGCGTCTCGAAGCAGATCCTGATGCACACCTGACAAAAGAAGTGCTCGACGAGATCTTCGATCCATGGGATTTTCTCACTCGCAAGGACGTAGTCTTCGAGCGCCTTGAAGAGCTTACGTTCTAATCTTAAAGAGCGCTCCACCTAAGATTGTTTGTCAGCTTATTTTCGTGTTTGACTGAGCGCGTGTCGTTCGGCACCGCGTCGATCAATTCACGCTAGGCGCCTTACTGCGAAAAGGCGTCTCCAAGGCTTTTTGAGGTCGGCACGAAGACGCGCAAGAGTGCGTGATCCTCGCTGCCTTCAGTAGTGCTTGTGATCTGACATAAGCCAACGATATTGTTGCACGATCCTGAAGAGACGAGGTATTCCCCGTACGAATCGGTATCGTTAGGTATATCGATCATGAAAAAGCTCTCGCTCGCGAAATGAACACCGCAGATCGCACGCGTTGATTTTACGATGAACCACTCATCGCACCAGCCCGGAGTGGCTGAAGGCGTGCGACCGAAGCGAAACCAGGGAAGTCCTTCATACTCATAAGGTGTGACTGCTTTCATGGGCGTGTAGGTTCCAAGATTTGAAATACCATCCCCGTAGTTATAGATATTGTCGAAAGCAAACGAGAAGCCGCTTTTCCCGTATCCGATGTTGCAAGGAGTCATGCCGTGGGGCAAGATGAGCTCATCGGCAATACTGAAATCAGAGGCAAGGAATTTAGTCAGCTGATAGTAGCGCGTTGAAGAATTTAGGCGTGGAGCGGCTACGACGCCATCAGAGGTCGCAACAAGACGACAAGCAAATGACTGGAGCGCCTCGCATACTTGCTGGTAAGAACTTTCTCCGAAGTGCACCCCGCGCAACACCGCCTTCTCTTTGGCGAACTGCCCATCTGGTTCAGGGGTCACCTGCCAAAACGCGGCATTATCACAGGCTGCGATAGATGGAGTGATCCAGTTCTCATCGCCTTCGTCTACCATGAGGATATTTTCAAGCTGAGCGTTATTGAGTCTGGCAGTATAGACACGCCAAGTATTCTCATAGATATTGCATTCGGTCCAGATGACTCCTTCAGTGCTGCAGCGAACATCATAGATATCAAATCCCTCGTCCATGCCTTGGGGTTCTTTGAGCACTTCGACAAGATTAGCCGATGCAAAGTAGAACAACCGAATGGTGTTCAAGGGGTGGGATTGTTCGGTAGGGCACAGACATGCTGCTACCGTGTCATTATCAGCCCAGACTAAACTGCCGAAAGGGAGGGTCTTCGAAATGGAAAGCTTAACGTAATCGCCATAAGGGATTTCTGAGAGGTTGGCCAACTCGGTCACGGAATCTGCAGGAACAGAGAGTGTCTCGATGTTCTCTGCGGAAGAGAATGCGCTCGAAGCGGCGCTACTGATACCCCCAACAGCGATCATGCCGCCTACTACACCTGCGCCGATGAGCAGGTTGCGGCGGGTGAGCAACACCTCAGGAGAAAGAAGGCCTGCTCCTCTCACAGGAGAGGCGCTTGTCTTTGTTGACGATTCTGCTTGACGGTTTTGTGAGCTGAATGCGCTTTTTCTTGCCGTACGCGGAGGGCGAATGCGCGTAAACGAAGAAGAGCTCGAGCGCGCATGGCTTGCCTTGCCATTGCGTTTGGTCGGGCGTGCTTTTGTTGCGGGCGTTTTCGAGGTGCGTTTCTGTGGCACGATGCTTCTTCCTGTTTGTGTTCGATCACGCTTCATCAAAGCCTATGAAGGCTGTGTGAATGCGCAGGGTTATTGTGACATTTGAGTGTCAAAGCATCGAGATGAGATGCTAATTGCTACAATAAACCCAAACACAGACTAGTGCACTCGCAGATTACCTTAATGGTTCTTTGTGAGATTTTGAACATATCCTTTGGGTAAGGAGTGAACCATGACTAACGATACCCGACGCATTCTTTTGGTCGAAGACGAAAAGGCGATCCGCGATGCGGTAGCCGCTTATCTGCAGCGTGAGAATTATCAGGTCGTCGCTGTGGGCGACGGACAAGAGGCACTCGAAGAATTCTCTCGTCACCACTTCGATCTTGTCATCCTCGATCTTATGCTTCCGCGCGTTCCGGGCGAGCGCGTATGTCGAGTTATTCGCGATAATTCAGACACCCCAATCATCATGCTTACCGCAAAAGGCGAAGTTGAAGATCGCATCATCGGTCTTGAGTTGGGCGCAGACGACTATTTGGTGAAGCCTTTCAGTCCGCGTGAGCTGGTTGCACGCGTTCGCGCACTCTTGCGTCGTGTCCATTCTGATTCAGAGCCACAGCGCGAAGTGCTCGAATTCGGAGAGCTTACCATCGATATCTCAGGACATAAGATCTTGGTGAATGACGAGGTTGTCGATCTTACTGCGAGCGAATTTAAGCTGCTCACCACGTTGTGCCGTTATCCAGGTCGCGTGTATTCGCGTATGGAGCTGGTCGAAAAGGTGCTCGGCTATGACTTCGAAGGCTACGAGCGTACCATCGATTCACATGTGAAGAACTTGCGTGCCAAGATCGGCGACAATCCTCGCAATCCTAAGTGGCTCCATACGGTTCATGGTGTGGGTTACCGTTTTGAAGATCCTACTAAAGCAAATCAATAACGCGCCCGTCTCATAGATAGGTTCCCTTCAAGGTAGGATGCATGGTAGAAGAGGACGTTGAATACGACGAAGAGGATAAGGATAAGTCGAAACGAGGCTTTACCTTTACCGCACGCATTACCGTATCTTTTGCTGCCATAGCGCTCATGACTGCGCTGGTGGCAGTCGGGATGCTCTCATTCGTTTGGGAACAATATTTTCAAAGTTATACGCGCGAGAATATGGTGAATCTTGCTGAATCCGTGGCAGATTCGGTCGCACAAAGCTTCGAGACCGCGCCCAACGATTGGTATAGTGGTGCGCTCGCTGCAGCGAACTCCGCAGCTGCGCTCTACGATACGGTAAGCATTCAGATCGTTTCTTCTGATGGCTCGGTTGTATATAACAGCGGCGTTCATTCTAACTTCGGCCCATCACTTCCAGAGAATGAGCGCAATACAGCTTCTGCTCCTATCGTCGTTGGAGATCAGCAGGTTGGTACGGTCTATGTGCGTGTGTTCGGCTCCGAGACGTTGCTTACGCAAGCAGATCAAGATTTCAGGAACAAGTCTTACCAGGCCATGATCTTCGCATCGCTCTTTTCAGTGCTCGTTGCTGTCTTGGCCGGCTTCATTCTGGCACGATTGCTCTCGCGTCCTATCAACAGCATCACCAATGCAGCGCGTGCGCTGAAGGAAGGTAATTATTCAGCGCGTACGAACATGGCAGGTGAAGACGAGATCGCGCGTCTGGGCAAGACCTTCGACCAGATGGCCGATGCGGTCGAAGCGAATCGCGATATGGAGCGCCGTTTGGTCACAGACGTTGCGCATGAACTGCGCACCCCGCTCATGGCTATCCAGTCAACGGTCGAGGCAATGATCGATGGTGTATTCGAAGCGGATGAAGAGCGCCTTGAGACGCTCAATTCCGAAGTGCGTCGTCTCAGTCGTCTGGTGGATGCGCTGCTTAAGCTCTCTCGCTTGGAAAATCGCGCGAATCCTGTTGAATTTGCGAAGGTCGATCTGGTCGAGATGGTAGATACGGTGGTCACTGCGCATCAGGCGTATGTAGAGGAATCGGGTCTTTCGTTTACCTATCAGCATGACCCACATGTCTATGTCTATGGCAATGCTGACATGCTGCGACAAGCTACTGCAAATCTTATCTCGAATGCGGTGCGATATACACCAGAAGGTGGTTCGATCAGGGTCTCGGTTACACAGGGAGACCTGATGGGCAAGATCATGGTTCAAGATACAGGCATCGGATTCACCGCCGAAGAAGCAAAGAATGTCTTTGCGCGTTTCTGGCGGGCTGATGCAGGTCGCACGCGTGAATCAGGTGGCTTAGGCATTGGTCTTTCAGTCGTGAAAGAGATCGCCGATCGTCATAACGGATGGGTGCGCGCCGAAGGACGTCCTAATGAAGGCGCACGCTTTACCATCTACATTCCTCTCTACAGCAGAACCGTATTGCGCAAAGGCAAATCGAAGCGTCTTGGCATTACAGGCTAACGCCTCAAGGATCTTCGCTTTGCTCCTCTTGCAAACGCGTTGTGACGCACACGAGGTCTCTCCCTGAGGCTTTCGTAAGAATTAGTGTGAGAAAATCGCCCTTTCGCTCCTCATTGCGCATGAAATGTTTCATAATAAAGGCTTACGAAAAGATGCTTTTCGCATGAAGAGGCTGAAAGAGAGCACGGGTCAGAAAGGACCGCTATGTCAGGAATCGATATCAAGCCCGACGCACAGGGTAAAGTTCGCGATCTATATGATCTAGGAGACAAGTTGCTCCTTGTCGCGACCGATCGCATTTCTGCATTTGATTACATCTTGAAAGACGATATTCCCTACAAAGGGCAAGTGCTCACGCAGCTTTCGTGCTTCTGGTTCGATCTTCTCTCAGATGTAGTGGAAAACCACTTGATCTCAGCAGACGTGGCAGATCTTCCCGAGCAGTTCAAACCATATGCCGACTACCTGGCAGGTCGTTTCATGCTGGTGAGGAAAGCCGAGATGTTCCCCGTTGAATGTATCGTGCGCGGCTATCTTACGGGTTCGGGCCTTAAAGACTATCAGGCAACAGGTACGCTTTGTGGCATCGAGCTTCCCGCAGGGCTTGTCAACTCCTCGCGCTTGCCCAATCCCATCTTCACGCCTTCGACAAAGGCAGAGATCGGCGATCACGACGAGAATATCAGCTTTGATCAGACTGTCGATCTGATCGGCTTCGATGACGCGAAAGCCATCAAGGATCTTACGCTTTCTATCTACGATCGCGCAGCCGAGCATGCGCGTGAGCGCGGCATCATCATCGCTGATACGAAGCTTGAATTCGGCAAAGTGGGCGATACGATCATCTTAGGTGACGAGGTGCTCACGCCAGATTCTTCGCGTTTTTGGGCAGTGGATACTTATATTGAAGGGGTTGAACAGCCAAGTTTCGATAAGCAGTTCGTACGCAATTGGCTTAACGCGAATTGGGATCGAACGGGCGAACCGCCGCACCTTCCCAAAGACGTCATCCAAGCAACGAGCGAAAAGTACATCCAAGCGTATGAGAAGATCACGGGCAAGACCTTTGTCGCCCAGTAGGTCTTTGACCCGCACCGATCACGAACGAAGAATATAAAGGAGACCACAAGGCATGTCACAGCGCAATCCCTTGAACGAGCGATATCAGCAGCGTGAAGGCGGCAAAACTCGCAAATCCGCTGCTTCTGCAAAGCCAGCCACGAAGGCGGCTTCTACGGTCTACATCGCCGATCCGAATGCCAAACCGAAGAAGAGTTTCTTGGATCGCTTCAAGAAGCAAGAAGAGCCAGTGAAGATGAGCAAGTCTCAGCAGAAGAAGGCTGCTGAAGCTGCTGATCAACAGGGCAAGAAGAAGGGCAAATGGACGCTCAACGACATGGAAGGCTCCGAGAAGATGGAGTCGACAGAAGGTCTTTCTGAAGAAACGAAGAAAGCTGCCCGTAAGAAATATCTCAATCCTGGTACTAAGGAATACAAGAGATGGCGTACGATCTGGTGGATCGTTATCGCTTGCGGCGTTATCTCGCTCATTCCGCCTGTGCTTGCTCCTCAGTATTTCGTCGACAACGCTACCATGTCCATGGTCTTCTTTGGCTTGGGCTATGCGTTCCTTATTGCCGCAGTCGCCATCGATGCGATCAAGATTCGTCCTTTGCGTAAGGCTGCACGTGGCGGCAGCATCAAAGAGGATCGCTCCAAAGAAGCGACTGCTGCACGCAAACAGGCTAAGAAGGAAGCCATCGCAAAAGAAGAAGCGAAGGCTGCTAAAAAGGCATCACGAAAGCGTTCCTAGTTCCAATGCGTCTCGTTTCGTGGAACGTGAATGGCCTACGAGCCATCATGAAAAAGGGCTTTCTCGATGTGTTCACTGAGCTGAACGCAGACGTATTTGCCTTGCAGGAGACTAAACTGCAAGAAGGGCAGATCGAACTCGATCTGCCTGGCTATACGCAGAATTGGAGCTATGCCGAGCGCAAAGGCTATTCAGGCACAGCGGTCTTTTCCAAAGAGGAACCTCTTCAGGTCATTCATGAAGTGGGTGTACCCGAACTTGATACCGAAGGCCGTGTGGTCATTTGCGAATTCGAGAAATTCTGGTTCGTGAATGTCTACACTCCAAACGCGCAGAGTGAACTAGCCCGCATCGATCACCGTATGCATTGGGATGATGTATTTCGTGAGATGTGCGTGGGTCTTGAACAAGGCGTCTTGCCTGATGGCTCGAAAGGCAATGCAAAGCCGGTGATCTCTTGTGGCGATTTTAATGTCGCGCATCAGCCTATTGACTTGAAGAACCCTCGTACGAATGTGGGCAACCCAGGCTTTTCCGATGAGGAACGCGCTAAATTCACTGAATTGCTGGATGCGGGTTTCGTGGATACCTATCGCAGTTTGCATCCCACCACTGAAGGGGCATATAGCTGGTGGAGTTATCGTTTTAACGCACGGGCAAATAATGCAGGATGGCGGATCGACTATTTCATCGTGAGCACGTCCATCCGAGATAACGTGGTCATGGCTTGCATCTGGCCAGAGATTATGGGCAGCGATCATTGTCCCGTTTCGATCGAGCTCGATATCGAAAGCATGTAAAAGTGCTGATGAGGCACTTTATTCATCAAAGATAAGGACACAAGGAAGAACATCATGGCAATGGATCTTGAAAAGATTGAAGAGGGCGTTCGACTCATTCTCGAAGGCATCGGAGAGGATCCCGATCGCGAAGGTTTGCTCAAAACACCTGAACGAGTTGCGCGTATGTATGCAGAATGTTTTGCGGGCCTTGAAGAAGACCCAGCTCAGCACTTCGAGACCACATTCGACGAGCATTCACAGGAGCTCATCATCCTTCGGGATATTCCTTTTTTCTCGATGTGCGAACATCACCTCGCTCCCTTCTATGGAAAGGCGAACATCGCCTATATCCCAGCAGCTGACGGTCGCATTTGTGGTCTTTCGAAGCTCGCTCGTTTGGTTGAAGTGTTCGCACGCCGCCCACAAGTTCAGGAACGTCTCACCTCTCAGATCGCCGATACGCTTATGAATGAATTAAATCCCCAAGGCGTGGTGGTCGTTATCGAGGCTGAGCATATGTGTATGAATATGCGTGGCGTGAAGAAACCTGGATCGAAAACGATCACGCGCGCAGTACGTGGATCGTTCGAGAAAGACGAGGCTGCGCGCCGCGATGCGCTTGCGCTCATGAACCAGTAGTGAAGGTGCGTAAGTTCTGCAGAAGTACAAGCGTGGAGGCTTGAGTGAAGCTCATACGTTACTATACCTATAGTTGCGCTACAAAGAGCAACAAGGGAATCATCGAAAGGATGCGCTATGCGCTGTGTAATATCTGTTCTTGGTAAGGACCGTTCAGGAATCGTCGCGGCGGTTTCAGGCGTACTCGCTGAAAAGGGTGCCAATATTGACGACATCAGTCAGACTATTTTGGACGATATCTTTTCGATGACCATGCTCGTGCGTCTTGATACTGCTGTTGCAGACTTTAACACAGTGCAAACGGCGCTCGAAGCGGTGGCCGAGGATCTTGGTGTGCAGATCATCCTGCAACGTGAAGATCTTTTTCAGTTCATGTACAAGATCTAAATGCTGGGCACACGCGCACTCGTTTTGGCAAACGGTTGCGCCAAAGGAAGAAGGAGCGCTGCATTGTTGGCAGTGCATCGAGATAGGGGATCAAAGTGGATACAGGCAATATGCAAGAGACCGTTATCAATGTTCTCTTCATCGCAGTCTTGGTGGTCATTGCTGCAACGTTGTTCTGGGATGTGCGCAAGAAACGCAATCGTTTGAAGGTTGCCCAGCGTGAAGAGGTTGAACTAACCGAGAATCTGCAATCGAAACTTCCTGAGGGCTATACCGTTCTTACCGATGTATATCTGCTCACAAAGGTCGGACGCTCCCGTGCTGACTTTGTCATTTTGTGCCCCTATGGCATCTTTGCGCTCGAATATCGCCAGTTCTATGTATATATTCGCGCCGATGAAGAGGCAAGCCGCTGGACGTATGCTCCTGGCATCAAGGGCAAGCCTTTCACAAGTCCGCTCTATCAGTCGAAGATTCACCTGCATTGTATTCAAGAGCTGATTGGCGACAAACCTGGTTTGAAGTGTTATCCCATGGTCGCATTTCCGACTGTTGCAGAGATCGAGCTGCAAAACCCAACTGACACGGCCTTTGTTGGGCTGGTAACGGGGGTTCTTCCCTTCATCGAAAAGTGGCAAGACGAAGTCTGTCTGACTGCTGATGAGATATCGGCTATCGCTGAACTTCTTTCGCTCAATAGCGAAAAGGTAAAAGAGATGGAAAAGCCAGAGCCAGCAAAAGAAGCACCCGAAGAATACAAAGCTTTCATCCCGGGCGATTTTCGTGATCCTGAGGAAGATGACGAAGACTGGGAAGAAGATGATGACGACGAGCAAGAGCCTGGGTCAGAAGAAGAGGACCGAGACGACGCCGAAGGAACCGAGGAGGCAGAACAAGATTCTGCAAAGACCTCCGATCAGGATGAAGATGAACGTAGATAACACCAGCGAAACGCCCATTGAAATGGGCGTTTCTCATTCACAAGCAGCAGCAAGATCATTTGCCGATTTCGTTGATACCATTGCGGCGCTCCGTCGTCCGGATGGCTGTCCGTGGGATCGCGAGCAAACGCATGCTTCTATTGCTTCGAACATGCTCGAAGAGGCGTATGAGGCGCTCGATACGATCGAGAAGAACGATATCGCTCATATGCGCGAAGAACTTGGTGATGTGCTCTTACAGGTCGTTTTGCAAAGTCAGATTGCGGCTGATGCGGGTGAATTCACTATTGATGATGTATGCCGCGAGGTGAATGCAAAGATTATCCGTCGCCATCCGCATGTTTTCGGTGAAGCCGAAGCGGGAGATGCGAACAGCGTTCTTGATATGTGGGATCAGATCAAGCTCGCGGAACGAGATCAGGCTTTGTCAGAAGACGAGACGAACCAACGGCCCGAGAGCATCCTTGAGAGCGTCCCGGTTTCGTTTCCCGCTCTCCTGCAAGCTCAGAAGATCTCTCGTAAGGCGGTTTCTGCTGGGTTCGAGTGGGATTCGGTCGCGCATGTGTGGGAAAAGGTTCATGAAGAAGCGCAAGAGCTTCAGGCTGCATATGCCAAAGCTCCTAAGTCAGAGAATGGCAAGATGCTGAAAGATACACCAGAATTTGCAGAAGCGCAGCTTGAGATGGGAGATGTGCTCTTCTCGCTCGTCAATGTTGCTCGCAAGATGGGCATCGATGCTGAAGGCGCGCTGCGTGCGACCTGTATGAAATTCCGCAAGCGTTGGGCCTCCATGGAAGAAGCGGCCTATCAACAAGGCGTTAAGCTAGAAGACCTTCCCATGAGCGACATGCAAGCACTCTGGGATCAGGCGAAAGCTGTTGAATAGCGACCGCCGAACAGCTGCGTTTGTTTTGATTATTGACACAAGCAGCATCTATTGAGAAAATAACCAATGCTGCAAAGCACAAACATATGCGCCGTTACCTCAGCTGGATAGAGGGACTGACTACGAATCAGTACGTCGGGGGTTCGAATCCCTCACGGCGCACCACTTAAAACACCAGGTCAGAACGTTTTGTTCCGACCTTTTTCTTTTAGCGCTGCAATAAGGCACAGATGAGGGCTTCGGTTATTTCTTGGGCTTGTTCTCTGTCGAGACCGGCTACGTTCATCACGTAGGTTGCTTTTGTGCTTAGAGCATCCGATCGCGCTTGATTTGAAAAACGGTATGACTCGATGTTCGCAAGACGAATGCCAAGACCGAGCGCTCGTTGTTCGAGTGTGCTTGTGCAGAGGTTTTGATCGCGTTCGGGGGCATCATTCGATAGTGCGGCAAGATCTATATCCATGAGAAAATGCAGCCCCGCGTCAACTCCACGAAAATGCAGATAAGGGCCAGCGGCGCTCGTGCTTAAGCGAGCGACCAGATCATCTTGTAGCCGTCGATAAGTTGCGCGCTGTCTATTCACGTGTCGCTCGTAGTCACCTGCGACGATGAAGTGGGCAAGTTCCAATTGTTCGAGTGCGCCGACCATACAGCTTCTCGATGCAAAGCGGAGCCTGAACTCACGCATCAGATGCGGCGGCAGCACCATGTAGGCGATACGAAAGACGCTTCCCAGGCTTCGAGTGAAAGTATTGAGGTAGATCACTGACTCATGGGCATCGCTTGCGAGCAAAGGAGGGATCGGCCTGCCATGCATGCGAAATTCGCTATCGTAGTCGTCTTCGACAATGTAACATCGACCTGCTGCAGATCCACGGTCGGCCCAGTCAAGCAATTCACGACGACGCGGGGCGCTCATCACGACCCCGGTTGGGAATTGGTGGGCAGGCGTGCAATGCGCGATGCTCGCTTGGCTCATTTCAAGATCAGCAACGCTCATCCCCTCATCGTCGACTGCGATGGTGGCGAGTGAGACGTCATTCAGTTCGTAGTGTGCGCGTAAGGTGGGATAGCCTGGATCTTCAATCGCGAACGTTCGGTTGCGACCGAGCAGCTGCACAAGGATGCCATAGAGGTCTTGAGCACCTGCACCAATAATGATTTGCTCGGGAGAGATGTTCAACCCCCTAAATCCTGCAAGATGATCGGCGATAGCCACACGTAATTCTTCTGCTCCGCAATTGTCGTGTGCGGTTTGCAACAAGTGACCCTTTGATGCCTCGTTCAGGGTGCGTCTGACTGTCTTCGCCCAGACAGGAAAAGGAAAGATGCTTCCTGAGCGATGGGTGCCAGAGAAGTCTGCAAGTAGAGGAGTGGCGCGATCGAGCTTTGTCGCTAAAAGCGCTCCATCATCAAGTGCTCTCATGTTTTTGCGCGAGGAAACTTTGCGTGTTTTGGGTTTTTGCGGCATCGAAGGAAGCTCGTTTACGAAGTATCCTTTTCGCTCACGTGACTCGACATACCCTTCAGCAACAAGCTGGCGATACGCATTCTCGATCGTGATGACGCTTACGCCTAAATGAGCAGCGAATAGACGTTTTGAGGGCAGTTTGTAGCCAGCAGGCAAACGTTGACATTCAATATCATCACGGATCGCTCGATAGAGTTGCTCGTAGAGCGATCGATCGCCTTTTTGATGGAGTTGATAGGTCAACATGAGCCTATTTCCAATCTGGTCTTATTAAAAACTTCGAAACTGAACATTTTGATATACCCACTATAACTCTAGCATGTACGAAAAAGCGGTGGCGTTGCTCATCGCTTGAAAGAATAACGAACAAGAAAGAAGGCTTGATATGCCAGAGACGAATACGATGCAGACAGAGACAGAGGATCAGCAAACACGCGCGAAGCTCAACAGACAGCTCGCGCAGATGCTCAAAGGCGGTGTCATCATGGATGTGACCACGCCAGAACAAGCTCGCATTGCGGAGAAGGCGGGCGCATGTGCAGTTATGGCACTCGAGCGTATCCCTGCTGATATCAGGCTAGCAGGCGGCATCTCTCGCATGAGCGACCCAAAGATGATCAAAGGGATCCAAGATGCAGTCAGTATTCCGGTCATGGCAAAATGCCGTATCGGTCATTTTGCCGAGGCGCAGATCCTCCAGGCTATTGACATTGACTACATCGATGAGTCTGAGGTGCTCTCACCTGCAGACGACACATACCATATCGATAAGACAAAGTTCAGCGCACCGTTTGTTTGTGGCGCACGTGATCTCGGCGAGGCATTACGTCGCATCGCAGAAGGTGCGTCCATGATCCGCACGAAGGGCGAGCCAGGTACCGGCGATGTTGTGCAAGCAGTGCGTCATATGCGCAAGGTGAACGCCGAGATACGCCGCGTCGCTTCCATGCGAGAAGACGAGTTGTTCGAGGCAGCGAAAGAGCTTGCGGTGCCGTATGACCTGCTGCTTGAAGTTCACGATATGGGCCGTTTGCCGGTTGTTAATTTCGCAGCAGGCGGTATTGCGACACCGGCCGATGCGTCGTTGATGATGCAGCTGGGTGCTGAAGGAGTGTTCGTTGGATCGGGTATCTTCAAATCGGGTGATCCTGCAAAGCGTGCAGCTGCCATCGTCCGCAGCGTGGCAAATTATGAAGACGCAGAATTAGTTGCTGCGCTTTCTGAGGATCTGGGCGAAGCAATGGTTGGTGTGAACGAAAACGAGATAGAGATCATCATGGAAGAGCGTGGTCGATGATGACGAAGGTCGGCGTTTTGGCGCTGCAAGGCGACTTCGAAGAGCATGCGCAACGTTTGCAAGGATTAGGCTGCGAGACGATCGAGCTTCGCTGCGCAGCCGATCTGGATCATGTATTCGATGCGCTCGTGCTGCCTGGTGGAGAATCGACCGTTCAAGCAGCATTGCTCGCTGAATTCGAGATGCTCGAGCCAATGCAAAAGATGATCACCGAAGGAATTCCGGTTTTTGCTACCTGCGCAGGTCTGGTGCTGCTAGCGCAAGAGGTTTCCTATACCAATGGCGAGCAAGGCAATGATGCACGGATCGAGCAGACAAGAGGAACGATCGCCACGTTGCCGGTGTGTGTACGACGCAACGCTTATGGCAGACAGCTTGCCAGTTTTCATGCAGTCGCGCCATTTCGAGAGAGCGCTACAAGCACGTACGAAGACGCTCCCTGTATCCCGATGACCTTCATTCGTGCTCCTCTGATCGATGAGGTTGGCGACGGGGTAGAAGTGCTTGCAACAATCGATGATGCGATCGTTGCTGTTCTATACGCTAACCAGCTCGGTATCACGTTTCATCCTGAGCTTGATGATGACGATACGATCTATCAGCTTTTTCTCGATCTCGTGGAAAAGAGGGCTTGAAGTTCGATACGGCTGATGCTCACGTTGTCATCGAAGTTTGGTCAGGATCGTTCGATATCGGGCTTACTCTTCAAGACAAGCACACAGAAGAAGAGCGCGAGCAGAACAAGACCTCCGATGAGTGAAGGCCAGGGGGATGCGCTCAGGCCCGCTACGATGTAGCCGATGAAGCAGATCGCGGCTACAAAGCTCGCATAGGGTAGCTGTGTTGTGACGTGTGCAAGATGATTGCAGCTTGCACCAGCAGATGAGAGGATCGTCGTATCCGATATGGGCGAGATATGATCACCATAGACCGCTCCTGCGAGTGTCGCACCAATAGTGAGCAAGAACAGGGGGTCATCAGGCGTGAATACGCCAATTACGATAGGGATGACCAGTGCGATCGTGCCCCATGAGGTTCCCATGGCAAAACCAATGAAGGCTGAAGCGATGAAGATGACCGCAGGAAGGAATTGCAGTGCAAAGCCAGCAGAATCGAGACATCCTGCGATAAAGGTTCCGGTACCGAGCATGTAGCGGCAGCAACTACCCAAAGACCAGGCAAGCACCAAGATCATGATCGCTTCGACCATCGATCGCATGCCTTCAGAGGCACCAGTGATGAAGCTCGAGAGATCGAGGAGCTTTCGGGGCAAGTAGAGCAGTGCCGCTACCACCAATGCTACGATCGACCCGATGCAGAGCCCTGCGATGGGATCTTTGCCCATCGCGGTGGCAAAATCAACACCGCTAAAGAAGCCACCCATGTACATCATTCCCAGGATCGCAAAGATAATGAGGATAAGGATCGGCACGATCAGATCGTAAACATGGCCATTGCGTGCGATATGCACTTCGTCGTAGGACTTGAGCGCATCGCCTGCCATATCCTGTAGACGCACATTCTCTTCGAGCGCCTCATCGATATCTTCGCGCACAGCTTCCGAAGTAGGTGCAAGTGATTCTTCTGCCGCATGCTTGATACCTTTGCGCGGATGGGTGAAACGTGTCTCGAACGCCTGCTGAGCGCGCTTCATCGGTCCCCAATCTCGTCCGCATGCGCACATTGTGAATACGAATACGATGGTAAGAAGCGCATAGAAGTTGTAGGGGATGGAGGCAACAAAAGTGTTGAAGCCGTCTTCTCCAAGGTAGCCGCCTACTGCTACTGCCCACGAAGAAACAGGCACGATGATGCAGATCGGAGCAGCGGTCGAGTCAATGATCCATGCAAGCTTCTCACGACAGATCTTAAAACGATCGGTGACGGGGCGCATCACGCTGCCGACGGTGAGACAGTTGAAGTAGTCATCCACGAAGATGATCACACCCAGCACAGCAGTTGCGATCTGCGCAACACGTGGATTCTTGATGCGCTTCACCGCCCATTTCGCATAGGCCAGCGATCCACCTGCTTTTGTGATGAGCATCGTGAGCGCACCCAATAATGCAAGGAATAAGATGAGCCCTGCATTGGATGCTATCTGCTCGATGAACAGGGCCGGTAACAAGCTCAATCCCTCGATGGTCTGCTCGACTCCAACGCCTGAAAGGTTGAACTGATAGATCAGCAACCCCGCGACAATGCCGACGATCAGCGAAGAATACACTTCTTTGGTGAGAAGCGCGAGCGCAAGCGCCAGAAGCGGCGGAACGAGCGACCATGCTCCCGTATCCAGTAAGACAAAGCCTTCCATGTAAGATTCCTTATCTTTGTTTCATAGCCACACGACCGCGTAACCCTTGAGTGTCTGTTCGGTCGCGCCTCCTTTTATCTTTGCAGCTCGATCAACCGAAGGTGGCACCCGGTGCATAAACAAAGTGCGTATCGATGATGGTCGTGCGAATATAATCGAGCGTTTCATCTTCTCCGTGCTTTGCAAGATGTTCTAATAGCACGTAGAGAAACGCAGCTGAATCAGGATGAAAGGGCAAGTTTCCCGCAGAAAGCTCGCGCTGGAAATACTCGAGTGGCGATGAATCGCAATACGCATCTTTCGAGTAGACCTTCGATGCAGCGATACGATCACAGAACATCTCGACCACATAGCGGGTCGGGATGAGATTGCCATATAACGTTCCATCGCCGCCTTCACGCATGTCGGTCCAGTATTCATAATGATGCTTGTTGCGTCCTTTGTGATGGATCCACGCGCGCGAAAATCCCTTCTCATGACGTTCTGCTGCATTGGGCGAACGAGTTCCTTGGTAGTAGTGGATGCCCACTAAGAATTCATCGGGCGAAAACTTCGAGAGGTCATGCACGATTCCTTGTAGCGGGATCCCGCATCGCAGGCATAATTCGAAGACGAGCCACTTATGCAGCGAGACCGTAGCAAGATGATGCCATGCATTTTTGAGATAGCGCATTGCATCTGGTGCACCCTGTTCTTCTTCGCCATTGCCGTCACTGTGCATCTGGGCACCTTCGAGTTCATGCTCGAGCGTTGTGGTGGTCTTTTCTGCCATAGGGCGCCCCTGTCGTCTGGTTCAGCAATGAGTTTCGTGAGTCCGTGCTTCGATTCGCGCTACAATACAACTTTACGGTTGAAAGGAAGCAGTATGAGCGAAGAAAAAAGCAGTGCTCTTTATCAAGATATTGTAGCGGTTAATTCCATCGATCCTGCCCTTTATGATATGTACCCCGTTAAGCGCGGTCTGCGCAACAACGACGGGTCAGGCGTTATCGCGGGCATCACGAACATCTCAAACGTTCATGGCTACATGATGAACGAAGGCGATAAGGTGCCAGTGGAAGGTCAGCTGACGTTCCGCGGTTACGATATCTATGATCTACTCAATGATGCGAGCCCTGAAAAGCGCTTTGGTTTTGAAGAGGTCGCTTACCTGCTCATGCTCGGTAGCTTGCCTACGCAAGACCAGCTCGATCAGTTTGTTGCTGCTATAGATGAGCAGCGCGAGCTACCCGACGGCTTCACAGCTGATCGCATCATGCGCCATCCTTCCTCGAATCTTATGAACGTTCTTTCGCGTTCGGTTCTTTCACTCTATGCCGATGATGCTGAAGCTGAAGACCGTTCGTATGAACACGAGCTTAAGACTGCTATCTCGCTTATCTCGCGTCTGCCACGCATCATGGTGCTCGCTTATTATGCCAAGCAGGCATTCTTCAATGGCGATTCGATGATCATGCATCGTTTTGTTCCGGGCCAAAGCTCGTCTGAGACTATTCTTTCCATGTTGCGTCCCGATCGTGAGTTCACTGCCGAGGAAGCGCGCATGCTCGATATCATGATGTGCTTGCACGCCGAGCACGGTGGTGGCAACAATTCGACGTTTACCTGTCGCGTGCTCTCATCTTCCGACACCGATCCCTATTCTGCCTATGCAGGTGCGATCGGTTCCTTGAAGGGATCGAAGCATGGTGGAGCGAATCATCAAGTGCTCGCTATGCAGAAAGAGATCAAGGAAAACGTGAAGAATTGGGATGATGAAGACGAGGTCGCATCCTATATCGCAAAGATCGTGAACAAAGAAGCCTACGATAAGACGGGTCTCATCTATGGTATGGGTCATGCGGTCTATACGCTTTCCGATCCTCGTGCGATCGTCTGCAAGGATTTTGCGACGCGTCTTGCACAGGGCACGGAATATGAAGCAGAACTGAATCTGTTGAAGTCCATCGAGAAGTTGGCACCAGAGGTCATCTTGCGCGAAAAGGGAACTGATAAGGATATGTGCGCCAATGTCGACATGTATTCTGGGTTCGTCTATTCCATGATGGGGATCCCAGCAGATCTCATCACTCCCTTGTTCGCTTGTTCGCGCATGTCAGGATGGGCTGCTCATCGTATAGAAGAATTAGTATCTGGCAAGCGCATCATCCGCCCTGCCTACAAGACAGCAGTGAAGCCACAAGCATACGTGCCGATAGAGAACCGTTAACCGCTGATTCTCCACGCATACCATGAAGAATCGCTTTGATTGAAACTTAGATAATCTAAATATCGCTACACTACAAGAGAAATAGTATTGCGATGAATCGCTCTCATTGCTAGAGAACATCTCGCATAAAAGGACGGTTGCCCCGTCCTTTTTTCACGCTACATCAGAGCATATCTCTTATGGAAAGGAACGCTTTCATGGGTCTTACACGTGAACAAGCGGTCAATGTTGCCGTCCTTTTGATCGGTACGTTCGTGGTCGTACTCAATCAAACGCTGCTTTCGCCAGCGCTTGCATCGATCATGCGCGACCTTGCGATCGATGCCCCTACGGTTCAGTGGGTCATGTCCATCTATTCATTGGTCGAAGCGGTGATCATTCCTCTCTCGGCGTTCCTTATTGGGCGCTTCACCACTCGTCAGCTTTTCATCACGGGCTTGAGTGTCTTTACGGTGGGAAGTTTGTTCTGTGCGCTCTCGCCAGATTTCATCTTCCTGTTAGCCGGTCGTGTATGTCAGGCGATCGCTGCAGGTATCTTCATGCCTATGATCTTTACGGTCTTGCTGCTCATCTTTCCCCGCGAAAAGCGTGGTTCTGCGATGGGTCTTGTCTCGCTCGTTATTGGCTTTGCACCTGCAGTTGGCCCAACGCTCTCAGGTGTGCTGGTCGACAGCATCGGATGGCGTATGCTCTTCGTGGTGGTAACCGTAGCGGGTGCTATTCTGCTCTTGGTATCAGTGAAGACTTTGAAGAATTATGGCGATTTCGAGCGCACGACCTTCGATAAACCCTCGGTGGTGCTCTCTACGATCGGCCTGGTCAGTCTGCTCTATGGTCTTTCAACCTTCTCGTCTACGACGAACTATTTGCTTACTGCTGCATTCATCATCGTTGGCGTCGTGGTCGTTGCGATCTTCGTTCGTCGCCAGCTCAAGCTTGAGAACCCGCTTTTGAAGGTTACGGTCTTAAAGACGCGAAACTATCGTATTGCGATCATCGTCTCTATCATCAATTTTGGCGTGCTCATCGGTCTCGGTACGATCCTGCCCCTTTATCTGCAGACGCTTCGTGGATTCACGGCGCTCGAAACGGGTCTCACCATGTTGCCGGGTGCGCTCATCGGCGCATTCATCGGCTTCTTTGCTGGCCGTCTGTTCGACCGTTTGGGAGTGCGTAAGTGCGTTGTGCCCGGTGTGTGCCTCTTCTTCTTCGGTGCGATCGGTTTCTTGTTCTTTGATCTGAATACCGATTTGGTGGTCATTTGCGCGATCTATACGATCGTTGCACTGGGTATCCAGTTCCTTTCTACTCCTATGAACACGTGGGGTATCAATTCGCTTGACAATAGTGTCATTCAGCATGCGAATGCGGTGACCAACACCATGAACCAAGTTTCGGCTGCTTTCATGACCGCGCTTATCGTGTCGATCTCTGCACTCGGTTATGTGGTTGCTCCGAACGCAAGTCCTGAGATACAGCTTTATGAAGGCGATCATCTGGCCTTTGCTGCGTCTGTTGTTCTGGCAGCGATCGCATTTGTTATCGTTATATTCTTCGTACGTGAGAGAAAGAGAAAAGCCGAGCATCTTGCTCCTGAGGCTATGCAGCAATTCGATCCGACCGAGGACGCAGAGAAGATCCCAGTCAGCCGTGCGATGAATCACGATCCCTATTTCGTCACGAGCGATGCTACTATTCGCGAGGTTGCGCAGATCATGGTTGAGAAGAAATCGGGCGGTGTTACCATTGTCGACGAGGATCATAAGGCGGTCGGCTTCATCTCTGATGGCGACATCATGAAATATATTGGTCGCGATGATGGCATCCTTGATTCGACTTACATGCTCTACCAGGTTCCCGATCCGCAAACGTTCCCTCAACGCGTCAGCGAACTGATCGACATGAACGTGATGAAGATCGCTACCAAGAACGTGGTTGCGGTGAAGGCAGAGTCTTCTCTTGAGGATGCTTGCCGCATCCTTTCGGAAAAGCGTATTAAGAAGGTACCGGTCATCGAAGATGGGGTATTGGTTGGCTCGCTCTCGCGTGCAGACGTCATCCGTTCGACCATGGCCAATATCGTCAGCATCAAAGCGATGGCTGAAAAGGACAACGAGCGTAAAACGCAGCTCGATTAACGGATAAGCCATAAACAGATTTAAACCAGCTGTTCCTGAACCCACCTTGCAGACGACATCGGCAAGGTGGGTTTTGTTCTGTACCGCTCGTCCATACTGGTTGTGGTGTCGCTGGCCTTTGCTTTTACTATTGAGATTGTTGCGTATCGTTCTCTAGGAGCGATAACCCCAGTATCATTGAGGGGATCGAAGGAGTAGAAAGGAGGCGTCTATGATCATGCCCGAGATCCAAGGACAAGACGAGCTAAGTAAGCTTTCATTGCCTGAGGAAGGCATGGAAGGCGCTTCGAGTCTCTTTTCGGTCAGCACGGTTCCCGATCCAGATTCGACTCGACCGCTCATCATCGCGCTTTATTCTTCGGTGGGGTCGGGCCATCGTAGTGCGGCTGCTTCGACGGCTGCAGCGTTCGCTCAGCTGCGAGGTAAGCATCCGCTTGTCCCTGAAGATGTCGATATCGAGCTGCTCGATATTCTCGATTTTGGACGCATGAAGTTCGATGGCGAAAAAACGACCACGCTCTTCACCGGACCGACGCGTTATATTTACGATATCACCTGGTATTACGTGCTCACAGGCCGCATTTTGTGGGGAGGCGGGAGCGCGTGGTCGTATTTTATGTATGCACCTTTCACGCGCTATGTGCGCAAGCGCAAGCCGCTTGCTATCGTTGCAACGCACATCGTGGCAGCAAATGCCGCAGTGGCAGCACGCATGATCACCAAGCAAGAGTTTCCCGTTGTGTGCGTACCTACCGACTATGGCGTAGAGGGCCTTTGGCCGCATCGTTATAGCGACCTTTTCTGCGTTGCGGATGATCTTATGAAAGAAGAGCTCTATCCGCGTAAGGTCAAGCCTGAGGATATCGTGGTAACAGGTATTCCGGTCAAACCTAGCTTCGATCGTGAGTATGATCGTGATGAGGTACTAAAGAAATATGGTCTACCCACCGATAAGACCAATGTGCTTGTTATCGCAGGTGCGCGTTTGCGTCAGCCTTATGTGCTTTTTCGCGAGGTCATGGACGAGATCTTGAATGACCTGCCACAACTGAAAGATATGCATTTTTCTTTCCTTTCGGGCAGCGATGAAGAATACGCGGACCATTTACGTAAAGAATGCGAACAGAACCGCCTCGACAATGTATCGGTGTTCAATTATGTAGAGAACATCTCCGAGCTCATGAACGCATGTGATCTTGCTATTGCAAAATCAGGAGGTCTTGCCGTAACAGAGTGTTTATGTGCTCGCCTGCCACTCATCATCGTAGGCCGATCGTTTGGTCAAGAACGAGCGAATACCACCACGGTCACGCGTTCAGGAGCTGCGCGTCAAGTATTGAGCGCAACAGAGCTCCTTGAAGAAGTGAAGCGCCTGCAAGATCACCCTGAAGAGCTCCAAGCTATGATCGAGGGTGGCAAAGACTTGCGCAAGCCCGATTCCGCGCAGAGTGTTGCATTAGCTACGCTCGATAAGATCGGCAAGGTCAGGCGCCTGCGTAACATCTTCGTCTTCTTCTATTGGGGCAAGAAACCGCTTCGTATCCGCTAAGATAGACACAGCTGATCAAGATAGACATTCCGAAGGGAGCTTCGATGGAGGCATACAAGCAGGAATTCATTGAATTCATGGTAGAGAGCGATGTGCTCAAGTTCGGAGAATTCACGCTCAAGAGCGGGCGCAAGTCTCCTTTTTTCATGAATGCAGGTGCGTATGTGACAGGGGATCAGCTTCATCGCCTTGGGCTCTACTATGCGCGTGCCATCAATGAGAACTTCGGGCTCGATTTCGATGTCGTCTTCGGTCCTGCATACAAAGGAATCCCACTATCGGTCGTTACGGCAATGGCTATCAACGAGCTCTATGGTAAACAGGTACGCTATTGCTCAAATCGTAAAGAAGTGAAGGATCATGGTGATACAGGTATTCTGCTCGGTAGCGATCTGAAAGATGGCGATCGCGTGCTGATGGTCGAGGATGTTACGACCTCGGGCAAGTCCATCGAAGAGACCTATCCTATTATCACGGGTCAGGCAGATGTCGAGGTAGTTGGCCTTATGGTCTCGCTCAATCGCCAGGAAGTGGGCAAAGGCGGTTCAAAGTGCGCACTCGATGAAGTCTCGGAGCGCTATGGGTTTTCAACGGCTGCCATCGTCACGATGGATGAAGTGGTTGAATATCTTTTCAACCGAGAAGTGCAGGGCAAGGTGCGCATCGATGAAACGCTCAAAGCAGCGATCGATCGCTACTATGCTCAATATGGCGCTCAGGCATAGCTCACGCAAAGTAAAGACAAAACGCTTGAAAGGCTCGCATGGTAGCGAGCCTTTGCTTTTGTGAGAGGATCACTCAAGGCTTAATCAGCTCGACCGATGCCGCCCATATTCTCAAAGCGAGCCTGAAGGACTTCATTGGGGTAATAGGTGTCGAGCAGCTGCTCGATCGGCGTTGTTGCGGCGATCCCATGTGTGCGTGCATCAGCGCGCAACATCACAGCGATGGTCATGCAAGCGTCGCAGATCATGAACACGCAGAGCGCCCATGTGATGATGCGGTATGCGAGCCCCGCTGTATTCACGCGTGCGAGCATCCGTTTGACGAAAGGCCAACCAAGCTTTACCCAGGCAAGGCCGAGCAACCCCCAGACGATCATATGGAAGATATCAGTACGTCCGTTGAAGTTGAGCGGGGCCTCAAGATAACTCCAGGCAACGATGCCCCAAAAGGTCTCCATAGCCCAGCTGGCGAAGTATTCGAGCACGCCTCCTACTAAGGCTGCGATGCCGAAGATGGCGAGGCTCGAGCGGATGCCTTCCTTATCGAGCTTCATCGCAAGCAAGGTCAAAAGCCCCGCTGCGGAACCATAAATCGGGGAGAAGGGGCCCCAGATAAAACCCGCACGGCTCTCCCATTCGCCATCGAATGCGAAGAAATGCTGGAAGGTTTCGAATAGAAGTCCGACGATCGACATGAGCGTGAAGACCCAAGTGAGCATGAGAAGCGTTGAAAAACGCTTCGGGGATTCAGTGGCGTTCGTGCGCGACTCGAGCGCGCAGGTCGCATCGATACTCATCATAAAGCCTCGGATATGAGCAGCGAACCGCTGCCTGTGAAGCGCTCATCAGAAGGGTAGACGATCACGAAATCGACAGCGCTTTTTTGTGCCATCTGGCTATTGCCGCTATTCGCATCATCTGAAGGCGCGATGGCAATCTCGTATTCTTGCCCCTCACTTGATTCGATCAGCACCTGGCCCTCTTCGGCATTGCCCTCAGCGGGAGCTTCAACGTACTCAACGTTATCCCAGGTCGCACTTGACGCATCAAGCGAATGACGCACGGAAAGCAGCGCCTCGAAGAGGTTCGAGAGATTCGCTTCAGCAGTAGGGTTATCAGGTCTGCTCGTGAAGGCGACCACAAGATAGACATTGTCGCCTTCTACAACGATGCCTGCATCACTCACTGAGTCTTCAACGCCACTGTTTGAGACGCACCAGCCCGCTTTGTTGTAGATCGTAGCGTTGTTCATGCCGACTTGTTCTGCACCGTTGCGCAAGAATGAAGTTTCGGTACGCGAGAGCAGATCGCCGAGCCACTCGGCGGTGGAGCTGCCGGAATTCAGGTATTCCCAGGTGTGCATCCAGATAGTTGCGGAATCACGCACAGTGTAGGTAGGGAACGTTGAAGAATAGCCTGACGGATCGATGCCCATCGATTGGAGCCATGCGTTGTGATTTGATCCATCGAAGCTGTGTTTAAGTGAACGATAGGATTGGTTGTCCGACCAGATGATGGCATTCTCGATGCGCGTGCTCACAGCAGACTTTTGTAGTGTTCCACCATCGATGTATTCTTCGCACAGAAAGACGCTCATAGGTGCTTTGTAGGTGCTGGCACCATAGATCTTGGTGTCGATGTTGTAGCAGAATCCGCTTCCAGTATTCAGATTCATGATCAAAAATCCAACATCCTTATTGTCGGCTTGAAGCCAAGAGAGCGCGTTGGTTATCTCGCGATTATCGTCTTCGGAGAGCGTGGCGAACATCTGGTTACCACTTTCCACGAGCGAGAATGATTCAATGGTATTTGGCGTATAGGCAAGTTCTTGGACATTATGCTCATCAGGGGTATAGGAAACCTCAGGGGGGGCTTCTTCTTCGGCGGTGGTTTGCTCGGAGTGCGTATCCGTCGAGCATCCGTGCCCCGTGAATACCAGTGCGACACCAACGATCATGAGCGCAACGATGATAGCGATGAGTATCATCTGAACACGCGGCGATAGGTTATAGCGTGCCCAGGTGATGAGATTGCTTAAAAGCCGAAGGATCATCGATCCAAGCCATAGGAGACCACGCCCTATCGCTTTGAGGACGATCCAGAGATAATGGGCGACAGTTCGCACGATAGAGAACAGCTTTTCGAAGAATGTCGTCATGTTCTGAATTGTACTCATTTTTGTATATTGAACGGGTGAGATTCGTTCAGTAAACCAGATGAAACTCTAGAATAATCGGACAAGAGGTTTCATGCTGCATATATTAGTTACGTTTTGATGTATATTTTTCTTTACTGCTTAACCGTAGAGAAGGTTACGAGAGAATTGGAAGCAAGGCTTAAAAGGAGTAGATGACATCATGTCGGTTGGCATAAGCATAGTTCTGGTAGTTTTCTTTCTGCTCATGAACGCTTTTTTCGTCATTGCTGAATTTTCCTTAGTACGTATCAGAAAAACACAGATCGATGTCATGATGGAGGAAGGCGTGCGTGGCGCTAAGCGTGCGCAAGTCATCTCTGAAAACGTCAACGCCTATCTTTCTGCCTGCCAATTAGGCATTACGCTCGCATCGCTGGCCTTGGGCTGGTTAGGCGAACCTGCTGTCTCGAGCGTCATTCATGAACCGCTCGCGAGCATTGGTCTGCCTGATGCGGCGGTTTCTGCCATCGCAGTGGCGATCGGCTTCATTATCATCACGGCATTGCATATCGTCATCGGCGAGCTTGTGCCCAAATCGCTTGCGATCCTCAGCACAGAAAAGTATGCGCTGTTCACGGCAACGCCGCTCTACTGGTTCTATCGCATCACCTATCCCATCATGTGGCTTTTCAATACCACTACGAATGGGATCATGCGCCTGACTGGTCATGATGTGACCAGTGAGCATCAGGCCTATACCGAAGAAGAGATCAAGATCTTGCTCGAGGAAAGCGCAGAGAGCGGCGAGCTTGCTACTGACCAGTACGAGATCCTCGATAACGTTTTCGATCTCGATGATAAGGATGCCAAAGCCATCATGACACCACGTACGGAACTGGTGGCTATCGATATCGACGACGATCTCGATACGATTCTTGACATCATGGGAAAGAACAAATTCACGCGCTATCCAGTGTTCAAGGACAACAAGGATAACATCATCGGTTTTATCCATATCAAGGACGCCTATCGTCTGCCCCCAGACGCGACGAAGAATGATCTTATCATCCGTCCTATCAATCCGGTGCCAGAGAGCTTGGGCATCGATAAGCTTTTGCAGATGCTGCAAGACAACCATACTAAGATCGCAGTCGTGGTCGATGAGCATGGTGGCACGTCGGGTATCGTCACTATGTCAGATATCATCGCGCAGATCATAGGCAGCGTAGAAGACGAATACCTTCATGACGACCAAGACGAGATATTGAAGATCGGCGAAGATTCCTATGTGGTTGACGGCTCGCTGCCGGTTGATCAATTCGTCGAGTTTATTGGCTATGAACCGGTGCCTATCTACGATTATGAGACCGCAGGTGGCCTCATGCTTGACTTGCTCGATAAGATCCCGACCGAAGGCGATTCGGTCGAATTACGTCACGATGGTCGCTCCATCATGCTTAAGATCGATGCCATGGATGCACTACGCATCGATAAGATCGGTGTGGAATTCAAGCCAGAGCCTGAAGAAAAGGGCGAAGAGGAATAATCTATGGAGACGGAAACGACGAATACAAAGGTCAACCGTCTTGGCATAACCCACAGGCAAACGGTCATGATCGTTTTGTTGCTTATCGGCACGTTCATCACAGTGCTCAACCAAACGGTCGTGGCGCCAGCTCTTCCTTCCATCATGAACGACATGAGCATCAATGCTGCAACGGGGCAATGGCTCACCACGGGCTTCACGCTGGTGAATGCCATCATGATCCCAGTAACGGCATTCTTGATCGATCGTTTTCCTATTCGTAATTTGTTTCTTTTCTCTATGGCGGTATTCGCGCTCGGTTCGCTCTGTGCTGCATGGGGACCGAATTTCCCTCTCCTGCTCACAGGCCGTATCGTGCAAGCTATTGGCGCTGGTGTGCTTATGCCTATGGTTATGACCGTGCTCATGCTTACCTTCCCTATCGAGAAGCGTGGTTTTGCGATGGGGTTGTTCGGTATTGTTATGGCATGCGGTCCTGCTGTTGGTCCAACAGCAGCCGGTATCGTCATCGATATGGCTGATTGGCACATTATTTTCTACGTGGTCACGGTAGCAGCTGCTGCGGTAGCTATCATCACGCCGTTCACGATGGATCGTGTTGAGCCGAAGAACCCTGAAGCAAAGATCGATATTCTCTCGGTCGTCCTCTCGACCATCGGCTTCGGTTCGCTGCTCTATAGCTTTTCTGCGATCGGTAATAGCGGATTCGGGATAGAGTTCTTTGTCTCGTTTGCGATCGGCGCAGTAGTCGTGGTGCTCTTCTTCAGACGACAGTTGAAGATGAAGCAGCCGATGTTGCGCGTGCGCGTGCTCGAAAATCGAACGTTTCTTATTGGTACGATCATCGGCATGGTGGTGCAGGCAGCGCTCCTTTCGGTCGGCATTTTATTGCCCATCTATCTCCAGTCACTGCTCGGATATAGTGCGACCGAGTCAGGTTTGGTCATTCTGCCTGGTGCATTGCTCATGGGGATCATGGGTCCTATCGCAGGTCGTTGGTTCGACCGACATGGTCCGCGCGTGCTCGCGGTCACAGGCTCTCTTTTGCTCATGGTCGGCACGGTCATGCTCGCGTTCCTTGGGCCTGAGGTAAGTCTTGTTTATGTTGCAGTGATCATGGCGATCCGTCTGTTCGGTATGTCGCTTATCAATATGACTCTTACCACGTGGGCGATGAATGCGCTTTCGGATGATCTCATCAACCATGGCACTTCGGTGAACAATACGTTTCGTCAGGTATCAGGATCGCTTGGCACTGCAATTCTCACCTCGGTCTTTGCGATGGTCTCTGCTGCGCTCATTCCTTCTGAAGGTGAAACACTTGCAGGAGTGCATGGCGTCGATGTGGCTTTTGGCGTTTCAGCGGTGTTCTGTCTCATTGGTTTTGTTCTTGTGCTCCTTTTTGTGAAGAATGGTCGAGCCGAAACAGATATCGAACTTCCGCATCACGAGCATAGTGTGCTCGCCTCGATCATGAAGACCGATGTCTTCACCGTTCCTTCTACCTCCTCGGTGCTCGATGTTATGCGCGTACTCGTGGAAAAGAAGATCAGCGCAGTTCCTGTTATCAGCGAGGATGGGCGGGCGGTCGGCTTCATTTCAGATGGAGACATCATGCGTTTCCTTTCGAAGCGTAGTCACTACTACACCGATCCGGTCGTCATGATCATGCAAGCAGCCAACGATGATACGAGTTTTGACGACAAGCTCTCTGCGCTCATGCGCATGAATGTGATGGATGTTGCGACTAAGGGCATCATCGGAGTGAGCCTTTATGCGAAGCTGCCAGAGGTGTGTCGTGTGCTTGGGGATAATCATCTGAAGAAGGTGCCCGTGCTTGATAAGGGCAAGATCGTGGGCATGGTGAATCGAAGCGACGTGACGCTCTATTCGATGCAGACCTACATCAAAGCACAGGACGCCATCCTGTAGTGAGAGCGTCGATATTCTTGTGCGCCTTGCGTGCGTACTACAGCGGGAAGAGAGACGAGGGGGATTCATGGAAGATCTACCGATGGTGAGCATCGAAGAGGGCCGAACGATCGTGCTCGATGCGGTTGAAGTACTTGAGAGCGAGCAGGTGACGCTTGTTGATGCGCTTGGGCGTGTAGCGGCACACGACCTGGTGAGCGATATCGATATAACGCCATTTGCGCATGCGGCCATGGACGGCTTTGCGCTCAAGGCCGATCAGATCTCAGCTGCATGTACCGAAGAGCCAGTTGTCTTGAAAGTGATCGCAGAAGTGCCCGCAGGAAGTACGTATGAAGGCAATATCGCGCCAGATGAATGTGTCCGCATCATGACCGGCGCACCGCTTCCTGCATGTGCCGATTCAGTCGTGAAATACGAACTCGTGGATTATCGTGGTGGCGATGGGCGCCAAGGATCTCAGGTCGCGTTTTCTGAGCCGACCAAGAAGCGCAGCAACGTGCGTGAGGCTGGTGAAGAGATCGCGTGTGGGGAGGTCGCCATTCATGCAGGCGAGGTCATTCGTGCAGCGGGAGTCGGCTTTCTTGCAAGTTGCGGCATCACAGAAGTGCCAGTTTATCGCCGTCCAAAGGTGGCGATCATTTCGATCGGAAGCGAGCTGGTTGATCCAGAGGTGAAACCAGGCCCGGGGCAGATCCGTGATGGTAATGCTTATGCGCTGGCTGCCTGCGTCAAGGAAGCAGGTGCTATTCCCACGATCTACCCGATCGTCAAAGACGACTTCGTTGCGATCCACGACGCGGTCGTATTAGCATTGCAAAACCACGATTTCGTCGTTTCGTCTGGCGGTGCATCTAATGGAGATTATGACTTCATCAAGGACGTTATCGAGCAGATGGGGGAATTGAAGATGACGCTTGTGAACATGCGCCCCGGTAAAGCACAAGCATTTGGTCTTGTGGAGGGTGTTGCAGTGCTCGGACTTTCAGGCAATCCGGCAGCAGCCTATTGCGGTTTCGAGATGTTCGTTCGCCCTGCACTTCGCAAGATGCAAGGGTTCAGCACGTTTGCAAGACCCACCTTACGAGCGGCTCTTGCGAGTGATCGCAAGAAGAAAGATGCGCGTTGTTTGCTCTTGCGCGCAAGCCTTGAAGAAGGACCGGATGAGCGTTTGCGGGTTGTGCCTGCGAAGAATCAGAATTCAGGATTGTTTAGCACGCTTCAGCGTGGAACTTGCCTTGCCCTTCTTCCTGCAGGAGTGCCTGAAGGTGGTCGCGTTCTTGCGGGCACACAAGTCGATTGCATCTTGCTTGATGTTGAAGAAGGGACCGTGATCGCATGAAATTCGCCGTCATCGTATGTTCGGATACGCGCACTCTCGCGCAAGATACCGCAGGCATTGCGCTCGAGAGTTTGATCGGTGATGCCGGTTGGCAGTCTGTGTCACGTACGGTCGTTGCTGATGAGCGCACTGCCATCGCGCACGCAATCGAGGATGCGTGCGATCATTTGTGTGCCGATATCGTCATCACGTGTGGAGGAACCGGTCTTTCTCCGCGCGATGTCACTCCGGAAGCAACGCAAGATGTATGCGAGCGCATGGTTCCGGGTATTGCCGAGGGAATGCGCGCTTACAGTATGAAGTTCACCGATCGCGCGATGCTCTCGCGTGCAGTGTGTATGCAGCGCGGCAATGCGCTCGTTATCAATTTTCCAGGAAGTGAAAAAGCAGTTCGTGAGAATTGGGAAGCGGTGTCAGGCGTTCTTGAACATGCACTCAAGATGATAGCAGGCGCTGGTCACTGAGCGTCTTTGCGCGTCCAGGTGCCGCTCTTGCCGCCTTCTTTGCGCACGAGACGGATCTCGCCGATCTCCATGCCTCGATCGATCGCCTTACACATATCGTAGATGGTCAAGCATGCGATGGATGCAGCAGTGAGCGCCTCCATCTCTACGCCTGTTTTGCCAACAAGAGAAGCGCGTGCAACTACATGGATCCCGCACGGATGTTCACCGTTGGAGTGATTCGGGCGCGTTTGTGTCGAAGGAGCATCGTCTCCCCAGATGGGTAACAGATCAATCGTCACATTCGTGAGCATGAGCGGATGACACAGCGGAATCAGATCACTTGTTTTTTTTGCAGCCATAATGCCTGCGATGCGGGCGGTTGCGATCACGTCGCCTTTTTTTGCGCGGTGCGAAAGGATAGTAGCGAGCGTGGGTGCTTGCATGGTGATGAAGCCTTCTGCGATGGCTGTACGCTTCGTCTCGGCTTTTTCGGAGACATCGACCATATGGGCATTGCCCTGTTCAGTAAGATGGGTCAACTTCATATCCGCGCTCATGGTGCTCTTTTCGGTCTCGATAGGCAGTCGTCTTTCGACCTATTCTAGCGGTTGTTCGTAAAGAGAAGCTTGCGATTGGCAAACCCTGGACTTCTTTGGTCGCAAATGCGGCGGGGAAGTGCGATATGCGCTTGTTCGGGCATTATCGATATTTGTGACGATGGAGAGCTCTAGCCACCGACTTGGACCATTTCTCGCATCGTGCCCTGGCGGCTTTCGTGGCTCTCTGGCTTTTGTTCGAGTGCACGAGCAAAGAGCGTCTCAAGCTCACCGTCTTTGCCTTCTCGCAATGCGCGACGTACGTCCAGTTCTTGGTCTGAGAAAAGGCAGAGACGAAGTTTGCCATCAGCGGTCAGGCGTAAGCGATTGCACGAAGAGCAAAAATGTTCGGAGACTGAGGTGATAAATCCGATGGTTCCGATCGCGCTTGGTAATTTCCAATAACGCGCAGGCCCCCATCCAACAGGGATGTGCTCATTCGTTTCAGGCTTATGAGGGTCGAGCGGAATGAGCTCTCCAATGCCGCTGTGCTTGCATGAATCGTTGATGGTCTCGATCATCTCAGGAAGTCTTATGACCTCCTGCTCGCTCCAGTGCACAAGTCGATCCGAGCACGATGACCCAAGCGGCATGTACTCGATGAAGCGTACATGAAGGGGCAGATCGCAAGTGAGCCGCGCGAACGCACCAAGGTCTTGTTCCATGCTTCGGATGACCACGGTGTTGATCTTAACAGGATCGAGTCCTGCTGCGAGTGCCGATTTGATTCCCGATAGTGCTTCTTCGACGTTGCCTCCACGCGTGATGCGACGATAGGCGTCTGCGTCGAGCGTATCGAGCGAGATGTTCACGCGGGAAAGACCCGCATCTTTGAGCTCTTTGACGAAATGCGGCAGCAAGATACCGTTTGTGGTGAGTGCAATATCTTTGATGCCCGAAACTTCCTGACAGGCACTTATGAGATCAGTAATGCCTTTGCGTACGAGCGGTTCGCCCCCGGTAAAGCGCAGGTGTTCGATGCCGCCAGCTGCAGCTACTTTGACCACGCGCACGATCTCTTCAAAGGAGAGGATCTCGTCGTGAGAGCGTGGCACCACGCCTTCTTCCGGCATGCAATAGACACAGCGTAAGTTGCACCGATCGGTCAGCGATATGCGTAAATAGTCTATGGTTCGTCCGAAACGATCCTGCATGGCGTCATGGGCGTACGGTACATCCTTTGACCTAATGAGTCACTAAATAGAGCGCATCAGGAGGGAAATGCAAGCGAACGCGATCTCCTTTCTGGGGAAGTGCGTTTTCAGGTGTCATATGCTTATCTATGTTCCATCGTACATGAGTCTTAAAGAATGCTTGCTCGACTATGCCTTCACGTGCGGTGTTCGTAACCGAAGCGTTGAGCGAATTGAGAAGCATCGTGCCCTGCTCGTCGATGAAGCTTGCCATAACAGCGCGCTCAAAGCGTGAATCGCTCACTTGATCGCAGCGCATCAAGAAGGTGTTCTCGCTTGTTTGAGAGAGGCCGGCTGCAGGATCGTTGGCATCAACCTGGGAGAGGTGATAAGCACGCACGCCAAGCCATGCAACATCGCGTGGGACGCTGCGCTGCGTCTTCATCTCCACACCCCATTCCGGCAGATATACAAGATGCTCTTCACGATACTCGGCAGGAGTGGTGTTCTTGCAGCCTGAAAGACGGATCGCCGCTAAGCTTTGGGGGTTTCTGACCAAATCTGCTTTGGGAGATATCTCATCGATTGCTCCAGCGTCTACCACAGCGATTCGATCGCAAAAACGAAACGCTTCATCGATGTCATGCGATACGTAGAGGATCGTCCCTTCATATGAGGAGAACAGTTCGAGCAGGCTTTGTTCAAGCTCGCTTTTCAGATGCGCGTCGAGTGCCGAGAATGGCTCGTCGAGCATCAGGATATCAGGAGTTGCAGCGAGCATACGTGCAAGCGCCACACGTTGTTGCTGCCCGCCTGAAAGCTGAAGAGGATAGCGCTTCTCAAGTCCTTCAAGACCGAAACGGCAGAGTTGTTGAGCTATGAGCTTACTTCCTTTTTGTTTGAGCACATCGCGGGGTATGCCTGCGGCGATATTTGCTTCAACCGTAAGATTAGGGAAGAGCTGGTAGTTTTGGAATAGCAGCGCACTCTTGCGTTCTTGAGGAGAAAGATCAACGCAAGCCTTCTTGCCCGCCACTTTATCGAAATAGACCTTCCCGTTCACAACGATCTTCCCCTCATCAGGGGATACGATGCCGGCGATCGAGCGCAAGGTAAGCGATTTGCCGCACCCTGATGCACCCAAGAACCCCAGTGTCTCATGAGCAGCTTCAAAGGCGATAGAAAGATCGAAAGAATCGTAATGCTTATGGATATCGACCGAAAGACTCATGCATCCACCTCGTTTCGACGATATTTCGTTGTTCGTTTGCTCCAGAGATTGAGCACGAAGATAACGATGAAGGACACGATGATGACCACGATGGTCCAGAAGAGTGCGGCTTCGATATTACCACCCATCCATTCGAAGTAGATCGCAATGGGGATCGTGCGGGTGATGCCAACATAATTACCGGCTAAGAACAAGGTGGCGCCGAATTCACCGAGTGCTCGTGCAAAAGAAAGCATGGTGCCCGCTGCGATTGATGACCATGCGAGTGGCAGCATCAGTCGAAAGAAGATGCGCCCTTCGCTCCAGCCAAGCGTACGGGCTGCATCAAGCATATCGGCATCGATCGCCTCGAATGCTCCGCGTGCGGAACGATACATGAGCGGAAAAGCCACTACTACTGCAGCGATGACCGTTGCTTGCCAACTGAAAACAAGAGGAAAGCCTATCTGGTCGAACCATGCGCCGATCGGAGTGTTGCGACCAAGGCAGAGCAATAGCAAGAATCCGCAAACCGTAGGTGGCAAGACCATGGGGATGGTTAGGATGGCATCAACTACGCTCTGTACGCGTGGGCTGAGTCGGAGCGCCCACCAAGCAGCCAAAAGGCCAAGGATGAAGATGAAGATAAGCGCGGTGCCTGTGGTTTTGAGTGTTACCCAGAGAGGTGACCAGTCGAGCGTTGCGAAAAACGTGCCGATTTGATCAAAAGCGCTCGGTGTCGCTGCGATGGCTACCGCATCGCTTCGTTGTACGCTTGCATAATCAACATGAGAGATGCGCCATTCGGAATCTGGCATCAAGGTCACATCCGAGCCATCTACTGCGCGAATCGAGGTATACCAATAATCGGTCTTATACGCTTGAGAGAAAGCGAATTCGATCGAATCTTGCGCGTAGATCTGCTGATTGGTGAAATACCACGGTACGGAATCTTTAACGACCTGATTGCCTTCGGCGCTGTAGGAGTCAAGCGCGCAGATGAGCATTTTTAGATCAGCGCGATCCTGCTCACTCGACAGGTCGATATCGTTTGCCATTGCGAGCTCTTCGGGAAGATAGACCACGACAAAGCTTGTCATATCGACGACACAAAGCGAATCTTCTGGAGCATCCATCAAATAGCTATAGCCGCGATATATCCCATCGATCGGACGGTTCGATCCTTTCTCAACGCGTGAGAAATCTGCGAGCGCGAAGCAAGCGCCTTCGATGCGAGCGGCGCTGCCCTCTGAAGAGACTTCGACAGCTTCGATGTGCATATCGGTAGAAGAAGTTTGAGAGACGGTTTTTGTTTCGTCGCCGAATGCAGAAGCGGGCATGCTTCCCAAAAAGAGGAAGATGCCCGCTAGGATCGATGCGACGAAGATGCTCGCAAGAAAAAAGAGACGTTGTCTAAGATGCCTCCCCATTATTCTGCAAGCTCAAAGCCCCATTTTTGCCAGATCTTCTGCGCCTCAGGATCTTCCTGACACCAGGTCAAGAAGGCTGCAGCTGCATCTGCGTTTTCAGAATCTTTTGTGACCGCTGCAGGGTAGATGATTGGTTGATGAGCATCGCCAGGAACAATGCAGACGACCTTGACCCCACCATAGCGCATAACATCTGAGCTATAGACAAAACCAAGATCGACTTCGCCCGATTGAGCATACGAGCAAACAGAACCGACCTTGTCAGCCTCGGTCACGTTGCCCTTCAAAGGACCGGTGATCTCGCCATCAGCGCCGCTTTCATTGGTGTAGCAGCCAACGGTGTAGAGTGCTTGTTTCGCATAGGTGCCTGCAGGAACGTTCTTGTCACCGACAGAGACCGTGTAATTACCGTCGCAAGCTTCTTGCAGGGTAATCTCATCGATGTCAGAGGCATCGGATGCGACGATGACGAGATCGTTCGAAAAGATATCAAAGGGAGCATCGGATGCAACAAGGCCATCTTCAACGACGGTATCCATGTTCTTCTTGTTCGCAGAGATGAAGATGTCAGGTTTTGCGCCAGCTTCCATCTTCTGGACAAGTGTTCCAGAAGCCTCGAACTGAGTATCTGCAAAGGTCACTTCAGGATGTTCTTTTGTGTAAGCCTCCTGTGCTTCGGTCATGGCGTCGGTGAGCGAATTAGCGGCATAGATCTCGAGCTCGACCGTCTCGGCAGAGTTCGAATCGTTGTTGCTGCATCCAGTCAGAGCACATGCGAGCACCAGTCCGATTGCGGCAACAAATGCCGCGATCGCCATCTTCATGGTCCGATTCGTTGTTTCCATTATTTCCCTCCATACGATAATGATGTGGCTATTCTCGAATGAGAATATATCTTCGACTGAGAATAATACTATAAAGCACTTAGAGCCATCGCTCCGTTAGCTTTACGATATGATTACAGCAAGACAGGGAGGGCGGCCATGGATCCGATCGAATTCGAAGTCGAAGTGAAATTGATCATCAAGAACAAGAATGCTGATCCGCATGCTGCGGCGATGGGACGCGGCATCGTGAGCTTGTGTCGTTTGGTCGATGAGACAGGATCGCTCAATAGAGCTGCGAAAGAGATGGGCATGGCGTATTCGAAGGCGTGGAGCATCATCAAGCACACCGAAGAAGCTTTCGGATTTCAGCTGCTCAGGCGCAAAGGGAGCAAAGGCTCAGAGCTTACGCCCGAAGCGCGTCAGGTCATCATGATCTATGAAGAGCTTCAAAAGCAGCTTGATGAAGATGCAGCGATGGTGCTCAAGGACATGCTCACCTAACGAGCAACGTGCGCGGTTCGAGGGCAAACAAGTCTGATCTTGCGATCTCTGGCTTGATTTCGATCGCATTATGAGGGCAGATAGCGACACATAAACTGCAATTCACGCAGTCATTCGCACGAAATGAGAGCTTGCCTTCTGGTGCGATCTCGCGTGTTGCTGCAACGAGCGGATTGACAGGAGATGCCGCATCCCCCCTCAGAGCTTGCGTAGGGCAGAAGGTCATGCAAATTCCACAGAGATCGCAGCGCTGCGCATCGAGTATCGCTTCACCGAATAGCCGTGTTGGAATGCGCGCATCCTGTGTTGTTGGCTCGCACTCTTCTGGTGAGTCCGATGTGTCTTGTGCAGTGGGTCGATCGACGCGATAAAGATCATCAAGGATAGCGGCGTTGCGCCTCACCTCGACCTTCTTCAAGCCCCCTTGCGAGCCCTTCAGGCTTTCAGCAAGCGAGAGAGGCTGCTCGCCTGTGTGCTGCATAGCATAGAAACTTCCTACCGCTGCTTCTGCTACAGAATCGGTCGTACGTGCTATGAAATGATTGAACATGCCCCGACGTGACATCTCAGGAGAAACATCGTCGTCTTGGGCAGAGCTACGATCGCAAAGCATGCTCCAGTGCGGCATACAAACAGCGAGTGGTGCTTCTGTGCATGAGGCTGTAGCGCCAGCGAGCAGCTTGGTTGCCTGAAGAGCGATATCCTCGATCAAAGCACAATTCTGATCAGGACATTGAGCGCAATCGGCGCTGAAATAATGAAGCTCGACTTCTGCGCAAGCAGCATGGATCAAACTCGACTCATCGAGTGCGGCAAGACAGGGCAGTGTGATCGACCGTTCGAGTATGTTTCGCATGTTTGGATCAGCTGCATGCAGCATCTGTTTGGAGTGTGCACGCTCGCAGAAGAGCGAAAGCGTGCTCTGTGGTTCTGATCGATCGATCGCGCTTCGTACAAGATCATTCGCATCGTTGGTCAGCACGAGCGCTTCGGTCGGACAGACGCTCGTGCATGCACCGCAGCCCGTGCAAAGAGCGCTATCCACGGTAAGGTTATTGTTCTCGATCGTGATCGCATCATGTGCGCAAACATGCATACAGGCCCAACAGCTCGCATGGCGGTGACGCACGCGTACGCATGCTGCTTCGTGAATTTCGACGGAGCTCTTCTCGAGTTTTGAAAAAGCATCCGCAGCATCAAGAAGAGAAGGCATGGCATCACCAGAGTTCGTGAGGGAAAAGCACCAGAGCTTCGAGAAGCGAGATCTTGCGAAACACCAGTGCTCTCTCATATCATTGTCGCTGATTATGTAGTCTAAGCGTCTTGAGGCCGAAAAGCGCTCGGTCGATCGAGTTATCCTCAAAATAGAATAATGAAATGGGCGTATGTGGGTAAATAGTTACCTTGCGGGCTGAAAGTGCGTATGCCAACGGCAGTAAAATGAACATGTTACGACCTTGTATGAGGCGTGAAGAGAATTCAGGTTTGAGCGATCTGCGTTTCAGGGCATGTTCTGTTCATGATGCGTGCTGGCGCATATCGAGCAAACTTGAATGAGAAGAGGGCAAGCGATGCACCGATGGGGATAGGGTGCTCGGTTGTATGCAAGGGAAGAAAGGGGAGAGCTATGTCTGATATGCTACCGGCTGTTTCACGTCGTACGTTCGTGAAGGCCACCGGAGCTTTGGGGGCATTGGCCGCTGCGGGCGGAACCATGGCAGCATCGGAAGCTGTTTTTGGCAATACCACACCTGCGTATGCTGATGAGCCTGAAAAGCTCGTCTGGAGCCAGTGTAACGTCAACTGTGGCGGACGCTGTATTTTTCATTGGCATACCAAAGATGGCAAGATCCAATACATGACCACAGATGATCTGGGCGAGAATGATTTTCAGGCTCGTGCATGCTTGCGTGGTCGCGTCATGCGTCAGTGGGTCAACAATCCAGATCGCCTCCAGTATCCGATGAAACGTGTAGGAAAGCGTGGCGAGGGGAAGTTCGAGCGGATCAGCTGGGACGAAGCGATCCAGACTATCGCAGATAAGATCCGCTATACCATCGATACTTACGGAAACGATTCTATCTATGTCAATTACGCAACGGGTATGTATTCTGCAACAGGGCGCAGTGTTGAGCGTTTGCTCAATTGTGTTGGCGGCTATCTACCCATGTACGGCGACTACTCGACAGGCATGCATCAATATGTCATGCCCTTCATGTACGGCGTTGGCACTTCGCCATACGAGAACATCTCAGCATCCTCGGTTGACCAGGCGCAAAACGCAGATTTGGTCTTGATGTTTGGCAACTCTCCGGCCGACAACCGCATGGGTGGCGCGAATGTGGTGTGGGACTATAACGCGGTGCGCGAAGCAGGTCCCGAGATCATCCACATCGACTATCGTCTGAACGAAACGGCTGCGGGTTATCCATCTGAATGGCTGCCGATCCGTACTGGTACGGATGCTGCACTAGTCGCTGGTATCGCTCACGAACTCATTTCGCGTGACTGGGTCGATCTGGACTTCTTGCATACGTATTGCCAGGGCTACGATGAACAGACCATGCCAGAATCGGCAAAGGGACAGAATAAGTCCTACTACGATTACATCATGGGTCTTGGCTATGACAAGGTCGAAAAGACACCCGAATGGGCTGCAGAGATAACGCTTGTTCCTGCGGAGAAGATCCGTGAGCTAGCGGCGAAGATCCACAACGCCAAAGCGGTCTTCGTTGTGCAAGGCTGGGGTCTTCAGCGCCATTCTAACGGTGAGTCAGCGACGCGTGCAGTCTGTATGCTCGCGCTTCTTACGGGCAACCTTGGTAAACCAGGTACGAATTCTGGCATGCGTGAGGCAGAACCTCCAGGAGCTCCTGTAGGCAGTTTGCCTGCTTCTGACGATGATCCAAATGGTGCCCCGATGAACATGGTGAATGCCAAGATATCGTGCTATTCGTGGCTCAAGTGCATCGATGAGGGCTCTGATTTCCAAAAGGAATTGGACGCTACTGATGAGATCGCGCTGTTCATGGGCGCGCAGAATCCCGAGATGGCAGAGGCTGCAGCGAAGATCGAAGCGCCGAAGAATGGCATCAAGCTGCTTTGGAATTATGCCGGAAACTGCATCACTAATCAGCATGGCGACATCAACAAGGTCTACGAAGTGCTCTCTGATGAATCGAAGTGCGAATTCATCGTGGGTTGCGATACCTTCATGACCGATTCAATGAAGTACGCTGATATTCTGTTGCCTGATGCGATGCGTGCTGAGCAGCTCAATATGTCGACCAATGGCTATTCCGAATACTACTGGGGTGTCACCGTTGGTGGTCCGGCGCAAGAGCCGCCCTTTGAATGTCGCCCGATCTATGATGTGCATGCCGATATTGCTGAGAAGCTTGGTGTGCGCGATAAGTTCACGCTGGGTAGGACCCAAGACGAATGGATTGAGGAGCTCTACAAAGCGGGAGCCGCAGCCGACCCTGAGCTTCCGAGCTGGGAAGGAATCCTCGAGCAGGGCGTCTATAAGCGCAAGCTGCCGACAGCGATCGCTTTCGAGGCGAATGTAGCCGATCCGGTCGGTCATCCATGGAACACACCTTCAGGCAAGATCGAGATCTACTCCGAGGTGCTTGACAAGATCGCCGAAGATCGCAGATTGGCAGGCCAGCTTACGGAAGGTCAGGTCATCTCACCTATTCCGATCTTCGACCCAGGTGTGGAAGGTTATGGTTCGGTGACCGACGAATATCCGCTTTACATGTCAGGTTGGCACGATAAAGCACGCACTCATTCATCTTTTGGTTCACTTGAAGTGCTCAAAGACTACAACCGTCATCGTCTATGGATCAATCCGATCGATGCGCAACCACGCGGCATCAACGATGGGGACAAGGTTCGCGTCAAGAGCCCTGCAGGTGAAGTTGAGATTGAGGCACATGTTACGAGCAGGATCGTTCCATCTGTCGTGGCAATGCCGCAAGGCTTCTGGCACGATGCTGATATGACGGGCAATAAGCTCGACAAGGGTGGCTGCATCAACACGCTTACCACCTATGTGCCCTCGCCACTTGCTCATGGTAATGGCCCTTCCAATTCCATCATCGCTGAAGTTACTAAGGCTTAGGGAGGTGCATCATGATTCAGTACGGTTTTTATTACGACAACTCCCGTTGTACGGGATGCAAGACATGCGTGATGGCGTGCAAAGATTACAAGGACACCGCGCTCGATATCGCCTATCGCAAGGTTTACGATCTTGAAGGTGGTACCTGGCAACAGGATGCGGATGGTTCATATACGACTGATTGCCTGTTCTATCATCTCTCGATAGCTTGCAACCATTGCGATGATCCTGCGTGCGTGAGCGTATGCCCTACGACTGCGATGCATAAGGAAGACAAGCGTGGTTTGGTGCTCGTTGACGATGCGAAGTGTATTGGCTGTGGGTACTGTGTTATGGCTTGCCCCTACAATGCGCCTAAGGTCAGTCACGAGCTCGGTCACTCGGTCAAGTGCAACGGTTGCGAAGAACGTCTCGATCAGGGTCTGCAACCAGTTTGCGTGATGTCCTGTCCACTCCGTGCGCTCGATTTCGGCCCGATCGATGATCTGCGCAAGAAGTATGGCGACGACGCTCAGATCCATCCGATGCCTGCGCCGACCTACACGAATCCGAACATTACGATCAAGCCTTCGCCAGCAGCGCTCGATCCTGCGTCCGCGCAAACTCGCGTCGCAAATCCTAAGGAGGTGTAGTAAGTCATGGAACTAGCAATGCATGAATTGCCACTTACTCTCTTTTCGTCCTTGGCTCCTTTGGGTGCGGGTGCGTTCTTCATGATCGCTCTCTCGCTCTGCTTCGGCGAATTTACCAAAGACCAGATCAAGAAGATCGATCGTTTGACCATCCTTCCCATTCTGGTTGCGTTCATCGGGCTCATCTGTTCGGTGTTCCATCTTGCGAACCCAGGCAATATGCTCAGTGTTGCGAACACGCTTGGCTCGACGCCATTGGCAAATGAGATCACCGCATTCGGGGTCTTTATGGTTGTGGCGGTGGTCTATTGGATCGTCGCGATGGCAGGGGGCCTGAAGAATGGTTCTGCGCGTAAGGCGTTTGCCATGGTTACAGGTATTCTGGGCCTTATCTCCGCATTGTTCATCGGTCTCGCATACGCCATTCCTACTATTCCGACCTGGAATACGTTCTGGACGCCACTTTCCATCATCGGCTTTGCGCTTTTTGGTGGCACGTTATTAGGACTGTTGGTCACGACGTTGGCTGGTGCAGGCGATGCTTCAGTAAAGGGCAAGGCGGGCACAGCGGTGTTCGTCGCATTCACAATCGGTGCAGTGCTCTCGTTCGTGAGCGTCATCGCGCTGTGGATCATTGGTTCAAGCGCTCCTGATTCGGTGCTGCAAGTCGGCAATTTGGCTGGGAGCATGGTTTGGGCATTCGTCTTGTTCATCATCTTCAGCTTGCTTGCCTATGGCCTGGGCTTTGCAGCTATCAAGATCTCACCGCTCATGGTCTTCGTGGTTGCGGGGGTTATACTCGCGTTCGTTGCGATCTTCCTCGCGCGTATGTGTTTCTATGCGCTTCAGATCGGTGTCGGTCTGTAAGTGAGCATGTTTAGCATGAAGGGCTCGATCGGAAACGGTTGAGCCCTTTGCTTTTATGGGGCAAAATGATCAGACATGGCGATGATCTTCGGAGGGACTATGAACGAATTGGATGAACAGACACGTGCTGGGGTAGCGTTGATCGGCTCTACGCTCGGTCCGTTCTTCTTGTGCGACCCGTCCCACGATAGCGATCGCATCGCCCCCGGTCTCGAAGCGTTTTGCGCGCTCGATATCGAAGCTGCTGCAAAAGAGTGGCCTTTTGCCGATAGTGAGCAGGTCTATGAGGCGCTTGAGAAGATGCGCACAGGACTTGATGCAGGCTTCGATGCCGAAGAGCTGGTCTGGGAGTATCGCCGTTTATTCGTTGGTCCCGCCGCCAAACCAGCACCTCCTTGGGGGTCAGTTTATACCGATAAGGACATGGTGGTATTTGGAGCTTCAACTATGGAGTTGCGCGATTGGATGCGCAAGAGTGGTATCGCAATCACTAAGGGGCAAAGCGATGAGCCTGAAGATCATATAGGTCTCATGCTCGAGTTGCTCGCGTGGCTTTCCCAAGAACACCCTGAACTCATAGAGCAGTTCTTAAGCGAGCACGTGCTTACGTGGTCGTCCCATTTTCTTTCTCAGCTCGAAGCTGTTGCAGAGCACCCTTTCTATGAAGGACTTGCTGCGCTCACACGTGCAAGCCTTGAGGGCATGCAGCATGCCTTTGGTCTGAAGGTCGAGTATCCGCGCTATTATCGTTGATCGACCAGCGAGACTCTCATATCTGCTGCGAGCGATCCAAGTGCTGCGCTAGAGGGTAGATTACAAGGAAGTATTGAGCCCTTGTGCCGCCATGAGCTCATCGGGCGTGTTCACGTTCAAGAAGCAGCCGGGAGGGCACAAGGTTGCATCATCGGCATCGACGATACGGATGTTCAAACTCTCGAGCATGTGCTTGACACGCACTTTTTTCCTATCCCAGCTTGCAAGGGCGGCTTCAAGGCAGCGCTCTTTATGGTAGACACCGCAGAAAGGCTCATAACCGAGTGCTCCCATCGGAACGACCGCATCATAGGGGATGAAGAGATCGGCTTGTTGCGATGATTCGAGCAGATCAGCCTCGTATTCGAGCAGATCAGTGGAAAGATTGACCAGATCGCACGCTACTACGGCAACAGTCGAATAACGGGCTGCTTCTAGCGCGGTGATGAAGCCTGGCAGCGACCCGCGCTTCTTATATTTATCGCCAACAAGACGCAGACCAGGATAGCGGACTTGAAGGTATCTGAACTTATCAGGTTCGTTGGTCGTTATGACCAGATCGGCAGCCAGTGGTGCCAGGCGCGCTACCAGATGCTCGATGAGTGGACGCCCATGGAAGTTTACGAGCGCTTTCGATTCTTTCATGCGCTTTGATTCTCCGCCACATTGGATGACCACCGAAAGAAGAGGTTTGGCGAAAGTGTCAGCGAGCCAGGTTGCGATCTGCGCAACATCATAGAAGCCGAAACAGGGTACATCGGCAGTAAGTGCTGCAGCTGCGATCTCGGTCATATCGGTCACAACTGCTGAGGGAAGCGGCGTACCTTCGTTCGTGGCAATCCCTCCGTTCATGACATGTGCATTCAGGCGATCGATGAACTGCGGAGCAGCTTGCACATCACGCGGATTATCGCTGCGAAAAAGTTCAATAGTGGCAAGCCCTGCTTGCTTGAAGCCCTCTATTACAACGATGTTCGACGCGGGTAGCATGCCGATGGCACGCACACACTGTTCATGAGCATCGCCCTGTTGTTCGCGAGGGTCACGCAAGAGTGCATCGACATCGGTCAGATCGATCTCTTCCTCCGCCGCGTTCGTGCTCTTAAGGTCTTCGATCACGGCAAAACGCGTCTCGCTTGCAATTGCCGTAGCCAAGGTTCCTGCTTCATGGTGGCGAAATGAATCCTTGCCAGCGATGTCGATAGCAAAATCGTTATGACTGTGATGCTTGAGCGATGAGACTACTACGCCGCGATGCGTCAACTCAGCGATCACCTGCTCGATCAAGGTGGTCTTCCCAGAATTCTTACGTCCGATGAAGGATATGACATTGTCGAGGCGAGAGTTTCTCATGAGGTCTTTCTTTCAGCTCTGGTGAGCCAAGTGGCTCGATACGACAAGAAGCATCGCTAGATCGCGAAAAGCTCCTTTTCTTGTACAAGGTTCGATTTGATGTGGCCAACCAGCCGTTCGAGCGCGCTGATGGCATGCGGACGAATATCAGCACCGATCATCACGTACATAAGTGATCCACCTACGCTGACAACCCCTTCATTGAGCCACGCACGTACATAATAGACGCCTTCCCAGGTAAGCGTCTCTTCGATCGCACGTTCGAGTCCCTTTTTGTCGTAAGAGAAGTCGACTGCGGTAACACGCTCGCTCTTGCCAAGGGCGCCTTCAGGGACGTTCGTCTCAGCGCGTACGGTATGGCGCGGGGTTGCACGTACGACACCATTGTGAGTGAGATACATACCGATCATCTCGGCGTTTTCACCCTGCTTTGCTTCTGCAAGCCAAGCTGTCATGTCTGGTTCTGGTTTCGCCATGGAGCCCTCCAGGTCGTGTTCGCAATCGTGGTAGAAACGCCTTTTGCGTTGCTGCGCTTTTCTGCATAGTAATACTACCGCATCGAGCTCTGTTCGGTGCGTATGTGCGTGAATGTGACCGAGCAGAAGGAAAACACACCATGGAGCCCCAACGAAGCCTGCAAACGAGTGGTGATGGCTTATGATGGAAGAAGAGAGGCTCGTTTGGTATGAGCTACCTTGCGAAGAAAGGATCGCTTCCATGACCGTTGTCGAATCGCCATCACGCACGCATTATGATTACCTCATCGTTGGTGCAGGTCTTTCGAGTGCAGTATTTGCGCACGAAGCCCAGAAGGCAGGAAAGTCATGCTTGGTCATCGACAAGCGCGATCATATTGCAGGCAATATCTATACGGAAGAGGTCGATGGCATCAACGTCCATAAGTACGGTGCACATATCTTCCATACCTCGCTCAAGCCTGTTTGGAACTACGTCAACCAGTTTGCAGAGTTCAACCATTATGTGAATTCGCCGATCGCGGTTTATAAGGACGAACTTTATAATATGCCGTTCAATATGAACACCTTCTCGAAGATGTGGGGCATTCGTACTCCTGATGAAGCGCGCGATAAGATCGAGCAGCAAAAGGCAGCAGAAGGCATCACGGATCCACAAAACCTTGAAGAGCAGGCGCTTTCGCTTGTGGGTCGCGATATCTTCGAGAAGCTCGTGAAAGGCTATACCGAAAAGCAGTGGGGCCGCGATTGTAAGGACTTGCCTGCCTCCATCATCACGCGCCTTCCCGTTCGTTTCACCTACGACAATAACTACTTCAATGATCGCTATCAGGGCATTCCGATGGGTGGCTATACTGCCATGATCGAAAAGATGTTTGGTGATACCGAGATACTACTCAATACGCAATACCGCAAGTTCATCGAAGCGAATCCGAACATCGCAGATCGCATCATCTACTGTGGTCCGATCGATGAGTATTTCGATTATCGTTTAGGTAATCTTGAGTATCGTTCTTTGCGCTTCGAGACAGAGTCGGTCGACTCGGCGAATTGGCAGGGTAATGCGGTCGTGAATTACACCGAACGAGAGATCCCGTATACGCGCATCATCGAGCACAAGCATTTCGAATTCGGAGATCAGCCGACCTCGGTCATCACTCGTGAATATCCTGCATCATGGGAACCCGGTGATGAGCCTTACTACCCAATCAACGACGAGCGCAACACGGCGCTCTACGAACAGTATCGCGCGCTTGCTGAAGATGAAGGTAACGTGGTTTTCGCGGGACGCCTCGGTGGATACAAGTATTACGACATGGATAAGGCTATCGACGCTGCTTTTGATCTCGTGAAAGAAGAGTTAGGCATCGACCTGAAGTAATGCTCGCGCGCAATGGTGCGAAAGTGCGTATTCAGATATCAACGCTCTTCTGCGGTAAGAGCCGCAAAGTTCAAAGGGATTGCTTTCGCAAGTGCATCGACGCTCGTATCGATCTGACAACCAAGTCTGCCGCCAGAAAAGGCGATTCGCTCATGTTCGCGTGCGGATTCATCGATGGTGGTCGTGAAACGCCGTTTCATCCCAAGAGGCGAACAACCTCCGTGGATATAGCCAGTAAGAGGCAAGAGCTCCTTTGATTTGATCATGTGGATGGATTTCTCGCCTACTGCTGTTGCAGCGCGCTTCAGATCGAGTTCTTTGGCAACAGGAATCATGAAGACATAGTGTTCGCCTGTTTTTCCAATAGTGACAAGCGTTTTGAATACGCGCTCGACCTCAAGACCCAATAGATCTGCGACCTCAACACCGCTTATCGCTTCGGGGCAATCCCAGGTGCGTATAGTGTAATCTGCGCCAACGTTGTCGAGCTCACGCATGGCGTTGGTCTTTTTCTCATGCTTTTTCGCCATTGAACAATACCGTTTTATTTCTTGCGCTTATGAGGATGAGCGTTTGAGTTGCGCACACTTGGACGATGAGATGCAGCGCAGTCTGATGGATGGCTGGATGGGTGGGAAGTTTGAGGAGTGCCACCTTCGACTTCTTCGACTCCAGGATCGGTTCTGCGTCTTTTCGTTTCCTTACGTGGATTGTAGTGATGGAGCAAAACAGGCTCGAGCAAGCGAAGCTTGAAGACGATAAAACCAGTGATGATGGCAAGGATCGCAAAGACTATGTAGCGGGGAGGGCCGTCGATGGCGCTCACGACGATCGCGCCAGCAGAAAGCAGCGCAGTCCATGCCCACATGATAAAGACGGTTGCGCGCTGCGAATAACCTGCTTGCATGAGGCGATGATGGATATGCCCACGGTCCGCTTCATCGATCGGCTGATGGGCGCGCTTGCGACGAATAATCGCAATGCCAGTATCAAGGATAGGAACGCCTGCTGCGATGATTGGAACAAGCAGCGATACGAAAAAGGCAGAGCGTGCGACTGCCATCAAGGAAACGATGCCGAGCGCAAATCCAAGCAGAAGTGCACCAGAGTCTCCCATGAAGATGCTTGCAGGATGGATGTTCGACTTCAAAAACCCAAGGCATGTACCTACAATGATGAAGCTCATGATGGCGGCTGCAGGACGACCAGTGAGCGCAGCCAAGATGCCGATGGTGGCGGCGGTTATAGCGGTGATACCCGCTGCAAGCCCGTCGAGACCATCGATCAGATTGATGATATTTGCGAATGCGACCAGATAGAATACGGTGATCGGGTAGGAAAGCAACCCGAACTCGAAGTATCCGTCACTGATGAAGTTATGAATACTGGAGAACAAGAGCCCTGACCCTGCAACGATGCAAGCAGCAACGATCTGACCGAGCAGTTTGGTCTTTGGCTTCAGGTTGTAGATATCGTCGACAACACCCACACCGAACATGATAATGACACCAATAGCAACACCGATGTAGTTTACCTTGTTTCCAAGGCCGCCTTGCAAGGGTGAAGCCCACCCCCACCAATGCATTCCGATGAGCGCAACTGCAATAGCAGCGATAAGTCCGCCAAAGATGGCCACCCCGCCCATGCGCGGGATGGGCTGCGTGTTCACGCGACGAGCACTCGGATAGTCGATAGCATCGAGAGCGACTGCGAGTCGGCGTGCGAGAGGAGTAAGCGCGATCGTAGCGATGAGCGCGACAAGGAAGAGAACTATGCACTCGAGCCAATTCACTCTTTAAGGGCGCTCCTTTTCGCGCGAGTTGATCTTGAACGAAGGCCCAGAGGCAACAATGCCTGAAGGTCTTACTTGCAACCAATCATTATAAAACCTTAGCGTTAAAGACGTCCTGCTATAATGAATCTTCGCGGACGGCGTGCTGAAATACAGCGTGAACAACAGCATGGAGGGGCCGCAGAGAGTTTTTATGAACACATCGCCCGAACACACATCTTCATCTTTGGATCAAGACCGTTTGCAAAACGTTCAGCCTGCTATCAGCATCATCATCCCTGTCTACAATGTTGAGCGTTGGCTTGCACGCGCTGTCGCTTCGCTCCAGGCGCAGACATTTAGCGATTTCGAACTCTTTCTCGTTGACGATGGCAGCACGGATGGAAGCGGTGCGCTTTGTGATGAGCTCATGCAACAAGACGACCGTATTCATGTCATTCATCAGGCTAATGCTGGGGCAGCCGCAGCGCGTAACGTTGCGATCGAGCAGGCACGCGGCGAGTACCTCTATTTTATGGATGGAGACGATTGGTGCGATGCCTCCATGCTTGCCGATATGCATCGTGCGGCAAAGGGCGATAATCTCGACCTGCTGGTGACGGGCTTCTATATCGAAACGTATTACGATGACGATAAGTTCTATCAAGAACGACGCAATGCGCCCGATCGCATCTTTTCTACCCAGGAAGAGTTTCGCACATCAGCGCATAAGCTCTTCGATGCGCAGTTGCTCTACGCTCCTTGGAATAAGCTCTATCGCCGTTCCTATCTTGAGGAAAAAGCAATTCGGTTCCCAGAAACGTTCTGGGACGACTTGCCTTTCAATCTTGAAGTGATGAAAGAGGTGCAGCGCGTAGGCTCTCTCGATGGGCATTACTATCATTTTCTTCGGGCACGCGCAGAAAGCGAGAATACGCGCTATCGCCCTGATATGTATGCCAAGCGCGAAGAGGAGCATCAGTGGCTTCAGGATCTGTATCGAACATGGGGTATCGATACGCCAGAGGTTCAAGAATTCTTAGCGCGCAGATACACTGAGCGCTTGGTTGGCTGCGTTGAGAATGTGACCAATAAGAATTGTGAGCTTTCACGGGCGCAAAAGCGTCTCGAGATCGCAAAGATGATCTCTACCCCACAAGCAATCGATGCGCTTAAGAAAGCTGTACCGAATACCTTCATGATGAAGGCACTCTTCATTCCCTATCGCATGCAGAATGTGACGCTGACCATGTGGGAAAGTCAGTTCATCTCGTTCGTCAAGCAGCACTCGACGAATCTTTTCGCACGTTTGAAAGCGAATCGCTAAGGTTATTTCACGGTAAGCACGGGAGTAGTGGTAGCGCGGATGACGCCGTAGCTTACACTGCCGAGAAGACCACGGATGGCGCCAAGTCCTCGGCGACCCATTACGATAAGGTCGCAGCCATGATCGTCGGCATAATCGATGATCCCATCGACTGCTGAAGGATGTGCGATCACCTCATAGGTAACCTGACCTTTATCAAGGCCGCTCATCGCATCACCGATCGCATCGACCATTTCTTCGTGGATATCGAGAAGCGTATCGTCGAAGAGTTCTGAATAAGTTCTCTGCGTTACATAGGATGGGCTGACCACTGCTGCAGGGTCGCTTGCTGCAACTTCTGGGAAGATATTGATGGGTACCACGTTCACGACATGCACAGCGGTGTTGTGCCCCTTTGCGATATCGCGGGCGGCGCGAAGTGCGCTTTGTGCGTGATCGGATCCATCGAATGGAACGACGATGCATTCGTAAGCCATGGTAACTCCTCGATCGAGATGATAAGACAGAAGGGATAGACCCTGTTATGCGTACCTTTCCATTATAGAGAAAGCTCAAGGCAACTACGCGTGCGAATTCCTACGCTTTCGTTTCAAACGCGAGATGAGCACGAAAAGAGCCACAGCCAACGCAGCTGCTAAGGTGTCGACAAGCCAATCTAGTGGATCGCAGGTTCGCCCAGGGACGACTATCTGATGCAGTTCATCGCTTATGCCATAGACACTTGCACAGGTGAGCGCATACAGACCTGCCCTCCCAAGGGGAAGAGAGAGGCGCAGGGCATTGACAAGCGCAAGCCCGAGCAAGAAGAATTCCGCGAAATGACCGATTGGCGAAACATCGATTGTTTTCCCAAAGAGCGATGTTGTAGCAACGATAAGGGCATCACGTATGATTGATATGATGCCCGATCCAGTGTCGATGACCTCGCCTGACTTTGAGCTCATGGTGAAGATGAATGCGAGCATGATCGCTACAAAGATCCAGTTTAGGATAAGCAATGTGCGCGAATGGGCGTTTCTCTTGCGAGAATCTGATGGCGCAGGGCAGGCAATATCGGTATGTTTTGGGGGCCTCATGATGGTATAGCTTAGCATGCCGCTCGGCTCATCATGTTGTTACTGCGATCGAGAAAGGTCGTCTTCTCTGCTTCGTCTGCGCGTGATCGGAGAATCGCTTACGCGCGAATAGCTCCCTTGTTCGAATTCGTAGACCGCTGCAGTGGTGGAAGGAGCACGCTCAGGAAAGAATACTTCTTCCATGTGCGGATCATGCTTGGTATGAAAGAAGAGCGATCCGCCCACCATGAACACGAGCGAAACGATAAGGGCAACGATCACTTCACCGAAGTCGCCAAGGGGGCCAAGGTCCATAGGCAAGGCGATGAAGTAGGTAACGATCCCTGAGACAAGGCAGAGCACCGCACCTACTTTGTTAGCGCGATGCCAGAACAATCCAAAGATAATGATCCAACAAGCAACTACCTCGATACCGCCGAAGATGAACATGCTCAGACGCCAGATGAGATCGGGAGGTGTGAGGGCTACGATAAGTGCGATGACCGCGAGCAAGAGGGTTGCCATTTGCGCGCTGAAACGCACGCGCCAGCGCTCGATCGGTTTATGGCGGTGAAGAGCGGAATTGGCGTACATGCCTTGAATGACATTGACCGATGCGCTGATGAGCAAGGAAGACACGGTTGATACGGCGGCTGCGATTGGGCCGAGGATCACGATATCCACAAGCCAAGGCGGGAGAACCTGTACGATCATGTGCGGCATAACATCGTCGATGTTACTGCCATATTCATTGAGTGTATCGGGAAACACTCCGTAAGAAAGAGCGCCAAGCGCGGTCAGCCCAACCAAAAGTAACCCGATGATGAACGTTCCGATCCAAAGCGCATGGCGCAAACTGCGCGTATTCTTGTAGCTGATGCAGCGAACTGCCACTTGCGGCATCGCAAAGACGAGCAATCCTAAGATAAGCCACTGCGTCACGAACAGCCCGATTGACATTCTGCCGCCTGCGAAGATATCGAGCATCTCAGGCTTATCGGTGCTGATGGATTGCATGATGTTTTCATATCCGCCACCAATAGCAAGGATGCCTGCCGCTAAGGCGATCCCGCTTGCGATCATGGCAACGCCGCTGATGGCATCGGTAAGGGCGACACCGCGAAAGCCTCCGATCGCCGTATAGATGGCGGTGGTGAGCGTGATGAGAGCCAATCCAAGTGAATAGTCGTAGCCCGTAGCGGCCTCGAAGATCTTCGCAGCGCCGACCAATTGCGCAACGATGAGCGCTGTGAAGAAGAAGATGAGTGAGCACGACAAGATGAGCGTTAGAACATTCGATCTATAACGAGCATTGATGATGTCGATCAGAGAGACCGCATGAATGCGGCGACTGATCAAAGCGAGCTTCTTTCCGACCACGCCGAATAGCAAGATGAGCGAGACGATCTGGGCACATGAGAGATAGACCCATCCAAAACCATAGTCCCATGCCTGACCTGGCATGCCAACGAACGCAGTGATCGATCCAAAGGTGGCGATAGTGGTCATGACCAGGACAAAAGGACCAAGACTTCGACCTCCGACGAAATATTCTCGTTCGAAGTTCTTGTGTGGTGTGCGCTTCCTGATGAGAAACGCCACAATCAGACAGGCGAAGAGGAAGATAAGCAGCGGGATCAGGGTCACTGAACTCATTGCTTACACCTTCTTCTCATCCGCGCTTCGAGCCGTATGGTGCGCGGTATTGCTGACAGGCTTACGAGGATGCACCGCGTTCTTTTCCGCTTTCCTCATGATGTCGTGATCGATCATCATAGGAGAGACTTCGACTGGTGTTGCGTCTTCCATTTGGTATTTGCGTCCGAAGTCGTCTTCATCGAGGGGACAGTCTTCGATCACCTTCGTTGCAAGTATGATACTGACCACCATCGCGACCAACCAGGTGCCAAGACAGCCCATGATGATCCAGAGCGGTGTCGAGAAGATGGTGATGTCGATGCCGTAGAGGCCAAACCCGAAGATGAGCCAACATACGATAACGACAGCCACACCTGCAATAGTGACCTTTGCTTCTCGGTTAGCTTGACGCATGCGCTCACGGTAGAGCATGTACTCGACTTTCGATCTCGTGGAAGAGGGAGGCGAAAACGCGATGGCGTTCGTCTAGACCCTCATTCTATCATCTGAACTGTTCAGTTTAGAGCGTAAGCCTGTTGGTGCTAAGGTGATCTTTGTTTTGTTATGTATTTGTAGGTTTGTGTCCTAAGAAAGCCACTGAAATGCGATGATGCCCCCATTCAACCGCTTTGCTGCCATATTGAACAGGCTATTTGTAAGATGCGCTAAGATGAGAAAGACGGCAGGGAAAGGAGATGAGATGCCGGCATCTCACGAGGACAAACGAAGCGATCGCATAGGATCGCATGTCATCATTCCTGTTGCTATCATCATCCTCGGATCAGCGTTTGGCAACCTCTCACAAACTGCCATGAACGCGATGTTTGGTGGCATTGCGGCCGACTTCAAGGTCGATATGGCACTGGGCCAATGGGTCACCACGCTCTATATGCTCGTTATTGGCATTACGGTTCCAACGGTCACTTTTCTTATGCGTCGTTTCTCGCTCAAAGGCCTTATCATCTTCTCGCTCGCCCTTTTCTTGGCGGGTTGCATGATCGATATCTTTGCGATCTCCTTTTGGGTCTTGCTCGCTGGTCGTACGCTTCAGGCCATATCAGCGGGCATCCTCATGCCCATGATGATGAGTGTTGTCATGACCTCGTTTCCTCCGAATAAGCGAGCAACGGTCATGGGTATCGCTGGTATTGCTATGGGCTTTGCGCCCAATATCGGTCCGACCGTAGGCGGATATCTCGTTACCGCATCAGGGTGGCGCAGCTTGTTCGTGATCATGGCCGTCGTCATGGCGGCGCTCATCATCGCTGCCTGCATTTGCGTAAGACCAGGTCCACGTCCTGATCGTCAAGCGTCACTCGATGCTCTCTCGTTGATCCTCTCTGCGCTCGGATTCGGGCTCGTTCTGCTTGGCTTTTCGAATGCCTCAGATGCAGGAAGCTCGCTTATTTCCATCTGGATACCACTTACTATCGGTGCACTGTCGCTCATCATGTTCGTGCGCCGCCAAAAGCGCATAACCGACCCACTCATCAATATGGAAATATTTCGTTCGAGGAACTATCGCGCTGGATTTTGGGCATCGAACTTCCTTTATGCAAGCTTCATGGGCATTACGCTCATTGTCCCGCTTTTCATTGAGAACGTGTGGGGTGGTAGCGCACTCGAGGCAGGCCTTGCGCTTCTTCCCGGTACGGTTGCTGCGCTTTTCGTCAATCCGCTTGCAGGCTATCTGACCGATCGATTCCATGCACGCCCTGTTGTCTTGTTTTTCGGGCTTTGCCTTGCAGTTGGTTCGGTATCCATGGTCTTCATCGACGCGAGTACGCCTTTTTGGGTCATCTTGCTGCTGCAAGGCATCCGCGCATGTGGCGTTTCGGGTTTGATCAGTCCGTTGACATCATGGAGCATGGCAGATCTACCGAGTTCTTTGATGACCGATGCGTCTTCGTTCAGCACTGCAACCCGTCAAGCTATCGCATCGATGGGCACTTCGCTCATGGTGCTTGCGATCACGTTTGGTTCGCAGTTCTTCGGATCCGCTACGCTCGGTTTTCAGATGGCGCTCGCTTTTTCGGGACTCTTCGCATTAATGCTCTTTGTTACGGTTATCGCCCGCGTTCGCTAGATCTTTTCTCTCTTTATAGTTGTCTTCTTGCGCTTAAAAAGCGACCTGTTCGCTAGGCGTTTGACAGGATAGATTCCAGAGCGGTCTTTTCAAGCGAGGGCAGGGCAATGAAATCTTCTGGGGTTTCAGGGAGGGGCGCGAGCTGCTTTTGCATCCAGATGATCCCATACCAACGATTGAATTTGCGCCCACAATTTGGGATGTGCGCGCACTGTTTATAGCCCATGCGCTCATGGAACAAACGGCTTGTTGCAGGTGAATATTCATCGGGTGGTTCGATGTAGGAGATACATGCGTTGGCGGTATAGACATGTTGCAAGCGCAAGATGTCTTCAAGTGCGGTATAAAGGCGTCTTCCGAGACCTTTTGCCTTATAGTCTTGACGAATGTAGACCGATGTCTCGATAGCATGTACATATGCCTCGCGAGGCCTGAATGCAGAGGCGTAGGCAAAGCCGAGGATCTCTCCGTCTTTTTCAGCAACGAGAAAAGGGCGTTCTTTTAAGACTGTCTCGATCTTAGTAGACATCTCTTCGACGCTCGGTTCGGTGATGTCAAACGTGATCGCAGTGGTCAATACGTAGGGCGTATAGATATCGCAGATCGCGCCTGCATCTTGCAGGGTCGCCAGGCGAATTCTTATGGTGCTTTCGTCGTTACGTGCTATAGTATTCATGCTTTAACGCTCCATAGTGCTAAAGTATCAGGGCCGATGAACCGAGCCGATCCGTTCGGCGTTCTTATGGCTAAAGTGTAGAAAACCTATAGCAAAGAGGTAAATATGAGCAAAGCGGTAAACATGAAAAAGCTATTACTGATGATCGTCGGTGTGGCTTGCGCTGTCTGTCTTTGTGCAGTTGCGCTCACGGGCTGCTCTTCGAGCGAGTCCAAGTCTTCTGAGACTCCGGAGTATCTGGGTGAAGATGGCAAGTTCGTTGTCGGTTTTGACGAGACCTTCAAGCCTTTTGGCTACAAGGACGACAATGGTGAATATACTGGCTTCGACCTTGAGCTTGCCCAGGCTGTTGCCGACAAGAATGGTTGGGAGATCGAGCTTTCCCCGATCGATTGGGACACTAAAGATGCTCAGATTGATTCAGGCACCATCGATGTTATTTGGAATGGCTTCACCATTGAAGGCCGTGAAGATGCCTACGAATTCACCGATCCTTACTATCTGAATGACCAGGTCATCTTGGTTCGCGAAGGTTCTGACATCAATAGCCTTGCTGATCTTGCGGGCAAGACTGTGGTCGCGCAGGTCAACTCTCCTGCCTATGACAACCTGGCTGAAGGCGGCGATTATTACGAGTCTCTCGGCTCTACGCTGGGCGCACTCGAGAGTGCTCCTGAATATCAGACCGCACTCATGCAGCTTGAAAGCGGCGCATGCGATGCTGTTGCGATCGACTATCCGACCGCTCAGTCGCTCATCGCTGGTAAGGATGGCTATGTGATCCTTGACGAGGTCGTTTCTTCTGAGAACTACGGTGTTGGCGCTAAGAAGGGCAACGCTGAGCTGATCGAGCAGATCCAGACTGCGCTCATCGAACTCTATAACGATGGCACTGTTGAAGAGATCGCTTCTCACTATCCTGAAGAGATCTCCATCGACAAGTGGGTCCTCAAGTAATCTTGTCGCATTCGCGGCAGCGTATCTGACGCATAACTAAAGCCCTGGATCTGACGAGGAATATCGTGGCGTTACGACTCCTTGAGATTCCAGGGCTTTCGTCGTCTCTTGCAGGATTTGCGTGCACGATCGCGCCTAAGCCTCCTGCTATGTTTAGACAAACTGCGATCTTTCGTTCCGTACGCACGCAGTTCTCTTATATCCGCTCTTCTATTTGCTTCTGAAGGTTAGATCATGGAATTCACGACAATGCTCGCAATGCTCGACGAAGGCTTCTTGGTCACGCTGCAGCTCTTCTTCGTTACGCTCATCGGCGCTCTGCCGCTTGGCGTGCTAGTTGCGGTCGGCCGCATGTGCCGTTTTCGCCCTATCTCATACCTCTTTCGCTTGTATATTTCTATCATGCGCGGTACGCCGCTCATGCTTCAGCTCATGTTCATCTTCTTCGCGCCCTATTACATCTTTGGCGTGCAACTTTCCATGGAGTGGAAGTTCGGCGCGTGCGCAGTTGCGTTCATCATGAATTACTCGGCTTATTTTGCGGAGATCTATCGAAGCGGCATTCAGTCCATTCCGCATGGTCAATATGAGGCTGCCGAGATCTTGGGCTATAACAAAGTTCAAACGTTCTTGCGCATCATCTTTCCACAGGTATTCAAGCGCATCGTTCCCGCTTTGGGCAATGAGGTGATCGTATTGGTAAAGGATACGTCACTGGCGTTCACGATCGGCGTCGCAGAGATGTTCACTACGGCCCGTGCGATCGTCTCATCGCAAGGAACGCTTACCGCCTTCATCGTGGCCGCGGTGTTCTATTGGGTGTTCACCTTCGTAGTGGAATTCGCGATCTCGCGTATTGAAAAACGACTGGCTTACTATCACGACTAGGGGAGAGCACGACCAATGGTGGATCAAGATACGCACATGCAAGATAAGACTCAGGATTCAAAGCTAGAGACAACGCCCAATCGAAGCTCAGTGCTCTCGGTCGATCATCTCGAGAAGAGCTTTGGCGATACGATGGTACTCAAAGATATCTCGTTCGATGTTCATCCTGGTGAGGTTATCTCTATCATCGGACCTTCAGGCTCTGGTAAGTCAACACTGCTGCGTTGTTGTACGCTGCTCGAAACCTTCGAATCGGGTGCTCTTCGTTATGGTGACCTGACTGTTGCTGAAAACGATGCTTCGGGTAAGGCGCACTACAGCGGTAAAGAGGTCGAGAAACAGGCGCGCGAGCGTTTCGGGCTGGTATTCCAAAACTTCAACCTTTTCCCGCACTACTCAGTGCTGCGCAATGTGATGGAAGCCCCTCTTATCGTCCAGAAAAAGGATAAGGCGCAGACCGAACAGTTGGCGCGTGCGCTGTTGAAGCAGATGGGCCTTGAAGGCAAAGAAGACGCATATCCATGTGAGCTTTCAGGTGGTCAGCAGCAGCGCGTAGCTATTGCGCGTGCGTTATGCTTGCAGCCCGATATCCTTTTCTTCGATGAGCCGACCTCTGCGCTCGATCCCGAACTTACTCAAGAGGTCTTGAAGGTCATACGTGCGCTTGCTGAAGAGCATATGACCATGGTTATCGTTACGCACGAGATGGCTTTTGCGCGTGATGTTTCGGACAAGATCATCTTTATGGATGGTGGCGTGATCGTTGAAGAAGGTACTCCTGACGAGGTGATCAACGATCCGCAACACAATCGCACCAAGGCGTTTCTTTCACGCTATCAGGAAGACAACACGGGAAAATAGATGCGCGAGATCGTGCCGCATAAAAAAGCGGCCCGATCGCTCGAGCCGCTTGGATGCGTCGGTCTTTGTTTCGCGCAGACTAGTTGATGTGCTTCAGTAGACCATAGCCGCCGTTAGAGCGACGATAGAGGATGTGGGTCGCGCTGGTATCGCGATCGATATAAGCGAAGAAGTCGTGACCCAGAAGGTCGATCTCGATGAGCGCTTCTTCTTCCGTGAGTGGGAGCAGCTCGAGCTCCTTTACGCGTACGATCTCTTCATCCTCGCTGGCAAGTTCTTGCATGAGCGCGTCGTAATCGACTTCGGTCGCCTGTTTAACAGGCTCGCTTGCAATGCGCTTGTTCAGTACGCGTGTTTTGTACTTGCGCAGCTGACGCAGGACTTTTGCAGCAGCGACGTCGATAGCGGCGAAGAGGCTCTCTTCGCTCTCTTCGACGCGAATGATATGACCCTTAGCATGCATCGTGACCTCACAGGTGCAAGGGGTCGGATTAGCAGGGTTCTTTTCAACCTGTAAGACAACCTCGGCAGAAAGTGGAGCGATGTCCATTGCCTTCATCGAGTTGCCGATCTTCTCTTCCGCATAATCGCGCAATGAATCAGAGATGTTCATGCGACGACCGGTGACGGTGATATCCATAGCCTTTTCCCTTCATTACTAAGAGCGCCGTTTCAAATGCGCTTTTTCAACTAGCTAGTCTAACGCATCTTTTAGGGCTTGTGTGAATGATTATTGAAACCCAACCGAAAAGTTGACGTGCTGTTAGGTGGTTTACAATTGGGTACGAATGCGTTGGGTTGATTTGCGATGAAATGGGGAGACGATGGTCGAAAGCGAGCACAAAGAACGCTCGAATACAGCTCAGACAGAAAAAGCTTGGTCTGCGACCGACCAAACGTCTGAAACGTCTGCCCAGATCGATGAAGGCGTGAGCATGCAAGGCGCTTCGTGCGCTGTTGAGGATCCTCATGCGCGCAAGTCTCCCTTTATTGATGAGGTATCGGGGCACCAGCGCCGCTGGTTGAAGTTGCTTGAATTCACGCACTCCACGACGAAGGCTGCAGGTTTCATGCTGCTTGGCGCGATCCTGTCGCTCATCGTTGCGAACTCGCCTGCTTATGGGCCGTTTCTTGAGTTCTGGCACACCGAGATCTCGCTTGGTTTTGGCAGTGCCAGCGCCTCGATGTCGCTTGCGCACATCATCAACGATGTTTTCATGTGCCTTTTCTTCTTATTGGTGGGCCTTGAGATCAAGTACGAGATGACGGTTGGCGAGCTGACGAACATTCGCAAAGCCATCTTGCCGGTCGGGGCTGCTGTTGGCGGCGTGGCGCTACCTATTGTCTTCTATGTCGTATGCAATCAGGCAAGCCCTGAAACACTGAGTGGTTGGGGCGTTCCTACTGCAACCGACATCGCCTTTGCGCTCGGTATTCTGGCGTTGCTTGGCTCACGTGTGCCTACGGGAGTGCGCGTCTTTCTCTCTACGCTTGCCGTAGCCGACGACATCATCGCTATCGTTGTTATTGCGGTGTTCTATGGTCATGCACCTTCGGTCCTGTGGCTTGTCGGTGCGCTTGTGGTGCTCATCGCGCTTCTGGCGTTGAATCGTCTGCACTTCTATTCGCTTTGGCCCTACGTGCTTCTTGGTGTTGTGCTTTGGTACTGCGTGTTCATGTCAGGCGTTCACTCTACGATCGCAGGTGTCTTACTTGCTTTCGCCATCCCTTCGGGCTCTCGTGTTGACCTGCTCTCGTTCGGACGTTGGTCAAACAAGCAGCTCAAAGAGATTCGTAAGAATTTCCAACCCGATGCTCCTGTGCTCGGTCAGTCGGACTATCTCGATGAGGTTTCGCGTCTTGCGCGTGTCGCTAAAGAAGTAGTCCCTCCTGCAACACGTCTTGAGCGCATGCTCTATCCTTGGGTGTATTTCGCCATCTTGCCCCTGTTCGCGCTCACGAACGCCGATGTGGCGCTCGGCGGTATGAGCGTTGATGGCCTTGTGTCCGATCCTGTTTTCCTTGGTGTTTTCACCGGCTTGCTGCTCGGCAAGCCTATTGGCATCTTCTTGTTCAGCTTCATCATCGTCAAATTGAAGATATCCTCACTGCCAAGCAACGTGAATTGGGCGCATATTTTTGGTGCTGCGCTTTTGGGGGGCGTTGGCTTTACGATGGCTATCTTCGTCGCGAACTTGGCCTATGTTGACCCGAGTGAGATTTTGGTCGCGAAAGTGGCAGTTCTTTCGGCATCGCTTCTTGCAGGTGTTATCGGTTTTGCATTCTTGGTATTCCAGGCCAATGTTGCGATGCGAAAGGGTATTGCATACGAAGAACGTATTCCCGATCATGCGAACTTGCAGGCTCATGGAGCGCACGAAGTGAAGCGTCGTAAGCATGATGCTCAGCTTCATGCGTCCGACGAGGACGAGGGACGCGTGCGCATAGCCTCGCCGCATCGTGCAGTGCCTGAAGAGATAGATAAAGCTTCGACGAACCATATGGCAAAATAATCCGTTTCTGATTGAAGAAACCTCATATTCTTCACAAATGCGCACTTCAAGTGCGGAATCGCCTGTGAGCAAGGGGTTCAGTGCTTTTTTAGGCGGCTAACGTCGACAAAAAGCCTTAACTATGGAGAGTATGCAGAGATAGGGGGCTGCAAGCATTGTTTCCCCTGTACGATTTCTGCTAGTATGAGACACAGCTTACGCTTAGAAACGAACACTATGCCATTTATTGGGAGGTTTTCAAACAGTATGAAGCATACAAACGTAGCACCGAAGCGTACGCTGCTCATTGCATTTTTATCGGCCATCTTGGCCGTAGGGCTTACGATGCCCGTCTCACTTGCATCTGCAGTGCCCTCTTCAGCCTCGAAAAAAGCCGAGGCACAAGCAGCTCTCGATCAGCTCAATAGCATGCAAGCAAAGCTCGATGAAGCTTCGAACAATTATTACGAAGCAGAATCCGAGCGCGAAGCAGCCGAGCAGAAGGTCGTAGAGGCCGAACAACAGATCCAGGAAGAAACCGAGAAGATCAAGGGTTATCAGGAAGAGCTGGGAACCCGCGCTCGCAGCATGTATCGCACGGGCGGTAATACCTTCTTGGACGTCATTCTGGGCGCTTCGACCTTCGAAGAGTTTGCGACTAACTGGAACATTCTCGAGACCATGAACGCGAACGACGCGGAACTGGTCGCAAAGACCAAGGAATCGCGTGAAAAGGTCGAAGCAGCTAAGGCTGAATACGAACAGCAAGAGCAAGTTGCTGCTGAGAAAGCCGCTGAAGCTAAGCAGATCAAGGATGAAGCCGAGGCTACTACCGCAGAGATGCAGGCAGTCTATGACAACCTGAATGCTGAAGCGCAAGAGCTCATGCGTCAGGAAGAAGAGGCTCGTAGTGCAGCAGCTGCTGCCGCCGCACAACAGGCTATCTCGTCTGGTAACGCTGGTTCATCTTCTGCGGGAAGCTCCAAGCCGGCTAACAACTCCAAGCCTCAAACAGTGACGGGCAATACCGTTGTTGACCGTGCGTATGCTCAGCTTGGTAAGCCATACGCGTGGGGCGCGGCTGGTCCGAACAGCTTTGACTGCTCTGGTCTGGTTGGCTATTGCCTAACAGGCACCATGGGCAATCACTGGTGCACGACGGGCACCATCGCTGGTTGGACGCGCGTTAGCAATCCACAGCCGGGCGACATCTGCATCAACAGCCATCACACGGGCATCTATATCGGTGGTGGTCAGATGATCCACGCACCATATACGGGTGCCGTCGTCTCGATCAGTGGTGTGCACTCTGATATGTGGTATGTCCGCTACTAATCGCTCTTCTTCGCAGGTTGTTCAGAAGCGAAACAGCAGTTATAATGAGCGATGCTCGCTTTGAAGGCGAGTAAAGGTAAACGGGATGTGGCGCAGTTTGGTAGCGCGCTTCGTTCGGGACGAAGAAGTCGCAGGTTCAAATCCTGTCATCCCGACCAGTAAAGTCATAGGTCTGGTGGTTTTCACCAGACCTATTTTTATGCATGACCTCAATTATGTTTGGGATGCGATTTCCCCGTTTTCCCACTCCTATGCAAGAGGGAGCACGACGGTAAATGTCGTACCCGCCGCTTTGCTGCTTGAAACATCGATCGAGCCGCCATGTGCCTGTACAATCTCATAGGCAATGCTCAAGCCAAGACCATAACTTTGCTCATCGTTGCGAGCTCGTGCCTTATCGGCGCGGTAAAAGCGGTCGAAGAGATGAGGAAGATCATCGCTTGGAACAGGTGTGCCGGTATTACAGACAGAAAGCTTTGTTGCCGCCTCGCTCAGTGCAAGCTCGATCGAGATCGAGCCTTTATCGTTCATGTACTTGAATGCATTATCAAAAAGGACGCTCACGAGGCGCTGAAGCTTGTCTTTGTCGCCGACGACCATCGCGCCTGTAGCGATGTTTGCCGATAGCGCGATCTTGCGTTCATAGGCAAGCGGCTCGAATTGCAAGATGTCAGCATTCACGAGCTTGCTCAGATCGACAAGTTCGCGCTTCGTTGCTGCGGCATCTTTTTCCTGAGCATCAGCGCTAGCAAGCAGGAGCATATCTCCTACGAGCTCGCGCATTTGTGCGCTTTCGGCTTCGATCGACTCGATCCACTGACTCTGGTTGGCGATCGTTCGTTCGGGGTGTCGTTTCAGAATAGCGACATCGGCAGCGATGACTGTGAGAGGGGTCTTCAGCTCATGGGATGCATCCGCGATGAATCGCTGTTGTCCGCGCCAAGATGCCTCAACAGGGCGCAGCGCCCATCTTGAGAAGAAGAGACTCAGTACGAAGAAAAGGGCGAGAATCGCAAGCCCTATTCCAGCAAGAAGAAATGCAAGTGACTTCCATCCAGAGACAGACTGTTCATCAGCAAACGCGATGATCGTGTCGTCGTCATAGGATTCTTTCAAATAGTAGACCCCGAGAGAATCGAGGAATCCCTTTCCATCAGCGAGCTGCAGGGCTTCATAGCCGGCATCATCGATCAGCGATTCGCTCATGGTGCCCGAAGCCGCATTTGAGACAAGCGTGAGCGAGCCATCTTCGCCTAGCTCGTAGACGGCAATGGGAACAAGCGATCGTTCGGGCGAGCGACCACCGATCTCGAATCGAGGCAGGTCTTTGTCAAATTCATGTTCGTCATCGCGAGGTGCCTTATCGAAAGGGATCGATTCCTCGAGCATGCGTGCATGGTCGACTGCCTCTTCGAGAGCAAGCGAGACTTCTTCAGCGCTCGCGGTGTAGTTGAGCGAAACGATGATGCTAAAAGCAATGGTAAGGATAACGGTGACGACCACCATGATAAGCGCAACGAACTTGATGCGAAGCTTCCGAAGTGCCTCATTCATGGCAAGTGACCTCTTCTTTGCTGTTGATCAGCCGATAGCCAAGCTTAGGGATCGTTTCTATCTGTACGCATGAATCTAAGAAACGAAGCTTCTTGCGCAAGAAGGAGATATGCGCTTCGACATTGTTTGCATCAGCCACAGATTCGATGCCCCATGCACGATCGAGCAGGGCGTCTTTGGAAACAACGCGACCCGGATGCTCCATTAAGGCGTGGAGGATCAAGAACTCTTTCATGCGCAAGTGAATCGACTCTTCTCCACACGAAAGATCGTTACTTTCGAGATTCAATGAGACATCCGCAAAATCAAGTGTTTCAAAAAGCACCTCTCCTTTACGGCGGGTGAGCGCACGCAAGTGTGCAAGCAGTTCAGTAGGAGAAAAGGGTTTGGTCATGTAATCATCTGCGCCACTATCGTAGCCTTGTACCTTTTCAGGGATCGCATCTTTTGCCGTCAAGATGAGCACGGGTGTCGATATCTTCTTCCGACGAAGCTCAGAGACGACCTGAAAACCATCAAGCTGAGGAAGCATAACGTCGAGAATGATCACATCGTAAAGACCAGAAAGACCGTATTCAAGCCCAGTTTGCCCATCGTGAACAGTATCGATCGTATGCCCATTGTCTTGTAGGATCTCTGCAAGCGCACTTGCGAGACGTTGATCATCTTCAACGATCAGTATGCGTGACATGTCATCCACCTCCCCATTAACACTATAGCGAGCGACCTTAACTTTATCTGAAGTCGCTCTTTGCGGTTCAGGTTTATTTAAGCACGAGATCGTAAGATCGCTTTCGAATGAGGCCGAACTGAGAGAAAGGTGTATATGACATCGTACGCAGACGTATTCAAACGTACCGAGATGAAGTATCTGCTTTCTGCAGATCAGCGCAAGTTGATCGAGCGCATTATCGAGCAGAAGATGATGCCCGGCGAGTTTGGTGAATCGAGCATCTTGAGCTTATATTACGACACGCCTGAATTCACGCTTATCGAGCGCTCACTGGATAAGCCGCTCTATAAAGAGAAGCTTCGTTTGCGCGTGTATGGCACACCGAGCCCACTCGGGCCAGCGTTCGTTGAGCTGAAGAAGAAATATGATGGCGTGGTATACAAGCGTCGTGTTTCGCTCTCGCTTGCTGCAGCACAAGTCTTTCTTGAGGGATTGCCCTATGAGAAGGCGTGCCGAGCATTCCCTCTAATCGATCATGAAGCGCATCTCCAGTCGCTTTCGCCGCGCTCGGTCCAGATCGGACGTGAGATCGAATTCACGCTAGCGCGGCATGGCGATCTTGCGCCATCACTGCTGACCAAGTGTGATCGAGTAGCATATGCAGATCCTGAAGGGAGCGATCTGCGCATCACCTTCGATGCCAATCTCGATTTTGCGACAGGAATGAGCGATCTGCTTGCTGAATGCGATACGCTCCCGCTGATCGATCCTGCGTATTCGATCATGGAAATAAAGAATGCCGGTCCGCTTCCCTTCTGGTTGCTCCGCGCGCTCTCGAATGCACGCGCGTATCCTCGCTCGTTTTCGAAATACGGTCATGCGTATATGAGTCTTCGAAAGGATGAAAGAAGTGCTTGATTCAGTTTTCACCTCGGTTTTCCAGACAAGTGGCGAACTTACAGGAGGCGTGACCTCGGGCGATTTTCTTATCTGCTGTGTTGCATCGCTCGTTCTTGGGTGTCTCTGTGCTCTTACGTACATGTTCAAGCATGACTATTCGAAGAATTTCGTGGTTACGCTTGCTCTTATGCCGCTCATCGTGCAGATGGTCATCACGCTCGTGAATGGCAATATCGGGGCGGGCATTGCAGTCATGGGTGTATTCAACCTCGTGAGGTTCCGCTCGATCCCTGGAAGTGCAAAAGACATCGGTAGTGTCTTTTTCGCGATGGCAGTCGGTCTTGCAACAGGCATGGGATATCTGGTGCTTGCTGCGTTGTTTACGCTCATCGTGGGCATTGCGAATATCGTATATGTGCTTTCCCCGTTCGGGAAGAAGAAAGAGCCAGGTAAGTTGCTGAAGGTGACGATACCTGAAGATCTTGACTATACCGGGATATTTGATGACCTGTTCGAGCGATACGCGAGCTCTTATGAACTGGTCGAAGTATGCACAACGAACATGGGCAGCCTTTTTCAGCTCGATTACCAGGTCAACCTAAAGGATGCAGCAGAAGAGAAAGCGCTTATCGATGCGATTCGCTGCCGTAATGGCAATTTGAAAGTATCGTGCGGTCGCATCGCTGCTGCGCGTGATGTCTTGTAGGAGCTCACGCAAAGATGCGAGGCTTCGGGGCTTGTGAAGTCGGAGACAGAGCTCAAAGAAGAGAAAGGACATGATCATGAATGTCTTTCAAAAGATACAACCGCATCGCATTACCCAAAAGATCATGGCGTTTATTATTGCGCTTGTTTGCGCTGTCGCGTTGTGCGGTTGTAGCGGCGAGGATACGGGCCGTGAAAATGAGGAAGTTGCGACATACGCAGAGATCGCGAGCATGGATCTTGAGTACACTGATCGCGATAAACGCGATGCTTATGATGAGGAAAGCGCGACCAAGATCACACTGACGGGTGAAACGGCGAGTGTCGAGGGCGATGGTGCTCGCGTGGATGGATCGAGTGTGAACATCGAATCAGCAGGCACCTATATTGTGTCAGGCTCGCTTGAAAACGGACAGGTGCGCGTGAATGTTGACGATACCGAGAAGGTACAAATCGTTCTTGCGGGTGCTTCGATCAAGAACGACAACAGTGCAGCGCTCTTTATCGAATCAGCTGATAAGTGCTTCATTACGCTTGCTGCGGATACGGAAAACGAACTTGTTGACGGCTCTGAATATGCTTTGGCAGAGGGCGAAGATGAGCCGAATGCAACGCTTTTCAGTAAGGATGATCTGACGATCAACGGCGAGGGTACCCTGAAGGTGAGCGGCAATTACGAGCACGCTATCTATTCGAAGGATGACCTGGTTATAACAGGAGGCACATTTGTTATCTCCGCGGTAAGTGATGGGTTGCGTGGCAAAGATAGCCTCAAGATCCTTGATGGTGCTTTCACGATCGAAGCGGGCCAAGATTGCCTGAAGGCGAGTCGTGACGACGATCCAACACGTGGTTTCGTTGTGATCGATGGAGGCACTTTTACGCTCAATGCAGGCGATGACGCGATCCACGGCGAGACCTATCTGCTCGTGAAGGGAGGCGCGATCGATATCCAAACGTGCGTCGAAGGCCTTGAGGCCATGGTGGTGCAGGTTGACGGAGGTGATATCGATGTGGTCGCACAGGATGATGCGATCAATGCAGCCGCACCATCTGCTTCGAGTGATACGGCGACCGAGAGCATCTTCGCTCCCGGATCGGGAAATGAACAGGAAGAAAAGAGCTTTGGCGAGAGTCGCGGAGATGTTGGTTTTGGATCGAATGAACCAGGTGAAGGCAGCGATCTTTCCCAAGGATTGAGCAATAAACAAGGCGATTTGCCTAACGGCTTGCGCGATGAAGGTGGCATGAAAGGCGATCTACCAAACGATTTGGAGGAGCCGCCAAGCGACCGAGGAGATCTGAATGACATGAGCGAGAGGGAAGGCAAGGATTTTCTCGAAGAGCTCGATGGTCTAGACAATAGGGATGAGCAGAGGCAAGCTTTTGGCGTTGGTGACATAGGTGAAGGAAACGAAAGTTGCCAGATCATCATCAACGGCGGCACTATCACGCTCGAAGCGAAGGGCGATGCGATCGACAGCAATGGCTCGATACAGCTCAATGGCGGCACGATCTATGCAACTGGTCCGACAAGTGGTGCCGATAGTGCACTTGATTATGAGCTTGAAGCTTCTTGCAACGGTGGAACAGTTCTGCTTGCTGGTCCATCAGGTATGGCGCAAAGCTTCTCCGAAGGCACGCAACCTTTTGCATTCGTGCAAGTGCGCGGCAAAGCGAATCAAACGGTATCGGTCAAGGATCAGGCAGGCACAACGCTTATTTCCTATACTCCAAAAGCCGATTTCGAGAGCCTTGTCATAAGCTCACCTGATTTCATTGACGCTCAAACCTACACCCTTATCGTGGGCGAGAGTGAAACGAAGATCACACCAGCGACGAGCCAGGTGGGTCAAAAAGCATGAACATGAACCGCTTAAAGGGATTGCACAAGCGCAGCGTATGTTTTTTGGTAAAATTCTTGCGCATATTACTACGGCTTGAACATACGATGATTCATACTGTAAGCGAATCTTTTGAAACGTTGGTCATGCCAGCGAGTGCAATCCCAGCGGAGGTGCATGCAACATGAAGATAGGACCGCTCGGCATCGTCGAGATCATAATCATCCTGGTGGTCATCTTGATCATCTTTGGCCCGAAGAACCTTCCGAAGCTCGGAACCGCTATCGGTAAGACCGTGAAGAATTTACGTGAAGGCCTTGGTGGCGGCAAGAAGAAGAAAGCTGAAGAGGCGGCTGCCCAGGCTGAAGAATCACAGGCTGCAGAGCCTGAAGAGCTCGAGGTCATCGACAAGCCAGAGCCTGGTAAGAAGGCGGCTGCTGCACAAGCTACTGCCGAAGAGGATTTCACTACTTCGGATGCGGTCACTGAAGCGACCGAGCCAGAGAAGGAAAAGGCAGAATAAGAATTCAAAGAAGCGCGCGAAAGATCAAAGCGCGTTTCTTATGCTCAGGCGGTTTAGCTTGGGCATGCGATAGAGAAACTCGACTACGGGGGTCCCATGGAAAAAGATTACATCCTCACTCAAGAAGGCAAAGCAAAGCTCGAAGAAGAGCTGCATTATCTCGAGACCGAGAAGCGCGCAGAGATTGGTGAGCGCATCCGCGTCGCACGCGAATTCGGCGACATTTCTGAGAATTCTGAATACGACGATGCGAAGAACGAGCAGGCCATGATGGAAGGCCGCATTGCCGAGATCACGCGCATCTTGGGCGAGGCTACAGTCGTCGATACGCCGAAGCGCTCGTCTAAGGTGAACATAGGTAGCAAGGTTACCGTGGACATGGGTGGCAAAGAGCGTGCTTTCACGATCGTTGGCGCTGCAGAGAGCAATTCTGCTGAAGGTAAGATTTCCAATGAGTCTCCTGTTGGCGCGGCGCTTTTAGGGAGCAAGAAGGGCGACGAGATCGACTTGCAAGGTCCGACTGGCCGCGATATTCATATGACCGTTCTGAAGATCGAGCATTAAGAAGTGCTTCTAAGCTGCGCGCAGACGCTTCTTTCACTACAATTAAACAATAACGTAATCACAACGCTGGTGTTCTAAGCACCGGCGTTGTTTATAGAACCCATCTGAAAGGCTTTTCATGACCGAAGAAACACCTTTGAACGCATCACCGGAAGTGCCAGAGGACGATCCTATCCTGGTACGTCATGCAAAGCGTGAGGCCCTCATTGCTGCAGGCCAGAATCCTTATGGCCACGCGTTTGCTTACACGCATCACATTGCTGATTTAGAAAGCACGTATGCAGGCCTTGAAGATGGCGAGAACACAGAAGATCGCGTGGAGATCGCAGGACGCATCATGGCTAAGCGCGATCAAGGCAAGATCATTTTCATGGAATTGCGTGATTCGACAGGCAACATTCAGCTTTTCTGTCGCATCAATGCACTCGGCGAAGAGACATTTGCTGCGATGAAAGATCTCGATGTGGGGGACTGGATCGGTGTTTCGGGCTGCATGATGCGCACGCGCCGTGGCCAGCTTTCCGTCGCGGTCGATTCCTACGAGCTGCTCTCTAAGTCGCTGCGTCCTCTGCCAGAGAAGTTCCATGGTCTTGCCGACAAAGAGCTGCGCTATCGCCAGCGCTATGTCGACCTCATTGTGAATCCTGAAGTGCACGAGACGTTCGTGAAGCGCTCGAAGATCATTTCAGCCATTCGCCATTACATGGAAGATCAGGGCTTTTATGAGGTGGAAACGCCGTTTTTGCATTCCATCATGGGTGGTGCGAATGCCAAGCCCTTTACGACACATTTCAACGCACTCGATCGTGATTATTATTTGCGTATTGCTACCGAGTTGCCGCTGAAGCGTTTGCTCGTTGGCGGTTTCGAGAAGGTCTTCGAGATCGGCCGCCAGTTCCGCAACGAAGGCATGGATCCTTACCATAATCCTGAATTTACCACGATGGAGGCCTATCAGGCATTCTCTGACCTTGAGGGCATGATGGAGCTTACCCAAGGCTTCGTGCAGGCGGCCGCTATGGCTGCGTGCGGCACGCTCGAGGTGGAATATCAGGGCACGATGATCAACTTGGGTGGCGAGTGGCGCCGTGCAACCATGGTCGAGCTGGTGAATGAGGTTACGGGTGCCGATGTGAGCTTCGATATGACGCGCGATGAGGTGGCTGCCATCGCCAAATCGCGTGACGTTCATGTTGAAGATGCATGGGGCAAGGGCAAGATCATTGCTGAGCTCTTTGAGGAATTCGTCGAGCCGACCCTGGTTCAGCCAACCTTTGTGCTCGATCATCCGATCGAGGTTTCGCCACTTGCAAAACGGAAAATTGGTGAAGATGAAGTGGCCGACCGCTTCGAGTTGTTTATTTCCGGCCATGAATATGCTAATGCTTTTAATGAACTTAATGATCCTGTCGATCAAGCGGAGCGATTCCGAGCGCAGCTTGCTGCAAAGGATATGGGCGATGATGAGGCGATGGGATTCGACGATGACTACGTGCGCGCTTTGGAATACGGAATGCCTCCTGCCGGCGGTGTCGGCATTGGCATAGATCGATTGACCATGTTACTTACGGATTCACCCACCATCCGCGATGTGCTGCTATTCCCTCATATGCGCGACGAAGCCAAGTAAAGAGGAGGTGGCGTATGTCGTTCGACAAGTTCACTGACAAAGCACGCAAGGTGTTGGTCTTGGCGCAGGAGGAAGCCCGCGGGCTTCATCAGCCCTATGTCGGCACCGAGCACGTGCTTTTAGCTCTATTGAAAGAAGGCGATGGTCTTGCAGCCCAAGCGCTTGAGCGTTTGGGAATCCATTATGAAGCCACGGTAGCGGCGATCCGTCGTATCGTAACTATCGATGACTCGACTGACGTGTCGGGCCATTTGAGCTTCACCCCACGCGTGAAACGAGTTCTCGAGAATTCTTTGCGTGAGGCCATGCAGATGGGTCAAAGCTATATATCGACTGAGCACTTACTGCTTGGTATCATCCGCGAGAATGAAGGCACGGCTATCGAAGTGCTCGAGCGCATGGGCGTTTCAGGCGACGATCTGCGTGCTGTTTTGAACGATCTCGTGGGCCAATCTTCGGTCTTTGCAGGCCAGCAATTTGACCCGCAAGCCGCAGCATCGGATAGCGTGCTCAAGGAATTCAGCGTTGATCTTACGAAAAAAGCTGCAGAGGGCAAGCTCGACCCTGTTATCGGACGCGCCGGCGAGATCGAGCGCGTCATGCAGATCTTGTGTCGCCGTCAAAAGAACAATCCGCTGCTCTTAGGCGAGCCAGGCGTTGGCAAGACTGCCGTGGTCGAAGGCCTTGCACAGCTGATCGTAGCTGATCAAGTGCCCGATATCTTGCGCAATATGCGTCTTGTTACGCTTGATGTTTCTGCTCTTGTTGCAGGCTCGAAGTATCGCGGCGAATTCGAAGAACGCCTGAAGAAATGCATCAAAGAGGTTGAGCAATCAAACGACATCATCTTGTTCATCGATGAATTGCATACGCTCATTGGCGCAGGTGCTGCTGAAGGGTCGATGGATGCTGCTTCGATTTTGAAGCCGCCGCTATCCCGTGGCGAAATCCAGATCATCGGTGCGACCACGCTCGATGAATATCGCAAGCATCTTGAGAAGGATTCTGCGTTCGAGCGTAGGTTCCAGACGGTCGTCATCAAAGAGCCGAACGAAGAACAAGCTGTTCGCATCATGCAAGGTTTGCGGGATAGGTATGAAGAGCATCATCACGTGCATTTTTCTGATGATGCACTGCAAGCAGCCGTTTCGCTTTCCGATCGCTATATCCAAGATCGTTTCTTGCCCGATAAAGCAATTGACGTGCTCGACGAGGCGGGTGCGCGCATGCGTATTCGCAACATGGTCTTGCCTGACGAGATCCAAGAACTTGACGATAAACTGCGTCAGCTGCGTGCAGAAAAGGACGCGGCTATTGCCGATCAAGACTTCGAGCGCGCTGCTGAAGTGCGCGATCGCGAGACAAAAGTGCGCGAAGAACGCAAGAAAGCTCAGGCTGATTGGGAAGAGAAGACAGAAAAGGTCATCAACGAGATCGGCGTGGAAGACATTGCTGATGTTGTCTCGATGACTACGGGCGTCCCTGTTTCCAACCTCACCGAAGCAGAGACTGAGAAGTTGCTGCGCATGGAATCCGTGTTGCACGAGCGCGTGATCGGTCAGGATGAAGCAGTCGTTGCGCTTTCGAAGGCGATTCGCCGCAGCCGCTCTGGCCTTAAGGATCCGAAGCGACCTGCAGGCTCGTTTATCTTCCTTGGCCCCTCAGGTGTCGGTAAGACCGAGCTTTCTAAGACGCTTGCTGAATTTCTCTTCAATTCGCAAGACGCGCTCATCTCGTTTGATATGTCGGAATATATGGAAAAGCACACGGTGTCTCGCTTGATCGGGTCACCTCCTGGATATGTGGGCTATGACGAGGGTGGTCAGCTTACTACTGCAGTGCGGCAGCGTCCCTATTCGGTTGTCTTGTTCGATGAGATTGAAAAGGCGCATCCCGATGTCTTCAATATCTTGTTGCAGATCTTAGAAGAGGGTCGACTGACTGACGCGCAGGGTCGCATGGTTGACTTCCGCAATACGGTTATCATCATGACGTCCAATGTTGGCGCACGCGAGATCACTACTACTGCACCGCTTGGATTCTCGTCTGGTGGAGCAACAGGCTTAAATGATGACGAGATCAAGACTCGCGTAATGAGTGAGGTCAAGCGTCTGTTCCGCCCAGAATTCCTGAACCGTATCGACGAGATCATCGTGTTCAAGTCGCTCACGGAAGACGAGATCGTCGAGATTGTCGATCTTATGGTGGCAGATCTGCGCGAGCGTTTGATCGAGCAGAACATGACTATCAATATGTCAGATGCTGCGAATCGCTATATTGCCAAGGAAGGAACAGATCTTTCCTTCGGTGCCCGTCCGTTGCGTCGCGCTATCCAGCGCTTGCTCGAAGATCCGATCTCCGAGCAGATCCTGGAAGGAAAGTGGACAAGTGGCTCGGTCATTGATGTGGACGTGGAAGATGTGACAGACGAAGAAGCCTCCAATGCTGCTCTTGGAAGCGAGACGAAGAAGAAACTCGTGTTCAAGCAAGGATCGGGCTCGATTCCGGCACCGCGTAAACGCGATACTATCGCGAAGGAAGCGGAGCTTATCTTGGGCAGCTATGATCTAGGCCGTGCGGGACTCTCTCGTGGTTCAGGTTCAGGCTCAGGCCGCGGATCTTCAGGAGACTCCGCCGCCGATTAGTACGAGACGTCTGTTTTCGAGGTTTTGCATCTTGCACCGTAAGTGAGAAGACCCGCTTTTGCGGGTCTTCTTTTGCTTTGGGGGGGTGTTTGCACAAAAATCCCCGTTTTTTGCTTGAGATTTGCGCTTGTATGCACAAAATAGCGTGATTCGAGCTATTTTCGACTCGAAAAAAGAACCTTTCTTGAGTTGTTAGAGCATAACCCCAGGTCAAAAAATGACGCTCAGCGGAAAGTGTAGATACAACCGCAAATCTCAAGCAAAAAATGAAGTTTCTACTGCAAAAGCGAAGAGATCAGCTTGATTCAAGGTTAATTGGAAAGAAATTGCGAAGTGCGAGTGGAGATCTTTGGCCGATCACGTTCGTTGCGAGCGCTTCCAAAAGAAGATTGCAGCAAGCGAACAGATAAGTGCGCAAAGCGCGAGCGTTGCACCGACCAGTCCGACCATGGAAAGACCGATGCCGCTTACCACAACACCACCGATGGCAGTGCCGAATGCGATGCCGATATTGAAAGAGGTGGGCTCGATCGATGCAGCGAGCACAAGAGCATCAGGATGCTTGCGCCGCGCGATATCCATGAACATGCTGATGCACTGGATCGAGAATGAATACATGAGCAGTGCAATAAGGAAAGTTGCACCAATAGCGATGGCAACATGAGGTCCAGCTGCCCATAATCCGAAAAGCGCGATCGCCATACCAGCGAAGATGGGTGGCAGTGACCTCATGCCAAAGCGCAGGTCGAACAAACCAGAGAGCAAGTCGGACACAAAGCAGATGCAGCCGAACACCAAAAGCACGATGCCTGATTCAACCGTAGTGAGTCCGAGTACATCTTCCAAATAAGGTGCAACATAGCCATAGAAAGTATAAACAGCACCAACACCGAACATGAAAATTCCTACTCCAAATAAGAGAGCGGGTTCTTTGAGTAATTTCACCTGCTGTTTTGGAGAGGTGCGCGCACCTTTTGCACGTGGACTTTTGGGAATTGTGATGATAAGCAAAATGGCAGAGATGAGCGCAAAAAAGAATGCTCCTTCCATAGCGATCTGCCAAGTAAGGTATTCGACGATGAAACGACCGACGCTTGTCGCAAGTACGAGTGCGATAGAGAAGGCAGCATAGATCACCGAGATACCCATCGAGGAATGCTTCGGGCCGAGCAGTTCGGGAATATAGGTGGTCGCAACGGCAAGAAGTGCGCCTGCCACTGCTCCCATGACGATACGAGAGGCGAGCAGCATCCAGAAGGCACTCGCGGTCATAGAGGTGAGGTTGCAGACGACGAAGATCACCAGGTAAACAATGAAAAGATGCGAACGGCGAAACTGGCTAGTAAAGATCGCGAGCAAGGGAGTGGCGATCGCATAAGAGAGCGCGAAGAAGCTGATCAGATCACCTACCTGCGAAATCGAACAACCAAACGCGCTCGCAAGCTCAGGTTCAATGCCGATCACAACGAACTCGGAGCATCCGAGCGAGAAGCCGAGCAGAACGAGCAGTGCATAGGTGAGCCAGCGGCGTGCGGGCGAAAGCTTTGAAGGCAAACCTGTCCAGGTCGCATTTTCATAAGCGACGGTGTGTTCATCTGATCGTGTGTCGGTCTCATTCGTCATAGAGCGTCATTCTACGAGAACCCTTTTTACCCTGCAACACATAGCAAGCGATAGAGACAGAGCGTGGGCTCACAATTTGCTTCGCGCGAAAGATAGGTGGCAAAAGCACATCAGATTAAAGCCCTCTTCTCTGTATTCGAGTCTTCTTTCGCGACAAGGTGTAATGAAGTAAACTAGAGAAGTTGATACTTCGCTGCAATCAGCAGCTGTAACGATAAGAGGTCCACCATGTCGCCGCAAATCATCGATCCGATTTTCGCTCCTTCAGCTCTTGATGACGTGCTCAGCAAGATGCGCGAAGGCGACACCTTTGATGCGTTGCGCGAACAGCTTCAACTGCAAGGTAAGGTGAACGAGAACGCGCAAACTGCGGTCATCATTCTAGCGGGCGGCAGTGGCGAGCGCTTTGGTCGTGAAGGCGGCAAGCAGCTGGTCGAGATAGCCGGCAAGCCGATCCTCACGCGTTCGGCAGAGGTGTTCGACAGCGTTGGAGATGTTGGTCTCATCGTTGTTGTATGCCCTGAAGAGCGTACCGATGAATACCTGCGCAAGGCTATCGACCCTTTTCCCTTTGCAACACCTATCGTCATGGCTCCTTCCGGTTCTATCCGCCAAGAATCTGCCTTTTCAGGCCTCGAGCTCGTGCCTGACAACTTTGAATACGTCATGCTGCATGATGGTGCACGCCCGCTCATATCGCGTGATTTGGTCGAGCATACTATCAGCGTGCTAAAGGGCAATATCGATTGCGACGGCGCGGTGGTCGGGCATCCTTCCATTGACACGTTGAAGATCGTCGAAAATGGCATCATCCAAGGAACACCTGATCGCTCGGTCTTCTGGAATGCGCAGACGCCGCAAGTATTTCGTGCAGGCATCTATCGTCGTGCACATGCAGCCGCGCTCTCTGATGGCTTTGTTGGCACCGATGATTCTGCGCTCATCGAGCGCCTCGGCGGTCGAGTGATGGTGGTCGAAGGCAAGCGCGACAACATCAAGCTCACAGTTCCTGAAGACTACCTCATCATATCGGCGGCTGTCGCCCAAGCGCTACGTGAAGGGGTTGAATGATGCCGGCACCTTCGAACATAAGTGAACTCTCGTCGTTGCGAATCGGTCTCGGTTATGATGTGCACGCCTTTGCTCAAGGCCGTAAGCTCATCTTGGGCGGTGTAGATATTCCGCATCATCAAGGACTGGACGGCCATTCAGATGCAGACGTGCTCTTGCATGCGATCTCCGATGCGCTTCTTGGCGCAACACGCCTTGGGGACATCGGCAAGCTCTTTCCGGATACGGATCCCGCCTTCGCGGGCGCAGATTCACTCAAACTGCTCGAGGCGGTGGCCGATCACGTGCGCGATGCAGGTTTTCAGATTCTTGATATCGATTGTGTCATCGTAGCCCAAAAGCCAAAGCTGTCTCCTTATCGCGATGAGATGCGTGCCAATATCGCACGTGCATGCGGCATTACGCAAGAAAATGTGGGCGTGAAGGCGACCACTACGGAACACCTTGGTTTTGAAGGCCGAGAAGAAGGCATATCAGCTCAGGCTGTCGCTCTTGTCTGTCGATGTTGTTAGTGCTCTATGATTGAGCGCACGCTTCCGTGCGCAATGGTTGCAGACGCTTTTCAAAATAGTGGCGCCCGCACCAAACGTGGTACTATTTCGCAAGACAAAAAGGAACTGACCTCATGAACATATTCTCCACAATGGCAGAGGATATCCGTACCGTACAAGCGACTGATCCTGCTGCTCCCTCGAAATTCCTCATCTGGCTTACCTATCCAGGCCTCCAGGCTCGGTGGGCACATGTCATCAATCACTGGCTTTGGAAGAAGGGCTTGCGCGGATTGGCGCGCTATCTTTCACAATGTGCGCGCTTCTGGACAGGCGTTGAGATCCATCCTGGTGCCCAAATTGGTCGCCGTTTCTTCATCGACCATGCAATGGGGGTCATCATCGGCGAGACTACGGTCATTGGCGATGATTGTGTGCTCTACCAAAACGTCACATTGGGCGGTACTGGCAAAGAGAGCGGCAAGCGTCATCCGACCTTGGGAAACAACGTCATGGTGGGCGTTGGGGCAGCGGTGCTCGGTTCGATCACTATTGGTGATAACTCGAAGATCGGCGGCGGATCGGTCGTTGTGAAAGATGTTCCACCAAATTGTACGGTGGTCGGCGTGCCAGGACATATTGTCATTCAGGATGGCGTCTCGACTGCTAAGAAGGCAGCGGAAAAGGAGATCGCCGAGAAGAAAGCCGCAGAACAAGCTGCCGCTAAGCAAGCTATTGAGCAGCGAGCGATCGAAGAGAGCGCTGCTGCAGAACGAGCTGCTGCTAAGTCGACGCGGGAAAGCGACGAGCGCGTAGAGGATCTACCCGATCCTGTCGCGCGTGCGATAAAGAATCTCTACAAACGCGTGGAAGAGCTCGAAGCTTTTGCGCGCCAAGAACAAGCAATGCAAGAAAAGGAAGCGGATCTCGAAGAGACCGAGGCCAAGATCGCGCAAGAGCGCGCGATCAATCAGAATTCAGACCAGGCCTAAGATAGGAATACCATGATCAAGATCTACGATACCAAGGCGCGCAGTAAGCGCGAATTCGTGCCCGTTGAGCCAGGCAAGGTCGGTATGTATGTGTGTGGCCCGACGGTCTATAACTACATCCATATCGGCAACGCGCGTACGTTTATCTCTTTCGATACGATTCGCCGTTATCTTACATGGCGTGGTTTCGAGGTCACGTTTGTGCAGAATGTCACCGATGTGGACGATAAGATCATCAATAAGGCCAACGAAGAGGGCCGTACGGCAGACGAGGTGGCGAAGGAATTCACCGACGCGTTCATCGCTGACATGCATGCAGCAGGTGTTCAGGATCCCGACATCCGTCCGAAGGCGACCGAAGAGATCGACACGATGATCGACCTGGTCCAGCGTCTCATTGATAAAGGGCATGCCTATGCGGTCGATGGTGATGTGTACTTCGCGGTTCGCTCATATTCTGCTTATGGTGAACTTTCGAATCGCAATGTGGACGAAATGGAATCGGGTCATCGCGAGCTGCGCGCAGACGGTCAAGGACTGGAAGATCGTAAGCGCGACCCACTCGATTTTGCGCTTTGGAAAGCAGCAAAGCCGGGTGAGCCAAGTTGGGATTCTCCTTGGGGCAAGGGTAGGCCCGGTTGGCACATCGAATGCTCGGCCATGTCGGAGAAGTATCTGCACTTGCCGTTCGATATTCATGGCGGCGGCGCAGATCTATGCTTCCCTCATCACGAAAATGAGCGTGCGCAATCCGAGGCCGCGTTCGACACCACGTTTGCGAACTACTGGATGCACGGTGGCATGCTGCAGATCAATTCCGAGAAGATGAGCAAGTCGCTCGGTAATTTTCTGCTGCTTCGCGACATCCTCAAGACTACGGATCCTGCGGTGCTTCGCATGCTCATGCTGCAGACGCATTATCGCAGCCCGCTCGATTTCTCCGATGCACGTCTAAAGGAATCAGCTTCGGCGCTTGAGCGTCTGGAAAATTTTGTCACAAATGTACAGTGGCTTGCGAAGAATCCTAGCAGCGGGGAAGCGGCAATGCTGGCAGATGGCAAGTCGCTTTCCGCTCATATTGCGTGGTTGGGCGAGCAGATGCGCGAATCGTTCACTGAATCGATGGACGATGACTTCAATACTGCAGGAGCACTCGGCGCGATCTTCAATTTCGTGGGCGAGGTCAACACGCTTTTGAACGATGTGCAGCCAACGACAGCTGATGCTGAGGCGCTTGCAGGAGCGGTAAGCGAGGTCGTAGAGCTTATGGATGTGCTCGGAATCTCTATTGAGGTAGATACCTCTGATGCAACCGCAACCGTTCTCGATGATGAAGAAAGCGCGGCTGAAGTGTTGGTGCTTGCGATGCAATTTGCAGGGTTCGCACCAGGAGATGGCAACGATCCAGCAACGGTGAAGGCAGCCATGGCTGCATTGCTTGATGCGCGCGCGAATGCGCGTGCGAGCAAGAACTTTGCGGTAGCCGATGCGATTCGCGATGGTCTTTCTGAGCTGGGCTTTCGCATCGAAGATACGCCGCAAGGTGCACGTATCGTCAAAGCTTAGCAGTTATTCAAAAGCAGAAATAGTCATACGAAAAAGCCACGCTCGGAGCGAATCACGAGTGTGGCTTTTATCATCTAAACAAGAAGTTCTTGAACGCTCGTGTGTTGATTCACGCGCGTTTGGAGAAGGATTGCTCAAGAACTTCAAGTTAACGAGAGCAAGCGCATGTGCGCTGCTAAGAAGTTCGAACTAGCGGCAAGCGCAGGGAAGATCGTGCTTCACGCGCTGAGACTCTTCTGCGCGTTTTGCATCGTTGAATCGATCGAGTGTGCCGACCAGGTAACCGGTAATGCGGCGAATGCGCTCGAAAGGCTGCGCGTGATATCCATAGTGGATCGCGACATCGTCCGCCTCGACCGCGAGATCGATCCAGGCAAGATCTTTGCTCTGTTCGAGAGCGCGACCGCGTGCGATATATTGCGCGATTTCTTCATCAGTCATACGGATGTCATCAGGAGTTGAGTAGGAGATGGACACTGAGACGTTCTGCAGATGCTTATGCTCAGTGGAAGCGGCTGGCCTATGAGCATGGTCGTGTGTGCAAGCTGCTTCATGAGTGGTGTTTGCTTTAGCATCCAATACGGTGTTTTGTGCTGCGAATGCTGGTGCTTCAAGCGTAGTCATGATACCCCTATCTATCTCTCGGAGCCTCTTTGGGCTGCGGTGCGAATTTTGTAATTGCTACAAGCAAGGTAGCAATTACCTTACTGCATTCATGCTACCTCAACGAGATCGGAGTGTAAACTGAATAATCCTATATTTTGTGCACTAAAGGCGCGATATAGGATTTGTGGCACAATATATTGTGTTCATGGCGAACAGGTGTTTTGCGTTTATTATTGAGAAAATCTTTCCAATCCGTAACACGAACCGTTCATGGCGAGTTTAGGGAACAAGCTGTCAAGCCCTAGAAACTCATCTTCGAAGATGGCACAATGAAACCTTGAAATCTCAAAGCATGTTAAGGAAAGTGCCCATGGCTTTTGTTCATCTTCATAACCATACGGAATACTCGCTGCTCGATGGCGCGACGAAGATCTACGACATGGTCAAGCGTGCCGCTGAACTGGGCATGCCGGCGGTTGCCATCACCGATCATGGGGTCATGTCAGGTGTGCCGGAACTTGCGGATGCGTGCGATAAGGTCAAGAAAGAGCTGGACGTGTGGGTCAAGCCCATCTTCGGGTGCGAGATCTATTTCACTACTGATTCGTCTCTCAAGAAAGAGAAGCAGAAGCTTCATCATATGATTCTTCTGGCGAAGAACAATACGGGCTATCACAACATCGTGAAGCTGGTCAGCGAATCGCATGTCGACAACTTCTATTATCGTCCGCGTACTACCTTTGAGATGCTCGAGAAATACTCAGAAGGTGTCATCGCTACCAGCGCTTGTATTGCGGGTATCATCCCGCGTTGCATCGATAACGGCCAGATCGACGAGGCCATTGAGTGGGCAAAAAAACTCTCGGCACTCTACGAGCCGGGCGATTTCTATATCGAGCTGCAAGATCAGGGCATCACGACGAACGCAGGCATGACCCAGCGCGAGATGAACCAAAAGCTCACCGAGATCGCGAACCACTTGGGCCTGAAGACCATCGCAACGAACGATTTTCATTACTTGACGCAAGAAGACGCGCAGGCACAAGATGTCATGTTGTGCATTGGCACCAACCAGACCATCAACCAAGAGAAGCGTTTCAAGTTTCCTAACGATCAGTTCTATATGAAGACCGAAGAGGAAATGCGCGAAGCGCTGCGCGATTTTCCAGAGGCATGTGACAACACGCTCGAGATTGCCGAGAAGTGCAATGTGGAGCTCGAGCGCGATCCCATTCTGCCTAAGTTTCCGCTGCCCGAAGGCGAGACTGAGGAGACCTACTTCCGTAAGCGTGTGCAGGAAGGCCTCGTGAAGCGCTACGGCGATCCCGTGCCTGAGCACGTGCAGAAGCAGGCAGACTACGAGATGCAGGTCATTATCGACCAAGGCTTTCCTGCTTACTTTCTTATCGTGCAAGAATACATCGAATGGGCGCGCAGCCAGGGCATCGGCGTCGGTCCAGGCCGTGGTTCTGCGGCGGGTGCGATCGTTGCGTATGCGATGGAGATCACCGACCTCGACCCACTACCCAACGGCCTCATGTTCGAGCGCTTCCTTTCTCCTGAACGCGTGGAGATGCCCGATATCGACGTCGACTTCGAGCAGGGTAGACGCGAAGAGGTCATCAACCACATCAAAGATGTGTATGGCGAAGATCACGTTTCTCAGGTCATTACATTTGGTACGCTCCAGGCGAAGAATGCCGTGCGCGATGCGGCGCGCGTGCTCGACTATCCGTACAGCACAGGCGATCGTATCTGCAAGATGATCGGTAACGAGCTTGGTATCACTATCGACGAGGCACTTGCGAAAAACCCCGATCTTGCGAAGGCATACCAAGAAGAGACCGACGTGCGCCAAGTTATCGATGCGGCGAAGTCGATCGAAGGCCATGTGCGCGGCGAAGGCGTGCATGCGTGCGCCACTATCATTTGTCGCGACCCGATGAGCGATCACGTACCCATGAAACGCGACACCAAAGGTGGCGGCATCATCACGCAGTACGATGGACACTACACGCCCGACCTCGGCCTGCTCAAGATGGACTTCTTGGGTCTGCGCACGCTCGACGTGCTTTCCATCGCGTGCAAGAACATCGAGGCGCGCTATGGCACGAAGATCATTCCAGAAGAGATTCCGACCGACGACGAAAAAGCCTTCAAGTTAATGCAGTCGGGCAATATGGATGGCTTGTTCCAGGTCGAAGGTGCGCTCTATGTGAGCCTTTTCAAGCGCCTGCCCCCAAAGCAGTTCTCTGACGTAGTCGCCTCTATTGCGCTCAACCGCCCAGGCCCGCTCGAATCAGGCATGGTCGAAGACTACATCAAGGCTGCGAAGGATCCAGGTGCGGTGCATTATTACGATGAGCGTCTTCGTCCGATCCTCGAAGAAACATTCGGAACCATGGTTTATCAGGAACAGATCATGCAGATCTCGATCGATATGTGTGGCTTCTCGCGCGGTAAGTCCGACAAGTTGCGCAAAGCTATGGGTAAAAAGAACATCGAGGTCATGAATCAGTTGCAGGCCGACTGGGATTCTGGGGCAGTTGAAAATGGCTTCTCACTCGAGGTAGCTCAGCAGATCTGGCAAGATGCGTTGAAGTTCGCTAAGTACGCGTTCAACAAGTCACACTCGGCAGCATACGCCATCTTGGTCATGCGTACAGCGTATTTGAAGGCGCATTACCCCAATGAATTCATGGCAGCGGTGCTTACGAGCTACATGGGCAGCAACGACAAGCTCATTCGCTATATTGCTAGCGCGAATCATAACGGCACCCCCGTGCTTCCTCCCGATATCAACTCTTCCAGTATGGAATTCACGCCGGTTGATGGTGGTATTCGCTTTGGTCTCGCGGGCGTGCGTGGTGTGGGCGCGAAGGTCGTTCAGGCCATCATCGATGAACGCGAGAAACATGGCCCCTTCACTTCGCTGCACGACTTTGTGAATCGCGTAGATGCGACTTGCTACAATCGCAAGACGCTTGAAGCATTGGTGAAATCGGGCGCGTTCGATTCGACCGGCTACCCGCGCAAACAGCTCATGTATTTCATTGATGAAACTCCGCTGCTCGACGAGGCGGCAAAGCGACAGAAAGATAAATCTGCGGGTCAAGTGAGCATGTTTGACATGTTTGCAGACGATCCCGATACAGGCTTCGTGCAGGATATCCCCGAGCCAAACGGCGTGGAATGGGACGATCGTACTAAGCTCACATTCGAAAAAGAGATTCTGAAGATGTATGTCTCTGATCATCCCTTGAGCCCGTATGAGGGATATCTCTCGCAAACGAACAAATACACCATGACCCAGCTTAACGAACGCCAAGAGAGCTTGAAGAACATCAAGTGTGCTGGCATGGTTTCAGAAGTGAATACGAAGCGCACCAAGCGCGGTACGCTCATGGCAACGTTTTTGCTTGAAGATCTTGCTGCGAGCATCGAGTGCATCTGCTTTGACTACGAAAAGTTCGCTGATGTGCTTGCTGAAGATGCGGTCATTACAGCACGGGGTAAGTTCGAAGCGAGCGATCGCGCTAATCAGCTTATCGTCTACGAAATCGAGAAGCTCGAGCTGACTGAGGAGCAGAAGAATGCGAAACCAGTCTGCCTTGAGTTGCAGGTCCAGTCGAACGAGCTGAACTCAGTGGCATCTTCGCGGCTCTTCGAGATACTGAAAGGCCATCCCGGCAATGATCCTATCGTCCTCTTCGTCACGCAGACCGATGGTAATCGTATGCGCGCAGAGCTCCCGATGACCATCGATGCCCATAACCACAGCCTGAAAGCAAACCTGCACGACCTGTTCGGGCGCGAGATCTGGAAGGCATCGTAGCGGCTTATGAAGATCGCAGCGTGGCTTTCATACAACGGAGAACCATTCTCGGGGTTTGCGCGGCAAAATGCGCAATTGACCGTGCAGGGCAGCATCGAAGAAGCGCTTGAACTGCTCTTTCGTAGGCCTATTGAAACGACTTGTGCAGGTCGTACCGATGCGGGCGTACATGCGCTGTGTCAGGTCGTCTCGTTCGACCTGCTCGACGATGAATGGTTGCGCCGCAAACCTGAAAGCTTGCTGAAATCTCTCAATGCGCTCACGCACGAAGCCATCTCGTTTCGCAGCGTGCGCCCGATGCCAGAGGATTTTTCGGCGCGTTTTTCTGCGGTGTCTCGTGAATATCGTTATTACATCTGCACTGATGTCGCCGCTCCGCTTCTGATGGAGCGTTTCAGCTGGCATTTGGGCAAAACACTCGATGTCGAGTCAATGAAAGAGGCATCCCGTTTTCTTCTGGGCGAGCACGATTTCAAGAGCTTTTGCATGGCAGTGTCTGCGAAAGGAAAACCAACTCAGCGTTATGTAGCCGAGATCAATTTCCGCCAAGAGAAGATCTGGGATTCGAACTTCATCGTTATGACCGTTATAGGCAATGCCTTCCTTCATTCGATGGTACGCACCATGGTTGGCACGCTTGCTTTGGTCGGTTTGGGCAAACGCTCACCTGAGTGGGTCAATGAGGTGTTAGAGGCGCGCAATCGTCAGGCAGCGGGTCAGAATGCACCTGCACAGGGGTTGGTGCTGTGGCATGTGAACTACGAAGAGCAGCATTACTATTACGATCCTCGCCCGCATCAGCTTTTGGGCGAGCTTGAGATCGAGCACCATCTTTCGGAAGCGATCGACGAAGTGCCGATTGAGACCCTTGAAGAGGATGAGGCTCAATCTTTGACAAAGAAGGAAAAGAAAAAGAAGAAAAAAGCCAAGAAGGCAAAGAAGGAAGAGCAGGCCTTAGGTGGTCCTTGGACAAAATGGCGACAGGATAAAGACAAAGAGCGCGAATTCGTCATTCCGCGTGGCCCGAATCTTGATGTTGCCGACACAGGCGAGCTTCCTTTGGTGGCAGAAGGCAAGTCTTCATCAATAGATCAAGACCCTTCGTTACCAGAGGCTCCGTTGTCGCTTCATGAAGAACAAGAGCATATTGCGCCAACTTATTCGTCTCTCTATGCGGTTCCTGAATCGTCGCATCATGAAACAGGGTCAGCAAAGGCGCCCGAGAAAAAAGACCGGGTGAGCGCGATGAGTGAAACATTGCCCGATATTCAACCTTCGCAAGCAGATACAGACAAGTTGCCTGCCGTTGAAGCATCTCCACTCGAAGAGCCGAAGAGCACAGTGCCGAATGCAACGGTTCTTTCCGCTGCAGGTGCGCGAGCACGTCGTCGTGCGCGCGGGGCCTCTTCTGAAGATCACGCGTAAAAGAGTTGAACATCTACAGCGCTCTACCACTTTGAGCCGTTCGCTCCCCAGAGACGCTTCTCCTGAAGAATCTAAGGTTCTTTTGTTATTTTAGGGTGAAGCAAAATTACCTGAATGGGGGATCTATGGCACAACTTGCGAATGCTGCTCGTGACACTTGGTCAAGCAAATGGGCGTTTATCCTTGCTGCTGCAGCTTCGGCGGTCGGATTGGGTAATCTTTGGCGCTTTCCGTATCTTGCTGCGAAATATGGTGGCGGCATGTTCTTGCTCACCTATTTGGTGCTCGTATTCACTTTTGGCCTGTCGCTCTTGCTCGTCGAGATCGCACTTGGTCGAAAGACGCGCCAGTCGACCATTGGCGCATTCAAGATGTTTGGCAAGAAATATGCATTCATTGGCATCTTGGCTTCTCTTGTTCCCTTCATCATCACGCCGTATTACTGCGTGATCGGTGGCTGGGTCGCGAAGTATCTGGGCGCCTATTTCTTCGATACACCTGCTGCTATTGGTGATGGTGGCGATTATTTCTCGGGCTTCATCACGAGTAATTTCGAGTCATATATTTGGCTGTTCATCTTCATGTTCATCGTATTTTTCGTGGTTTCGCGCGGTATCAAGGGCGGCATCGAGAAGGCGAACCTTGTGATGATGCCAGCGCTCATTATCATGACCATCATCTTGGTGGTTTATACGCTTTGTCAGCCAGGTGCGCTCGATGGTGCGGCGTACTATCTTGTCCCTGATTTCTCTGCGCTCTCGATAGAGCTTGTGGTCGCGGCACTGGGGCAGATGTTCTTCTCGCTTTCGATCGCGATGGGCATCATGGTCACCTATGGTTCTTACATGAAGCAGCGCGATTCGCTTACCTCAAGCGCGATCCGTGTTGCAGGTTTCGACATCGGCGTATCGTTTTTAGCTGGCCTTATGATCGTGCCAGCAGCATTCGTTGCGCTGGGTTCTCCGGAGGCGGTTACAGAGAATTCAGGTCCTGGTCTTATGTTCATCGTGTTGCCGCAGATGTTTGCGAGTTTTGGCGATTTCGCGCCTATCATTGGCGTACTGTTCTTCCTGCTGGTTATCTTTGCGGCGCTTACATCGGCGATCTCGCTTACCGAGACCTGCGTTTCGATCATGCACGATGGCGCGAAATGTTCGCGCAAAAAAGCGACTTTGCTCACGTTTGTCATCATTGGTGCCGCAGCGGTCTTGGTCAATCTGGGCTATAACGGTTTGTCATTCGTTGAGCCACTTGGCGAAGGTAGCTCGCTGCTCGACTTCTTTGACTTCGTTTCGAACACCATCATGATGCCGATCGTGGCATTCCTTACTTGTATCTTCGTGGGGTGGTGCATCAAGCCTAAGATCATCGAAGACGAGATCATGGTCTCTTCACCGTTCCGCTGGCGTACGGCATGGCGCATCATGATCAAGTACATCGCTCCGATCTTGATCGCGATCGTCTTCATCTCGTTCATTGCGCAATTCCTCGGCTTCATGACGATCTAGCGCAAAAGTACAGCTCAGAAGCCTTGCAATCTTTAGTTTTAAGGCGACGGCCAAGCGTCCGTCGCCTTTTTTGTGCATCTTCCTTCTATAGGCTTATGAGTGATTGTGCCGTTTAACTAGTTAAGAGGCCTGAGCTTTTGTTCAAAAAGGTTCTAACTGGTACTATAGAAATGCATTTTTGTATGGAAAAAAGGATGTGCACCAGGAAAGCAATATGGCGTTATCAGACCTCATCAAACTTATCCGCCATTATCTTAAAGTGGTAGTTGCAATACCGCTCGTTTGCATCGTTCTATCGGTGCTTGTTGTCCTCATTATGCCGCCAACGTATGTTGCGAAATCGGTTCTCCTTACTAGTGGTGATGTTGCACTTGCTGGCGGTTTCGCTCAAAGTGAAGCAACGTTTTATTCCCAAGACGGCATTGAAGTGACTACCAGTACTGAGTCAAGTCGCCGCATGATCAACATTGAAGCGGAAGGCACAGACTATGGCGGCTGCATAGCTGCTGCAAATGCAACAGTGCTCGCTGCGGCCGATGCTTGTCGCGCGGCGAGCAATACAGTAACTGTTACAACGAACGAAGCTACGTATGCGGAGGTTGCATCGCTTTCCGTTCCAAAAGTTGCGTTCATGGCTCTCGCTTTTGGCCTTATTGTGGCATTCTGCTTTATTGTGATCGTTGATGCGGTCAAGACGCCTATCAAGTCGAAAAAAGATATTGAAGCTGTTTCGAGCCTTCCTGTTATTGGCACGATCCCTAACCGCGATCGAGGCGAGCGTCTGCTTGCAAATATTCGCTTCATAACAGACGAACCGCCTAAAACAATTGCGGTTGTTCCAACAGGGCACGTTGGCGCATCACTAACGTGTGCCGAGGTGGCGATTGCTTTTGAGAATGCGGGATTCCCAGCAAGTCGTGTTCAGGGCAGCGCTCATGCACAAGGAATCGGCACTACAGCCCTTCCTGGCATTGTGTCGATCATTGAATGTCCGCCGCTCAGCGAGGGTGTTGGTGCGATATATATCGCTCGTGAAGCCGATATCACAATACTGTGTGTGCGCGAATGGACTGATTCGCGCAAAGCGCTTAAGTCGGTTGAAGATGAGCTGAACTTTGCGAAGGCGAATATCGGTGGCGTGGTATTTCTTGCCGATAAATACAAGAGCAAAGGTTTTATTTGGTAGCATTCGCGTGTTGGCTTGGAATTCTAAGTCCTACACGTAACAGCAGCGAGCTGGGGTTAGCTTGCGCAGTGGGAGGTAAAAGTTGAAAGGTATTATACTTGCTGGTGGCAGCGGCACGCGTCTTTATCCGCTTACCACGGTGACCTCAAAGCAGTTGCTGCCAGTCTATGATAAACCGATGATCTATTATCCGATCTCGATTCTTATGCTGGCGGGCATTCGAGATATTTTGATCATTTCAACTCCGCACGATCTTCCAAATCTTAAGAGTCTTTTTGGTGATGGAAGTCAATTCGGCGTGAATTTTTCTTATGCCGAACAACCAAGTCCCGATGGCTTGGCTCAAGCGTTTATCATTGGTGAAGATTTCATTGGCGATGATTCAGTTGCACTCATCTTAGGCGACAATATCTTCTATGGTGGCGGTTTGACGCATCGTCTAAAAGAAGCGGCTGCAAAAGAGTCAGGCGCTACGATCTTTGGTTATTACGTATCTGAACCCGAACGTTTTGGCGTAGTTGAGTTTGACAAGCAAGGCAAGGCTATTTCGCTTGAGGAAAAACCCGTTGACCCTAAGAGCAACTATGCAGTTACAGGGCTCTATTTCTACGACAATCGTGTGGTTGAGTGGGCCAAGCAAGTTCAGCCTTCGGATCGCGGTGAGCTTGAAATCACCTCGCTTAATCAAAAGTATCTTGAAGATGGTTCTCTTGCAGTGCAGTTGTTGCATCGCGGTAGTGCGTGGTTTGATGCAGGCACTATCTCCAGCCTATTTAATGCTTCTGAGTACGTGCGCGTAATCGAAGAAAACCAGGGTATTCAGGTTGGTTCTCTTGAGGAAATTGCTTATAACAATGGGTGGATCACACGCGAAAAGCTTATTGAGGCTGCTGAATTATATGGCAAATCGCCTTATGGCCAGTACCTCAAGATGGTTGCTGCGGGTCGTGTTCGCAACAGCTCGAATATGCTTTAGGATGTTTCCAGCATGAGCGAAATTTTCGAACCTAAGAAGATAGTCGTCACCGGCGGTTGCGGTTTTATTGGTAGTAATTTTGTTCACTGGGTGGTCAATAATACCGACTGTGATGTATTAGTGCTCGACAAGCTCACCTACGCGGGAAATAAAGAGAATATTGCCGGACTTCCGCAGGACCGCGTTCACTTGGTGGTTGGTGATATTTGCGATTCAAGCTTGCTTGATCAGATCGTGCCAGACGTTGATGCGATCGTGCATTATGCTGCCGAATCCCATAACGATAATTCGATTCTCGATCCAAGCGCTTTTCTGCGCACCAATGTGGAAGGTACGTATTCGCTTCTAGAAGCATGTCGTAAGTATGGCAAGCGTCTCCATCATGTGAGTACAGATGAGGTATATGGCGATCTAGCACTCGACGATCCGGCTAGGTTTACTGAGGAAACACCCTATCACCCCAGCTCGCCTTACAGTTCCACGAAAGCAGCTTCTGATTTATTGGTTCGTGCCTGGAGTCGTACCTATGGCGTGCCCGTCACCATCAGCAATTGCTCGAACAACTACGGCCCATATCAGCACATCGAGAAGTTCATTCCACGCCAGATCACGAATATACTTTGTGGTATCAAGCCAAAACTGTACGGCGATGGCAAGAATGTACGCGATTGGATCAATGTGAATGATCATAGCTCTGCAGTATGGGCGATTCTTACAGAAGGCCGTTTGGGTGAGACCTATCTGATTGGTGCTGATGGAGAGAAGAGCAACATCGATGTTCTATGCGCCATCTTGCGTGTATTCGGTCTGCCTGAAGACGATTTTGATTGGGTGAAGGATCGACCTGGTCATGATCGTCGTTATGCGATTGATCCTAGCAAGCTTCAAAAGGAGCTCGGATGGAGTCCAAAGCATACTTGTTTCGACGAAGGGCTTGAGCAAACGATACAATGGTACAAGGACAACACCGCCTGGTGGCTTCCTGCAAAGGAAGAGACCGAAGCGAAATACAAGGCGATAGAGCAGTAGCGTTTGCCATTTCGCAGTGCGCGATATTTAATTCGACGGTAAATACAATTGACAGGTTTAGCGAACGTGCAAGATAAAATTCTAGTCACAAGATCATCCATGCCATCTTTTGAAGAATACTGCGAAGAGATCAGGACGCTTTGGGAGTCTCATTGGCTCACGAATCGGGGGGTCAAGCATAATCAACTTGAAGATCAACTCAGTTTATATCTAGGTGTGGACAATCTCACGCTCTTTGTCAATGGGCATCAAGCGCTGGAGACGATTTTTATGGCGTTCGATCTGGGCAAAGATGGTCGAAATGAAGTGATCACAACTCCGTTTACATTTGCAAGTACAACTCATGCGATTACACGATCGGGCCTCAAGCCAGTCTTTTGCGACATCAAGTCTGATGACCTTACGCTCGATCCTGCAAAGATCGAGGCGCTTATTACCGACCGTACCTGTGCGATCGTTCCAGTGCATGTGTACGGAAATCTATGCGATGTCGATGTGATTCAAGAAATAGCCAACAAGCATGATCTTAAGGTAATCTATGATGCTGCTCATGCGTTTGGCGTTGAACGTGACGGTATCGGCGCAGCAGCGTTTGGCGATGCTAGCATGTTCAGTTTTCACGCGACCAAGGTATTCAATACTATTGAAGGAGGCGGTGTTTCTTGTGCGGATCCGGCTCTTAAAGAGCGCCTCATTCAATGGAGCAACTTCGGCATCGAAGGTCCAGAAGAGGTGAAGTATGCGGGCGCCAATTCGAAGATGAACGAATTTGCCGCAGCGATGGGAATCTGTAACCTTCGTCATGTAGACAAGGAAATTGCAAAACGCCAGGTAGTTGCTGAGCGTTATTGGAGTCAGCTCGAACAGATTCCAGGACTGAAAATGCCTAAGCCATCAGCAAACATCAAGTATAATTATGCTTATATGCCAGTGCTTATCGAGTCGGTTGAATTCGGGGCAACGCGTGATGATGTTTTCGCGGCGCTTTCCAAAGAAGGAGTCAACGCTCGTAAGTATTTCTATCCGCTTACGAGCGATTTTGAATGCTACGAAGGCCAGTTCGCACCGAGCCAAGAGGTTACGCCTGTTGCTTACGATGTGGCCAACAAGGTACTCACGTTGCCTATGTATGCCGATCTTTCGCTTGATGATGTCGACCGCATTTGTGGCATCTTCCGGAGGGTTCATGACGAACGCTAAAGAAAAAGCTCTTTTGTTGCTCGGCGGATCGGAAGCTCAGCTTATTGCTATCGAGACTGCAAACGAGCTTGGTTATCGTACAGTTCTTTGTGACTATCTTCCTGATAATCCGGGTCGCAACCTCGTTGATTCGTTCCATCTAGTGAGCACGACCGACCTTCAAGGTGTGCTTGCGGTGGCTAAAGAAGAAGCGATTGACGGTATTGTGGCCTATGGGTCTGATCCGGCTGCTCCAACTGCTGCTTATGTCTCTGACGAGCTTGGACTTTGCGGCGTTCCGTATGAAACTGCAAAGAATTTTTGCAACAAGCATTTATTTAGGAGCTTTCTTCAAGAAAACGGTTTCGAAGTTCCATGGACAATGAGCTTTTCGCTTAAAAGCAGTATTGATTCCATTGCTTCCCGAATACCAAGCTATCCTGTTATTTTAAAGCCAACCGATTCGAGTGGCTCAAAAGGCGTGACGGTAGTACACAGCGAAGATGAACTGAGATCTGCAATCATCAATGCTTCAGAGAATTCGCGTAACGGTGTGCTGATTGTAGAGGAATTTATTGAGCGTGATCATCCGCATGTGATCGAAGCGGAGATTTTCGTTATCGATGGCATTGTGCGATCTTGGGGCCTTATGAATAGTATTCGAGACGACAAGACCAATCCTCTTCTCCCTGCAGGATATAGCATGCCGCTATCGGTTGGGGATGATCGGAATGTTCTAGTGCGCAATATGACGCAGAAGCTTGTGAGTGCTGCTGGAATTGAACATGGCGCACTGAATATTGAAATGATTATCGATAAAAATGACAGGCTTTTTTTTCTTGATGCAGGTCCGCGCAACGGCGGTAACATGCTCCCTGAATTCATCAGCATGGCAAGCGGAAAAGATTTGGTAAACGCGACGCTTCGCACTGCGATGGAAAGAGATGCAAACCTGGATGTCGCCTATGATGGCAAGGGAGGTTATTGGGGCCTTATTGTGTTGCATTCTTTTGAGAATGGTGTTTTTGAAGGAGTGGAGTATTCGTCAGCAGCACAGCGGGCGCTTCAGCGTGAATGCCTTAATGTCAGCGAAGGTGATCCTGTTCACCGTTTTGATGTGTGCGGCGATTTGATCGGCTTGAGTTTTTTTAGTTTTGATGATGAGGTCTCCATGAAACAGGTTATGGAAAATATCAACGAGAACATTAGGGTTCTCGTTGCATAATCTATACTGATATTTTAGTTTTTGTATCGTCGACCGGTCAGGGCGAATATTGGATAGATCTGCTTTGACAAAACAACAGCGTTGGGAGTTAGCTGATAAGCTCGCTGAGGATCGGCTCCCTCTCATCAATGCCCAGCTTCAGGAAGCGGTATTAAACAATAATTTTTATTCCAAATATGGAAAGCGTTTATTAGATATTCTTGTGTCGGGAGTAGCGCTCGTTGTCTCTTTACCGATTAATTTTATTATAGGCATCGGCACTTTCTTTGATGTGGGAAGGCCGTTGTTTTTCAAACAGGTTCGAACAGGAAAAGACGGGAAGTCTTTTACACTTATCAAATTTCGAAACATGAAGAATACTAAGGATGAACGCGGAGAACTGCTTCCCCCTGATAAGCGAGTGACAAAATTTGGAAGATTTGTTAGGAAAACATCACTTGATGAGTTATTAAACTTCTGGAGTATTTTTAAGGGAGATATGAGCCTTATTGGTCCCCGCCCGCTAGTTCCCGAGTATACTCATCGTCTAAATAAGCGTCATTATGGCAGGCTGCTCGTAAGGCCTGGTCTTGAATGTCCACCGCGTGGAGACTTCGAAAAATGGGATTGGCAGGATCAGTTTGATAATGATGTTTGGTATGTTGAAAACATTAGCTTTAAAACTGATATAAAGATGCTGATGAGGCTGATTAGCTTTGCATTAGATCGCGAGATGTCAAAGAAGCGCGGATCTGCAAAAAAAGGTATCTTTATGGGGTATGATTTGCAAGGAGAAGTTATAACAGTTTCCGAAATCCCTGACGAGTACCTTAGGCAGCTTGATGAAGAATAACAAAGAAATTGGCGGCTACCTTGAATTAGAGAGATATTCTGGTTCTTTGTATCATGATGAAGCCGTCCCTCTTAATTGTGGTCGTGGGTGCTTGAGTTACCTGATCGAATTACGCGACATCAAAGAAATATGGCTTCCGGATTATTTGTGTGAATCGGTAGAGGAGCAATGTGCTGTTGATCAGGTAAATGTGAAGCGTTACGCTGTCAATAGGTCTTTTCAGCCAAATTGGGAAACGATCACGGCCGACGAAGGGTTTTTGTATCTCGTTGATTATTTCGGCTTGCTTCGTGAAGAGACGATTGATTATGCACTTGAGCTTTTTTCGGACCGATTGATCGTTGATGAGACACAAGGCTTTTTTCGCCTCCCAAGGCCTCAGGTTGATACTCTTTATACAACACGAAAGTATTTTGGTGTTCCCGATGGGGGTTTTGTATATGTTGACCGACTCCTTGAGCGTAGGCTCGAGAAGGATGAGTCTCGTACGAGGATGAACTATCTCCTCGGGCGATTTGAAAGAACAGCATCAGAATTTTTTAGTGAAGCGCAGGAGAATAATGAGGCTGTTTCGGTAGGATATGCGCGAGAGATGTCGTTGATCACAAAAAACCTGCTCAGATCACTTGATTATGATGGGATCATTGCACGCCGAGAGAGCAATTATCGCTTTTTAGAACGGTATTTGTCACAGCATAACTCGTTGGAAATAGAGATGCCCATTGGTCCTTTTGCATATCCTTTCTTAGTTAAAGACGGGCCATCTGCTCGGGCGCTGATGGCAGCTCAGAAGATCTATATTCCTACACTTTGGCCAAATGTTGTAGTTGATTTAGAAGTTGGTGAAATTGCAAAAGAGTACGCGACGAACATTCTGCCACTTCCTGTTGATCAGCGATATGATAAAGAAGATATGAGATTGATTGTCGATACGATGTTTGCTGAAGGAATTATCCGATGACACTAGCTAATAAAACTCTCGCAATTCTTGGTGGCACAAGAATTGATTGTGAGATCGTTGAGGCGGCAAAGAACCTTGGTGTGAAAACGGTTGTGATCAGCTACGATGCAGTCGAAGACTCCCCTGCGAAACAATTGGCCGATGAATCGGTCGAGCTGAGCGTTTCCGAAGTCGAGGCGGTTGCAGAATATATTCGAGATAATCATATTGACGGCGTTATGGTTGGCTATTCTGATACGCTTTTGCCTTGGTATGTAGAAATATGCGAGCTTGCAGGTCTGCCTTGTTATGGATCGCGAGAAACAATTGATATTTTTACGAACAAGCCACTCTGGAAGGCTGAATGCAGACGTTTTGGTGTTCCAACAGCTCATGATTACGATGACCGTGTGCTGAATTCCAATGAGAACGATATCTCATTCCCTCTTTTTTTAAAGCCAGCACGCGGGAGTGGTGCACGAGGTACTTCTATTGTTCGCAATAAAGAAGAACTTGTTGCTGCATGGAGGAAAGCTGAGCAGGTTGACCCTGATAGAAAGGTTCTTGTTGAGCAATACTTATCAGGGCCAGAGTTGACCGTGTTTTGGTTATTCGTTGACGGCGAGTATTACGTGTATCTTCTTGGGAATAGACACGTGAAACATAATCAGGAAAAAACGATTCCCTTACCTGCTGGTTATACCTTTCCCGCTAAGAGTTTGCCAGATTATTTGCGAGACATTGCCCCTAATGTTCGTAAGATGTTAAGAAGCCTGGGCGTAGAGAACGGTATGATGTTCATGCAGTGCATCATGCAGGACGGCATAGCGTATGTATATGATATCGGCTATCGCCTTACAGGCTCCCTTGAGTATCGACTTACGAAGGCTCTTTCGGATTACAGCCCAATGGATATGCTTATTAATTTCGCGATCACGGGCAGAATGACCGATGATCCCGATATTGAAAGGAAAGTGGCAGAGGCGCTTCATGCGCCTTGCTTCAATATATCAGTACTAATGGAGCCAGGTACAATTGAGCGTTTTACAGGACTTAAGCTTGTAGAGAAAAACCCTTATGTCGTTGCTTCAGTAAAGGCTCATGTTGAAGGGGAGACGTTGCCGCCTGAGGCAAAAGGGGAGCTGCGCCAGATTGCTTTAAGGATTCTCGGAATAGCACCTGATGCAAAAACAATGGAGCAAGTTGTGCTTTCTCTGCAGAATGTTGTTGACATAGTGAGCACGGAAGGCGATAGTTTGAAACTTGCAGGGCTTACATCCGAAGACTTTGATGAGGTTCTTTCAGGAGGATATGAGCAATAATGCGCGTTATTGTAACGGGAGCGAGTGGATTCCTCGGAAAAGAGCTCGTAAAGCATATGCGCGAGCAAGGTATAGACTTTTTGGCAGCAACGTCGCGCCCATCTGTATTAGTTGAGGATATTGAAATTCCAGATCGTTTGGTGGTTGAAGCAAGACAGCTTCTCTGTGAAGAAACCTATAAAGAGAATGATGTGATTATGAACTGCGCTTTTCCTCGCACTAGCGATGGCGTAGCAATGGCGGATGGCTTTGACTATTTGGCACAGCTGATTCAATGTGCGATGAAGAGCAATATCGCTGGGTTTGTGAACATTTCTTCTCAAAGTGTATACGACCAGCATCGCACAAAGCCGGCAACAGAGAAAGATGCTTTATGTCTTGAGTCGTCTTATGCTGTTGCTAAACGGGGGGTTGAGCTTTTACTTGACGCCCAAACCGGATCCACCCCTCCTTACACGAATATTAGGTTAGCATCTTTGATCGGTCCTCACTTTGACCAGCGGGTACCAAATCGAATGGTAAAGAACGCCTTGGAAACTGGCTGTATTGCAACGAGAGACAATAGAAGCCAGTTTGGCTTCATGGATATTCGCGATGCAGTGAGCGCATTGATCAGGATGCTTGATTATCCGTTTGAGAAGTGGCGTCGAGTCTATAATCTCTCAAGTGAAAAGTGTTGGACAATTTCTGAGCTGGCTCAGATAGTGAAGAATGCCGTAGAAGCTTTCTCTGGTAAAACTGTTGAAATAAAAAATGAGAGTGATTGCGAACAAGAGCCCCCATTAAATACGCTTGTGAACGCAGATCTTTTCCAGAAAGATTTTAATTGGAGTGCAACACAAGGAAAGTCGGCAACCATAGAAGCAATTGTTGCCTCGATGGTTTAGTCTGAGAGCTCTGAATAGTGCGAGATTAGGCCTTTTTTTTCTTTTTTAAGGACATCAGTACAGTAATCCAGTATTTATAGCCAAACTTGAGCGCTTGGACGAAATTTAGATGTAATTCAGTAAGAACGAATTTGGGCCATCGCCAGTTGTTGTAGAGAGCTTGAGCAATAAGCTGACCCATGATGAGGCCCCATATGCCCATGTGTGCAATCGTCGCTAAAATAGCCGAAAGCAAAACCCCTGAGCACGCGCTTGCCACATATCCGCCAAGATAAGGTATGCGATTCGTGGCTACTATCAAGTTGCAGAACATTACATGTTGATTATAAAGAGCGAAGTACAGGCATATTGGTATGAATTCTGGAATACTTATCGCAACATCAGGCCTAAACAAAGGTAGAAGCGGAAAGATGAGGAGTGCAACGCCGAAAGATCCGATAATGAAAAGCAACCAATAGGCTGACATGCCCCGTTCAACAATCTGGCACATTGTATTGCGCTCTTGCTTCGCAAATGCAGATTGGTACATAGGGAAAAACGAGCGTATATAAGCGCAAGAAAAGTTTCCGATAGCCATAGCGAATTGAACCATGATCGAATAAACGCCTGTCTCATTGAGACTTAGCAGAAGAGAGCAGACTATCGTGGAGCCTTGAGTTGCCGCGTAGGACGAGAGCTGGACAATGCCATCTCGCCAAGCGATGGAGGACACTGCCGAGAATACGGTTTGTGTTTCAGGCTTGGTGACGGGAGCTTTGTCTTGCGAGAGGCCCTTGATGATTGCATGATGAGATCGAACGTATTTAAGAGATAACAAACGTAGCGATAGGCTATTAATGAAGAAACCGACTGCGGCGCCAATAAGGCCAAATCCGAAAAAGAGCAGGATTACAGTAATGAGAAGTTGAGCTATTCGAGACCAGGTCTTGGCGCGATTTTCAGCAGCAATGTCACCAAATCCGCGCAAGAATGTAGAGTAGTAAAGAAAATACATATTCAAAAACATTGCGATGCAGAAGATTGACCAAGCAATCCAGTGCAAGCTTCCTGCAAGTCCGCTTGATATATGCGCGATGTAGAGTGTCCCTAAGGTAGATGTGAGCAAGAGTACCACGAGCGAGATCAAACGGTAGATCTTCCTCGAAGTTGCTAAAACAGTTTTAAGAAGATGCCAATCGATACCTTCTTTAATGGAGGAAGGATCACAGCCGTTTTTCATGAGTCGCCGAGCGCCTGAGAGGCAGTAAACGATATTTCTGGCGAAAGTTGGATTAAACCCAAACTCAAAGAGCGTTGCAAGGGTTGATATTGCTAAGAAAATATACCAGAGACCGAGCTCATCCCCTGATAAGAACATTAGAAGAAAAGGGAGGAGAACGAAGTTCGCCGCCATAGAGACAATTGTACCGATGTAATTCCAGGCCACATCTGCTTTGCTGGTTTTTATATCCTGATCGATGCCTCCAGGTGCTTTTTTGTTCATAATGTTGCTCACCTAGGACCTTATCGAAGAGCCTTTTCTTTAGTGCCGATAGCAAATGCGAGAGCAAGGGGAAGAGCAACCACAGAACAACCGATCCCCATTGTCTCGAAGATACCAAAAAGCATGAGTGCGATAATGACTAGCTTTAAAAGAGTACTTGAAGGCGCTTTAGTACCTGATACGCTTTTTAGTGCAATCATATAGCACGACAAAAGAAGGAGAAGACCCACGATTCCACCGTATGCCAAGATAGAGAAATACATATTATGCGCAGAATAAAATCCCGCAAATCTAGAAAGCTCAGTGGCAGTATCTCCGATTCCTTGCCCGAAGATAGGAGTTGAAGATATATTTTCGATCGCAGCATTCCATATGCGTTCTCTGCCAGAGAGCGTTGCATCTCGCCCTATGCCCGACAGCAATCCTGCGAACCAATTGCGTATTTCATTGTTGGTTATCAATAGGTCGATAACAATGGCTGGAACAAAAAGAAACGGGGATCGAAGTCGCTGTATCTTTTCGGTACGTGCTAAAAGGTAGGCAGCAGCTAAGAAGATACATAAGAACAGAGAATTCATTGCATCTAGAACGATTGCAAGTATTGTCATGAGGATGATATAGATCCAGGTCAAATTTCGATATTTCACGTCACTGAGTCTGTACGAAAGCAGTGCACATGCGAGGAAGCCAGGCAGAAGGGTAAGAATGACAGAGTTCTTATGGCCTAGGAAGAATCGAATTGAATTGACGCTATTGCCCGTTTGCGAGAATTCATCAGCGAGAAAATAAAGACCGTTTGGAGCAATTATTGCCGTTATAAGCGAGGTTACAAGCAAAATCCCAAAATAGAAATAGAGAGCTTTCAAGAAGGCAATAAAGTTTTCGGATATACCTTTTTCAACTATGAGGCAAATCGCTGCAACATTAAATACTTGCATTGCGACGACAGCAATGCTTCCGCTGTATGCTATTGTGACGATCAAAAGGTAGAATTGCAGTACGAAAAAAGCGAAGAACATCGCTGAAAGCTTCTGACCTTTGGTCACGCGGTAAAAGAGATAAAGGAGCACCAATACTTTGCCGCCCAAGAAGAAAGCATCAACGATCGGCAGGCAATCATCGAAAAAAGCCGGTTCATAAAAGGGCGCGATAAGGCATAAATAGAAGAGACTCTTTTTTAATTCTTTATTTAATTTAGCTCTACTCATACTTATATGATGCACTTTTTAGGCAATTTACTATTTGTGTTAGCACGGATTCTTCCGAAAATTCATTCTTGGCCTTAGTTTCAATCTCTCTTGGTCTATACGATCCGTTGCGAGATTTTGCCGCAGCTTTCATGAGCATTTTACGTAGAGATGAGAGATCATCAACTTTGAACAAAAGCCCATTGCTGTCAGAGAAATAGGATCTTAGAGCATTGTTATTCGCTGCTACGCATGGAAGCCCTGTTAGCCAAGATTCAACAATGGGCATTCCAAATGTTTCGACGGAACTTGCTGTGACATAGATGTCAGAACTGTAGAGAAGTTGATAGAGCTCTTCTTTAGTTTGCCAACCAAGAAAGATGATGCGATCGTTCATCTTAGCACGATCTACTTCTCGTTGTAGTGATCGCTTCAGCGATCCTTCTCCGGCGATCAGTAACACGGCGTTGATCTCTTGCGCGCATTGCATAAAAGCGCGCACAAGTAGGCCGAAGCACTTTACTGGCTCGATTCGACCCGCGCTTATGAATTGGACTACAGCGTCGCCTTTTAAAGTCTCACTTTTTATTCGAGGGGGACTTTTTACATAGTTTGGTATTACGAGGATTCTGTTGCTTTGCGTATCGGTTTCTTTTTGCACGGCTAGTTTCAGATCCTCGCTCACGCAGCAATAATACGCTGCGTGAGATACGCAGAAATCCAATAGCGCTTTATTTCTTTTAGATAGGTTTCCTTCAAGGACTTGCGTCCAATGTTCCATGCATACAAGAGGAATGGTGGATTCTGTTAGATTTGAGACAAATTCTCTAGTGAGGGTAAGTAAAGGAAAGTGGGCATAGACTACATCAGGCGTCCAGTTTTGTCCATCCAAGTATCTTACTATGCGCATAAGAGCGCGAGTCTTAATGCAATCATAAAGGTTGGAGGGTAATCCTCCTGATGGGAAAGAGATTCCAACACATTTTATATTGTCTCTATAGGTTTTGTTGAAACCAAATCGTCGTCGTATCTTTATGGATCGATTATCTGAATACGCATAGACAACATCTAGCCCTTTTTGCGAAAGAGCGCGAGCCTGATCGAATTCGAACATGCCATAAGATGAATTGTATTCGGGCAAGCATCGCCCAATAACCATTACCTTCATTATTCTTCCGTGTTTGATCTCAAATAAATCAAATACTTATGCAATCTAGAATACCTTGTCTAGAAGTGAAAAAAAACAGAAACAAGTTGGAGGTTGATTATTTGACGCAAGGAGAGCTTCCATAAAGGAGCCTTAGTGATCTTTTAGCCTTGAAGCTTTCTAATTGTTGAACTCCAAAAACTTCAAGATATGCTCGGCGACGCAGACAGTGTCGCCTTTTTGATTGACGATCTCCACTTTTGCGACAGTCTTGCCAGTTTCTTCATCAACAGAAATGACCTCATAGTTGCAGGTGATCGTGTCACCGAAATAAACAGGTCCTGTGAAACGCACATGGTCGTAGCCATAAGATGCGACGGGGCATTCGTCGTCGTAGGGCTGATGGATCAAAGTAGCGGCAGTGCTCGAAAGCGCGAAGGTCAACACGCCATGTGCGATACGAGTGCCATATTGCGTGCCGTGCATGTACTCTTCATTGATATGAAACGGGCTGAAATCGCCAGTGATCCCAGCGAATTGATATACGTCGGATTCGGCGATAGTCTTGGTGAACGACTGCTTGTCACCAACTTTCAGAGGTACTTTTGTAGACATGGCAGCTCCTTTCCACATTGTTATCGTAGCCCAAGATCAAGAAGGTGCCAGTTGGAGCTTTGCTCTAATTACTAAACTGAAAGAATAAATATCAGAGAATCGTGAAACAAGCACAGGTTTGTGGATTGCTTATTGGAATAAATAGTGAAAAAGTTAAAATAGATATTCAAATCTGCTATTCTAATTAGACTTTTTCGCAAAAAATTCCTGTATATGAAAGTCAGCCATGGAATATAAAGAGCTCTCAAAACTATTCTATATGGACGCCTCGAACGAACGTGAAACAAGACGTTTGCAGGAATACGAGCGTCGACTATCTCTAGATTCAACATTCAATCTTGGCGTATCAACAGTAAACGGCGATTTGTTTGTTGCTATGCCACGAGAGCTTACAATCCAAATGGAGCAGATTCTTGCCGTCGAGCGAAAGTGTGCCGCGCTGCTTAATGAGATACCTGGTATCGCACGTGCAGCCACTATTCGTGGGCTTGTTTTGGACGAAGTTGTTAATACAAACGCTATCGAAGACATTCATAGCACACGGCAGCAGGTCGAAGAGGCGCTTATTATTGAAGGAAACCACAGGGCGAACAAGCGTTTTCGTGAGCTGGGATTGCTCTATCTTGGATTAAGCAACGACAGCGTCTCATTGCCCCGTACGCCAAATGATATCAGGGCAATTTACGATGCACTTATGGTAGGAGAGCTTGCTCCAGAAGACGAGCTCGATGGGGAGTTGTTTAGAGCGCGGGGTGTTGATGTTATTTCAGGAACCAAGCCCATACACAGTGGTGCGAGCTCTGAAGCAGCAATCGTTGAGGGACTCAACCAAATGTTCGCACTGCTTCAGCGTGATGATATCCCCGAACTTATAAAGATAGTCGCTTCTCATTTTGTGTTCGAGCACACCCATCCCTTCTATGATGGGAATGGTCGAACAGGAAGGTACTTGTTGGCGTTCTTTCTTAAGCGCTCGCTGTCGACATTGACTGTTCTTTCGCTTTCGCGCGCGATCGCCGAACATAAAAGCAAGTACTACGAGGCATTTGCTTCAGCAGAGCATCCCCTTAATTGCGCCGAGTTGACATTCTTCATCCAGGCTATGTTTGATCTTATACAAGAGGCGCAGCATGGCACAATGGATCGAGTCGAAAAAAATATGCAGCGATTTAATCAAATGCTTGAGAGATGTGAGGCGTTCTTCGATAAGTATGAGCTGAAGCAGCGAGATAAGGATATATTGTTCATCTTAGCCCAGTTTGATTTGTTTGGCCTGGTAAAGAGTCTTTCTTTGGGAGAGCTTGCTGAAGCGCTTGATAAGGGCAAGAAATCAACTCGCGAAAATCTTGATGCACTGGAAAAGAAGGGCTTGGTAGCTTCGGTCTCAAAAAGACCGTTGAAATTCTCTCTTACCGACCTCGCAGAGCGCGAGCTCGGAATCGCATAGCGCTTCTGTGCTTGCACCGTATAGCAATTGCTGACGTAGAGCGAAACTAGTGTTTCGTAAAAACTTGAGTTCCACCTGCGTCGGGGCGCTGGTCTCTGCGGATCTTGCGCTTGTCCTCAGGACGTGTGATGCGTTGGGTAGGGTTTGCCTGAGGCAAGCCGATTTGCCGAGTGGGTGCTTCTGCCGGATTCGATGAGCTAAGAGGCGCCCCGATCGTCCGCGTGGGTTGTTCTCCGATGAGAGGATGTTGCTCATCGTAATTCACAGAAAGAAGGCTATCAAGAGCTGCTTGTTTGCCGTGGTCATCTATGGCTTGCGTTGATCGATCGAAAGGCGCCTCGTTGTTTTGCGGGCTGCGCTCAGAGCTTGTTCTCTGCGATGATGCGTGAGGGTTCTCTTCCTTATCGCTCTTACGCAGAGGGGACTGTTTTGAAGGAACAAGTCGCGTTCTCGAGACCACTTCGCTCAAAGAGACGTAGGGCTGTCCAGAGAACGAGCCGATCACGCGTGCGATCACGGTGAGAAGCCATACGGCCACGACCAGCCCGATGATCTGGACGGGCATAGTGCTGCTCGTGCCTTCGATCTTTCCAGGAGAAAATACCACGAGTGAAAGAGGGATGATCAGAAAGAGTGCCGAGGCCAGATAGCGAACCCAATAGCTCCAAGCAGGAGCGTTGCTGCCGTTTGCGGCAACGATTCGAACACCAACGATCGCTTTACCGATAGTTCGTCCGTGCGATATTTGAGGGATGACCGCGAAGAGAACAGCACCAATGCCAAGTGTGATCAAGATCGCGCTCATAGGGTCCGCGAGCAAGCCGCCCACGAAGCGGAAAGCGAGCGTCTTTGCACCTGCACGTGAAGGATCGATAGCCAGTGCTTTTGCGATCTGAGCATCGGTTGGGCTTAACATGATCCATGCGAGTGCGAACAGCGCAATAAGGATCGCAAGATCGACGATCGTGGCTAATAGGCGTCTTGGGAAGGTGACGCGAGCTGCACCCTTTTCGCGTGCTTGTTCATTCACTTCGTTCATGCTAGGAAGCGCCCAGCTGATCGGGATCATCAGCCAGAATCCGAGCATCGTGCCGGTGGTGTTAAGGATCAGGTCATCGACGTCAAAAAGGCGATAAGGATGATCGTATATACCAAAAAGACCTGTTAGCTGCGATGTTTCGAACATAAGAGTCGTAGCGAATCCGATCAGGAGAGCCATCCACCAACGACAACGGAACAAATAGCACAGGTAGGCACCGAGCGGCATCGTCAGCATTACATTGAAGATAGCCTCGTACACAGCTTGCGCGCGCAAGGTTGGCCCCCAGGTGCTTCGATCGGCAAAGCTAAAGTTGGTAGTTTCGCGGATCTGTTCGATCACGTGGAACGGTTGGAGCTGTGGCGTTTGAGCGATCTCTACTACTGCCGAAGGGTCTTTGGGTAACGGGAATACGACCAGCGAAACGGCGCATAGGCAATACAGAATGAACGTGAACACGACAAAGGTCTTCCAGATGGAAACAGCCCCGAATCGACGATACTGGTAGAGCGCATAAGGCAATGCAAGCAAGAGCGCGACCAGTGGAAATGCGAGAAAGCCAAGCTGTATGTCGTAGACGAAGTTGCTCATATGGAGCTTCTATCCTAGCGAAAGAGAAGAAAAGGCAGGCGTTTCGCGCGAAATCTTCACGTTTGTAAGTTAGTGGGATCATTCGCATTCTGATCATCGAGCGCACGCAAGGATCGCGAAAGTAATGAAAGCCCCATCGCAATGCACAGCAGCGCTCCGCATGCCACGAACCAGCAATTGATGCCGAGTGCGTCGGCTGCAGGGCCTGCAATAAACAGTCCAACAGGCGATGCCAAGGCAGTTAAAGAGCCGAAAATGCCCATAACACGACCAAAAGATTCTTGAGGAATGCGTTTCTGCATGAGAGGCAGGATGGGTGCGTTGAAGACTGCGGTGGCTGCAAAGATGAATGCGATGATACCCACGAAGACGAAAAAGCCTGATTGTGGCAAAAGACCTGCTGCAATACATCCTGCACCGATGGCAGCACCGGCGACGACAAGGACGGGAACAAGTCGTTTTCCGCCGCCCCACACCAGCATGAAGAGCGAACCGATCAAAATGCCGATCCCCGCTGCAGCCTCAACGCCGGAAGCAGCGTAGCCATCACCCCCGAACCAGTTGTATGTCATGAGCGGAGAGAGTGTTCCGAGGGGCAAGAAAAGTAGCATGCCGGCCACTACGAGCGTCAAAAGGGGCTTGATGCCTGGTTCGCCATTCAGGATTGCTAGGCCGTGCGTAAGATCTTCACCAACGCTTCCTGAAGAGGCGCTTTGTCCTTGTGCATAGGGCAGTTTGGCGAACGCTAAGCACACGCAAGCGATCGTAGCGCAGATCGCATCCATGACCAGCACCGCAGCAAATCCAAGGACTGTATAAAGCGCGATGCCAAGCACGGGGCCAATGATGGCTGAAGCGCTCGTGAGGCTTTGGTCGAGCGTATTGATGCGCACCATGTCTCGTTCGGGAACAAGCTCGGGCATGAGTGCCATCAAGGAGGTTCCGTGGAATGCTTGAGCAGCAGAGCGGACGATGAGCAGCAGTAGTAGAAGCCAGGTGGAGAGCTGACCGGCTAGCATGAGTAGCGCAAGTACGAGGGAGAAAACACCTGCAAGGCCATCAGCGGCAATCATAACGTGCTTGCGATTAAAGCGATCAGCAACAACGCCACCGAAAGGGGAAAGGAGCGCAGTGGGAAGGAGCGCTGCGACTCCCGCCGCAGCAAGCACGAGTGCCGAATTCTCGGTGGTGGTGATATACCAGAGCGCAGCGAAAGTAGCTGCGCAGGTAGCGAGGATGGATGCAGCTTGTCCTGACCAGATCAGCGCGATGGTACTTTTCCAGTTGTGCGGCAGTAGGTGGCCATTAGCGTTTGTCTCGACGGTTTGAGCTGCAGACGACTCATTCGCGAGATCTGTTATGCATTCGCTCGGTTGTGTAGGCTTGTCATTCATGGCGTTGCTCCTGATAGGCAGATCGAACGTGCTTTCAGAACACATGCTAAACTGTGTGGTAACCACACGGTCAAGCATTTTGACATGAAGGTGACGATATATTTTGAATAGGGGAAAATATGCCTGATGATCTGCTTAAAGCAGGGGAATTCGCGCATCTTTGCGGTACGACCAAGGAAACCCTGCGTCACTATAAGGATATTGGACTATTGCAGCCAGTTGCGAAGGCGGATAACGGCTACCAGCTCTATTCGCCGTTGCAGATCAGCGATTATCTGCTCATTTCGTCATTGCAGCAAGCAGGATGCAGCTTGCGGGAAATCAAAGGGTATTTAAACGAACCCGATACCGAGGCGCTCGAGAGCGTGATAGAGAGTCGGATTAGCGCTATCGTCGAACAGCGCCGGACGCTTCTGATGCAGAAATCACTCCTTGAGAATACGTTGGCACGGATGCGGGCGCGCAATGATTGGCGCCATAATCCTGCCGAATTCAAGCTCGAAACATGCGAAGCTGAATACTTTCTCGATAGCAACATATCTGACGCGTTTGTTCTGGTTGCCGAGGCAAACTTGCCAGCCAACATCGAAAAGCAGCTTACTGTATCCGTCGAAAATACTGCAACATCCTTTCGAGGCGAAAGCGCTCATGTGACTGATTGTAGACAGATCTATACTGCTCAAGATGGCGTACGGGTAGATGAACAAGCTGAGCACGTCGTACGACACATTCTTGATACCTGGCGTCTTGGCCAAGAGCATGGTGACGTCAGTGAACTACAGGGCAATTATTGTGTCGGCCGTGAAGCATTTTTGCGGGGAGAGTCGTGGGAGGATTTCCATATTTGTGCACGCGTGCGGCCGCACAAATGTCGCAAAGGCTTGATGGAAAAGCCGGCAGGAACCTATTTCAAGTATCTGCGAACTATGAATTTCGCTCAGATCAAGGATGACTCGCAGGCTGCTGTGGAGCTCTTTAGCGTGTACGAGGAAATGCGACGTGTGCTTGCTCGTGAAGGATTCACGGCAACGAGCGATATCTTTGAGCGAGAACTCTCGCTTTATACGGGTAACACTGACGAGATCATATATTCCGAACTAAGTGTTCGTATTGACGCAAAACAGGCCAGCAAGAAAACCTGCTGACCTGCTAAGATTCGTGGAGCCAACGGCCGGACTCGAACCGGCGACCTACGCATTACGAGTGCGTTGCTCTACCAACTGAGCCACGTTGGCTTTTGCTGGTGAAGTGCCTTGCGGATTGACCGCGAGCGCAATCACGAAGCAGTAACGAAGTATACCGAGAAACAACTAAAAAAACAACCATCGGGTATCAGGGAGCCGATGGTCAGGATGCCTTTCATGTATTCGCCTACCATAAGAAGTTGGCAGCAAGTCATCAACGAAAGGGACGCATTGCCACGCGAGCAATTCAAATCACGACTGGGCTTTATCCTTATCAGTGCAGGTTGTGCGATAGGGCTTGGCAACGTATGGCGTTTTCCTTATATCGTTGGCGAATACGGCGGTGCAGCGTTTGTACTGCTCTATCTCATATTTCTTGCGATTCTTGGATTGCCGATCTTGGTCATGGAATTTGCGGTTGGTCGTGCAAGCAAAAGATCGGTCGCCAAGGCCTTTGATCGTCTTGAACCACAAGGAACAAAATGGCACTGGTTCAAAGGAGTAGCGCTCGTTGGTCAGTATTTGCTCATGATGTTCTACACCACCGTTGCAGGCTGGATGCTCTCATATATCCCGAAGATGGCAACAGCCGATCTTGCGAACATGAGCACTGCTGCGATGGACAATCTTTTCGCGAACGCTTTAGCTGACCCAGTCGCGACCGTACTGTGGATGCTGATCGCGTGCGGCATCGCTTTGTTCGTTTGCCATCTCGGCCTCCAAAAAGGCATTGAGCGCGTTACGAAAGTGCTGATGGTGTGCTTGCTTATCCTTATAGCCGTGCTTGTTGTACGTGCTATCACGCTTGAAGGTGCAGGCGAGGGCATTGCGTTCTATTTGTATCCTGATTTCGCGAAGCTCTTCGGCGACGGCGCTCATTTTGCTGATGCAGTGTTTGCAGCGCTGGGCCAAGCGTTCTTCACGCTCTCGATCGGTTTGGGTTCCATGGAGATCTTTGGTAGCTATATCAATAAGGATTTCGCATTGGCCGGTGAAGCAGTGCGCATCGCAGGCCTTGATACGTTCGTTGCGCTTGCAACGGGCCTTATCATCTTTCCTGCATGCTTCGCATTCGGTGTTGCGCCCGACTCAGGTCCGAGCCTCGTGTTCGTTACATTACCTGCGGTCTTCTCGCAAATGTGGATGGGCGGCTTGTTCGCTACGCTCTTCTTTGTGTTCATGAGCTTTGCCGCTATCTCGACACTCATTGCAGTGTTCGAAGCCATCATCAGTTTCTGGATGGACCAGTGGAATTTGAGCCGCAACAAAGCGGTCGCGGTCAATGTCGTGCTGATTCCGCTGCTTTCGCTGCCCTGTGCGCTTGGGTTCAACGTGTGGTCAGGCGTTGAGCTTCCCGGCATCGGCAACATCCAAGCGATCGAAGATTTTCTTGTATCGAATAACCTACTCATCATCGGGTCGCTTGTGTTCACGATGTTCTGCGTGAGTGAACGCGGGTGGGGGTGGAAGAATTTCCTCAAGGAAGCGAATACGGGTAACGGACTGCGCTTTCCGAAAGCGCTCTACTATTGGGTGAAATTCGGCATCCCAGTGCTCATTATTGTGGTGTTGGTATCCGGTTGGATGCCGATCATCTCTGGTTGGCTCGGCGGCTAGACCAAAGCTTTACACGTTGAATTTGAAGTGCATGACATCGCCGTCTTGCACCACGTAGTCTTTGCCTTCTTGGCGCAAACGACCCGCATCGCGACAGCCCTTTTCGCCATTATACTGGGAATAATCCTCGAAGCTCGCAGTCTCCGCTTTGATGAAGCCACGTTCGAAATCGGTATGGATTGTGCCGGCTGCCTGAGGCGCTTTTGCGCCAATGGGAATGGTCCACGCGCGTACTTCCATGGGGCCGCTCGTGAAGAAGCTCTGCAGTCCAAGCAACTTATACGCCTCGCGCACCAAACGCGCAAGCCCAGACTCCTCAAGCCCGAGGTCGCTCAAGTAGCTTGCGGCTTCTTCGGGGTCGACTTCTGCAAGTTCGGCAACTTCTGCTTCGATCTTTGCGCTGATAGGCACAGGCGTAACGCCATCGATCTCTGCCAAGTCGGCGTTCAGTGCATCCTCGTCGACATTGGCGATATAGAGCATCGGTTTCATGGTGAGCAGGTGCAGATCGTAGATGAGATCGCGCTCTTCATCAGAAAGATCGAGCGTACGGGCACGATGGCCTTCGTTCAAGCCCGCCTCGACCTTCAATACAGCATCGAGCTTCTTCTTCGCATCAGCGCCACGCTTCGCTTCCTTTTCGAGGCGAGGTTTTGCCTTCTCGATAGTAGCGAGGTCGGCAAGTACGAGCTCGGTCTTGATGGTTTCGACATCGCTTGTTGGATCGACTTTGCCTGAAACATGGGTGACATCGGGATCAGAGAAGAAGCGCACGACCTCGCAAATTGCGTCGGTTTCACGAATGTTATGCAAGAACTGATTGCCCAGGCCTTCGCCTTGCGAGGCACCCTCGACAAGACCAGCGATGTCGACGAATTCAACGGTGGCAGGCACGATGCGATCGGGGTTGTCGATCTCGGCCAGACGATCCATGCGCGCATCAGGTACAGGAACGATGCCTACGTTCGGTTCGATGGTTGCAAACGGGTAGTTCGCCGCGAGGCCTCCCTTGTTGGTAAGTGCAGTGAACAGTGTTGACTTGCCGACGTTAGGAAGTCCGACGATGCCGATGGAAAGCGCCACGAGATTGCTCCTTTGGTTGAACGCGCCTATGCGTTTCTTCGTTGCTTCTTGTTATAAAGTGTCTGCTAATCATAGCACGCGCGCTTTACCTTCTTTTTCTCCATTTCTTGTCTATTGACCACCTGCGAATGAAGAGAAGCAGCGTATACTTCATATGTAAAGACAACTCTCGTTTGTGCGGAGGTTTGGCGTGGGCGGCTTTTTCGGTGCAGTGTCTCATAGAGACGTTACCTTGGATGTGTTCTTCGGCGTGGATTACCACTCTCATCTGGGAACGAAGCGCGCAGGTATGATCATCTTCAGCAAGGAGAAGGGCTTCCAGCGCCAGATCCATAATATCGAGAATACCCCGTTTAGAACGAAATTCGAGAAAGATCTCAACGATTTCGAGGGTACGAGTGGCATCGGTTGCATCAGCGACAGCGATCCTCAGCCTTTGCTCGTTCGTTCTCATCTCGGTGTTTTTGCGCTCACTACCATTGGCATGATCAACAATGCCGACGCGCTGGTGGAAGAATACTTCGCAGACCATGGCAATCAGTTCATGGCAATGAGCTCGGGCAAAGTGAACGATACTGAGCTGGTTGCAGCGCTCATCAACCAGAAAGACGATTTCGTCTCTGGTATTAGAAACGTGCAGGATAAGATCGAGGGTTCAATGACGCTGCTCGTTATGACCGAGGATGGCAACATCCTTGCAGCGCGTGACAAGCTTGGTCGTCTACCAGTTCTTATTGGCAAGAATCACGAGGGCTATTGTGCTTCCTTCGAGTCATTTGCCTATCAGAAGATCGAATACGAAACGGTCTACGAATTAGGGCCGGGCGAGATCGTGAATATCACGGCGGATGGCTACGAAACAGTGGCTGAGCCAGGTAACGAGATGAAGATCTGCTCCTTCTTATGGATGTACTATGGCTATCCTACCTCAACGTATGAAGGGGTAAATGTCGAGGTCATGCGCTATCGCAATGGCGAGATCATGGCGCGCGATGAAGCCGAACAAGTCGGCATCCCCGATCTCGATTACGTGGCAGGTATTCCTGATTCGGGTACCCCACATGCGATCGGTTATTCGACCGAATCGAAGGTTCCTTTCGGCCGCCCATTCATCAAGTACACTCCCACCTGGCAGCGCTCGTTCATGCCTGCTAACCAAGATATCCGCAATAAGGTCGCAAAGCTGAAGCAGATCTCGGTTCCCGAGCTCATCAAGGACAAGGAATTGCTTTTTGTCGACGACTCGATCGTGCGTGGTACGCAGCTGCGCGAGACCGTGGAATTCCTCTACAACAATGGCGCGAAGGCAGTGCACATGCGCTCGGCCTGCCCGCCTATCATGTTTGGCTGTAAGTACCTGAATTTCTCGAGCAGCAAATCCGAGATGGAGCTTATTGCTCGTCGCGTTATCCAACAACTAGAAGGCGACGAGGGCCAACAGCACCTCGAAGAGTACGCCGATGCTACGACTGAACGCGGCAAGTGCATGCTGAAGGCGATCTGCGATGACATGGGCTTCGACTCACTTCGCTATCAGTCGCTCGAAGGCATGATCGAGGCGATCGGTATCGATCCTTCGAAGGTGTGCACCTACTGTTGGAACGGCAAAGAATAGCGAAAGGAATCATGAATATGGAATACAGAGAGATCGGTAAGACGGGTTGTAAAGTAAGCCCGCTCGGATTCGGCATGATGCGTCTTCCGCTAAAAGAGGGTGGTCAGGCTGGTAACGGCACGAGCATCGAAGATGTGGATGTCGAGAAGACCATTGAAATGGTGCATTACGCCATCGATCACGGTATCAACTACATCGATACTGCATTCAACTATGTGGGTGGCAACTCAGAAAAGATCGTTGGCCAAGCGCTCGAAGGCGGTTACCGCGAGAAAGTCTATCTTGCAACGAAGTCTCCCACCTGGATGTATAAAACAGAAAACGACTTCGACAGCTTGCTTGCCAAGCAACTTGAGCGTTTGAAGACCGACCACATCGATTTCTACATGCTGCACTCTTTGAACGGCGGCAGCTGGAAGCGCTGTCAAAAGGTGGATGCGGTCGAGAGCATCATTAAGGCCAAGGAAGACGGTCGTGTGAACCATATCGGTTTTTCTTTCCATGACGATTTCGAGCTGTTTGAAGAGGTGCTCAACGCTGCTGATTGGGACTTCTGTCAGATTCAGCTCAATTATTACGACCAGGAATTTCAGGCAGGCTTGAAGGGTCTCAAGCTTGCGGCTGAGCGCGGTATGGGGGTCATTGTCATGGAGCCGCTGCGCGGTGGCTTCCTAGTCGATCTCCCGCCGAAGGTTCAAGAAGTACTCGAGAAGAATACTGACAAATCGCCAGTTGAGCTTGCGTTCGCTTGGCTGTGGAATATGCCTGAGGTCAGCACGGTGCTCTCTGGCATGTCGAGCATGGAGATGCTGGAAGAAGACATTGCATTTGCAGAAAAAGCTAAGGCAGGCATGCTCTCTGCTGAAGAAGAGAACGTGATCGAGCAGTTGCGCGAAAGCTTCAGTCAGTTCTCGGTCATACCTTGTACAGGGTGCAACTATTGCGTGGAATATTGTCCTGAAAAGATCGTCATTCCGTATAACATTACGGCCTACAACATGCGCTTTCTCTATGATGATATGGAAATGGCGCGCGAATATTATGAGGTCGAGGTACCGAAGTTCGGTCGTACGGCAGAGAATTGCACGAGCTGCGGGTCCTGTGAAGAGATCTGTCCGCAGCATATCGCCATCAGCTCTTGGATGCCTAAGATCGACATGCTGTTGGGTCAATAATGCAGCAGCTCGACTTAGCGAGGATCGAGCAGCTCGTTCCGCTCGCGCTGCGGGCATTTTTTAAGGAACACCCACGAGTCGCACTTGCCTATTCAGGGGGGTGCGACTCTGTTTTCTTGTTGGCTTGCGCACGTGCATGCGGTGCCGAGGTGCGTGCGTTCACCATTGATACGGCGTTTCAGTACGCCTTCGAGGCAGATGACGCGCGTTTGGCAGCTGCCCAACTCGAAAGCACGACCGAGATGATCAAGCTCGACATCTTCTCATATCCTGAAGTGATCGCGAATCCGCCTGATCGGTGCTATCGATGTAAGCGCGTCATCTTTCAGGCGATCTTTGGCGCTGCGAACAGGCTTGGTATCGACACGGTCATCGACGGCACGAATGCGACTGACGATCCTGCTCGGCGTCCAGGTTTTCGTGCGATCGAGGAATTTGGCGTGTATTCGCCTTTGCGCGAGGCAGGCCTTACGAAAGATCAGATTCGTGATCTTTCGCGCAAGATGGGATTGCTCACAGCCGACAAGCCTAATTACTCATGCTTGGCTACACGCGTAGAAGCTGGTCAGCAGATAACCCCTGAACTGCTTGAATCCTTTGTGCAGGAAGATTGGCTCGAGCGCGAAAACCACAAGCATCGTGATACCCTGTAAACACCTGTGATGTGCGCGACCATGTTCGGTTGCGCGCATCGATAAAGCGCGATCTTCAAGCGCGCTTCTGAAGCGATCGCATGAAAGAGGAGGCTATGACCGCTCAAGATATTCGCACGACGCTCGAAGAGCTTGCAGCAGGAAGAACCACCGTTGATCAGGCGATGCTTTCGTTGCGCAAAGAGCCTTTTTCCGATCTGGGATATGCGAAGGTTGATCATCATCGTGAATTGCGTCAAGGCGCAGCCGAGGTGGTCTATGGCGCAACAAAGACCTATGAGCAGATCAAGGGTATCTGCCAGTCACTGATCGAGCATGGGCAAACGTGCATTCTTATTACGCGTCTTTCTGCCGAATCGGCTTTCAGGCTCGCAACAGATTTTGCAGACACGGGCTTCACGTATCATGAAATTCCAAAGCTCGGTATTGTTGGCACGCTCCCTGAACCGACCGGCAATGGTTCTATCGTGGTTGCTGCGGCAGGCACGAGCGACATGGCAGTAGCCGAAGAGGCGGCGTTTACAGCAGAGGCCCTCGGTAACAAGGTTGAACGCCTGTATGATGTGGGCGTTTCAGGCATCCATCGCCTGCTTTCTCATATGGATGAGCTTATGGAGGCTCAGGTGGTCATCGCGGTCGCAGGTATGGAAGGTGCACTTGCAAGCGTGATAGGAGGTATGGTTTCGTGCCCCGTCATCGCGGTTCCGACAAGCGTAGGCTATGGCGCATCATTTGGAGGAGTGGCAGCGCTTCTTGCGATGCTCAACTCCTGTGCGAGCGGGGTGAGCGTGGTGAATATCGACAACGGCTTTGGTGCAGGCTTTCAGGCTCACCTCATCAATCATCTGCAAGTGAGTAAGTCGGACCAATAGTGTCTGATCTTAAACGATAGAAAGAGCATGGTATGGAGATCCATTTGAACCTTACGCAAAGCGCAACGCGGGCCCAGTTGCTCGACAGCCTTATTGCACTCATGGTCCCTAACCAGCGTGAGCGTTTCGATCAGATCCTTGATCAGGCGTTCATTCCTGATAAGCATCATCATTCGATCGCAGATGTGAATGCTTCGATCGATGCAATGAATGTTGACGCGGCCTTGAAGGATCAGTTGCGCGGTGTATATGCGATCCTTGCGCAGGCTGAAGCGAAGGTGCACGGGTGTGCGGTCGAGGAGACGCATTTTCATGAGGTAGGAAATGCAGCGGGTATTCGCAATGCGCTTGCGATCTGCGCGGCTTTTTTTGTGCTCCAGCCAACGCACATCACAGCAAGCCCTGTGCAGACTGGCCAGGGGCAGATCATGTGTGCTCACGGCCTTATGGATATTCCTGCTCCTGCTACTGCAGCTATTCTCGAGGGCATTCCGCGCGCTACATCCGCTCTTGAAGGCGAGCTTTGTACGCCTACTTCTGCTGCCATCATCAAGCATTATGTAGAGGAGTTCGTGGCGTAAGACGTGCTGATCCTCGACCGATATCAACCAACCTATGAAGCAGGATCGGGTGGATTCGCAACGGTCGTCGTTGCGTGGGATACGCGCATCCAACGAGAGGTCGCCATCAAGTGTCTACCGCTTGAAGAGGCTTCGACCGCTTCGCTTTCTGCCGAGCAGATCAATGCGGGTTTGAACAATCTGCAAAACCCTTATGCAGATGCTGAATCGGTCAGCATCATGCTCGATTCTGGCTTTGCCAAGAAGAACACCATCCCTGGTCTTGAGGAAGCGCGCACTGCAGCGCTGTTGAATGATCCTAACATCGCATCGATCTACGACTTCGAGATCCAGGGCAATACTGCTTATATCATCATGGAGCTCGTGGACGGCATCTCGCTCACAGATCTGATGCAGTATTTCCCTGAGACGATAGACGCCGATGTTGTAGCTGCTGTGTTCAAGGCGGTCTCGCATGCGCTCGAAGTGGCGCACAAGAATCACGTGCTGCATCTTGACATCAAGCCTGATAACGTACTCATCAATACGCAAGGCCAGGTCAAAGTGGTCGATTTTGGTTTGGCGCGTTTGGCAGACGGGTTCGGCTTCGGCGTGGCGACTGGCGGTACTATCGGCTACATGCCGCCTGAGCAAATGGAGCGAGAAGAGCTCGACGAGCGATGCGACCAGTGGGCGCTTGCAAGCCTTACGTATGAGATGCTCACACGCGGAGATAATCCATTTCGCGCAAATAGCATCGATGAAGCGCTTGATACCATCTACGATGCCGAGATCGTCATCCCGTCGCTGTGTATGGAGGATGTTGACGAGCAGTTCGACGATGCGATTTTTAAAGCGCTCGATCCCGATAAAGAGGGAAGATACCCGTCCGTGCATGCGTTTGCACGCGATGTGAAACCTGCGCTCGGCAACGCCAAACAAGGAGTGAAGAAGCTCGCTAAGACCGTTGCGTTCGCGATCGGCTCAGATGAAGACGATGCAGCGCTTGGTGATACGGACACCTTCGACGAAGACGAGCTCGACACGATCGTTGAAGAGGAGGAATCGGGCGCATATCCTTTGAATGCGTCTCGAAAGCGCAAGAAGAGCAAGCGCTCGAGCATGCCTTCCGATGTCTTCCCGAACGACTACGATGATGAGCCAATATACGACAGTCCGATCAAGAGTCGTTTCTCGGTCGTGATGCGTATCGTGGCGCTTCTTGGATGCGTGCTCATAAGTTCGGTCGCGTTCTCGAATTTCAGCTTGCTTCCTGGTTGGGAATCGCCAGCGCTGTGGGGAGCATTGTTGCTCGTGGCAGTGGCTGCTTTTGCGGTTCCTCATGTAGGAGCACTACTCTCATTCTCGCTGCTCGGTCTTGCCCTGGTGAACAACAATGCGCTGCTTGTAGGCATTTTGGTGGTCGCGGCTACGTTTGCCTGGTGGTTCTTCATCGGCCGTGACGGATCCCGCCAAGCAAATGCAGCGCTGCTCTCAACAGCGGCATCTTCGATCGGCCTTGGCTCGGTTACGCCACTGGCCACCGCATATTTTCTGCGCCCGCGCCAGGCGTTTCTCACAACGCTTTATGCGGCGTTTTTATCAGTTGTGCTCGCAGGACTTGGCTCTGTCTCCATTACGTCATGGGACATCTTCCAATTCTGGAACATCCATATGTGGACCGAGGTCAATGGCAACATCGTAACTACGCTACAAAACCCTATGACCTGGGCGATTATCGTCTCTTGGCTTATCAGTGCCCCGATCGCATCGCTGCTCTTCGGACGCGCTTCTACGCTTGCCAGTCTTTTTGGTGGAGTATCTGCGGTGGCCATTACGTGCATCTTGCCGGCGCTTGTCTCGACGTTCATCCTTGGCCATGATCCCGACCCAGTCTATATTCTGCTCACCGTCTCTGCGGGTATCATCATGGCGGCGATCGCGGTCATCTTTCCTGCGCATCACGACGCTTAAGAGCGCCCCTTTGCTAGCACTGCATTGTTGTCATGCCGTATCTTTTGGCGCGCGATCGACCCGATATAATGGAATATGAAGGAAAACAAAGAGAGGGGTCTCTATGCGTATTGACAGTTCCAATGGCGCGATCGAAACGGTGCCGAATAAAAAAGTACTCGAGAGCATCGGCGATCATATCGACAATCCCAACCCGAATCCGCCTGTACCGAAGCTTGCTGCAACGGTCATGCTCGTGCGTGATTCAAAGCCAGGCGATACGAAATATCGCATCGACGATGGCGTTTTCCCACCCGATTTTCCAAACGACCAGAACGTCGAGGTGTTCATGCTTCGTCGTGTGAAGACCATGGATTTCGTCCCCGATGCAGTGGTCTTTCCTGGCGGCCGTGTGGACGAGCGAGACTCGAACCCTGATCTTCCCTGGTGTGGCCCGAGCCCGAAGGACTGGGCTGAATTGATGGGCGTTTCTGAAGATGATGCGCGCCGTATCGTTGTCGCAGCCGCACGCGAGGTTTTTGAAGAATGTGGCGTTCTCTTGGCAGGGCCCGATGAGTCTTCTACGGTTACCGATCTATCTGATCCGAGCTGGGGTGCAAACCGCGAAGCGCTTGTTGCGCATCAGATCGGATTCGCTGATCTGCTGGTCGAACGTGACCTTATCTTGCGCACCGACCTTCTCGGTTTGGTCGCAAACTTCTGCACGCCAACATTCGAGCCTAAGCGCTACGACACGTTCTTCTTCTCGGCGCTCATGCCTGAAGGTCAGCATGCTGACGACAATACCTCAGAAGCGCAGATCGCCGACTGGGTCACGCCGTCGTATGCGGTGCGTGAAGCCGATGAGAATCGTTGGCTTGTGGTGGCGCCGACGCTCTTCAACCTTACGCGTATCGCAGAAGCTCCTTCAGCCGAGGAGTTCGTTTCGAATCGCAAGCAAGTGAAAAAGATTATGTTCAAGCCGATTCGCAAGGATGATGGCACCATCGTTCTGCACGCAGAGATCTAGCAGTATGCATGGATCATTTTTGCGGATTTGCAAGGCTTGCTCCTTTTGAGAAAGCGAGAAGCTTTGCAGTCAAAGCGAGAAGAAGAGCGGTCGTGATCGATGAAGGAGCCCTTTTAAAGCTCCTTCATTATCTTATAGAAGGGAGCGCAAGATGGGATTCATCGTCGATGAAGTGCCTTTTCCTGGGGGAAAGGTGAGCGATCGCGTATCGTGCGTTCGCGCCGATAATCCATCCGCTATGACCTATACGGGCACGAATACCTGGATCTTGGCAGAGGCCGAAAGCCCAGAGTGCATTGTCATCGACCCTGCGCCATCAGGCCAGCATGTGCTCGATGTGATTGATGCTTGTGTGAATGAGGGCCTTCGTGTTGGGGCGGTGGTCTGCACCCATATGCATCCCGACCACACAGAAGGTGCTCAGGAGCTGAGCGATATGACGGGTGCGCGTATTTATGCGCCCTTTGATGGAACCTTGCAACCTGGTTCGTTCGCTCCGATTGAGAATGGTCCTGAATTGCAGGTCGTTCCGCTTCCTGGCCATTCAAGTGATTCGGTTGGGCTTGTTTACCCAGCAGATCGATCCCTGTTCGCAGGCGATGTCGTGTTCAAACATGGTCCGACCGTGGTTTATTACCCTGATGGCGACCTGACCGATTATATGCATTCGCTCGATATTCTTGAACAGCTTGTGCGTGATGAGGATATATCCATGCTTTATCCAGGACATGGATACCCGATCGAGGACCCGATGGCTGCTATTGAGGCTACACGCAAGCATCGTCTTAATCGTCTGCAGCAGATTGAAGATGCGCTCGCAAATGGGGTAGAGCGCGATGCCGATGCGCTTGTGGATGCGGTTTATGTGGGTCTCGACCCAGAGCTGCGAGATCCAGCCTTTCGAAGTGTAAAAGCACAGCTTCTCTATCTTGATGCGCGAGACGCATCTAACCCGTGCGATTAACCTAGTTCGTGCGGTGTTTTGCAGCGAATTTTCGCTTGTATGCACATTTGTATACCCGAAGAGCGGGACAGCCTGTCTTTCCGAGAGTCGTATTTTGCAAAACACCAGGTCATAAGTTTTAGTCAAGAAAAAAGGATAAGAGCATTGTCGGCATCTTCGCCGATTTGCAGGAAATGGGCGAGAAAACGTGCATACAACCGAAAATCTCATGCAATTTTTTGGCAAATCGCTGCAAAACTATGAAAACGCCAAGTTTTAGCCACACTTTAGCTGAACTCTGGCCCAGAGATGGCAAAGCCAGAGGACTTACTCCGAAATCTTACCTAGAGGTCCTAGCTAGAGGCCTTACTCCGAGATCTCCCTCAGAAATCCTACTCAGAAATCTCACCCAGAGGCCCTACTCGGAGATCTCACCCCGACGTCCCACAAAAAAAAGAGCGCCTTGGCGCTCTTTTTTTGTTTGCGGCAGTCTGCTCGATCTTCGCTCGGTAAGATGAGGCAAAGCAAAGCGTGCACAACCTCGAAATAAAACCTCTTTGCAAGCGAGATTCACAACTTGCAAAAGCGTTATAACCTGCAAGAGATCTAGTACAGATATCCGAGTTTCTTCGCCTCGAAGGTCAGCTCGTCACGGAAATCGGGATGAGCAATGCTGATCAGGCGACGCGTGCGCTCAGGGATATCGCAGTACATCAAATTCACGCAGCCGTATTCGGTCACAAAATATTGAACATCAGTGCGCAAAGAGGTCACAACGCTACCAGGTGCTAAGATCGGAGCGATCTTCGACACGACACCGTTCTTAGTCTTCGTGGTAGAGGTCATCGCGATGATAGCCTTGCCATTTTTCGCCAAGGTCGCACCGCGGATAAAATCGACCTGTCCGCCAGTGCCTGAGTACTGGCGAGTTCCGATGCTCTCGGCGCATACTTGACCGGTCAGATCGACAGAAACAGCAGAATTCACAGAGACCATGTTGTCATTCAGGCGGATGAAGTCAGGGTTGTTTACATGGGAATAAGGGGTGAAGAAGACGCCTGGATTGTGGTCGATGAAGTCATAGAGATACTGCTGGCCTGATGCAAAGCCTGCAACAGAAACGCCAGGTAGATAGCTCTTGCGACTATTGTCGATCACGCCCATCTCCTGTAGTTTTGCCATCGCGTCATTGAACATCTCGGAATGCACGCCTAAATGCTTACGAGCCTTCAGGCCGTCGGCGATGGCATTCGCGATGGAACCAAACCCAAGCTGGATGCAAGAGCCATCAGGAATGAGCTCGCAGATAAGATCGCCAACGATCTTCTCTTCAGGTTTTGGTTCTGCAATGGGCATCTGGGTCATAGCTTGATCGATCTCTACGAACGCGTCGATCTGTGAGACATGCAGATTACGCTCAAGACCATTCACCCACGGAACACTCGGGTTGATCTGAGCAATGATGTGCTTCGCGCTGCGAATGCCCTCAGGGCGACAGCCTACATGACCGATATTGCAGTATCCGTGCTTGTCGGGTGGTGTCATAGCGATAAAGGCAACATCGATACCGTCATTTTCAACCAGATTCTTGGTGCGATGAAGATGAAGCGGCACATAAGCCGTATGACCAGCTGAAATACCGTTACGTTCGTTGCCGCCTGTAAAGTAGTTGTGATAATGGAAGTCGTCGAATCCGACAGTCAGCTCGTCGAGGTGCAAGTCTTCGCTCGTGATGCCTCCATACATCGAGATGCCATGCAGCTTGCCATCTTGGATTCGTTTGAGCATAGGACGGATGAGACCGCCAGCGACCTCGAAAGTACCGACGAACACAGACGTGTCGTTACCAACAAAACGATCGAGCATCGTTTCGACATCCATGCTCCGGTCATGGTAGATCTGTTCCCAATCCATATATCCCCCTTGGTTTCATAGTAAAAAACACGTTCATATAAGGATACAACCTAAACGTTGTTCGAGCCGAGATGATTTATCGTAAATTGGCATGGATCGAATGCGATAAGGCGTGCTTTTGAGGTTGAAGGGCATTCCGTTAAAAGGTAAAATTTTTCCTTGAGTGTTACGTGAACACGTTCTAACCTCGCAAAAGGAAGAGGGGCTATGATTACCGATCTCAAGATCAACGAAGAAAACAAAAAAGAGTATTACGAAAAAGGGTATTGGACTGAAAAGACCATCAACGATATCTGGAATGATCGCGTGGCGCAGTACCCCGAGCGCGAATACATCTCTGACGACATGGGTGTTCGTCTTACCTATGCCGAGATCGACGAGAAGGCAGCTCGCTTAGCTTCGTGGCTTCGTGAGCAAGGCATTCAAAATGGCGATGTGGTCACGTTCCAAATGCCGCCCTGGTCAGAATTTGCAATCCTCTATGTCGCTTGCTTGAAGGTTGGCGCGGTCATCCATCCGCTTGCGGTCACCTTCAATGGTGAAGACCTGGTATATGCCATGAATCTGGTCGGTTCCAAGGCGTTTATCGCTCCAACGTTTCATCATAAGACCAATTTCGAAGATCAGATCTTCTCGATCGTTGATCGCATCCCTACGCTTCCGGTCGAGGCGATCGCAGTTCACGATAAGACTGTTGAAGCGAAGTCGGCTATCACTCTTGAACAGATCTTCGAGAAATATGAACCATACACCGGTGAGGCAGGTAGTAAGTCTGACGAGGTCGTACTTATCCTCTCGACGTCGGGCACCACAGGCCGTCCTAAAGCGGTTCTTCTTACGCACAACGCACTGCTCTTCTCCGAGCGCGCGTTCTCTACAGGGCTTGGCTTGACCCAAGACGATGTCATGTTCATGCCAGCTCCGCTCAATCATGCTACGGGCTTCAACCATGGTCTTATCACGCCTCTGTTGCTCGGTGGTCGCGTGGTCGTCGCGCATCACTTCGATCCTGAAGAGGCCATCAATCAGATGAACCGCGAGCGCGTGACCTGGTCAATGGGTGCCACGCCGTTCATCTTTGACATGCTCAACACGGCCGATTCGACCGACCTTGATTTTGAGACGCTCAAGCTCTATATCTGTGGCGGTGCCCCTGTTCCAGGTTCAATGGTCGAGCGAGCTGAAGGCCACAACGTGGTTCTTTGCGAATGCTATGGTTCTACCGAGAGCTGCCCTCATCTCTTCGTGCCGCCTGCTAAGGCGCTCGAGTGGGATGGTGCTTGGTCGGGCGTTGCTCCTGAAGGTATTGAGGTCAAGGTCGTTGACGAGAATGGCAACGAAGTCCCTCATGGCGAACAAGGCGAAGAGATCTCGCGTGGCCCGCACATGTTCGCTGGCTATTTGAAGAATCCTGAAGCCACCGCAAAAGAACTCAAGGACGATGGCTGGTTCTATTCGGGCGACCTGTGCTTCATGGATGACGAGGGGCGCGTTCGCATTAATGGCCGCAAGAAGGAGATCTTGATTCGCGGCGGTATCAATATCTCAGCGCACGAGGTTGACGAGAACTTGATGGGCGCACCGAATGTAGGCGATCATGCTACCATCGGATTGCCAGACGATCGTCTGGGTGAGCGAATCTGCACCTTCATCGTCCTCGAAGATCCAAATGCAGAACGCCCAACGCTCGATTCGCTTGCAGACTATCTGACCGCAAAGGGTGTGGCGAAGCGCCTGTGGCCAGAGCATATCGAATTCATTGACGAGATCCCACACACTGAAAGTGGTAAAGTGAAGCGTCATCAGCTTGCCGATGAGTTGGACAAGCGCCTCAAGGCTGCGAAGTAGATCGAGGCACAAACTTCAAACGAACGATCAAGGGGCGCTGTCGCAGCGCCCCTTTCTTTTACTTGATCAAGCGATTTGCCATGAATTCATTGGCGTTCAGCTCGATGCTGTCATCGAGTTGCTCGAGCTTCACGCGCTCCTTGAACTTGCGTGAAAGTGCAGTTGCGAGGAGCCAATCTGCTACTTCAGGATTCTTTCCCAAAAGCGGACCATGAAGATAGGTTCCGATCAGGTTCTTATATCGAGCGCCATCGGCTCCTGCCTTATCGTTATTGCCATGGCCAGTGGTGGAAACGACTTGACCGAATGGTTCGAGCCCATCACCAAGATAGGTTCTTCCTGCATGATTTTCGTATCCGATGACCGGATGTGATGCAATAAGCGAAACGAGCGCGATGTTCTCGATCAGACGATCAAAGCCCTTTTTTGCACGGAGTGTCTCAGCATCGATAATCGCAAGACCTTCAACGATCTCGTCTCCCATCAGCCAGCTTTTGCCCAAGATTTGATATCCTCCGCAGATGGAAAGGAGCACGCCGTCATTTTCAACATATTCGACCAGTTGATCCTTATTCTTAAGGATCTCTTGTGAGGCGAGGTGTTGCTCGCGATCAGGACCACCGCCGAGAAATACGATGTCTGCGCCACTCAGATCGAACGCGTCGCCAAAATGGATCTCGGTGAGCTCGGCGGGAATACCACGCCACGCACAGCGCTGCATGAGCACCTTTAGGTTGCCGCCATCACCATATAGATTAAGCAGGTCAGGATAGAGATGCACGATTTGGAGCGGTTCTTGCTGAATGGGGGGTGTATCGTTACGCATGACCGCAGTGCTCATACGCAGCACCCCTTCTTGTGGCGTGTCCACGGGGACGGCGTCAGCGCGCTCCATGAGCGCTGAGCGCACTGCAGGCAATGCGGTGTAATTCGCGATCGCGTACATATTCCAATCCGCTGGCATATCGAGAGCAGCATCGACCATATCGTTCACGCTGTTCAGAAGACGCGCTTGAATACCAGCGTACTTCAGGCGTACTTGCAAGTCGTTCTTGCGCGTGCCGCCAGCATAGACCACCAGATCAGGCTGCCCCGTGAGCTCTTCAAAATCGCAATCCCAGATCCATGAGATATCGTGCCCGTCAGCTTCATTGTCGTTGATGAAGAACGCTACGACTTTCTTTCCGCTATCGGCTGTGATGATCTTCAGGTTCTGATTGAAGCCCGTTGGGTTCTTCGCAAGATTCAGTAGCAGCGGACGTCCCTTGATCGTAAGATGCTGCAGTCGACCATTTTGAGGGTCGAAGGTCGAGATAGCCTTTTGGATGGTGTCGTTTGAAATGCCTGCAAGATGTCCAGCGATCCAGACAGCGAGCGTATTGTAGACCATGTAGGGCCCCGATTGATCGAGGCGAATCGTCGCCTCACTGTTATCGAGTGAATCGGTGATGGAATACGTGATGCCAGCGCCGAAGGTGACGTAGCGAGCCTCAACATCGAGTGTAGGGCGTGCGAATCCGCAATTCTTACAGCGATACGTGCCAAGTTGTCCATATTGGCGATAATCATAAGTGAACATGCCCGAGCATCGTTGGCACATCTGCGCATCTGCGACGGTGTTTTGCGCAAGGTGCATATCTTCGCCAACTCCAAACGCGATGGTCTTGTTCGAGACCCTCTCGGCAATGATCGCACACAACGGGTCATCAGCGTTATAGATGAGCGTCGATTCGGGGGAGTGCTCAAGGCCAGATACGATGGCATCCTGCACACGATCGATCTCGCCGCAACGGTCGAGCTGATCGCGAAAAAGATTGAGCAGTACGACATAGGTAGCTTTTACCTGCGGCAAGATGCGGGCAAGCCAGAGCTCATCTGATTCGAAGATGCCCCATTCAACAGGCTCGCTTTGAAGCAGTGTTGCAGCAACACCATAGGCCATGTTGGCGCCGGTGCGATTGCACGCGACGCTCTTACCTGATGCTTCGAAGATGTCAGCGATCATATTGGTGACGGTGGTTTTTCCATTGGTGCCGACCACCACGATCGAGCCTTCGCTCACTTTCCCCATCTCTTCTGAGATGATATTGGGATCGATCTTGAGTGCGATCTTGCCAGGCATGTTAGCGGCAGGTCGATGAGCGAGCTTCTTGAGCCCCCAGGTAGAAAGCGATGAGGCAACTCGTGCGCCTGTTTTGCGTAAGCTCATGCATGCTCCTCACTAGTCGTTGCGATAATTCTACATGATGGACGAAAGCCTTTTGCCGCGTGCACGCGTTCGTGCAGAATATGTCAAAATAACACCTGAAAGAATTGACGGAATGTTCATAAGAGATTGTGCCAACAATTTCATCGAGTGAGAGGATGTGGCGATGTCAGATCTGAAAGAAAGCCTTCAGCAGTTGACCAAGGATCAGCTGATAGAGCTCCTCGAGATGGCATCCAAGAACCTGGTTGCGATGGATGGCGTGTGGCTTCAGGTGCTCGAAGAGCGCGATGGAATGGATCGCGCGATGGAGATCGATGCCGAAGTATGGAATCGTTATCCCATTTCAGAGGCGAAACGGCTGAAGAAGTTCTTCGGACTCGGTGAACATCCTGGTCTTGAAGGTCTTGCGCAGACGATAGCGCTCAATTACAACGTGCACGCCAACGAAGCGAGCATGTATTGGGAGGATGATGCGCTCATCTTCCGTATCGATGTATGTCGTGTTCAGGCAGCACGAAGCCGAAAAGGCATGGAATACCATCCATGCAAGCCGGTAGGTATCAATGAATACACCACGTTTGCCAAGGCGATCGACGATCGCATCGAAGTTGAATGTTTGAGCTGTTATCCTGAAGTGGTCGATCCAACGTGTGGATGTGCGTGGAAGTTCACGATCCCTGAAGAATCTCAAAGGGCATCTTGATCGGGTGAACGTTCAGTTCGCTTCTTAATTTTGAAGAAATCACGTTAAATTCGAGCGATTCTTGTTTGGAGTCCTATTTACAATTGCGTAACGAATCAATATTGAGCATTATGGAATCATGATGAAAGCGAAGAAAAAAGCAGGGCGCCATAGCGCCTCGTTCAACGATCATCCATCATATGCGCGTCAGTCGTATGCATTGCAAAACGATGCGAGCGCATATTCTCGTCATGGAAATGCTGAACAGTATCACCAAGCTTCCCATAAGCAGAAGAAACGTCGTAAGCGTCGTGTAGGGCTTACCGTTGTTGCGATCTTTCTCGTGGTCATCCTCGCGGGCGCGGGTGTGGCATTCGCCTTCATCTCGAGCATCGACCGCAATCTCCAAGATGGCCTCGATGACGATCTGCTCGCTTCTCTGACTGCGTCGGACTCACCGAGCGAGCCGTTCTATATGCTCTTGATCGGCGTTGATAAGTCTGACGAGCGCGAACAGAGCGACATCTATGGCGGCGCCTATCGTACGGACTCTATGATCTTGACGCGTGTCGATCCGAAGAACACGAAGATAACCATGGTCTCGATCTATCGCGATACGATGGTCGAGCTTCCTGGTTATGGCAAACAAAAGATCAATGCTGCCTACGCGTTTGGTGGTCCTTCGTTAGCGGTTAAGACCGTCTCGCAATTAGCCGGCGTTCCGATCCATCATTATGCAGAGATCGACTTCAATGGTTTTGAGGATGTCGTCAATGCGCTCGGTGGTGTTGAAGTCGATGTACCGATGGCTATCAACGACCCGTTGGCAGGCGAGCCGCTCGAGGCAGGCCCTCAGACTCTAAACGGATCACAAGCACTCGTGCTCTGCCGTTCTCGTCATGCTTATGACGCTTACGGCGATGGAGACCTGATGCGTGCAGCGAATCAGCGAATGATCATCTCTGCGATCTTGAAGAAGATCATGTCTTCTGATCCCGCAACCATGACCAATACGGTCAGCACGCTTGCCAATTACATTACGACCGACTTCTCGGTATCAAGCATCCTTGGTTTTGCGACTACCTTTAAGAACATCAATGTTGAAGAGGATATCTACTCCGCAATGGAGCCCACTACGCCTTTGTATGAAGACGATATTTGGTGGGCGATTCTTGATGAAGAGCCCTGGCGAGAGATGATGCGTCGTGTTGATGCGGGTCTGCCGCCTACGGAAGAGAACCTGGTCGATCCGAATACAGGTGTAACGCTTGCCGTGATTGGCGATGGCGGCACATCAGGCAACTCATCTTCGCAAACGCAGTCGAGCATCGATTTCAATGGCGTGAAGATCGCAGTGCGCAATGGTTCTGGGATCGCCGGATGTGCAGCCGATGCAGCATCGAAGCTCTCAGCAAAAGGCGCGATCACCGACACAGGCAATGCGGATGATTCGAACTACAGAAATACGCTCATCATCTATAACAATGATTCTGACAAGGCTCAGGCGCAAGCGATCGCTGATGCGCTTGGTGTTGGCCAGTTACGAAAGAATTCGAGCGGGGTATATTCCTTCACGACCGATTTCTTGGTCGTAGTGGGCGCCGACTGGAAATAAGTTTATTTGTGATAGGGCTCACCGCGCATGATTTTGAATGCGCGATAGATCTGTTCGAGCAATACGACACGCGCAAGATTATGCGGCAAGGTGATCGGCCCGAAGCTCATGCGTAAAAAAGCACGTTCTTTCACAGCACGGGTAAGCCCATCTGAACCACCGATCACAAAGGTGATGTGCGAGACTCCTTCGATGGTAAGATCATCGATCTTACGTGCGAGCTGTTCGCTCGAAGTAGGCTTTCCTTGGACATCCAAAACAACGATCGTACTTTTCTCTGGGAGTGCTTCTAAGATGAGCGCGCCTTCCTGGTCGATGTTCGAATCAGCGATCTCATGTACGGCGATCTTACAGTAACCCGTAAGACGTTTGAGATATTCGGCGCACGCATCGCGCCAAAAGCGTTCTTTCAGCTTCCCAACAGCGATGACCGTGATTTTTAGCATGAAAAATCCCTCGTGAGTTCGTAGTCGTTTCTAGGTTTGTTTATACTACCCATAGATCGCAAACATGCGCAAATCTTCACGGGTAACGAAAGAGAAAGAGGGGCTATGCATCAGGCAGTCGATAAGCTCTTTCGTGCGACCCTCGATCATCGTAAGGGTGTTTTGGCACTCGCACTCATCGTATGTGTCGTATGCGCCCTGTGCATTCCGCTCGTGAAGGTAAATTACGAATTTGCCGACTATCTTCCCGAAGATTCCGCCTCAACACGATCGCTTCAGGTGCTCGAAGACTCGTTTGGAGGAAATCTTCCGAATGGATATATCTATGTGCAAGGCGTTTCACTCATGCAAGCAGAGGCGCTTGCGCAAGATTTTGAATCGCTCGATGGGCTTTCTGATGTGCTGTGGTTGGGCGATGTGGTCGATATTGCGCGTCCGCTCGAGACTTACGACAAAAGCGTAGTGAGCGCCTGGAAGAGTGACGAAGGCTTTCTCTATCAGGTGACGTTCGACTCGACAAAAGCGGTGGCTACGCTCGACGAAGTGAACGAGCTCGCTACCGAGAAGGGTGCACTTGATGTTGCTTTATCGGGCGATGCGGTGAACACGGCGGTTGCTCAAGGTTCATCAGATATCGAGATACAGATCATTCTCATCATGGCGGTCGCGGTCATCTTAGGATTGCTTTTGCTTACGAGCGAAGCGTGGTTCGAGCCCGTGCTCTTCCTTTCGGTCATCGGCATCTCTATCATCTATAATCTGGGCACCAACATCATCTTTGGTGAGATCTCTTTCATCACGCAGATGTGCGCTGCTATCCTTCAGCTTGCAGTGTCCATGGATTATGGCATCGTCATGCTGCACGAATTTCGCCACTTCAAAGCAGAAGGTCTCTCTTCCTATGAGGCTGCAGTATCAGCCATGCATAAAGCTTCAGGCGTTATCGCATCTTCGGCTGCCACCACGTTCTTCGGCTTTCTGTCGCTGTGCGTCATGGCATTCTTGATCGGTGCCGATATGGGCCTTGTGCTTGCTAAGGGCATCGTGTTCAGCTTCCTTTCGGTGCTTTTCGTGTTGCCCGTTTTGGTGCTGCTTTCCGAAAAGGTGCTCAAGCGCACGGCGCATCGCAAGCTGCTACCTTCGTTCAAGAAGTTCGCGCAGTGGTGCGTGCGTTTGAGCGTCCCGTTCACCATTGTTGCGGCGTTAGTAGTAGCCCCTGCGTTTCTGGGTTCACGGCAGACGGAATTCGTGTATGGAGCGAGCGGTTTTGTTGAGCCAGGGAGCGAAATCTATGACGACACGAATCTCATCGAGGATACCTTCAACGCCTCAGGGCAGTGGGTGCTGCTCGTTCCTGAAGGTAATTGGGGCAAAGAGCGTGCACTTACGCGCGCGATCGATAGCTTGCCGCATGTAACCTCGGTCACGTCGTACGTCACTGCGGTCTCAGAGCGTATCCCGACCGACATGGTGCCCGAAGAGAGCCTCTCGGCGCTTATCTCGAATGGATATTCGCGCATTATCATCGGCACCGATCTGGCAAGTGAAGGGCAAGAAGTGTTCGATCTTGTTCAAGAAGTTCGCGACATCTCTCAGCAATACTATCCTGATGCGTATGAATTGGTGGGCGGCATGGTGACCAGCTACGATATGTCGCTTATCGTAAACGATGATTCGCTGCGCGTGCTCATCGCTTCAGTGGTTGCGATCGGTTTGGTGTTGCTCATCATGTTCCGTAGCTTATCGATTCCGTTGATCCTGCTCTTCACGATCGAGCTCTCGATTTGGATCAATCTTGCTATTCCTTATTTCACTGGCGAGAGCATCCAATATATTGGCTATCTCATTATCAGCGCCATCATGCTGGGTGCGACGGTCGACTACACCATTATCTTGTCGCGTTCGTATCTTGAAAAACGCAGGGAGATGCCTAAACGCCCTGCGCTCATCAAGGCGATCTCGCATAGTGCCATCACCATTCTCACCTCTGCTACGATCCTCACGCTCTGCGGCATGTTCATCGGCCTCATCTCGAGCAATGGGGTTATTGCGGGATTGGGGACGTTGATCGGTCGAGGCGCGTTCATTGCAGCGCTCAACACATTCCTGCTCTTACCGATGCTGTTCATCGTATTCGACAAGATCATCGAGAAGACCACGCTTGGTGCTCGATTCTATGAAGGGTGAAGATATGAAGCTTCGTACTATTGCAGTTTCAAGCGCACTTGCCGTGATGCTGATCGGGGGCACTATCGCGTCGCAAGTTGCCATGCTCACACCAGTCTACGCAGAAGAGGCCTCTCTATCGAGTGCGCAGATCGAGGGCACGATCATCGAGGGGGCCGCAGAAAAAGAAGAGGTCGTCTATGCGAGCATGACAGCTTCAGGAGAGGTTAAGCATCTCTATGTGGTCAACGAGCTCTTTTCTGATGTGCCCATTTTAGTGCGCGATTTCGGTAGCTATGATGATGCGATCAATCTCACTGATGAAGCAACCTTGGAGCGCGATAACGACAGTGTTGTTTGTCTTATCGAAGAAGAGTCTTTCACTTATCAGGGAAACCTTGCATCGACCGATCTGCCATGGGATATCTCTATTTCCTACGAATTGGACGGTCAATCTCTCTCTCCTGGGGAATTGGCGGGCAAGTCAGGCTCGCTGCGTATTCTCATTGAGACGAGCCGCAATATGGCGATCGATCAGGCCTACTACGATAACTATATGCTGCAGATAACCTGTACGTTGCCGATCGATCATGCAACGCATGTTGCGACCGAACAAGGAGCGCTTGCGCTTGCAGGATCCGATACGTCAGTCTCGTTTACCGGCATGCCGGGAAAGGATGGTTCGTTCTCGCTCACAGCGCAGGTCAAGGACTTCGAGATGGAGGGGATCAGTATTGCGGCGATCCCGTTTTCCATGGTGCTCGATATGCCTGATTCTTCTGCGCTCGTTTCGCAATTCGATGAATTGATTGCGGGCACGGAAAAGCTCAAGCGCGGCGCGGGCGAGCTCGAGGCTGGTACGAGTACGTTTTCCGATGGAGTAAAAAAGCTTGATGAAGGCACAGCGCAATTGAAAGATGGTTCAGGCGAGCTCTCGAGTGGGGTCGCTGCGTATGTTGCGGGTGTCACACGTCTAAGCCAAGGGCTAATGCAAGCAGCCGAAGGGTCGACATCGTTTGCTGCAAAGCTGCAAGAGCTTGCTGATGCGAGTGCTCGTGTTCTTCAGTCGCTTGCGCAGAACCAGTCGCAGATCCAAAGCCTGGTCGCGCAGATCCAAGCGAGTAGCCTCTCTGATGCAGAGAAAGCGGCGTTGCTCCAACAGGTCGAAGGCATGTCGAGTCAGCTTGCAGACCTGAAGCACTATGCCGAAGGGGTCGAACAGCTCTCGAGCGGGTATGCGCAGATCGACGGATCGATCGCTCAGCTCTCTTCGGGGCTTGCAGAACTCTCCACAAAAGGCGATGAGCTTATCGCAGGTTCGAGTGAGCTCGAAGCAGGGGTAAGCGAGCTTGCGGGTTCGACCGATAGCCTCACGCAGGGAGCGGATCGACTTGCGAATGGCACGTCGGCGCTTGCAGAAGGCACCGATCTACTACATGAAGAAAGCCAACGCATTCCCGATAAGGTTCGCTCAGAGATCGATGCGCTCATGTCCGATTATGACAAGAGCGATTTCGCACCACAGAGCTTCGTCGACGCACGGAATACAAACGTGCAATTGGTCCAATTCGTCATGACCACCGAAGCTATCCATCTGCCCGATCCAGAACCAGAAGAGACTGAAGAGCAAGACGAAACATTGCTATCTCGTTTCTTCGCCTTATTCTCCTAAGCGCATGCACGCCAAGAGGGTAAGATAGAGCGAGTTAACCGACTGTTACAACTTGGAGAAAGGGATCTCATGTCGCTTCCAGCACCAAAGCATGATGCAGAACCCGACAATCTCACTACGATGGAGCTTGGCGCTTGTCTGCCACTCACGGCAGAGGTCGTCGACGGGCACCTTCATATCGGTGGGGTGGATATGGTCGATGTTGCCAAAGAATTCGGTACCGCGCTCTATGTCTATGATCAGGCCGATCTGGAAGATCGCATGGAAAGATATCGCGAAGCTTTTGCCTCGCGCTATCCGAATTCAGATGTTATCTATGCATCGAAAGCATTTCTGAATAAGGCAGTCTGTCGACTCGTTGCACAACATGGTCTGTGTCTTGATGTTTCGGGTGGTGGCGAGCTTGCAGTGGCGCAAGCGGTCGATTTTCCGATGGAGCGCGTGTTTGTCCATGGCAATAATAAGACGCCTCAAGAATTACGTGAAGCTATTTCTGCTGGCGTTGGTCGTATCGTTGTCGATTCTCGCATCGAGGCACATCGCGTTTCCGAGATCGCTGCAGAATTAGGCAAGACGCAAGATGTCTATATGCGCATCACTCCTGGCGTTGAGGCTGATACGCATGAATACATTCGCACGGGATGCGAAGACTCGAAGTTCGGCTTCACCATGCGTGAAGATTTCGCCTTCATGTGTGTCGGCGATATTTGTGAGCTTCCTAATATCAATCTGGTCGGCTTCCATATGCATATCGGTTCGCAGATCTTCGCGCTCCATTCGTTCGACGAGGCTATCAAGGTCATCGTGGAATTTGCGGCGCGTGTGAAGGGTCATTATGGTATCGAGGTAGGCGAGATCGATGTGGGCGGCGGTCTTGGTATTGCATACATCACAGAAGAGAAGCCTGCTTCGATCGAAGACTTCGCCGAGGTGGTAACCAGCTCGATGAAGAAGTATTGCGCCGAGTTCGACTTCAAGGAGCCACGCCTTCTTTGCGAGCCAGGTCGTTCGATGGTCGCGACTCCGGGTGTTACGCTCTATACGGTCGGTATCCTGAAGACATTGCCAGGCATTCGCAAGTACGTTGCGATCGATGGCGGCATGTCGGACAATATCCGCACCGCGCTCTACCATGCCGATTATGAACCTGTCATCGCCAACAAGGCTGATCAGCCACGTACGGAGATCGTAACGGTATGCGGCAAGCATTGCGAAAGCGGCGATGCGGTCGTGCTCGATCGTCCGCTGCAGCATCCGGAACTAGGCGATATCTTGTGTGTATTCGGCACCGGCGCTTATTGTCACTCCATGGCAAGCAACTACAACGGTCAGCCACGTCCAGGCATCGTGTTCGTGAAGGATGGCCAAGCGACGCTTGTTACTCGTCGTGAGACCTACGCCGATCTTATGGCGTGTGATCTGGATTAGGCCGATCATGCCGAGTGGTCGGGTGACCGCAAGGCTACATAAAACGCTATCTTATCGAGCGGCCCGCGTTGTGGTCGCTCGATTCATTTTCCTGTGGGTATAATCTCTAGCACACGAATTATGAATGGAGTGGATCGTATGGCTGTTAAAGTCGGATTGATTGGAACCGGTACTGTTGGCGGCGGTTGCATCGATATTCTGCGCAACCACAAGCAAGATTTCATGCGCCATTATGGCATCGATCTCGAGCTGGTGCGTGTGTGCTCGCGTAACCCTGAGCAGGCAGAAGCGCATGGCGTAGCTGACCTGTTCACGACCGACTTTGCTGATATCATCAACGATCCTGATATCGATATCGTCATCGAGCTCATCGGTGGTACGACCGTCGCAAAGGATGTCGTGAAGAGCGCGCTTGAGGCGGGTAAGAATGTTGTTACTGCGAACAAGGCGCTCATGGCAACTTCAGGCGAAGAGATCATGGCGCTTGCTGAAGCACAAGGTGTTGAGATTGCCTTTGAGGCAAGTGTTGGTGGCGGTATTCCCATCATCGGTCCGCTCAAGCACTCCCTTATCGCAAACGAGATCTCGGCTGTTATGGGCATTGTAAATGGCACGACCAACTATATGCTCACACGCATGGATGAAGATGGTATGAGCTACGATGAAGCGTTGGCAGAAGCGCAGGAAAAGGGCTTTGCTGAAGCAGATCCAACGGCAGACGTGGATGGCCATGATGCCGCAGCGAAGATCGCAATTCTTGCTTCTATCGCATTCAATTCCCGTGTGGTCATGGATGATGTCTACACCGAAGGCATCCGTCGCATTTCGCCGATCGACCTCGCGCTTGCAAACAACATGGGCTATGCCGTAAAGCTGATCGCTCATGCACATCGTACTGACCACGGTATTGGCGTGCGCGTCCACCCCACCATGATTCCGCTCGATCACCAGCTTGCGAAAGTCAATGGTGTTTTCAATGCGATCTACGTAGTGGGCGATGCAGTGGGCGAGACCATGTTCTTTGGCGAAGGCGCAGGAGCAGGTCCTGCGGCGAGTGCGGTCATGGGCGATGTGCTCGAGGTTGCTCGTCATATTCAAATGGGCATTGAGCCTATCGTGGGCTGCACGTGCACGGATCATCTGCCTGTTATCAGCATGGACGAGCTGCAAACAAAATATTACATCCGCTTCCTTGTCGAAGATCGCGCGGGCGTTTTGGCTGCATGCGCAGATATCTTTGCGAAGTACGACGTTTCATTGCAATCGGTGCAGCAGCGCGGCACAAAGGCGCGCGATGCAGTAAATCTCGTATTCGTCACGCATACTGCGCATGAAGACAGTGTCGCAAAGGTGATCGAAGAAGTGCTTGCGCTTCCGAATGCGGTTTTGGGTGGCTATCCGTCGGTCATTCGCGTTCAGGACTAGCTCTCGATCAGCAATTTGCACGAACAACGCTGTTTTTTTGCAAGATATTTGCGGTTATATGCACAGCTCGTTCTTTATCAAATCTTCTGAACAGGGGTTTTGGTAAAACTGCCTATGCTGTAAACCCGATTTGTGTCCGAAATGACCCTGCGACACCCTATTTTGTGCATACGAACGCAAATCTGTTGCAAAAAATCGCGTTTCGACTGCAGGCGACAGGAGAAACGCGATCTATCAGAGGCAAGAATTCAGAAGCGCATGGCCATCTAGCGCGAGTTTGCAAATCTGCAGGCAGAAATCACGCGTAGCAAATCCTACAAACGCGACGATTTGCAGCAAATACCACAGTCCGACTGCTAGCCCATAGCCAGTTGACATTCGGCAACACCGTTTGTCATCTCATAGCCCAGTTGTCGTCCCGCAACTCGGCTGCTATCCCGTAACCGGCTGCCATCCCGCAACCCAGTTACTATGCCGTAGCGAGTGCCTGCTCAAGATCGGCAATCAGGTCAGCTGGATCCTCGATGCCGCATGAAAGACGGATCAGGTCCGCACTGATCCCGGCAGCCTCTAGCTCTTCATCGTTCATCTGACGATGCGTTGCGTTCGCGGGATGCAATACGCAGGTGCGCGCATCAGCTACATGAGTCGCGATCTGGGCCATCTTGAGTGCCGACATGAAGCGCTCTGCTGCATCACGACCGCCTGCAACACCAAAACTCACAACACCGCATGAGCCGTTTGGCAGATACTTCTGAGCAAGCTTATAGTTTTCATCTTCCGGCAAATCAGCATAGCGAACCCACGCGACCTTCGGATGATTGCTGAGGAACTGAGCAACCGCAAGGCCGTTTTTCGTATGCTGAGCCATACGCAGGTGCAGGCTCTCGAGACCCATGTTCAAGAGGAAGGCATTTTGAGGTGATTGGATGGCACCGAGATCACGCATGAGCTGCGCGGTCGCTTTTGTGATAAAGGCACCTTCTTGTCCGAATTGTTTGGTGTAGGTCACGCCGTGATAGCTCTCGTCGGGAGTGGTGAGGCCAGGGAATTTGTCGGCATGCGCATCCCAATCGAACTTACCAGAATCGACGATGCATCCACCGACTGCAGCACCGTGACCATCCATATACTTCGTGGTCGAATGCGTCACGATATCGGCGCCCCATTCGATCGGACGACAATTGACCGGGGTGGGAAAGGTATTATCGACGATCAGTGGAACACCATGGTCATGCGCAGCTTTTGCGAAGCGCTCGATATCGAGCACGGTCAGTGCTGGGTTTGCTACGGTCTCTCCGAACACCGCCTTAGTATTCGGCTTAAATGCTGCTTCAAGCTCTCCATCCGAGCAGGTAGGAGAGACGAAGGTGAATTCGATGCCCATGCGTGCCATGGTGTGCGCAAAGAGATTATAGGTACCACCATAGATCGAGGTCGAGCAGACCACGTGGTCACCGCAGCCTGCGATATTGAAGATGGCAAAGAAGTTTGCTGCTTGTCCTGAAGAGGTGAGCATGGCAGCACTTCCGCCTTCGAGTTCGTAGATCTTTGCGGCAACAGAGTCGTTTGTGGGATTTTGCAGGCGGGTATAGAAATATCCAGCTTCCTCAAGATCAAAGAGCTTGCCCATGAACTCGCTCGAATCATACTTCCATGTGGTGCTTTGGTAGATAGGGATTTGGCGTGGCTCTGCATTTCCAGGATGATAGCCGCCCTGCACGCACGTTGTTCCGATCTGTGAGGTCATGAATGCTCCTAACGTGTTGGGATGAAAGAGAGGCCCTCAATGGCATCGACTTTTCTGCAACGATCGTATCACCCGATCGTACCCGAACCGATCCCAGCGCTCATCTTCTCGTTTTCGGGTCATAGCGGTTCTTGATAGCCAGCCCTCGGTATCTTCGATACCCGTTTCGCCGCGCATAAAAGCCTGCTGACCTGGAAAGCTGTTATCATGAGTACGCTTACGAAAGGATGAAGCTATGCCGATCAGAATCCCTGATGCCCTTCCCGCAACGAGCGTGCTCGAAAGCGAGAACATCTTCGTGATGACCGAACATCGCGCGATCCATCAGGATATCCGCCCGCTGCGCGTGCTCATCTTGAACCTCATGCCTACAAAGATCGAAACTGAGACCCAGATTCTTCGGAAGCTTTCCAATACACCGCTTCAAGTCGAGCTCGACTTGCTGCAAACGGTCAGCCATCGTGCAACCCATGTGCCCACAGAACACCTTGAGTCCTTCTATGTCGGTCTCGATGATGTGCGCCACAAACGATACGACGGCATGATCATTACGGGCGCACCCGTTGAGCTGTATGATTTCGAAGAGGTCGATTACTGGCCAGAATTGTGCGAGATCTTCGAATGGGCCAAGACCAACGTCTTCTCCACGCTCTCTATCTGTTGGGGCGCGCAGGCTGCCATCTATTACCATTACGGGATCGAAAAGCACATCCTTAATGAGAAGATGTCGGGCATCTTCGCGCATCGGATCGTGAAGCCCTCGAGTCCGCTCGTACGAGGGCTCGATGACGTGCTCTATGCACCGCATTCACGTAATACCGAAGTTCATGTGCAAGATATTGAGGCGCATCCCGATCTTGAGACTATCGCGCTATCGGATGAAGCAGGCGCATTCATTGCGAAGAGCATCGATAGTAGACAATTCTTCGTGTTCGGCCATCCTGAATACGATACCAACACGCTTGCAGAAGAGTATTTTCGCGATGTGAGCAAAGGGATCGATCCTGTGTTGCCTAAGCACTATTTCCCGAACGATGACCCCACCAAACAGCCGCTTTCGAACTGGCGCAGCGCTGCCCAGCTGCTCTATACGAACTGGCTGAATTACTATGTCTACCAGGCAACGCCTTACGATCTCGATAATACCGATCTTTAACGTCTTGTTTGCAAGAGGTAGCGCAGCAAGCTTCCGCCTACAGTGTTCGTGTGCCGCTCGTGGCGGTTTGTGATTGACGCGAACATGCAAAAAAGATTATTATGCAAAGGTTCGCTTTCAAAAGCCCCGTGTGGCTGTGCGGTCTGAAGCCTATTGACTGGTAGTCCAGAACCACTCGATAGGATGGCGAAGGGCAGGATCCTTTGCGTTTCAGACAGAAGCAGGCAAACTTTTGAAAACTAACATTGTTACTTTATTGGAGGAACGCAGTGAAGACTTATTACGCAAAGCCAGGCGAAGTCGAGCGCGAATGGCTTCTTATCGACGCAGAGGATCAGGTTCTCGGACGCGTTGCTTCGAAGGCAGCTCAGATCCTTCGCGGCAAGCATAAGCCAACCTATACCCCACACGTCGATACCGGCGATTTCGTCGTTATCGTGAATGCTGACAAGATCCGCGTAACGGGTAAGAAGCTCACGGACAAGGAATACTATCGTCACAGCGGTTATCCCGGAGGACTCAAGTGCGAGACCTTCGAAGAGGCTATGGCAAAGCATCCTGAGCGCGTCATCGAGCATGCAGTGAAGGGCATGCTTCCGAAGAATACGCTCGGTCGTGCGATGGCTAAGAAGCTCAAGGTCTATGCTGGTGCAGAGCATCCGCATATGGCTCAGGCTCCCCGCGAGATCAAGATGGAGGATAACTAATGGCAGGCGAAGCAGTATATTACGGCACTGGCCGTCGCAAGAACGCTGTTGCTCGTGTTCGTATCGTCCCTGGTACGGGCAAAGTGACCGTCAATGGTCGTGACGGACTCGATTTCTTCGGTCGTCAGGCATTGGTCGACTACGCACTCACTCCTTTCGGTGTTACCGATACCATGAATCAGTTCGACGTCATCGCTCGCTGCAATGGCGGCGGCACCTCTGGTCAGGCAGGTGCGCTGCGCCACGGTATCGCTCGTGCTCTTCTTGAAGCTGGCGATTATCGCGCAGAACTTAAGCGCGCTGGTTACCTCACGCGTGATGCTCGTATGGTCGAGCGCAAGAAGTACGGTCTGAAGAAAGCACGCAAGCGCCCGCAGTTCAGCAAGCGCTAAGCGATCTATTTGGATCGAATATCCCTTTGGGGCTACGAAGAACCGCTTCGATATGAAGCGGTTCTTTTTTGTTGCACTCCTTACCGCCTCATGACGATTGTCAGTAGATGTACAAATATGAAGGAGAATCAGGGATAATGAACGAATGAAATCGTCCGATAACGTACAAAAGGGTTCATATGCCTGAACAGAACGACCAACAGACACAAGATCAACAGCTCAAAGCGTCTGCTTCAGAGTCTGAAAGCACACAGCACAAATCGCCGACTTCCGATAAGCCGCTGCCACCTCCGCCTCCAGCTTCAGAGCCAGTCGCACAGCCCCAATCGTCTGCGCCTGTTGAGCCGACAGCTCAGCAACCAACGCAGCCTGCTGAACGCCCTGAAGCTACACAACCTCAAGAGAGTTTTTCTCAGCAGCCACAGCCTAAGCAGCCTAGCAGCGATCAGCAGCCAACGTTTCGTGAAAATGGTGCGTTCTCCTTTTTCGCTACACCCTCCGATCCAGATGACGATCCTGCCCCGATGAGCTGGGGCTTTAAGATCGGGTGGTTTGTTCTTGGCCTTATTGGCGGCATGCTCGGCCTGCTCATGGCATGGATCTCCACATCCACGCTTTCGCCAAAGCGTCGCCGACAAGCGGTCATGTGGACATGGGGCGGCTTTGCAGTTCAGGCAGCTATCTTCCTTATCATCGTGTTAAATGGCGGTTCATTTCCTTTTCTGCCAACCGGCGTGAGCACTGCGGCACAGAGCGCAGGAACAGCGGCAACCGGGTCGGCATCTGCATTCGGATAAGCCGTTTGCATGCTGCTATAATAGGCAAAATGCCCGCACGAACACTCGATACATCATCGGTGTGCGCGATCGTATGCGCTCGTGCTCGTGAGACATCCACGTGAGGAGATACAGCATGTCAAATGTTTCAGAGATCTACGGAACGCTCGTTTTCAGCGACCATGTCATGAAAGAGCGACTTCCATCCGAAACGTACAAGACCCTCGCTAAAACCATTCAAGAAGGCAAGCCACTCGATCTCGATGTTGCAAACGTGGTCGCGCATGTCATGAAGGAATGGGCTATCGAGAACGGTGCGACCCACTATTCGCACTGGTTCCAGCCGCTCTCAGGCATCACTTCAGAAAAGCACGATAGCTTCCTCAACCCCGTGGGTGACGGTACGGCTATTATGACCTTTTCGGGCAAAGAGCTCATCCAGGGCGAGCCCGATGCTTCAAGCTTTCCCAATGGCGGCCTTCGTGCCACCTTCGAAGCACGTGGGTATACGGCTTGGGACCCAACGAGCCATGCATTCATCAAAGACGAGGTGCTTTGTATCCCGACAGCCTTTTGCTCCTACACAGGAGAGGCGCTCGATAAGAAGACGCCACTTCTGCGCTCGATGCGTGCGATCGATACGCAAGCGCAGCGTGTGCTGAAGTTCTTTGGCGAAGATGGCCATCAGGTCATCACGACGGTTGGATCAGAGCAAGAGTACTTTCTCATCTCGGAAAAGGACTACGAGCGTCGCCAAGATCTGATGATGACTGGCCGCACGCTCTTTGGTGCGCCACCGAGCAAAGGCCAAGAGCTTGACGAGCATTATTTCGGCGCCATTCGCCCAACAGTGAATGAATTCATGAAAGAGCTCGATGATGATCTTTGGAAGCTCGGTGTCTCAGCGAAGACCAAGCACAACGAGGTCGCACCTGCTCAGCATGAGCTTGCGCCCATCTTCACGAATGCCAATCGCGCAGTGGATGAAAATCTGCTTACCATGGAAAAGATGCGCTTGGATGCTTCGCATTTCGGTCTTACCTGCTTGCAGCACGAAAAGCCTTTCGAAGGCATCAACGGGTCGGGCAAGCATAATAATTGGTCGCTTTCTTACGACAATGTAAACCTGCTTGATCCGGGCGACGACCCGATCGAGAACCTTCGTTTCCTGGTCTTTTTGGCATGCGTCATCGAAGCGGTTGATGAATATCAGGAGCTTTTGCGTATGTCGGTTGCTTCTGCGGGCAACGATCATCGCCTCGGTGCTAATGAAGCACCTCCTGCTATCATCTCGATCTTCCTTGGCGATGAATTAGGCGCCATTGTCGATGCGCTCATCAAAGGTGATGAATACCACTCGGCAGAAGCTATCTCGATGGACCTCGGTGTGGCAGTCCTGCCGCAATTCTTGAAGGACAACACCGACCGCAATCGCACAAGCCCCTTCGCATTCACAGGCAATAAGTTCGAATTCCGTATGCCTGGTTCGGCAGTCAATCTATCAGATTGCAATATGATCCTGAATACGGCGGTCGCAAAAAGCCTCAAAGATTTCGCTGATGCGTGCGAGGGGCTAGAGGGCGCGGCATTCGAGAAGGCAGCCATCGCTTACGTGCGCCAACTGTTGGCTGATCATCAGCGCATCATCTTCAACGGCAATGGCTATTCGCAGGATTGGGAAGAGGAGGCGCAGCGTCGTGGTCTTGCGAATCATCGCAACACCGCTGAAGCGTTGCCATGTTTCGTCTCCCAGAAATCCCTCGATCTGTTCGCTGAATTTGGCATCCTTTCAGAATCTGAGGTTCGCAGTCGCTACGAGGTCAAACTCGAGAAATACACGAAGCTTCTGAATATCGAGGCACGCGTGATGATCCGTATGGCACGCCGTACGTACCTGCCTGCTATCAGCAAGTACATGAAGGATATTGCCGATACGGTCACCTCGGTGAAAGGTGCGCTTCCATCTTCTGATATGGATGAATACGAGAAGCTGCTCTCGCGTTTGGTGAAGGGCGTCAACGCCATTGCGTCTTGCGTGCGCACGCTCATTGCCGAACATGATGCGGCAGAGGCTATCGAGGATCATCAGAAACAGGCATTTGCTTACGCTGATAAGGTCATTCCCGCGATGGACGCGCTTCGCTCAGAAGTCGATGCGCTCGAGTGTATCGTCGAGAATGATTACTGGCCCGTGCCAACGTATAACGATATCCTTTTTTACAATTAGACCGACCACTCCATCGAAATGGAGTAGAATAGCGGAAGACCATGGAGTGTCATGGTCTTCCGTTTTTTTCAGCACCATAGCGAATGCGAAGCGTGCTCGTTCAGAGGAAAGGAAAGGAAAGATCATGGCAGATTTGACCGCTGTTGATTATATCTGGAAGAATGGCGAGATCATACCTTGGCAAGAGGCGACCACACATGTTCTTTCGCACGGACTTCATTATGGCTCTGGCGTATTCGAAGGCATTCGTTGTTATCACAACACCGATACCGATGAAGCGGTAGTATTTCGCCTTGAAGACCACATGAAGCGTTTGCACAACAGCGCGAAGATCGCGCGTATGGATCTGCCTTATTCGGTTGATGAACTTTGCCAAGCAACGGTCGATATCATTAAGGCAAACAAGCTCAAGTCCTGCTATATCCGTCCGCTTGCATACTACGGTTACGGTCAAATGGGCGTCGACCCAACAGGAGCGCCGGTCGATGTTATCATCGCGGTTTGGCCATGGGATGCCTATCTCGGTGCTGAAGCGCTTGAAAATGGTGTGGCAGTTGGCATTTCTTCATGGCGTCAGCGTTCATTCAATGCGATCCCTCCTGCTGTGAAATCGACAGCATCCTACATGAATTCCATCCTTGCGAAGCTTGAAGCAAAGGATCATGGCTATGCTGAGGCGATCATGCTCAATGAGGTCGGTCATGTCTGCGAGGGTACGGGAGAGAATCTCTTCATCGTGCGCGATGGCATTCTCATGACTCCTCCGCTTGGCGACGGTTTGCTCGAAGGTATAACGCGCGACACCGTGCTCAATCTTGCAGTCGATATGGATATCCCGGCACTCGAAGAGACGCTCAATCGCTCCGATCTTTATGTGGCCGACGAAATGTTCATGACTGGATCTGCAGCAGAGCTCACGCCTATTGGAAGTGTGGACGATCGCGTTATCGGCAAGCCAGGCCCTATCACCAAAACACTCCAAGCACGTTATTTTGATGTTGCATATGGCAAGGTTCCAGAGTATGAAGAGTGGATCACGCGTATCGCGCAATAGGCGTGACCGAGTGCATAGCCACGCAAAAGAGCCCCGTGTTGCGCCGGGCTCTTTTTATAAGATCATCCCATGTTGAAAGGGTAGTATATGGCAGAATTGCGTACGCGAGAGGTCGAGGACCTTCTGAGCGTCTTGGCAGGGTTGGCCCGTCCCCCTGATGGTTTTGCCGTGTTCGGATACTTCTTCACGATTCGCGAGATCAAAGATACTTCGCAGCGTCTTGAAGTTGCCCGCTTGCTGCGTCAAGGCGAATCCTATGCCTCGATCGAGAAGATCACAGGAGCATCAGCCACCACTATTGCGCGTGTGTCAAAAGCGCTGAATTACGGTACAGGTGGCTATCAACTTGCCCTCGAATTGCTTGAGGAGGAAAGCCGCTAGATGCCTGCTGTAAAAGAGTTCCTCAAACGCAAAGATGTCGAAGTATCCGTTCAGCGTTACCTTATCGATGCGCTCAGCGCTATGGCGCAAGGATTGTTCGCTTCATTACTCATGGGCACGATCCTTGCCACCATCGGTCAGCAGGCAAACATCGCTTTGCTTGTCGATATCGGCGACTTTGCAAAGAGCGCCGCTGGACCTGCTATGGCGGTTGCTATCGGATTCGCTCTGAAAGCTCCTTCGCTTGTCTTGTTCTCCCTGGTCGCTGTGGGCTATGCCTCAAATGCGTTGGGTGGAGCAGGAGGTCCGCTCGCAGTGCTCATCATCGCGATCTTTGCTGCAGAAGCAGGTAAATTGATCGCGAATGAGACCAAGATCGATATCTTGGTCACCCCGCTCTTGGTCATTATGGTGGGTTGTTTGCTTTCCTATTGGTGGGCACCTGCCATTGGTGCAGCAGCCTCCTGGGTCGGCAATCTCATCATGTGGGCGACTGATTTGCAGCCCTTCCTCATGGGAGTCATCGTTTCGGCTTTGGTAGGCATGGCGCTTACGCTGCCTATTTCTTCAGCGGCGATCTGCGCGGCACTCGGTCTTACGGGTCTTGCAGGTGGTGCTGCGGTAGCAGGGTGCTGTGCGCAGATGGTCGGGTTCGCGGTGATGAGCTTCAAGGAGAATCGTTGGGGAGGATTGATCTCGCAGGGTATCGGCACTTCTATGTTGCAGATGGGCAATATCATCCGCAATCCTCGTATCTGGATCCCGCCGACGCTTGCTGCGATGATCACTGGTCCTATCGCAACCTGCATCTTCCAAATGCATATGGATGGTGCAGCAATCTCTTCTGGTATGGGTACGTGTGGTCTGGTCGGTCCGATTGGCGTCTATACCGGTTGGCTTGCCGACATTCAAGCAGGCACAATGAGCGCTATCACGCTCTTCGATTGGGCGGGCTTGCTTCTTGTCTGCTTTATATTGCCTGCGATCCTTACCTATCTATTCGGTTGGTTTTTCCGCAAACGTGGTTGGATAAAAGAGGGCGATCTGAAGCTCGAGAGTGCTGATGTGCTCGTAGCAAAAGAAGAGCCCAAGCCACAAGGAAGCGCTGCATAGAGGAGAGCCATGATGACTGATAGTGAACATATTCTTATCGGGTCTAAACATACAAGCATCAAGGCGCTCATAACGCTCATTATATTTGGTGCGCTTATGCTTACGTGCACTTGTTTGATGGGTTGCGCCCAAAAAGAAGCAGAAGATCAGCTCGATCTTGAATACCGAAGCGAGCTGATAGACGATGGAACCCTCAAAGTACTCACAGCACTTGACTATCCGCCCTTTGAGGCAGGAACCATCGATGAGCCTTGGGGCTATGATATTGCGGTCGCTCAAGAGATAGCGAATCGTTTGGATCTTGCGCTCGAATTCGTCTCGGTACCTCGTGCAGAGATCGTCTCAACGCTTGCATGTGAACCATCCTCAGCAGCAGACGAGGGACAAGAGGTGGAGCCGCAGGGCGATATTGCGCTTGCAGCGCTTGCCATCACGGCGGCTCGCGACGATAAGGTCGACTTCAGTAGTTGGTACTACGTTGGTGATCAGGCTGTGGTAGCGCAGGAAGATGCTTATCAGAGCACTACAGAATTCGACAGGGCGAAAACACGCATCGCCGTGGTAAAGGGCAGCACGTGCTTTGATACCGCATGCTCTCTTACCGATAAGAACCTTGTTGTCGAATACTCATCAGCGCGTAAATGCCTCGATGCGCTCCAGGCAAAAGAGGTGCAGGCTGCAGTTCTCGATCTTCCGGTCGCCACGTATCTGATCGACAACGATTTCTCAGGGATGAGTATCATCGAACGTATCATGACAGGTGAAGCGTATGGCATTGCGCTTCCAACGCAATCGACCCACCTGAAGGATGCGATCAATGATGCACTTCAGGAAATGGAAAAAGATGGTACGCTCGAGCGCCTAGAGAAAGAATATGCGAAACGAACGCAGTAGCGCTCAGCTCTCCATTAGCTTCGCGTAGGGAAGAGATGAACGAGATGGATGATCTGCAAAAGGTAAGAGAGCTCATCGATCATGCAGAACCGAAGAGTGTGGTCTTCTTCGGCGGAGCAGGCGTTTCGACGGAGAGCGGCATTCCGGATTTTCGCAGCGCGAAAGGCATTTTCGATCAGGCGTATCCCTATCCACCAGAGGTTATCGTTAGCCATTCGTTCTTCGAAGCGCATCCTGAAGCGTTCTACAAGTTTTACAAGAGCAAGATGATATATCCTGATGCGAAGCCCAATCAGGCTCACAAGAAGCTCGCTGAATTGGAATCGCGAGGTATTCTTCGCAGTGTTGTGACGCAGAATATCGATGGTCTTCATCAGCTGGCAGGCTCTCAGCGTGTGCATGAGCTGCACGGGAGCGTACATCGTAACTATTGTCTAAAGTGCGCCAAGCGTTATGGACTTGACGCAATCATGGACAGCTCAGAGGTTCCTTATTGCGAATGTGGGGGCATCATTCGCCCAGATGTCGTACTGTACGAAGAGCCGCTCGATCAGCGTGTCATGCATGAAGCGATCAGTGATATAGCCCAGGCGAAGACGCTCATTATCGCGGGAACCTCACGAGTGGTGTATCCAGCCGCAGGCCTCGTGGATCTTTTTAGCGGTGATGATCTGATCGTGATCAACCGTGATCCAAGCGCACTCGATAGAACAGCCGACTACTGTCTTGCGATGAATGTAGGCGAAGTGTTCGATTGGTAGAGCGTGCCTAGATGAGAGATCCTTCTTGCACAGGAAGCGCCTCGAGGGTGAACTGCACATCCTTATCGGTCGCGAGTGATCTGAGATAATCCTGCAGCATGGCATCGGTGTGGCTTGCAAGATCGATGCGCCCTTCGAACACGCACCAATAGTAGATGTTGCCCGTGATGATCACGCCAATGCGCAATAGCGCTGTATTGATATCCACGTCACTTCGTATCTCTCCAGACGACTTACCCTCGATCAGGTAATCTTTGACACGGTCGAGAACCATCTCGCTTTCAGGGTCGCGCTCAAGGAAATTGAAGGTAGGATTCGTATTCGCTGCGTAGAGACCGGTGATGAATTCGAGCCCGGTTTCAAGAACGCATTGGATATAGAAGCGATAGATGAGAGCGACTTTCTCGAGAGACGAATAGTCAGACGCATCTTCTTCTGCTTTCTGCTTGTACGTGGTGAAAACGTTTTGTAGGTAATAGAAGACCAGGTCATCCTTGCTATCAAAAAGGTTATAGAAGCTACCTGTTGAAAGTCCTGCCTCTTCGCAGATGTTGCGCACGGTGAGATATTTCATGCCGTATTGGTTGACCAGCTCGATAGCTGCTTCAAGGAGTTTCTCGCGTGTTGCTTGAGCGCGACTCTCGCGCACCGACACATATTTTTTCTTCGTAGCCAAAGCTCACCGTCCTTTACGTGCTCTTTTACGAAGCATCTTCTCCTATCCTAGCCTTATTAATAGACAAGAGAACGAGCGGTTAAGTAAAAGGTTGTTGACGAATCATCTTGTTCGTGGTCAAATGATAGCATAATATGAACGTGTTCTAAAACATGTTTTATCCAAGGGGACGAGGGGGAAAGATGAGCGGACCATTGGAAGGGTATAAGGTCATCGAGTTCGCGACCTATGTTGCTGCACCCTCAGGTGTGCGCATCTTGGGCGATTGGGGAGCAGAGATCATCAAGATCGAAGCAGCCGCAGGTGATGCATATCGCACGAATTGGAACGTATATCAAACACCAGGTGAAAGCGATCTCTACAACCCTTGTTTTGACGTAGTAGGAGTCAATAAGCGCTTCATGGTACTCGACCTGAAGAGCGATGAAGGTAGAGATGTTCTTTATACGTTGCTTGAGGATGCCGATGTATTCGTCACGAGCGCACGTGAAAAGGCGCTGAGGAAACTTGGGTGTGATTGGGATACGCTTCACGCGAAGTTCCCGAAGCTTGTGTATGGGCACGTACGCGGCTACGGCGAACAAGGCGCTATGCGTGATATGCCGGGGTACGACTATACGGCCTATCACGCACGATCAGGCGTAGGAGGTTCGCTCTACGAAAAAGGAGGCGCACCTATGGTGGGTGGCCCTGCGTTCGGCGATCTGCAGACCGGCCTCGCTCTTTCTGGAGGCATTGCCGCAGCGTTGCTTGCAGCTCAGCGAACAGGCATTGGTGATCGTGTGGTCGTCAGCCTTCATGCGGTCGGGGTCTATGTGATGAGTCTTGCTCACACCGCATCGCAGTTTGGCGAATATGCGCTCCCGACCTCTCGCAGAAGCGTTTCGAATCCATTTAACTCAACCTATAAGACCAAGGATGGTAAATGGATACAGTTGTGCGTCTCAGCTCCCGAGCTTGAGTTTGACCACTTCATGGAGGCGATCGGCCGCGATGACCTGAAGGGTGATCCGCGTTACTGCAAGATGGACTACATGCGCGCTCATCACCATGACGAATTTGTCGACATTATCGAGGAGGCACTTGCAAGCAAGACCATGGAAGAGTGGGAGCGTGTTTTTACAGAGGCAGACGTTGCCTTTGGGCCAATGTATGAATCGAAAGAGGTTCTGCAGGATCCTGAAGTTTGGGATAACGAATATGCAGAACGCGTCACTTATCCAACAGGGGATGAGGCGATCCTTATTCACCCTCCTGCAAGGCTCGATTCGATCGGAACGGCACCGCTTGTAACAAGTCGTGGTATCGGAGCTGATACAGAGGCGATCTTGCGCGAACACGGATATTCGGATGATCAGATCCGCGATCTTGAAGCACGGGGAGTTGTCGTCCAGCACGACTAGGGCGTAATCAAAGCGCATAAAAAGGAAAAGGAAGCGACAGATGTATACCTTAGGAATAGATATCGGCTCGACTGCCACAAAGGCGGTAGTGCTCAAAGACGGAAAGGATATCGTTGCAAGTGCCATCATAAGCTTTGGAGCAGGAACGTCAGGTACCGACAAAGCTTTAGAGAAGCTCTTTAATGAGAGCGGACTTACCTGGGATGATATCGACTATACCGTTGCGACAGGCTATGGACGCCTGCGTTTTGATGAGGCGGATAAGCAGATCAGCGAATTGAGCTGCCATGCGCGCGGCATGTATTTTATGATCCCCGAGGCGCGCACCATCATCGATATCGGGGGGCAAGATGTCAAAGCGCTTCGCCTGAACGATCATGGCGGCCTGGATAACTTCATCATGAATGAAAAATGCGCTGCAGGAACAGGACGATTCCTCGATGTTATGGCAGGCGTGCTCGAAACGACGACCGATCAGCTAGGGGCGCTCGATGCTCAATCGGATGCTCGTGTAGAGATCAGCTCGACCTGCACGGTCTTTGCTGAATCGGAAGTTATCTCTCACTTAGCGAACAAAGAGAAGATCCCAAACATCATCGCAGGTATTCACGACTCGGTCGCGAAACGAACGGCGGGGCTTGCGCGCAGGCTCGGAGTTGAAGAGACCGTAGTGATGAGTGGTGGCGTAGCGCAGAATGCAGGCGTAGTTCGTGCACTTGAAGAAGAATTGGATGTAAAGATAGCGATCCCGCCTCACGTGCAGCTGATCGGTGCAATAGGTGCTGCGTTGCATGGTGCGAAAGCTGTCGAGAAACGAAACAAAAAACAGCATGCAAGCTCAGAAGATACGGCAGAGACGGACAAGTTTGCAACAGCGCTCGAAGACAGGCGCGCTGCCCAGCCTGATCCTAACTGCTCATCTTGTAAAGAAGCGAGTTAGATCAGTTTCAACTTGATAAACAGAGGTGTCGATGACGATGAGGAGACATGAAGCATGAGCGAGAAGAAAACGAGCAAGCAGTTGCTCCAGGAATTCACCGCCAAGACCTACGACGAGATACGTGAGGCAAAAGAGAATGGGGAAGTGATCGGATGGTCAACTTCGAACTTTCCAAAGGAGATTTGTCAGACCTTCGATCTGAAGATCATGTACCCCGAGAATCACAGTGCGGCAGTGGCTGCGAAGAAGGGCGCGATCCCGTTCTGCGAGAAGGCAGAGGGTCTCGGCTATTCCATGGATCTGTGTTCATACGCACGCATCAATCTTGGCTTTGTTGAGCGCGAAGAAGATTTTGGATTTGGCCTTGATGTACCAGCGCCCGATTTTCTCTGCGTGTGCAATAACATCTGTACAACGGTCATCAAATGGTACGAGAATCTTGCGCATAATCTCGATATCCCATTTCTCTTGTTCGACATTCCCTACAACACGGATGGCTATTATACGGCGAACAAGATCAGCTATATCAAAGGACAGCTTCAATACATCATCGATGAGCTCGAGAAGATCACGGGCAAGAAGTTCGACTACGAGAAGTTTCATGAGATCTTGCGCATCTCAAGCATCAATGGCGCATTGTTCACTAAAGCACTCGATTTGATCGGCAACAATAAGCCTTCTCCCGTCAATGGTTTCGATGGCTACAATTTCATGGCTTTGATGGTTGTCGCGAAGGGCCGACCTGAGACCACTGCAATCCTCGAAGCGTATATCTCAGAACTTGAAGAGCGTCTTGCCACGGGCGATTACAACTTCAAAGGCGAAGAGAAGTATCGCCTTATGTATGAAGGTATGGCCTGCTGGCCCTATTTGCGCCACAACTCAGAAACGCTTGCCAGTATGGGCATTAATACGGTCGGCTCGATCTACTGCAATATTTTTGGTACCTCTTTCGATGATTTGGACGGTTATTGTCGTGGTTATGCGAGCACGAACAATTCGCAAGGTATCAATCTTGCGCTCCAGCGTCGTCGTGCCATGATCGACGAGTATCATTGTGATGGTACGTTGTGCAATGTCGCACGAAGCTGCAAACCGTGGGCGGGCATCATGTTCGAAACGTCGCGGCAGCTTGAAAAGGAGAAGGGGATTCCGTTCGCTACATTCGACGGCGATCAGGCAGATCCACGCGTTTTCTCGAAGGCTCAGTACGAGACTCGCGTTCAAGGTCTTACCGAAGTAATGGACGAACGAATGGCAGAACGTGCGTAGACGCTTGTTCTGCTCGATCATAGAGGAAAGAAGGATAGATCAATGGATCGCATTCAAGAAATACTCGCTCAGTTCGAAGAAGCATCAGAGCATCCGTATCGAACGATCGAGGCATGCAATACCGACAACAAGAAAGTGATCGGACTCGTACCATATTTTGGGCCATACGAATTGGTGCATGCGGCAGGTATGTATCCAGTCGAGCTTTGGGGTGGCAACATAGATCCCAGTGAGGCGCATCGCTATTACCCGGTGTTCTACTGTTCGATATTGCTCTCGCTGCTCGAATTCGGCTTGAAAGGGGACTACGACTTTCTCTCAGGCATCATCATTCCGACCACTTGTGATGGTTTGCGCAATCTCGAAGAGAATTGGAAATACGCTAAGCCCGATATGCCAGTGATCGCGCTTACTCAGCCAGTCAATCGCAAGACTCAGGCTGCTGAAGACTACTACGTGAACGAATTGCATCGCATTCAACACGAGCTAGAAGAGATCGTGGGCCATCCTATTACTGATACGCAGCTATTTCACAGTATTCAGCTCTACAATGAGCAAAAAGCGCTCATGCGCCGCTTCTCAGAGGTTGCGTGTGATCATCTCGATATCTTTACGCCCAAGATGCGCCATTATGTCTACAAGGCTGCGCGTGTGATGCCAGTCGAGAAGCATATTGATCTGGTCGAAGAGTTACTCAAGGAGCTCGAACAGCGCCCCGTCTACACGTTTGATGGGCCACGCCTTATCGCAACGAGCATCCTGATGGATTCGACAGAGTTGCTCGACACGCTCGAAGAAGAAGGCATTGCTATCGTTGGCGATGATATTGTGGGTGACTCGAAGCGTTTCGAGACCGATGCGCCCGATCACGTCGATCCGTTCGTGTCCCTTGCGCGCATCTGGCCTCATATTGAAGGGTGCTCGGTACTCTTCGATCCACAGAAGCTCCGCGGCCCGATGCTTATCGATCTGTACAATCAGCGCGATGCCGATGGTATTCTTATCAGCATCATTAAGTTCTGCGAGGAAGAAGAGTTCGACTATCCAGTCTTGAAGAAGGATTTTGAAGAGGCGGGCATCCCTGTACTCTATCTCGAGACTGAGAATCAGGGTCGTATCGACGAGCAGGCCGCAACGCGTATCCAAGCGTTCGTGGAGATGCTTGACTAAAGAAGATAAAGAGCAACATCAGATCTCAGAGAGTTGAAGCAATTCAAATATTTCAGGGGCTCTGGGATCTGAGTGCGACCGTTCCATTCGTTCTATATCGCCGAAAGAAAAGGTGCCGGCATTTCGCCAGCACCTTTTTAGTTCGAATAACCTAAGTTGTTTTGGAAGACTTCGATTAGAAATCGTATTCAACGAACTTGCTTGCAGGAGTGAAGCAGATCGGGCATTTCTCGAAGTCGGAACCCTTGTGGATATAACCGCAGACAGGGCAAAGATAGTAGTGCTCATTATCAGGGGTGTCGATGTTGTTGTATGCATCGAGGTAGTTTGCTGCATGATAGCCCTCAGCAAGCTTTGCGCGCGTGAAGACGAGAACAGCAGCGTTCTTGCCTTCTTCCTGTGCCTTCTTGATGAAGGAAGGATACATATCAGAAGTCTCATAGATCTCGCCATTAGCGGAATCGATGAGGTTCAGATCGAGTGGAGTGTCCTTTGTCTCGGTAATCTCTGGGCGAGGCCAATCCGCATCTTCAGCCGTGACCAGATTGTATTCCATAGCGATGTGGATCTGCTCTGCAGCAGAGGTTACGCGCCACAGAGAAGCGAGCTGCTTATGACCTTGCTTTTCAGCTTCGGCAGCGTATGCTTCGTACTTTGCTGAAGCGCCAGTCTCGCCGTTGACTGCAGCTTTGAGGTTGTCGAGCGTGGAGCCGACAGAAGTCTTGCTGTCTGCAACGATATTGAAGTTGCTGGAATTGTCGGGGGTTGGCATTACGTCACGTACTTGCTGAGCCATCTTCATCACTCCTATTCGGTCGCGAAAGCGACATCGGTCGGTACACAAGTAAAAGAAACTGTGCCCCCTTTTTACCCTCTTCTCATTGGCAAAAAGGACCCACAGTCCTTGATATAAAATTCTACAAGGTGCATTCTGTTGATGCAAGAAAACGCGCGTTTGGCATCAAACGGTTAACTGAGCCATACGCGACTTAAAATGAAAGAGATGAACATGGAACGCAAGAACGCATGGAAGACCTATGACGATAATGACCGCAAGCAGCTAAGTGCGCTTGCAGATCGATATAAGAGCTTCTTGTCGGAATGCAAGACAGAGCGCGCGTGCGCTGCTCGTGCGATCGAGATGGCGGGTAAGGCTGGTTACGTCTCTCTTGATGAAGCAATAGAGAAGGGCACGTTACTCAAGCCAGGCGATAAGCTTATGGCGAGCAATTATGGCAAAGCGGTTATGTTCGTTCAGATCGGTACACAAGATATTGAGCAGGGCGTGAACATTCTCGGTGCGCATATCGACTCGCCACGTCTCGATCTCAAGCAGAATCCGCTCTATGAAACATCCGATTTCGTACTGCTTGATACGCACTATTACGGTGGCATCAAGAATTATCAGTGGGTCGCGCTTCCGCTCGCGCTCAAGGGCGTTGTCGTGAAGAAGGATGGTAGCGTGGTTGACATCTCGATTGGCGATGCTGCTGATGATCCCGTATTCTGCGTTACCGATCTTCTACCGCATCTCGGCGCAGAGCAGATGAAGAAGGACGGTCGAACCGTGGTCGAGGGCGAGAACCTCGACGTGCTCATCGGAAGCGAGCCGCTCATTGTTGAAGCGAAGAAAGACGAGCGCAAAGAAGATGAGCTCTCATATGCAGAACGCATTGAGCGTACCGCTGAGAGCGAAGCAGTGCGCGCGAATGTTCTCTCGCTACTTCTCGATCGCTATGGTATCGAAGAGGAAGATTTTCTCTCAGCTGAGATCGAGGTTGTTCCAGCAGGCCCTGCACGCGATTGCGGCCTGGATCGCTCGATGGTGATCGGCTATGGCCAAGACGACCGCGTGTGCGCCTATACGAGCCTCGAAGCGCAGTTGGCAGTCGATGGGCCGGTGCGCACCTCGGTGTGCATCTTGGTTGATAAAGAAGAGATCGGCAGCGTTGGCGCTACAGGTATGACCTCGGCATTTTTCGAGAATACCATGGCAGAGATCTTGGCGCTTGCGGGTGCGACGGGCGATCTTGCACTGCGTCGTTGCCTCGCACGTTCTTCTATGCTCTCTTCTGATGTGAGCGCTGCATTCGACCCCGCGTATGCGTCGGTCTTCGAAACGAAGAATTCGGCATATTGTGGTCGCGGTCTTGTATTCAATAAATACACGGGCTCGGGTGGTAAGTCGGGTTCTAACGACGCCAACGCAGAATATATGGCAGTGTTGCGTAAGGTCATGGACGAGGCGGGCGTGAATTACCAGACAGCAGAGCTCGGTCGCGTGAATGCGGGTGGCGGCGGGACTATCGCCTATATCCCTGCAAAGTATGGCATGAACGTCATCGATTCAGGCGTGCCAGTGCTTTCGATGCACTCTCCTTGGGAGGTCACTTCGAAAGCGGATATTTACGAGGCCTACAAAGGCTACGTTGCTTTTCTGCGCTCAGAGTAGTTAGCTTGATTGCCTGAAGTTCAAGTAACGCCTACGGCAGAAAAGTCCGCGCAGGGAGTGAATCTGCAAAAGAGAGACGTTTCAGCGAGCTGCTTATTTGAGCAGCTCGGTAACCTTGCCCAAAAGCGGTTCGAAGCTGATGCCACGGCTCATGAAGTTAGGCTGCTCGAGTGTGACGATCATTGCATCGTGCACGAACTTGCCAGCGAAGTCCACCGCAGTGACCAGGTCCTTGCCAGCCATGATGGCGGCTGTTACGCACGAGCAGAAGAGATCGCCTGTGCCATGCAGCATCACAGGTAGCTTCTCTGCGATCAACTCAGTAAGGGGCGTGTTGCGTCCCGCAACGTAATTGCGCAAAAAGCCATCTTCGCGGTCGATGCCCTTGATGATCACGTTCTTTGCGCCACGATTGCGCAGCATATTGATCATGTTCTCAACCTCTTCGGTCGAGATGTTCTGTCCGGTGTATTCCGTGCCAAGGATGATGGATACTTCGGTCAAATTCGGCGTGAGAATATCGGCCCCATCGGCGAGATTTGCCATTGTATCGCAAAGTTCCTTCGTATAGGTAGGGTAAACATTTCCATGATCGCCCATAACGGGATCGACGATGCGCAATGCTTCAGGGAAGGTGCGATAGAGACGCTGGATGCTCTCGACCTGCTCAGCAGCGCCGAGAAATCCCGAGTAGATGGCGTCAAGCTCAATATCTACCTTTTCCCACGCATCAAGATACGGCTTCATCATGTCAGTGGTATCGAGCATGTGCCAGACAGGAAACGCGGTGTGTGAAGAGAATAATCCAGTGGGCAAAGGGCATACATCGCATCCAGCCGCAGATATGACGGGGATTGCAACACCCAGCGAGCATTTGCCGTAGCCACAGAGATCGTGCACGGCTCCAACGCGCGGGATATAATCAGGACGATCGGAGTGGTCGTAGAGTGGCATGCTTTGCAAACCCATGAAGCTCATCTTCTTTCTTCATCACGCTCGGCGATCTGCCGAGTCCTTTTATCTTTTCGAACTATTCATCATCTTCATCGCGTGGTTTCTCACCGCGATCGCGGTAGACTTTGCGCGTCTTGCGCTCGCTGATGAATGCGGCGATGATGCTGATGACGATACCGGCACCGACCAGACATCCGATACCGGCGTAGGTTTCAAAGAGGAAGTGATAAAGCCCCGCGAGATCCATGATGTCCTTTCTTTGATCGCTCCATCGATGCTTCAAGATGCCTACCTCGAACTTGCCATTCGAAATGGCAACATTGAGGCAAGCAGAGCATCGCAGGTGGTATCCTGTTCGGTTGTAAAGTATACTCAATCTGTATCTCTATAGTTCGACAATATCACGAACAACAACGCCCGAATCCGCGCTCTTGTTCACGAAAGGGAAGCAATGCTCGACATCCGATTCGTCCGTGAAAATATTGAAACAGTGGATCGTGCGATGGAAAGTCGCAACTTCACCTGGGATTCGCAGCGCTTCTTGCAGCTCGATGAAGATCGTCGTAGTGCAATCGCACACGAAGAGACGCTTCTCTCCCAGCGCAATAGCATCTCTAAGAGCATCGGCAAGCTTATGGGCGAGGGCAAGAAGGAAGAAGCCGAAGAGGCGAAAGCTCAAGTCGCAAAGCTCAAAGAAGAGATCGCATATTATGCCGATCTGCATGATCAGGCAGAAACAGCCTTGAATGAGCTTATTCTTGCCGTTCCGAATATCCCCTCCGATTCCACACCTATCGGAAAGGACGAAAACGACAATCCCGAGGTTCGTCGTTGGGGCACGCCTCGTACGTTCGACTTCGAGTTCAAGCCTCATTGGGATCTTGGCATTGAGCTAGGAATTCTCGATTTTGAGCGTGCAGTGAAGCTTGCTGAATCACGATTCGTGCTCTTGGGCGGTCAAGGCGCTAAGCTTGAGCGCGCACTCATTAACTTCATGGCTGATACGCATACAGCACGTGGTTACAAGGAATGGTGGTGTCCAGTCATGGCGAACGCCAAGACGCTCACGGGCACAGGCCAGCTTCCTAAATTTGAGGAAGACCTGTTTAAGACCACTGAAGGACTCTACCTTATCCCTACTGCGGAAGTGCAGTTGACCAACATCCACTCTGACGAAGTCCTGGATGTCGATCAGCTTCCGCTGAAATATTGCGCCTTCACGCCGTGCTTTCGTGAAGAGGCAGGAAGCGCTGGTCGCGATACGCGTGGTCTTATCCGCTTGCACCAGTTCGATAAGGTTGAGATGGTCAAGTACGCTAAGCCTGAAGAATCCTATGACGATCTTGAAACGATGGTCGAAGATGCCGAGAACATCTTGCAGTTGCTGGGCTTACCCTATCGCGTGATTAGTCTGTGCACAGGAGATTTGGGCTTCTCGGCTGCTAAGACTTACGATCTTGAGGTCTGGCTGCCTTCCTACGATGCCTATAAAGAGATCTCGTCCTGCTCGAACTGCGAGGATTTCCAGGCACGCCGTGCGAACATCAAGTACAAGGATGCAAGTCAGTTCAAGGGCAATCGTCTTGTGCATACGCTGAATGGCTCAGGTCTTGCTGTCGGTCGTACCATGGCTGCTATTCTCGAGAACTATCAACAAGAAGACGGCTCGATCAAGGTTCCTGATGTGCTTATTTCTTACATGGGTGGCCTTGAATATATCAAGCCCGAATAGATCGTCTTCTCAATCATGTCCAAGGTGCGAACGCATACCGAGCCTGTAAAAGGAAAGCATGCCAAGCATGCAGCCCCTCCTGCGCCCGAAGCGCAGCCAAGGCGCGCAAGTGAAACGCCGAAGGTGTCGCGGGCGTCGAAACCCCGTAAGAAAAGTCGTATCCCGCGTCCCCTTAAGGTGGTCGTCGCTATCGTGCTGGTGCTCATCATCGGTGCAGGTGCATTTTTTACCTGGGATTATCTTTTCCGCTACGATGATGCGCAGGATATCCAGGGTCAGTGGAAGATAGAAGGTTCCAATAACTCCATTGTCATCACGGATTCGGAGATCCGTCTGACTGATAGTGTCAGTTTTGAATACGAGCTCAACACATTCGAAAAGACCATCACCTATAAATTTGCGAATTATACGGGGGTGGGTTCCTATGTCTTTTCGCCCGAACGCGATGTGCTCACGTTCACTGATGTGAACACGAATGAACCAGGTCAGTCTGAAGGCGGCGATGATGCTTCCTCTATGCGGCTGTTGAAGGTTTCGAACCAGGCGGTTGGTGAGCCTGAATCTGCGAACAACAACGATACGAGCGATGCGCAATCGGTCGGTGCCGATGTTGTCGATGGCTCGATGGGAGCGCAACAGGCAGAGCGCGACGAGCAGAACGGCGATTAGGCTCATCCATGCACGAGAAGGTCATTTTTGATCGATTGACTGTTTTGCCTGATCGTGTGGAGGCTTACGTGCGCATCATCGACCAAGAAGCTCGTGATACCTCAACATCGCTCATCGATCAGGTGCTGCAGCAGTACCCCACTGTGCCTTATCACGCATGTCGCAATAGTGAGGGACCAACATTTGGTGCTGTGATGGAGCGTACCTCTGTTCCACACCTGCTCGAGCATCTTGTCATCGATATCCAGGCACACGAACATGCACGCAGCGAGGCGTCCGATATCGCAACAACGTTTACGGGCACGACACAATGGAGTGCAGATGATCCTGATGTAGCCATTGTGAGGGTTTCGTTCCTGGATGATCTAATTGCGCTTGGTGCATTCAAAAAAGCGCTACACTTTATCAATCACGCGCTTGCATGACAGGGCGCGCGACAAAGACAATATTCCGCTCGCGAGACAAATAGCGTTTCGCGGCCCGAGCAAAAAGAAAGTGAGGAGTGTCTATGCCATCAGCCCATTTGAAGTTCGATTTTGCAGGTGACAAGGTCGCCTCACGCGTGACCAAGATGCGATCATCGGCGGTGCGCGATCTTTTTGCTGCCGCTTCGCGCTCAGACATCATCTCATTGTCGGGCGGTATGCCTGATGTATCTCTTTTGCCGACCGAGTCTTTGCAGACTGCCCTTCAGGCAGCGATCGGGCCGGAAAAGGCTGTTGCGTTGCAATATGGCTCGACCAACGGACGCGCTGAAACACGCGAGATGCTTGCCTCTCTCGTTCGTGATCTAGGGATTCGCTGTAAGGCAGACGATGTGCTCATCACTACAGGTGCTCAAGAGGCGCTCGATCTGCTCGCGAAGACCTTCATCGATCCCGGCGACATCATCATCACCGAAGGTCCGACCTATCTCGGTGCACTTCAGGCTTTTTCTGCATATGAGCCCAATATCATTTGCATTCCTTTCGATGAAGAGGGCATGCGTATGGATCTATTGGAAGCAAAGCTTAAAGAGCTGGGCAAGGGAGCGGTGAAGTTTCTCTATACCATCCCGAACTTCCAGAATCCAGGTGGCGTCACCATGAACATGGAACGTCGGCATCGTTTGCTCGAACTTGCAGAAGAGTACGACTTCTTGGTGATCGAGGACGATCCGTACGGACGTTTGCGCTATGACGGAGGGCACATGATTCCTCTGCGCGCGCTTTCTGACGAGGTTATCTATCTGGGCACGGTCTCAAAGACATTCGCGCCAGGTCTTCGTACGGGCTGGATCATCGCACCTCGCGACATCCTTGCAAAGGTCAACTTGGTCAAGCAGGGAACCGATCTGTGTGGTAGTGCGATGGACCAGGTTATCGTCGAGCACTATTTCCTCGATACGCCTTGGCAGACGGTACTGCAATCTTTTATTCAGACCTATAAAGAGCGCCGCGATGCAATGCTTGAGGCGCTTGAGGAATATTTTCCCGAAGAAGCGAGCTGGACTCACCCTGCGGGCGGGTTTTTCGTATGGGTGACGTTGCCCGATTACGTCGATACCGACTCGATGCTTGCAGTAGCGCTCGAGCGCGGTGTTACGTATACGCCAGGCAGCGGTTTTTATCCTAATGGAACAGATGGCAAGAATTCTATGCGCATCGCATTTTGCTATGAATCGCCCGAGAACATCCGCGAAGCGATTCGCCGCCTCGCAGAGGTCATTGAAGACCGCCTAGAGCTCTACCGTGCATTTTTGGATGCAGGCGCACTCTAGCCTTTGGGCGCTACGTGAATTGAACGGAATGAATCGATCCTAGAAATAAGAAGCAAGGAGAAAGCATGAAAGTTGCAGTGTTGATGGGAGGCGCATCCTTCGAGCGCGAGACCTCTCTAGCAAGTGGGAAGGTCGTTTGCGAAGCACTGGAAGAGGCGGGCCATAAGGTCGTACCGCTTGATACCACCAAAGAGCTGGTTCCTACGCTTCGTGGGGAACGTCCTGATATCTGCTATATCGCGCTTCATGGCAAACATGGTGAAGATGGCACGATCCAAAGCCTTCTTGATTTTCTTGATATTCCTTATGTAGGGTCACCTGCTGAGGTTTGTCGCAATACGTTCAACAAGGCGCTGTTGCCAGCATCGGTGCAGAAGTTTCGTCGATACGCAGGAGAGTCTGGTCCAGGGTGGTGGCCACAGGGCTTCTGCTTAGCAGGCGACGTATTCAAGGATATGGGCGCGGCGACCGCGTTTGATCTGGTTGCCGAGCGGATTCCTGGTGGTTATCCGGTATGCGTGAAGCCTGCACGTGGCGGTTCGGCACATGGTGTTCATAAGGTCGAGAATCAAGAGGCACTTGGTGCCGCGATCCTCGATGCGCTCACCTTCGACGATGAGGTCATCATTGAGCAGTGGATCGAAGGCATCGAGCTTTCGGTCGCTATTTTGGGAAATGGCTGGGATGCAACCGCATTGCCGCCAGTCGAGATCGTTTCACGAAGCGGCCTGTTTCTCACAGAAGAGCGCCTGAGCGAAGACGCGGTCGACTACTACACGCCTGTTCGTCTTGATTCACTCCATACCGATCAAGCGCTTGCCCAGTCTATTCGCAGCGAGATCGAGCGTGCGGCGATCGAGGTCTATCAAGCATTCAATGTGCAGGATCTTGGTCGTGTCGACTTGATCTGGGATGGCGCCCAAGCGCGTATTCTCGAAGTCGATGTCTCTCCTGGCATGACCACTCATTCACTCTTCCCGATGGCATGTAAAGCAGCAGGGCTCAGCTTGCCAGCGGTACTGGATCGTTTGGTCACGCGAGCTCGCTAGTTTGCACGAGCATATATCAAGCGGAGCAACGTGCCCGCGGAATACAAACTTTGAAACAGCCGCCTTGTGCGGCTGTTTTTATCTGGGCGATCACAGTGGATCTCGAAGATTTAGTGAAGGATATAACGTGATGTAAACAAGTCATGCGACCTTGGCTATTTTCGACGTTGCGGGTGAGGGAAGTGGCTATAATAGAGCCTGAACTCATTTCGGATGATACGTTTTCGTTATCTGAATGGGGTCTGCATCACTATAAGCATCACTTCTTAAGGGGGACACGATGGGAAGATTTGCTACGTTTCTTCTCGGTGGCGCGATCGGCGCAGGTATCGCCTTGTTGGCAACTCCGCGCACTGGAGCACAAAATCGTGCTTTGATCACCGATTCGCTCAACGAGAACTATCCAGAGGCGATGAAGGCTGTTACTTCAACTGCCAATCAGGTTGTTGACGCTGCTGCTGCGACTTCAACCAAGGTCATCAATACGGTTTGGGACAAGGGCTCTGAAGTAAAGAAGGATCTGACCAATCGTGCACAGCAGACTGCTCCTATGGTGGTCGAGAAGAATGACGAACTGCGCGACAAAATCGATGCTGCTCGTGAACGCATCGCTGCTCAAGTAGCAAAGAATGCCGAAAGTGTTCATGACACTGCAGCCGATAAGGTTCCTGCTGCGGTCGATGCTGCTAAGAATGCCGGGGCTGCGGTCAAGGAAGCAGCACAGAGTGCTTCTGATGCGGCTAAAGATGTTGCTCAGAGTGCCGCCGATGCAGCGAAAGGCGCAGTAAAAACAGCAGCAGATGCTGCTAAGGGCGTTGCAGAGACTGCCAAGAAAACAGCGAAGAGCGCAGCAAGCGCCGCTAAGGATGCAACCTCCAAGAAGTAATCCGCACGAGACCATCAGGTCATCGTCGTCTATTTTGATAAGGCACTCTTCGGAGTGCCTTATTGCACGTTCGAGGGATTATGAAAGACGTATATACAACGCGCGAATTGATGGGTGTTCGAGTCGAGCATGCGAAGAAGCCAGGCAAACGGCTTGGGCGCGTGCGTCATTTCATCTTTCACCCGCGTGACCTGCGTGTCATAGGTTTTTCAGTGAAGCGGCCTGATGCAGCGCTCATGTTCCATCGTTCGGATATCTTCGTCGCGCTCGATGGCTATCAGGTAATCGATGGGGTCATCGTCATCAACGACGACGGATCATCAACGGGTCGCGCGGCCTGCAAGCGTCTTGGTGTTTCTTGGGACGAATGCGTCATCTGGCAAGGTCTTCCGCTCATGACCGAAGACGAGCAGCGGCTCGGTTATGTCGGCGATGTTTGTTTTGATACGACAACAGGCGAGGTGCTTTCGCTTAAAGTTGACAAGGGTGCCTCAGCTGATTTTCTGCTTGGAGCACAAGAATTGCCGGTAAGTCTCATCGAAGGATTCAAGATCGGCATTGGCGATAATCTCTCAAAGGTCTCAGAAGACGATCAGTTCTGCGGAGCGATTGTCGTACGCGATGAAGCGTTCGCGCTCGAACGAGAAGGTGGTATAGCCGAAAAGGCGGGTGCGGGTGCAGCGGTTGCAGCTCATAAGGCTGGTCAGGTCAAGGACAAAGCTACTGAAAGATTGAACGAAACTATTAGACCGAAGGTTAAGGACACTGCGCAGAGAGCGGGCGAAGCGGTGAATAAGGGCGCTTACGATCTGGGTGTACAACTTTCCAAAACGCGCGGCATGTTCTCGAGTTTCAAAGAGGAATACAAAAAAGCGCTTGAAGGCGATAAGAGCGATGAGTGACATCGAGATTACCCCAGAGGTGCCAGAACCAGGCTTCGAAGAAACAGAAGCTGCCTTCGAAGAATCGCTCGGCTCGAACTTTGGTAGAGCGTCGATCATTGAAGAGGAACAGCAAAACTTCGATGAGCAAACAGAACAAGAGCAGCGCACGCGTTCAGTGTTCACTTCGATGCGCCAGATCTCGATTCGCGATCACCGCGTGGCAGGAGTGCTCGCTATGGCGCTCGGGGCCTTTGGTATGCATAAGTTTTATATGGGCTATCACGATCAGGGCTTTATCCTTCTGATCGCTTCGATCTTGCTCGGACTTGTTTCATTTGGATTAGGCATCTTGGCTATCTGGATGGTAGCCTTTTCTGAAGGTATGACCTATTTCACGCTTTCCCAACAAGAGTTCGAAAGAACCTATGTGGAGGGAACGCATAACTGGTTTTAAGAGAGTTCTGTCCCAGAGTCTTTTACGTTATAATATGCTGCGATCTTACACGCCGCTCGAAGCTGATCGATGCGTCGTGTGTTGAACGAGAATGATGCGCATATGCGTGCATCAATAAGGAGGGAACTATGCCTACCATTACTCGCGACCAGGTTCGCGTCCCTGCAGACGTCATGCCTGAGGCACGTGAAAATTACATCGAGAACTACATGAAGGCGACTCGCGGTACCGGCCGTTTGATGTTGTTTGCTTGCGATCAGAAGATCGAGCATCTGAATAAAGACTTCTATGGTGAAGGCATCGATCCATCCGACCTTGAACCCGAGCATCTTTTTGAAATCGGCAGCCAGGGTACCATTGGTGTGCTTGCTGGCCAGCGAGGTCTTATCGCTCAATACGCCAACGATTATCCCGAGATCAACTATCTGGTCAAGATGAACTCTAAGACCAACCTCGTGAAGGGTTCGCAAGACGATCCTTATTCACCTCAGCTCTACGATCTGGAAGCAGTGCTCGCGATGCGCGAAGCAGGTGTGAACATCGTTGGTCTGGGCTACACCATCTACTTGGGCTCTGAATACGAATCAACCATGATGGCTGAAGCTGGCGAACTCATCGCTGAAGCTCATGCTCAAGGTCTGCTTGTTGTTTTGTGGATCTATCCGCGTGGTAAGGCTGTTCCAGACGAAAAGGATCCCGACCTCATCGCAGGCGCAGCAGGCGTCGCACTCTGCTTGGGTGCTGATTTCGTGAAGGTCAATCCTCCGAAAGCTACCGATGATCACACGTCTGCTCAGAACCTTAAGATCGCTTCGACCGCTGCTGGTCGCACGGGTCTTGTTTGTGCTGGTGGCTCTAAGGAAGACGCCTCGGTATTCCTTTCCGATCTTTACGACCAGATCCATGTTGGTGGTGCATGCGGCAATGCGACAGGCCGCAATATCCATATGCGCTCAACTGAAGAAGCGGTGCGTCTCACCAAGGCTATCTCTGCGATCACCCTTGCAGATTACAGTGTTGAAGATGCGCTTGCGGTCTTTAATGGAGATAAGGATTTCAGTCTGTAGTCACGTTTACGAGGCCTTATCGGGGCTTCACGCATAACGCAATAGAAAACGGGAGGTGCTTGTTTTGCGCCTCCCGTTTTGTCTTTAAGAGGTGCAGAAAGGAGCCGTACTGGTCATGGCAATATTTGATGCATCTCTTCTTCGGATTGCAGGCGCTTTGAGCGCTCTTGCCATCGTGTTTGCAGTGTTGTTTGCTATATCGGTGATCGACGTGCGTACTCGCAGGATCCCGAACGCGCTCGTTGGAGCGCTTATCATTGTACGTTTGGCAATCCTTGTGATCGAGGGAATCTTAGGGCAAGCCGACAGAGCGCTCGAAACATTTCTAGGATCGCTTGCTACGGCACTGTTCTTTGCGAGCTTGCTGCTTGTACTGAAAGCTGTGATGGAGCGAGTGCTTCAGAGGGATTGTGTTGGTTTGGGAGACGTGAAGCTCGTAGGAGCTGGGTGCTTGTACTTGAGTTTCGATCAGGCGATCAGCGCCATCGGCATCGCTTCGATGATCGGTATTCTGATCGCGATATATTATCGCTTCGTGCATAAGGATCGAACTTTTCCGTTCGGCCCTGCGCTGTGTTGTGGCTTATTCATTGCGCTTGTGCTCTACTGAAAAGAAAAAGCTCTCGATCGGAGAGCTTTTCATGATGCAACTGGTGCCCGAGGCGAGATTTGAACTCGCACGTCTTTCGACAACGGTTTTTGAGACCGCCGCGTCTGCCATTCCGCCACTCGGGCGCGGAAAATTCATTATAACTCATTGCCCGTCTTGCGCAAGCAGCCACGCGTGCATCGTCTACGGACGATTCGGCAAGGAGGCGCTGTGCGCGTGTATTTTCTGCCATAATAGCCACTAGACGATCTTACACGGATGAGGGTGGACAACATGTACAACGACACGATGTATCAGCTTGGTAGCGCTCCTTCGGCTATTCGCGAATTGTTTGCATATGGCATGCAGCGCAAGGCCGAGATCGGCGAGGAGAATGTCTTCGATTTCAGCATAGGTAACCCCTCGGTTCCCGCACCTGCATCGGTTGCAGAGGCTATTCGTGAACTTGCAGATATGCCGCCTGCTGAGTTACATGCATATTCAGCAGCTCAGGGTCTTGAATCTACGCGACAAGCGATCGCAGATAATCTTAATGAGCGTTTCGCAACATCGTATTCTGCCGACAATTTATATCTCACGATGGGCGCAGCAGCCTGTCTCTCTGCTTGCTTCACTGCGCTTACTGAGCCCGGTGATGAGATTATCGTCATCGCACCATACTTTCCTGAGTATCGTATATGGATTCAGTTCGCTGGAGGGGTGTGTGTCGAGGTTCCTGCGCGTGAACAGGATTTTCAGATCGACCTCGATGCGCTTGAGGCAGCTCTTACGGAAAAGACCAAAGCAGTGGTCATCAACTCACCCAACAATCCAGTTGGCACGGTGTATACCCGCGAGACGCTCGAGGGATTGGCACGCACGCTCGAAGCGGCCGAGAAGACCTATGGACACGAGATCTATCTGATATCAGATGAGCCATATCGTGAACTCACGTATGGCATTGAGGTTCCTTGGGTTCCTGCGATCTATCACAATACGCTCGTGTGCTATTCCTGGTCGAAGTCGCTCTCCTTGCCGGGGGACAGAATCGGTTATGTGCTCGTCCCAGATGAGGTCGATCATGCGCGCGAGGTATATCTGGCAGTCTGTGGCGCTGGTCGCTCACTCGGTTACATCTGTGCTCCTGTTTTCTTCCAGCGCATTATTGAGCGCTGTGTCGGAGAACCGACAAATGTGGAAGCGTATGCGCTCAATCGCAAGATTCTTACCGATGCACTCGATCGTCTGGGGTATGAATATATTGCGCCTGATGGTGCGTTCTACCTTTGGATCAGAGCACTCGAGCCCGATGCGCAAGCATTTTCTGATAAGGCAAAGGAGCACGAGCTTCTGCTCGTTCCTTCCGACAGTTTTGGCGTGAGCGGTTGGGTGCGTGCTGGCTATTGCATCGACAAAGACACGATCAAGCGTTCCATTCCGGCATTTGAGGCGTTGAAAGCGGATTACGCATAATGGCGATAACAGGTGCGATCCTCGACCTTGATGGTACGCTTGTCGACTCGCTCGATGCATGGCGCGATCTCGAGAGCGTTCTTCTTGAGCAATCGAACGTTGCGGTAACGCGTGAAGATCGTGCCCTGTTCACGACCTTTACACTCGACGAGACCGCGCAATGGTTTCACGATAAGGCTGGTCTTGGCGTGGATGCCGCCGAAGTGAGAAAGATCATGGACGATCATATGGTCGAGTATCTTTCGCATCATGTGCGCGTTTTGCCTGGTGTGCGAGCATTTCTTGAGTCATGCAAACAAAGCGGCATCAAGATGAGCGTCGCGTCTTCGAGTCCTAAGCTCTATATCCGTACTGCACTTAAATCAACAGGTCTTGAACCGTATTTCTCATGCGTGCTCTCTGTGGAAGACCTAGGGGCTTCTAAGCGCGAGCCTCGTATTTTCGATCACGCGCGCGAACTGATGGGCACCGAAACACAATCGACCTGGGGCTTTGATGATTCGCTCTATGCCTTGTGCGTTTTGAGAGAAGCGGGCTATCCAACCGTTGGCATTTACGATCCGCACGAAGATCTTCCTTTCGATGCGTGGCAGGATCGAGCAACTATTGTCGTAAAGAGCTTCGAGGAGCTTTCGCTCGATTGCTTTCGATGATCAGATATCCAGATCATTGAGTGCTTTGAGTGCCTTATCGCGGATATCGTCGATGCTTTGAGGTTTACTGAGCATTCCTGGGATGATCGTGCGGGCAGCCATGTGGCCGATCGCGTCGGGCGAATGGTCCTTTACGGTGTAATCGCAGGTAGTCAGGATAAGACGGTTACGCTGTTTTCCATGATAGTGGTGCTGAAGTCCTTCGTTGATCGAGAGGATCGTGACTACTTGTTCGTCGACGAGGCATTCATTGAATACGCCTTCTTTGATGCCCAGCGTAATGATCTTCTCGAAGGCTTGATAATACTCGCGATAGCTCTTCAAGAACCCTTGGTACTTTTTGGGGTTTTCCTGGACGAGATTCTCAAGTTCGATGAAGTCGAAGGGCAGTTCGCATTTGCGCACCACATCGTAGACGATGAGCATATAGAGCTGCACGATGTGATCGCTGACCTCGTTTTGAATACGCTCAACGACAGAAAGAGCGCGATTGGCATCATAGATGCTCTCCAAAATCGCTTCTTTCGAAGGGAACCAGTAATAGATCGAGGACTGATTGAGCCCGATCTGACGAGCGATCTCTGAGATGGAAGTCTTGTTGTAACCGTTTTCCTGGAAGAGCTTACTTGCGGTGAAGACAATCTGTTGTCGCTGGTTTGATTTTGCGTTCGAACTGCGCGAAGCTGCTCTCTTCTTCGAAGGAGCGTTCGTGTCTTCGGTGCTCTGTGAAATATCCTTCATGAAGCTCCTTCCCAAAGCCACACGTCAGAACATTACAACATGATGATTATAACTATTTATGCAAATGTAGCGCGAAAATCAGATGTATCATGGATGAAACATCGATCGACTTGCTCGGGATAATAGGTTCTGTGCAGGTAAAACACGAGGAGAAAGGATCATCATGGATAAGAAGGTCTACGAGTTGCTCAATGATCAGATCAATAAAGAGCTCTACTCGGCGTATTTGTATATGGACTTCGCGAACTATTACGAAGAAGAGGGTTTGAGCGGATTTGCGAACTGGTACATGATCCAGGCGCAAGAAGAGCGCGATCATGCACTCAAGTTCCGCGACTATCTGCACGAGAATGGTCAGAAGGTCGTTCTTGAGGCTATTGCTCAGCCTGACAAGACCTTCACTTCTCACATCCAGCCACTCGAAGCAGGCCTCGAGCACGAGAAGTATGTCACATCTCTTATCAATGATATTTATGCTGCGGCCGCTAACGTGAATGATTATCGCACGATGAAGTTCCTCGATTGGTTTATCGAAGAGCAGGGTGAAGAGGAAGATACTGCTGAGACCATGCTCACGCGTATGAAGCTTTTCGGTGGTGATGCGAAAGCACTCTATGATCTTGACCAAGAATGTGCTTCCCGTTCCTATAGTGCACCTGCTGAATAATCATCGACCTACACAACCACTGAAAAAGGCTCCGTTAAAGGAGCCTTTTTCATGTTTGTATACAGCGCGGATCGAGCGCGTTTGATCGGGCACGCTCCAGAACTAAACACTTTTCGTTCCGAGCACGCCATTTAAAATGCTCGATACGATCGAGATGACGATGCTTGCTACGAATCCCGATCCGAAGCTTGCGATGATGAAGTCGATGCCGAATAGACTGCCCGCAAGCCAAGACGCCAAGTAGAGCAATGCAGTGTTGATGACCAGGTAGAAGATACCCAGCGTGATGAAGGTGATGGGCAATCCGATCACCTGCAGAATAGGTTTGATGGTCATATTGAGCAACGCGATGATGAGTGCGATGATCAGAACGCTTGCCCATGTAGACACGGTTCCTCCGACTTCGATGCCAGGAACGAGCCACACAGCTACCGCTACTGCTACGAAGATGCCGATTACACGAAGAATGAAATTCATGGCCACCACCTGCTTTCTTCTGTCATTCTTATGAGATCGCTTCCCTAGGATACGCGAGCGTTACAAAATAGAGAAGCGCACTGATCGAATGAAAACAATTCGTAAAAGGAATGTCCCGTGCTCGAAACTATAGAAACGACCATCCAAGAGCGCAAGCTCTTCAATGCCGCATCGCCATGCCTGCTTATGGTGTCCGGGGGTTCTGATTCGGCTGCGCTCACCTATATCATGCATGATCTTCGTATGCGTGGTCTTGTAGGACCGCTGGCGTGCTTGCATGTGAATCACAAGCTTCGCGGTCAAGATGCCGAAGACGATCAGCGCTTCGTTGCCGCGCTCGCTGAAGCACTCGATATTCCCTTCTTTTGCTGTGAAGTCGATATTGCACTCTTGGCGCGTGAGAGCGGTGCAAATATCGAAGCCCTTGGTCGTCAGGAGCGCTATATTGCGGCGCATGAAGCGCTCGAGAGTCTTTGTCGGCATGAGATGCTTCCGCTTGCTGAAGGGCGCATTGTTACTGCGCACACGCAAGACGACCGCGTCGAGAACTTCTATATGCGTTCGATAAAAGGCACAGGACCTGGAGGATTTCGTTCGATGCTCTATCAGAACGGTCCGGTGGTTCGCCCTTTGCTGAATGTTTCGCGCACGCAATTGCGTGAGTACCTTCTACATCGTGCCCAGAGCGGAGATGCGATCGTGCGCGATGATGAAGGAGAGCTTTGGCGCGAGGATGCGACCAATGCTCATACCGATCGCTTTCGTTCCTACGTCCGTCATACCATCGTTCCTGCAGCAAAGCAGCACAATGCCCGCTTACTCGATACGCTTTGTCGAACGATGGATCTCATCGCAGACGAGGACGATTTCATGGAAGACCTTGCACAGCGCGAGATTGCTCTCCATGTCGAGAAGGGTGATGGTCAAGCGCTGCTGTTGCCAGGTTTTGGAGAGCTTGTTGTACCAATCGAGCGGAGGGCGATCAAGTCGATCCTCGAAGAGCTTATTGGCTCAGAAGGTCGTATCGAGAGCGCCTCGATCGAAGCGGTATTGCAGGCATTCGATGAGCAGGGTGCCCCAAAGGGAGGCTATGTTGCAAATATCCAAGGCGATCTTGCAGTGAGCGCTAACAAACGCGGTGTCCTGATCGAGCCTATGGCACGCTTTCGCGCACGCCGGAAACGAGCATAAAAACGAGCTTGTCTCGGGCATAATAAGAAAATATCTATTTACGATCCCGCAGAATTAGGAGTGCACATGGCAGAGCAGCCATCGATCCCCATCAATATCATCCTCGCTTCCAAGTCTCCTCGTCGTAAGCAATTGCTCGAAGAGGCCGGCGTGCATTTTACGGTCTTCACGGGATCGACCGAGGTCGATGAGTCGCTCGATCCCGACTTGTTAGCCGATCCACAAGAAGCGGTGAAGAAGCTCGCTGAGCGTAAGGCGGGTGCGGTCGTACAAGAGGTGCTTGCCTTAAATCCCGTAGGTCTGGGTATCGTGATCGGCGCAGACACGATGGTTGTGCTCGATGGAGAGATGCTCGGAAAGCCCTATTCAGCCGATCATGCGCGCGAGATGCTGCGCAAGCTTTCAGGCAGAACGCATGAGGTGATCACAGGCGTTTCGGTTTGGATGCTTCTTTTGAATGAAACTGAAGAAAAAGGCGGCGATGGCAACGTCTCCATCGGATTTCGTACTTTTACAGAGACGAGCCAGGTCACGTTCAAAGAATTGAGCGATGAGGATATCAATGCCTATGTTGCAACGGGCGAGACCATCGATAAAGCGGGTGCGTATGGCATTCAAGGTAAAGGTGCTGCGCTCGTCCAGCACTATGAGGGCGACTACAACAATATTGTCGGCCTTCCTGTCGATAAGCTTCTCGAGAACTTCCCTGACTTGCTCCGCCGCGAACTTGAGATTGAAGTCGTTGATAAAGAAGGGCAAGAGGATCGCGCCTAAACGACCACGCGGAGATGCTCGTTTAGGGGGCGCAAGATGTAGATTTATTGCAAATTTGTTGCAATTGTTCGTTGCGGACTCTCTTCGCAGAACTACCTGCGTGCCTTTTGTTAAACTAACCTATTAGGCCGTACAGCGGTCTGTATACGCTCGTCAAGAAAGAGGAACGGTGGAAGGACTACATCCCGATCTCGATCGCATTTTATTCTCTGAAGAACAGCTTCAGAACTGCGTGAGCGAAATGGGCGCTGCCATTACCCGCGATTACCAAGGCAAAGATCTTGTGGTCATCTCGGTCTTGCGAGGCGCAGCTCTTTTCATGGCAGATCTTGTGCGCAAGATCGAACTTCCGCTTGAGATGGATTTCATGGCTGTTTCCTCCTATGGCGCTGCAGCGAAAAGCTCAGGTGTCGTAAATATCCAAAAGGACCTTACGAGCGATATAACAGGTCGTCACGTACTCATCGCTGAAGATATCATCGATAGCGGGCTTACGCTTCAATATCTTTTTAACAACCTTGCATCGCGCAAACCTGCATCTATCGCGATCGCTTCGCTTCTGCGCAAGGATCTGCCTAGTCAGCCCGATCTTCCGTACAAATACGTGGGCTTTATCTGCCCAGATGAATTTGTGGTTGGCTATGGACTGGACTTTGCAGAGCATTACCGAAACCTTCCGTATATCGGCATCTTGAAGCCAGGCGTTATCGCATAGAGCACTGCTTTAAAGAACATCACTAGATAGGCAAGACTGAACAAGGAACATCGAATTTATGGCACAGGATCCAAATTCAAAGAACAATAAGCAACCGAATAAGTCGGGCAAACAACCGAATCGTCCAAAGCAGATCAATATCGTCACCATCGTAGTGCTTGCACTCGTGGCGATATTCTTCTTTTCGATGATCACGCGCATGCCTGCTGGTTCTTCGGATGGCATTACCCAGACCGATTCGCTGCTCACCTCGGAGTTCACCCAAGCGGTCGAGCAGGGAAGAGTCGAAACAGTTGTGTATGATGCTGGCGGAGAGACTATCTCGGGCACCTACTATCCTGCGCAGACTGCAGGAGTAAGTGCGGCAGATGCGTTCAATACCGGTATTGAGGCGATCAATTCGCAGCTGGGTACCATCATCAATGACGGTGCTCGTCTTGGCACCATTGAGCCGAGCATCCTTTCTGCTAAGACGCTGGGCAACATGCACAATTTCACTTGTACATGGGTTGGCCAAGATACACTGGGTGAGCTTATGGCTTCCCATCCCGAGATCGAATACAGCATCACGTTGCCATCGCCATGGGGTTCGATCTTCCTTTCGCTGTTACCCATTTTGCTGATCGCAGGTCTGCTGTTCTTCTTCTTCTCGCAGATGAACAAGGCGAACAACTCGCAGATGTCATTTGGCAAAGCCAAGGCGAAGAAGTCGGTCGAAGAGCATCCTGATGTTCATTTCTCAGATGTTGCTGGTGTCGATGAAGCGGTCGAAGAGATGCAAGAGATCAAAGACTTTCTCGATAATCCTGCGAAGTACCAGGCAATGGGTGCGAAGATCCCGCGCGGTTGTTTGCTTGTAGGCCCTCCGGGCACGGGCAAGACTTTGCTGGCACGAGCGGTAGCGGGCGAGGCAGGCGTGCCATTTTTCAGCATTTCTGGCTCTGATTTCGTTGAGATGTTCGTCGGCGTTGGCGCATCGCGCGTACGCGATCTGTTCAAGCAGGCAAAAGAAGCTGCTCCGGCTATTATCTTCATCGACGAGATCGATGCGGTCGGTCGTCAGCGTGGTGCTGGCCTTGGCGGCGGACACGATGAACGCGAGCAGACCCTCAATCAGCTTCTTGTCGAGATGGACGGTTTTGAGGCGAACGATTCGGTCGTGCTCATCGCGGCAACAAACCGCTCGGACGTTCTTGACCCTGCATTGCTTCGTCCAGGGCGCTTCGATCGTCAGATCGTCGTTGATGTGCCCGATGTGAAGGGCCGCGAGAAGATTTTGAAGGTCCACGCAGAAAACAAGCCGCTTGCAGCTGATGTCAATCTGCCGCGTCTTGCAAAGCTTACTCCAGGGTTTACGGGTGCAGATCTGGCGAACCTGCTCAATGAGGCTGCGATTCTTTCTGCACGACGCAATAAGCACATCATCTCCGAGCAAGAGGTCACTGAAAGCATGGAGCGTGTGATTGCCGGTCCTGAACGTAAGGGTCGTGTGCTTGATGAACAGACACGCCGTACGATCGCATTCCACGAATCGGGTCATGCGCTCGTGGGTCATTTGCTCCCGCATGCAGATCCTGTGCATAAGATATCGATCATTTCGCGTGGTCGTGCGCTTGGCTATACGCTCTCTATTCCGAACGAGGACAAGGTTTTGAATTCACGCAATGAGATGCGCGATGAATTGGCAGTGTTCTTGGGTGGCCGTGTTGCCGAAGAGATCTTCTGCGACGATATCACCACGGGCGCTTCGAACGACCTTGAACGTGCGACCAAGATGGCTCGCTCGATGGTCACGAACTATGGCATGAGTTCCGATCTGGGCGTTCAGGTCTTCGGTCAGCCTAACCATGAAGTGTTCTTGGGTCGAGATTACGGCAATACGCAGGACTATTCCGAAGAGACAGCGCGTCGCATCGACGAAGAGGTGGCACGAATCATGCGTGAAGCGCACGATCGTGCCTATGAGATCCTCTCGGCTCGTAAGGACCAGATGAACCTTATGGCTTCGGTCTTGCTTGAGCGCGAAACAGTCGATGGCGATGCTTGTACAGCGCTGCTTGACAACAAGTGGGCCGATTACTTGAAGCTTGAGCAAAGCGGAGTGCCTCAGCAAGCAGCTAATACGCTTGCGCCCAAAGAAGAGAAGCGCGCCGATGAATCTACAGATTCTCTATCGAGCGCTCAGTCAAACGTCCAGCCGAGCTCACCTGCGCAGCCAGCGGAAGCTTCTGAGCAGCCGAAGAGCGCAGACGATGCCCCTGCGAGCCCAGCGGATGAAGAGGACAAGGTGTTCTTGGATGGCTTGGAGCAGAAGATCAGGGATATGCAGAAGAGCCAGGATGGCGAAGGCGAAGACAAGACCAAGTCTGATCAATAACACGAATCGAAGGATGCTCGTCTATGATCTGGAAATGCGCTCAGTATAACTTTGATGCGAAGATGCCCATTATTATGGGCATCTTGAATCTTACGCCCGATTCATTTTCTGACGGTGGCTCATATGCATCAGAAGAGGACGCGATTGCACGTGCGCTTCAGATGGTTGAAGAGGGTGCGCTCATCATCGATGTCGGCGGTGAGTCAACCAGACCCGGAGCTTCACCCGTAACAGAAGAAGAGGAATGTGCTCGCGTTCTTAATGTTGTACGCGCGCTTGCAAAGAAGGGTATCTGCGTCAGCATCGATACACGCCATGCTTCAGTTGCCCGAGCTGCTCTCGAAGCGGGTGCTTCCATCATCAACGATGTTACTGGCTTTCGTGATCCGGCTATGGTCGATGTTGCGGTGGCGTGCGATGCTGGCCTGGTCGTCATGCATATGGGGGGAGAAAGCCCAAAGACTATGCAAGATGATCCACGCTACGATGATGTCGTGGCGGAGGTTTCGGCCTATTTGGTCAATCGCGCAGAACTTCTTATCGAAAAAGGAGTCGACCGCGCCCGAATCTGTCTTGATCCAGGTCCAGGTTTTGGCAAGACCGTCAAGCAGACCATCGAGCTCATGCGTAACTTCCATGAGCTAAACCGTCTTGGTTTTCCCACTATGGTCGCAGTGTCTCGAAAAAGCTATATTGGCGAGGTTTATCACATCGATGATCCGAAAGAGCGTGATGAAGCTTCTGCGGCTGAAGCGCTCATGGCTGTTGAATTGGGTGCATCGATTATTCGTACGCATAATGTTGCGCTCACAGCAGCTGCACTCGCAGAGAACCTTCGTCCGTATGCGCTCATTGGCATGGGTTGCAATGTTGCGCTCGTTGCAGACGAAGGGGAGGAGCGTGAGGGCAAGATCGCGCTTTTGAACAAAGCGATCGGTGATATGTGCATGTTGCCCGATACGCAGATCATCGATATTTCAAGCTACTACGAAAGCGAGCCGGCGTATTTCGAGGATCAAGACCTTTTTGTCAATGCAGTTGTGCTGCTTCGTACCGGTCTTCCGCCTCAAGAGCTTCTTACCTACTTGCAGGCGATCGAGAATAGCCTTGGCAGGGTGCGCACTCAGAAGAATGGACCACGTACCTGCGATCTCGATATTCTTGATTACCAAGGCTATGTGTCTGATCTTGAAGCGCTTACGTTGCCTCATCCGCTCTTGCTCGAGCGTGATTTTGTGGTCAAGCCGCTCCTAGAATTGCTTCCGCGTCATGAATTAGCCAACGGTAAAGCGGTCAGCGATGAAGGCGTGCGCTATGGAAAGGCATGGAAGTGCTAGCAGAATGCATGGTGCCGCTCGAAGCTGATCTGAGTGGATTTTGGCATCTCTATACGTTCGATACGGTTGATTCGACCAATACGCGCATCAAAGAGGCGATCAGGCAAGGCGCACAGGAAGGCACTTGCTTTGCGGCGCATGAGCAAACGAGTGCATACGGAAGACAGGGAAGATCGTGGTCAAGCCCGAAAGGGGGCCTATATTTCTCCTTTATCCTCGATCCGCTGAGCGCCCATCCTGAAGCGAAGAAGATGCTTTCTGATCTTCCTGCTCTTAGCTTGATCATGTCGCTTGGTATTCAAGCGGGACTTTCTTCGTTCGCAAATAGCGACAAGATCAAGATCAAGTGGCCAAACGATATCGTGGTCGTCCGGGAAACGGGTTATGCCAAGCTCTGCGGAATTTCGCTCGAGACCGTGTGCGGAAAGCTATGCTGTGGGGTCGGTATCAACGTTTGCCACCATTCTGTAGCTAGGGGCAACCAAGATTCGCTCAAGCCTTCTTCTGCATACGATATCGCGTATCTGGAGGATATGTGCACAGATCGGAATATCCAGGCAGATAGGGATGCGGTATTCGAGAGGCTCCTATCCGAGATGCTGCGCGCTATTATGCGCTCGTATGAGCAATGGCTTCAACAGGGTATCGAGCCTCTGATGGATCGTTATAACGAATTGCTTTTCAATATGGACAGCAAGGTCGTGCTCGAAACGATCGACGGCAAGGCGCTCTATGAAGGAACCGTGCTCGGCGTAGATCCAACAGGCGAGCTGCTCTTGAAAGATTCAAATGGCAAGGTGGTACATGCAGCCTCTGGCGAGGTCCATACGCGTACGATCAGCTGAACAAGGCTTTGATGCCGATAGCGATGAGAACAAGACCGCCAAGAATGCTCGCTTTGCTCCCGAGCTTCATTCCGAAGCGAGCCCCGATCAGAAGTGCGACGATACAGCAGATGAACGTGGTAAGACCGATGATGCTTGCCGCGATCGCGATGTTTAACGAAAGCGCAGCGAAGCTCACCCCAACGGCGAGCGCGTCGATGCTCGTAGCGAGCGCTTGAAAGAAGAGGATGGGCAGTGTGATCTGGGCTTTCTTCTCGTCGACGCTCCCGTCTGTTTCATGAAAAGCATCCCAGAGCATCTTGGCGCCGATGGCGCCAAGGATGATAAACGTGATGAGTCCTGCATAGTTGTCTATGAAAGAGCTGATAAGAGAGCCAGCAAAGTAGCCGATCAAGCTCATGGCAGCCTGAAAGATGCCAAAGAAGACTGGCATGAGGAAGCGATGAAGGCGATCGCTTTGATGATAGGCAAATGCGTTCGAGATGGTGACCGCGAAGGCGTCCATCGAAAGTGCTATGCCGATGAGTAATAGTTCAAGAATATTCATGAGTGCTTCCCATGATAAAGAAATTCATCCGCTCTTCTCAACCATTTATACGAACAAATGGAACATGTTCGCCCTCGAACGGCTATAAATCTACTATAGTTAATAGGCAATGATTTCATATGGAATCAATAGGCAGGGCAAATTAGAGAGGAAGCAGGTATGCCAGAGCAAGCCGTAGTACGTACAAGGTCAAAGAGTCGTTCGGTCGTTTATTGTGCAGCAGCCATCGCATGTATGGCAGTCACTGCATGGGTCACGGTGCCCATTGGCCCAGTTCCGCTCTCCCTTGCGCCTCTTGCGGTATTCTTCACGCTCTTTGCGCTCAAACCTCGCGAGGCATTCATCGCAATCTGCGGCTACATCATCCTCGGTGGTCTTGGCTTGCCCTTGTTTACGGGCTTTCGTGGCGGTCTTGGTGCGCTGCTTGGCCCAACGGGTGGCTTCCTTATCGGAGATATCGTCGGTGCATTCTGTGCGCTTTCAGTTGGTTTGCTTGTGACGAAGCGTTCGCTTTTTGAATCTGACAAGACACTCTCGCTGTTTGGCAGCAAAGTCTCCCGCGCCTTCTTCTACCGCAATCTTGTGGTTGGTCTTGTCTTTATGGTCGTGCTGTATCTGTTTGGATGGATGTGGCTCATGATCTCAGGGAACCTATCAGCATCTGCTGCCTTTGTCGCTGCAGTTGCACCGTTCATTGTTCCCGATTTTCTGAAGATGGTCTTAGCGATCTTTCTCGCCCAGGCAGTGGGGGCTGCTCGCCGCAAGCTCTAGTGCCATCGTTGGCGAAGATGGGCTTATTGCGCAGGGAGATGGGCGCATTCATGCTCATCGTGTGGTCTTCGTGATCAACACGAAGAGGGGTCGTATGAAAAAGGGTGTCGAACATGAATCTTTCTCAACTTTATTACTTTAGAAAGCTTGCCGAGCTCGAACATTATGGAAAGGCTTCTGAAGAGCTATTCATCACACAGCCTTCGCTTTCTAATTCGATCGGCAATCTTGAAAAGGAACTCGGCGTACCACTGTTCGAGCGTGTGGGGCGTAATGTGCGTCTGACCTCTTACGGTGCAGAGTTCAACGAGCATGTATGCGTCGCCTTGAGCGAGATCGACAAAGCGATCGATCTTATGAAGCTGTATTCGAGTGGTCTTTCGGGTCAGATTCGCATAGGGGCGGTCATCTCGGTTCAGCGAAACTACTTACCGCTCTTGCTTAGCTCTTTTCGAAATGAATTCGGCGACAACATCGACTTCGACATCCATCAAGAGACCACCTACGACTGCTTGAAAGGCCTTCTTGATGGCAAGCTTGATGTGGCTTTCTGCGGAATGATCATCGACGAGCGCGATATCGTCTACGAGCCGGTCATCACACAGGGGCTTGTCGCGGGCGTTTCTGAGCGCCACGAGCTTGCTGGTCGCTCGAGCATCACGCTTGAAGAGCTGAAGAATTACAATCTCATGTCCTATCGCAAGGAATCCTTCGCTTCAACGTTGCTCGATGGGCTTTTCCGACGAGTCGGAATCGCGCCAAAGCAATCGTTCAATGATGAGATCAGTGCGGCATCGCTGGTCGTTTCGGAAAGCGATATGGTCGCGATCATGCTCGAAACGCTCGATGATATAGAGACACGTGGGTTTGTGAGCATACCGATCGAAGATGCGCCTAAGCCGTTCCATACGATTTATATGGCATACAAGGAAAAGGCATTCCGAAGCTGCGTTACCGATCAGCTTGTCGAATTCACGCACAAGTTTGCGCTGTTCCCTTCAGGAAAGATCGGCTCGCTGGAGGATTATTATTCGCGTGAGAAGATTCACTGCGAAGGTTTTGATCACAAGCGATAGCGCGCTTGCACACCATAACAACATCAATAAAAACTATAGGTCTTTGATCGCCAATTCAGCCTTATAGATGGGCAAACAAGCATAAATGACCATCAAAACCGCTCTATCCATAGACTATATGATATGGATAATCCCTTAATACATTCAGCTATACCTATATCATTTCTGAATCCTATCAGTTTTCCTGATGCGCCTATTGGACGCGTTCATTAAGGGAGTTGATAATTGATTACAGACTCACTTAGGTAGTCGGAGGGATTGATTCAGGGGCTCTTTCACTAACGTTATCCGATCAAATCGTGGTCGATTTTCGACCAAAGCAACGAGCAAAAGAGATGCGTTAGGGAATGAAGACTGCCTGAAAAAAAGAAAAGGAAGGTAAACATGGCAAATTGGTTCGCTACAGCTCCAGAGGAGCAACTTGCAGGCAAGACCGCGATCATCATGGGCGGCGGTTCTGGTATCGGTAAAGCAACTGCTGAGCAGTTCGCAGCTGCTGGCGCAAACATCATGATTTGCGGCGTACCTGAGCAGATCTGCCTCGATGCTGCAGAAGAGATCCGCGCAGAAGGCGGTAAGGCCATCGGCATGGTATGCGATGGTACCAAGGCTGATCAAGTACAGGCTATGATCGATAAGACGCTCGAAGAGTTCGGCGATATCGACATGCTCATTTCCACCGCAGGCATCTCCTTGCCTCGTATGAACGCAATGGAAGCAACCGAAGCTGACTGGGACAAGATCTTCGCTGTTAATGCTAAGGCGAACTTCTTCCTTGCAACTGCTGTTGCTCGTGTCATGAAGGATAAGGGTCACGGCGGCAAGATGGTTCTCATCTCTTCGCAGCGTGGCATCTCTGCTATGGAGAACATTGCTCTCTACAGCATCACCAAGGCAGCTGTTATGGGCATGGTTCGCTCGCTTGCTGTCGACTTCGCTCCGTATGGCATCACCGTCAACGGCATCGCTCCGGGCTATGTTATGACCCCGATGGTCGAGAAGGTATTCGCTGACAATCCTGCTCAGCAAGAGTACGTATATAGCCGCACCCCGAACAAGATCAAGATGGGCTCTCTCGAGGAAATGGCAAATGCTATTTACTTCCTCTGCTCGCCAGTCACTGAGTACACCACTGGCCAGACGCTCATCCTTGATGGTGGTTGGTCCATCCAGTAAAGCGTTTTGCACGTGCAGCCATTCGAACATGGCTGCACGTTTTTTCTTCCACTATTCTCATACCTATTGAAAGGGGTTATACATGGAAGGCGTAATGAATGCAGTTCACTGCGTAGGTCGTGAAGAGCCATGGCAGTATGTAGAGGATGCTCCTATTCCTCAGATCGGTGACGACGAGGTACTTTTGGAGATCAAGGCTGCTGGTATCTGCGGCACCGACCATTCTCTCCATCGTGGTCAGGAAGCTCTGTTCAACTCTTATGACATCACGTTCCCTGCGATCTTTGGCCATGAGTTCTCTGGCGTCATCGCTGAAGTGGGCAAGAATGTTCCGAGCAACCTTCAGGTGGGCATGCGCGTAACGGCAAACCCGATTCTTTTTGATGACACCTGCCCCTATTGCGACAAAGGTCAGGTCAACATCTGCGACAATCGTCCGTTCTACGGCACCGACCTGCCAGGCGCATTCGCAAAATACATGCCTATGCGTGCAACCAATGTCATCCCAATGCCTGACGATGTTTCCTTCGTCCAGGGTGCTCTGCTCGAGCCATTGTGTGTAGCACTCAACGCTGTCGAGCGCGTACATCCTGAAGCTGGTGACACCGCACTTGTTATGGGCCCTGGCCCGATCGGCTTGCTCATGATCGCTGTTCTGAAGCAGGCTTATGGTATTCAGAAGGTTATCTGCTCTGGTCTTGCAATGGATACGAAGCGTCTTGCTGTTGCTGAACAGCTCGGTGCTATCACCATCAATGGTTCTGAAGAAGATGTTATCGCTCGTGTTGCTGAGCTCACCGACGGCCGTGGCCCAGAGCTCATCCTTGATGCAGCTGGTCACTACACGGTTGCTGAGCAGGCGGTCGAGATGATCGCTAAGAACGGTAAGATCGGCATCACCGGTCTGCCCGCTCAGGCTTCTTCTATCCACATGAACCCGATCGCTATGCGTCAGATCAGCATCATCGGTTCTCGTGCTTACGAGCGTAAGCATTGGCGCCAGGCACTGTCTCTGCTCGCTAATGGCCTCGACATCTCTCCTGTTGCTAGCCACGTTCTTCCTCTTAAGGACTTCGAGCATGGCATGGAGCTCATCGATGCTGGTGAAGGCCTCCGCGTTATCCTCGAGCCGTAATCTACTGGCTTGAAATAACGCTCTCTCCCGTATAAGGGGAATTGGAAAGCCCCGGTTTTCTACCGGGGCTTTTGTTAAACACGTTCATTATTTTAGATTGGAGAAAATCTATGGCAGGTTTGGAAGGCGTAATCGTCGTTGACCTCACTCAGTATGCGGCAGGTCCCGCAGCTGCTCGTCTGCTCGGCGAAATGGGCGCAACAGTCATCAAGGTCGAGCCATTTACAGGCGACGAACAGCGCACTCAGGGTATGGCCTGGGGCATGAACTACAAGAGTGAATTTGACGATGTCGCATACGACTGCGGTTCTTTCAACAAAGAGTGGACCGCTATCGACTGCAAGAGCCCAGAAGGCCATGAGGCTATGATGCGCCTCTTGGACAAGGCAGACATTTTTGTCACCTCTTTGCGCGACGGCGCACTTCAGCGTCTCGGTCTTGACTATGACACGCTTCATGCGAAGTTCCCGAAGCTCGTTTGGGCTCAGAACCGCGGCTATGGTCAGTATGGTCCTATGAAGGACGCAAAGGGCTTCGACGCTACTTCATTTGCGGCACGTTCTGGCTTCGTTGCTTCTATTCCTCAGAACAACGAGCACTATGAGCCAGGCAATTCGCCTATCGCATTTGGTGACTGGAATACGGGTTGTGCACTCACCGCTGGCATCCTCGGTGCATATGCTGGTGCACTTCGTACGGGTCAAGGCGATAAGGTCACCACGAGCCTCTACCATGTTGGTACCTGGGGAATGACCTGCTCGCTCATCACCGCGCAGCAGGGCGATCAGCACCCCAAGGATCGCATGAAGGCAAAGTGCCCGACCAATAATTCCTATCCTTCGAAGGATGGCATCTGGTTCCTCATGTGCTTTGGCAATTACAACAAGTATTGCCAGCTTGTGTTCGAAACGCTCGAAATGGATCCGAAGTACTTCACCGATCCAGAGCTCAACACGCTCGAAGCGCTCGCTAACAACGGCCGTTATGTCGAGGTTGTTGAAGCGATCCAAGAGGCTACCAAGAAATTCGACTTCGAAGAGCTCGAGCGTCGCTTCCGCGAGAATGATATTCCGTTCGAGAAGATCCAGACCGTCGCAGACGTTCTGAACGACGAAGAAGCATTTGCAAATGACCAGCTTCGTAAGATCAAGTACACCAAGCAGGGCCCGACCTCTCAGTTCACTGAGGACGACGAATACATCGTCACTACACCTCCGTTCCGTCTGGACTCCATTGGTGATCCGGTGCTCTATCGCAGCCGCCCTGTTGGCTACGACACCCGCAAGATCCTGAAAGACGTTGCGGGCTACACTGATGCAGAGATCGATAAGCTTGCTGCAGACGGTGCAGTCATGGAATATGACGGCGATCCACTGCCTCCTGAGGTTTTGGAGCCCAGCTTCGGTCCGAACTCTAAGAAGACGAAATAAAGGTGGTTAACTAATGGCAAAGAACACTCCATTTTCTGGTATTACCGTTCTCGACTTTTCTCGTTACCTTCCTGGTGGCTATGCAACTCAGGTCCTCGCAGACCTCGGTGCAACGGTCATCAAGGTTGAAGACACCGGTCTTGGCGACTTCATGCGCCACGACTATCCGACCAAGGGTGGCGGTATTTCTTACTACATCACCGCGCTCGGTCGCAACAAGAAGTCCGTTTCTTTGAACCTGAAGAACGAAGAAGTGGTCGATTGGTTCTTGAAGATGGCAAAAGAAGCCGACATCATTGTCGAGAGCTTCCGCCCAGGCGTTACCGCAAAGCTTGGTATCGACTATGAATCAGTCAAGAAGATCAACCCCGGTATCATCTACTGCTCCATTTCTGGTTACGGTGCAAACGATCCTCGCTCGAAGAAGGCGCAGCACGACCTGAACATGCAGGCAGATGCTGGCTATCTATCTGTGAACCACGGTTCTACCTCTCCGCTGCATCTGTGCGACCTGTCTTCAGGCATGGTTGCAGGTCAGGCATTGCTCGCTGCATTGTATGCACGTACGGTGACCGGCGAAGGTTCCTACATCGACATCTCTATGTTCGATTGCTTCGTATGGTGGAACTCCTTGCTCGACAGCCGTTGGTGCTTCAACGATGGCGAATGCAAGCGTGACGACCTTGAATATCCTTCTACGGCATACAACGTCTATGAAACTGCTGATGGCGGCAAGCTTGCACTTGGCATGGTCGAGGCGAAATTCTGGGAGCCCTTCTGCGATGCAATCGGTCATCCCGAGATCAAGCCAACGGGTCTCATGCGTCGTTGGGAAGCTCCTGAGGCTTTCGAGATCGTTGAAGAGACCATTAAGAGCAAGACTACCGATGAGTGGATGAAATGGCTCGAGGATAAGGACTTCTGTATCGCTAAGGTCAACTCCAAGACTGAAGCGGTCGAGCAGATCACGCGCGAGAATCCCGAAGCGCTCGCTTGGGTTGAATTCCCGCATGTTGGTCGCGTGCTGCAGACTGGTCTGCCGCACCACATCTCAACAATCCCAGTGGAAATCTCCGAGTTCGAGGCTCCTTCGATGCTCGGTGAGGACACTGAGATGTACCTTAAGCAGGTCGGCGCAGATGATGCGACGATCGCACGTCTTAAGGAAGAAGGCGGCATCCGTTTGGGTGACGATATTGAGCCTGAAGAGGATCGAGCTCCAGTTAAGCCTGCATAAGGCCACGATTCTTTGTCAGGAAATCTTTCCTTCCAACGCAAGATGCCGGCTCTGTGCCGGCATCTTGTGTATGGAGCATAGGTTACGAAAGGGAAACACGATGGATTTTTCACTCACTACCGATCAAGAGCTCTTCATCGAAAGCGCACGAGAATATGCCGATCGCTATTTTACTGAAGAAGCAGTGAAGCAGGCTTATGAGGTCGATCATCATATCAGCGTTGAAGCCGCAATGGCCTACCGCGAGGCTGGTTTCATGCATTTAGGCTTGCCTGAAGAAGTTGGAGGCATTCCGTGCGACAAGCTCACGCAGATCATCCTCACGGAAAAGCTGCATGAATTCACAGGCACAGCACTTCCGTTTACGACCGATACCAACTCGATTACTGACGTGATCGATTTCGGCACCGAGGCACAAGCACAGCTGATCATGGATGCGATCGAAAACGTTGAGAGCACCTGCATCGCTTGTACGGCTATCTCGGAGCCTGCAGCGGGTTCTGACAATAATGCGATGACCTGCATCACGACCAAGCAGCCAGACGGCACCTACTTGTTGAAGGGCCAGAAGACCTGGGTAACGCTTGGCGGGCTTTCTGTTTACACAATCGTTATCGCAAAAGACGAGGATCCTTCTTACGACAATGACAAGTATTCCCTTTGGCTTGTTCCCAATGATGCAGAAGGATTTACTATCGGTCATCTCGACAAGGTTGGTCAGCAGACTATCCCCTTTGTCGATTGCTTCTTTGATAACGTGGTTCTTACAGAGGATATGCGTATCGGTGCTCCCGGAGAAGGCTGGAAGCTGCTCATGAAGAAGCTTGAATTCGAGCGTTGCTTGGTTGTAGCGCAGGCATTAGGTCAGGCTCAGGCGGTTATGAACGATGCAGGTGCATACTGCTCGGATCGCATCTGTTTCCAAAAGCCGATCGGCAAGCTTGGCGCAATCCAGGATCATTTGGTTGCGATGGAGAACATCCTTGAGAATGTGCGTACGCGTCTTTATCGCGTGGTAAGCATGCTCGATAAGGGCGAATCAACACGTCTTGAATCGGCACTTCTGAAAAGCTATGCATGCCAGAACCTTACTGAAGTCGCTGACCATGCGCTGTCGATCTATGCGGCTATTGGTTATACCAAGGAACTGCGTGCAGCCCGCATCTGGGCTGACTTGCGTGGCTATGAGATGGCGGGTGGCACGACTGAGGTCATGGACTATATCGCTGGTCGCCAGCTGGTCAAGAAATACGCAGCTAAATAGCATAGTATGCCTAAACCATGGCGCGTCTAAACTGCAGGTGTGTCTAAAGTAGGCGCGATTAGCTGCAGGTGTACCTAAAGCAGGTACGTTTCAACTGTAGGTGTGTCTAAAGTTGGCAAGCTTAAGCTGTAGAGGAATGTAAGAGCGGGTGAAGAGCGCCCGCTCTTCTTATTTGCAGTAAATATGCTGTTTTTTGCAAGAAAACTACGTTTGTATGCACAAAACTAGGGAATTAAGGGCAATTCGCAAGCAATTTGGAGTGCAATTCTGGCACGCAGCAGCAAAAGCCCAGGTCGGATTTCATCGTGTTAGCCTGGATGTGCATACAAGCGCGTATTTCATGCAAAAAATCGCATTCCTGCTGCGTGAGACAATCACAACAGCAAGACCAGATATTAGTTATCGACCACCGAGGGAAAAGCGATGAGAAAGACCGCACCGCCTTCAGGAGCATTGAAGGCGGTGATATTGCCGTCATTGCCTTCAACGATCGCATGCACGATAGGAAGCCCAAGCCCTGATCCTCCTTTTACGCGTGCGCGCGAAAAATCAGTACGATAGAAACGCTTGAAGAGCAGCGAAGGATTAATATCCCCAAAGCCAACGCCATTGTCCTTGACGGCGATGATCGACCTATCTTCGACACCAGAGAGCATGACTTGGATCTTGCCCCCATCAGGAACATGCTTGCATGCGTTGTCGATCAGGTTGATAAATGCCTGCTTCAATCGATCTGGATCGATAAGGATATCGGGTGCTTCGCCAGTAATGGTGAAGTCGATATCTTTCTTTTGGAAGTTCGCATTGAGGATCTCGCCAACTTCCTCAGCGACGTTCTTGATATTAACGCGCTCGATGGCCGTGGGGGAGTCTTCCTGAATGTGGCGCAACGAGATGAGATCATTTACAAGGTTATTGAGTCGCTTTGCTTCTGAAAGCGTGATCTGCAAGAAATGCTGACGCATGGAAAGAGGCATATCAGGATCCATCATCAGTTCAGTATTTCCGCTGATAGCGGTAAGAGGCGTTCGGAATTCGTGGGCAACGTCAGAGATGAATTCTCCTTCGCGCTGCTTTAAGAGTGCGATTTCGTCCTTATAGCTCTCTGAAGCATCGATCAAGTCTTCGATGGCATGAGAGAGCTCTTCGCTCTCGTGAAGTCCATGGCGGATCTTGAAAGAGATATCGTAATCACCCGCCTGATACTGGCGAACACCTTTTACAAGCGCGCTGAAAGGGTGGCTGGTGAAATAAGCGATAAGCAGGCTCAGGCAAAAAGCGATGCAGCTGATCGGGATGACCAGCACAAGGATCCAATGTGACGCATGAAAGAAGTGAATGCCGCACACGCAAGCAATACCACTGCTGAGCGCAGCAAGAAGCGTACAGGTAAAGGCGACGTGGGTTGCAAGCCTCATAGAAGCTTCGCCACGCTATTTTTTGAAGCGATAACCGTAACCGCGCACGGTCTCGACCACTTGAGGATTGTAGCCAGCCGCTTCGATCTTGTCGCGAAGACGTTTGATGTGTGTGTCGACTGTCTTCGTTTCGGTGATGAATTCCCAGCCCCATGTCTCGCGAAGCAGGTCTTCACGAGAAACCACCTTGCCAGCGTTGTGCATAAGGCAGCTCATCAGCTCGAATTCGCGAGGTGTCAGGTCGATCGGGCCATGTTCGCCGATAGCAGTATGCGCATCGTCGTCGAGCACGATACCGCTCGCGTTCACCTCAGCTGAGGTATTCGTTGTTGCTTGCGATCGGCGCAGCAATGCACGCGTACGTGCGATAAGTTCGCGAATGCCGAAGGGCTTGGCGAGATAGTCGTCGGCACCAAGCTCAAGGCCAATGATCTTGTTCACTTCGCCATCGCGGGCAGACAGGAACAGGATAGGGGTGTCGTATTTCGAGCGAATGCGACGGCAAAGTTCGTAACCGTCGATGCCAGGAAGCATGATATCGAGGATGTAGAGATCGTAGGGTTTTTGCTCGATGAGTTCGAGTGCTTGTTCGCCATCTGCGGCGGTATCGACGGAGTAGTTTTCCTTTTGAAGCGCATAGCTTACAAATTCAGTGATGGACGGTTCGTCGTCAACTACAAGGATGCGTGCAGGAGTATGATCCATATTCTATCCCTCTCAATATCCATTGCGAGCTTTTATCAACCAAACGTTAACGCAGCTCTTTCCCCTTATGCAATATGGTAGCATTCGTTTTACGATTTACTGATTATAATCGCCGAGCAATACAAAAATATGCATCCGTGAAAGGTACGTTGAGATGCTTTTAGTGGTAGATATCGGTAACACCCATACTGTTTTGGGTATCTATGATGGCGAGCGCTTGATTCATATGTGGCGACTTGCCACAAATGTCGAATACACCAGCGACGAATTGCGCATCAAGCTTCATGCGCTCCTTGATGCAGAAGGCATCGATGCTAATGCGGTGAGCGGTGCTATTCTCTGCTCGGTCGTGCCAGCACTTACGCATAACTGGGAAAAAGTATGCGAGCGATCCTTTGGCATCATGCCTTTGGTGGTCTCTTCGTCCACCTGCGCTCATTTGCTCAATATTGATGCAACCTCGTTCACCGAGCTTGGCGCTGACCGCGTTGCTGATGCGGTGGCAGCCAAGGCGATCTTCGGTGCTCCTGTGGTGGTCGTTGACTTCGGTACTGCTACCAACATGGAGGTCATCGACAAGGATGGAGCTTTCGTGGGGGGCGTCATTGCGCCGGGTGTTGAATCTTCCATGCGCTCTCTCATGTCCCGTGCAGCGCTGCTTCGTGCAGTCGAGCTCGAAGACCCTGGCATCTCGATCGGGCGCGATTCTTCAGAGGCTATCCAGATCGGTGTCGTGTGCGGTGAGGCTGCGCGTGTCGATGGTTTGGTGGATCGCATTCATGAACAGCTTGGTTACACCACGAAGGTGGTGGCAACAGGCGGGCTTGCGCATCGTATTGCACCGCTTTCGCGAACGATTACCGAAATCGATGTCGAACTGACCTTACAAGGATTGCGGCTGATTTACGACGATCTGAAAAAGTAAGATATTTCTCAGATTCATTTCGAGGAGAAAGAGGGGCCCGACGTGTTGTCAGACATTGAAATCGCCCAAGCAGCAAACCCGATCGATATTTCCGAAGTAGCCAAGAAGGCAGGGATCGCTCCTGACTATCTGGAATGCTATGGCAAAGCGAAAGCGAAGGTTGACTATAACCTGCTTCGCGAAAAGGAATACCAGCCAGGTAAACTCATTCTCGTTACTGCTATCAACCCCACTGCAGCTGGTGAAGGCAAGACCACCACAACGGTCGGTCTTTCCGATGCGCTCTCCAAGATGGGAAAGAATGTGGTCGTTGCATTGCGCGAGCCATCGCTTGGTCCTGTCTTTGGCGTGAAAGGCGGTGCTGCAGGTGGCGGATATGCCCAGGTCATCCCTATGGAAGACATCAACCTGCATTTCACGGGCGATTTTCACGCGATCGGAGCGGCCAATAACTTGCTTGCTGCGATGCTCGACAATCATATCCAACAAGGAAATGAGCTCGGTATCGATGTGCGCCGCATCACCTGGAAGCGTGTTGTGGATATGAACGATCGTCAACTGCGCAATATCGTGTGCGGTTTAGGTGGCACAAAGAGCGGTATGCCACGTGAAGACGGTTTCGATATCACGGTTGCTTCCGAGGTCATGGCTATCTTCTGTCTTGCGACATCCATTACCGATCTGAAAGAGCGTCTCGGACGTATCGTCGTGGGTTATACCTATGAAGATGAACCAGTCACTGCTCACGATCTGGGTGCAGATGGTGCGATGGCTGCACTATTGAAAGATGCTCTGAAACCCAATCTTGTTCAAACGCTCGAGGGAACACCTGCATTCGTTCACGGTGGTCCTTTTGCAAATATCGCTCATGGATGTAATTCGATCATGGCAACGCGCATGGCACTCGCGCTCGGCGACTACTGCGTGACTGAAGCCGGCTTCGGTGCAGATCTGGGTGCTGAGAAGTTCCTCGATATCAAGTGTCGCCTTGCGGGGCTTGAGCCTGATGCGGTCGTTGTAGTTGCTACGGTGCGTGCACTTAAGAACCATGGCGGTGTGGCAAAGGAGGATCTGAACGAAGAGAATCTCTCAGCGCTCGAAGCAGGTCTTCCGAATTTGCTCCAGCATGTCGAGAATATCCGTAACGTCTATGGGTTGCCTTGCGTGGTCGCGATCAATGAATTCCCGACCGATACGGAAGCAGAGGTCGATCTTGTTCGTCGTAAGTGTGAAGAGCTGGGCGTAAATGTCGCGCTTTCCCAAGTGTGGGCAAAAGGCGGCGAAGGCGGCCTTGAGCTCGCCGAAGAAGTCGTTCGTCTTTGTGACGAGAATAGCAAGCTCACGTTTGCATATGAGGATGATCTGGGCCTTGCAGAAAAGATCGAGGCTATCGCAAAGCGCATCTATCATGCCGATGGTGTCGATTTCACGACAGCGGCTACCGAAGAGATCAAGAAGCTCGAAGCTTTAGGCTTTGGTAACTATCCCGTTTGCATGGCGAAGACCCAATACAGTTTTTCAGACGATCCCACCAAACTAGGGGCGCCGAAAGATTTCCGCATCACTGTTCGCCAAGTCAAGGTATCTGCAGGTGCAGGATTCGTGGTTGCGCTCACTGGCGACGTGCTCACGATGCCAGGGCTCCCGAAATCGCCTGCAGCGCTTCGTATCGATGTGGACGAAACAGGCAAGATCAGCGGACTATTCTAAGCGAGACTTCATATGGTCGATCGAACATTCATCGATGAACTAGCGAGCAAAGCGCCAACACCGGGAGGTGGCGGCGCTTGCGCTTATTGCGGGGCGCTTGCCGCGGCTCTTTCTTCTATGGTCTGCAACTTGACCTTAGGAAAGAAGGCTTACGAGGCAGTCGAGGGAGAGGTGAGCGAGGCTTGCGAAGAGCTTGCAAGCTTGCAGGATCGCCTCATCGAGCTGATCGACGATGACGCTCGTGCCTTTGCCCCGCTGGCTGTTGCCTATGCGCTACCAAAAGCAACCGCCGAAGAGCAAGCAGAAAAAGAACGCGTGTTGCAGCAGGCTCTTATCGAAGCATGTGAGGTGCCGTTGTCGATCATGCGCACGTGCGCTCGTGTGGTCGATCTGTCGCACATGCTCGCCGAGAAGGGATCGCGCCTCGCGCTTTCTGATGCTGGGGTAAGCGCGCTCTTTGCAAAAGCAGCTTTGCAGGGAGCATCGCTTAATGTGCTCATTAATTGCGCATCGATGAATGACCGCCATCGCGCAGAAGCTTACTTGAAAGAAGTGCACGATCTTTTGGATGAATACGGGCCCTGCGCGGATCGCGTATACGAGATGGTGGTGAAGGAGCTCGAGTCATGATCTCTCATATTCTTGGTTCAAAACCAGTCGTTGAAGCGATGAATGCCGATCTGCATCCACGCGTCGAATCGCTGCGCCAACAAGGCATTGTCCCAACACTGGCCATCGTTCGTGTTGGAAGCAAACCTGACGACATCAGTTATGAGCGTACTGCCATCAAGCGTGCCGAATTGCTCGATATTCGCGTACGCGTCTTTGAGTTGCCCGAAGACGCATCCCATGAGCTTATCGCCGGAGATATCAAGTTCATTAACGAAGATCCCTCTATCCATGGGTGTCTGATGTTCCGCCCGCTGCCAGAGCTTCTGGATGAAAAGGCGCTCTGCGATCTGTTGCTTCCTCATAAGGATATCGATGGCATCTCGACTGCTGCACTCGCAGGTATTTTCACCGATGATCCTGACTCGTTGCCACCTGCAACAGCCGAGGCCTGTATCAAGGTGCTCGATCACTATGGAATCTCGCTCAAGGGAAAGCATGTGGTCGTTGTTGGAAGAAGTCTTGTGATCGGCAAGCCAGTATCCATGATGCTCTTGCGTCATGATGCCAGCGTGACCATTTGTCATTCGAAGACTGAAAACCTTGCGAGCATCACGCGCAATGCTGATATCGTCATCTGCGCAACAGGACGCGCACGTGCCTACGGTGCAGAATACTTCACTGCTGGCCAGGTGGTATTGGATGTAGGGATCAACTTCGATGCAGAGGGTCATATGTGTGGCGATGTCGATTTCGAAGCGGTCGAGCCGCTTGTTGCTGCTATCACTCCAGTTCCCGGTGGCATCGGTTCGGTCACGACTTCTTGTACGATGGAACACACTATCATCTCTGCTGAGCGAAGCGTACGATAAGGCGATAGGGTGGAGATGGCGCAGATCATTCTGAGCAAGAGCGTCGAAGAGACGAAGCGAGCAGCTGCCGAATTGGCAAAGCTTGTCACTCCAGGTACGCTCATCGCACTTGACGGGGATTTGGGAGCGGGTAAAACGCATTTTGTGCAGGGCTTCGCGCAAGGCCTTGGCGTAAAGAGCCCCATTACCTCTCCAACGTTCAATGTGATGTGCCAGTACGACGATGGCCGCATGCCGCTCTACCATTTCGACTTGTATCGTCTCGATGACCCGCTTGAGCTTGAAGACATCGCATTCTACGACTTGGTCGAGGCTGATGGCGTGAGCTGCATCGAATGGGCATGCAAGTTCGTAAGCGAGATACCCACATCTGCGGTATGGGTTTCGATCAAGACCTGTGCCGATGGGTCGCGTTTGATAGATGCGAGCGCTCACGAGCCACAAAGCGAAGCGCTGGTGGGCGAGTGGATCGCACATCAGGCCTGAAGATGCTCGTCAAAGGAGCTCATTGATGCAGAAGGATCACATACTCGCATTCGATACTGCCAACGAGGTCATCGCAGTAGGTGTCGGTAAGCTTGAGCGCACTGATCGTTCGATCGAAGTGCTTGTATCCGAAGAGATTCCCGCATATCGCGCCTCGAACACCAAGCTCATTGCCTCTATCGAAACAGCGCTCGAGCGCGCACATGTCGATAAGGAGTCGATCGCATGCATCGTATGCGGCCGAGGTCCGGGCTCATTTACGGGTGTGCGCATCTGCGTTGCGAGTGCGAAGGGTATTGCACTCGGTCTTGGGGTGCCGCTCTTTGGTGTGTCTACGCTTGATGCGCAAGCGTGGGATCAGTGGCAGCGTGGGGTGCGTGGCAATGTGGTTGTTGTGGGCGATGCGATGCGCAAAGAAGTCTATCCTGTGCGCTATGTGCTCGACGACGATGGTATTACTCGTCTGAATGCCGATCTTGTCATTAAGGCCCAAGCTGCAAGCGAGTGGTTGGCATCAAATGATCCTTCAGATCTGCTGATCACGGGTGACGCGCTTACGAAATATGCCGACCTGTTTGCTCCCCATGGCACATTGGCAAGCGAGGCCTGTTGGCATCCAAGTGGGGCAGGGCTATTGCGCGCGGCTGTTCAAGCTTGGCGCGAAGGCGCTTTCGATCCAGATGATGCAGTGCTCGGCGATCCAGTGTCGCTCTTGCCAGTCTATACGCGTCTTTCAGACGCTGAAGAGCATGAGCGCGCCCGTCTTGCGAAGTTAGAGACTCAAAGCGCCTCATCTGATCAAACGATGAAGCAATCGCTTGCTGCGCATGCTGAGCAGGATCGCGATCTTGCAACGGGAGTGCAAGGGGATACAAAAAACCAGAATGGCTCTGTGTCGTCGGAGAATATGGCGCTTCGTTTTTGTCCACTCGATGCTTCGTGGGCCTCTCAGGTCGCTGCTCTAGAGGCAGAGGTGATGGGAAGTGATGCGTGGAACGTATCGCAGATCATCGACGACCTGCCGCGTCCTGATAGAACCTGGTGGGCTGCTTTCTTATCGAGCGACCCTGAAAGCCGCACGGTCTCGCACGAGACCGATACGCTTATCGGCTATGCGGGGGGCTGGATCGTCGATGGGCAGGTCCAGATCCTAAAAGTTGCCTCGAGCCCCGATCATCGTCAAAAGGGCATCGCTCGTGCACTCATTGCTCATGTGGCGCACGATGCGCGCGATCTTGGTGCCCAAGAGATGTCGCTGGAGGTGAGAGCTTCGAACACAGGAGCTCATCGCTTCTATGAACGTCTTGGCCTCAAGAACATTGGCACGCGTCCGCGCTATTACTCGGATAGAGAAGATGCTTTCATTTTTGAAGGTGCGCTGCCGGTGGCAAAAGCCGATGTAGCGGGGATGGATCTGCTCGTGAACAACGTCGCCTGTTCACCGCAAAAGGCTCCATCACACGATAAGCTCATCTTTGCTATCGAGACATCGTGCGATGAAACTGCTGCGGCGATCGTCAACGGAGAAGAGCAGATCATTGCCGATGTGGTGGCATCGCAAATCGATTTCCATGCGCGTTTTGGGGGTGTGGTTCCCGAGATCGCAAGCCGCAAGCATATCGAAGCGATCGCCGGCGTGGCGCTTGAGTGCCTCTATCGTGCGCGCGAGGCGCTCTCTGATCCTACACTTGGATGGAAGGATTTCTCTGCGATCTCGGTGACCTACGCACCTGGTTTGGTGGGCGCTCTTGTGGTTGGCCTTGCGTTTGCGAAGGGTTTGGCATGGGTGTGTGATCTTCCCTTGATCGGCGTGAATCACCTTGAAGGACACATCTACGCGAATAAACTTGCATGCCCCGACATCGAAGTACCTATGGTGGTCTCACTCGTCTCGGGTGGGCACACCATGCTTGTGTTCGTGAAGGGTTGGGGTGATTACGAAACACTGGGATCAACCCTCGATGATGCAGTCGGAGAAGCCTTTGACAAGGTCGCTAAAGCACTCGGTTTGGGATATCCGGGCGGTCCGATTATCTCGCGGTTGGCGCAAGCAGGCGATGCTAGCGCGATCAAGTTCCCACGCGCATTGCTCCATTCAGGTGACTACGACTTTTCGCTTTCAGGTCTCAAGACAGCGGTTCTTACGTACTTACAAAAGGAACAGCAAGCAGGGCGTGAATGGAACATGCCTGACATCGCAGCGAGTTTTCAGCAGGCGGTCATCGATGTTCAGATCGCCAAGGCACGAGCAGCTCTTGAGAAGACAGGTGCCAAAGAATTCTGTTTAGGCGGTGGTGTTGCAGCTAATCCCGCGCTACGAGAGGCGTACGAGCAATTATGCGCGCAGCAAGGGGTTCGTCTGACCATGCCGCCGCTCGCAGCATGCACGGATAACGCTTCCATGATCGCGCTGGTAGGGCTCGACCGTTTCGAGCAGCAGAAGTTCTTTGGGATCGAGTGTGATGTGGCTGCTCATGTTTCGCTCGACGACCCGTATTAAGCCGCTCCAAAAACCCTGATTGCTTTCACCGTGGGGTATGGCTACGATTATCACGCAGAAGGTATATCAAGGCGCATATGCACTTTGATAGGCTAAAACGAATGACCAAGAACTTCGAGGGCTATGACCGAATCGAACGAACAGAATCATGCGCATTCGATCGACACTGCAACAGGTGAAAACGCACCTGCGCAGATCTCGTCCGATCGTGTCCAGAAGATCTTTACCGATATTGCTTGGGACTATGAGCGATTCAATCGCCTATCGAGTTTCGGCCAGTACATCTCATGGCTCGAGACGCTCATCGACAGCTCGCCCATCACTTCCGATACACGCATGCTTGATATTGCAGGTGGCACAGGAGATGTGACCTTCATGGCATGCAATCGCAAGAAGCCAAAAGAGATCATTCTTTCCGACTACACGCCTGCCATGCTCGAAGTTGCCATGGAACGTCTTGAGGAAGGCGAGAATCGTGGCGTGCCAGTCGATCTTGCGGTGGTCGATGGGCAGGATATTCCTTACGAAAACGAAAGCTTCGACATCGTCACCATGTCTTATGGAATTCGTAATATGCCCAAGCGAGAACAGGCGCTCTCGGAGATGTATCGTATCTTGAAGCCAGGTGGGGCACTGTGTGTGCTTGAATTCTCGACACCACCCAATCCGCTCATGCGCCTGGGCTATCGCCTATATTTGCGTTTTGGTATTCCGCTTTGGGGCAAGATCTGCACAGGTGATGCGTCAGGTTTCATCTATCTCGCAAAGTCCATCAGGGCTTTTCCTGATCAGGCAGGTTTTGCAGCCATGCTCAAGAGTGCAGGCTTCAACAAGGTCGAATGGACCAATGTTACTTTTGGTGTTGCCGCTGTCCATATCGCATATAAGGATTAATTGAACCCCTCCTCCCTGTGAGCAAATCTGACCCTTCATCCGTGATAAGATATCGCGTGAGCTTTATACATCAGGAGGAAAGCCCATGCTGCTGTGCGCACAACATGTTTTACCCGTATCGTCTGCGCCGATCGAGAATGGCGCGATCTTGGTCAAGGACGGCACCATCGCCGATATCGGTCAAGCAGATATGATGCGCATGCGTTATGCCGATGAAGAGGTGCGCGATTTCGGTATGGCAGCGCTCTGCCCGGGCATGATCGACCTGTATGCGCGCCTTGAAGATGCCATCATGCGCGGCCTTATGAACGATGTGCCGTATGCTGCGTGGATGAAAGAGATCTCTGATCTGCGCAGGCGCCTCACTCCTGAAGAATCATACGAATCTGCCTATCTTGGTGCGCTCGAAGCACTTGCGAGTGGCATCACTACTGTGGGCGATGTCACCACGACTGGCTCGTGTGCAAAGGCTGCCGACAAGCTCGGTCTTCGTGCAGTGGTTTACCGCGAGATTTCTGCGATCGATAAGAATCTGGTTAACTACGCGCTAAAGAAGGGCGTCAGCGATTTGGAGAAGTGGTCAAAGGGCCTTACGTCCGATCGTGTTTCGTTCGGTCTGGCACCCGCACCGGTCTTTCAGTGTCATCCGCTTATCTACAAGACTGTCTCGCAGTATGCGCTCGAACATAACTTGCCAGTTGCGATTCGCCTTGCTGGCAGCCGCGAAGAATATCGTTTCGTCAAGCACGGTCGTGCGATCGAGAGCGATATTCGCTTCGAGCTTTCAGGCTTCATGGAGCTGCCCCCTTGGTTGCCAACGGGTGTCACACCGGTGAACTACGTGCTCAATTGGGATGGCTTCGATGCCGAAAACGTCATGGTGATCTATGGTGTTTGGGTCGATAGCGACGACATCAACAAGCTGAAGGAATACGACGTGGCGATCGCAGTTACGCCGAGCTTGAATGCGCAGTTGGGCATGGGTGTTGCTCCTGTCGATGAGTACTTGCGTGCAGGGTTGCGCGTGGGTCTTGCCACAGGTGCACCAGGCTCACTCGACTTCGTGGACATCTTCACTGAGATGCGTGTCGAGCTGCTTATCCAACGCGCACTGAATAATCGCGATTTCATCAGCGCTCAGACGCTTTTGGAGATGGGCACGCTCTCTTCTGCAAAAGTGCTTGGTATCGATGACAAGGTCGGCTCACTCGAAGTGGGCAAGCAGGCAGACATCATCGCGATCGACCTGGCGGGTTCACATCAGACTTCCATGAACGATCCAATCTTTACGCTTTTGAGCTCCGCATCGAACAATGACGTCATGATGACCATGGTCGATGGCGATATTCTCTTCGAGCGTGGTCAGTGGCATGTGGAAGGCTCCGATGTTGCGAAGAATATCGCGCGCGTGCTAAGCATCCGCAGCTCGCTTCGTCCGCAATAATTTACGAGCGATAGGAAGCTTCTCGTAACCTTCTTCGGTGTGTTTGCCTACACCACACCGAATAGAGCATCAAAGCTCCCGCTCGGTAAGGTAAAGTGACCTCATCGTAGGAAAGAGTTTTACGCAATGGCTGGAAAGAAACAGAAGATCTCTGCTAAGCAAGCTGAACAGCGCAGACAAGCTGCGATCGATCGCCAGCGTCGTGCTGCTGAAAAGCAGGCGCGCGCGGCGTTTTTGAAACGCGTGGGTGTTATCGTCGTATGCATCATCTTGGTTCTTGCGCTCTCGATCCCTACGGTCGGACTGATGGTTCTTGGCGGCGCTTCGTAAGACGGGCGCGCTCGTTTGGTAAAAGATTAGAGGCTGTGTCTTGTTTGGAATCGGCGGATTCGAGTTATTTCTCATAATCCTCTTCGGCTTCTTGATCTTCGGCCCCGATAAGCTGCCGGAGATAGCCAAGACGCTCGGTATGGCCATCAACAAATTCAAAAAAGCTAAAGACGAGATGGATGGCGTAATTCGCGAAGAGATATTTGATCCTTCGGCAGACGAGCCGTTCAAGAATCCTGCGCGTGCGATCGATCGTGCGCACACTGCAGCGAAGCAGAAGATCGAGCGTGCAGCCGATGAAGAAACTTTTGCCGAGCGCAAAGCCCGCTACGATCGCGAACGTGCCGAGATGAAGAAGCGCTCTGAGCTTGATCAGGCAAAGCAAGCCGAAATCGACGCGAATCGTGCGAAGATGCGTGCTGAGGCAGCGAAGAAAGCCGAATCAGCTGCACAACAAGCAACGAGTGGCGCTACAAGACCAACCGCAGACGAGCTTTATGGCAACGTACCCATGAACAAGCAGTTCATCCGTAGCGAAAAACCTGAAGCGCAAGATGCTGCTCCCAGTTCCGATGGGGGTGAGAAGTGATGCCTATCGGACCTGCGCGAATGTCGCTCATGGAGCATTTGGGAGAGCTGCGCATGCGCTTGGTGCGCATTGTGGTGGTATTGCTTATCGCATGCATCATCTTCTACCTCGGCACGCCTACCATTGCTCAGTTGCTTCTTATGCCCGTTGCGCAGTACCTACCCGCAAACGAGAGCGGGGAAGTACTGCTCAATGTGTTCGGCGCTTTCGACGCGTTTGCACTACGCTTTCAGATCGCGTTTTGGGCATCTATCGTTGCTACTGCTCCGTTTATCTTGTGGCAGATCCTTGCATTCTTCTTGCCTGCGCTCAAACCCAAGGAGCGCAAGTGGTTCTTGCCGACGTTCTTCGTAGGCGTTGCGCTCTTCATCTTAGGTACGATCTTTTGTTATTTGATCATTTTGCCGCCAGCATTCGAATGGCTTACCGACCAGGCTTCTGGGTTTGCGAACATCCTGCCTGAAGCCAGCAAATGGGTCGACATCATCATCAAGTTCGAGATCGGCTTTGGCTTCGGTTTCGAATTGCCGCTCGTTGTCTTCTATCTGGTCATGTTCAACATCGTTCCATACGATAAACTGCGCAAGAGTTGGCGTTATGTCTATATTGGACTGCTTATCTTCTCGGCCATGGTCACGCCAGATGCTTCTCCTGTTACGATGGGCCTTATGTTTGCCGCCCTCGTGCTGCTCTATGAGCTGAGTCTCCTGGTTGCGCGCATTGCCCTGCGCAAGCGTAAGAAGACCCAAGAGGAAAAAGCAGCTATCGAGGCGCAAGAAGCACAAGAAGCGCGCGAAGAGCTCCATCAGCTCAAGCGCGATTTCGATGAGCACCTGTGGGGCAGCGAGGAGACCTTGACATCCCAAAAGGGAAAGACCCCCACAGAGGCATCGAACACCAAGGAGCGGTAATGCACGAGCTGGGCATCATGACAGGTGTGATGGAGTCGGTGGGCAATGCTGCCCGTGAAGCTGGCGCCACACGTGTGTTGAAAGTCTCGCTTTCGGTCGGTGTTATGACCGAGGCGATCGAAGATGCGCTCCAGTTCGCCTTCGAAGCGCTTTCGGAAAGCGATCCGTATTTCGAGGGTGCCACGCTTGAGGTCGAGATGGTTCAGCCCAAGAGCATCTGCACCCAGTGCGGCAATGAATTTACGCATGACCGTTTTCATATGACCTGCCCTGAATGCGGTAGTCCGCTTCTTCAGTTGCTCGAAGGAAAAGAATTACATATAACTTCGATCGAGGTAGACGTGCCCGACGAAGAGGACGAAGAGGAGTAATGCTATGCAGATCGATCTCCATCAGCCGATTCTGGACAAGAACGACCGTCTTGCTGACGAGAACCGTCAGCTTTTCAAAGACAAGAGAGTCTTCGTGCTTGATTTGCTCGCATCGCCGGGATCGGGTAAGACTTCTACGATCCTTGCAACGATCGAGGCGCTGCGCGATGAGTTCAATATCGCGGTCATCGAAGGCGATATCGCTTCTTCGGTCGATTCCGAGAAGATAAAGGATCAAGGCACACCAGCAGTGCAGATCAACACAGGTGGCGCTTGTCATCTTGAAAGCGCGATGATCCGTCGTGCGGTCGAGGTGCTCGATCTGGATAATCTTGATCTTATTATCATCGAGAACGTGGGAAATCTGGTATGTCCGACTGACTTTGATCTGGGCGAAAACATGAAGGCGATGATCCTTTCAGTTCCTGAAGGCGACGATAAGCCGCTCAAGTATCCGGGGGTCTTCCAGGCCGCATCGGCTATCGTGCTCAACAAGATCGACACTGCGCCAGTCTTCAATTTCGACCAAGAGCTTTTTTACGAACATATTAAGAATCTCAATCCTACGGCACCTATCTTTCCGATGTCTGCTACAAATGGTAAAGGCGTTGATGCATGGGCAGAATGGCTCGCAGAGCAGATTCGTGCACTCTAGTCATTAGGCTGTGATCAGCGTTGCGAATGCGGGGCAGAGAGCTCTTGCATGAATTGCATTCTTACGCGGAGGAGTAGGGCAATGGATCTCGATCAAAAGTACGCGTCATGCGTTGAGGCATTGAAAGACTATGCTGCTTGCGCTGGCTTCACCGATGTGGTGCTAGGACTTTCGGGTGGCATCGATTCGGCGCTCGTCGCGGTCATGTGCGCAGATGCTTTTGGACCCGATCGTGTGCATGCTTATATGTTGCCCGGTCCTTATTCGAGCGATCATTCTATCACCGACGCAGAAGATCTGGCTGCGAATTTGAACATCAAGGTCGAGCGCATTTCGATCGTGGATCCTTATGAGGCGTTCGTCCGAACGCTCGAAGATGCGGTGGGCGGTAAGCTTGCAGGACTTGCGTCCGAGAATACGCAGGCGCGCTGTCGAATGGTGTGTCTAATGGCGCTTTCAAATGCGTTTGGTTGGATGATGGTGAATACGGGCAATAAGAGTGAAGCGGCTATGGGTTTTTCAACGCTCTATGGCGATACGTCTGGTGCGTTCGCGCCGATTGGCGGCCTCTATAAGACCGACGTGTTCGCGCTTTCCCGTTGGGTGAACGAGCGTGCAGTAGCAGAAGGCAAGGGAGCGCCGATTCCCGAGCACATCATCACAAAGCCTCCCAGTGCTGAACTTTCTCCTGGTGCAGAAGACGAAAAAGCGCTCGGTATCGACTACGAGACGCTTGATAAGATCCTTATCGCGCATTTCGAGCAGGGCAAGAGCGCAGAAGAGATCGTCGCCGCAGGCTTCGATGCCGACGAGGTGACGTACGCGATCCGGCGCACGAACTCCTATGCCTTCAAGCGCGCGGTCGAGCCGCCATTTCCTGATGTGAAGTTCTATGCGTAGCGCTCGATTACTGTGGCCTTCTTTTATGCACAACTTGTGTGCTTCGTTACCGTTTTATGAACCTAAGTGACAAACGCGCATATTTTCTTAATGCTTGCTTGCATTCATGGTAAAAGTTGATAGTATTATCAGGGTTAGCACTCGACATTGAAGAGTGCTAATTGCTATCTGACGCTGTTGCAGCATGCTTGATCGGCTGCCTAACTCGGACAGCGCGCACAGAGGCAAGCCAGGTAATAAGGTATCCATAAGAGGATGCATAAAGGAAAGGAAGTACGTACATGAATTTGAAGCCGCTCGGTGATCGCATCATCGTCAAGCAGGACGAGGCTCAGGAAACCACAGCAGGTGGCCTCTATATCGCTCCTGATTCCAAGGAAAAGCCTCAGACCGGCGTTGTTCTCGCAGTTGGTGAAGGTCGCATCAACAACAAAGGCCAGCATCTTCCCATGCCGGTGAAAGTGGGCGATCGCGTTCTTTATGGCAAATTCGGTGGTACCGAAGTCGACGTGGATGGCGAGGCTGTGCTCATTTTGCGCGCAGACGATATCTACGCCGTATATACCGCGTAGTTCGCGTTATCTATTCACGTTTCTACGAACATTTATTGATATTTGAAAGGACATTAACTCATGGCAAAAGAGATTTTGTTTGATGCAGACGCACGCAGCGGTATGGCTGCTGGCGTTAAGAAGCTTGCAGATGCGGTCAAGGTGACGCTTGGTCCTAAGGGTCGCTACGTTGCACTCGAGCGCTCTTTTGGTGCTCCACTCGTTACTAACGATGGCGTTACAGTCGCGCGTGAGATCGATCTTGAGAATCCGGTCGAGAACATGGGCGCTCAGCTCGTCCGCGAAGCAGCTGTGAAGACCAACGATGTCGCTGGTGACGGCACAACCACCGCTACCTTGCTTGCAGATGTTATCGTAGGCGAAGGCCTGCGCAATGTTACCGCTGGTGCAGATGCGCTGGGCATTCGCCGTGGTATCGAAGTCGCGACTGAGGCTGTTGTTGAAGCAATCAAGAACGACGCTCAGGCAGTTACCACCGAAGATCAGGTCGCTAACGTTGGTACTATTTCTGCTGGTGACGAGGTTATTGGCAAGAAGATCGCAGAGGCAATGGAAGCTGTCGGTAAAGATGGCGCTATCTCCGTTGAAGAGTCTCAGACCTTCGGCATTGATATCGATATCGTTCAAGGTATGCAGTACGACCGCGGCTACATCTCTCCCTACATGGCGACCGATACTGAGCGCATGGAAGCAGTGCTCGCAGAGCCGTTCATCCTGCTTACTGACCTCAAGGTATCCTCGATTCAGGACCTCATTCCTTTGCTCGAGCAGGTCATGAAGTCTGGTCGTCCGCTCCTCATCGTTGCTGAAGACGTTGAAGGTGAAGCACTGGGCACGCTGCTTCTGAACAAGCTGCGTGGCACGCTGAATGTTGTTGCGATCAAAGCTCCTGGCTTTGGCGATCGTCGTGCACGTATCCTCGAGGACATTGCAGTCGTGACCGGCGGCAAGGTCGTCTCTAAGGACTTCGGCATGACGCTTGCTGATGTGAAGCTTGAGGACCTGGGTACCGCAAAGACCGTGAAGGTTTCCAAGGACACTACCGTCATCATCGACGGTGCAGGCGACAAGGCTGCAGTCGATGCGCGTGTCGCTTCGATGCGCGCAGAGCTCGAGCGTCTCGAGTCCGAGTTCGACCGCGAGAAGCTCCAGGAACGCCTTGCGAAGCTCTCCGGCGGTGTTGCTGTTCTTAAGGTTGGCGCTGCGACCGAGTCTGAACTCAAGGAGAAGAAGAGCCGCATCGAGGATGCACTGCAGGCGACGCGTGCTGCAGTTGAAGAGGGTATCGTTGCTGGTGGTGGCGTTGCGCTCATCAATGCGATCCCGGCGCTCGATGGCCTGAACCTTGCCGACAACGACGAGAAGGTCGGCGTCGATATCATCCGTAAGGCACTCGAGGCTCCGATGCGTGCCATCGCTCAGAATGCTGGCTATGAAGGCTCCGTTGTGGTCGAGAAGGTGAAGGGTCTGCCTAAGGGTGAAGGCGTCAACTTCGCGAATGGCGAGACAGGCAACATGATCGCTATGGGCGTTAATGACCCGGTGAAGGTGACCCGTACCGCGCTGCAGTCTGCAGCGTCCGTTGCGGCGCTCATTCTCATCACCGAGGCAACCGTCAACGAGATCCCTTCTGAAGGTCCAGACCTCTCCGCACTTGCTGCAGCTGGTGGCATGGGCGGCGGAATGGGCATGATGTAATATCCCTCCACGGATAGTCCGCGTTTAAGAAAGGCTCCCTTCGGGGAGCTTTTCTTGTTTTTGGAGACAGGTTACGTCTACGTCTGAGGAATGGTTTTGGGAAGGTGAGAAGAGGATTCTCTTGGCGACAGAAGCGTTGTTCATGCAAAGCGAATGCAAAATTCATGCTATAATAGGAAAGTCGAAAGAGGGTGATGGCAATGCCAGCATTACAGGTCAAAGACTGTCCGACCGAAGTGTATGAAGAGCTGCGTCGCTGTGCTGCTCGGGAGAATCGAAGCATCTCTCAGCAGGCGCTTACAATTCTTGAAGACTATTTAGGGTTTAGAGATTTTGCCCAGCGCGATCGATCGGTGTCTACCTCAAAAAAGAGTAGCGAAAATAGCAACTATAGAGAAAAGCGGAAACGGATCTTTGAAAGAATGGATAAACTGCCGGCCATTCCGGTTTCAGAGTTAGCACCGCCGTCAGCAGATATTCTTACAGAGATCCGCGAGAAAGAGGCACGATGATCGTTCTCGATGCAAGTGCCGCATGCGATATGGCGCGTAAGACTGAAGAAGGAATGGCATTTCGTGCGCTCATGCTTTCAGATGAGAAAGTGATTAGCTGTGATCTGTTTCGCGCTGAAGTGGTGAGTGTGTTTCGAAAGCTTTGTAGACAGGAGCTTGTTACGGCCGAAAAAGCACAGAGTTTTCTTGCTGAATCGGTCGCTCTTGTTGATGAGTATTACCCGATTGAAGAGTTCCAAGAAGAAGTGTTGGCGGAGAGCATTCGCTTGAATCACTCGTCTTATGACATGTTCTATTTTGTTTTAGCACGCCGCTTCGCTGCAACACTGTTCACGCTTGATCGTAAGTTGATAAAGCTTTGCGAAAACCAAGGCGTTCAATGCGTCGCCGTTCTAGAGAATGGCGAGTTTTGATGGCTTATTCGGGAGTTAAAGAGTGCGTATGATCGTTCAGATTGAGAGCTTGGAGGATAGGCGTCTCGATGCATATGTGCGTTTGACTGAGGTGCAACTGCGCAATCGCCTTGAGCCAGAGAAGGGTATCTTCATCGCAGAGTCTGAAAAGGTGATCGGACGCGCTTTGGATGCAGGCTATCAACCGCTTTCTCTGTTGATCCCTGAACACAGGCTTCAACGGAGTGCTGCTCTGATCGAGCGGATCGAGGCAGACTTTTGTTCGGAAGGGGCGAATGCTGGAAGCTCCCAACTTAAGGACGAAGGAAGTCGATCCGAAGGCAATGCTGGTGTGCTGGAGCAAGGGGACATTCCTATCTTCGTCGCACCTTCTGAAGAGATCGAGAAGCTGACAGGCTTCGAATTAACGCGGGGCGTGCTGTGTGCGATGCAGCGCAAGCCGCTCCCTCGCCTTGCTGATTTGCTGGCGGATGCTCGTCGCGTTGCAGTGCTCGAAGACATCACGAACCACACGAATGTGGGTGCCGCATTCCGCAATGCGGCAGCGCTCGGTTTCGATGCGGTTGTCATCACGCCTGGATGCTGCGATCCGCTGTATCGTCGAGCGATTCGTGTGTCGATGGGCACAGTGTTTCAGGTTCCTTGGACGCGCTTCGAAGGCAGCGTGAATGATTGGCATGATTCAGGAGTTGATCAGCTCAAACGGCTGGGATTCACGACGGTAGCACTTGCGCTTCATGATGAATCGGTCGAACTCGATGATGCGTGCTTGCAAGAACCGAAGAAGCTCGCGGTGCTTCTCGGGACTGAGGGCGACGGGCTTTCACAGAAGACCATCGAAGCATCCGACTTCGTGGCAAAGATCCCGATGCGCGAAGGGGTCGATTCGCTCAATGTGGCGGCAGCTTCAGCGGTCGCTTTCTGGGAACTACGCGCCCGCTCGTAGAGTCGTCCATGGGGCGCTCTCATTCGCGTATTTATCGTGCGCCAAACGCCTCATATGCTGGCGAAGTGGCGCACTTTTGGTATGCTGATTATTCAGGCTAAGACAATGAAAGAGGATCGATGATTTCAGCAGAAGAACAGTTCCGTGTGATCGCTTCTGGCGCAGCCCAGATCATTCCCGAAAAGGCTTTGATGGAGAAGCTCGAACGTAACGAGCCTCTCAATATCAAACTGGGTGTGGACCCCACGGCACCCGATCTGCATCTGGGCCATGCAGTGCCGTTGCGCAAGCTGCGTGCATTCCAGGATCTGGGTCATCAGGTCACGCTTATCATCGGTGATGGCACGGCGCTCATCGGCGATCCTTCTGGCCGCAACGTCACCCGTCCGCCACTTACGCGCGAACAGGTCGAGCAGAATGCGAAGACCTATATCGAGCAGGCATGCAAGATCCTCGATCCCGAGAAGACCACGCTGCGCTTCAATTCCGAGTGGCTGCTTGCGCTCGATCTTGAGGGGCTTTTGAAGATCACTTCGAACTTCACGGTTGCGCGCATCCTTGAGCGCGACGATTTTACGAAACGCTACAACAATAATCAGCCCATTAGCCTGCATGAATTTCTTTATCCCACCATGCAAGCATACGACTCGGTCTGCATTGATGCCGATGTCGAGTTAGGCGGCACCGATCAGCTTTTCAATCTGCTCGCAGGTCGCGAACTTATGGAAAAGATGGATAAAGAACCGCAGGTCTGTCTCACCTTACCGCTGCTTGAGGGCACCGATGGTGTGCAGAAGATGTCGAAGAGCTACGGCAACTATATCGGACTCACTGACGAACCGAACGACATGTTTGGTAAGGTCATGTCCATTCCGGATGAACTAATGGTGAAGTACTATCGACTCGCCTCCACGAAGACTGTCGACGAGATCGACGAGATCGAAAAGGGCCTTGCCGATGGAAGCCTCCATCCAAACAAGGTCAAGCGCGCGCTTGCTCAGAATATCGTTGCCGCCTATTATGACGAGGCCGCAGCGGCTGAGGCGGAAGTTGCATTCGATCGCCTCTTCAAGCAGCACGATATCCCAGAAGATATCCCTGAGTTTGCAGCCGATCTGACGCCTAATGAAGAGGGTCTCGTCTATGTGGCGAAGCTCATCAGCGATGCGGGTATGGCTGGTTCGGTTGGTGAAGCGCGTCGTCTCATCGATGGCGGCGGTGTGAAAGTGAATGGGGAGGCCTTAGCGCCAAAGGCGTACAACGTCGATCCTGCACTTTTGAATGCCGCAGTCATTCAAGTTGGGAAGCGCAAGTTTGTGCGTTTGGTCTAGGCAGGTAAACGAGGCGTTTGCGAGATCGATCATCGCTTAAACGCTCGCGATCGGGCGGGATCGAGCGCTCCTTTTGTGGCTGCGCTCAAGACAGATAGAAGAGTAGGAGGAGGATCTTCATGAAATATCGTGCAACCATCGTTTCTCCTTTAGGCACGGCGCCCGCATCGAGCTCGATCGAGTTCGAGAGCGAATACCGTGCTGGCTCTAAACAGAACATCCAAGATGCTCGCTATAAGATGCTCGAACTGCATGGTTCTGAGGCGATCAGCTGGACCGTTACCGATATTGAGCGCGTTCCAGAAACAGAGCAAGGTGCGATCCAAGAACAGCTCATGCTTGATTTTCGTGAACCTACTGAAGAGCCGAAGCGCAAGCGTCGCAGCGTGAAACGCGGCATCCAATAAGGTTTTAGTCCCTCGGTTCGCCATCATGAAGCAATTCTGTCCTGTTGACGCACGATGTGGAGCTTGCCAACTGTTGGCAGCACCCTATGCCGATCAACTTTTGCAAAAACAATCCCAGATAGAAGAGCTTTTTCAGGAAGTTGCTGCAAAGGATGGCACGGCGTTTCTTCCGATCATCGGAATGGACGATCCATTCTTCTATCGCAACAAGGTCATCTCTCCTTATGCGCCGGGTAGACGTATCAAGGCGCACTCGCACCAGCGTGAACGAAATGTAAAAGGGAAGAAGCGCGCTCAAGGGCATGCGGGTGAGCGACGAGAGATCTTGTGCGGCATGTATGCGCGTGGCACGCACCGCATCATCCCGACCGATGAATGTTTGCTCGAGAATCAAGTAGCAAAGCGGATTGTGCTTGCGATCCGTGACCTGATGCCTCGCCATCGTATCGAACCGTATGATGAAGACGCAGGAAAGGGCTTTCTTCGTCATGCGATCGTTCGCGTTGGACACCAAAGTAAAGAAGTATTGGTGACGCTTGTCACCAATGGAGAGGCGTTTCCAGGGGCGAAGAGCTTCTGTCGTGAACTGGTGAAACGCTGTCCTGATATTACGACCATCGTTCAGAACGTAAATACGCGCAATACGAACGTGATCTTGGGGGATGGCAAAGAAAGAGCGCTTTATGGACCTGGTTTTATTCTCGATCGGTTATGTGGGCTGAGCTTTCGCATCTCTTCCCATTCCTTCTATCAAGTGAATGCTATTCAGACCGAAGTGCTCTATCGGAAAGCGATCGAACTTGCAGATTTACAGGGCGTTGAGCACATCCTCGATGCGTATTGCGGTACAGGGACGATCGGGCTTGTGGCAGCGCGTGCATTGCAAGAGAAGAGAGCAGAAAAAGCCCAAGGAAAGATTTTGCAGGCAAATGCGAGCGGGCAAGATCCGCGGCGGGTTCAGAAAGATGCGAATGCGGATGATCTTGCCAGAAATGACACGGCAAGCACAGGAGTGATCGGTGTTGACAAAGTGCCAGCTGCTATCGTTGATGCGCGCAACAACGCGAAGCATAATGGCATCGAGAATGCGACATTCGTTGCTCAAGATGCAGGCGAATTCATGAACGAGCTGGCGCAGCGCGAGGAATCGATCGACGTCTTGTTCATGGATCCACCCCGTGCAGGTGCAAGTGAGGAATTTCTTGAGGCGACGATGCATTTACGCCCGAAGCGTATCGTTTATATTTCATGCAACCCTAAAACGCAGGTTCGCGATGTTGCGATACTGCAAGGAAGCGGTTATGCCCTGAAGACGGTTCAGCCTGTCGATATGTTCCCGCATACCGATCACATCGAGAACATCATCGTGCTCGATAGCGTGCAGTAGACAGAAGAGGCAAGCTGGCTTGCACGATGCTTGTTATGAAGCCGTATCTTCTGCCTCGAAGTCAGGCAGCGCTGTTTTTTCGGGAATACAGACAACCAAGGTGCGCTCGTTGCTGAATTGGTGGTATGAGCAGGTGCAAAAGGTAACGACATAGGCAGGGATGTATGTTTCATCAAGCACCATACAAGCCTTTGATCGCTGCTCTTCATACCACATTTGAAATGCCTCTTCGTCTGCGAATTGTGTCTTCTTCTCGGTCGTATCTCCATCAATGATGCAGGTATAAGCAACTTGTAGCCGTTGCTTTCCAGCGGGGGTTTGCAGGCAGACTGTAGTGTGTTCGCGCGCATAGGCCTCGTCGTTGTAGGAAGCAAGATCACTGAACATCGATCCATCATCCATGTGATGGCCGTAGATGATCGCGTTGAGCGTGAGCAGGTCACCCTGAATATTGTCTACATCGAGATAAGGGACGCCGTAGACACTGTAGTTACGATAGATGTCATGACGAAGATAGAACGTGGGGTCATCAAGAGGAGCGCGCATGATGGGATGATCGATGTTCGTGCCCTCGATATTGACCCAGCCGACAATATCAGGATTGATTTGTTTCCAGTAGTCCCAGTCGACGGTAACAAACCCGTCGTCTGCGTCGCTCGATGCGTCCATCCATCTCTCTAAACCGAAGAAGTTCGAGTTCGGATTGGGGGAGGGTGTTGCATGTGCGTTCATCAGATAGAGGCCGATCAGGGCTCCTGAAGAGATAACAAAGAGCACAGCTCCGATGCAAAAGAGCCATTGCGCTTGACGTCGCCATCTCATGGCTTTAGGTACTTCTGAAAGAGCCGCCGTTGTTTTTCGAGCGCGTGTTGCTTCTTTCGGCGAGCATGGATCATGAGTGCGGCTCCAAGGATGACGCCAGCGAGCGTGCAGCAGACCATCGCTCCGACCGCCCCGCCAGTCTTTGCATAGGGCGAGGCACTCGATGTACCCTGGAGGTTTGTATCGAGTGCCGTTTGAGTAGATACGAGATCTTCCTCGTGCTCGGCAAGCTCATTAAGCGTATCAGCATTACTCGCCTCGGTCGCATCTGTCTCGATACTGCTGTTATCGCCTTCATCTGTCGTGCTAGAAGAGGGATCATCCGTAGGATCGTTTACTGTCACATCATTTGAAGGGCTGTTTTCTGAAAGATGATCATTCGGTTGTTCGCTTTCGTCTTGATCGGGATCTTGTGTATCAGGATCTTGGGCATCGGTTCTGGATTCATGCTTCCATTGGGCATAGAGCGTGATGACGCTATTGTCGATCATGCTCAGATCTTGCACTTTTGCTTCGTTATCGTATGAGATACCCGATCCATCGGGCCGAGTGTTCCATGATGTCCATTGATAGCCATCGCGTTCGAATTCATTAGGGTAGAGCGTTTCTGCTGTGCCATAAGCGAGTGACTGCGCATGCATCGATCCTGCACCGCCATTTCCGTCATAAACGATCAAGCAGCGGTTTGCCGCCCATATCGCATAGAGCGTTACGGTTTCGTTTGCACGCTCAGCAAGGTTCTTGACGAGCTGTCCATCTGTATAGTTCGTTTCGGGAATAGAAGGATGCGTATTCCAGGTGACCCAACGATATCCGCTGCGATGAAGCACGTTTCGCTGAAGCGCCTCGGCTTGATCGTAGATGAAGAGTTGATCGACCATGGCACCCGAGCCTCCTTGCGCATCGAACACGACGTAGTAAGTGACTGGTGCCCATTGGGCATAGAGGGTGATCGTATCGCTTGGAGTAGAAGAGAGATTGGAGACCTCCTGAAGATCGGCATAATGCGTTCCGCTCCCGTCAGCTCGCGTGTTCCATCCTGCGAATAGATATCCTGTTCGAGAGAATTGGTTGACGCTAAGACTTTTGTGCTGATCGTAGATAAAACGCTGTCGCGACATCGTGCCCGTGGCGCTATTTCCGTCAAAGGCTATCTCGTATTCGATGGGCTTCCATTGAGCATAAAGGGGTATCGTTGCTCCATCGACAGCGCTAAGGTCTAGTATCTCTTCGCCATCATCGAGGCGAGTTCCTGATCCGTCAGCTTGAGTGTTCCATCCCGTGAAAAGATAGCCTGGACGAATGAAGGTGTTCTTCGTCAGGTATTGAGATTCACCGTGGCATATAACGAGATCGGACATGTTGCCCTTAGCTCCGTTTGGATCGAAGGTGATCGTATAGGTAGTAGGAACAAAACGAGCTTCAACCGTGTGATCTTCGGTGACTGAGGTGAAGGTGTAAGAGGAGGGTGTGCCGATAGAGCTGCCATCGACCCTTACCTCAGCGATCTTGTACCCGCTTGAAGCTTCGATCGAAATCGTTCTATTGCCGCGCCATCCGACGGGAACAAGCCCTGTTTTACCACTGCAATGGACCGCTCCTCCTTTGGTACTTGAGAGCGTTATGGTCTGCGGGTCGAATTGGTCAAGAATATCGGTCCATCCATGAGAGGAGTAATACCAGAATTCTGCACCTGATGAGAGGCTTGCAACAACACCTGAATCAAGGCTCGAGCCGTCCATTTCTTGTGTTGCTCGGTAGTCGGTCGATGCCTCGCCATTGCGATTCGAGCCGATATTCAAGACATTGCTCGCAGGGATGTACATATCAGAGCCATGGCCTGAAATGAATTCGATCGATTCGCACCAGCGATCCGTATATCCCTCGCTCCAACCGCGTTTATCGAGGTCTGTTATCTTAGTTAAGAATGAACCTCGAGCATGATTCGAGGTGGCGTGTTTAAAGAACTCGATCTTGATATGTTGCTCACAGCAAGATTGAGAACCAGTGATTTCTTTATTGATACCTATGCATATTCCTGCTGTGTTATATCCGTTCTTGTCGTAGCGTTGCAAAAGCGGTATTTGTGAGAGTGCATCAAGCGAGTACCACTTTGAATCGGGAAGCCAACTTACAACCAGATCGATACGATCATCATCAGCGTCGAAGCCAACATTGTCCCATCGAACGCTGAGCGTAGTGCCGAGCGTTTTGTAGGTCTTTGCAGGCACGCTGAGCGCATAGCAGTAGGTGTAGACGATATCTGCGGTGCCGCTATTCGGAGCACTTGAGGTGGATATGGGCTTATTGAAGTGTGGTTGTTTGGTATGAAGCTCGGTATCTAAGACGATCCCGCCAGAAGCTGCGCGTGACACGTCTCCTCGCTGAAGCGTTGCAGCATGAGCTGTCTTAGTGCAGAAAACGCTCGATAAGGCAAGGAGCAGAGCGCAGAGCATGAAAGCAAGGAGCACCTTGAGAGACTTCATATGATAAGTGGGTGAAGGTTTAGCCATGAGAGATCCTTGAGTTGTGATCGATCGCAGAGCGTTGCAGATATCTGACTTCGGTCATTGCGACCTTCGAGAATCTTTTGATCCGAGCATGTTTTGTGCGATAGCTGCAGTGACTGCTTGGGCTTTCCGGTGCTGCCGATAGGCGATGCCAATGAAGAGAGCTGCTATGCCGCACAATGCTCCGAAACCGATGAGTAGCGGAAGCACAGCACTACCTGTTTGAGCAAAGAAGCCGGTGCGCCCTTCGAGTGCAGCATCGATTGGATCTGTCGGAATAGTCTGATCAGAGGGTGCAGGCGGCTCTTCGGGCTGGATAATGCGAAGAGTTTGATTCTTATCCTCCGCATCTTCATGGAGAGCAATGGTGGTTTCTTTCTTGCTCAAACGCTCGAACACAACCAGTTCAGTACCAGGGTCGATTCCGCTCGCATCGAGAGAGAACGTGACCTCAGCAGAGCCAGAACTGTTCTGAGGAGTGAAGGTGGTCGTGCTCGTGAACGTATTGTTCTCGTTGTCAGTGAGCTCGACAACGGTCGTTTCACCGTTTTCGTTGGAGCATTTTTTCATCAGCGTTCCCGTGAGCATGTATTCTTCACCAGGGATGAGGTTCGTATAGTTGACGGTGTCTACGATATGCGCCTCGATCTCGGTCAGGATGTCATGATTGCCGTCAGCAGCATCGATCGCGCTCGTAGCGATCCGAGGTTGAAGGATTGAAACGGTCTGTTCGCTGTTGTCGAGCTCGTGATGCTCGAGGATGATCTGGTCATCTTGAAGGAGTGTTTCGTAGACCACCACATCTGAGCTTGCGAGATCGACCAGATTCACCGGTATGCTTACCTCAGCACTTCCGCTTGATGCAGCAGCGGTGAATATAGTTTCACCAGTCGCATCCAATAAGTCTTTTCCCGTGTTCTTGTCAACGAGCGATGCGCGGAGCGTATAGGTGGCTCCTTCGCTTAAATTGCCGTAGCGTACATGATCGTTTATGATGGCCTGCTCATCTGCGTTGAGCAGCTTATCGTGATCGATACCATCTGATGCGACAGTGGATATCCAAGGGGTGATCTGGTCTTGATTCTCTACGACGCCGAAATCGAGTTTTTGCTGGTCGCGATAGATGGCGAAGGGTATTTTGATAAGTTTCAGCCCTTCGTTCGACGCACAGGGAAGCTCTTCGAGTTCGTAGGTATCGAAGGGTAGCGCACCTAAGTCGTTGCGTGCTTCACTCGTCGTTTCGCTTTTAGTCTGCCCGAACCAAACACCGCGATCGGCATCATAGTCACCCGCATCGTTGCCGTTCGTATTATGAGTGTGCTCAATCCAGGCAGATGAAGTGTTGACGATGCCATTACGATCGCTCACGACGATATGGGACTCTCCTGTAGTTTGTGAAGTGATCTTGAAAGGTATTCCAGCAAGGCGCTGCCCATCTTCTTCGCGTACTTTGATGAAGCTGAGATCTCCACGCTTCACTTGGTTCTTGAAAGCCGATCTTGTGGGGTCGTCATCGCTATCGGAGAAGCGAACGAGCTTGCCATCTTCTTTGATGGAAAACGAGCGAGGCGCGTTGTCTGAGGTGGTATAGCCATCTCCTGCTTGAAGTTCCTGGATCGTATAGTCTCCATAGGGAAGGGTGTCGCTCGATGTTGCGGCTTTGCCATCGGTGACAGACAGTGTCACGCAGACCTCTCCAGGATGGTAGAAGATACCGTTCACGCATACTTCGTGTGGATTATCGTTTGTGATCGAAAAGGTCGTGCCATCAAGTGTTGCTGCGCCTAATGCGCTTTGAAGGCCTGATTCTGCATCACGTTTTTCCAGTTCGATACCGCCACGAATGACATCGTCTGAAATGATCGGCGTATCGTAGCTCGAAAGCGATTCGTCGCCATTTGGCATGCCGCTCACCTTGCGCACGATCACCGAATCGTTGAGCAGGTAGCCAAGGGGTGCTTTCGTCTCTTGGATCGTATAAGTGCCGATAGGAAGGGTGATAGCACCGGTGCTATCACGATAGAGATCGTCGCCAGATACTTTGCATACATCTCCTTTTCTAAGGTCGATGATCCCGTGCTCATCGGTCTTCACGACCCAGGTACGCAGAGAAGCGCACTTCGTGTAGTCATCCTCAAGCGTAGGGTAAAACGAGATCGTAAACTCAGCTCCCGCAAACGAGCTCGCACCACCTTGAATACTATTGTGATCGGCGTCGTAGGCAGAGTCGGTGTCGTGCTTAGCGAGCAGAAGTGCAGTGTTGTCTGATTGAGGGACTTCATCGAGCGTGATACTTTTTGTAGTGCCAGCAACCACAGTGATCTCATGTGCTTGCGTATCGAGAGCAAAGCCTGCTGGTGCAGAGATTTCCTTGAGGTAGTAGGTTGCGACGCTGAGCGCTTTGGATCGTGCGCATCCTTGAGCGTCAGTGGTGAGCATCGCCTTGAGCTGCGTGCAATCGGCATCACTGTAGATGCCGTAACACGCTCCCTCAAGCGAGTAGCACAAGTTGCCTTCCGAGATTTCGGGAAGGACGCTTTTCTTCTTGATCTCGAGATACCCTGTCATGTTCTCGTGGACCTGAAAGGTGCCCATGATGCTTTGCATATTGTGGCCATCGATGTCTGAACATACATCGAGAAAGAAGCGATAACTTACGGTTTGTGTCGCATAATCTATGTTCGTTACTTCAACCCAGCCGCTTTGAACTTTTGGCTCACCAGTGCCATTATCATCCACATCTCCGTAGCAATCACCCCAGGCAAAATGCAGGCCGCTTACCCAGTTGTAATCATAGGTTCCACCACCAGGGGTGCGTACGGTGCCGCCGGGCGCGATGTGATTTTGGTCGGCATTTACGACTTCGGGATTGCTGCATTGGTTGAAATGAACGGCAAAGCCATAGGTGTTGCTCTTCTCGGGCCAGCCCATCACTTGTGCCATATTGCCACCAGGCTCACAGGTGCGAATGAGCGCCGAATCTGCTTCGATCGCAAAACGCTCACCAATAACAGGACTTGCAGCGCTGAAAAGACTGATGAGCGGAGGCTCGGAATTGAAAGCGCATTCGTTGTCATCGTGCGTTGCGAACGTTTCGCTCTCGTCATCGATCTCGATCGTGATCGGCCCTCCAAGGGGAGAGGCACAAAGGCAGATAGCGCCATTTTGATAGACGTATTGCGTAAGCTCACTACCACCTTGCATGATCGAGATATGCTTCGCGAGACCCGCACGATCTTTGTCGTTGAAGAGCTTCATGTTGATAACTTGGCTATCTGCGCTGAAAGGATGCGAAAGATCGGCACGAGATGATACGCCCTCAATGTTCTTCGACACGCTGATCGCAAGCGGTATTTCGAGATCTTGCTGATCGGCAGAAACGTACCACACGACGGTAAGGTCTGCGTCCGCATAGCTCTTTGGCAAGGAAACGATCCCTGTTGTTGGGTCATAAGCTGCTGCTTGTGTGATGTCGCAAGCCCCTTTGCCCGTGGCGCTTGTGCTCGCATAATCTTCGATCACGCGAAAAGCAGCCGGATCGCTTGAGGTGTGAAGAGCAGCAGGGAAGACGTTTGCTTTGATCATTAGATGATCGCCTTCGACCCACTTCTCGCCTGTGCAAACCGACGAGCTTACGCACTCACGATCGCTCCAGGCCACCGAACTATCGAGTTGGTCGTCCTCGGCGAAATGGTAGATCACTCGAGCAGTGTGAGGAGCTGCTTCATCGGCATTGGCTACGGAGGGTACGATACCTGATACAAGGCAAAGAACCAGACAAAGACAGCTGACGAGCAGAGTGCCGCAGACAAGTCGAGCGGTGCGATGAGAGCAGGATTGGAGCATGGCGCCTTCTTTCTCTAGCAGGTGAATGGACGGCATTGATCGCAGGTGCAGCGCGCGCGAGCGATCCAGATAAGCGGGTTGGTTCAGGCAAGATGTGCAAGAGCTGTGTGATGTGCGTAACGAGATGTTCCACGCCTTAGTGTGAAAGAGCGGCCTCAATGAAATTTGAAAAAAATCTAAGGTAAAATTTGAAGCGAACTTACAGAAACTTGAATCGCAGGGGGAGACATGACGACTGCGGAAGATAAGCGTGCGAGCATCATTGCGTATTTCGAGTCAGGATCGAAGGATCAAGATCGCAAGCTAGGGGTTGAAGTAGAACACTTCATTATCACAGAGGCAGATGGAGTGCCATTTACGTATGCGCCACAGGGAGATATTCCTGGTTTGCAAGATGTGCTCGAGCATCTTTTGAAGACCTATCCTGCGATCTTTCAGAATGCCGAAGGCGAGCTGATCGGGTGCGCAAATGAAGAAGCTTCAGTCTCGCTTGAGCCTTCAGCGCAGATCGAGGTGAGCATCGCTCCTTTTGAGACGATCGCAGAGATTGGTCGTGCGTATGCGCATTTTCGCGAAGCGATCGATCCTTATCTTCAGGCTCATGGTGCGAAACTGGTGAACGCGGGCTATCATCCAACTCGTAAGGCAGAAGAGCTTACCCTTATTCCAAAAGAGCGATATCGCCTGATGGATGCATATTTTGCACAACTAGGAACGCTCGGACTTCGCATGATGCGAGCTTCAGCCTCAACGCAGGTTTCCATCGACTATGTCGACGAGGCGGATGCGGTGCGCAAGATGCGCGTTGCGAGTGCGCTTGCCCCCATTCTGGGCGCTATCGCTGATAACGTAGCGGTCTATGAACGCAAAGTAGGCGCCTATCCGCTCGTGCGTCTTGCAGTCTGGCGTAATGTTGATGACGCGCGATGCGGTGTGGTCCCGGGAGTCTTCGCAGCAGGATTTGGCTTCGGGGCATATGCCGATTGGATGCTGCGGACGTCACCCATATTCGTCAATTCGTCCCAAGCAGATGGTTCGAGCGTCCCGCGCGCAGAATTCGATCGCAGCGCCGGCGAGATCTACGCTGATGAAGTTATGACAAAGGACGAGATCGAACACCTTATCTCGATGTTCTGGCCTGATGTTCGCTTGAAGCGATTCGTCGAGATTCGTCCGGCCGATTCGTTGCCACAGGAATACCTGGAGGGTTATGCCGCGCTCATCAAAGGCCTGTTCTATAGCGAGGAGAGCTTGAGGCGCATCGAGCATGAGCTTGGAGTGATCAAGCATGCTGATGGCGAAGACGCGTGGCCGCTTGACGAGCGAGATGTCGAAGCCGCGATCAAGGCTATTCGCGAGCACGGCTACGAGGCAGTGCTTTATGAGCATAAGCCTAAGAGTCTTCGTGCGTGGGAAGAGCTTCTCTTCTCGCTTGCCAGAGAGGCGCTTTCTGAAGACGAGCGTGGTTACCTTGATGGACTTGAGCGATTCGCCTTGAACAAGCATTGGGAGCTTATCGGATCATAGCGATCTTTCGCAGGGATCCTTTTTAAAGGAATCTCGTTATTTGTGAGCGATCAGAGAATCGATCGGGGCAAAGTGTTGCTACAATGTGGAGCGCATAAAAAACAATGAGAGGAGACCTTATGGAGAACACCACTTGGTCATGGGCGCGCAAGGGCGTTGTCGCACTCTTCGCTCTGCTTGTTGCAGGTAGCTGCATGCTTCTTGCTGGCTGTGCGGAGAACAGCGAAGAAGCCGTTCGCAACGCAGTCACCAACGAGCTTGACGAGATCAAGAACTTCGATGCTGAAGAGATCGAAGAGCTTGCAAATGAATCTACGGAATTCGCTGCCTTGAGCGCATATGGCATCACGGCAACGGATGCATACGAGGCGATTTTTAGTGACTTCGATTACAGCATTGAGGACGTGAAGGTCGATGGCGACAAGGCTACGGTCGGCATCAAGTTCACGACCAAAGACCTCAACAAGTTCCAGAGTGCACTTGTTTCTGCTGCTCAGCAGGCAGATGCCGATGGTTCGCTCGAAGGTCTTACTCAGAGCGAGATGAATGCTAAGATCGGTGAGCTGGTCTTGAATACCATTAAGGATCTTCCTACCACCGAGACTAAGGTCATCGACTTCGATGTGGTGAAGCAGGGCGGAAGCTGGCAGATGGCTAATGATTCAGGAGAGGTGCTCCAAGAGGCACTCTTCCCCTCAAGTGTGATGTCGAGCAACTAAGACAAGAGTCGAAGATTGATCGAATAAGAAAAGCCCGAGCAGCGCGCTCGGGCTTTTTGTTTGTTGAGGCGAGAAGCAGCGCAAGTCGCACTGCAACTCGCCACTCTACAGTTGCAAGGCCAGATTCGGAAAACGAAATTAGAATTCGATCTCGTCTGGATCCCAGAAACGACCGGTTGGGTTGGTTTGCTCAGCCATGATGGCCATTTCGCCAGGAGTGAGCTCGAAATCGAAGACGTCGAGATTCTGAGCCATGCGCTCGATATTGCCTGATTTCGGTAGCGGCAACATGCCAAGCTGGATGAGCCAACGTAAGCATACCTGTGCATTGCTCTTGTTGTAGCGTGCTCCGATCGCAGCGATGGATTCGTTGGTGAGCGTTTTGCCTCGTCCAAGGGGGCTCCAAGCTTCGACGACCATATGACGATCAAGGCAGTATTCAAGGGTTTCTGCCTGCATGCGACCAGGGTAGAATTCGATCTGATTTACGACTGGTTCGATTCGAGCGTGCTTCATGAGCGCCTCGATATGGTGAGGCTTGAAATTCGACAGGCCGATCGCGCGAACTTTGTTCGCCTGGTAAAGATCTTCAAGTGCGCGCCAGGTATCGGCGTTGAGAGCTTCTGCTTCGGTACCATACTGCTTTTCGTTTGCGGGCCAGTGGATCAAGAACAAGTCGAGGTATTCAAGACCCAAACGCTCACGTGATGCCTCGAATGATTCCACGGTCTTGTCATAGCCCCGATGGGTGTTCCACACCTTAGAGGTGATGAAGAGTTCCTCGCGGGCAACACCGCTCGTTTCGATGGCCTTGCCAATTCCGGCTTCATTGGCATAGATGGCAGCAGTATCGATGAGGCGATAGCCTACTTCGAGTGCGTCGAGCACAACGCGGCATGCGTCTTCATCGGTGGTGTCATAGGTGCCAAAGCCGATACAGGGGATCTCTACGCCGTTTTTTAGCGTATAAGTATCGGTTGCTTTTGTTGGTATCGCCGTCATATTGTGTCCTTGTTGTCCTAGATGCTGTTCTGGTAACTATACTCCTTGAAGCGAGCTATCCGCGACACTACGGGCGCGATAGTCCATCTACAGAAAGGATATCTCCCGAGATGTAGCTTGCCATCTCAGAAGCAAGGAAGGCGAAAGCGTTCGCGATATCTTCTGGTTCGCCCATGCGGCCGAGGGGGATGGTCTTGATGAGCGGCTCGATGAGCTCTTTTGGAAGCGCATCGACCATATCGGTGTGGGTAACACCTGGTGCGACAGCATTCACGCGAATCTTGTACGGAGCAAGTTCGCGTGCGAGCGATTTGGTGAGACCATTCACGGCAAACTTCGAAGTAGGGTATGCGCAGCCAGAAGGCTGAGCATAGATGCTCACCATCGAAGAGGTGTTGATGATAGAGCCTCCCTTGCCTTGCTCGATCATGATGCGAGCAGCAGCTTGAGAGCAGATGAAGGTGGCTTCGACGTTGAGCTTCATGACCTTCTGGAATTCATCGAGCGTGTAGTCGATGAGCTTCGTACGTGAATCCGTACCAGCGTTGTTTGCGAGGATATCGAGCGATCCGAACGTGTCAACGACCTGCTTGAACGCATCTGCGATCGCTTCAGGATCGTCAAGCGCAGGGTGCAGGCCAAGAACAGGTGCATCGGAGTTTTTCTGCTTGATCTTCTCGAGTGCGGCATCTACGGTCTCTTGACGAGATCCGAACAGCGCGACTTTCGCGCCTTCAGCAAGGAACTTCTCGACGATGCCGAATCCGATTCCACGCGTACCACCAGTTACAATGGCAACTTTTCCTTCGAGCATTCTCATATCATTCTCCTTCTTTTGCGTATGTTGTTGCAATACCGTAGCCGATCGAACCGCACGATCCGTCGCCAAGAACAGCTCGTCCGCCTCCGGTGACGATCGCAGTTTTTCCCTCGAGAAAGCCCATGGACAATCCCTCCTAACCCTTTGGTTTCCTGTGTGCTTTTCAGCTTAGATGACATGCGGGTTACGGTTTGCTTGAAATCGGCGAAGTTTGCTCAGCACGCTCGCGAAACGCCTAAACTTTATCCTAGGGAAAACGGACATAAGAAGGGTGGTGCCGATCATGGCAGATATTCGTGATGGCTTCAAAGATATTTTTCTCGCAGGCGTAGGCGCACTGGCTTATGGGGGCGAGCGAGCAAATGAGCTGGTGAACAACCTTATCGAGAAGGGTGAGCTTACTGTCGAGCAAGGCAAGCAGCTCAATACCGAACTTCAGCACAAAGCAAGTGACACCATCGCTCAGGTGCGTGATGAGGCTCTGGCAGCTCAGCTACAAGCGATGACACCCGAGCAGCGCGCAGAATTCGTTGCAAAGGTCAACGAGCTGGCAAATAAAGTGACCGATGATGCTGCGGCAGCAGCTGTCTCGGGCAAGGCTCAGTAAAATAGTCCGCTCGAAAAGCTGACGCAATACAATGCGCGCATGATCTGTATCGCGCATCGCTTGGAAGGACGCATGGATCGCGAGAGCGTGACCTGTGCGTCCTTCTTGGGTAATGATGCTTGGCAAGGTAGAATGAAGGTGGCGCGTTTGCGCCCGATGCGTACATTGAAGGAGGGGTTCATATGGCGCAAAATACGCTTCTAAAGCATTTTCTTACAACGCGTGCCGAGGTGGACCCTGAAGATCAGTTTGGTCTCAGTCGCAGTGCGCGCGCAAAACGGGTGCGCGAGATCATCGCGATTTTGCGTAAGCATAACTTCCTGCAAGGTTTCTCACCCGAAGAACTTCGGGCGCTCTTCGAAGATCTCGGCCCGAGCTTCATCAAGGTAGGTCAAACGCTCTCGACGCGCTCGGAGATACTGCCGCACGCCTATTGCAAAGCGCTCTCACAGCTTCAGCAAGAATGTGAGCCGATGTCGTTCGAGACGGTCCTTATCGCACTCGATGCCATCTACGGGGCCGATCGCGAGAAGATCTTTTCTCTCATCGATCCGATGCCTTTGGGTAGTGCTTCGCTCGCGCAGGTGCATAAGGCCTATCTTACCAATGGGCAAGCAGTGGCTATTAAGGTGCAGCGTCCTGGGGTACGCACGACCATGGCTCAGGATATCGATGTGATGCGCAGCGTGGCTAAGCGCCTTTCGCATTATATGAAAGATGCCCAAATGGTCGACCTGCGCGAGGTGGTCGAAGAATTATGGGTCACCTTTCTCGAAGAGACGGATTTTCTAAACGAGGCGCGCAATCTGGTTGAATTCAACGAGAAGAATGCCGATGTGGTCTATGTACGTGCGCCGAAGCCTTACATGGAGTACTGTCGCGAAGAAGTGCTGGTGATGGAATACATCGAGGGCATCTCGATTCGCGATACCAAAACGCTGCTCGATAACGGATACGATCTTGACGAGATCGGCGACAAGATGCTTGAGAACTATGCCAAGCAGATCTTGGAAGACGGTTTTTTCCATGCCGATCCTCACCCAGGCAATATCATCATCTCTGAAGGGCAGATCGTCTATCTCGATCTAGGTTTGATGGGTCGTTTGAATACGCGTGATCGTATGGGGTTCGAAAGCGCGGTCGAGGCAGTTGGGATGCGCAGCTCTAGTCAGTTGATGGAAGCGCTCCTATCCTTCTCGGTCGCCCATGATCTCGCTGCTATCGATCAGCCGCATCTTTTGGCAGAGCTCGATATTATTCTCGATCGCTACAGTGCTCTTGAAGTCGAGAATATCGATATCGGCCAGTTCTTGGGCGATATCTTAAACGTGACACGCCAAACAAAGGTGACGCTGCCATCGTCTGTTACGCTCGTATCGCGCGGGTTGGTGACCATGGAAGGAACCCTGCTCGAGTACGTTGGTTCGTTCAACATGGTCGACATCATCAATAAGCATATCGCTCGTACAAAAGAGAATTCCGATGAACTCAAGGACGCGCTCAAAGACTTGGTCGTTGCTCTGAACGGTGCGAGCAGGGGGGCGCTTCGCGCTGCAGAATACTCTGGAGATACGATGCGACTGCTTTCGCGCGGTCAGCTAAAGGTGAACATGGAGATGCTCGGTTCTGCAGAACCCATGATGAAGATATCGCGCATTCTGAATCGTTTGACCATTGGCCTTATCGTTGCAGGTTTGCTCATCAGTGCAGCACTACTCACGTTTGCGATTGATGAGGCTCATATATTCGGTATGCCTATCTTGGCGTTCATCGAGTTTGCGGTCGCAATTGTTCTATCGCTTTGGATCGCGGTCGATGTCTATCGCAGAAACAAAAAGCTCTGATATGCACGATCGGTTTTCTGTTTCCTGATAAGAGCAACCATGAGAGCCCTTCCTTGGTCGTGCTCGACGCATAAAGCCTCCAGAGAAAAGAAAACACCGACGCGCTCTTCCTTGCGCATCGGTGTTGTTTCGATCAGGGACGAGAAGCTCTTCAGGCTTATTTGTGCTCCAATTCGAATTCCTTCATGAAAGCGACCAGCGCTTCAACGCCTGCTTTGGGCATCGCATTATAGATGCTTGCACGCATGCCGCCGACGCTGCGATGGCCCTTGATGCTCTCGATTCCATGCTTCTTTGCTTCTGCAACGAAAAGCTCGTCGAGCTTTGGATCACCCGTGATGAATGGCACGTTCATGATGGAGCGATCTTCACGGCGGGCTGTTCCCATGAACAGATCGGAGTTATCGAGGAAGTCGTAGAGGATCTGAGCTTTCTCGCGATTGTGCTGCCCCATAACCTCAAGACCGCCCATATTCTTGATCCATTTGAACACTTTGCCGCAGATGTAGATGCCATAGGCAGGTGGAGTGTTGTAGAGCGAATCATTGTCGAGCTGGGTCTTCCATTTCAACATGGTAGGAGTGTTGGGCAACGTCTCGTCTTTGATAAGATCCTTGCGGATGATATCGATGACCACGCCAGCAGGGCCGATGTTCTTCTGAACACCGCCATACATCACGTCATACTTGGTGATGTCTACCGGCTCAGAGAGAAAACAAGAAGAAACGTCCGCAACGAGAGGCTTGCCCTTTGTGTCGGGAAGCTCGTGATACTTCGTGCCATAGATGGTCTCGTTCTCGCAGATGTAGACATAGTCAGCATCTGCGCGGATCGGAAGATCCTTGCAATCAGGAATGTAGGAGAAGTTGCCATCTTCGCTGGAGGCAAGACATTGCGCATCGCCAAAGATCTGAGCCTCTTTGAATGCTTTCTTCGACCAAGAGCCTGAGACGATGTAGTCTGCTTTGCCATCGAGCATCAGGTTCATCGGAATAGCGGCGAATTGCTGTGAAGCGCCACCCTGCAAGAAGAGCACCGCGTATTCATCCGGAATGCTGAGCAGCTCACGCAGATCGGCTTCAGCCTCGGTGATGATGCCCTCGAAGGTCTTCGAGCGGTGGCTCATTTCCATGACCGACATGCCGCATCCGCGGTAATCCATCATCTCATCAGCAGCTTCTTTGAGCACCTCTTCAGGCAGAACTGCTGGGCCAGCAGAGAAATTGTAAACGCGTGTCATAGCTATCCCCCATCGGATCTTCAATAAATAAGGAGCGAATGTAGGATTCGCTTTCCCTCGACAGATTGATTCAAAGAATGATACGCCAATCGAGTGCCACTTTGGTTGAATAAAGTGCAGAGAATCGTTAGGCGGAAGCCATATCCTTTACCTCGGTGATGTTCTTCCAAAAGCGCTTTGGCATGAAGTGGCGTCGAAGTTCGGGGTTGTAGCGTGCCTCTATCGTGAGCGTGTTATAGAAGCGTTTCCATGCTTCTTGCATGACCAGCTCGTTTTCGCTGCAGGGCGGAGGAGTGAAGGTATCGGTCTTGACCAAATGCCAGTCTTTGCCTTCATACACACCAGCAAGATGATGGTTCTCGTCATAGATCACGAACGGCTGGATATTGAAGCGTGCTGCAAACCAGTCCATGATGAGAGGCACCACTGACGCTTTGGGATTGCATCGCGCGCACCACAAACCACCTTCCAGTTCTTCGAATCGCAGGAACTGGATGATGTGATGGCGTTCATTCTGTACGAAGCGCTCGAGCTTTAAAACTGGTTCGACGCAAGGATGCAAGATTGCAGGCGCGGCTGATCCTTTCAGGATGGCAGGACCGCATCCAGCTCCAGTAAGTCGAGAGCGCTTGAGCATCTCGCCTTTCCTGTTTTGAGAGAAGTCAGCTGCATGACGCTTATCCATGCAATAGCGAATGAAATGATAGATGGAGATGCCGGTGGAAGGGTCGTCTGCAAGCGCAGCAGTCTTGATGATGTTGAAGATGGCATATCCTGCGTTTTTACAGATCCCCCGTTGAACGCGTAGTGCTAGCTCGATGTCGGTCTCTATCGATCGAACTTCTTGTCCTAGACGCGGTTGATGGCGGGCCGCAGGGCAGAGATCGATCGGAACCTCATGATGCTCATAGGCTTTGAACACTGCGCTGAGCAGCCCTTCGACACTCCCATCATAAAGATAGGCGATGTTGTCTGGCGAGATGCGATGCATAGACTACGATGCCTCCTCAAGCGCAGGTAGGCTGCGAGGCGCGCAAGATAGAGCGTCTGTGTCGTGCTCTGTGAGAAGTTGATCGTAGGGAACAGGATCGAACAGGCTCATCTGTCCAGTTGCAACGTGCGCTGATCTACTGCCATGCCTTCCGCCTTGAATGGGGGCGGCAAGATGAGCGCGTAGCGAGCCACGATCAAATGTTGTGCTGCCGCCTTGGTATTTGCCTTGGCATGTGATGAAGAAACGAGCACGTTTGAATGCGATACCGAGTTTGCGCAATTCAGGTTCACGCAGTACGTGGGTCTTGCGTGCGTTCATGATCAGCTTTGCACCTCGCACACCGATTCCGGGAACACGCAAGAGACTTGCATAGGGCGCTCTGTTCACTTCGATAGGAAAGAAATCCAGATGGTTGAGCGCCCAATTCGCTTTAGGATCGACATCAAGATCGAGAAAAGGGTGTTCTCGGTCGATGATCTCTTCCACATCGAAGCGATAGAAGCGCATGAGCCAGTCGGCTTGGTAGAGGCGGTGTTCGCGGTTGAGCGCTACGCTATGCACGCGCGGAAGGCGCACATCTTCGTTTACGGGAAGGTAAGCACTGAAGAACACGCGTTTGAGTGAGAGCTTCTGATAGAGCGCAGATGAGAGATTGAGGATCTGATAGTCGCTCTCGGGTGTTGCACCGATGATCATTTGCGTTGATTGGCCTGCAGGCGCGAACGTGCGCTCGCTGCCGCGCGATTTGGCAAGAGCAGTGGTGCGTTTGGTGAGATAGGTTGTGTGCGCGTTCTTCTTCATGAGGCGGCGAGTGTCGCGCGATTCTTCGATGCCCTGCTTGATGAAATGCATCGGCGAAAGGATGTCGTGCTTACTCTTGTCAGGAGCGAGCAGCTGAAGGCTTTTTTGGGAAGGTAATTCGAGGTTGACGCTCATACGATCGGCGAGCTGGCCGAGCGTAGCGAGCAAATCGGCTGAAGTGCCAGGGATCGCTTTGGCATGGATGTAGCCGCGAAACTCGTATTCTTCACGTAAGATGCGCAAGGCCTCGATCATGAGTTCGGTTGTAAAGTCTGGGCTGCGTACTACGCCAGAGCTAAGGAAGAGTCCTTCGATATAGTTGCGCCGATAGAAGCTGATGGTGAGATCGGCTAGTTCGCGCGGTTCAAAAGTAGTGCGAGCCCCTTCATTGCTGATGCGATTGACGCAGTAGGCGCAGTTATAGATGCACGCATTGCTGAGCAGTACTTTGAGTAGCGTGACACAACGACCGTCTGCTGTGAAGCTATGACAGATCCCCGCAGCAGAGGCGTTGCCGAGCTTGCCGGCTTGCGCATCGCGATCGACACCTGACGAGGTGCAGGCGACATCGTATTTTGCAGCATCTGCAAGAACTTCGAGTTTTTCAGCTATATCCATCGTACACCTGTTCGCTTTCGTGTCTCTATAGTATGCGAACAAATGTTTGGGGTCAACCCATAAGATCGACTCATCTCGGGTGTCAAAAAGGTATCGTGCTCCGAACGATGCAGGTCGCATGCTGAAATTGTGATAGCCTACTCGTCATGAGCAAATAAGATCATATTCAGGGGCGATCATGAGATTCAAGGACATATGGGGCAAGATCCAACTTCCGACACCAGATGAAGATTTTCCCTATCAAGATTTCTCACCGAAGACCCTGAAGGCGTTTGGTCTCCTCTGCTTTTTATGTGCTGCCGCTTCAGCAGCGCTGCTCGTATCGCTCGGCATTAATATCGCACAGCATCTGAGCAGCCATCTTACGCTTGCTAACATCATCATCGCGCTTGCGATCGCATTCATGGCAGTAGGGGCCATTGTACTGTTTGCCATATTGGGTGAGCGATTGTATCAGAATAAGAGCAAGGGCGGCGAACAGCTTGCCATCGCCACGGTCGCGTTGGTGTGCGTATCGTTTCTTGCAATGATGCTGCTCTATGGTTTGAGCTGGCTTCATATCATCTATCTTGTCGAGCTTGTTTTCTTAGCGGTCGTTACGGTCTATATGGATCCTGAGCTTGCGCAAGAGCGCTTGCTCTCAAAACATGCAGCAAAGCTCGATCCCGAAGCGCGTCGCGCATTCGAACATAAGGTCGACGATCGTCGTCCTCTGAAGGGCTATATCACCCTGAATTTCTTCAATTTGTTTTGGATCTTCGTGGTGTGTAGCGTGCTCGGACTCGCTATCGAAACGCTGTTCCATCTGATCATATTCCATGAATACCAGGATCGCGCAGGGCTTTTGTATGGTCCCTTCTCGCCGATCTATGGGTTCGGGGGACTGCTCATGACCGTTGCGCTCAACCGATTCCATGACAAACCGATTCCGATCATCTTCTTGGTTTCGGCCGTCATTGGTGGGTGTTTCGAGTTCTTCGTCAGCTGGATCATGCAATATGCCTTCGGCATCGTGGCATGGAATTACTCGGGTACGTTTCTCTCTATCGATGGGCGTACGAACTTTATGTTCATGTGTTTTTGGGGCTTGCTTGGTGTGGTGTGGGTCAAGCTGTTGCTGCCCATATTGTTATGGGGTATCGATAAGATTCCTTGGAAGTGGCGCTATGGGCTTACGTCGGTCTGCATGGTGCTTATGACGATCGACGTGGTCATGACCGTACAGACCATCGATTGTTGGTATTTGCGCGAAGCAGGCTATGCGCCGCGAAGCGGACTTGAGGAATGGATGGCGCAGCACTATAGCAATGAGTACATGCAAGAGCGTTTCCAGACCATGACGATGAACCCTGATCAGGCAAGCCGTATCTAGGATCAGCCAAAGCGCACCTGTAACGGCGCAAGGCTTGTGTGCCTTGTTGCCGATCGGACGAGATTAAGAAAGTGGCGCAAGCAAAGCTTTAAGCTGGCAGATCTCATCCCATGCTTTGTTCATGGTCGCACCCGCATCCATGCCTGCGACATCGATCATTGATCGATTTTGTCGTTTGCATCGGGTGAGCTTGATGGCTGCGAATGTGCCGTCTGTTCGTGTTGGCGTTGCTGTTCTAAATGTTCGAGTTCCTCCCGAGAAAACTCGGGCAATACTTCCTCGCGTGCTTCTTTACGAGCGCTACGTTCTGCTGCATCCGACCATTCATTTGATTGCTCTTCGAGCGTTTCGAACATCTTTGCTGCTGAAGGATTCTTCTCGATGAAGTGCTTGATGAAGTTTTTGCGAGCACGTGTGTTGTGTGCTTCGAGACGAACACCTCTTCCGTAATAACCGATGTCGTGGCTGCCGAAATAAGCGAACGCGATGCCAACGATAAGGTAGGGGATGATCTCGATGCCGAAGACCTCGAAGCCAAGGAAGAACGCTGCGATAGGACAGCGGCTCATGCCTGCGAAGAAGGTCATGACGCCGATCGCGGTAGCAAAGGAAGCATCAATGCCTACAAGCTGGCCAAGGGAGCACCCCAAAAGACCACCGATAACGAGTGTCGGCATGATCTCGCCACCCTTGAAGCCCGAGGCCAGTGCAAGAAACACCAGCGCTGCTTTGATCGCGAAATCCCAGGTGCCGATCGAGCCAGCCGCAGCCTGCTTCAAAAGGTTCATGCCGCCACCCTCGAAGGTTTGCAGGCTGAAGACCATGACAAGGATAGCGATGGCCACACCAACGAGCGCGACCGAGATATAAGGATGGCGGATCTTCTTGCGCTGCCATGCGCGAACGGCACGTAAGCTTCCGCCAAAGAAGCGACCAAGTATGCCACCGAGCGTGCCGATCAGTACGACTTGGAGCATGAGCTCTGGGGTGATAGAGGGGATGGAGACACGCGGGATGATATCGCCGATGCCGAAGGGATAGGCGATCGCAGCTGCGATGAATGCTGAAGCCACGAGTGCGATGAAGCGAGCAGGGCTGAAGGTCTTGAAGCGAGTGAGCTCGAAGACCAAGAAGACCGCACCGAGTGGAGCGAAGAACAGAGCGCTGAATGTCGCGGACATGCCCATCAACGCAGCGTAGCCATACACATTGCGATCGGTCTTATTCACGAAAAGATTCTTGAGCTTGAAGACGCGACAGAGCACTTCGCCGATCGAGGCACCCATCTGAAAAGCACTCGATTCCTTGCCTACCGCACCACCACCCAGCGTGGTGAGGCACGTGCCGACCAAGATCGCGGGGGCAAGAGTGGGCGAGACCGGCTTGTTTTCGCGCATCTGCATGACCAGATCATCGGTACTGTAATCATAAGGCAGTTTCATCGCCTTGTAGAATGCAAGCGATATGATGCCAAGCACCGGCAAGAAAAAGACGGTCCATGCTGCCTGCTGGCTGATGTGGTAGGCCGCATTCACGCACAGGCACAGGACGATCGAAGTGAATGCCGAGACGATGCCTACCGCCACGATGAAGGCGAGATTTGGCAGGATCTGCTTCTTATCGATTACCGATGACCAGGACATGAACGACCAACTTCGATTAAAGGTTTACTACGTGCTCTTTAATCGTGCCACTTCTGCACATTCGGGTAAACCAAGGCTCCGTCACAGCTTTTCATCAATTGAGTTACGCTTCATCAGGATGCAGGCGTGCTTTTGCATGCATGCGTGCAGATTGCCATACAATTAATAGAGATAAAAGGAGGGTCGAACATGGAAGAAGAACTGGTCTCGCTTGCGCTTATCGCACTTCTGGCGAGCATCACGCCTCTGCTTGCGCGTTTGATTCCTCAAAAGCTCATTCCAGAAACTGTATTCCTGCTTTTCGCAGGAGCCTTGTGCGGCCCGCATATGCTCGGATGGATCCATGTAGGTGATGCGATATCGCTTCTCTCCGATCTTGGCTTGGCATTCTTGTTCTTGCTGGCAGGATACGAGATCGACCCGAAGAACCTAACGAACTATCAGGGAAAACGTGGGTTTGCAACCTGGCTTGTGACATTTGGTATCGCCATCGTGGCGGTGTGGCTGTGGCCTGCGTTCTCGCTTGAGGGCATCGATGGCATCGCGGTGGTTATCGCACTCACGACAACGGCATTGGGCACGCTTCTTCCTATTCTAAAAGAGCGCAACCTCATGGCAACGAAGATCGGAGATGCGATACTTTCGTACGGTACGTGGGGCGAGCTTGGCCCTGTGGTAGCCATGGCACTCTTGCTCTCCACGCGCACGACCTTCCAAAGCGTGATAGTGTTGCTCATCTTTGCGGCGATCGCGGTGCTCATGGCAGTGTTCATCTCTCGCTTGAAGGGCTGGAAGAAGGTCGAGACCTTCCTTCGAGAGGGAGCTGAGACGACGCAGCAGACCGTGGTGCGCGTGACCGTCCTTCTACTCGTTGCGCTCACCGCACTCTCGGCGGTCTTTGATCTCGATATCGTGCTCGGCGCATTCGCGGCAGGCTTTATCTTGCGCTTCATCATCCCTGAAGGCAGTAAGAGCCTCGAGACGAAGCTCGATGGACTAGCGTTTGGTTTCTTCATTCCGCTCTTCTTCATCGTATCGGGTGCGAACATTGATTTGACAGCGGTGGGGCAGAGTCCCGATCTGCTCATCTTCTTCATCATCTTGTTGTTGATCATTCGTGCTTTACCGATATTTATCGCGCTCTCGAGCGGCAAACATCGACACGATTTGAGTCGAAGTGCGCGCATCACGGTGGCGCTCTACTGCACCACTGCACTGCCGATCATCGTTGCAGTCACAACGGTTGCGCAGCAATCAGGCGCAATGTCGAGCGAAGTTGCATCTGTTTTGGTATGCGCGGGTGCGATCACCGTCTTTGTGATGCCCGCCCTTGCTTCAGCCACGGTTCGTCTCTCCGATACACACGTCATCGATCTGGCGAAGGAGATCTCGGCGCAACCCTCTGACATTTCAAGCATTGTGAGAGATCGCGCAGAGCTGGTCCGTTTGCTCGCGAAGGCACGCGCGCTCATCGAACAAGACGATCCCGACCTTGCTTCGCGCATCAAACCGCTCGTTCGTCAGCTTGCGAAGGATAGCGTTGAAGAAGATCGCAATGCACAGCGCTTCATCGAAGAACTACAGAAGCGCTACAAGGAAGCCCGTGCGCTCCCGCCTGTTGATGAAGAAGAGATGCAGAGCGCTGAAGATGCGCAAGAAGATCGAGATGAAACGAAGAGTGGCTACGATGAAGAAGGATATCTCGAGGTCATCGAGAAGGGCGAAGACGCTGCAACGCGCAAGGAGAAGAGATGAAAGAAGGGGTCGTGATGACAGATAGCATCGAGCCAACAGGTGGTATGACCGATTACGGATTGATCGAACTTGATGGAACGCATAACACGCGCGATCAAGGCGGGATGAAGACCGTAACAGGCCAGCGCGTACGTGCCAAGAGGCTCATTCGCTCCGATGGATTGGATAAGCTCTCTGATAACGATATTCATATTCTGATCGATGAGTGTGATCTACGTACGGTGATCGATCTCCGTACTGATGTGGAGCAGAAAGCTGCTCCCGATCCAGTCGATCGCATGCCAGGTGTGAAGCATGTGAGTCTTCCTGTCTTATCGGGTAGTGCAGTTGGCCTTACCCATGAGCATAGCCTTCGGTCGCTCTGGAATGAGTTTTGCAAATTGAAGGGCGATCCAATGGGAGTGATCTGCGAGACCTATCCGCTCATGCTCTTGGATGAAACAGGTATCGCTGCATACAAGCAACTCTTCGAGATTCTGCTCGCCCAAGAACAAGGAGCGGTGCTCTGGCATTGCTCTGAAGGCAAGGACCGCACAGGTATTGCGAGCATGCTCGTGCTTTTCGCACTCGGGGTTCCTCCTGAGACGATCATGGAAGATTATCTTGCAACGAATCTTTTTGCACGTCAGAAGATGAAGCGGATCGCTCGGGATTTGGAGAAGGTTCATCTTGCGGATAAGAGCGACGAGGCGCTGTTGGCGCTCATTTGCGCACATAAGGAATATATCGATGCAGCTATGGATGCACTCGAAAAGGAATACGGTAGCCTCGATGCCTATCTCACCGAAGCGCTCGATCTGACACCTGCAAAACGCAAGCTTTTAGCCGATCTCTATCTTTTCTGATCTTCGCATACGGACAAAAAAAGAGGGGAGCTTGGCTCCCCTCTTTGCCCCTCCAAGACCACGAGGGAAGAGCAGTGTGCAGTGTTAACGAGAGAGATCGAAATGCTGTTGGCTTCGATCACGGGCGCTCTTCCCGGGTCCTTTGATATTCGAGCGTGTTACTCTCCATCCTCAAGGATGTGATAGGCGGCTTCAGCAAGCTCCTTCGAGCTCATGCTGGCAGGATTCTTCTCGATGCCGCGATCGAGAAGATGGGGAATAGTCGCGATCTTGCGGAATTTCTCCTGATGTTCTGGCAGGCTTGCCAAGATGACGGGCACCGTATTGTCGGGAAGCAACGTATCTTGGACGACCTTATTGATATAGCGGAAGAACTTCTCGCTTTCCAGCTCAGTGACCTCGTTGCGTGAACGATAGTCATGATAGGGATTCAATCGTTTCATGAGCATGTGATGATCGAGCGCAGGAGCATCGCTCTGGTCGTGCATGATCTCGCCGAACTGGGAAGCGACGCCCTCATCTTCGATATCAACATGATTCAGGTAGTTGCCCTTGCCTTCGATCAGGCCGAAACGGTCAGTCGAGACGGCAAGGATGTAATAGTCGCTCTGCTGAAAGGCATCGCCTTCGAGCGGACCGAGCTCCCAGTTGTCGCCAACGAACACTTCTGGCTTTACCTTATGATGTAGATCAGCAACGAAAACATGATCCGTATCTGCAAACAGCGCTACACCTGCTTCTGCATTGAGCCAAAGGCCTTCATCAGGAGCGTTGATGACATCATCGAGATGTACGAGGATCTTGTTGTTGGGCTGAGCGGGATACTTTGCATCGATCTGATGCTTTGCCTCTTTCATGAGATCCTTCATCTCGATACGCTCTTTATTCGAGCGTAGGCGCTTGTATTCAGTAGGAAGATAGAGTGAAACGACCGGGCCTTCGGTCGCAGGAGCGAGATTGGCAAGATCGTCGATGACGACAACAGTGTCTTTCGTGTGATGAATGGGACGCATGGCAAGCCTCCTTGTTGTGATGGTTAGAAGTGCCCAACAAGGTGTGCTGAGGAGGGTGATCCAGGCGCGCCTTCGTTGGGCTGCATCTTTAAATTATCACTACCGAACAGGGGTTTTCTTGCCTGCACGCTTTTGATGGGAACCTGTTATTTTCTAGTTGAATACCTGCAACCTTGAAAGCGATCCTGCGATCACATCACATCTCTTCATAAGGTAGTATGAAAGTGACGAGCAAGATCATGAAGAAGGTGAGCGATCCATGTGCACCCAGGTGCCTGTGAGCGAGCAACAGAATATGAAAGCCTCAGCGAGCGGAGCTGACAGCAGTCGTCACGGACAGACAGAAACGCTGCCTGCACGCTACGAAAAGTTGCGAACGCTATGGGGCGAAGAGGGTCTTCGCCAGATCATGGATGCACGGGTACTCGTGCTCGGAGTAGGGGGCGTAGGTTCGAATTGTATCGAAGCGCTCGCTCGTGGCGGTGTTGGACACCTGACCATTCTCGATCGCGATGTGGTGGCCGAAAGTAATATCAACCGTCAGGCGATCGCATTCTATTCAACGCTTGGACGTCGTAAGGTCGATGTGATGGAAGCCATGATCAAAGACATCAACCCTGAAGCTCAGGTCACGAAGATCTTCGATTTCTTACGTCAAGAAGAGATGGCTGAGTTCCTCGATGCGTATGCGCGTGATGTGGATTACGTGGTCGATGCGATAGATACTGTTTCAGCAAAACTAAAGCTCGCTGAACTTGCACCAAATTACGATTTCAAGCTCATCAGTAGCATGGGCGGCGCGAACAAGATACATCCTGAATGTTTTAAGATCGCCGATCTTTATGAGACGGTGAATTGCCCACTTTGCCGCATCATGCGCAAAGAAGGCAGGAAGCGAGGCATCAAGCAACTAAAAGTGCTCTATTCATGCGAGCAGCCACTCGAAACTGAAGTTGCTGCTGACTGGGAGCGGCATGAGCGCAGCGATCTGGGGACAGCATCGTTCGTACCGCCGATCTTCGGTCAGATGATTGCAGGCGAAGTGCTGCGCGATCTTGCGGGAAGGTCATGACGATGGGAGCGTGTCATCTCAAAACCCGCTTCGATGCACACTGTCATCTTTCATTCGCGCCTTATCCTGAGCGCATTGCTTCATGGGTGGCACAGCGGTATGCAGGTGCATTTTCGACCACCGTAAGTCCGACGGATTTCGTGCGTACGCAGCAGCTGCTCGAGCCGTGGGATTCGCTGAAGGTGGGGTTCGGTGCTCATCCTTGGTGGGTCTCATCAGGCGATGTAGGTATGCATGATATCGATGCCTCGAGCGATGATATCCTCCGATCGCGCTACATTGGCGAGGTAGGGCTCGATTTTGGTAAGAAGGGGATTGCGCGAAGCATCTTTGTGAGCGAGGAGGAAACCAAAGCAGCTCAAGTCCAGGTGTTGCGTGCGATCTTGGCGATATGCGCACGGGAGGCTGTATGCGAACATGGCCGCGAGTCGCAGCGCGTCTTTTCCTTTCATGCAGTGCAGAGCGCAGATGTCATGCTCGACCTTTTGCAAGAATACAAGCTGTTGACAGATAACGTGGCGATCTTCCACTGGTTTTCAGGCTCAAGCGCGCAGTTGCAGCGCGCAAGAGAGCTTGGATGCTGCTTTTCTGTCAATGCGTTCATGTTGAACACTAAACGCGGTCGCGAATATGCTAAAGCGATTCCTGTTGGGCAGTTATTCGTTGAGACAGATCTGCCTGAAGAAAGGCAAAAAGAAGAGAGCGCCGATTCGTTCGAGGTGACCTGTGTGCAGTATGCAACAGCGTTGGATTCAGCCTATGAGCAACTTGTCGCCCTTCGTGGCCCAGACATCCTTTCTGCTATCGAGCAGAATACCCGCCGCGTTTTTGGATGATCACGATCGGGACGCACGGCCTTGCTAAGCACACCCGCTCTTAATAAAGAGCAGCGCGAAGACGCTGAAGCTCTTCGGCAGGATCTGCGCACAGCATAAGGCTGCTCATCAGGCATGCGCCTGCTGCTCCGGTATCATGCACAGAGGCGATTGTTTCCTTTTCGATACCACCGATAGCATAAACAGGCAGCGACACCGCATCGCAGACCTCGCGTAAGAAGGTTAACCCCCGAGGGGCCAGGTCGGCCTTGCAGTCGGTCGGGAAGATATGACCTGCGATCAGATAGTCCGCGCCAAGCTTCTGTGCGAGCGCTGCTTCTGACACACCGTGAACAGAGACGCCTACCTCGTGAAATTCGTGAGAAAAATCGCGATGATTGTTCAATTCGGGTAAAGGGAGTTGAACACGAGGGATACCAAGTTCTTGAGCGACATCGACAAAAGTATTCACCACGATCTTGTCGCGCTCATCAAGGGCAAGCTCATGCAAGATGGCGTGCACAAGGGCGATATAGTCGCGCTCGGGAAGATCCTTTTCGCGTACGATGACGCGATCGATACCAGCCGCGCATAGTTTTGCAACACGTGTAGGTAAGGGCTCTGCACAAAGCGCACGATTCGTAACAGCGATGATCTGGAAGGACATGGTCTTTTCTGCCTTTCTCATACGTAGACGTAATCGTTCATGACTGGTTGAAGACCACGTCCTCGAAGGGCAGCTACGACTTCATCGACCGTACGACTATCAGCGATCTCGAACTGGTCATCGCCTTGCTCTTCGCCTTCATGGCCTCCGATGCCTGTCGATACGCCAGCTGATATCTTGGTCGCTGCGATGTCGACCACGTTGTTGCGAAATCCTTCACGCTCGCGAGTCGAGATGGTCATGCCCGCAAAAGGCAAGAAGATGCGGTAAGCGCACATGACCTGCAATAACTGGCGCTCGTGCACATCGTGCGGATTGATCTGGTCGTTGTTGGTAATAGGGCGCAGGCGCGGGCAAGACAGCGAGATCTCGGCATGAGGATACTTCTTCTGTAAAAGATAGGCATGTATGCCCGTAGCGAAGGCATCGCGGCGGAAATCCGCAAGCCCCAGAAGCGCTGCGAAAGCAACACCGCGCATGCCGCCCATGAGCGCGCGTTCTTGCGCCTCGAGGCGATAAGGGAATACGCGTTTATGACCGGCAAGATGGAGTTCTTCATAGCGCTCAGGCTCGTAGGTCTCTTGGAAGACGGTTACGTAGTCGGCACCGCATTCATGCAGGTAAGCATACTCATCTGAGTTCATTGGATAAACCTCAAGCCCGACATTCTTGAAGTACTTCGATGCGATCTTGCATGCCTCGCCGATATATTCAACGGTGCTCTTTGTGCGGCTCTCTCCCGTAAGAATGAGTATTTCTTCAAGCCCGCTTTGTGCGATAGCAGCCATCTCGGCTTCGATTGCGGTTGCATCGAGTTGTGCACGGCGGATCTTATTATGACAATTGAATCCGCAGTAGATGCAGTAGTTTTCACAATAATTTGCCAAGTAGACGGGCGTGAAGAGGTAGACATTATCGCCGAAGAATCGGCGCTTCTCGTCGCGCGCACGCTGTGCCATCTGTTCGAGGTAGGGCTCTGCAGCAGGGCTGAGGAGCGCAGCAAAATCACGCGGGCTGACAGGGTCTGCCTGCAAGGCTGCTTCGACATCATCGACCGTGAAGCGCGTCGGGTCATAGGCGGTGAACGCCTCTTCGACTTGGTTGCGAATCGAAGGATCGATCTGCTGCATGTCAGGCAGATAGGTAAGGTGGTCGATCTTGTTTTCGACCTCGAAGACTGTGATGCCTTCCATAGGTTGGTGTGCTGCGACCTTCTTGCTCATCGCTCCTCCAGAAAACCTGTCAGTGGGGAAGAGGCGACTGCGCCTTTTTCGATAACGCGTCCAAGGCCTGCAAGATACGCCTCTCGGCCCGCTTCGATAGCGAGTTTGAAAGCATGGGCCATCGTAGGCACATCACCTGCAGTAGCGATCGCTGTATTCGCCATCACTGCTGCTGCTCCCATCTCCATTGCTTCTGCAGCCTGCGAGGGGCGCCCGATACCTGCATCCACGATGATTGGCAGATCGATCTCATCAATGAGGATCTGAATGAAATCTTTTGTCGCAAGTCCCTTATTCGAACCGATAGGTGCTCCGAGCGGCATGACAGCTGCCGCTCCCGCTTCGACCAGATCGCGAGCAACATTCAAGTCGGGATACATGTAGGGAAGCACGATAAAACCCTCGTTTGCGAGTGTGTCGGTCGCTTTGATGGTCTCGTGATTGTCGGGCAGAAGATACTTCGAGTCGCGCATGATCTCGATCTTCACGAAGTCGCCGCAGCCCAATTCGCGCGAAAGTCGAGCGATGCGCACGGCCTCTTCTGCAGTGCGTGCACCAGAGGTGTTGGGCAGCAAGGTGACGTTATCGGGAATATGCTCGAGAATCGAGTCGGTCTCAGAGTTCGCACGGCGAAGTGCGAGCGTGATGATCTGTGCCCCAGCATGTTTGATGGCAGCTTCGACCAGGTCAAGGGAGTATTTCCCGGAACCAAGGATAAACCGCGAACTGAACGAGCGGCCTCCGAGGACCAAAGGATCATGGGTACTCATATCTTCTCTCTTCCTATGATTTGATGTCATTACGAGTGCTCTTGTTCATCAAGGCTCGATCTCTCCCGCGATGAGACGAAGCACCATAAGGGCCTGATGGCCTGCACAGATACCGACGCGCGGGCTTACGAGCGTGCCAGCTTGTGAAACATCAGTCGAACCATCACCGCATACATACAGATTCGCGAGCGGGTGTTTTGTTGTGATGGTGTTTGCTGAATCCATTCCTGCCATCCCTGAGCCGCTCACGATCTTCGCGTCGGGCAAAGAGGCAAGCAGCGTCTCGATGAGCATCGCTTTTTGATCAGGCTTGTCGAATGCCTCCACGATCACATCGCACGTGCTAAACAGCTCGAGAGCATTCGCTTCATCGACTTTCACCTGATGGGTCTCGAGTGCGATGAAGGGGTTGATAGCGTGAAGCTGCAGGGCGATCGCTTCGGTCTTGGGCATACCTAAATGTGCGATGCCATACTGTTGGCGATGCAGATTTGAGAGATCAACTGTATCGAAGTCGACCAGTACGAGCGTTCCGACCCCGAGGCGTGCAAGATGAAACGATATGGCAGACCCAAGACCGCCGAGGCCTGCAACGCCAACACGGGCATGTGCGAGCTTGCGTTGATTGTCTGATCCGTGACGTGCAGCGAGTGTTGCTTCAAAGCTCTCGCGCGAGCAAGGCTCATCGCTTGCGCTGTGATCCATTAGCCACCTCCTACGAAGTGTACGATCTCGACTTTGTCGTCGTCGTGGAGCAGGGTGTCATCAAACGATGCGCGTGAGACGATCTCACCATTTAGCTCGACGGCCACCTGTGAGCAGGAAAGCCTCAAAGCTTCGATAAGATCGCTTACGGTCGTGTTTTCGACAAACTCGATCTGCTCTCCGTTTACGATGATCATATGCGCACCTTCTCTCGTATCTTGCTGTTGCAGATCTGATTGCATGGTTGAATCTGCCAATCGTGATCTGAAAACAAAAAATGCACCACGAAAAGACCCCACCGAAGGTGGTGAGCCCCTTCATGATGCATACGCGTCAATCTGTAGCTAACATACCATGAGCGATCGGTAGGGGCAAGTGTGAATACAAAGAGAGACAGGTATACAAGAAGAGCCCCGTAAGGGGCTCTTCGGAAAAGATCTCGATCGAGGCACGAATAGCTAGGATCGATCTTCCTTTTCATTGGTTACCTCGATGACCGCTTCGGTGGCAACCACTGCGCTCACAACATCGGTCTCGGTTTCTTTTGCGCCATTGACTGCTTGATCGATCTCTTTTTCAGCGATCGCATCTCCGAGCGCATCGGCTTTTGCATCGGCATCGAGCTCTTCGGCGATAGCTTCGCTCAGTTCAGCATCAAGTTCCTCTTCGACCTTGCGTACAGTCTCTTGGGGAACTGCTGCAGTCTCAGGTGCAGGAGCAGGCGTCGCTACAGGAGCTGCTGCGGGTGCAGGTGCAGCTACGGCAACAGGTGCATTCCCAGGAGCAGGCGGGGCAGGAACAACTGGCGCAGTTGGCGCTTGTGGAGCGCTTTCAGGTGCGACTGGGGTTGCCCCAGGCGCTGCAGGAGCTGGCGTCATAACAGGGTTTACGCCTTGATGTTCTTTGCGGATCTTGGAGAGGAATACTGCTGAGAGAACAAAAAGGGCGATCTGGATGAGGCCACCGAAGATGACGCTGGTGGCTGCAGCGATGATGGAGATCACGAATAAGGTCTTATACAGCGCAGGATTCTTGAGGTTCATAAGCGTGAAGATGGAGGCAAACAGCTGGAATGCACTTGCGATCAGTGCGATGACTCCAAGGACGAGCACAACGGTTGCGGCAGCGGCGGCTGCATAGAGCTCGTTCAATTCATCAGCATAATATGAGCTGTAGTAGCTGTAAGCGGAGTAATACTCCATATAATCATTAGCCAGCGAAACGGTGCCCATCATGGTGCAAACGATGATGATAGAGCCGATGATCGCAAGAGCTGATACTGCGATCTCAGCGATGCTCAATCCTTTTACGACCTTTTGATTTTTGGTCAGAGTATTCATAGAACCTCCTCGTGATCCTTTTTGAATAAGCATAAAGGACAATTATACGGCTCTTCCAATCGTCAACAACCTGTTTCCTGCGACAAGCGGCAAGACGCTCGCTGCGAAGACTGTGTGCATCCAAGATGGCTGTGATATGACGAGTTCTCTATCTTTGCTAATAAAGCGTGGTGACCTTAAGATCGAGTTTCGATGCCTCGATCTTCTCTTTATTGCCGAATACGCAGATGACCTCATGTTCCTTCAGGTCTTTGAGCGCTGCGCCGCGCGAGTTGATCTCTTGGATGGTGGTAGCGAGCATCTCTGCACGTAGCCTTGTGCGCCAGTCGGCGGGAAGGTTGGAGAAGTACATGCTATCCTGGCGTGCGATCAGCGCACGTGGTTTGAGTGGAGCATCATAGGATGCGACAGCGCTGATGATGTATCCACGCAATTCTGCTTCGCTCGGGTCAAAATCGCTCAGCCAGGCACCGGCGTTGTTGTAGATGGCAACGGTGTCATCGAGATTAGGATCGCGAAACGAATAGAACATGATCGTTCCCGTGCGGCTTGCTTTATAGCCCGCGCCATACGCGCCGCCCTTCACGCGTACTTCATTCCAGAGGTAATCGTATGAGAGTACGCGCGTGATAATGCTGGTCACGCCATCGAAGTCGGTAGCGCGAAGCGTTGCGCGATTCGCCCCTGCTCCTACATAACAAACATCGCTCGGGACGATAAAGGCTTCGTTCTTCGCGACAGGATCGGCAACGATAAGCGCCCTGTCCTCGCTTGTGTCGTAAGGTGACAGATCGAATGAGCCGCCAGTCTCCCAGACACGTACGAGATCCTCTTTAGGACCTGCGAAACTTACGGTCAGAGCGGTGGTGAAGATGCGCTGTGAAAGATCGGCAAGCTTTGCGATCAAGGCCTCTGCACGCTTGTCGAAGTGTTCAAGCAGATCGCATAGGAAGTGGTAAAAATCAACGCCCGAGAGCTGATCGAGTAGTTTGCCTGCAGGGGTGAGCCCCGCCGCTACGCGCGCGAGCGCGCTCGTGTGGCCCATCGCAGCGAAGTTCTGCTCCATGCCGATGCGCTGTTGAAGCAGGATGGTTTTGATACGTTCGGGGTCATCGAATTTCGTGTGTGCCCAGATTTCACGAGGCAACATCACCGCATGATCGATGTTCTTGGACAGACAGCTGGTTGCTACGATGAAATATGCTGCAATACCTTGAGGCGCAGTCTTGTTCTCGTAGGTTGTGGCAGAAAAGCGCAGACGACCTAGGTAGAGTTGGGTGAGCGTATCGATCTGGGAAGCGCTATAGCGTGAAGTGTCAAGCTTTCCAAGCAGGATCGACAGGAGCGAAACATAGGGAAGCTCTTCGAAGCGTACGTGGTCAAGCGTGAAGTAATAAGAGAGATAGTCGATGCCATGCGTGGCGACTTCATGGATAAGGCAACGCTGTGGCATGGATTTATCGAGGTGCCAGGGTGCTTCAGTGGGTGCAGTGGCGATGTCGGAGAGCTCGAGCAGCGGGAGTGTGGCGAGCGCTTCGGGGCTATCGGGTTCGGTTTGGATGCGATGAAGCTCACGTGCCTCTGCGATGATTGTCTCGATTTGATCTTGGTCAAGCGTGCTTTTGATGACAGCAAGGCGCTCGGCCTCTTCTGAGGATTCAGCACAGGTGGGCACGACTTCGACGAGCGCGCGATGGTTGTTGTCCAAGAGCACCTCTTCGAGCAGTCGCTCGAAGTAATCGGTCTCGAGCTTTTCGCGTAAGCTCGAAAAGATGCTTTCGTAACGCAGCGGATCGATGGCCATGGAGTCGTCATAGAGCCATGCAGAGAGCGCATTGATGGCAAGTACGACACCGCTCGAGGTGCCAAAATCGCCTTCGCGCATCACGAATTCCGCATGAGCGATAGCGCCTTCGATCAACTGTTTGTCGATTCCGTTATGAATGAGTGTCCGTGCATGTGCTTCTACACACTGGCGAAATTCTTGAGCCTTTTGCGGTTGGATGCCTTTCGCTTCGATCAGCAGGAAGGGCTGCAGGATTGACTTGTTCATGTAGTCGAATACGTCACCAGCAAATCCTGCTTCCAGGAGCGCTTTTTTCAAAGGGGCTTCATTGCTACCCATGAGCGCGTCCATAAGGATATCGACCGCGATGATGCGTTCATGATCAGCTGCTGTGCCGATCACATACCCCAGTCCTGCGCAAGCGTTTTCAGCAGAGGTATTCATCTCAACGACCACGTCCATGGATTCGACGGGGGCTTGGGAAAGAAGCGGATTGGGCGCACCTGCCTGTGCTCGTGCAGAGCAAGCGCTGTTTGTTTGTGAGAGGTAGTTCGAATCAAGGAATGCGAGTACGCGGTCGATATCAAGATTGCCATAGAGCGTGATATAGCTGTTGTCGAGACGATAATGGCGAGCATGGTTATCGAGGAAATCCTCGTAGGTAAGATCAGGGATAGCGCTCGGCAACCCACCCGACTCGAAGCGATAAGCAGTGTCGGGAAATAGTGCTGCTTGCAGAGCATCATAGAGCACATTATCGGGATCGGACATTACGCCTTTCATCTCATTGAACACGACACCGTTATACGTCAAAGGCGCATCCGCACTTTCCAGCTCATAGTGCCATCCTTCTTGCTTGAAGATAGCACTACGCTGATAGATCGCTGGGTGGAGCACGGCATCAAGATAGACATCCATGAGATTCATCAGATCCTTCTCATTCGTGCTCGAAACAGGATAGACGGTCTTGTCCGCGAAGGTCATCGCATTCAAGAAGGTTTGCATCGAGCTCTTGAGCAGGTTGACGAAGGGCTCTTTGACCGGGAATTTATCAGAACCACACAACACTGAATGCTCGAGGATATGAAAGACGCCGGTGTCGTTAACTGGTGGTGTTTTGAAGCCGATCGAGAACGCTTTATCGTTATCGTCATTTGCCAAGTAGAGCAGTCGAGCGCCGCTTTCGTGACGCATGACACTTGCGGTGCCATCGATCTCGGGCAGCTCTTCGTGGGTCTCGACGGTAAAGCCGTATTGTTTTGTTCCAGGAGTGAGATTCATAGCTTTCTTCTTTCGTATGCGATCGTTCGCAAGACAGTATCGTTATTCGTTTTCGATTATAGAAGAGATGCAAGACACGCCGCGCAAACGCCGAATAATCGACATGTTAGAAACGCGTAACGCCTGTGAAACATACCTTCGCGCAAACCTGTTATGCTGGTCTAGGCAACTGCTCCGAAGCGCGCTTGGCGCCTGTGTGCACGAGCTTGATCACAACGAAATATTGGGAGGTCACAATATGAAAACGCGTATCGGTATTCTTGGATATGGCAATTTGGGTAAAGGCGTGGAACTTGCAGCACGCCAGAATGACGACATCGATCTGGTGGCGATCTTCTCGCGCCGCGATCCTTCTTCTATCACACCGCTCACTGCTGGTGTACCCGTCTATTCCGTGAACGATATTGCTAACCACGCTCAGGATATCGATGTGTTAGTGCTCGGCGGCGGCAGTGCGACTGACCTGCCTGAGCAGACTCCTGAATATGCCAAGCTTTTCAATGTGGTCGATTCGTTCGATACGCATGCGAACATCCCACAGCACTTCGCTAATGTCGATGCGGCAGTGAAAGCAGCAGGCAAGATCGGCATCATCTCAGTCGGTTGGGATCCGGGCATGTTCTCGGTCGCGCGCTTGTATGCAAACTGCATTTTGCCAGAAGGCGCTGACTATACCTTCTGGGGACGAGGTGTTTCACAAGGCCATTCCGATGCGATCCGCCGTGTGCCAGGTGTTGTTGATGCTCGCCAGTATACCGTGCCGGTCCCTGCAGCCATCGAGGCGGTGCGCAAAGGAGAGAATCCAGAGCTCACCACGCGCGAGAAGCACACCCGCGAATGCTTCGTGGTCGCTGAAGAAGGCGCCGACCTGGCAGCGATCGAGAAGGCCATTGTTGAGATGCCGAACTACTTTTCTGACTACGACACTACGGTCACGTTCATCTCGCAAGAAGAGCTCGATCGCGACCATAAGGGCATTCCGCATGGTGGTTCGGTCATTCGTACGGGTGTGACAGGCAGCGACAAGGAAAACAAGCACGTGATCGAGTTTTCGTTGAAGCTCGATTCCAATCCTGAATTCACGGGTAGCGTGTTGGTTGCCTGCGCACGTGCGGCTCATCGCATGAGCGAAGAAGGTATGACAGGCTGCAAGACCATCTTTGATATTCCGCCCGCGTATCTCTCGGCAGTAAGCGATGAAGAACTTCGTGCCCACATGCTGTAATGTTGTTCGTCGCTAAACTCAAGCTCTACGTCCCAGGCATCGCGGTTTGCGCCGCGATCGCGCTGGGATGCTGGTTTTTAGGTCTCGCGTTTCCGCTGGTTGGTGGTCCTGTGTTCGGCATCCTTGCAGGCATGGCGATCGCGCTGATCTGGAAGCGCCGCGATCGCACGAGTCAGGGCATCACCTTCACCTCGAAGAAAATATTGCAATACGCGGTCATCTTGCTTGGTTTCGGGCTGAATCTTGCAGAAGTGGTGCGTGTTGGTGCTCAGTCGCTTCCCGTGATCATCTCCACTATCGCAACGGCGCTCATCGTGGCGTTCGTGCTGTGCAAGGCACTTCACATCCCCGAGCGCATTGCAACGCTGGTAGGAGTAGGTTCGTCTATCTGCGGCGGGTCTGCCATCGCTGCCACGGCTCCAGTCATCAAAGCGCACGATGAAGAGGTTGCGCAGGCCATCTCGGTCATCTTTCTGTTCAACGTCATCGCAGCGCTCGTTTTCCCAACCTTAGGCGGATTGCTCGGCCTTTCCAATGAAGGTTTCGCGCTCTTCGCAGGCACAGCCGTCAATGACACCTCATCGGTCACTGCTGCTGCAGCTGCGTGGGACGGCATGCACCCAGGGGCTAATACGCTTGATCAGGCTACAATCGTAAAGTTAACACGAACGCTCGCCATCATCCCGATTACCTTTATACTGGCGCTTTGGATCGCTCGCAAGGCAAAGGCTCATCAAAGCCATCAGGCAGCCAATCCTGCACTGCTCGAAGGCATTGGCGAGAAAGCAGAGGAGCAAGCGGCAGAGCTCCATAACGACGGCTTTAGTCTTCGCCGTGCATTCCCGCTGTTCATCCTCTGGTTCTTAGTTGCCTCGCTCATCACCACCATCGCGCTTTCATGCGGGATCGATCAAAGTGCGTTCGAGCCGCTCAAGACGCTCTCTAAATTCTTTATCACCATGGCCATGGTTGCCATCGGGCTTAACACCGATTTGGTGAAACTGGTCAAGTCAGGTGGCAAGCCGATCCTGCTTGGTCTGTGTTGCTGCATTGCCATCGCGTTGGTCAGCTTGGCTATGCAATATCTGCTCGGTCTGTGGTAAAGCGCTGAACTGCCTTGATAGTCTTCTTCGTATCGTTTGAGAGTCGACCCATTCATCTTACTGTCTTGTCACCTGTCTTAACATCTGCCATACTTGCCACACACTATGAAGGGGATGACTGCCTTGCAGACAAGAGAAGAATTGGTCGCGCGGATCAAAGCGCTCAAAGAAGAGCGCGATGCGGTGATCCTAGCGCATTTTTATGTGGATGATGAGGTGCAAGATATCGCTGATTACACCGGCGATTCGTATAACTTGAGCAAGCTTGCTGCCGATCTTGATAACAGGACGATAGTATTCGCAGGCGTGCAGTTCATGGGGGAGAGCGCCAAGCTTTTAAGCCCTGATAAGACGGTCATCTTGCCGAATCCACAAGCAGATTGCCCGATGGCGCATATGGTGTCTAAAGAGGTTATTGATGCAGCACGCGAAGCCTATGACGATCTTGCAGTCGTGTGCTATGTCAACTCAACGGCGCAGATAAAGTCGTGGTCCGATGTGTGCGTCACCTCATCAAATGCGCTTAAGATCTGTCAAAGCCTACCTCAGAAGAACATCTTGTTCATTCCCGACCAGAATCTAGGTCGCTATATTGCATCGCTCATCCCAGAGAAGCACTTCATCTTCAATGAAGGCTGTTGTCCCATTCATCAGGATATTTCTCCCGAAGAGGTTCGTGCACTCAAAGCGCAGTACCCAAATGCGCCCATACTCGCCCATCCAGAATGCAATGCGCAGATCTGTGAACTCGCTGACTATCTTGGTTCGACCTCGGGCATTATCGAGCGTGTGGTAACAGGAAAAGAGAGCGACTTCATCATTTGCACCGTGGTTGGCGTCGCATGCGAGATAAAGAAGCGTTTAGCAGCACAGCAAACTGCGGATCAAGATTCACCGTCCAAACGCTTGCATTTTCCTGCGACCACACCACGCTGCAAGGACATGGATTCCATCACGCTCGAGCAGATCGCTGAAGCATTGTCTGATATGAGCGACACAGTCGAGCTCGATATGTCATGCGCTCCTGCTGCGCGCTCGACGCTCACGCGAATGCTCGAGCTTTCCGTATAGCACCCAATAAGAGAATCGAAATATTCATGATGAAAGAAGAGATCTATGACGTGGTCATCGCAGGTTGCGGCGCAGGCGGTCTCTATGCCGCGCTCAACTTGCCTGCCCATTTGAATATCCTGATGATCGCAAAGACGAGCGTGGAGGAATGCGATTCGATGCTCGCTCAAGGGGGCATTTGCGTGCTTCATGATAAGGACGACTATGCCTCGTTTTTCGAAGATACCTTGCGTGCAGGACATGGAGAAAATAGGCGTGAGAGCGTGGATATCATGATCACGTCGAGCCGCGCGGTCATAGACGATCTTGTAGCATATGGGGTCGATTTTGCACGTACCGAATCAGGGGAGCTTGCTTATACGCGCGAAGCGGCACATTCGCGCCCGCGCATTTGCTTCCACGAAGACACTACGGGAAAAGCTATCACCACTGCGCTTCTCGAGGCAGTGCATACGCGATCCAACGTCACGATTCGTGAGCATACGACAATGGTCGACATCATCGAACATGAGGGGAGATGTGCAGGCATGCTCGTAGAAGATGCGACTGGCAAGTGCGCTCAGATCCACGCAGATTTCACGATCATGGCCACAGGCGGCATCGGTGGTCTCTACGAGCATTCGACGAACTATCCCAGTCTCACAGGAGATGCGTGTCGTATCGCAGCAGCTCATGGTGTGGAGCTCGAGAATATGGATTACGTCCAGATCCACCCCACGAGTCTGTACACGGGTAGGCCTGGTCGGGCGTTTCTTATATCGGAATCTGCACGCGGCGAAGGAGCGATCCTGCTCGATGCGAAAGGCCAGCGCTTCACCGACGAGCTTCAACCGCGCGACGTGGTCTCAAAAGCGATCCATGCGCAGATGGCAGCCGAGGGAAGCGAACACGTGTGGCTCTCGTTCGAGAATATTGCGCCTGAGACGATCCACCATCATTTTCCGAGCATCTATCGTACTTGTCTTGAAGAGGGCTACGACATCACGATCGAGCCGATTCCAGTGGTGCCCGCACAGCATTACTTCATGGGCGGCGTTCATGTGGACAGCGATTCTCAAACTACGATGGAGCGTCTGTTTGCGGTAGGGGAGACGAGCTGTAATGGCGTGCATGGTGCCAATCGACTTGCCAGCAACAGCCTGCTTGAGACGTTGGTGTTTGCCAAGCGTGCGGCTCAGAAGATCGCAGCTGAACAGGCACGCACAGAGTCTTTGGTGTGCGCGATGAGCGCCAATTGATCCGTTTTGATCCAAACGCCAGCAACGAGAAGAGGAAACGATATGGATCTTGCATCGCTTACGCTCATCGCTGATGAGCATATCCGCCGCGCGCTTGAAGAGGATCTGAATCATGGTGATGTTTCAGCTGCTGCAGTGGTGGCTAAGCATGCGTGTGCTTCGGTCGATCTGATAGCAAAGCAAGCGGGGGTGATCGCGGGGCTCGATGTGTTCGAGCGCACGTTTCACGTTCTTGATGCAACGGTCGAAGTCGAGCGCTTCGTAAGCGATGGCGATCGCGTCGAGCCGGGAGAGTTGCTTGCACGTATTTCGGGTGATGCGTATGTTCTGCTTGCAGCAGAGCGCACGGCGCTCAACTATCTTCAACGAATGAGCGGCATTGCAACCTACACGCGCCAGATCGTTGAGCTACTGGAAGGCTCCAAGACAATGCTGGTCGATACGCGCAAGACCACACCAGGCATGCGCATCTTCGAGAAGGATGCGGTTCGCGTTGGTGGCGGAGTGAATCATCGCTACAATCTCTCGGAAAGCGTGATGCTCAAGGACAACCATATCGCTGCTGCAGGTGGTATTATCCCAGCAGTCGAAGCAGCACGTGCGTATGCCTCGTTCACCTCGATGATCGAGGTCGAGACCGAGGATCTTGAGATGGTGTCTCAAGCACTCGAGGCGGGCGCGGATATCATCATGTTGGACAATATGGATCACGACACTATGCGTGAAGCGATCGAGCTTATCGATGGGAGAGCGCTCACGGAATGCTCGGGCAACATCACCGCCGAAAACGTGGAGAGCCTGATCGATCTAGGGGTCGATTTTATCTCGAGTGGCGCACTTACCCATTCTGCTGGTATCCTCGATTTGAGCATGAAGAATTTGCGTATCGAGTCGTAGCGCTTGTGACATTTGGCGCTCGTCAGCTAAGATCGATCGCATCAAGACGATCAAGAAGGCCTGTTGAACAAGGAGGCGCATTGACCGGACAGGAACGTAGAACAGAGATCATGAGCATCTTGGGCAAGAGCGCAAAGCCGCTCTCTGGCGCTGCTCTTGGCAAGCAGCTGGGCGTTTCTCGTCAGGTGGTCGTGCAGGATATTGCTCTGCTACGCGAAGCGGGCGCGGATATCACGGCAACGAATCGCGGATATGTGGTCGGTACGGTCGAGGCTCGACCGAAGCGTCTGTTTAAAGTTCACCATACAATCGAGCAGACCGGCGATGAATTGAACCTCATGGTCGATCACGGTTGTGTGGTGGAGAACGTGATCGTGAATCATCGAACCTATGGGCGCGTGTCGGCAGACTTGGGCTTCAGCAATCGCCGCGACGTTGCCCGTTTCCTTGACGAGCTCGCCAGTGGTGCATCGACCCCACTCATGAACATCACGTCTGGTTATCATTTCCACGAAGTGAGCGCCGAGGCAGAAGAGGCGCTCGACGAGCTCGAGGTAGCGCTTGCGCAAGCAGGCTTCCTTGCCGAGCTGACCGCCTACGAGCGCGAGCATTTCTAAGGCGCACTATTAAGGGACGCACTTGGTACGTTCCCAAGGGCTCTGATCGCGCTTGTTTTTGGAAATCTTGCAGTAAAATCGCGATTTTTTGCTTGAGATTTCCGTTTGTATGCACAGTTGGACGATCGCGAAAAAACCTGACCTGGCCTTTTACTTGTTGAAGGCATGAAAAGCAGGCAGTTATCCCTCTAAACGCCCTTAAACCACGCAATTATGTGTATACAACCGCAATTCTCTTGCAAAAAATCGCCTGTTTACTGCAAAAGCGACTCAAGCGGGAAGCGGCAAAGGCAGAATGTGCGTTTTGCGGACTCTTGTGCGCAAGAAGCGTCGTGTCACGGAAGTGTTTCTAGGTATTCTTAGCTAAGGTCTTTGATCTTGGGTTGGCGATCGATGAAGGATACCTGCGGCCAAACGAACCCGGTATGAACACGATCGATCGCAATATTGGCACGCTTTTCTTTCTTATGCAGCGATTCTTCTTGGCACGCATCGACAAAACGCTCGAAAAGAAGATTCATGGAGCTGCGTGTACCCAAGAATTCAGGATGCCATTGTACGCCGATCGTGAAGGGTTTTCCTGGATGCTCGATAGCCTCAATCAGCCCTTGATCGTCGTACGCTGCGGCTTTCAGTTCAGGAGCAAGTTTGAATATCCCCTGATGATGCATCGAATTTACCTGAGCATCTTGCGTTTGTAAGATGCGCGCGAGGCGTCCTTGAGGATCGAGTGAGACATGATGCGACGGCTCCGAAAAAGGGGTCGTTTGAAAGTGATTTGCGAAATTCGCCTGCAATTTCGTTTGCGTTGCAAGATCGAGATGTAAGCTGCCTCCATAGAAGATGTTCAGCATCTGCATGCCGCGGCAGATTCCCATGAGAGGCACATCGAATTCATCGCTATAGCACAAGATCAGGTGTTCAAGCTCTTCGCGACCAGGAAGATGATCGGTCACACTCGGGTCGTCTTCGGTGTCGCCGTAGCGTACCGGATCAATATCCTTGCCGCCGGTTAAGAGAAAACCATCCATATGCGGAAAGATAGTCTCGTAAGCACCGACATCATCGGTCACAGGGAGAAGGTAGGGCTGAGCGCCAGCGGATCGGATGGCCAAAGCGTAGCGATTGACCCCATCGTCATACGGTTTGGGGGGTTTGGTGGGTACGATCCCAACGACGGGTTTCCGCTTTGATTCCGACACGTGTAACACCTCCTTGCAAAGGCTATCTTACTAGCAATTGCCAGGGTAGACAAAATCGAGATGTTCTCGTGCTGCATCCACGAAGGCATGAATGGTCTCGATAGGTGTTGGCTCGGCATTTAGCATCTTATAGCAAGGGAAGAATCGCGTAATGTGGAGGGGGATAGAGGCATCGAGCGAGGCAAGCCATTTCGCCTCTTTGATGAGCTTTTCGCGTGAATCGTTAAGGCCGGTGACGATGAGCGTGGTCACCTCAAGATGTGTGGTCGGGTTAGCTGCAAGTGCTTCGATGGCACGAAGCGTAGTGGCAAGATCGCCGCCAAGTGCACGATAGATCTCAGGTGTGAAACCTTTCAGGTCGATGTTGGCTGCGTCGATGAGCGGAAGGAGCTCCGCGAGTGGTTCCGCGTTCACTTGGCCATTCGATACGAGCACGTTTGCAAGTCCGCGCTTGTGAACAGCCTGGGCGCAATCTCGTATGAATTCGAAGCCGACCAAAGGCTCGTTATAGGTGTAGGCCACGCCGATATTTCCTTGCGCAGCGAATGCGGCAGCCACATCCGCGACAGTGTCGGGCTCCATGAGGTTCCAGGCAACAGCTTCTGCGCATGCTTGCGCGATCGAGGCATTCTGGCAGAAAGCGCAACGCATGTTGCAGCCATATGAGCCGATGGAAAGCACGCTCGATCCAGGCATGAAGCGTGCGAGCGGTTTCTTCTCGATAGGATCGAGCGCCAGAGACGTGATGCGCCCATAGTTCTCATCGATCACCACCCCATTGCGGGCGATGCGAGCCTGGCATATGCCGCGTTGTCCCTCGGAAAGCGTGCATGCGTGCGGGCAGATCGGACAGGTGGAACGTCCTGCAAAGAGGCGATCCTCGGAAAGGTTGGCCTGGTCTATTTCGAGCGTGTTTTCAGCCATGCTCATCACATGACGCGTGCCTCGCCACCAGTCGTGTGGCGCACGACACGGAAGCGTTCGAGCTCGACATCAGCGTCAGAAGGCGAGATACCCGCCTTCTGCTTTGCGATAGCGACCTGCTGATCAACCGTATCGATGCCTTCAAGATTGGGAAGGAGCACGCCGCGCTTCTCTCCTTTGGATACGATCACGCCATATTCCTGGGGATCGAGCTCGGCAGGCGAGTCGATAGCCTCAGGCGGAAACAGGACATCGACCGAGTATGAGAGATAGTCAAGTTCGTTTTTCTGCACCGGATAGAAACGTGGATCAGCGCTACAAGCCGAAATTGCGTTCGAAATGATCTCTTGAGCGACCGAGTCACGCGTAGGAGCGAGGGTGCCAATGCAACCACGCAGATCGCCATGTTCATGCAGTGATACGAATACGCCGGCACGCTCACAGGCCAGCTCAGGTGCGAGTCCTTCAGGCATGAGCAACGCTCGCTCAGTGGTGACGAAATACTCGACGCTTGCGCGCGCGAGTGCGACGAAAGGGTCGACCGCGCTTCCGCCTGTGTAGGGAGAAGCGTTGGGTTGAGCAACAGAAGACGAGGGATCCTCGTCGACCAGATCGGCCTCTGTTTCGCCCTCTACAGGTTCGTGGGTAAGCGCCGCTTCACGCCCGAGCGCCGCATCATGGGCAAGCGCAGCCTCTTCGTCCATGCCGCCCTTGGGGTCTTTCTGGCCGATCACCTCGAAACAAGCGACCGCATAACCAACGCCGAACGGTCCTTCGTAGCTCAACAGCTCACTCGTATGGTCTACACCTGCCAGCGCGCCAGCCATGATCTGGAACGAACGCAAGCCGCATTCAGCAGCCTCTTCGCAAAACAGGTCATCGAAAGCGTAGAGGTCGTCTAGCGATCCCGACTTGAAGATGGAAGTTATAGCCTGATCGAACTGCGGACCAGCAGCATTGAAGCCATATGGTCCGTCGGCCTTGAGTACGTGTGAAAGATCACCGCTTGCGATCAGTACGACACGGCGCTCGAGGATGTTTGCAGCTAGCTCGAAGCAGCGTCCGATCATGCGATGGTCGCGTCCCGAAAGCCCCGAGAGCCCGACACGCACCACGGTGGTATAGGGCAGGAAGTCGCGCAGGAAGTAGAGAGGTATATACGTAGCATGATCGAGAGGGCCATCATAAGAAGACCCCATGCCGATTGGGATGTTTGCTTGGTTGGCGAGGCTGGCGATCAATTCTGCCAGATCAGGATCGCCCGTAGCTTCGATCAGGCTGTTTTCAGCACCGAACATCTCAAGGCCGCCCACCACGTGTTCCGCGTTTGAGATGAAGAACCCATCTGAGAATAATGGCGCATGTGGCGAGGTGACGATGATGGTATCGGGACGATGCTCTTCGATACGACGCGCTACTTCTTCGTAGGCGTCGATAGTGGAACGGATGGCCTGCTCCTCACCTTTACCGACCGCCGGAACAATGAGCGGAGGATGAGGAACGGCATAGGCAGCAACGATGCTCATAGGAGACTCTCTTTCAAAGCGAGAAGGCGAAGTTCTATCTGCTGCTAAGGCAAGGAACCCACGCAGCTGATTTAATTGTAGCAACGCGCTTCGCAAGACGAGTGATGATAGCATGACGGTTTACCAACAGCTTTACGCGACAAGCTCTTTTGACCCTCTGTATCGAGAACACGGAGCTTCGACTCGCTCGTGTGATTCTGATCTAGAGGTTAGGCGGCAAGGCTTGCGCTTGCTATAATGTCACGGACAGTTCGAAACCCTCCTGTCGTTAAACAAAACTAGGAGCATTATATGTATGGTTTAAAGACCGAAAGCAGCTTCGACGCTGCTCATTTTCTTACGGATTATCACGGCAAATGTGAAAACTTGCACGGTCATCGTTGGCGTGTTGTTGCCTATCTTGAGCAAGACCAGCTGCAGACCGAAGGCACGATGAAGGACATGGTGCTTGATTTTGGTGAATTCAAGCAGGCGGTGCGCGATATGACCGAAGCGCTCGATCATTCTTTCATCATCGAAGAAGGATCGCTCAAGCCAACCACTATCACGTGCTTGGAAGAGGAGGGCTTCACGCTCTCGATCATGCCGTTTCGCACGACAGCGGAAAATCTTGCCCGCTATTTTTTCGATCATCTGCGCGAGCAAGGGTTGCCCGTCGCTCAGATCGACGTGTATGAGACTCCGAACAACTGCGCGATCTATCGCGGATAGCGCAGGTAGAGAGCGTGCAAGTGGACGAAACGACTCCCCTCTATCCGGTCATCGAGCGCTTCGTGAGCATCGATGGCGAAGGCCGACATGCAGGTAGGCTTGCGGCGTTCATCCGCTTTTCGGGATGCAATCTTCGCTGCAGCTACTGTGATACGCCGTGGGCTCAGGACGACGAAGCGACCGTCGAGCTTGCGCGTTTAGAGGAGCTGGTGGCGTGGGTGGCGAAGCAGCCATGTGCGTGTGTGACCATTACTGGTGGCGAGCCCGCACTTCAGTCCCACCTGCCCGAACTTATTGCAGCTCTTGCGGGCCTTGAGCACATCGAAGTGATCGAGCTCGAGACCAATGGCTCGGTCGACCTTACGACGCTAGCGACGGATCGTCCCGCAAAGCTCCAGTTCACTATGGATTACAAGCTGCCTTCATCGGGTATGGAAGCGAAGATGCACACCGAGAACTTTTCGCTGCTCGAGCAAAGTGATGTGGTGAAGTTCGTCATCGGTTCGCAAGAAGATCTTGAGACTATGGCAAGTATCGTGCGTAAATACGATCTTGAACAGCGCTGTTCGGTCTATTTGAGTCCCGTGTTTGCACAGATAGATCCCGCGCATATCGTCGATTTCATGAAAGAGCACGATCTAGCGCAGGTAACATTGCAGCTGCAGCTTCATAAGATCATCTGGCCCGATAGTGAAAGGGGAGTCTAGGCGATGGCGCAATCAGAAAAACGTCTCGATGCAGCAGAAAAGGCACTTGTGCTGTTCAGCGGCGGCCTCGATTCGAGTACGCTGCTTGCGATGATGGTCGATCGCTATGGCGCAAACAATGTCTACGCGCTTTCCATCTTCTATGGACAAAAGCATGATCGCGAGCTTGAAGCAGCCAGGCAAGTAGCGTGCTATTATGGCGTTGAGCAGCGTTTTCTTGATCTAGCACCGATCTTTGTGGAGAGTGATAGTTCCTTGCTAGCATCCTCGAGCGAAGCGATTCCGCACGAGACTTATGCTGCGCAACTTGCTTCTGAAGACGATACGATGGCCAGCACTTATGTTCCATTCCGCAACGGCCTGTTTCTCTCGAGCGCTGCTTCGATCGCGCTTTCGCTTGACTGTTCGGTAGTGTGTTACGGCGCGCATGCCGATGATTGGGCTGAATGCGCTTACCCCGATTGTTCGCCTGCGTTCGTCGGCGCAATGGCTTGCGCGATCGATCAAGGAACGGGCGGTAAGCTCCAGCTGGTCGCACCGTTCGTGCGCTGGTCGAAAGCGCGTATTGTCGAAGAAGGATTGAAGCGCGGGGTGCCCTATGAGCTCACCTGGTCATGTTACGAGGGCAAGGATGAGCCTTGCGGGACGTGTGCTACCTGTCTTGATCGCCAGCGCGCCTTCGAGCTAAGCGGCACGATAGACCCGCTTCTGAAGAAAGGAAACTAATGGATACTCAGAACATCACGCGTGCAGGCGAAGGCCTCGAATTGCTTGGCAACCAGCAGGTTTCCTACCCGACCGACTACGCGCCCGAGATGCTCGAGACGTTCGAGAACAAGCATCCTGAAAACGACTATTTCGTGAAGTTCAACTGCCCCGAATTCACGAGTTTATGTCCGATCACCGGTCAGCCCGACTTTGCGACCATCTACATCTCCTACGTGCCTGGTGTTCGTATGGTCGAGAGCAAGAGCCTGAAGCTCTACTTATTTTCGTTTCGCAATCATGGTGACTTTCATGAGGATTGCGTCAACACGATCATGAAGGATCTTATTGCGCTTATGGATCCAAAGTATATCGAGGTGTGGGGTAAGTTCACGCCACGCGGAGGCATCTCGATCGATCCGTATTGCAACTACGGCAAACCAAACACACGTTGGGAAGAAGTGGCGTGGGAGCGCTTGTCGCAGCATGATCTTTATCCCGAGAAAGTCGACAACCGATGAAAGAACGCGTCTATCTTGCTCTTGAAGACCCGCTTCACGCGCGCCCGCTTGGCAAAGCACTCGGCATCGCGCTTATTGTCTTGATCGTGCTAAACGCACTGCTTGTTGGTGTTCCCGACACGTGGATGGCAGGGCAGGCGAGCTCGGCGCTCTTCGTTTTCAGCATCATCTCGACGGTCATGTTCGGCGTGGAATACTGCTGTCGCTTGTGGATTGCGGATATGGTCTACCCCGACCGTACACCCGCCCGTGCACGTCTGCGCTATGCCTTCTCACTCATGGGCATCATTGACTTTCTTGCCTTTGTACCTGCGCTTTTTCTATATCTTGTGCCAGCCTCTTCTGCGCTTGGTGATGCGATCCGTATAATCCGTCTTGTGCGTCTTATCAAGATCTCGCGCTATATGCGTGGGCTCCACTCCATCGCGCGGGTGTTCACGAAGCACCATCGCGAGATCGTTGCAGCGTTCATGGTGCTTGCGCTTCTCGCGGTTGCTTCGAGCGTGCTCATGTTCGAAGCAGAACATGATGCTCAGCCTGAGACGTTCGATAGCATTCTGACCGGCCTTTATTGGGCTATGACCACTATGACTTCGACAGGATACGGCGATATCGTTCCCATCACGCCGATGGGGCGCTTGGTGGGATTTGTCACCATGGTGCTCTCGATCGGTGTGGTTGCTATTCCTGCAGGTATCTTCTCGGCAGGTTTCGTTGAAGAATTCCGTTCGCAACGTGGCAAAGAGCCCGATGATCTACCAGATCTGGTCGAGGTGTTGAATGACGAACAGCAGGAATCCACGGACGCTGGAGAAAAACGCAATGGCTCATAAGAGTGCATCCATGCAAGATCTGGGCGACATACCTGGCAACAACGCTCCGAAGCACCCGGTGTTGAACCATATCTTGTTTGCTTTTTTCACGCTCGTTATCGGCGCGCTCGCAGGTGCGTTTGTGTGGTTGTTCTTCTTCTTGCTAAACCACGGCATCCAATTCTTCTGGCACGATCTTCCTGCACGTATTGGTGCATGGTGGTGGCCGCTTGCATTCTGCTTGCTGGGCGGTGTGGTGATTGGTCTTTTCCAGCGCAAATTCGGCGCGTATCCAGAAGAGCTCAATCAGGTGATGGAGCAGGTGAAGGCCACGGGTCGGTATGAATATGACCACATCGGAGTGGCTGCAGGCGGTGCGCTCTTGCCGTTGCTTTTCGGTGGCAGCATTGGTCCCGAGGCGGGATTGACTGGTGTGATCGCAGGGTTGTGTACGTGGGTAGGCGACCGCTTGAGATTTCTCGGCGCGGAGTTTCATCGCCTTGCGTCAGTCGGCACGGCTGCGGTCATCACTGCGGTGTTCAATGCGCCGCTCTTTGGCCTTGCGGCACCGCTTCTGGGCAGTTGCGATGAAGTGAAGCCAGAAACAAAGCTCGAGGTTCCGCGTACCACAAAGATCATCGTCTACACCTTCGCAGTAGCAGGTGCGCTCGGTGCGATCATGCTGCTTGGGAGCGTGTTCGGCGGTGGGGAAGGCTTGCCTCATTTTGATGCGATCGCCATTGGATGGCGTGAGCTTGCGCTTGTTATTCCGCTTGCATTAATAGGTGGCCTGGTAGGGGTGTTCTATCACATCTTCGATCGCTTTGCCGACATTCTTGCGCACAAGATCGGCGATCGCCCCGTAGCAAAAGCGGTGTTGGTGGGATTTGTGCTGGGCGCATTAGGCATCATCTCACCGTTTATCATGTTTGCGGGTGAATCGCAGACCGAAACGCTTGCTCAGATGTGGACGACGTTGGGCGCTGGTTTTCTCATTGCAACAGGTATCTTGAAGGTCTTCATGACGCCGTTTTGCTTACGTCTTGGGTGGCGTGGTGGCCATTTCTTCCCGACCATCTTCGCGGGCATTTGTTTGGGGTATGGCTTCGCGCTGTTGACAGGTGCCGATCCGGTCAGTTGCTTGTGCATTTGCTGTGCGGCAGTGATGGGTGGCATCATGCGCCAACCTATCATGACCGTGCTCTTGCTCTTCTTGCTGTTCCCGATCCGCGGATTTTTCATCATGCTGGTGGCCGCCTGCATCGGCGCGGCGGTTTCGGCGCTCATCATCTCTCCGAGCGCGTATCAGCCGGTGAAAGCTGAAGAGGGCGTTGCTGATGACCGTGCGGCGCAAGGTGTTCCTCCTGAAGGTAAGGAGCACTAGGCATGGATCAGACGACTGCAAAGAAGCTCTGCGCGATCAATACACGCTTCTATCAGGCGAATGCAACCTCGTTTTCACAGACGCGCAATGCTCCTTGGAGCGGCTGGCGGCGCTGTATGGAAGCGTGCGGAATAGTGTCTGAGTCAGGGGCGCAAGAAGGCGAAGGGTGCCGAAGGGTTGACGCCTTGGCAGGAGCAAATCAAGAGTGCAAAGCTGCCAATCCTGCATCGTGTGCGAGCGTTTCTCGGTCTATTTCGAGAGCCTTTTCTCTGCTCGATATCGCGTGTGGCAACCTGCGCTTCGAGGCGTTCCTTGAATGCGAATATCCTGCTATCGATTGGCGTATCTGTGCGCTCGACAATTGCGAGACGCTTGTGGATTCCAGCGAGATGGCTATCGCTAAAAAAGTGAGTTTCATCTGCGAGGATATCCTCGTCAATATGCTTGATGGTTTGCCGATTGCCACGCGTGCGAATATTCCCGCAATCGAATATAGCCCCACAAACATTCCTCTGCTCGAAAGTGTCTCTGCGCCAAAAAATGTCGCTGAACGCGGAAATGCGCCTATGATCGCGCAGTCGCCCGCCTTCGATTTTGTGGTCTCGTTCGGATTCATACATCATATTCCAGGTTTTGACCTGCGCGTGCGGTTTTTGAAGGAGGCGCTGAGCTACGTAAAGCCGGGCGGCTATCTTGCGGTGTCATTCTGGCAGTTTTTGAATGATGATGCGCGACGCGAAAAGGCCCAGCGCACGCATGATGAAGCCCTTGAGTTCTTCTCAGGCGAGCTTGCCGAAGAGCTACTGCTGCATCAGGTTGAGATGAGCAAAGAGCCCTATCGTCTCAACGGGAGTGAAGAGTTTGTTTGCACAAGCGCCGATGAAAAACGCGAACATCTCGTGCTTCGCCCTTCTGATCTTGAGCAAGGGGATTACCTGCTTGGGTGGAAGAATCTGCCAGGGCAGTATCGCTATTGCCATCACTTTTCTGATGAGGAGATCGACTGGCTCATTGCCGAGCTTTCGTCTTCTGCGCGCGTGGTCGCTTCTTTCTGCGCAGACGGTAAGACGGACAACCTGAATCACTACGTTGTCTTACGTAGAAATAAGGCCATGTGAATATAAGCGTATGTATGCATTCAGCTTCCTTGCAGAAACGTAAGGTTGATGTAAGACGAATCGATGGCAGCGTAGCCCGCCCGCTCTCTATGATCGATAGCACGTAGAACAGGCGTCTCGTAAGGAGGAGATGGCATGGATAAGCGTGCTGGGATCGCGGCGGCTGCGATCGTTGTGCTGTGCGTTGCAGTGATTGGTTTTGGAGCTCTGTTGCTTTCAGGAGCGGCTGACGAGTTCTATTACACTCAAGTCGACAATGAACGGGTGAGCGATGTTGAATCGAAAGGTGGCGTGTTCGACCCAACAGGCGGAATGAGCCTATCCTATGCGCTGCCAGCTTATGACAAGAATGGCAGCGAGAAGGAGATCTCGTTCGGTACGGAGCGAAAGCTGCGTGAAGGTGCTTACTTGTGTTTGAAGGTGGTGCCTATTCGCGGTGTGGTGGAGTGGAAAGAAGTTCGCTTCGACGAGCTTCCAGTAAAGGTGCAAGATGCCATGCGGCAATAGGGCGTTATTCTTCAAATCCACGGAGACGAATGAGCATGTAATTGAAATCACAGGGCTCAAGATTGTTGATGGCAAGTCGATGCCGCTTCTAAAAACGATAGGGCCGCTAAGGCGACCCTATCACTTAAAAGACAACGTGGAAAATGAGCTTCCGCTTTGATTCTTGTTCGGCGGCAACTGCGAAGTTTGCTGTTGCCTTCACTTTTGCAGCCTTTAATCCGCCATCTATTTTTGCCGCTGTGGTCGTGGTCATCGCTGAAGATGAAACAGTGTTGAGCTTCAGAGAATAATCGCTTGTTCGATTGTTTCTTGAGAGGCGAGATTCGATGAGAGAGAGGATCTCGGTATCGTTCTTGAAGTAGTTGAGATTTGGAGCTTTCGGATTATCGCTGCCTTCAAAAGACTGCTCGAAGATGATCGAGCGTGACTGAAAGCTTTGGCCCTGTGCTTCTTGGTTGATCTCACTACTGACATTACCTGCTGTCTTATGCTTTACGCTGACTCCGACAGACTTCTTTGACGAAGAGGTAGAGCGATCTTCCTCATAGGTTTCAAGGAAGCATTCTTTTGCGCCCAAGGATCGTGCGATATTCTTTAGTTCTGTCATTTTCTCTTTCTGAACGATCTCATGGTAAGAATCAAGATCAAGGAATCTTTCGCCGCAAAGTGAGTCAATGAAGTAAGCAGCGTTTAATCGTGCAGCTGGATAGAAGTTAAGACCGCTTGAGGGAACTGCTTCTTCATAGAGATGAAGCATCTCCATGCCATCATATACGCTCAGCCATCCGATGGCTCCTTCACAGACATCAATACCTTTTCGCTCATCGCCATCGGCGATTATGATCACATTAGGTAGGTCATAATCTTGGCCGAAGAATTCTTCTGGAAAGATGGGATTGTATCGAGCTATGCGCGATTCGTAACGTTTCTTTTGTGCATTACTGGCCATCTTTGATGCTCCACTCGAAGCTGCTTCGATAGCTTTACCACCAACAGTTGAAGCTGTTTCAGATGCAGCGCTAAGAGCGCTTGCTGCGGTAGTCGCAGCGTTTTTTGCTGTCTTCTTGACTGCTTTGCGTATCGGCATTGTTTCCTCCTGCTAGTTTTTGATTCACGGAGATCGAGCAAGGTTTACTCGGAAGAAGCCTCATCAGCACTGCGCCAAACCAATTCGATTGCATAACTATTACCAAGTGCCGCGATGAACATATCGCTGATGTTTCGTTCGGCGTTCATGCGAGCTTCGTCCATGATGCCGCCCTCCATGATGTCAGCTTCGCTTTGTTCGATGCATTGGCGCTGAAATTCATCGACATTTTCAACCTGAATTGGATTGAAGATATTATTGTTTTCCTCGAGTACGCCGGACTTTTCCATGTTGGGGGTATTGGAAATGATGTATGGCTGATCAAGCTCGATCGTAATGGTGCTGCCGAAAGTCGAATAGGTGGCATTTTTCATATCGACTCCCACTTTGATTGTGCCGACATAGCGATACCAGAAGCTGTTTTCTGTGAAGGGGATATCGCAAATATCAAAGAAAGAAGCAGCACTTGTTGCTTTGTCGGTGATGTTGTATTGCTGCGAGGCGCATACAAGCTCATCTTGAGCAACGATTCTATCGAATACGATCGAAGCAGAAACAGGGCGCTCTTCATCAGGGGGATTGAAATTTTGCAAGAAGAGAGTTCCTATTGAACCTAGCACGATGCCGATAATCAAGCTGATAGTGATGCACCTAAGCTTCTTGAAAGTAGTTTTTCCTGCCATTGCGCTGTCTTTCTTTGTATGGTGTTACGTTGTGTACGTGACTTCGGTAGGGTTAGCCAACCAATGCGCTGATAAGAAAAAGAAGAAGCAAACCAATGGCTAGCACAAATCCTATGAGTCCACGAAAAAATGAGCGGATCGCATGCCCGCAACCGAGCGTCTTGACCTCACGGGTCTCGATGATGATCTTGTCTTTACTCATGAAGGCTCCTTTAACGAGGTAGCGATAAGCTTGGCTTATCGCTACACGAGACTAGAAACTAAATTCGAGCTCTACAGGAGAAATGATGGTGTTCGATTTTGCGTCGACGACAGAAAACTCGATGCCTGCTTGTGAGATAGTCTCAAGCTTCGAGTCATCGTCGTTGTCATCGAGCATTCTCTTCATGCTCACAACATCATCGAGGTTTATGGAAAGAAATCCTGTTTTTCCTGCATCGATGATAGCGGTAGTCCAGCGGCTTTCGTAAACCATCTCACTATCGATCGAGATGTCGTCCGCGATCGCACCTATGAGCTTGTCGGTGCCGTTCTTTATTTCAAGCATTACCGTAAGTTCTTCCTCGGCGTTCTTAATCAGCGCAACGGATTCTATGGAGATACCGTTTTGATCAAAGCCCCCTTCGTCATTGAAGCTCACCATTGTTGCTCCAATAAGTTCTAAGAGTGCTGCATCGTTGATGGCTTCGGGATACGTATTGGCACCTAAGTCGACCGACTCATATTTATTGGTCTTGATCGCAACGACTTGTTGAGTGATCTGGTCGAAATTTACAGGACTAGAGGTTTTGTTATTCTTGACGAGTAGCCCAAGCCCGATCACGCCTATCTCCCTGATGCCGCACAACTGTAGCTCTTGTGCATTGATGGTCACATCTTTTGTGATCGTTTCGTTCGGTTCGAGATCTGCTACGAGATATCCGCTGTTCACCATATAGTTATTGATGTAGTTTGCTGAGAAGCCGTTGGTACCTGAGCATACGGACAGAGGCTTGCTGGTCTTATTCGTAAGCGTCAGTTGAATTGAAAGATTGTCGTTTTGGAATGAAGCAGAATCTGCAACGACTGTTACTTCAGGGATGTCGATGAGGGTGGTTTTCTCGATCGTGAAGTCGTGATCGAGCGCAGGAATTGCTCCCTGATCTTTTACCGTTATCCCAGAGCTTTTTTGATCCTGCGACCCGCAACCAGTTAGCCCTATCAGGCTAACAGAGAGCATGAGTCCAAAAATGAGAACGATGGGCAGCTTTACGATTCTTTGCATTGAGATTCCTTTCAGGTAATTTGTTTAAGGGATGTGATAGAGAGATTCCAGAAAAGGTAGCTTATGTAATAGGCTTCAAATATGAAGCCGTAACGGATAGTCTAACACATATCCTGTAGGCATGGATATCAGCCAGAAAAGATGCGCGCTCGGCGATGCGATCAAGAAATGCAGGGAAGATCAGGGGCTATCCCAAGAACGTCTTGCCATGATGATCGGCTCGAGCAAGTCGCACATCTGGCGCATCGAGAAGGGCCACGTGGGTGTTGGCATCGACGATCTTGCGCGTATCGCGGACGCACTCGGTACCGAAGTACGCGACCTTCTGACTTTCTAACCCTCGCTTCCTATCACGTCGAGCAGACGCGCAATCTTATCAATGTCGTCGAGTGCAAAAGCCAGATCGCTCAGACCAAGGTAGTTGCATAGTTCCTCGTCGGTAAGGATGTTGATCATCCATGCGGATACGCAAAATGCAAGGTCCACCAGATCCTCAAGGCCACTTGCATCTGTGAGTGCTCTCCCGATTGCCGCGCAAGCGAATTCATCGATCAGCTCCTGAACCTCTTCAAGGGCGGCGATCACATCAGAGTCTGCAAGACGTGCGACCTCGACTATCGAGGCGCTCGCATGTTTCATTAGCTCTGCCATCCAGGTGAAGAAGACGAGCATCTGGACCATGCCTGCATCACCTGCGTTTCCGCTTGCTTCGATGCGCTCTGCGATCAACCCGTGATCTTCGAATGTCGCCCAAAATCCCAGGTAACCTACTTCTTCCAGGGGCATGACGAGATCGCTCCACCAGTCGAGAAACGCCGCGATTGACAGGCTTGCGCCTGCAAGGCTGCTCGCTTCATCGAACGTGAAGAGATCGAACATGATATCGTCAAGCTTCTCGAATGCGCGTGCGCGGGCTTCATGGTCGAGCGCCTCAAGGCGCGTGATCGCTGCCTTGTAATGCTCCGTATCACGTGCAAGATCCGCGAGTTCATCAAGGGTGGCAGGCCCGCACGCCAACCCTTCGACCAGGTCTGCATCACGTGCATCGGTGAGACTGATGAACTTTACGAAGAAGACCAGGTGTCGAAGACGATTCGAACGCCTTCTTAGATCGAGCAGCTTGCGGTCGATCGCTTCAGGTAAGTTAAGGTCTTCATCATCAAGGATCTGCTTGATCTCCTCGAGAGTGAAATCGTATTCTGCAAGCGTTAGGATCGCCTGGAGCCTACCCAGATCATCGGCATCATAGAGCTTGCGATTATTTGCGACATTCTCGCCTGTGCGCGTAGGGCATAGCAGCCCGATCTTGTCGTAATAACGCAGTTTCGTGGCAGGAATGCCAGTCAATTTCTCGACCTCGCCTACAGTGAGTCGTGCATCTCCCGAAGGAACCTTCACGCCTTCAGCGGCAATGATCACGCTCTTCTCACCTGCGCGCGATTCGACGGTATGCTTTTCCCTACGATATCCAGCCATTTCATCACATCCTTAGAAGGAAGTGTAAACCCTGCACCTGGTACCGGGTCAATGGATCATTATGTTTTTGAGGAAAAAGTGACTGATACTTGCGCTTGTATATACAAAGAGGAGCGAATTCGGGTTATTTTAGCCCGAATTCGCTCCTTTATCATGCAGCTACCCCTCGTGCGCAACTTACTCCGCCAGCGCCCCTTTGAGTGCAGCCAGCAGGTCGTCGAATTCCTCGAACGCTTGCAAGTCAGGATTCTCGGCGATGATCGCCTCGGTGCTGCGGAACAAGAAGCCATCCTTGCTTGCACGGATCATACCCAGGTCGTTATGGCTATCGCCCACAGCGATGGTGTCGAAACCGCAGCTCTGCAGTGCCTTCACCGTGGTGAGCTTCGACTGATCGCAGCGCATCTTGAAGCCTGTGATCTCGCCATCAGCTGCCACTTCGAGCTCGTTGCAGAACAGCGTCGGCATCCCGAGCTTTTTCATGAGGGGTTTTGCAAATTGCGTGAAGGTGTCGCTGATCACGATGACCTGACCACAGTCGCGTAGTTCGTCCAAGAACTCCTTCGCGCCGGGTAGCGGATCGATAGTGGCGATGGTCTCTTGGATCTCTTTGAGGCCCAGGCCATGTTCCTTCAAGATGCCAAGACGCCAGTTCATGAGTTTGTCGTAGTCGGGTTCGTCGCGCGTTGTGCGTTTCAGCTCAGGGATGCCGCTTGCCTCAGCGAATGCGATCCAGATTTCGGGTACCAACACGCCTTCCATATCGAGGCAGGTCACATACATGTTAGCGGTCCTTTCGCGCAGCTTTGTTCATGGTGGACGGTCCGAGTATTCACCGATGGCCGTCTGGCTCTATGAAACCACAAAACGAACGCGTCGCCTGCAACGGATAGACCAGCGGACTTGCGTGATCTTCAGATGCGCCTCGCACACATGCGCCCGCATAGATCGCCCGCATGGATGTGCCCGCATAGATTGCCCACATGGATGCGCCCGTACGTATTGCGCTTGCTCACTATACGGTAGCGATCAGATGCGGCGCATGCACTTTCAGGCTGATTTCCGATTTCTGGCAAAAACTTTCGTTCTTAAGCGCGGTTGTGACGCATTTTGAGCCCGTGAAGGCCGTGGGCCTTTTGCGCCTGCAACTCCGTCTTCTTTCTCCCGTCACGTTTCCCCAGTTAAAAGTGATGCATGAGACGACAGTGGTCGAAAGAGGAGTCATGAAGCAGCGCGCAACCGCATAAAAACGCATTTTATTGCCAGATTTCCGAAATTAGCCTAACGCGGGCAAAAATTCACTCGTTGCAGGGACCCGCCGTGAACAGAGGATCGCACGGCAAGCCAAGAAGTCTCCGTGACCTTGACTCCCAATACTGCCATGAAACTCCCAATACTGCGCTGAATTCCCTGGTTTCCGTATGAATCCACCTCGTTAGGCTTTATTATGGAAAGCGACGAAAATGACCCCCATTTCGTCCTGCTATCAGCCGGGCGAAATGACTTCCAATGGACTCCATCAGAAAGAGGAACCCATGGTCTCACGTATCTATGTTGAAAAGAAACCCGGATTCGACGTTGAAGCCCAGCAGCTTCTGCACGAGCTTCGCACTATCCTCGGCGTCAGCAACCTTGCGAACTTACGCCTGCTCAACCGCTATGACGTGGAAGGTATCTCCGACGAGCTCTTCGCCACATGCACTCCCACGGTCTTCAGCGAGCCGCAATCCGACATCATCTATTCCGAGCTTCCAGCCGCCGACGACGCGATCGTTTTCGGCGTGGAATTCCTGCCTGGCCAGTTCGACCAGCGCGCAGATTCCGCAAGCGAGTGCATCCAGCTCATCAGCCAGGGCGAGCGCCCCGAGGTGCGCAGCGCGCGCATTTTCTTTCTTGAAGGCAACCTGACCAGCGAAGACATCGACGCTATCAAACACTATGTCATCAATCCGGTCGAGGCGCGCGAGGCTTCGCTCGATACGCTCGACACTCTGAAGATGGATTTCCCAACACCTGCCGACGTCGAGACCATTGAAGGCTTCATCACACTTGACGAAGCCGGACTCCAGCAGCTCATCGCCGACCGCGGTCTTGCGATGGACCTAGCTGACATCAAGTTTTGCCAGCAGTATTTCAAGACCGAACAGCGCGACCCCACCATCACCGAAGTCAAGATGATCGACACCTATTGGTCGGATCACTGTCGTCACACCACGTTCGAGACCGAACTCGAGAACCTCCGCATTGACGATCCGAACGTGCGCGAGGCCTTCGACCAGTATCTGCGCATGCGCACCGACCTCGATCGTGATTCAAAGCCGATCTCGCTTATGGACATGGGAACCATCGGTGCGAAGTGGCTCAAGAGCAAAGGCATCCTGAAGAATCTCGACGAGTCAGAAGAGATCAATGCCTGCACCGTGAAGGTGAAGGTCGATGTCGATGGGGAAGAGCAGGATTGGCTCTACCTCTTCAAGAATGAGACGCATAATCATCCCACCGAGATCGAGCCCTTCGGTGGCGCAGCAACTTGTGTGGGCGGTGCGATCCGCGACCCGCTTTCGGGTCGTAGTTACGTCTATCAGTCTATGCGTGTCACTGGTGCGGCAGATCCGCTTGTTCCTGTGGCGGACACGCTGCCTGGAAAGCTCCCGCAACGCAAGCTCGTCACTACGGCAGCAGCGGGTTTCTCGTCCTACGGCAACCAGATCGGTCTTGCAACAGGCCAGGTCAACGAGCTGTACCATCCTGGCTATGCTGCCAAGCGCATGGAGATCGGCGCGGTGGTGGGCGCAACGCCCGCTGCGGACGTTCGTCGTGAAACGCCAGCACCCGACGATGTGGTCGTACTCCTTGGCGGCCGCACGGGTCGTGATGGCATCGGAGGTGCAACCGGCTCTTCCAAGGCGCACAACCTCGACTCCATCGAAACATGCGGCGCGGAAGTCCAGAAGGGCAACGCCCCGGTCGAACGCAAGATTCAGCGCCTGTTTCGCAACTCTGAAGCCAGCCGCATGATCAAGCGCTGCAACGACTTCGGCGCCGGCGGTGTTTCGGTCGCGATCGGCGAGCTTGCCGATAGCCTGCAGATCGATCTTGATCGCGTACCCAAGAAATACGAAGGCCTTGATGGCACCGAGCTTGCTATCTCCGAAAGCCAGGAGCGCATGGCAGTAGCTCTCGCGCCCGAAGACGTGGATCGCTTCATCGAGCTCGCGCATGCTGAAAATCTCGAAGCGACCCCAGTCGCGACTGTTACCGACACCGGCCGCGTGCGTATGACCTGGCGCGGCAACACCATCGTGGACATATCGCGTGAATTCCTCGCTTCTAACGGCGCACCCAAGCACGTCGAGGTGCACGTTGAAGAAGGCGGCAGCTACATCCCAGATTGGCCAGGCAATACGCTTGCCGAGCGCATGACGGCGGTCGTGACCGACCTTAACGTTGCATCCAATAAGGGCCTGGTCGAGCGCTTCGACTCTACTATCGGCGCAGCCACCGTGCTCATGCCCTTTGGTGGCAAGCATCAGCTCACGCCCTCCATGGCTATGGCGGCGAAGTTCCCCGTCGATGGCGAAACCACTACGTGCTCGGGCATGGCCTGGGGCTTCAACCCCTATCTATCCGAAGCAAACCAATACGACGGTGCCTATCTTGCAGTCATCGAATCACTCGCGAAGCTGGTCTCCGCAGGCTTCGAGCGTAAGAATGCTTACTACTCGTTCCAAGAATATTTCGAGCGCCTGCGCGAAGAACCGACTCGCTGGGGTAAGCCGGTCGCATCCGTGCTCGGCGCGCTCATGGCTCAGGTTGACACCGAAGTCGGCTCGATCGGCGGCAAGGACTCCATGTCGGGCTCTTTCGAGCAGCTTGATGTGCCGCCTACGCTTGTCTCCTTTGCGACCGCCTGCGGCTCGGTCGATCGCGTCACCTCTCCCGAATTCAAGGGCGCAGGCAACCGTGTGCTCTTCATCTCACCGACCTACCAAGACGACGGCCTCTTGCCTGATGCTGAAGGCTTCCGCGCGGCATGTGATCTGGTCGAGCAGCTGATCGGTGAAGGAGCGGCCCTCTCGGTCGCAACGCCGGGTTATGGTAGCTACGCTGAAGCGCTCTTCAAGATGGCGCTGGGCAACCGCATCGGTATCCAGATCGATGGCACCATAAGCCAAGCGGCGCTCTTCGAGCCAGCTTACGGCAGCTTCATTGTCGAGCTTTCGACCGATGTCGACCTGCCTGCCTCTACGGACTACTTCGAGGTGGTCGATGCGGGCATCACCATCGCTGAATACGAATTCGCCCTCGGTGACGAATCGGTCGCACTGGCCGACCTGCAAGAAGCCTGGGAATCCAGGCTGGAATCTGTCTTCCCGTATCGCTCGCTCGAGGACGAAGAGCCCACCGCCCAGGACAAAGCCGCAGGTAAAAATGCCGCAGCTGACGAACAGGCCACGGTCGAGACCATCAGCTTCGAGGGTGCGGCTCCGCTCGTATACTGCGGATCGGTTGCGAAGCCGCGCGTCATCATCCCGGTCTTCCCGGGTAACAACTGCGAATACGACACCGCCCGCGCCTTCGAGCGCGCCGGTGCAGCACCCACCACGCTCATCGTGAATAACCTCACGCCCCAGGCGGTCATCGAGAGCACAAAAGCGCTGGCCAGCGCCATCCGCGAAAGCCAGATCGTCATGATCCCTGGCGGTTTCTCTGGTGGCGACGAACCCGACGGCTCTGCGAAGTTCATCACGTCCTTCTTCCGTGCGCCCGAGGTTACCGAAGCGGTGCGCGACCTGCTGCAGAATCGCGACGGTCTTATGCTGGGCATCTGCAACGGCTTCCAGGCGCTCGTGAAGCTCGGCCTTGTTCCATTCGGCGACATCCGCGAGATGGACGACGCTTGCCCGACGCTCACATTCAATACCATCGGTCGTCATCAGAGCATGCTGGTCGATACGCGTGTCGCATCTACGCTTTCCCCGTGGCTCTCGCGCTGTAAGGTGGGCGACATCCACACGGTCGCCATCAGCCACGGCGAAGGCCGCTTCGTTGCATCGCCCAAAATGCTCGAGCAGCTGAAGGCCAACGGCCAGATTGCGACCCAGTACGTCGACAAGGCGGGTGCGCCTTCCATGGATCTTGCGTTCAACCCGAACGGTTCGGCATGGGCGATCGAAGGCATCACCAGCCCCGATGGACGCGTGTTTGGCAAGATGGGCCATAGTGAGCGCAGCGGCAACGCTCTTTACAAGAATGTGCCAGGCGAACTCTATCAGCCGATCTTCGAAGGTGGCGTGGACTACTTTGCGTAGGCGTGGAAGCTATCATTCGTGAAATACTCGATCGGTTGCGTGCGGGTGAAAAGCTCGACGCGAAGGATCTGCTGCGCATCCTGAATGATCACAACAAGCGATTGCATCAGAGTGCAAAGGTGCATAGCGAGCACCTGCCCGCTTCTCGCTCGCCGCGCCCTTCAAGACCTTTCTCGAAAAAGAAACTCTTGCCCTATTACCTGCGCATCAAGGAGCGCGACCCTGAAACCTGGACGGCTTGGAGTGTCACCCCTGAACTTGAGCAGGGACTCATCGCACTCTTGCAAGTAAAACCGCGCCGCAGTGCATCGGGCGTGGCGACGATCACGGTCATTACGAAACCGTGGAAGTGTGGCGGGACATGTATCTATTGCCCGAACGATCTGCGTATGCCCAAGAGCTATCTTTCTGACGAACCCGCCTGTCAGCGCGCTGAGCGCAATTACTTCGATCCGTATCTGCAGGTCACGTCTCGCTTGCGTGCGCTTGCACAGATGGGCCATGTGACCGACAAGATCGAACTTATCGTGCTCGGTGGTACCTGGAGCGATTATCCGCAGGCCTACCAGATCTGGTTCATCACGGAGCTCTTTCGCGCTCTTAACGATGCAGATGCTGCGGTGTCTTTTTCCGGATCGCGCGCAGATACACACGCGCGTGAGCGGCGTGTTTTTTATAAGCAGCATGGCCTTAGCTACGAGAAGGATAACCTTGTGGCTTTTACGCGCACGGCGCAACAGCGCGTCGATTCGGGTGAGCTTACCTATAACGATGCGATGATCGAGCTCTATGAAACGGGTGAACCATGGGCTTCGATCGCTCCCGAGCAGCAAGCGACGCTCGACGAACTCATACGTGAGCAGAAGCGTAATGAGCAGGCTCACCATCGAGTGGTCGGTCTTGTGGTAGAAACGCGCCCCAACCTTATTACGCCTGAGAATCTCACCTTTTTGCGTACGCTTGGTGCAACTAAGATCCAGATGGGCATACAAAGCCTTGATCAGCGTATTCACGATATCAATCATCGTCCAGTCACGCTCGATCAGATAAAGCAGGCTCTCGATCTAACGCGTTTGTTTGGTTTCAAAACGCACACTCATTTCATGGTGAATCTGCTTGGAGCTACGCCCGAATCTGACAAGCGCGACTTCGATCGTTTTGTTACCGAGACCGCCTATCAGCCTGACGAGATCAAGCTCTATCCTTGTGCGCTGGTGCGCGGGACTGAGCTCTGCGCTCGTTATGATGCGGGTGACTGGCAACCATATGACGAAGAAACCCTGATCGATGTGTTGGTAGCGGACGTCCTCGCAACGCCGTCTTTTACTCGCATCTCGCGCATGATCCGCGATTTTTCTGCTCATGATATCGAAGCAGGGAATAAGAAGGTGAATTTGCGCCAGCTCGTTGAAGCGCGCGCCGAAGAGGCTGCAGCTGAGCACGGCATACGCATCCAAGAGATCCGCCATCGCGAGATCAGTACGCTTGATGTCGAATTCTCTGAACTCACGCTTGAAGTACTTCCTTACGAGACCACCTCCACCTACGAGTTTTTCTTGCAGTGGGTCACTCCAGAAGAACGCATTGCGGGATTCTTGCGTCTTTCGCTTCCGAAGCCATGTGCATTTGAAACTTATGCGAACGTTCTTCCGGTAAATCCAGATGAGGCGATGATTCGCGAAGTTCATGTGTATGGGCGCGCATCGAGCTTGCATGAGGCGGGAACGAGTGCGCAACATCGTGGGCTTGGCAAGCAGCTGATCGAGCATGCTTGCCAGATCGCGCGCGAACAGGGGTATAAGAGGATCAATGTCATCAGCGCGATCGGCACGCGCGAGTACTATCGTGCGCTCGCTTTTGTCGACAACGGTCTCTACCAACAGCGAATCCTAGAAGCTTCGGGATCATGCGTTGAAGGGCGCAGTAGCGAGTTGTAGAGAGCGTGTCGAAACAAAGCGAAACAAAGCGAAAGAAAACGAAGCAAAGTAAAGCAAAGCAAAAGCCGTCTGCAGCGAGAAGACTGTTTTGCAGCGAAAAAGCTATTTTTTGCTAGAGATTTGCGATTATACGTACAAAAACAGAATTAAAAGCGCAAATTATGTGTCGAACAGATGCCCCTGGTTTTTACGACCTGGAGTTTTGTCTCCTCAGCCACGCTGAAGGCAGCGCAGAGTGTGTAAAACGTGCATACGAACGAAAATCTCAAGCAAAAATCGGCGATTTCACTGCAAAAGAGAAAGATAAGGCACCTTTTCTTTCATGCATCCAAAAAAACGGGGCGTCGCTTGCGCTTCCAAGCTGTTTCCCAATTCTGCCACCTGCAACCTGCTCGACCAGCCAGCCCCCCTCAAGCTGCTGCGGTAGTCGTACTACCTGCAACCTGCTCGACCAGCCAGCCTCCTCGAGATGCTGCGACAGCCGAGCTATTCGTGGATTGATCTCAAGTTTGTTGCGCCAGTCGCGCCTGGGATTATTCGTCGTCACCTAAGAACTGGATATTCATATCCACATTGCCATCTACACCCGCAACAGAACCAGTGTTCGTGTATTGCCAGATGCTGAAATACTGGTTGAACGTGGGGGAGTTCACGTTGTATTGCGCGAGCCAAATATTGTAATGCGCAAGATCGGGCAGGTTGTAGCGCAGCAAGTCTTTCAAGCTACCGTAGATCATAGGCGTGTATCCTGCTTCTTGGATACGCGCACAGAATGCGGCGGCATTCTTGGTCATTTGCTCAGGTGAAAGATCATCCGCACGTCCTGGATTATCTGCTAGGCGCTCGTGATCGTAGGCTACAGGGTAGGTGATGTTGCGTCCGCGCAATCGCTCGATCACGAAATCTGCCTCTTCGCGCGCTTCATCTTCAGTCATTGCTTGGGAGTAAAAATACGCGCCAACCTTGATACCTGCTTGATCTGCGGCTTTTGTGTTGTACTCGAAATAATCGTCTTGCGATATCGATCCGGTGGTTAGGCCACGATTGCCCACACGAACGAACGCGAACGAGATGCCGTCAGCCGCCACGGCGTCCCAATTGATATAGCCTTGATGCTCGGAGACATCGATGCCTGTGCGTGATTGCGCTTTCCCTTCGATAGTGTAAGAGAATCGCCCGTCGCTCTTCGATAGGTAATCCCAGTTATACGTTGATGAGCTGCCCGCATTCTCGCTGGGTTGCTTAGGGAATACGGCAGCTTCGATGGCGACACCGATGAGCGCAATAACGATCACGCCAAGCATCACAGCTGCAAATGAATTGCTCTTTGTCGCGCGATCGAGCGTGCCGCTGAAACGCGATGCATGACCTGAGTGTTCCGAATTGCCCACAGACATATTGTCCCAGTCCTGATGTTCTTTTCTTCGCGTTCTGTTGAACATGAATCCCTGTTCCGTATCCGTTGCCTTTAAGCTGCCTTGAAGTTGTCTTTAAGTCGCGGCGAAGCCGTGCCGAATCTGCATTGAAACCGTGTTGACCCTACATTGAAGCCGCGTTGAGGCTGCGCTAAGAGATGTCGCCGACCGCCCGCGAGACAACGCACGTCCTAGCTTGCTTTGCAACTGAAAGCTAATCGCGCGTGAGCTTGCGATGAATGCGATGAGGCTTCGATGCCTCAGGTCCGAGTCGTGCCTCGCGGTCTTTTTGGTAGGCCTCGAAGTTCCCCTCGAAGAAGTGCCAGTTGCCAGGGTTCTCATCCGTGCCTTCCCATGCCAGGATGTGTGTGGCGATGCGGTCGAGGAACCAGCGATCGTGGCTAACGACCACCGAACAACCAGGGAAGTTCAAGAGTGCCTCTTCTAAGCTCGAAAGCGTCTCGACATCAAGGTCGTTGGTGGGCTCGTCGAGCAAGAGCAAGTTGCCGCCCTGCTTGAGCGTGAGCGCCAAGTTCAGACGATTGCGCTCGCCACCCGAGAGCACGCCTGCGGGTTTTTGCTGGTCAGAACCCTTGAAGCCGAAGCTTGCTACGTACGCGCGACTCGGGATCTCGGTATCGCCTACCATCATGTAATCGGTTCCGCCCGAAACGACTTCCCAAAGCTTCGTATTGGGATCGATGCCTTCACGATTTTGATCGACATAAGAGATCTTTACAGTCTCGCCGATCTCGAGATTGCCGCTGGTCAGATCCTCGAGCCCCACGATTGTTTTGAACAGTGTGGTCTTGCCTACGCCATTAGGACCGATCACGCCGACGATGCCGTTGCGCGGCAAGTCGAATGACAGGTCATCGATTAGCACGCGTCCGTCGAATTCCTTATGCAAGTGCTCAGCTTTGAGCACGTTCGAGCCCAAGCGCGGGCCAACGGGAATTTGGATCTCGGTGAAATCGAGTTTCTTCGCGCTACGTGCCTCAGCTTCCATTTGCTCGTAGGCAGCCAAACGCGCCTTGCTTTTTGCCTGGCGAGCCTTTGGCGAACTGCGCACCCACTCGAGCTCCTTTTGCATGCGCTTAGCAAGTTTTGCCTGCTGCTGCCCTTGCGCTTCGAGGCGCTTGGCTTTGGTTTCGAGATAGGTGGAGTAATTGCCTTTATAAGGGAAGAGTGATCCGCGATCGACTTCACAGATCCATTCGGCGACATTGTCGAGGAAATAGCGATCGTGCGTGACCGCGAGCACCGCACCAGGATAGCGCGAGAGGAACTGCTCGAGCCAGAGTACCGATTCGGCATCGAGGTGGTTGGTCGGTTCGTCTAAAAGTAGCAGATCAGGCGCCTCGAGCAGTAGCTTGCAAAGCGCCACACGCCTACGCTCACCACCTGAGAGCACAGAGACGGGCATGTCAGGATCGGGGCATTGCAGCGCGTCCATGGCTTGCGAAAGCTGACTATCGAGATCCCAGCCATTCGCGGCGTCGATTGCATCCTGAAGTTCGCCCATTTCAGCCATGAGCGCATCGAAGTCCGCATCAGGATCAGCCATTTCGGCACCGATCGCATTGAACCGATCGATCTTAGCGAGCACATCGCCAAATGCCTGCTGGATGTTCTCGAGCACGGTCTTATCGTCATCGAGCGGCGGCTCCTGTTCGAGGATACCAACCGTATAACCAGGGGACAAACGCGCCTCTCCGTTGGAAACCTCTTCGATCCCCGCCATGATCTTCAGCAAGGTCGATTTTCCCATTCCATTAGGTCCTACTACGCCGATCTTGGCGCCAGGGTAGAACGACAGCGTTACATCATCGAGGATGACCTTATCGCCGTGAGCTTTGCGTGCCTGATGCATCTGGTAGACGAATTCCGCCATGAGGTTCCTTTCCGAATGTCGAGCGCGATCCAGTGAGAACAACCTGACAGATCGAGCGCTGAACAGAAATATCGATAGCTAGAGATTATACCCGCATCTATCGCACGCTCCGCCTAACAAGCGTGAAACCGCCACATGAAAACGGCGCACGTAGCTGTACACGTAGCTGTACATATAGACGCGCACGTAGCTGTACGCATAGCCGTACACGTAGCTGCACGCATAAGACGCGCATGTAGCTGCATGCATAGCCGTACACGTAGCTGCACGCATAGACGCGCACGTAGCTGTACACGAAACGGCGCACGAAACCGCGCGCCGTCAAATGTCAGCATGATATTCTCGCGCATCAGCGTCGAGCTGCACGTGTGTGCTACTGACCCCGCAGGCAAGTGCTAGCAGTAAGCCTTCAAGTTAGCCTTTATATGCCTCGGTGAAGCGCGCGATATCCTGTCCATAGATCTCGAGTTCAGCTGAAGGCTCCTCGAGATAGAATGGCACGCCGGCGAATGCGGGATCGTTCATGAGGGCTGCAAGCGCATCAAAGCCGATCGCACCTTCGCCGATACGCGCGTGACGATCAGCCTTCGCACCGCATGCTTCTTTGCAGTCGTTCAAGTGCACGGCTTTCACGCGTGAAAGCCCAACGGTCGAATCGAGTTGCTTCAGTACGTCAGGAAGGTCATTTACGATGTCGTAGCCTGCAGCCCACACTGCGCTCGCATCGAAGCAAATGCCCACGTGATCGCTTTGCTTCACACCTTCAAGCACACTCGCTATCTCTTCGAATGTCGAACAGATCTGCGTGCCCGAACCGGGCATGGTGGCGAGCAGCAAAGTGGTGTGTTGTGTAGGCGTGATAGTTTGGTTTAGCGTGTCGACCAGATTTGCGATCGCCGCTTCGCTCGTTTGCTCCTTCGCGCTTCCAGGACGAAGCAGATATCCCTGCCCAGGGAGCGATTCCATGCGGGCTAGATCTTCTGCTATCACCATGCGTGCGAAATCTTGTTGCGACGTTTCAGCACTCGCAGGCTCAAGCGTATAGGGTGCGTATGCGAGCAGATGCGTGATGCCATGTTCCTTGTCAAATCCCTGGAATGCCGACAGGTCTTTCTCGTTCACTTCGCGCGCATGCCCTCCACGCGGATTGCGGGTGAAGAATTGGATCGCGCGAGCACCGATGGATGCGGCGGCCTGTGCCATGACGTAGAGTCCTTTTTTAGTGGAAAGATGACAACCGATGTTCAACATTTCGATCACTCGCTTTCGTATCAATACGACTCCAGCCTAGTCCTCATTTGTGAGCATCTGAGAGTGAAGCATTCATTTGTAACGGCTATGTTGCAAACGTGCCATCGAGTGGGGAAGTGCTGCCAAGAAGCAGTATGCTCGTGGGAAAGATTTCCCAAACGTCCGTCGCTCGTGCGTGAAGGAGGCAGGTATGGATTCCTTTTTGAATATCGTGAAATCGAACATCATCGTGCAAGCGGTGCTTTCGATCATCGTTGGGTTGTTGCTCATGTTTTGGCCTGGTATCACGATCGTCACGGTGCTCTATCTGGTTGGTTTCATCTTCGCCATCATGGGCATTGCCTCGCTCATCAATTATTTCAAAGCACCCGAGAGCGCACGGATCACCGGCATGCTGGCTACGGGGGTCTTTTTTTGCGTATTAGCTCTCATCGTGTTCTTTTTCCCGCAGGTCATAGCTGGATTCTTCTCAGTTATCTTGGGCATCATCTTGGTGATATGCGGCGCGGTGAGCGCAGCACGTTCGATGGAGCTGAGGCGATATGGTGGAAATTCCTGGATTGCGTCGATCATCTTAAGCGTGCTCATTGCGATCGGTGGCGTGGTCATCATCGCAAATCCGTTTCAAACCACCGCACTGCTCGTTTTCGCGCTCGGCCTCATCATTGCTTCTAACGGCATCGTCGATCTCATCATTGAAGCTCAGCTACGTAAAGCGCTGAAAGCTGCGAACTAGCACGTAAGCTGCACAAAGCGCTGCGAGCTGAAAGCTGCGAACTAGCGCAAGCGCGTAAGCCGCGCTTCGCCAACTGCTCTGCCCTAGTAGATATCAGTGCGCCGGTGTTGGAAAACAGGCATGCGCTCATACACCTCTTTGCGCTTCGCAACATCAATCGTGCACGTGATGAGCTCTTCATCGATTCCGCCGCTTGCAACAAGGATCCCGTAGGGATCTGCCACCGCGCTCTGGCCGATGTAGCCGGCATCTGCGCGGCTCACGCCAACTACGAATAGTTCGTTCTCGATCGCTCGGGCGGCAAGGAGCGTGCGCCATTGCTCGGCCTTGGTTTTGCCATCGACCCAGGCAGCAGGGTAGATCATGATATCGCAACCTTGTAGCGCTGCCGCGCGCGCTTGCTCGGGGAAGCGCAGGTCATAGCAAATCCCAAGACCTATCTTGCCAAACGGAGTCTCGATAGGATCGAACAGTTCGCTGCCAGCTGACATACGATCGGATTCATGGGTGAAGTCGGTGTCAAAGAGATGCACTTTGCGATACACACCGCGTTTGGTGCCGCTATCATCGACGATCACTGCAGTATTGAACGGTCTGCCACCTGAAGGATTTTTCTCATTGAGCGTGTAGACGATCCACAGCCCGTAGCGTGCCGCGATTGCATCAAGCGCACGTGCAAAGGGGCCATCGAGTGGTTCTGCTTCACGACAGAATGCTTCGAGCTCTTTTTCGTAGCGGCTCATGAGCGATTCAGGGAATACGAGTAACTGCGCCTTGAGCGCTTTTGCTTCAGTAGCAAAGCGCTCCACGAGTGCGATGACGTTGCCATCTTCAGGATGGGTGGTTTGCGCGAGTCCGATCGTTATGCTCATAGAGGTCTCCTGGATTGAGAGCGGCGTATTGCCAAGAGGCGTGATGTCGAAGAGGTGGCGCGATCAAGCAAGCGTCTGCCAGTGATCGAGCCCTTCGAGTACGCGTGCGTGAGCTTGTTCGATCGCATCCATCGATTCATAGGCTGCTTCACTGTTTCCGCTGGTCAGCGCATCGCAAATTTGTGCAGCAAGCGCATGGAGTTGGCCAAAGGAAAGATTGCCCGCAACCCCTTTCAGCGTATGAGCATGGCTGTATGCCGTCTCGAGATCGCCCGCCTTCATGTCTTCGACCAGTGCAGCCAGGTTCGCATCGTTGCGGTAATGTTGTGCGAGCTGCTTGAAAAGAGCACCGTTGTTCAGCATGCGTGCCATAGCATCTTCGTAATCGATGCCATAGACGGCGAGCTCGGCCGCTATATCGTTGGATTGCGAGGTTGATGCGTTCGTCATAGTCGTTCGCCTCACTTGCTCGGTAATAAGACCTATGAGAGTGTTTGAGCCGACAAATGCCAGCTCATCGTTTCTTTCCAGCGATATTCTACCGCTAAAGAGTTACATCTGTGTAAAGAAGATACGTATAATAAGGCGATATCAATGAAAACATGTCGTTCTATTCATGATAAAGAACGGATGCGTATAAGCTTATGAGCTGGCATGATGAGGCGAGCTCAAAGGAGGATTCATGGCGATCGTTGCACGCTTGCTTCAATCGGTACCACTGGTCATCACTTTGGTCGTAGTGGCCATTGTGGTGTATCTCTTCGTTGCATGGCTCAAATCTCCGCTGCGCGCAAAAGAGATCCTCATCAAGATGTTCACGGTTATCACGATCGTGCTGTCGATCGCATTTGCGCTTGCATCGCTCTATGCGTTTGCGGAAAGCAACATGAAGGTTCTTGAGATCACGGGCACGTTCCTGGTGGTTTCGCTCATTGCGCTGGGTATTACGCGTTTCTGCCGTTGGCGCTTCGTGCGCAATCATCCGCAATACAAGAACAAGGCGCTCCCTACGAAGTATCTCTAGCTCGCATATCGCACACCCTGTACGTCGCTTGGCACGCCTTGCTAATGTGTGAGTTTCTTCAGCTTGCCATTCGCACCGAATACCTGCTTGTTCAAGCAATCATGCGGTTCGCGCCCAAGCACCACATCGATCGCATTTTGCGCGCTGCGCGTCCGAAGTTCAACACCTGATTCTTCTGACCAATACGCCGCATGTGGTGTGAGCAGTGCGTGCGGCGCGCTCATGAGCGGATCGTCGGTCGCGATCGGCTCTTCCTCGAATACATCGATGCCCGCACCCCAGATCGCATCTGCCTTAAGCGCAGCTGCGATAGCAGTGGTATCGATCACAGCTCCACGTGAGGTGTTGATCACGATGCAATCCTTCTTCAAGAGCTTGATGTTGTCGGCATTCAATAGATGATGCGTTGCTGGTACGAGTGCGGTGTGGAAACTTACCACATCAGAGTGCTTGAGCAGATCGTCATAGGAGACGATCTCGTATCCTTCAGGTGTGCGCCGTCCGGGTACGAGTGAGTGCGACCAGCAGATGACCTTGAAGCCAAGTCCACTCGCTTTGCGCGCGACCGCGCGTCCGATATCGCCCATGCCCACCACGCCAAACGTGCGTCCATAGACTTGTCCGAGGGGGCGATGACGAGCATAGTCCCAGATGCCGTTATGGACATCGGCGTTGATCTCAGGCAAACGTCGCAGGAGCGCCATGGCCATCGCGATTGCATGATCAGAGACTACCTCAGTGGCATATCCTGGTACATTGCATACGGCAACACCGTGCTCGCTCGCAGCAGGCAGATCGACCGTATCAACACCAACGCCTGTGCGCGAAACCACTTGCAGTTGCGGGAGTGCCGCGAAGACTTCTGCTGTGAGCTGCCCATATGAGGTTATGATGCCATCGGCATCTGCGCAGTTTGCGATGATGCCCGAGGCGCTTCGATCCTGAAAACGTGCGAATTCGATGCCGGCTTCCTCGATCATTTTCTGCTCGATATCCGACACTTCAAAATCGCTGTCCGTAACGACAATCTTCGCCATGATGTCCTCCTCGAATTACTCACAAGCTCCGAGCTCGCTTGCACAGTTGTCATCGTGCACCTCTGCACGTGTCGACTGGTAGTCGCAAAACCAACCGCTCGATTTCAATGGGCTCATTCCGCGATTCCATCCTACCCGCCTTGCTACCATCGAGGCACGCAGACCGCCTGCTCGTATCGAATTCGTAAAGCGTCATTCATAAGGAAGTCACGCGGAGGTTGCGCGAAGGAAGTCACGCGCGGCGACCCAGAGCTGACATATAACTGTCGCAGCCCAGCGGTAAAACCGCAATTTCTCGCCATATCCGAGATTCTGGCTTTTATTTTCGTTTTTTGCACGTTTCTCTTCAATTTACAGCACCTCCCAGAAGACGCAAGCGCAAAACACCAGGTCGCAAGCTTTTAAGACGTTCACGAGGTGACTCTCAAGTCAACCAAAGACCCGATGCAGGTCTATGTGCCCACAGTTTTCTGCATAAAACCGAAAATTATTTCCAGAAATCCGAAATCGGCCTGTTGAATCGGGCGCGCAAACTCGGGGCACCCAATTCCAAATCACCAGAAAGCCCCCAGATCTGCCAGAAATGCCTCGTAGCAATTGAAAATACTCCAAACCTGTCGACAGATGTTCGAGTTTTTCGCGCGCTCGAAACAGGGCGGACGGCACAGCGAGATGCTATAGTGGCAAATGCAAAACGAACGACACACCTGTGCACATCGCAGCTGCATCATCGCATCCTACTCTGCGCGATTGCAGCTTGCAGCGCCATAAAGCGCGCACGATCGAGAAAGAGACGCATATGGCACCGACCTCACGCAAGGCGGCGAACTCACACAAGGCACCGACTTCATGTAAGGTGTCGCGGTCGTCTTCATCACGCAAGGCGGCGAACTCACACAAGGCAGCAACCTCACACAAGGCACCGAGACCTCGCAAGACAGCAGGCCCGCAGAGCTCTCCGCTCAACGCAGAACAAAAAGCTCTGCTCAAAAAGCTCGGCCTACCCACGAACTTCAAGAGCCTCTCCACCGACGATCGCCTCGAGATCGACGATGTCATCGGCGAGGAACTCTACGAAAACGGCATCGACGAAACCACCGATGCTCCCAACGCCTACGGTCGTTTGTGTGAGAGCATCCTCGAAGCCCTCGAAAACTAGCGTTGTCGCCTGCAAAGCACGCCGCCCGTTACCTGCTCGTGCTCAGCGCGCCGCTCGCTACCTGCCTGTGCTCAGCACGCCGCTCGCAACATATAATCCGCGACCAGCACTCAGCCGCACCCCCCCCCCTCAACGAAAGCACACCCATGAAAACAAGCCCGAAACTCCAAGACTCTACCACCATCAAGCGCACGCTCTATTTCTTCTGGCAGATTACCAAGAAGCGTCCGTGGCCGTTCATTCTCGGCGTCATCGCCACCATCGGTTTCGTTGGCCTGCTCACGTACGCCAATACCTACGTGATGAGCCTTATCGTCGATCGCATTCAACTTGGCCCAGTCGCCCCCGACCAGGTCTGGAGCGTTTTCGGCCCCTATATCATCGCGCTCATCCTCGTGAATATCGTCGGCCAACTTTGCTCGAAGCTTCAGGATTACGCTATTTTCAAGACCGAGATCAACGGCAGTTATAACCTTGCGCGCCTCTGCTTCGACACGCTTTCCAATCAGTCGATGACCTTTCACACCAATCGCTTCGGCGGATCGCTCGTCAGCCAAACCTCGAAGTTCATGACCTCGTATTCGCTTCTCGTTGAAACGACGCTTCTTTCCTTGCTACCTACCGTCATCGCGATCGTCTGCACCATCGGAATTCTGCTGCCCATCGTGCCTACCTATGTTGCCGTGCTTACGGTTATGCTTGTGCTCTACATTGCGGTCGCTTATTTCATGTTCCGCAAGATCACGCCGCTTTCCGCCGCCGCTGCCGCAGCTCAGAATAAAGTTTCAGGCGTGCTCTCCGACGCGGTCACGAACATCCTTGCCGTGAAGACCTACGGCCGTGAAGACTACGAGCGCCAGCTCTTCACCGATGCCACGCTCGAATCCGTCCGCGCCGACTCCATTAACATGCGCGCTACCATCAAACGTGGCATCATGACCAGCTCGATCATCGTCGTCATCATGTCTGTCGTTTCGATCTTCACTGCCGGTGGCAATGCCTGGTTTGGTATCTCAGCTGGCACGCTCGTCATGATGTTCACCTATACCTACAATCTCACAATGCGCTTCAACATGATCAACTCGATGCTCTCGCGCCTGAACAAGGTCTTCGGCGACGCCTCCGAGATGACGCGTATTCTTGATGAACCACGGCTCGTCTCCGATGTGCCCAATGCCGCTCCGCTGAAGGTGAACGCAGGAGCCATCGACTTCGAGCACATCGGCTTCACCTACGAGGATTCCGCGAATGCAACTCCGGTGTTTACCGATCTCAACCTGCATATTCCGGGTGGTCAGCGTATTGGCCTGGTGGGCCAATCAGGCTCGGGCAAGACGACGCTCACCAAGCTCTTGCTGCGCCTCTCTGACGTCCAGCAGGGCGAAGTGTTGGTCGATGGTCAGGACATCTCGCAGCATTCACAGCAAAGCCTGCGCCAGCAGATCGCCTATGTGCCGCAAGAAGCGCTGCTCTTCCACCGAAGCATTCTCGAAAACATCGCCTACGGCAGGCCCGACGCGACCCGTGAAGAGATCGTTCGGGCAGCTGAGAAAGCCAATGCGCTTGAATTCATCGAGCAGCTTCCCAATGGTTTCGACACCATGGTAGGGGAGCGCGGCATCAAGCTTTCGGGAGGTCAGCGCCAGCGTATCGCCATTGCGCGTGCGATCCTGGCCGATGCGCCTATTCTCGTGCTCGATGAAGCCACCAGCGCACTTGATTCCGAGAGCGAGGCGCTTGTGCAAGACGCGCTCGCCAACCTTATGCAGGGCCGCACGGCGATCGTGGTCGCGCACCGACTTTCGACGGTGGCGAGCCTCGATCGCATCGTCGTGCTCGACAAGGGCCAGATCGTGGAGGACGGCACGCACGCGAGCCTGATCGATGCGGGCGGGGAATATGCGCATCTATGGAATCGTCAGACGGGTGCGTTTCTTGAATCGTGATCATTTCCAAACCCGCGTGAAAGCCGTAAAAGCCGTATAATGAAGCCAGCGCGACCGTAGGGTGGCGTACGTCTCAAGGCTAAGCAACCTTGAGCGACATCAAGAAAAGGAGCTACCATGGCTGATGATTGCCTGTTTTGCAAGATAGTGGCGGGGGAAATCCCTTCGGCGAAAGTCTACGAAGACGACGTGTGCTACGCCTTCGACGACATTGAGCCTGAAGCTCCGGTCCACACGCTCATCGTGCCCAAGCAGCATTTTGACAATCTCAATGACGGCGTCGACCCCGAAGTGCTCGGTCACCTGCTCAGCGTTGCGCGCGAGGTCGCTAAGATCAAGGGCGTTTACGAGTCGGGCTATCGTATCAATATCAACACGGGCCCCGATTCAGCTTCAACTGTCCCTCATCTACATCTTCATGTGATGGGCGGCATCAAGATGGGTCGCGCGACATTCGAAGAATCATTCCGTCTCGAAGACAATGCTAACGTTTAGTCGCTCTATGTTTGCGAGATCGATCGAAAGGAAGAGACCATGACCATCCAGGGGAAATGCGTCCATCGCTGCACTCATGTGCTCGATCTTGATAAGACGCTCGCATTCTACGAAAAAGCTCTTGGCATCACGGAAACGAGGCGCAAAGGACCAGAGGATGGCTCCTGGCTCATCGTCTTCGCCTCCAACGACGAAAGCCCGTTCGAATTGGAGTTCACCTGGAATAAAGGCCGAACCGAGCCCTATGATAATGGCGGCAAGGATACGCATATCGCCTTCCGTGTGCCCGATATCAAGGCCGCGCGCAAGCTCCATGACGAGATGGGCTGTGTCGTCCACGACAACCCTGCTATGGGGCTGTATTTCATCGAGGATCCCGATGGTTGTTGGATCGAGATCTTGCCCGAAAAGTGACTCTCAAAAACAATGATTCTGAGAAGCCGTGGGATCACCACGGCTTCTTCATATATCCGCCTGCGGTTTTCCGCTACATCTTACGAAACGGTATAAATTCATCCGCAAAAGCACTATAGGATAGTAAAGTGCAACATATCGGTACTACTATGCTTGCAGATAACGAACCGCACGTTCTTTGGTTGCCTTGCGCTCTTATGCCATGAATGTTCTCTGCGCGAATTATTCCGACAGGCAAGGTGTGCGAACTCATGAAGCGGAAAAGAGATAACGATGGCAGCACAGATAGTCGATGCAGAGTTTGTTAGGTCGAACATAGGCCGAATGCCTATTGTCGATGTTCGTCCTCGAGGGCTGTATCAAGAAGGCCATATCCCTACAGCGATTGATATCCCGGTCATGGATCTTGACCGAGGCGACCTGAAAGAGGCCGAAGAGCTCGCAAAAGACTATCGCCGTCATGCGCTTGGTAATGAAGGCCCCATGATCATTTATTGCCAGATTGGCAAGCACGCTAAACTTGCGTGCGATCTGCTGGAGAGCGAAGGATTCAAGAATCTCTTTCTTTATTCAGGGAGTTTCGATGATTGGGCCTCCGATCCAACGAGGCCGGTTGAAAAGTAGTCACCATAAGTTGCAACCATGATGTGAGTAAGCCAAGCTGCGAAAATGTGGCGCTCCTCTAATGACCCGTAGTTTCAACGGCGTGGTTTCTTGGCTTTGGGTACAATAGGGAAGAACAAAAAGTCCAGCTACCCGAGCGGATCGTGCATGCCCGACAACACTTCACAAGACCATCTCGCAGAAGATCAGCAAGTAGCTGAAGAGCTGCAAGATTCAGAAGCTGCAGCGCAAGCGCAGACTCAGGCTTCCTCGAACGAGAATATGTGGGGACAGAAAGCGCGCCGCCGCTCGTCGCGAAAGCTCTCCTTCGATGCAACCGCAGACTCTACAGATGAGCCATCTCAAAGCGATAGTGTTGTAGACGAAGATTCCAGCACACCTCATAAGGCCGAAAGGGAAGAGACTGCCGAATCTCTTGAGCTTGCAGATGCGGATCTGGTTGTTGAAGACCCTACTGAGTCTGTCGATGAAGACCTCGCTGAGCCTGATTCTGTCGACGAAGACCTCACCGAGCCTGATTCTGTCGACGAAGAGTCGGCTGAGTCTGAGCGCATTGCCGCGGAGCTCATTGACGAAGAACCCGTTGAAGAAGAGCCTGCTGAGGCAGAATCTGCCGATGTTGAGCTTGTTGAGGTGGAACAAGCTGAAGAAGAGACTGTCGAGATCGAAACCGTCGATGCAGAATCTATTGAACCCGAACCTGTCGATGAAGATCTCGCTGAACCCGAGCCTCCCACTGAGTCCGAGCCTGCTCTCGAATCCGATGCCTTCAGTGATCCTGAACCTTCCACTGATCCCGAAACTCCCAATAAATCTGAGGCTCCACAAAAGAAACCTATGCTTGAGCGCGTCGATGGGTATGTGGACGAGCTGAGCCGTGAGCTCGATCTTGAGTTCGCAGAGGAGGCGGACGATCCTGTTGACGAGCGCGAAGAGCAGCAATTTGCGGAGCCCGTCGAAGACTTATTTGAAGATTCTGCTGACGAACGTGAGCAGAATCGATTTGCGGGCGATCGCGCCGACGATGCCGACGAGCAAGACGATCATGGCGATATGCGCGATCTTCCAATCGAGCGCGAAGATCAATACGAGCAAGACGATCAGGACGATACGCGCGACCTTCCGCTCGATCAAGACGATCAGGACGACATCACACCCGATCCTGAATCTGACGACGCTACATTTACTAACGACGAACCAGAGTTTTCGCTAGCAGAAGACAAGATCGAAGAAGAGCAACTCGAAGAAGAGCGCGTCGTCACTGTTTTTAAAAAGCCTCTGCGACGTGCGCGAGTTATACCTGAAGAGCCGCAATCTGCCCATCAGCCTGTACCAGAGCCCGTCCCTCAACCTAAACCACAACCCACACGGCGCAGCGCGCGTGAAACCCCACGCAAAGAACGCCATGCGGACCCTCAGACATCGCGCAAAGAACGCCGTAACGAGCCGCAAATCCCACGCAAAGAACGCCGCGACGCCCAGCAAGCACCGCAGCAGCGCACAAAGAACAAACCAAAGGCGCCGACTAAGCGCGTCACGCGTACCTACCTGCAAAGCCCCTCGCTTAAGCAGGCATTCCGCAGCTTCGGCAAACTGAAAGGCGGCCTGGCATGGCGTGAAGTCTATGCCCCGGTCATCGTGTTCATGCTACTCTTCGCTTTGCTCGCGCTCGCCGTGGTTGACTCGCTGCCAATCGTCGACTCCTTCAACCAGGCATTCAACGCCTTTGTCCATCAAACACGAGGTCCGCTTGATGCGTTCGTCATTACACTGACGACCATCGGAGATTTCCTTCCTATGGCAGGCATTTGCCTACTCGTCTGTGCGGTTCTCTATTTAGGCAGGAAATGGGATAGCCTTGCCTATTTCATCACCAACGCGCTGCTCTCCATCGTCTGCATCCAAGCGTTGAAGTTCATCTTTGCAGTTCCGCGTCCGGGCGATGAAACGCTCGTTCCGCTTCCCCTGTCCTTCTCTTTCCCCTCGGCGCATAGCTTCTGCTCGCTTGTGATCTTTGGCATGATCGGACTGCTCATCTTCCGCGCACTTTATGCACGTGGCATCGCACGCAAAGCAGCTATGGCACCAGGGATCGTGCTGATCATCTTTGCTCTCTTCATTGGGCTTTCACGCATCTACGTGGGCGTTCATTGGCCAAGTGATGTACTGGGTGGCTGGCTGCTGGCAGGTGCTTGGCTCGCCTTCGCTGGCGCGCTCTATACGGCAGGTGCACGCCAAAGATAACGACCAAGTTCCCAAACGGAAACAACCTCTAGCACGATCGCAGCGCTCGATCGCTTGCTTGCTATGCTCGAAAGGTGAGGATTCGTCCGAGTAGAGAATAAAGGTGAGCAAGCATGAAGATCATGAGCGAATTCAAAGAGTTTATCAACCGCGGCAATGTCATGGATATGGCGGTAGGCATCATCATTGGCGCAGCCTTTACGGCTATCGTTACCTCTTTTGTCAGTGATCTTATCCAGCCTTTCATCGTCCTTATCACCGGAGGCAACGGCGCGGGCGTCTCAAACCTCACGATCCCTGTCGACGGTACGGAAAACGGTATCGACTTCGGCGCGTTCATCAGTGCGATCATTAACTTCCTCATCATCGCATGGGTAGTATTCATGCTTATCAAAGGCTTGAATAAGCTGAAGAATGCAGGTGGAACGATCGGTAAGAAATTCAACAAGAACGGCGATGAGGTCATCACAAAAGAGCCAACATGCCCGTTCTGTTTGGAAGAGGTGAACGAAGGCGCAACGCGCTGCCCACATTGCGCAGCAGAACTTCCCGCACCTGCAGAGCCCACGGTCGAGGTTGTTGAAGCATAGGCTATATCCTCGATCCATGTGCAAAGATCACCCATTTCGAATGTGGTGGCTTTGTGATGAACTCGCCGTTCACGGCTCTGATCACCCCGTTTTTGTCCAGCGAGCGCGTTTGTGCTCTTCTGGGCAGCAAAACACAACATCTAGCGTTTTTTGTGCCAAATGATCAAGATGAGCTCTTTTTTGTGAAATTCTTGCACGGATCACATGAAGATTAGGCGAATTTGACGCAAAGAAAAAATGGAGAATAATACGTTTTCTTGCAGATTGGTAACAATGCACGTAGGCTAGAGCACGCAGGCGCCGCCCTGATAGCGAACCGAATAGTTCAGCAATTAAGCGCGATGGAATCCCACCATCGCGTTTTTGATTTGATCAAGCTGTTACGAAACATCTTGCGCAATCGAAACACTTCGTAACGAGTCGTTGCTCGCTTTTTGTCTTCGCGTGTATCGTCCGAGCGGTCTTCTTGGACGCAGTGTCTGCAATGCGAATCGTCCGCGCGAATCTTGCGTTGCGCAAGTTCATGTATCGAGGCTTTTCGCAGGCATGCATATTGTTCGCAAGACCCACACGAGCGCGAACCCGTTATAAGGACAGTATTTGCTAGTAGACGTATTGCGCAAGATCGCGCTGCCGGCCCTCATGGGAATCGCAGTTGCCTTAACGATCATGATGCCAAGCATCGCCTTCGCAGACAACGAGCCGCAAACCCCAGAGGAATCTCTCTCAGAGCCGCAGACCGAGTTGGTCAGCGAGACTCTGATCAGCGATCAGACAGAGCTCCATTCGACGATTTTGAACACCTGTGAAGCATTCGCACAGCAAGCAAATGCGAACAACTTGGTCAATATGGCGCTCTCACTCAAAGGCAGCCCTTATGTTTATGGCGGAACGACACCTCGCGGATTCGACTGTTCGGGCTTTACCCAGTATTGCTTCAGAAACGCACTTGGGATCGAACTTCCTCGCACCGCAGCAGCTCAGGCTTCGCTTGGTAAGAGCGTTTCGATGGATGAACTTCAGCCAGGAGATCTCCTCTTTTGGGGCTCCGGTTCAGGCATCTACCACGTAGGAATCTATGTTGAAGACGGTACCTATATTCACGCAGCAGGAAGCGGCAAGGGTGTTCGACTTCAATCTATGGAATACTTCCACCCAACATTTGCAAAACGCGTTTGTTAACGAAAAGACCCCCGACGCTCGTCGGGGGTCTTTGTTCTTTGCGCGACCGAGCCGAGATGGTCGCTTATGATGCTCTGTCTGCCTGCCGAGATAGGCAAAACCAGAGCATTTCGAATACGGAAAACGCTTGAGCGCTCCGTAATTCTTAATAGTTCGAAGCACGAAGCTCGAAATGGCTCTGCGGATGATCGCAGACGGGGCATTTCAACGGAGCTTCCTTGCCGATATGCAGGTGACCGCATACTGTGCAATACCAGACTTGAGCTTCCTCGCGCTTGAAAACCTCGTCGTTCTTGATGCGCTCAGAAAGTACGTTATAGCGCTCTTCATGCGAAGCCTCGATCGCTGCCAAGCCATCGAAGAAATCGCCAAGCTCATTGAAGCCTTCAGCGCGGGCGACCTTTGCAAATTCAGGATACTGGTTGTCGGCCTCAAAATGCTCAGAGCCAGCCGCAGCCTTCAATCCTTCGACAACATGAGGAACTTCGCCATCATGGAGGCGCTTGAAGAGCAGTTTTGCATGATGCAGTTCGTTATCGGCAGTCTCGTTGAAGATGTCCGAGATCTGTACGTAGCCATCCTTGCGTGCCTGCTGGCCATAGAAGATGTACTGCACATAGGCGAGAGCCTCTGCGTTGAGCGCGGTCTCCATATTCTTCCAAGATTGAGAATCTTTGAGTTCCATTGAAAGCTCCTTCCCTCAAAACTGCTTTCCGTTCCACAATTATAGGGTGAGCCTTTTAAGCCCGATCATCGCCTCAAACGCCTGTCAACAATCTGTTGAAGTGCGGTCAGGAAGGCGACAACCCAGCACGTAGGATATCTCACGCAACGCGCGAACGCCTAGCTGCAGCAAGCTTAGACACCGCAAGCTCAGACACGCAAAGCCCAGCTGCACCAAGCTCAGGCGGCCACGTGTGCGCTCTATTGCTTGTGCAGGTAAGAATAGACGGTCTTGATGACCAGATCGAAGTCGAGCGGCTTGGCAAAATGCCCGTTCATGCCCGCATCCTTTGTCTTGCGTACGTCATCGACGAATGCGTTTGCGGTCATGGCGAAGATCGGCAGCACATCAAAGTTAGTATCTTCGCGTTCAAGCTTACGGATCGCTACAGTCGCATCAAGACCATTCATAACAGGCATCTGCATATCCATGAATACACAATCATAATAGCCCGGCTCATGCCCCTCGATCGCGCGCAGAGCCTCCTCGCCATTGAGAACGTGCTCGATCTCAAGGCCAGTCATGCCAAGGAAGGCACAAGCAACCTCGGCATTGAGGTCGTTGTCTTCGGCTAAGAGCGCGCGTTTGCCAGTGAAGTCAACCTGGTCGGTCAGCACCTCAAGATCATCCGCGCTCTCCTGGACAGATTCGCCCATGATCTGCGCGAACAAATGAGTCAAGCGCGATTTGAAAAGCGGCTTGCTCACGAAGTATGCTGCTCCTGCCTCGCGCGCTTCAATCTCGATCTCTGACCAGTCGTAGGCTGATATCACGATGATCGGTACGTCCTTGGAAGCGTGCGCACGAATCTGACGGATCGTCTCAACACCGTCCATATCGGGCATCACCCAGTCGATGATCGCGACAAAATAGTGCTCACCATTTTGCTCACTTTCAGCCAGCTTCTTGACCGCCTCAGGCCCCGAGAGCACGTATTCGCAGTCCATGCCCAGGTCGTTGAGCATGATGCTCGTTGACTCGCACACCGCCTGGTCATCATCGACCACCAAGACCTTCAGATCAACGAACTCTTCATAGATGCTTGGATCGATCTCCGCGATCTTGAGGACCACCGTTGCGGTGAAGGTCGAGCCTTTGCCAAGCTCGCTTTCTACCTTGATATCACCATTCATCATGCGTGCGGTCGAGAGTGCGATAGGCATACCAAGTCCCGTACCTTGCTGCTCGGCGGCATCCTTGTCATCGGCGCGCGTGAATGCCTCAAAGAGATGCGGCAGATATTCCTTGCTCATGCCGATGCCGTTGTCCTTCACGATGAAATCGTATTGGGCAAGCGTTGGACTGCCCGTATGCTTCTCAACGAGCGTGATATCGATTGTGCCGCCTGGCTGCGTGTATTTGATCGCGTTGCTCACCAGGTTGGTATAGATCTGCTGTAGACGCAGGCTATCGCCGATCACCTCTTCGTGCTCAACATCCTTCACGCGAATAATCATCTTCTGATTTTTCGCATCAGCTTGCGGTTTGTTGATGTCGAGCAGATCTTTCAACATGACAGAAAGATCGAAGGGCTCTTCCGAAAGCTCGATACGCCCTGATTCGATCTTTGACACGTCCAAGATCTCGTTGATCAGTGCGAGCAGATGCTTGCCTGATGAGGCGATCTTTTCAAGGCAGTTCTTCACACGGTTGCTGTCGGTTATATTGGCACCCGCAATCGCAGTCATACCGATGATCGCATTCAGCGGTGTGCGGATATCATGGCTCATATTCGACAAGAAGCTCGTTTTGGCCGCACTCGCATTGTCAGCTGCTCTGAGCGCAGTCTCAAGTGCCACGCGCGTAGCAGCCTGCTCTTTGTTGAACGCACGCACACGGCGGCGATACAGGATGAAGACGATCACGATCACAGCAATGATCAAAAGGCCGATCACCAAGAGCTGGAGCGCATATTGCTGAATGACATCTACCAGGGAAAACGGTATCTCCGCATGCGAATAGCGGATCAGCGCGTTCGTGATCGTCACGTCGTCGATTTGCTGTACAGCCTCTTCCATGATCACGGCGAGTGTTGATTCATCACGACTCACCGCAAACGAGAATCCCTCGGTACCGTCGAGATAGACTGTGTTGAAGTTGTCGTATTCGGGATGCTCGGTAATGAACAGCTGTAGTACATTCGCGCTGCCGATGACACAATTGGCTTCACCGTGAAGCACCGCTTCGAAGGCTGCAACGCGATCAGGGTAGGTGATCAGCTCGTAGTCATCACCATATTGCGCGAGGAACATCTGCTGGCCGATCGAAGATTCGCTCACTGCGACGCGCTCGAGCAGATCATCGTTGTAATCGCCCGTATAGGCCATCAGGATTCTATCTTCGATCAGGGGCGCTGTTTGATACAGTCCTTTGCTCTCACTTGTCCATTCGTCAGAATAGACAGGAAAGATGACATCTACTTCGCCATTATGGATCGCATTGTTCATCGCGATATGGCTGTTAAACGGAATAGTCTCGATTGGAATGCCCAAGAAGTTCTCAAGAACGGGCACGACCGCACCGAGCGCGCCTGCTGCATCGCCATCTTCATCTTGTCCAGAGATAGGGAGGCTCATTGTCAGGTAGCCAAGTTTGAGCGACCCTTTTTGCTCGAGCCAAGCTCGCTGTGTCTTGGACAGCGTGGTCACTACATCGCTCTTGCCATAGTATTCCTGCCAGTTTTGAAGCTGGAATCGCGGGTTGCTCGCAAGCAGTGCATCGTTAGCCGCATTCAGCTCTTCGAGCAGGTCAGGACGATCCTTGTTCACCGCAAAATAACGCGGCTCACCATCGAGCCCCATATCCATTTCGGAAAAGAGCAGCTCTTCTTCGAGCTTGGATGTCTTGTATACGCCTGCTACGATATCGACCTCACCGCGCTCGAGCGCTTCGATCGCTTCAGCACGAGAAAGGTACGTATAATCGTAATTCCATGCAGCATAGGGCGCGAGCTGTTGATAATACGCATAGGCATATCCCGATTTGCGTACATCGTCGCTAAAGCCGTCTTGGAAGGCAGGATCGCCGTAATAGTAGCCGATACGGATGGGCTTCTCGATGTTGGCGCCCGAAGCATCCTCTTGGTTTGCCGATGCGGATTCGTCGCCGAATGTGGCCCCAATGATATCCGCCGGATCTCCGATCGCTGAATTTGGTTCTTCAACATCGGCAAGTGCGACTGGCGCGATGCCAAGCGTCAACGCTAAAGAGATGATCAAGGCAAGCGCTGCCCTAAGCAGTCGGGTACAACGGTAGGAAACATCCTGGTCAGGCATTATTGGCGTCCTTCGAATCGGATAGAACTATCTCACTATATAAAAGTAAGGTATGATGCTCGAAAAGGGTGAAAACGTTACAAAAAGGGGCAACGATCACAAAAGCTCATCACATACTTCTCCATCGTTGCGCGCTAGTATGCGCGATCATCGCATTGTTGTTAGTCGTGGTATGCACAACCGGGTGTGCCGCACAAAAGCCTGATCCCGAGCGTCATTTCGTCTTCGTATGCCCGATCGTCGAGAACCCCTATTGGCAGCAGTGCATCGAAGGCATCGAAGAGGCTGATGCGTCATTAGGGGTCAAAACCGAGGTCGTCGGTCCAATCAGCGCAGATGATTTCATGAATGAGATGCCAGCCTACATGCAGCAAGCCATTGATTCCGACCCTGATGGTATCCTGGTCTATGCTGGAGTTCCAGAAGTAGCAGATCTCATAGAAATGGCTGACGAAAAGGGGATACCTGTTGTCACGGTCGACGCAGATGCACCAGATTCAGCGCGCGCTGCTTATGTCGGCACCGATCTCTACGAGATGGGATTTGCTTGTGGTGCAGAATTGATCTCGCTGACCGATGGTACAGCGAATATCGGTTACATTTGTACAGCCAAATCCATAGAGAACGAAGCCTTCGTCTACGCTGCCTTTAAGGACGCTGTGTATGATTATTACACCACGATCGTGGCAGAAGCTGAAGGCAAGAATAGCATTGATCAGGCAAAAGAGTGCACAAAACGCCTGCTTGCAGAGCATCCCGAGATCGATGCACTCTTCATTACGGGCGGCGACAATACAACGGGAGCTGCCATGGCGCTTGAAGAGCTCGAGAAGACTGACATCGTGCTCGTAGGTTTGGAAGACACGGAAATCAACCTCGACTATCTGCGTAAGGGCATTATCGATGCGCTTTTCGTCCAAGATCCGTATCAGATGGGCTATCAGGGCATCAGAACGCTGAACAAGCTGATCAATGCCGAGGGTAGCGTGAAGGGCTCCGTAAGCACCGATACGGTCAAGATCACGATCGACAACATCGACACCTATAAGGAGTAACGGAACATTTGTGTTCCGCAGCGTCACGCACTCAAGTGTCCCGCAGCGTCACGCGTTCAAACTTCCTGCACGCTTGCGAAAGAATCATGATTTCCTTTTGCTATCTGCTCTTTTGCGCCGTGAACTGGTAATATGGTTCAAAAGAAAAACTCTGTATTCTCATGTAGTTGCGCAAATGGGTAAACCGTGTTCGGTTACACGTTTGCTGCAGGCGCGAACACCTCGCGTTTGTGCGATGTGCCGTCCGATTGGGAGGGACCAAGGGTCATGGAAACCATCGAAAAGCAATACCTGGAAACACTCTCGGTGCTCTATCCTACCGCGGCCGATGCTGCCGTCGAGATCGTCGATCTCACCGCCATCTCGAGCCTTCCGAAAGAAACGGAGTTCTTCGTCTCTGACATCCATGGAGAATACGCGGCGTTCTCGCACATTTTGCGCAATGCCTCAGGCGGCATTCGCAAGCTCATCGACCATGTCTTTGGCGAGAGGCTCACACCAGAGCAGAAGCGTAAGCTGGCCTCACTTGTCTATTACCCCGAGCAAAGGGTCGAAATTGATGCAGAAAGTGCATCTGACCAGGAAATATATTATGCTGAAAGCATCAAGTTCCTGATCGCTATCGCGCGTCCACTCGCACTTCGTCACACGCAAGAGCGCATTGAAGCTGCGCTCCCAGAAGAGTACTGTTCGCTGGTATGCGCGCTGCTCTTCCATGCAGGTTCGCACGACGCGCACGCTGATGCTCCTGCGCTGCCAGAAGATTCCTACGCAAACACGCTTATTGATACACTCATTCAGACCGGCATAGCATCCGATTTTATCGTAGTACTTGCCCAACTCATTCAGCACCTTGCCGTTGATCACCTTCATATGGTGGGCGACGTTTACGATCGCGGATCATTCCCCGACCTTATCATGGAAGAGCTCATGCGTTTTCCCTCTATTGATATTCAGTGGGGTAATCACGATGTAGTATGGATGGGCGCGGCCCTTGGACAATGGGGATGCATCGCACACGTAGTGCGAAACTGCGCTCGCTATGGCAACCTTTCCATCCTGGAAGATTCTTATGGCATCAACCTTCGCCCGCTCGCTTCTTTCGCGCAGCGCGTCTATGGCGACGATCCTTGCGTTGGTTATGCGCTGAAGGGTGATCCAGGTCTTTCCGAAGAAGAACACCAGCTCAACGTCAAGATTCAGAAGGCTATGGCTATTCTGCAATTCAAAGTTGAAGCAAAGTTGATCGACGAGAACCCATCATTTGGCCTTGAAGATCGCAAGCAACTCCACACTATCAACCTCAACTCCAAAACTGATGCGAATGGCAACCCTACAGGTGGCACCGTTGAAGTCGATGGCATTGAATACGAGATCACCGACCCCGTGTTTCCTACGGTTGATTGGTCTGATCCTTATAAGCTCACGTCAGAAGAAGAAGAGGTTATGCTTGCTCTTGAAGCAGCATTCAGGGGCTGCGAAAAACTGCAGCGTCATGTTGATTTCTTGCTGGACGTTGGAAGTCTCTACACTATTTATAATGGCAATCTGCTCTTCCATGCGTGCGTTCCGCTTAATCCCGATGGAACGCTCAAGGAAGTTGATGTCTATGGAACTGTTTATAAAGGGCGCGCCTTATTTGATGCATTCGATCAGTATGTCCGTGAAGCTTTCACCAGCTCAGACCACGAAATTCAGCGTCGTGGCAGAGATCTTATCTGGTACATGTGGCTTGGAGCGGGCTCTCCGCTCTTTGCAAAGAGCAAGATGGCAACGTTCGAGATCTATCTCATCGCCGATAAGGCCGCGCGCAAGGAAGTGAAGAATCCCTTCTACACACTCTTCAATGATCAGGCAGTATTCGATGCGATCTTCGAGGATTTTGGGCTCGATCCTGATACTGCTCATATCATCTGCGGACATGTACCAGTGAAAGTAAAAGATGGCGAAGATCCGGTAAAGTGCCATGGCAAAGTCTTTACGATTGATGGTGGTTTTTCGAGCGCGTATCAGGGGACGACGGGTATTGCGGGCTTCACGCTCATCTATAGCTCGCAAGGCTATTTTCTCGATGCTCATCAGCCGCTTTCTTCCACTGAAGATGCGATCGAGCAGTGTCTTGATATCTTCTCCGAGCGTCGCGATGTCCAAGTGGCACCCACTCCAATCCTTGTTGCCGATACAGATGCCGGTGTTTGGATAAAAGACCAGGTCAATGCCCTTGAACAGCTTATTGCTGCTTATGAATCCGGTCTTCTTGCAGGTTAGTATTTGTCGCTGCCTCGATATCGCTGCGCACGCATCACATCTTCTGCGATAGGTGGCTTCTTGCAGGCTAGCATCCGTCACTGCCTCGATATCGCTGCGGACGTATTGCATCTTCAATTCTTGCAGGTCAACATCCGTCGCTGCCTGGATATCGCTCTGGTGTGCCTCTGCACTTCGATGTCGTTCCGCTGTCTCTCTTTCCAGATTGTTTTATGCTTTGATAGCGCTCTGTCTCGTCCCCCTGTTCATTTCAAGAGCCTAGTCTCATGCGATCTTTTATTAATCGCGTAATCCCAGGTCAACAAGCTGCATACTTCTAAATCGTCTATAAATTACAATGACTAAAGTACTCTTCAATCCAAAATCGCCTCTTAGAACGGCTCTCATGCGGTCGTTTTTGCCGCAAAGTCCCGCGCAGGACTCTTTAGCGCCACTTTGCTGCAAGACCTTCCGTGACAGAGCACTCTCTTTGATCCTTGTCTCAGCGCCCTGTTACAGCACGTGATGAGACGACCCTACGAAACGTTTATGTTGGAGGATCTTGATGCAACGCGCGACGTGTCGACCTTCTGAATCCTTTATGCTGGAGAATCTTGCTGTAAAGTGCAACGTGTCGACCCTGCGAAGTGCGCTTACTGTCTTGCTTCGTTACAAGACCTGATGACGGTCCTCATAGCGCCCGTATTGTTCTCGTTATTGAAATATCTTGCTAGAAAAACACGTTTATATGTACATTTGCAGTAAATCAGCTCTTTTTTGCTTCAAAAATACGCTTATATCTACATTTTGAGCGTTAGATCATACCTTTCAAGGCTAGCCGAGCGTCAGAAATGGGGTAGTGTCTGGACTGTATTCCGTCAGCCTACCTTTCTAAATATAAAATACCAGGTCACAGCCTATAAATCTTGCATTCTTTTATGACTTAATTTTGATCACTACCCCAAAAGCGCTTTCAGACTTTTGGGGTAGTGCAAATGTGCATACAAGCGTAAATTTACTGCAAAAATTATGGATATCACTGCATAAATGTTCTTAAGCGCAAAGCCCTGAGCCCCTGAGTCCTATGATTTGCGATCAAGTTAGCAACGAACGTTCAGCCCACAACGAGTAGCTAAGTTAGCAGCGAGCAGTCAGACTCACAACGAACGTTCAGCCTGCAACGAGTAGTTAGGTTAGCAGCGAACAGTCAAACCCCCAACGAACGTTCAGCCAACAACAAGTAATCAAGTCTGCGATAAATACTCAGACCTCAACGCGCGATCAAGTCTAGAGCGATGCGCTAGATCAAAAGCAGCCAACCGGATTCAGAACAAATCCTTGAATTGCCAACTTTTAATTAGATACGACCCGAAATACGCAACCAAGGACAAACCTTGAACAAGTGCAACTTAGTTCTTGTGCTGCAAAAGCCTGTCATCTTTTGCGGCGATAGATCTCATCGATCTTGAACAGTCACAAAGGTTAGCTAGTTTTCACATCCGTCATTTTCTTTAGATCGATCTTCGACGGCGCATCATCTCGCTATTTCTAACATCCAGTTTCCTTTACCTCGATCCCCATGATGCTTTATCTCATTTTCTCTTCGAAATTCAGTCGAAGTATAAAGCTTCCTATCTATCTAATAATCGGAAGCAAAATAAAAAAGATTACGTAAAACAGAAGAAAACAAGTGACAAATAAGAATAATCTTCTATAATTAAAAAAAGTCAGAAAATACTATTGCTTTATTTCTGAATATGCTATAATTACGGAAGAGAAAACAGCGGATAGTGTATGAACGAGAATTCGAAACAAAATTCGACTGAGCTTTATCAGTGGCCTTCGATTTCTTACGAAGAACTTGCTTGGCAAGACGGCGCTGGCAGCAATGCCAAGAACGGCTCTGGAAACAGTGCGAGCAAGAATGCCAGCAAGACCGCAGAGAAGGCTTTGGGAGAATTCGGATTCGGTTCAGATCGCCCGATTCGCAGCACTGAAACGTTCTACCAGGCTGCACTTCCGCTGTTGATCGCCGATCGAAGCGTGACAATCCCGGAAGATCTGTCGACACGCATCAGTGCGATCCTCGTCGAGATGGCTCGTTTCGATGTGGAACTTGCACAGCGCGCAGACAATGTTCCGACCATGCTTCTACGGAGCGAAAGCTCAGCGAGCTCTCAGATCGATCGACTTACGTCGACTGCTCAGAGTGTTGCGCTTGCAGAGCTTTACCCCAAGGCTTCGAGCAGTGCTCGACTTGTGGTGGCGAACATGGCGGCGACCGAGAAGGCGCTGCAGCTGCCTCCAGGATTGACCCTGGATGGAATCATGGACGTTCACTCAGCCTTGATCGGCGAGCAGCAGATTGACAACCAAACCAATTCGGCCTTTGAAAAGCTACGCCAGAAACCGGTCTGGTTAGGGGGCACATCCTTCACTCCTCATACCGCACTATTTGTGCCCCCAGCTTTTCATCGTGTTCCTGAATACATGGCGGATCTGATCGAATTCGGCACTCGATCTGATCTGGACCCCGTAGTGAAGGCAGCCATTCTTTATGCACAGTTCCAAACTGTTCATCCGTTCCTCACCGCGAATGGCCCAACCGGCAGAGCCCTGATCCATCACGTCCTGAGGGAAGGTGGAGTTCTTTCATCGACTCTCATTCCGGTCTCTGTCGGTTTCCTTCACAACATTAATTCCATGCTCGATGCATTGCATCTTTATCGCGAAGGCGATCCGCTCGCCATCGTTGAGGAAGTTGTCTCTGCATTGGAAGTTGCGCTCTTTGTTAGTCAAGTGACTGAATCCTCGATCGAATCATTGCTTGATGGCTGGGATGAACTAGTCGGTCATCGCAAAGGCTCGAAGATCCGACAGCTACCTAAGACATTGGTGAAGCAACCTGTTGTGAATTCGGCATATCTTGCAACGAGCTTAGGGGTTACCCAGCGAACCGCTACGACTCTCATTCTTCGTGCTTGTGAATACGGAATGCTTAGAAAAATGGGGAAAAAGGAACGCGGAGATTTTTATCAATCGGATGCCATTATCAGCGTCCTGGATGAAATCAATGAAGCGAGTACTTTTAGATCGATTCGTATCGCGTAATTGAATTTGGTTTGGAAGATGGTCTGATTCTCTCGACCTATAAATTTGGCAATTTGCATTGAACAAATCGCTCAAATCAATGACCTCTAGGTCATAAAAATTTTTCTCGAGTCTTAGAGAGCATCTCAGAGCCTCGCATATATAAAAGTTCATTCGAAAAAACTATTTTGTGGAAAACTTTTTTGACAGAGCCTCAAAGAAAACCAGAAACCCCGACATGATCTGTCGGGGTTTTTTATTTCAACCATCCTTACCAAAGGGTCTCATTGTCTGAAAAGTAACTTTTTCAAATCCGGCAAACACCGCTGAGTTGACCGAATGAGAGCGTTATTGAGCCAGTTTTACACGTTGATTTTGCCAGTAATGTTCGCGATTAAGTTCCCAGAAGCCACCAGATCGTTTCTAAGCCCAGGGCGTTTTTTAACCTAAAAAATCAAAGAAAAATGCTGTTTATCAGGGCTTAAAATGCCTGATAGCAATGCAGCTAGCAAATGTATAGCAATTGTATAGCTAGCATGGAATAGTGCCCGTAAAAATGCGCAAAAACTCAGAGAGCGTTGTTATAAATAGCCAACTGGGGAAATAAATCAACAAAATGCTGCTATATCATACGAAATTTTAGATCACCAAATTGTATAGCGAAATGTATAGCTTATCGTGAGTCAAAAGAGACGATTCGAGCAGCAGAAAACGACAAAAAGAGGGCGTCATTCGTGGTCTCGACAGCGAATGAAAGGGGAACTAATCAGTTCAAGAGAGATAAGAAAATACGGGTTTAACTGGGAAAACAATACAAAAGACTAAGCTTGAAAATTAAGTTTTCCACATAACAAAATTGTGGAAAAGTGCTCCATTTGTGAAGGAATTATGTAATTCAACTTGACAAAAATGTGCAAAACTCAGCCATTTCAGCCGGTTTTCAGTACTGACCCGTTGATGCTTTGCTATCAAAACGTCATTTTTGTCGCTTTACGGTTTTATCTTCGCGTTTTCATCACGATTCGTACATAAATCGGCCCTCAAAATCGTCCGAGCTATCAGCGAAACATTGGGTTGCTAAAGCCCCAGTTCAGGCGCATTTCGGAAATCCCTTAACACGTGCGCGACCGCGACCCGGGTGGTACACTCGGCGGTGCCGGTTAGTGATGAGGAACGAATTTTAAATGCAACAACTGCGCCAACACATGTTTGGTCGTAGCCACTGCGCACCCTGCGCTGTGGCTAAGTCTGTTTTTGCCTTTTTCGCAGGTTTCCTCACGCTGGCGATCACTTTTGCAACATCCCTGATCCTTTTCTCCACCCTTTCAGTGACCCCCGCGTTTGCCGAGGTCGGAACCCAAAACACTCAAAGCGCGGAAGTCGCCGGATCAACGAGCGATACCGCACAAGCTTCCAAAGAAACCGCAGGTCAAGCAAATTCGAATTCCGCTTCGAAGCCTGCAAATGCTGCCGAAAGCACCTCTTCCGCGCTTTCGCAGAATTCTTCTTCTACCTCGAAAAACTCCGAAATCGCGGCATCTGCTAATGGTAATGCTGCAGGTGGAGCGCAGGCAGGCGCATCCACTACTTCTAATGCTTCTAATAATGGTTCCAATGTTGCTGCAGCGTCGGATGCTCACTCCGACAAACCAGCAACCTTCTCTATTACGTATGTTGTTGATGGCAAGTCGGCAACAACCGATGGAGTCGCGGGAACTATTAAGCTTGCGATGCTTGAATCGAAAACCGTCGATGGCATCTCCTACACCTTCTTGGGTTGGAGAACCGAAGACGGGCAACTGCTCGAGGGCGACACCGATTTCGAAATGACCGAAGACGTGACGCTCACTGCAGAATGGAAGATCGAGCCCGCGAGCGACTTCACGATCGTTGATCAGCCTCTCGACAAGAACGACAACACGAACACGAACGCCAGCACATCAACGACTGATCAAAACACGAAGTCAGAAGCAACTAATAAGCCGAATACGGAAACCCCCGACGTGGTTGTTCTCCCAAGTGAAGGAGAGTCGAACAGCAATGCCAATAACGGTAGTGCGAACATGAACAACCAGGTCACGGACGCAACAACGCCTCCGAACGACCAAGATGGGACGGCAGCTGGTCCAGGTGATCAGACTACGACCGTACCTGATTTCCCAGGTGGAAGTGTATCCACCGACCAAGATCAGAATTCTTCGACGACTGATGGAACAACGGCAAACCCCAACGCTCCTCCAGCCGACGCCCCAGAGAATAACGACTCCGATGCCAGCTCGGATGTAGATTCAGATACGAACGCTGGCAACAATAACGACGCCAGCACCGGCACGAACGCTGGCAACAACGATGCAACCAGCGACACAACCAACAGCGACACAACCAACAACGCTGGCAACAACAACACAAACACCAACGTTGGCAACACTACTGACACCACCAACACTGCCAACAACACCTTCGCTCCTGCAGCGACAACTCCATCTAAGGCACCTGCTGCTCCAAACTCCACGATCCAAACAGCAGACGCCATCACCCAAAACGTTTGGTCCTCAAGCCTCCCCGATGTTTGGTGGAGCTGGGATTCCGCAACGGGAACGCTCACCATTGGCAACAAAGGCACGAATGCCGTAGACATCGACCTGGGCAACGTTTCCGCAAACACCCTCCCCTGGCTCACTGCCACCACAGGCGGTGCGACCCCTCAAGCGATCAAGCGCATCGTTACGCAAATCAATGGATACGGCGGATGCATCGTCGCCCGCTCATATGACAGTTGGTTCATGAACTACACCGCCCTTACCTACTTCGATGGTACGGGCCTTTCGGTTGCCACCACCACTTCTTTCGCCCGTATGTTCAAGGGCTGCCAAAACCTCACAACACTTGTTGGCGTGAGCAAATGGGCTACAGAAGCAGGCACCGATTACACGGAGATGTTCTCCGGATGCTCCTCGCTCGAAACGCTCGACATCTCGGGCTTCTTCACCGCCGATAGAGCGTCTGCCGCTAGTGGCGCTGCCTCGCTCGCGCGCACGCGTACCAACATGTTCGCAGGCATGACTTCTCTGAAGTCTTTGCGCATCGGCCCTTATATGTCCCTGGTTGGCACAGGCCTTGATACCATCACGTCAAGACTCGACTCGCTGGGCGTATGGGAAGCTCAAGCGAAAGAACCAGGCGAATCGGTCAACTGGTCGGGTAATGCTACTGCGTTCATGAATCGCTATTCAGCACAAGGCGGTTACGTGAGCGAGACCGGTCTCGAGATCGGCAACCCCATCACCTACGTATTCCGTCCTCGCGGTACCTTTGCCACGAACAGCAACGTGCTGTGGGATTTCGATAACACCACGCAAGTCATCACGATCTATGCGACCCCTGGTGTGGGCGTCAACGACACGCGCGTTACCGACGCGGTCATGCCGTGGCTTTCTGCCATCAACAAGACCGACGTGAAGCAGATCATCTTCTCGACATCGGATCTGCAAGGAAACGGCGTTTCGCGTGTCATCTTCAACAACCTGCGCGATCTGTTCGCTGGTTATGTGAACATGACCACCTTCGATGGTCGCGGCCTCATGACAGGTTCGATCACTGACTTCTCAGGTCTCTTCGATGGCGACATTGCGCTCACCACAGTCGACCTGACTGGTTGGGAGATGTACACACAGGCAACAGCGGGCACGCTTGATATCCGTAATATGTTCCGAGGCTGCACGGGTCTTAACACCCTGAAGATCTCCGATGGCGTCATCCTTTATATGAGTGCTTCCAACAACGCTGGTCTTGGCGACCTCTATGGCCGTGGCGACAACAGCGGCGTATGGGAACGCACGGACGCCAGCGCCTCCGACCCCTGGTTCGGCACTTCGAACAACCTCGGTACGCGCTATAGCTTGGCGAGCACCTTCACCAATCATGGCAATGCGACCTACGTATTCAACACGTCTTATCGCGGCGGCCGTTTCAGCAACGACAACGCCTGGTGGAAGTACGTAGTAGTTGCGAACAAGAAAACCCTGATCATCGGTGCTGATCCGCTCGAGCCCGGTGAAGTAGGAAACTTCCAGATCGACTGGTCTATCGCAGCTCGCGGCGATCTGCCGTGGACCAACCAGGTAGGTGGCGCCTCGATCGTGACCAAGACCGAGGTCACCGACATCGAGACTATGGGCAATGCGGCACCGCTCGACATGTCCAACTGGTTTGCGGGCTATACCGCGCTGAAGACCTTCGATGGTTCAGGTCTCGATACGCAGCTCTGCACGAGCTTCTTGAATCTCTTCAATGGCTGCACGAACCTCACCTCTATTAACATGTCGAGCTGGAATATGGTCTCCAGCACAGCAGCAACCCGCACGAATCTCTTTGGCGGTTGCACCGCACTCGAAACGCTCACTCTCGGCCCGAATGTGGATCTTACGGGCACGGGCCTCAATACCCTTGCCGACCACACCACCGATGATGGTACGTGGGTTCGTCAGAACTCCACCACTGATTCCTGGATGGGCTCGAGCGTCAACTTGGTCGATCGCTACAACGGTCCTGGCTCCGATGGCTCGGCGCTCGGCGCAGGTGCAGCGGTCTACCTCTTCGACACCAGTTTGCTGCGCAACACCTTCCAGTCCAACGGCAACGTCTGGTGGCAGTACAACAAGACCGATCAGATCTTGCTCATCGGTACCAACCAAGCAGGACTGTCCAACACGGTCACAGAAACGTATGACAACCTCCCCTGGCTCACCGTGCTCGGCGGTGGCACAAGCCAAGCACAGAAGGACGACGCTCGTGCGCTCATCGCACGTGTCGACTTCCGCAGCGCAGTGACCGTGCTCAACCCTGCACGCTGGTTCCAGAACTACATCAATCTCGAAGACGCGTATGTCTCGAACATGAATGTGGCACAAGCAAGCTCCATCGCTTCGATCTTCCAAGGCTGTAACAAACTCACCACCATCAACGGTCTGGGCGACTGGGATACTTCGAACATCACCAATTTCAGCCACGCATTCGATGGTGCAGCGTTCACGATCGCCAGTGGCTTCGAGAACTGGAACACGAAGGTCAGCAACGTCACCGACCTCTCTTATCTCTTCGCCAACAATCCTAACGTCATCAATCTCGATGGCGTGAATGGCTGGTTGCTGAACAGTGCGATCAACTTCGCGCATGTATTCGAGAATTGCTCGAGCCTCACTTCGCTCGACATTTCCAGCTGGAACATGAACCGAGCAACGACCGCGGCCAACCGCGAGAACATGCTCTATGGCCTCGATCGCCTGAACACCCTTACGCTTGGCAATGGCGTGAACCTGGCAGACACAGGCCTTGGTCTTACAAGTAACACATCTGTGCCACGCGGCGACACCGCAGGCACCTGGCAGGCGAACCGCCCGACCACGACGCTCACGGGCTTGGCCGAGAACGCATGGTTCGGCACCTCAGACGACCTCATTCGTCGTTATTCCACCGCGCTCATGCTCGGCGACGACATCGTCTACACCTGGCGCCAGGGCACCTATGGCGGACGTATCCCACAGGCAGGCAACAACTATGACGACCTGTGGTGGAAGTTCGTTCGCGGCACCGATGATGCGACTGGTGGCAACACCGGCACGCTCACCCTCGGCTCCGATAGCCCCACGGGCACTACCTACACGCTCACCCCTGCTACTGCACCATGGGTCAACCTCATCTATCGCATCTTCGGCGATGCAACTGCACAGGCTGGCCTTTCGCATGTAACACACTTTGTGGTACAAACTGGCAAGGCGATCACTCAAAATGTTATCCTCTCTGCGAATAGCCTTCAGGGCCTCTTCGCAGCGAACCTCGGTTACACGGGCCTGATGCGCTTCAACGGTGCAGGCCTCGATGTTTCGAATGTCACGAGCTTTGCTCATATGTTCGACGGCGTCTCTACGCTCACGCAAGTCTCTGGTGTGGATGCTTGGAGAACAGGTAACGTCACCGACATGTCCTACATGTTCGCGGGTAACACAAGCCTTCAGGGCATTGGCACGCTCGCGGCTAATAGTGCAACGGGCGTGTGGAACGTCTCGAACGTGCGCGACTTCAGCCACATGTTCGAAGGCTGCGCCGCACTCACCGACCTCACTGCCTTCAAGGACTGGAACGTCCGCGGCGCGGTGAACCTCGCTTACATGTTCAATAATGCCTCCGGCATTTCCGATCTCGACATCTCGGGTTGGGACATCACCGACGCAACGTCGCGCGATCATATGCTGGCGGGCCTCACGGGTATCTACCACTTTGGTGTGGGCACGCGCACCGTGCTCGCCGATACAGGCTTTGGCGACATCACTACGCGCCAGCCCTCAAGCGGTTCGTTCGACCGTTCCGACCGCAACTGGTTCGGTAACATCTCCGACCTCGTTGTGCTCTATCCTGCAACCAAGGATGCCAACGGTCGCACCAACACCATCCATCTGGAAGGCCAGCCGCTCGACTCCGCGGTCTACTACGACTGGGCAGGCGACTCGATCCGCGGTCGTTTCCAGAACGACAACGCCTACTGGCAGATCACGTGGAACAACACCGCACACACTTCCGCGAACCTCTATATCGGTGTCTACGACCCATCGGCCGACTGCACCGTTTCAGAAGATTGGCAGAACACCCCATGGACCAAGGTTCTCTCGACCCCTGGCACGCGTGATGGCAACGATCTCATCACGTTCATCACCATGGAGCGCGGCATCACACCGCTCAACTTCGCCTTCTGGTTCGCCAACTACGCAAACCTCACGGACTTCGACGCGCGCAAGGACGGCGACGCGCTTGGCGTCAACGTCAGCCAGACCACAAGCCTCGAAGGCCTCTTCATGGGTTGTACGAACCTCCACATCGTGGGCAACATCTACTATTGGGATGTCGATCAGGTCACGAACTTTGATTCCATGTTCGAAGGCTGTTCGTCACTCTATTCCATCGACATCCACAACTGGATCATGGGCCCGAACACCTCGGTCACCCACAACAACATGCTCCTTGGTGTGAATTCTCTGAACTCGCTCATCTTGAATGGCACGGTCTCTCTGAAGGATTCCGGCCTCGATGACGCTACAGGTACCCCTGATCGTGCAGGCAGCCAAGGTTCTTGGATGCGCATCACCGATGGCACCGAGACCACCCCATATCCGGGTGACCCCTGGTACGGCACCTCTGCTAACCTCGTTCAGCGCTATGCGAACAACACCAACTCGCACGGCATGGGCGCAGGCGAAGGCGCACTCTACATCTGGACCACCAACATCCGTGGCCGCTTCGATGGCAACGACAATGCATGGTGGTACTACGATGTGAACCGCAAGATCCTTACCATGGGCATCGATGCTCCTGAAGACAACGAGACCTACAGCGACGCCGACCGCGAGGTTACTGCGATCGCAGGTCAGCTGCCGTGGGAGATCGCATTCCCTGATATCAAGAATCAGGTCTTGAACATCTATGCAGAGCTCACCGAGTCGCTCTGGAAGCTGCGCCCCACCTCCATGGAAGGCTGGTGGCAGGGCTATGTCGCACTGGTAAACTTCGACGGTACCAACTACGATACCGCGCTGCTCACGTCTGCAACGGCATCGCTTGATAACCTCTTCAATGGTTGTACGAACCTCGAGACCTTGAACCTGACCAATTGGCACTGGGCTACCACTGGTGCTTCTCATACCGATATGTTCGCTGGCCTTGAGGCGCTCAAGTCCATCACGCTCGAAGCAGATGCTGCGCTCGATACCACTGGTTTCGACCTCATTGCAACGCGCGGTGAAGGCGATGGCCGCTGGATCATGGATGATGTCACCACTGGTCCTGGTACAGCAGATATCCCCTGGTTCGATTCTTCGAGCAAGCTTGTCTTGCGCTATCCTGGCGGCACCCCGGGTGTTGTCATCACGCGCGCTCCTGGCGCAGCATGGGTCGTCCGTGACACCCTGAAGGGCGTTCACACCTACACCTGGGACGACGAAGTGCTCGGCGGCCGCTTCGAAGAGAACCCCAACGCTTGGTGGACCTTCCATCTCGTTGACAAGAACAATATTCTCGCTGGCACGCTCACCATTGGCTCCGATGACCAAGCAGTCAACGGCACCTACGGTCTTGTGGTAGACATCCATGGCACTGCAACCCCTGATGTCGACGACAATGGCGATCCAACGGTTGTCTATGACTCAACAGCTATGCCATGGGCAAGCGCGATCGGTGATCTCTCTCGCGTGCTCTACATCGAGACTTCGACCGATCATCAGGTGCGCCCGACCAACATGAAGGCCTGGTTCTCCAACATGACCGGTCTACTCACCTTCAATGGCGTGGGCATCGACATGACAGCGATCATCGGCGACGATTCCTACCAGGGTCTCTTCGCAGGATGTATCGAGCTCACCTCGGTCGATATCCGCAACTGGAACATGGGCGGCAACGTCGGCACCACTGACGAGGTACGCGACATGTTCCGTAACTGCCTCGAGCTCACCAGCATCACGCTCGGCAAGAACGTGGTCATCGAGGGTACGGGCATCGATGCGAACATGACCAACCACACCCAGAAGGACGGCTCCTGGATCCACGATTCCTGGTTCGGTTCTGGCTCTGAATTCGCCTCCCTGTTCGTACCGGGCTATCCGGGTGGCGCGAACGCAGGTGGCTTGAAGGAATTCCCAGCAGGTATCGAATACATCACCTTCACCTGGGATAAGGGCAACCTCTGCGGTCGCTTCGAATCGAACAACAACGTCTGGTGGCGCTACACGGGCGTCGCTCCTGAAGACGATCCTTACCTGCACGTAGGTCTTTTGCGTATCGGCTCCGACTCGACCGATATCACGCAATCCTACGTGACCGAATATGGCAACAACCTGCCTTGGCGCAAGCTCCTTGACGACATCGGGGTCATCACCGAGGTCATCACGGGCGCTGACTACTCAGGCAAGGTCGCAACCTTCTCGCTTGAAGGTTGGTTCGGTCACAATACGCTTAACGGCGCAGACCAGTACCACACGGGTCTGGTCGCCTTCGATGGTTCGGGTCTGGTGCTCTATGATGCAGGCCTCGTGAATGGCTGTGTGAGCGTCGCAGGCCTCTTTGAGGGCGCTGAAAATCTTGTTGCGGTGAAGGGTCTCAATACATGGGACACTCACACTGTCATGAACTTCGCACGCGCGTTCTACAACACCAAGCAGATCGCCGCACTCGATATCCGCACGTGGGCTATGACCCAGGTTGGCAATGCAACGAACCTCCAGGATATGTTCACGGGCATGGGCAGCGTGAACGCAGCGCAGCTGCAGTCCATCACGCTTGGTCCTTGGGCAGTACTTACCAACACGGGCCTCGGCATGCGTGACGATGGCACCTCCTTCAAGGGTGCTACCACGGGTCTGTGGGTCATGGGCGATCCGCTCAACCTCGATCCTACGATTGCGAACACCGACGTGGCATGGTTCGACGACAATGAGGGCCTCATCGAGCGCTACTACCTCGGTACGGGCTCTCGTCAGCAAAACAAGACCCCACTTACCTACATCCACACCTACACGTGGGACAGCAGCCGTATTGGCGGTCACTTTGACTCCAACCGCAACGTCTGGTGGAGCTATGATCTGGCAACGGCGGGTCTCACGATCGGCGTGTTCGATCGCAATGCGACCATCGAGTACGGTGATAACTGGACTACAGAGACCTACAATGCGGGCACCGGCATCGGCTGGGCACATCGTACCACTGAGGTGGGCAGCGATACTCCTTGGCAGAAGCTTCAGCTGCTCGTCTCTTCCTTCCAAGCAGATGCGGTTCAGGGCAAGGTAGCCCCGCAGACCATGGAAGGCTGGTTCCAGAGCTATGACACGGTCAACAACATCTCCTCCGATAAGCTCGACCTGACCAACACCTCACAGTGGAGCGGCTCTCCTTATGTCAATGCGGTTCAGAATGGCGACGGCTCATTCTCCATCACGGTGAACACCCGTCCGAACTCCGAGCAGTACTACACGCCTATCTACCTTGCTCCAGGCGTCACCTACGAGCTCTCTATCACCTGGAAGACCAACACCTGGCCATCCTCTGCAACAGGCTCCTTCGCCTTTGAGGTATCTGGACTGGGCTATGCTCATAACGACAACGACGCCATCACGCGTCTCTATCTCACGGCGTCTAACACGCAGTGGACCACCGCTTCGGTTTCCTTTACGGTGCCCGAGGCAGGAAACTACTACCTCGGTTTCAACGGCTCGCTGCTCTCTGATGGTTCGAGCTTCATCTTCGACGTGCGTGATATTTCGCTCTCCAACAATAGTGTCGCGAACTTCACCACTTTCGATGGCACCAATATCGAAACAGCTAATACCATCTCCATGGCCAACATGTTCAAGGGTCAGGAATCTTTGCAACGTGTAACAGGCATGAATGGCTGGAACACCCGCAGTCTCACCAATCTAAAGGGCATGTTCCAGGATTGTTCCGCACTCGAGATACTTACGAGTGTGGCGAACTGGGATGTCTCCCATGTCACCGACTTCTCCTACATGTTCCAGAATGCTGCCAAGGTCGACATGACCGTGGGCATGTCGTGGAACACGACTTCGGCAACCACCATGGCGCACATGTTCGAGGGTTGCGCATCCATCGCTAATACCAACTACCTCGGTCGCTGGGATGTCTCCCACGTCACCGACTTCTCCTATATGTTCGCAGGTTGTACGGGTATGACCAGTGCAGACTCGATCGGCTCTTGGAAGATCGGCTTCTATGCCACCCAGACCAGCCCGGTCGACCTTACCAGCATGCTTCAAGGTGCGACCAAACTCGCTTCGATCGACCTCACCGAATGGAACGTCTACGATCGCGACACCGACATCCACTATGCGATCGTCACCAATATGCTTGCTAACGACGGCTCGCTCGCTCAGATCGTCATGGGTCTGCGCGGCTTGCTCGATGGTACGGGTCTTGGCTATACCGAGGTGGGCGGCACCGCGCTCGAATCCCTCAAGCCTTCAAGTGGTGGTTGGACGCGCTACGGTTCGAACGTTGAATGGTTCGGTACCACCGGCGACCTCGTCACCGCATACACTCCGCATTCCATCTTCCAGATCCCTGACAATCTCATCTACACCTACGTATGGCGTGTTGAGCAGACGGGTGGTAACGAATTCCCCTCCAACCGTTTTGCATGGTGGAAGTTCATGCCCGACTCAGGCACGCTCATCATCGGCGTGAATGACAACATCAATAACGACCCTGACTATCACCTGTGGGTCAGCGAGAAGTGGTACGAGTTGCCATGGTTCGTCGACATCACGGGCAACAATGACGCACTCTACACGCGTGACGAGATCCAGTACATTGAGTTCATTGGCGACGTTCATGTCCTGAACCCCGAATACTGGTTTGCTGGCTTGCAGAATCTTATCTCTGCTGACATCGCTCATATGCATGTCGACGTGGCAACGAGCCTTGAAGGTCTCTTTGGTGTGTTGCCTGATACCGATGGTAACGGCGAATCCACGGGTGACGATGCAGGCAAGGCAGATATCAAGCTCACTACCGTCACTGGTCTTGAGGCTTGGAACAACGAATTCAATGCCGCAACGAATCCTGGCGACATCAACGGAGTACCCATCCAGAGCATTACTTCTCTCAAGGGCATGTTCCAGGGTGCAAAGAGCTTAAAGAAGCTCGAATACCTGATGGGTTGGGATATCACCACCGTTGACGATCTCTCCTTCATGTTCGATGGCTGCGCATCGCTCACTGATGTTTCGCAGCTTGCAACCTGGGATACTTCTTTCGTCGAGAATATGGAAGCGATGTTCCGCAACGTTTCTTCCTTGAAGGTAGTCGATGGCGTGCTCGGCTGGAACACTGCCAATGTCAAGAATTTCAAGGACATGTTCAACGGCGCCAAGAGCGTGGTCGACATCGACTTCTCGAACCCCAACTGGGTACTCACGGGCGCTTACGACCCCACAACGGGCACCTACAACACCGAGAACATGCTCGCTAACCTTGATGCCCTGAAGACCATCACCTTGCCTTTGGGCTTCACACTCACCGGCACGGGTCTCGACATCTCGGATACGCATAAGCCAACCGACGGCACGTGGGAGCAGGAAGGCTTCCCGATGCCGGGCACCACGGCACTCTATGTGGCATGGTGGGGCAACGCTGGTCAGCTGGTCGATCGTTATCCTCATGGCAACAAGACATGGATCTACCCTGAATATTCCAGCGTTTGGGACGTTGCGGAATTCCTCACCTATACCTTCAAGGAAGGCTATGTGGGCGGCCGCTTCGAGTCCAACCCTTATGCATGGTGGAAGTATGACAAGCTGGGCAACCTCGTCATCTCTGTTGACACCGCTATCGCAGGCGGCGCAGCTCAGACCGAGACTCGCGTTTGGGAAGACACCGACCCCAACACTGCAGGCCCGAACTTCGACATCCCCTGGCTGAAGGTTCTCGATGCAAGCGACATCAAGAATGTCTATATGCAAAATGGCATTGCTCCGGTCAACCCGAACGGTTGGTTCGCTAACACCGAAGATCAGCCCTATACCAACCTCACGGAATTTGACGGCGCATTCGCCGACATGTCCTTTGCAGTTTCCTTCGAATCCATGTTCGAGAACGCAGATAAGCTCGAGAAGGTTTCTACGGGCGTAAACGGCTGGAACAACCTGCCTAACTGCACCACTATGAAGAATATGTTCGCAGGCTGCACGTCACTCAAGCAGATCATTGGCATCGACCGTTGGGACGTTACCCACATCACCGACTTCACCGGTATGTTCAGCATGGCAGTGAAGGGTGAAGCAGCAGGCTCGCTCGACAACACCCTGCTCGAGCAGATCGGCAACTGGACGCTGGGTACCAACATCCCTGCTGGTACTACCATCACCATGAAGGATATGTTCAAGGATCTGCGCACTATCACCTCCCTTGATGGTCTGCGCAACTGGGACACCTCGCGTGTCTCTGATTTCTCGGGCATGTTCTCTTCGACAGGCAACGACAAGGGCATTGTCTATGAATACGTGGGTGGCAAGCTGAACAAGACCGTAGGCACCAAGGGCAGTTTGCTCACTAACGCCAACGCGGTCAACTTCTGGGACATCTCTTCGGCGACCACGCTCGAGGGCATGTTCGCTAATGCGATCCGCCTTGAGAAGGTCAACGTTTCGAGCTGGAACATGCACGGCATCACGCTTACCGACATGTTCAAGAATTGCGCTGGTCTCACCGAGATCACCCTTGGCCTGAACTCAGTGCTCGAAGGCACCTCGTTCGGCACAGACATGTTCTTCACTGAAACGCGCCCCACCAATGCAACAGGCTCCACTTCAAGCTCTGCAGAGGTCTACTGGCGCGATCGCCTGAACACGGCTAACGGTTCGAACACCTACAATGACACCACCTGGCAATACGGCCACTGGGGCGGCACTTGGGTTGCTCAGGATGCAAACCGCCCTGGCACTAACAGCTACGATGGCATGAACATCTGGTCTGGTCCGACGCAAAACCTTGCTGCGCTCTACACTAACGCAGCTCACTTCGCACCTGCTGAGGTCACCACCTACAAGTGGAACAGCGACTTCTATGGCGGCATCTTCAACAGCTCGATCGTGCGCGATGCTACGACAGGTCTGTATTCCTACAATTCCTGGTGGCGCTTCTACAAGGAAGGCGATCAGGAAGGCACGCTTGTTATGGGTACGATCGCAGGTGCTGGCAACGACACCACCACCGGTCGTGTCACTGAAACGAACAACTCCTTTAACGATGGCGTGAACAACCTGCCATGGGCAAATTACGCTGGCGCCAACATCGTCGACAACACCAAATACATCAAGACGGGTGCAGTCATGCACTCCGACGGTTCGCTCACCTACGACAGCATCCTCGGTAAGCTCGCGCCAACCACACCAGCAGGCTGGTTCTACGACTACAACAACCTTGAGTCCTTCGACGGCTCTGGTTGGAACACGAGCCTCGCAACGGCGCTTTCTTATCTGCTCGCAGGCGACGAGAAGCTCACCACCATCTCAGGTATGGGCAATTGGAAGGTCGACCAGATCATCGACTTTAGCTACATGTTCTATGGCGATGAATCACTCTCCGACATCTCCACGCTGCGCACCTGGGTGCTCGGTAGCTCTACTGCGATTAATATGGCATACATGTTCGCAGGCACCGCCGTCGAGACGCTCGACTCCATTGCCTACGATGCAGCGAATAACTACTGGAACACTCTGCGTGTCAACAACATGGAGGGCATGTTCCAAAATGCTAAGAAGCTCACCACGCAAGAAGCTATCAAGGACTGGAACGTCTCTCGTGTCGCCACTATGGCTAACATGTTCCAGAACGCCACAGCACTCACCACCGTGAACCTTTCTCGCTGGGCAATGCGCACCATCGGCAGCTTCACGCACTACGGTACGCTCAATATCGACAACATGTTCGCAGGCTGCTCTGCACTCGGCCAACTTACGGCTGGTCAGGCTACCATCCTGCAGGGCACGGCATTCAATAACTCTTTGGCCAATCACGGTCCTACAGACAACGAAACAGGTGGCATGTGGGAGCTCGTGCAGGCAAACGGCACTGACCTGAACCGCACCTCTCACGGTAACGCACCATGGTTCGGCTCTACGGGTAGCCTCTCCCTGCGTTATACGCCCACCGATTCTGCTTCTGCAGACGTGCTCACCTACGTCTGGCGCTCCGATATGATCGGCGAGCGCTTCGACTCCAACCCGTTCGCATGGTGGACCTACGACAAGAATGGCCACCTCATCATCGGTGTCGACACCGGGGCGGATGCATCTCCTTACGCTAAGATGGCATCCGACACGAACACCTACGGTGTCTCGATCACTGAATTCCAGGACGACACGCTCGACCTGTCTGCTACCGACCTTCCTTGGCTCTACAAGATCCATAACGAATCCACCAGCCAAGGTGTCGTGAACACTCCTTACACCCCAACCACGCGCGATGCGATCACCAAGGTCACCACCAAGGGTGGCATCAACCTGCTCATGCCTGCAAATTGGTTCATGAACTACGTGAACCTCGAGACCTTCGATGGCACGGGCATGGATGTGGCATCCGCAACGAGCCTTGCGAACTTCTTCCGCAACGATGCTAAGCTCAGCTCCTTTACAGTATCGGCATATCGCTGGAATACCGCAAGCGTCACCAATATGTCCTACTTCCTGTATGGCACCGCGCTTGCTAACCTCGATATGCTCGAGCCTGTAGGCACCAATGGCTGGAACGTCTCGCAAGTAAGAAACCTCCAGTACGCATTCGCGAACATGACCAAGCTCGAGAACATCGATGGCTTGGCACGTTGGAGCACCACCTCGAGCGCATCGAGCCCGATCGACATGACTGGCATGCTCTCAGGTGATACCTCGCTGCTAAGCGCTGTACCGCTTCAGAACTGGACGGTCACCGGCGGCATTCTCACCTCGCTCTTTGCAAACGACACCGCACTGCTCACGGTCGACCTTTCTCGCTTCGACATGCGCGATGCGGTCGTGATCGATATGTTCAAAGAGAACACATCCTTGGGCGACATCTCCAAGGGTGGCTACCTGCGTTTGGGTCATTATTCCAAGATCGCAGGATCTGCACTCTCGAGCATCTCGACGCGCACTTCTAAGCTCGGTTCTTGGTGGCGCGATGGCGTCGATCCTTCGAGCTGGTTCGGTAGCTCGAATGCGCTCATCGAGCTCTATCCTGATGGCAGCACGGGTATCGGTAACGGTATCTATGTTCCTTCCTACCTCGACTATCAGTGGGATTCCACCCGCGTTGCGGGCCGCTTCCCTTCAAATCCTGATGCATGGTGGATCTTCTTCCTGAAGGATTCCGTCTATGCTGGCGAAGCGCAAAAGGCAGGCACGCTCTTGCTCGGTGCCGACGCTGCATCGACCAACAAGGTCGTGACCGAGATCGCTACTGATCTACCATGGCTCAACGATCCTTCGACCCCAGAAGATGACCCAATGGTTACCAAGGATCAGATTCTCTACATCAAGACCGCCTACGACATCACGCCTACAAGCCCTGAAGAGTGGTTCAAGGGCTACGACGAACTGCTCACTTTTGATGGTTCGGGTCTGAAGATCACCAATGGTGTGACAAGCCTCAAGGGCTTCTTTGCAGGCGACATCAAGCTCGCTAAGGTATATGGTCTTCAGAACTGGGATGTCTCAGGCGTAACGACCCTGAAGGAATTCTTCTTCAACAACGAGAAACTCAACGAGATCCAAGGTCTCGATGGCTGGGCGAACAAGCTTGGTAGCCTGACCGACATGTCCTACATGTTCTACAACAACGACAGGCTCACCTACGATGACCTGCAAGGTCTGCGCAATTGGGATGTTTCTAACGTTGCCGACTTCAGCTATCTGCTCTACGGCGCCGACAACATCACTAACCTCGACTATCTGGCGAACTGGCGCCCTGCGAAGGCTCAGAACCTGAACCACGCCTTCGAGAGCATGACCAAGCTCGAGAGCATCGAGGGTCTGCGTAACTGGAACCCTGCATCAAATGCTTCGGTCACACAGCTTACCATGGCATACATGCTCGCAGGCAACACCAGCCTCAAGAACGTCGAGCCTATCACGGGCTCTTCGGCTAACCCCTCTGCTGCTCACTGGAACGTGGTGAAGGTCACCGACTTTAGCTACCTGTTCTACAACATCGCAGAGAAGGCACAAGCGCACGCAATCACCACCATCGACCTGTCTCAGTGGGATATGCGCACCGACACCTATCGTCAGGGTCGCATCACGCTTACCGATATGCTCAAGGTGGCTGCCGATGTCGATGCTAATGGCGGCGATATTACGAACTTCGTCTCCTTCATCTTCGGCCCGAACACGGTGCTATGGACCAACGTGAACAACAACGCAGGCATCCAGAACAACCCGCTTCTCGGTGTCTTGGATGGCGTATGGATCAAGAACACCAATGCGCTTGGCAACGCGACCTCTATCGGTAATTCTGAAGACCTCATGCGTCGCTACGATTCGACCTATGCGCCGCTCGAAGTGACCACCTACACGTGGGATCCGACCCACATCGGTGGCGTTTTCGCCGATAACAACAACATCTGGTGGACTTACGCGAAGGACGACGCGGTATCGGTCACGGATCCTTCCGTCACCGATCCAAAGGGCACCATCCGCATCGGTCTGATCTCCGCTGCAGGCTCTCACACCACCACGACCCTCGGTGCGAACCTCCCGTGGAAGACCACGCTTGTCGATGGCACTGCGCTGTGGAACAGCGCAACACAATTCGCGACCGATGGCGCCAACGGCTCTGTGGCACCGACCACCATGTATCAGTGGTTTGCAAGTGCTCCAGGCACGTTCACCAACTTCGATGGCACTTATCTTGATACCTCGAACGTAACGAGCTTCTACCAGGCGTTCTACAATGCTACTGAGCTGCGCTACGTAGTGGGTACGGGCAACTGGAACACCTCGAAGGCAACCACCTTCCAGTCCATGTTCCAGGGCTGCACGCAGCTGCGCGAGATCGACATGTCGAACTGGCAGATGCGCGGCAATGTTACGGTCGGCGCAAGCCCCGTGAATGCTGATGTCACCAACATGATGACCGGCATGGATCACATCACTACCATGCATCTTGGTCCTGGCGTCGTGCTACAGGGCAATGGTCTTACCACCATCGAGGCTATCGGTTCCGACATGGCTGGTTACTGGTACAAGGACGGCTCGAGTCGTGTTGATCGCTATGGCAACACTGAAACGCTCGCGAACGTCCACTACGCAGCATCTTCATGCGACACCGCAGGCGTTCACACCTATCGTTGGTACTATGGCGGTGAATTCCCCTCCAACGACAATGCTTGGTGGCGCTACGACAACGAGACGCAGACCATGTCGATGGGTCTCTACAACTACTCGACTTCCGCAAACCACCTCGTGACCGAATATGGTACGAGCCTGCCATGGCGCACGGCTGCAGGTTCGAAGTCTATGCCGATCACTGAAGTCAAGCAGATCATCACCAACTTCGACGTCCGTGGCGACGATGGCGTTATCTGCACCGGCACCAATGGTCTTAAGATCCGCGACTTCACCTCATGGTTCGAAGGCTTCACGGCAGTCACGGAATTTGACGGTCGCGGTCTGGATATGTCCATGACCTACTACTTCGATCGCGCCTTCTATGGCGATGCGAGCCTTGAGAAGATGGATATCTCCACGTGGAACATGGTCTCGCATGCTCGCTATGCGACGAAGAACTCCAGTGCGGAGCGCACCAGTTGGCCACAGATGACCGACATGATGACAGGCACCACTGCACTCAACCGCATCGTGGTGGGCAACCAGACCTATCTCGCAAACTCTGGCATCGCCCGTGAAGACGGCCTGTGGGCAACAGGTGAATTTACCTACGACAACGAATACACCGACGCTGATACGCTGTGGTTCGATACCACCTCGCACCTCTTCAACGAGCCGCTCAGCCGCTATGGCATGAGTACTTCGGTCACCGCCGCACCTGGCCGTGGCATGGGCGTGATCGAGTGGGTCTTCGTCAAGGGCGAAGGCGGCGCATTCCCCGATAACCCTGAAGCGACTTGGATCGTTCCCGATGAAGACTTCGTCCTCTCTGAAACAACCACGCTCTATGGCAACGTCCTCTATCTGGGCGCCCGTCCTGCTGCGACCAATAAGGTCGTAGGTGACCTGGGCATCCGCACGCCGTGGTGCCACATCGACTACGTCGAAGTACGCACCTTCGGTGGCTTGCAGCCTACCACCATGTCCTACTGGTTTGTAAACAACTTCATCACGCCTGCGATGGCATCGATCGATGGCTTCGGCAAATATCTCGAAAGCGATACTGGCTACATTCCGCATGCCGATGAAGGCTACATGGAATTGTGGGACTACGATAAGGGCTACGACTCCTCGATCTATAAGCCAGGCTTCTACTTCGAGGCAGGCAAGACCTACGAATTCATGTTCGACTATCGAATCCTGAACGGCTACACACCGCAGAACTACGGTGCGTTCTCCTTCGGCTTTGGTCGTCGTCTGAACTACTACGACTACTATCAGAACTTGAGTGTATGGCAGACCTCATGGGCAACCGTCCACTTCTCGTTCACCGCTCATACCACCGCTGACTACTACATGAACTTCAAGCTCGACTCGCTCTCCACGCGTCGTCTGCAGTTCTGGTGGAAGAACGCATTCCTCATCTGTCAGGACTCCGCACTCGAGAACTTCGACGGTACCGGCATCGACACGACGCAATGTACCGACTACTCCTACATGCTCTATAAGCGTGGTAATCTCCACACGGTCGATATTCATAACTGGGATATGCGCTCGGGCGGTAACTACACGCTCATGTTCGACCAGACGCCGAAGCTCACGCGTATCGACCTCGGCCCGACCACGTCGTTTGGCTACAACTCCACCATCCAGACTTCGAAGTGGGGTCAGACCGAAGGCTATGCAGGCTCCACGTCCCAGACCTGGACCATCACGGCAACGGGTGCAGACCCGATCACGATCTACTTCGATCCGCGCTCTGCGACCGAGAACTCCACGTACGACTACGTGCAGATCTGGGCTAACGCTGAATCTGCAAGCCCAACCGGCACCGGTTCTACTTCGGGTCGCCTGGGCGGCACGGCATTCGCTGGTAAGAGCTACACCTTCAACTGCAAGGTGCTCACGATCACCTTCACCTCTGACGCTTCGGTCAACAAGGCCGGTTGGAAAGCCTATATCTCTGGTGGCCAGGTTTCGAATGTCACGGGCAGTGCAGTCTATGCTAATACCGACAACAACATCGGTGTATTCGGTCCCGATGGAACGTATGAAGGCGAGGTGAAGGGCGCTTGGCTCGAATACGAACGAAACGCAGGCTTCCCGGTCGATGAACTTGACCGCGAAGTGGGCGACTGGTTCGGCTCGGGCAAGGACGTGGTGAAGCACCACGAGAATACCAAGGGCCGCTACACCTATATCTTCGACGAAGAATTCATGGGCGGACGCTTTGGCGGTAACGACCACTTGTGGTGGTACTACACTGAAGAGGGTCACACCCGTGAAGATGGCTATGTCGTTAAGCCGAACTCGCTGGTTATCGGTGCAGACAAGGGCTATCCGCCTGAGGATCTGACCGTCGATATCGACCGCGCCAAGGAACTGCTGCCTTGGGAGAAGATCGTCCCTGCAGGCGTGGTGAAGCATGTTGCCACCATCGGTCAGTGGCGTCCGCTCACCTTGAACCAGTGGTTCTCGTCATCCGACAAGCAATTCGACTCGCTTGCCGGCGATTCGACCTGGACACCTGAAAACCTTGATGACGTGACGGTCGATGGCACCAAGCTCACGTTCAAGGATGAAGACGGCGACGGCTCGTTCAAGAACAGCAATACGCTGCATCTCACGGCGGGCACTACCTACTACTTCTATTACAACTACTATTGGGAAGCGACGGAAAACAACCAGGCCAACATCGCCGATGGTCATACCACTACGCCTTCGATCACGCTCACGATCGAGAAGGATGGCACGGCTGACCAGAAGGGTACGGTCGTTCATACGTCAACGCTCTCCAGTAATGTCATTGGCGACCTCTATGATGGTGGTCTTGGCCAGTGGTACAGCTTTAAGCCTACCGTCACGGGTGACTATGATATCTGGCTGCGCCTGCCAGGTAATAATTACTTCTCGTACGAAGACTCCGACCTGCATATCTCAGGCATTCAGGTGCTCACCGCACGTCCTGCCACTGTGGCAGGTGCAGGCCTCCAGAACAACGGCACGCAGTCCTACGACATCGAGACCTATACCGAGACTACTGTTACCATCTACACCACGTCCGATGGTCTGGTCTTTGACAACCTCGATGACGTAGCTAACTACATCGACGAGAACCCAGGCCTCACCTACAGCTCGCAAGATCATATCGAGTATGTTCCGGGCAAGAGCACGGCAACCTACACGCAATACATCGTCAATCAGGACTTCTTTGCAAACCTCGAGACCTTCGACGGTTCGGGCATCTACATGGATGACTGCTCGAGCATCGCTGGCCTTTTCGAGAACACCAACACCCTGACCGAGATCAACATCCGCGGTTGGTCGCTTGCCCCCGAAAAGATCAAGACTGACAATGCGCTTTCAACGCTTTCGCACTTGAAGCGCATCATCGTGGACAATGGCACCTCGCTTACCACAAATCCAAGCTTCATCGCTCAGATCCCTGACCACAACAACGGTGCGTGGATTGCGAAAGAAGTAACAGAAGACGAAGACAATCCGAAGTATGACTCGGGCTCGAACCGTGTTACCGAGGGCATGTTCGTTCTGAACACCGCTCCGGAAACCTCCACCTACCGCAGCCTCGAGACGCTCTATGCCTACACCAACGGCGGCAACGACCACGGTATCGTCGTCTGGGAGTTCGGTTACGGCACGTTCGTTAACTTCGATCCAAACTCCAACGACGCTGAAGGCGAGATCCCGAACATCTTCTTGGAAGGTGGCCAGTCCATCGAGTTCGTCGAGGAAGCAGACGGCACCCGCTATGTGCTCTTCCCCGATGGCACCAAGTACGATGCATACAAGCTTCCGGGCTACCAGCTGCTCTACTGGAACACGGTAGCTAACCCGCCAACGAACAAGAACGGCAAGCCTACCCAGGGTCAGGAATTCACCTGGGGTTATACCTACACTGCTCCTGACTATGGCGACGACGAGTCGGTCATGATCACCTTCTACGCACAGTGGTATCGTGATGCTGATGCGACCGTCAAGTTTGTCATCGATACCGATGGCAACGTCACGGGCGGCACCTCTGAATCTGTCGTAGGCTCCGATAAGGACATCACCACCGGTTATCTGGAAGTTTCCGGCATGAAGATCGGCGACACCTTCCAGCTCTTCGATGGTACGCAGGCAGGTCTTTCGATCTACGATCCTGCGAATGGATATGTCATCGACGCTTCGACCTTCCAAGAGTTCACCCGTCCTGGTTATAACCTGATCGGTTGGAGCTTCTATCTCACGCACATCATGGAAGATGGTTCGATTCAGGGCGAGACCTGCTCGATCTACTTCGACGAGAAAGACCAGACTACCCGTCTGTTCGTACCGTATGGTGCAGGCGATAACGATGCACTCTACATCGATACCTTCTATGCGCTGTGGGCACCTGAGAAGGGCTTCACCATCCAGTACGTCGCACCAGGCTCCGTCTACACGCCTAACATGAAGACCGACCTCGCATGGACCGACGCGAACCTCTTGCCAGACGATGGTGACCAGGTCAAGCGTACGGGCTACAAGGTCGCAGGTTGGTATGCGCTCGACGCTAATGGCGATCGCATCAAGTTCGCCGATGGCTCCACGCTCATCACTGAGCTCAATGCAGGATCAATCCGCGTTCGCGACATCGCGCTTTCCTCTAACGTAGCAGACGTCATCCGTCTGTACGTGGAATGGGCAGAAGGCGACATCACGCTCGAGTTCAAGCCAAGTGAAGAGCACGGCACCGTTTCCGTGACCGAGCAGACCCTTCCGCTCTCTGATGGCGATGCAGTGACCAATGTCGTCGCGGCAGTGGGCAAGGGCCACCACTTCATTGGTTGGACCAACGATCGCACCGGCGATGTCTTCACGAACTTCGTCCTGACCGCAGACCAGATCCGCTCCATCTCCTTCGTGGATGGTAAGTGGCTGCCGACTGTCTTCACGGCGAACTTCGCTCCGAACGAATACATCATCCACTTCGATCCGGGCGAGGGTCAGGGCGCAGGCAACATCCCTGACCAGAAGGCAGTCTATGGCGTTGGCTTCATCGTTCCGACCGCTGGCGACACCACCACCTTCTGGCGCGATGGTTATGTCTTCACCGGCTGGATCACCAACGAGCCTGGCAATGAGGATCGTCCGGAAGGTTCTCGCTTCCTCGCAGCAGGCGACAACATCGCTGACTTCCTCGCAGCTCATGGTGCGACCATCACGCTCACTGCTCAGTGGGAGCCGCAGAAGATCACCGTCACCTGGATCGCAGGTGTCGGCGGTACCGTGGCGATCCCTGGTCAGGAAGGCAATGCTGCGATCACCATCACCAAGGGTTACACCACCATCTCTTCTGCGATCGATCCGATGCGTGCGATCGCCGATATCGGTTACAAGTTCGTCGGTTGGTCCATCTCGGGCTCCGATCAGCTGCTCACCACCGATGCGATCCTGCGCATGACGCTGCCTGATACTGGCTTCTGGCCGCTCGAGCAGTCCTTCACGGCACACTTCGAGCCGATCAAGTACAACATCGTCTACGACTGGACGCTCAGCACGCACGGTGGCCATGTAGCAACTGGTACGCTGCCTGCTGACCAGGTCAAGACCTTCGGTGTCGACCTGACGCTTGGCGGTATCACCAACGAGCGCGGCGAAGTCCTGCTCGTTCGTGAAGGCTACACCTTCGCTGGCTGGCAGACCGCCGATGGTATCCATGTCTTCGACGAGTTCGGCATCATGAACATCGATCTTTCGTCGATCGAAGGCGACACCATCTACCTCTTCGACAAGTGGACGCCTTCTACCTACACCATTACCTACTATCGTGGTGCAGACAACGCGAGCGGCACCATGCCGGTCCAGACGCTCATCTACGATGTACCGACCAAACTCTTGAAGAACGAATACGTCCGCAACGGCTATAAGTTCATCGGTTGGTCGCGCAGCCTGAACCCGAATGCTCCGATCCTCTACACCGACGAAGAGATCGTCGAGAATCTGGGCATGGATGGCGACAACCTGGTCTTCTACGCACGTTGGGAAAAGGTTGATGCCTACAACGTCTACTTCGAGATGGACGACGACTCTAAGACCATGGCGACCATGCATCCGCCCGCAGGTTACGATCCGTACCTGGGCATCATGGTCAAGCAGGACTTCTTCGTAGCATCGAACCAAGAGCCGACGTTCACGCAGACTCAAGAGCAGATCGACGCAGATTACTATCTGTCTTACTGGCGCTATACCATCGAGCATGAAGATGGCACGATCGAGACCGGTATCACGCAAGACGTGAAGAAGGTCGCGGTAACGGGCATCATGCACTTCGTTGCGCACTTCACGCCGGGTCGTGTTTATATCGTCGTCTACGAGCCAGGCGCTCAGGGCACCTTCCCGCAGGCAGACAACAAGACCTACTTCACTGACCTGCAGCCGACCCTCACCGGTAACCCCACCTACGTTCCTGCCTTTGGTGGCCAGGAAGGTGGCTCGGCACTCGATCCGACCTTCTTCGATACGGCTGAGTCCAACCCGAAGAACATCAACAACCCCAAGGGCACCCCAGGCTTCCAGTTCCTCGGCTGGATGTGGACCGATGCAGATGGTTCGGGCGCTCACTATAACTTCGATTACGTCGACGAATACGGTAACGTCTATGTCGCTGAAGCATTCCCGACGCACATCACCAACCGCAGCTACACCTTCACCGCGATGTGGGCACCTTCCGAGGTCACCATTTATCTCGGCCCCAACGGCGGCGATTGGAAGCTCGACTCCAACGGTGCGCTTGAAAATCCTGCTGCTGCAGGCGCCTTCTCGATGACGCCAGGCAACGCCTATGCAACAGCAGTCCAGAACACGGGCCGTGGCGTTGTGCTGCCTGAGCCTGACGACATCATGCATCGTGACGGCTACAAGTTCATCGGCTACACCTCAAGCCCCACCGGCGATGTCATCTGGCAGCCAGGCGACAGCGTACTGGCATCCTATGGCCTGCACATCTATGCGGTTTGGGAGCGCCTCTACTACACGATCCACTTCAATTCCAACGGCGGCACTGCTGTCTCCGACAAGAAGGGCATCGGCTGGTCTGATCGCAACACCACCGATGGCGTAGCGATCCCGAAGAAGATGGGCTACACCTTCGATGGCTGGTACATCGTTGACCCGTATGGCGATAAGTTCGACGACTCCATCGACAAGGTCTCTTCGACCTCGCCGTATGCTACGCTTGCACGCTACCAGGGCTTTGACGACATCACTGCGCTCGAGCCAGGCATCACGCTCTATGCGAAGTGGCTCGAGAACAAGTCCACCATCAAGTACATCCCGGCTATCATCGACGAGCGCGGTGAATTCAAGGAGACCGCAGGCGGCGGCGTTACGGTAAAGGAAGAGACCATCAACATCATCTCGACCTTGACCGCACAGGGCTCAACAGCCATGACAGGTAGCGGCTTCCACTTCGTGGGCTGGTACGGCGCCGATGGCACGCTGCTCTCCACGTCGCTTTCCTTCGCACCGACGAAGAACGAATACAACACCACCGGCGAATACTGGGGCGACCCGAACCACTTCAAGTTCTATGCGGTATTCGAGCCAAACCAGTACTTCATCGAGTTCTCTAACAACGGCGGTATCGGTCGTATCGAGGCCCTCGAGGTCGACTACGGCGAGACCCGCAACCTGCCGCTCAATGAAGGCCAGATGGCTCGTGTGGGCTACGACTTCATGGGTTGGTCAACAGCAGCCGATGGCTCAGGCGTTCGCTATGAAGATGGCGCCCAGATCCGTAATCTCACCTCGGTGAACGGCATCACTATCACCCTCTATGCAATCTGGAAGGGCAAGGAGTTCACGCTCACCCTCGACAAGAATGGCGGCCAGCCTAACCCATGGGAAGGCGTAGCTAAGCCTCCGGTGACCTATGAGCCTAACGGCAACGTGGTCTATCCGATCACGGCTGGTTCTTCCATCCGCCTCCCAGACGATATGACCTTCGTCCGCACGGGCTACACCATGGATGGCTGGGTCACTCAGCCTAATGGCACCGACGTCATTCAACCTGGTTCGCTCTACTACATGCCAGGTGGCGACGTAACGCTGTACGCTCACTGGGTTGCGAACAGCTACATCATCCGCTTCCAGCCAGGTGCTCCTGATGTCGAGCACGCTGAAGAGATGGTGGACATCCGCGCTTACTACGGCACTACCACCTATCTGCCGAAGAACACGATGACCCGCGAGGGCTACATCTTCTACCAGTGGATCGCAACGATCGACGGCGAAGTCTTCACCTTCGATGACGAAGAAGGCATCTTGAACCTCACGCCGATCGATGGCCAGATCATCACGCTCACTGCGGTATGGACCGCACTGCCTAACAAGGTCACCTTCGATCCTGCTGGCGGTACGATCGCGGGCATTCCGAACCCGCAGGAAGTGAAGACTGGCGACTATGCGCACACCGAAGGCATGAAGATCGAGCGCGAAGGCTATCAGCTCGTCAGCTGGGAATACACCATGGAAGTCGATGGCGAGATCATCACTGGCTCCACCGACGATCCTTCTTCGATCAAGATCCTCGGCAACACCGTATTCGCTGCTGTTTGGGGCGGCCCGCGCATCGTGGTCTACCTGCCAGGTGATCATGGCACCTTCAAGCCATACGTGATCGATCCTGATACGCAGACCATGTACACCGACCTGCCTGCAGGCGCAACAGCCGAGCAATATCCTTACAAGGGTGGCCTTGGCATCGATGGCCTGCCAATGGGCGAAGAAGGCTGGACCTTCGTGGGCTGGGTACGCACCGCACTCGATCGCGATGGCAACATCGTGGGTAGCAAGTACCGCATCACGGCAGCTGACTACCTTGCCGACCCGATCACGAGCCTCGGCTTCATCGACGATAGCGAATACACCATCATCCTCACCGCACAGTGGTATCGTCCCTTCACGCTTACCTATGATCTCAATGGCGGCGGCACGTGGAAGGAAGACTACGACTTTGGCTTCCCACGTCAGGAAGGTGACGACCCGGTACGCCTCACCGTTGGCGCAGGCGAGATCGTTCAAGTTCCTACAGGCGATGCGATCGACCGTATCGGCTACCTCTTCGAGGGCTGGGCGCTCACTCCTGAAGATGCAGAAAACCACATTGTTGCCTACCCAGGCTACGACGAATATGGCAACCTCTGGACCGACTTCGAGATGCCAGAAGCTAACGTCACGCTCTATGCGGTATGGACCATCCGTGAATATCGCGTTCACTATGCAACGGGCGGCGGTACCTACATCGGTGTCCAGATCTTCCACTGGCAAGACGATCATCTCATCCCAGAAGAAAATCCGGTCTGGCCAGGCTATGCCTTCAACAATTGGTACACGGCAGACAACTCTGGTACCGTACCAGGCGATATCCCGCAGGGTCAGCGCGTCTATGACGATACGCGCATCTGCGACATCCTTCTGAACGAAGGCATCACTGACCTTATCCTCTATGCATGGTTTGTCCCAGGCTACGCGACCATCCACTACTTCGTGGACGGCAACGGCGGTAGCGTCACCAACCCGCGCGACTACATGATCTCGGCATCCGATGGCGTTCCACAAGGCTCTACTGCGATCGCAGCTCCGGGCTATACCTTCATGGGCTGGTACGATGCTAACGGCAACCTCGTGGGCACCGAGCCACTGTTCATCCCCACGAAGAATCCCGACGAGGCATGGCTTGACGGTACGTCATACTTCGCACGCTTCCTCTACAAGCAGTACACCATCGTCTTCGAGTCTAACAACGCAGACTATGGCAAGCTGCCTGATCAAAACGTTGCATTCGACGAGGTCGTTACCCTGACCCCGAACGCCGATCGCGTCGTGCGTGAAGGCTTCAAGTTCATGGGCTGGACCAAGACTCAGCTGCCGGCATTCATGAGCCAGGCTGAACTTGATCAGTACCTCGCAGATCACAACATCAAGCTCTATCCTGATCAGGACACGGTCGTCAATCTGCCTGATGGCGATGCGCTTCAGGTTACCCTGTGGGCAGTTTGGGTCAACATTGGCTGGAACGTCCACTATGATCTCGACGGTCAGGAAGACTTCTTTGACGATCGCTTCCTCGGCTGGATCGACGACGAACTCAACGACAAGACCCACCAGACCAACACCACGGTAACAGCGCTCGATTTCGCTGCTACCCACGGTGCGCACAAGAATGGCTACAACTTCGTCGGTTGGCAGTACCAGACGCCGCTGGGCGACTGGGTTAAGGTCGGCTTCGGTGAAGACTTCGTCATGCCGAACCACCATGTGAACTTCGTTCCGATCTGGGATCCGATCAAGTACACGGTCATCTTCGAGGCTGGAACCGATAACTACGATGTTCTGGGTCAGTATGCATCCAGCGTCGATCTGCGCTACCACGACGATGGCAAGCCTTACTTCGAGCTTCAGGTCTCCTTTGACCAGCTTTTCGATGCAAACAACCGCTTCTTCCGCGCAGGTTATGACTTCCTGAAGTGGATCGTCACAGGCACCGCAAGCCAGGGCGATACCGTCACCAGCATGGATGGCGAATATGAAGCTGCGTGGTATCAGAACTTCTCCAACCTCGATGGTGGCGTGGTCACCTTCACCGCAGTGTGGTCACCACGCAAGGTCAATGTGGTTTTCGAGTCCTCTGATGAGACGCAGGGTTCGGTAACGGGCGCTACGAACCAGGTCGTCTACACCGGCGATCCGGCTCGCTATGACGAGGTCATCGTTACGCCAGGTTACAAGAAGGCGCTCCATCACTGGGTCGCACACGTCACCATCCAGAACGAAGATGGCACCACTACCTACAAAGAGATCACGCTCAGCCCTGAAGAGCTGCTCAACTATAAGCTTGAAGGCAACACGATCTTCAGCGCTTACTGGTCAGACGCACGCGATGTCTGGTACTTCGAGGGCATCTATGGCGACTTCTATGAAGACAGCGGTCATGACGCAGCTCACGGCAATGGCTCAGAAGGGGAGACCCGCTTCACTCATGCAGTGGTTGGCGAGGGCATTCCTACCTACAACGGCATGGAGAACGGCCTTCCGCGATCCATCACGGTCGTCACCGAGACCAAGCGTCAGACCTACACCTTCATGGGTTGGGCACTCGCAGAGATCGAGAATGGCATGCCTAAGCGTGACATCAACGGTCATGTGGTCTATCGCACCTCTTCCGACGGCACACCGCTCTACATGCGTAACGAAAACGGCGAGATCGTCCGCAGCGCTGATCTCTCTGCGATCATCCTCTCCGACACCTTGAATGGTCTTACCGAAAATGGCGACCTCTATCTCGTTGCGGTCTGGCAAGAAGGCGACTTCGTCATCAACTTCCATCGCAACGACCCGCCACAACCCAATATTCCTGCCTTCGGTGGTATGGAGCTGAACTCGGGCACCATGCCTACTCAGCAGATGGCCTACGAAACCCAGGTATCGCTCGCACCAAACCAATACAATGCGGTCGGTTATGAATTCGTGGGCTGGTCTACTGTTGCGCTGGGCAAGATCTACGACAAGGACTTCGACGCAGATGCCATTAGGGCCGAGATCGAGGCAATGGGCGCTGAATTCTACGAGAACCAGGCGCTGTTCGGTCCTAAGTACACCACGACATTGCCTGCTGGCCAGGACGTCGACCTCTATGCAGTCTGGCGTATTCAGGAATACAACGTCACCTTCCTGACTTCTGGCGACAACGTTGGTGGCGTTATCACCGATGCTAACGGCGTTATCCTTCACGATGGCGATCCGAAGCTCTCTCAGTCCGTACCGTATCTCGGACATCCCAACGCAGATGACCTGCGTCTCCACGCGAACCCCGGCTATGTGTTCGCTGGTTGGAACTACTTGGTCACCATGCCAGATGGCACGGAGATCACAGGCACCTTCCCTGAGGAAGGCGAAATCTCTTCCATCACGGTCTATGGCAACACCATCGTCCGTGCGATCTGGGAGAAGCTCTACACTTTGACTTATCAGCCTGGCGACTATGGCGCTTGGGCTCAAAATACGATCGTTTCGACCGACCTGCGTGCTGATCGCGATCACCTGATCGCCTTCGACAAGCTTGGTGGCCCCATCGATCCTACCTTCACCACTCCGCTCGATTATGGCGATGGTAAGGGTGCACTTGTCCGCACCATGCCGCAGTCCAACGATCCAAACTACATGTTCGATGGCTGGATCGGCAACGACGGCAGCTTCTATCAGACGGTCGAAGAGGTCGAACGTGCCCTTATGATCCGCGGTAACCTCGAGCTCACCGCTAACTGGGTTCGCATGCCGGTCACCGTCAAGTTCGACGTCAACGGCGGCACGCCAGTTCCGGGTACCACCGAGCTCGACGATCGCACTAACCTTATTCCTTATCAGCACATCACGCTCCCTGGTGCCGACACGGTCACCAAGGCAGGCTATACGCTCGTCGGTTGGGACTACGACGGCAAGTTCTATGCACTAGGCACCCCATTCCCTGTTCCTCGTCTGGGTGGCACGCTCGTAGCGCATTGGGACGAGGTTACCGTCAAGCTCACCTTCAAGTCTGAAGCGACCAACACCACGGGTGCGGGCTACATCGTCTCCGACTTCGGTAACCCCACCACCCATGATCCTGGCTGCGGCAACGACGGCAAGGAAGGCGCTGGTTGGTGTAAGTATCACGGCCTGCACGGTTGGTACTACGACTACAACGGCCACCAGGTCGTAAAGGTCTCTGGCTTCAGGGATGAATGGTTCAACGGTGCAACGGGCGAGACCGAATACGTCTACAACCCTGCAGTCTCTGTTGACGGCAAGATGTACGAGAAGTCCTACGACACGCTGGAATTCTACGTTTCTTCCATCTCGGGTGAGACCCGCGGTTGGCTGGATAGCGATCGTCAGATCGTCTTTGGTGATCGCCCTATCACCATCACCGCGATCGCACGTCAGGGCTATCACTTCCTGCATTGGGTCGATGTGAACGGTGTGGTGGTCTGCGAGACCGCTACCTTCAGTGCACCTCCGGGATCTTCCGGCGTGTGGACCGAAGCAACGTATTACGCGATCTTCACCGAGGACCAGGACATCGTCATCAGGTACGAAGTGAACGATCCTGAGCATGCATGGCTCTCTCGCGACAAGGAAACGGTCGCACCTTCAACAGGTACTGTACGCGGCACAGAGGTTCGTCTGTTGCCAGGCTATGAAGTTATTGGTTGGGCTGTGGACGGCGATTTCGACAACCTCATCACCGGCGCTGGTCCATCGCTCACCACCTTCATGCCGCCTCGTTATGGTGCTGGTCATGCTGGTGCTCAGATCCTCTACGATCCAACCGATCCGCTGGCTAAGGATGGTCACACCTACACCGCAGTCATCCGTCCGCTTCCCGACATTCCTTTCACGGTGAACCACTACTTCCAGAAGACCGACGGCAGCCTCACCTTCGATCTGAAGCTCACTGAGACTCAGACCGGTCCTTATGGCACCCGTGTTGATGTTCGCTATGAAGAAGTGGTCGAGAACGGTCAGACGGTGAAGAAGTATCACCTCTACCAGATCGACGACGATGGCAACATCGTATTGAACGGCTACTTCCTCGATCAGATCCTGGCAGGGGAGGACTACCTTACTAATGGTGTCTTCCGTTGGGCATACGCAGAAGATGTTTCAGCCCAGACTGCTACCGGCGTTATCGGTCGCGGCGATCAGGCGCTTGTACTGAACCTGTACTACCTGCTCGATCCGCGCGACGTGGCGACCATCGGCTACCAGGTCATCGACTTGCCGCATACTGGCTATGATCCGTATGGTAATGGCGACTACGGCTCGACCCAGCCTACCTTCGAGCTCATCGCAGCAGGCCCGACCGCTAAGCCGCAAGGCTCTACGGTCACCATCCCCGATGGCTATGAGTTCCTCGGTTGGTTCACGCATCTCTCCGATGTCCAAGGCGGTGTGCCTCCGGTCTCGACCGATCTCACCTTCGTTCCGACGCTTGGTGGGGCACTGCCAGCAGAAGGCCTCGAAGCAGGCGAGTCGGTTATCTTCTACGCGATCTTCCGCGAGAAGGCTCCGATCAACATCGAATACGATTTCACCCCATCCGATGGTGGTAATGTCTCTATCTCACACGACTCTTTCGAGCCAGTGACTGGTCTGCCTCAGGCAGTCTATGCAACGCCGAACCCAGGCTATCGCTTCAGCCACTGGACGCGCGACGACGGTCTGTGGATCGCTGCCGACGGCTCTGCTATCCCAGGCTCTGATGCATGGTCTACGAGCAACATCCCACAGGGTGTCTCCTTGATGGGCTCGACCTTCTTCCCGCAGCGCATCGATGGCTCCTATCTGTCATACGACGGTCACACGTTCACCGCTCACTTCCTCATCGACTCGGTCACGTTCACCGTCGAGCGCTACAAAGTCATCGATGGCAAGGTCGTCTACATCAACAACGACGGCACACTGAACTTCACGTCGAAGCCGACTGAGAGCGGTAACTATCGCGCACCGGCAAACTCAAACGTGAAGGTGCTCTTCGATGCAGACAAGGGCCAGTATTATGTGGCCGAAGTCAACATCGCTGGTACGCCTATCTCCGGCGGCGTGAAGTACTACTTCGACCAGTGGGAAGGCTACTTCTACATGCCTGACTTCGAGCTTGCAGTCGAGTCTGGTGTAGTAAAGGCCGACGGTAGCCTTGTGTTGCGTCTGTATTACGAAGCAGACCCCAACATGCTCTTCACGGTGGAGCGCTACGTTACCAACACAGGTAACCCCAACGATCCTTCTACCACCACGACTACCTTGCTCGACTCGCTCAAGTACGGTGGCGAATACAACAAGAACGGTGCTCCTACCGATTCTTGGCGCACCCTCATGGTTATCGCTAACCCCGGCGACGCAGTGCCCGACGGCTACGTGGGTGTCCTTGCTCCGGCGGGTTATCAGTACTACAGCAATCCTGACGAACTGCTGACCGGCATCGTCACGGCCGATGGCAAGCTCGTGCTGCGCATCTACTTCGAGGCGATCGAAGGCGGCACCACCTACACCGTCGAGCACTACTACGTTGACGGCCAGCATCACGCAACCCTCGCGGAAGGCGAACCTCTCACCATATCCGGTGTGACCGCGGGTACCTATGTCTTTGCCGATCCGGCACTCTTCATCCCGGCACAGCATGGGCACCCCGGTTACACGTTCTCTGAATCTGCACAGATCTATGTCGACGGCATCCTCACGGAAGTGAAGTCGAACTGGTACGAGCTCTACGTCAAGGGCGACGGCACCACCGTGCTACGTTTGTACTACGTTGGCGACCCGCGTGTGCTCCAGTTCGATCTGGGTAACGGCGGCAGCTGGTCCGATACCTTCACGGGTCAGACCTCTCGTCCGATGCAGACCGGCTCTCAGACCACGCTTCCGACTGCACCAGATGTACAGCGCGAAGGCTATGAATTCATCGGTTGGTACATCACCAACGAAGGCTCGAACACCATCGGTACGAACTCCATCGCGGTAGCAGATCGCCTCTCGGATGGCACGCTCACCCCAGAAGGCTTCTATGCTCCAGGTGCGATCTTCACGATGCCTGAACTGAATACCGACCCGAACTACGGCACGGTAAGCCCCTACCTCGTAAAGGTAGGCGACAACTGGGTCTATACCCTCCATGCAGTATGGCGTGCTACCGATGCCACCTACACGGTCGAGGTTTGGGTCCAGAACGGTGACGGCTCGCTCCAGCGTGTTCCGATCACTTTCCCAACCGCTAACGACGACGGTGTGCTCACCGGTGTCTACGGCGATACGATTGACTTCAACGACCCCACTAATCCTGTTCGCTCGTGGGGCATGGGCAGCGACTACCACGAAGAGGCATTGGGCGAAGGCTATGCGATTACTCCCCCTGCTGGATACCAATTCTCGCAAGGCTTCCTCAGGACCGGCACAGAGCCTATTCGTGGCTTTGACTTGTCGCTGCCCGTGATGGGCTCACGCAACTCTATCCTTCTGGGTGGCAACAACGGCTCGATCATCTATCTGTTCTACACCGCTATTCCTGACGGCGTGGAATACACCGTGGTACGCTACGAGACCCTTTCCGATCGTCAGACCAACGTTGAAGTGGACAAGAACGGCAACCGCCTCTATCGCGATGCGGATGGCAATGTGCTCGATGGCCCCGATGGCAACATCGTGCCGCCAGAGAACCTGCGTGACTACCTCATCACTGTGAAGGGCACCGCTGGCCAGCAACTCGTCGCGAAGACCCCAGCAGAGCTTGCTGCTATGGGCATTGCCTACACGCTTGGCGCCGATCATGTGGTAGCAAATGGCGTGAACTACTTCATCGTCTACGACAACCTGGCAGGCTTCGAATACTCCGCGGTTCGTTCCGATCCGTTCAACCAGAACCTCTACATCGAAGGCGACAGCTCTTCGATCCTCCAGCTGTTCTTCGATGCGAAGAAGCAAGACGTGGTCTATGACCTTAAAGATGGTCAGTGGACGCTCAATAACCTGAACCGCGACGACGGTATCTTCGGCGGTACCATGAATCGCGTCTACACCTATGACAAGATCACTGTTCCGGTGAAGACCAACGTTGAGCGCGACGGTTACGAGCTCGCTGGTTGGGCGACCACCGAAGAGATCATGAACCAGGCCATCGCAACAGGCGACTACAGCCGCCTGATCGCGCCAGGTGCAACTTGGGAAGTTCCTGCAGCAGGCAACCTGGTCGACGCTCAGGGCTATGGCGTGGTTACGCTCTATGCAGTTTGGAAGGCACTCGATAAGCCGTATAACGTACGCGTCTATCGCGTCGAAGCGGGCAAGATCATCCGCGATAAGGACTTTGAGCGCACGCTGTCCTACACCGATAACAACGGTGTGGTACAGACCAAGCCTGCCTACATCGACGCAGACGACAATACGCTGCTCTCTGCTCCGACGGGCAGCCAGGTTGGCTTCACCTCAACGCTCATCCAGGGCTCCTACTACATGCTCATGCCTGATCGCGCTGGCTACAACCTCATCACTGACGCAAGCCAGGCAACCTTCGACTACACCCTCTATGGCGCACCGAAGCTCACCGGCACCGTTACAGCAGACGGCCGCATGACCCTGATCCTCTACTACGAGGCAATCGAGGGTGGCTCCACTTATCAGGTTGAATACTGGTACTGGGATCCGCTGACCGGCAAGCCGATGAAGTTCGACGAACCTGTTCCGGGCTCTTCGAATACCGAAGGTGTGGCAGCAACGGTCACCCTGAACGGTACGGCAGGCTATCAGGCTAACGCCAACACCACAGGCATCAATACCGCTCCGGGCCTCTTCGACACCACCGTCGCAGGCGCTCCGGTCGAATCGAATACCAACTACACGTCACTTTCCTGGATGTGGAAGGACATCGACGGCTACAACGCTGCTCCTTCATCGAGCTGGCGCTACACCGGTGCGTCCTACGATTATACCTACGTCTATGGCTACGACGCACTGGGCAACCCGCTCACCCGAACCATTACCATCTTGCAGAACACCTCGTTCGCCTCATCCTATACCGGCACAATCATAGGTGACCCGAACGAGATGCTGATCCTTCGCTTGTTCTACACGCCGGCTCCTCGCGAAGTTGTCTTCGAGACCGAGGGCGGCGCGTGGACAAGCGGAACGGATACGTTCTCATCTTCTGCTTCTACGATCTATATGACTGGTCAGACCATCAATGTTCCGAAGGGCGAGCATGTGGTTCGTCCTGGTTACCAGCTGCTCGGCTGGACCACGGATAAGGATGCGCTCGATACCTGGAGCACCGATCCTAAACGTGATCAAACCACCTTCAATGAAGATCTGGCAGCTGCGTTCTATCCGACCACCTATGAGGTAACCTCGGCGCTGCACCAGACGCTCTATGCCGTTTGGATGCCAGGCAACACTACCTATACCGTTGAGCACTATCGCGTGGTTTCCGAGTACGTTGAGAATCCAGATGGCACGCGCACCCTGACGCAGGTCCTGAAGGTCGAAACATCCCCGATCTACACCACTACGCACACCGGCGTCTCCGAATCGACGCTTGGCGCCTCTGACATCTATGCCAAGGCCATCATCGATTCGATGTACAACGACTTCCCTGCACTGAAGGGCTTCCAGTTCTTCCAGGGCTTCAATACGAATTGGAATGGCGATAACTATCAAGAGGTCGTCGCGGTCGCATCGCTTGCAGGCGATGGCTCCACCGTCTTCAAGCTCTACTACGTCTCGCTCTACGTCGAATACGAAGTCGAACTGTGGAAGGTCTCTGGTGAAGGTGTTGCCTCTAAGGTGCTCGACGCCAATGGCGATCCGGTCACCATCAAGCGCACCGGTCTTGCAGGCGCATACGCAAAGGCTGACGCCGAGCGCGATAACTCAGGCGCATGGAAGCCTTACACCTTCGTTGACGCGAATGGCGAGACGATCATCCCGACCGAGCTCACCGATGATGCATGGGCATATGCTTCTGCTGTCACGGGTTATCACTACAACCCAGGCACCTTCATGATCAACGATATCTCGTTCACCTCTGATCCTTACAAGCTCATCAATGGCGATGGTTCTACGATCCTGCGTCTGTACTACACGCCAGACACCTACACGCTCAACCTCGTGCTCAATGGCCTTACCTTCAGCGATGGCACGTGGGTCAAGTCCTACAGCGGTGCAGGCAACGCCTTCACCCAGACCGGATCGGTCAATGTAGTTTCGGGCTCGAACGTCTACCTGCCAGGCTCTGGCGCCGCAACGCGTCCTGGCTACAAGCTAGTCGGCTGGTATGTAACCAACGATCAGAACCAGATCGATATCTTCGGTGCGGCTTCCATCGACCGCTACAATGCGATCTTGGCCAATGGCGACCCGAACTTCCATCCAGTTGGCAGCCTTATCCAGGCACCGGATGCGAATGCAGGCGACACCGTCTATATGTATGCAGTTTGGGTAGCTGAAGAGTCCAACTACCAGGTAGCGTATTACAAGGTGTCCAACGGCGTGATCACGCTCGAATACGTCAACCGCAACGATGCGTTCAAGTATGCAACGGGCGACACCTACGATCTGCGCGACGCGAACGGCCAGCTGTTGCCGGTCTATGTCCTGCCGACCGATACCACCTTCGCCGATGGCGGTCGCGAATACGACTTCCGTGGTTATCACCTGAACCTGTCGAACCCCAATTCGCTGCTCTCTGCAGTCATCTCGGGCGATCCGGCTAACCCCACCATCTTCCGCGTGTATTACGAAGCGAACACGGATACGGAATACACCGTCCACCACATCTTCGTCGATGGCGACGGCAACACCTTCGAGGTGCTCACCGAGGTCCGTAAGGGCGAGACCGACACCGAGGTTCAGCCTTCTGACATCGGTCTGGCATACCAAGACAAGAAGAACACCATCCGCGGCGAGCTGCGCGATGGCATCCTCTTCCTTGTCTACACCGCAAACGATGGCACCGAATACGTCTACGACTTCAGTGGTTATAAGTTCCATCCAAACTCCGATGGCACCGTTCCTGGCACGAACCTGCAGACTTCGCTTGCTCACCGCATCGCTGGTACGGGCGCTACCGAGTTCATGCTCTACTACACCGCTAATGCTCTGCCGCTCACGTTCCTCTTGGGCGATACCGCAACCTCGCCTGACATGGCTAACCGTGGTTGGACCTCTGGTTCTGCCAACATCTCGGGTAGCTACCAGGTAGGCAAGACCCTCACGTTCCCGAATGCTGATTCGGCATATCGCTACGGTTACGAACTGGTCGGCTGGTACTCTGGCGATGACTACGCGATGTTCACCAACCTCGTAGGTGCAAGCTCAGTCGAGTGGAGCAATTGGCTTGCGGCAAATGCAGGCATGGATCAGTTCGGCCTCAATTCGCTCTTCATCCCGGTCGGCGGCACCTTCAAGATGCCGCAGGTTCCCACTACCTTCTATGCGGTATGGCGCGCGAAGGAGATCACCTTCACGGTCGATCGTTGGCAGATCGTCGGCGGCACGGAAGCTCAGAAGCTCACCACCCTTGAGTTCAAGGGCTATGCAGGCGATACGGTCTCCTTCGTTGATCCTGAGCACCCAACCGCCACAAGCATCGTCTACGAGCTCTTGGCAGATGGCACGCTGGGCATCAAGTATGTCGACGATGGCTTTGGCAACCCGATCCCTGCTACCACCATCACCGATAAGACCAACGTTTGGGAAGTTCCGGGCATCGCAGGCTATCACCTCTACGATCCTGCGAAGGGCGACACACCAGCAGACGCGACCGTCAACGGTGTTGACTACTCCCAGAAGATCGTCCTCGATGGTGTTATCACCGAGGTCGCAGGCATGCCGCTTGGCGAGCCTAACATTGTCTTGGTTTACGTCCCGAACAACGACACGCCGTTCAAGATCTATCACCACCTGGTCGAAGGCGACGGCGACGTGGTCGACATCTTCGTTGATGGTAAGCCGTTCTACACCGTTGGCACGGGTAAGACTGGCTCCTACATTGATGAGACGACCGGCCGTGGCTATGCGATCGTCGCAACTGATCCGATCTATGGCTACCTCATTAAGGGCTTCACCTTCGGCGACTACGTCGATCAGAAGCTCTCGGGCACCATCTTGGCAGACGGTTCTATGGAACTGCATCTCTACTACCTGGCAGATCGCCAGCAGCTCAACTTCGAGCTGGGTAGCCAGGATGCTAACGGTGACTACAACAACGGCGCTGCATGGCGTGGTCAGAACCCCTCGACCGACATCTATAAGACAGGCGAGAAGGTAACGCTTCCTAACTCGCTCACCGGTATCCGCCCGGGTTACACGCTCTATGGTTGGTATCTGCCTACCGCAGCAGAGCTTGCTTCAGGCATGCTGCCATCCGATCTTTCCGGTATCGTTTCGAACCAGTGGATCGTCGATAACGCAGGCCGCATCTATCTGGCAGGCGAGCCGTATGGCTTCACCATGCCAAACGAAGAGACCACGCTCTATGCGATCTGGCAGGCGAACACCTCTGAATACAAGGTCATCGTCAATGCGCTGCAGGGCGACGGCACCACTGAGACACTGGCGACCTACATCCGCAACGGTATGACCGGCAACTACCTCGACTATACCGATCCGTCGCGCCCCTACGAGGCCTTCGCCGATAACCATGCCAACATTTATGCATGGCTTCAGGAGATCATGATTGCAGCAGGTTACGAGATCGATCCGAACCCGGTCAACCCGCTCGGTCCTGCCTATGGCATCCTCAATGCAACCGGCGATGATGCTACTGCAGCAGGCATCGATGAGACGATCCTCTACATTTACCTGCGTGCGATCCCGAACGGTACCAAGTTCTACGTTGAGCACTACACCGTTGACGTTAATGAGTATGGCGCTCTGCAGCTGCCGCAGCTCATCGATCGCGAGACCATCAGCGGCACTGCTGGTCAGTATGTCCGCGTCGATGCGCTCTTCAATGGCATCAACAGCGATCCGGGCAACGCAGAAGACGGTTGGCTCTACCAGGCACTCGTGAAGGCGCTCACCGGCTTTACTTATGACGCGAACTTCTCAAAGACGCTGCCAGAGAATTCCAGTGTCGCACAGCTCTTCGCAACGCTTGCAACAGGCCGCATCACGGGCCATGTGGGCGACTGGACCGACGGGGATGCACTTGTGCTTCGTCTGTACTACACGGTCGATCAGTACACGATCACCTATAAGAGCTTGGGTGGCACCATCACCGAAGCGGATGGCACTCAGTCTGAAAACGTCGATCGCACGGTGTACTACAACCATTCCTTCACACCACTGCCTTCGAGCATGGTCGAGAAGCTTGGCTACGACCTTGTTGGCTGGCTCGACACTGAATCGGGCACGATATACGACATCAAGGAAGACGGAACCTTTGATCCGATCATCTTCACGTGGGGTAACGACCGCGTCTTCGAGGCAATCTGGAAAGCACAGCCGTGTGACGTGACCGTGGTACACATCAAGGTCGATCATGCGGGTAATGCCTCCATTGCTAAGACTGAAGTGTTCGAGAAGGCTAAGGAAGCAGGTCTTACCTGGACAGTGGGTACACAGAACACCACGATTCCGCATGATTCAGAAACCTTCGTCGACAAGTATGGCAACCTGAACCCCAACAAGGTCACTACTGATGCCGATAGGCTCTTCTGGATGGGCTACACGCACCTTACTAAGGGCCCATACCTCACGCGCGTTATCGATGGCGTGACCTACACCAGCTCCATCGACGCGTTCGGTCTTGAGCGCGAAGTCGTATTGGCGGATGGTTCTACGGTTGTCTATGTCTTCTACTACGCAGGCTACTGGGATAACCCCGATCCGACCGATCCAGATCCTGATCCGTGGCCAGGCCCTGATCCGAAGCCACCGGCTCCAGACATCGACGACGATGTCAAGATCAGCTATGACGTGAACATCTACAAGATCGACGGTAATGGCAACCGTGTGCTGGTTTCCTCTACCACCTATAAGGACTACGTCGACTCCATCATCCACGCTGACGCGAACTTCCATGGCATGGCGCCAGGAACGTATGGCAGCGATGTGTGGCACGACTTCGATCAGTTCATAGATGGCTACACCTACATCGACACGGATGGTGTTCAGGCGGGCTACTATGCAGACAACCATGCTGCATGGAAGACTAACCATTCAGGTAAGCTGGTCGCCTCGCTCGATCCGTCAGGTCGCTTGGTCCTGAACCTCTACTACGAGGCTGATGAGCACACGCTCACGCTCAATTTGGATAAGGATGTCAACAAGGGTACCTTCACCGCACCTGCTGGCTGGACGTTGTCCTCTGATGGCCGCAGCATCTATCGCACGTATCGCACGGGCCAGACCACGGTCGAGCTTCCTGCCGATCTTGCGGGCGGTCTGCAGCATAACAACCCAGCTGCTGATCCGTATCGCCAGGGCTATGAGCTTGTTGGTTGGTCAACCAAGTCCGATGGCGCTGGTGCAGTCGGCGAGCAGTCCGTTAACATCGCGAATACCTATCTTGCTAACACCAGCTGGCTTGTACCTGCTCCGGTCGTTGGCAGCCAGAACGTGAACTACGCTAATGGTGGCGTCTACAACAACGTCATCTACGTGAACGGCACGGCATACCTCGATCTGTCGCTCTTGCAGCCCAACACCTCTGTGAATGGTGATTACAGCGGCTATGCTGAGACCTATTGGACCGAGGATGGCACCGCATTGCTCATGCCTGCTACCGACCTGCAGCTCTGGGCAATCTGGAAGGCAGACAACAACACTTCCTTCACGGTGAACCGCTACAAGATCGACGGCAGTGGTAACAAGGTGCTCGTCAGCACCGAGACCCTTACGGGCTATACCGATACCACGGTCACGGTCGACAAGAACTACATCATCCGCACTACCGGCACCACGCCGACCGATACGGACACGCATGTCTATCTCGATCGCGACTTGCCGCTTGCGGGCTACACCTACGAACGTGTCATCGCTGACTTCGTTACGCTGCCTGACGGCACACAGGTACCTGTTCCTGGTGCAGGCACGCAGTCCATCTACGAAGGCGTGGTAACGGCTGATGGTTCGCTTGTGCTCGATCTGTACTACGCTCCGTATCAGACCGACGAGAACGGCGATCCGCTCATGAACAAGCTCACCTACAAGACGGGCTTGGGCGCATGGACCGGCGAGCCAGAAAATGGTACGAGCAACGATCGCGTGGTCTACTTCTTCACCGAGCAGAACACCGGCACGCTCTTCCAAGATGTCGCACGCCCAGGCTACGACTTCCTTGGTTGGTCGACCGACAAGCGTGGCGCAGATGCGACCGGCAATGCAAGCCGCGACATCGCTAAGGACGGCGAAGATCCGATCGTCAGCTATCCTGGCTGGGATCTGACGGCTGACGCGTATCACAACTCGTTTGTCGCAGGCATCGACCTTACCGATGGTCTTTCTAAGCACTACACCAATGTTGGTTATGGCTTCCTCATGCCAGGTACTGATGTCACCATCTATGCAGTGTGGTACGCACAGAGCAACGTCGAATACAAGGTCGAGCATTACCGCATCGACGGTAACGGCAACATCAAAGAAGTGGTGACCGATACGCTCTACGGCATCACCGACGAAGTCATTACCGCAGTCGACCACGTAGGCGACGACGACACCATGGATGCCTACACTGCAGCAGGCAAGGCGTTCATCCGTGACCTGCTCTTCGAAGGCTACAACGTTATCGCCGATGGCTCTGATTACACCTTCACTGACGCATCGGGCGTTTCTCATACGGTTCGCAACATTCGCACGGGCACGCCAGATGGCGCGAACACCCTGGTGCTACAGCTGTACTACACCGCTCGTCCGCTTACCCTCACCTTCGAGGCAGGCCAGGATGGCGTGTGGGATACTGTCGACTCTACGATCCAGGGCACCCAGAAGAAGGTCTATCCGGTCTATGCTGAACAGCAGTTCCGTATCGGTACCGACTACTATGACCTGCATCGCGAAGGCTATGAGTTCATGGGCTGGACCTTGAACGAGACCTACGAGGTCGACGGCAAGACCATCAACGTATCCGATGCGAAGGCGTGGGATTCCATCAACGTGGCAACTCAGCTGCAGCGCGATCGTCAGATCTACACGCGCCAGCAGATCTTTACCATGGGTATCACCGACACCACGCTCTATGCGGTCTGGTCGGCGAACACCTACTGGCTCTACCTCGATGAAGGCACTACTACCAACATCGATTACGGCAACTTCATCACGCCGATCCGCCTGGTTACCGATGAAGAGATCAAGCTGCCCGACTCAACTGTGCTCCAGCGCGAAGGCTACGAGCTCGTTGGTTGGTACTACAAGCCAGACGTCGCTGTCGATGGCTACGATCACAACATCTATGTCGGCACCTCTGAAGGCATCGAATCTCAGGATGCTGCTGCGGTCGCTTCTACCGACAATGGCCAGACGGTCATCGATGGTAAGTTCTTCACGCGCAACGACCCGAACGCAAGCTACTTCATGCCTCCGAAGACCACCTGGCTCTACGCAGTCTGGCGTGCTTCGGGCGACACCGAATACACGGTGCGCTACTACAAGGTAGACGGCAATGGCGAGCTGCAGGTATGGCTCGAAGCTACGGCTAAGGGCATCACCGGCGAGACCTATAAGATCGCTAACCCCCACGTAGCTTCCGAGGTTGCGAATGCTTCTTACAAGGCACAGCTCGACGCTATCGATTGGCGTGGCTACTTCGCCAACGAGACGGGCTTTACAAACTTCAACGGCAACCGCCACGGCTACGATGTCACTGACGCTACGCTTTCGTGGAACACGCTCGCAACGTCTGGCATCGGTCCTGCAGCTTCATGGTCCGATCAGGTCAAGGGCAACATCTACGCAACGCTCGCGGGCGACGGTTCTACTGTTATCTCCGTGGTCATGGAATCGGAGCCGCTCAACCTCTTCATCATCGGTGGCGACTATGGCGAGTGGCAAACGGCTGATGGCACCATGCCAAATCCGTATGCAGGCTATCAGGTAGATGCCAATGGCCAGGGCGGCGTTCGTTCTGACCAAGACCTGCAGCTGCCGAGCGCAGACGAGATCAAGCGTCCTGGTTACACGCTGGTAGGCTGGTATTACACCGATGCAGCTACCAACCTCAAGGGCAATGCTTCCATCGCTGCCGCTATCGCAGCAGCAGCTGACGGTGGCTCGACCGACGGTGTGGTACACTTCACGCCGCTGGGTAGCACGTTCCACATGCCGACCCACGACGTTACCCTCTATGCAGTATGGCAGGCTAACGAAGATACCCCGTATCAGGTTGTTCGTTACACCATCGACGGTAACGGTCAGCGCGTGGTCTACGACACCATCATCCACTATGGTGTTACTGACGAGATCGCTTCTGCAGTCGAATACGACCCGAACAAGCAGTGGTACTGGAACATCGACAACCAAGACATCAAGGGCTACGAATACAAGCCTGCAGGTACGCCGGTCACCTATTACAAAGATGGTGTGGCACAGACTGGCGAGTCCGTCGAATACGGCGTGATCGTGGGTCATGGCGACTGGTCTTCCTGGTCGGTAGGCTCCGATATGGACAACAACGGTGTCTACATCGTGCCCGACGGCGAGCAGCTGCTCCAGCTTTGGCTCTACTACGATGCTATGGAATTCAGCCTCATCATCGATCTGGGTGCGGGTCTTTGGAAGGACGATGCTTACGAGCCGAACGCTCCACAGTGGGCATTCCCGGCATTCCCTGGCCAGCACACGGGTATTCAGGGCTACAAGACAGGCGCTACCATCGATCTGCCGATCGACCAGCGCTATGAAGGCTTGGTATACGTACCTAACGACGCACAGAACCGCCCCTATGCGCTGCAAGGCTATGCAGTCGATGACGGTGGCTATGTACTCGTCGAATTCGACGATGGCAGGATCGAGTTCATGCTCACCAAGGATGCGATCGAAGGCGCGATGAACCTCAATGGCCTCGATAACTTCGCCTATATCCAGGCACTGAAGGACGCAGGCTGGTTCTACGAGGCAGACGACATCACCTCTTCCTTCACGATGTGGAACGAAGATGTGACACTCTATGGCTTGTGGGCAATGTCCCCCCAGCCGCTCACGTTCGTTCCCGAAGGCTATGCAGACATCAATGATCCTGAATTCGGCAAGAAGTACGGTTCGCTGTATTACATCTACTACAACGCCGATGGCACTATCGATTGGGATACCACTACCGCAAAGGCGCTGGGTTCGTGGAACACTGCCGATGGTAACCCGCCAACGGGCTACGAAGACGGCACGCAGCACAATATCGCTTCTGAGGTTATCTTGCCGCAGGCAGACTTCCTGAAGCGCCCAGGATACACCTTTGTTGGTTGGAGCCGTACCGAAGGTGCTACGCAGCCCGATAGCGATCTTATCTACAAGGATGCCAACGGCGACGGCACGCTTGATGCTCCTACAGGCTGGCTCATGCCGGCAGAGCCCACCACGCTCTATGCATGCTGGCAGGCTAACGAGATCGACCTGATCTACGATCCGAACGATCCGGACGTTATCGGACCTGCACCTACCACCTGGTTTGTGGATTGTGAGACTACGGTAACTGAAGAGATTCCGGTAAAGGATGGTTATAAACTGAAGGGTTGGGCAGTTACGCCTGACGCGACCGAGCCTGACTACCAACCTGGCGATCCCTACAACATGCAGGCACCGATCTTGGTCGAGATGGTTGACGACGATGGTAACCCATACACAAAGGAAATGAACCCGAACATCCTTTATGCAGTTTGGGAGCTTGCAGGCGTTGAGTTGCAGTATTGGTCGGTGACGGAGGATTCTCCGTATGATGAGGTCTTGGTTCGTGTTGAGTACGTTCAATTGACCGATCTTTTTGATTACACGTACGATCAAAACAAGGATGATGATCCAACAAACGATTACTTTGCATATAAATCGATTGGTTGGTTTGACGATTGGTATCAGGAAGAGTTCAACGAGTTTTGGCTTGACGACTATGGTTATGATGCAGGCTTTACGAGCTTTGATGATTTAACGATTCAACACCTTGCTGATTTGCTCGAATGGGATGGAATGAGCCCACTTCTAGTCCATTCAGATATGACGCTACGCTATATCACTGTTTACTATGATGGCGGCGGTTTTGAGGCAGAGAATAATTTCGAAGATGTTCGAGAGATTTCATGGTATGACACGCCCTATTATGATTCATTGAAGTGGGGCGGCTATGAGCTTAATATGCAGTTCGACGATTATGGTATTGAATACGACAACACGATGACCTGCGAGGATATTCTGCGATATATCTGGGAAGAACCAACGTTGGATGAACTATTTGTCTACCTCGACTGGTCTAAGGTGACCTATACGGTTACGTTTATTCATCCCAATGGATCGGATACGGCAGGTTCGCTTGGTTTTTCTGATGGCATTGAATTCCCGGGCACCCTTCTTGGACTTCCAGCAGGATATGAATTTGTTGGATGGTTTACAGAGCCAGATGGTGCAGGTACCAAGGTTGAAGAATACACTGCATATTCCAAGCTTGAGCCGAGCGATAAAGTTATAGATATGACTCTCTATGCGCATTTCGTCCCGAGTGACGCAACAGCGTCCATCGCAGCACAGAGCTTTGAGGTCGATCTGCAAATTGCAAGTGAACCAGCAATGATTCAGGTTCAAGATGCTGCTCCTGCTGCAGCTGCAACCCTTACAGCTGCAGCAGTTGAGCCCGATCCCACCTTCGAGCCTGCACAATCCGCTCAGAGCGCCACGTCCTCTTTCCAGGCGTCTTCTATCCCTTCTTTTACAGATGGGGTCGCACAGAGCGCTACAGCAGCTTCTCTGATGTGCGACACACCTCTTTCCCTTGCTTCTGTCGATGCAGCAGGTGTTGCAACGGCTTCATATACCGAGATTCCGCTCACTACCACGGTTGGCATGGCTGTTATCGACGCAGTTGCCGCTATTCTCCCTGGTAACGAACGAATTCAAGAATCTTCAATAAACTCATAGCGAACTCATAGCGAATAGGGTATAATGATGGCGCACGGAAGCAAACTTCAAGGAGCACTTACTGGTATGGGGGCACTTGCACACAAGCGAAACTTCCTGAAAGGGCTCACCTGTTGGGTGGTCTCTTTTGTGCTTGTCTTTTCCCTTTTTGCTACTCCTGCCTATGCAGCAGATCTTGGTGCTGCAGAATCCGAATCAACTCCTACAGAACTCGAAACTTCTTCAGACACAACGCTTGCTTCTTCGAGTGTTGAGGCTGCTCCTGTTGTTCAAGAGGAAGAAGTCCTGAATACGCCTGCAGCAGAAGAAGAGCTGGTTGATGGAGCAGAAGCTAACATCGAACAGACTACAGTCGAACAGTCTGAGGCAGACCAGATTCAGGTAGCTGCTGAAGATCTTTCTACTGACGAAGATGGCGATGAAGAAGGGGCGCTCAAAGAAGCCCCGTTCACGGTCGATGCAACCTATACGTTCGATAGCGCACTTGGTCAGGTACTCTTCACCATCACGGTTGCTAATCCTTCCGATGTTGAATTCTCTGATCTTGCGTTCGACATCAACACTTTCACTACTACCGCACAAGACTACACACCCTATACGCTTTCTGGTTTGCCCGAAACGTTCGATCTGGCAGCACATGAAACACGCACGTTTACTGCAGCCATCACGCTTTCCCAAACCGACCTGCAGGCAACCGACTTGAACGGCTACTGCTCGATCATGGTTGCGCAGGGAAGCCTGAGCGCGCTGTACGACCTTTCGTTCAAGTGCGCTGCTCCTAAGGCAGACTATGCGATCGATATCACTTCTGAACTGCTTGACGCACAAGGTTCTGCTCGTCCCGTTGATGCTCTAGCAATACCTGGCGATATGGTGCGCTACACCTTTACGGTCTACAACAATGGCACTGCCGCACTCACGCTTTCTGCTGCTGCGGTAAGCGCTGCGCTCATCCCTGAAGGCAACTGGGCATCTGCTCGCACGATCGAGCCGGGCGAAGCGGCAACGTTTGTGGGCACCTATCTGGTGACCGAGGCAGACGATGCTGATAATGGCGGCTCTGGTGTGGTCGAAGCAGTGGTGAACTTCACTATAAATGGCCAGGTTGACACACAGAGCAATCAAAGCTTTAAGGTTGCTAAGCCTTCTTATGCCTATACGATCAACTTCTACGCCGACAGCACCGCTACCGAGCCTCTCGGCACCTATCACAGCCCCTTGATCTATGGTCCCGATATCACTATCGCTGAAGAGGTGCTGAATCGCTATCTTCCTGAAGGCTATGGCGCAAAGACAGATCAAGACGCTATAGTTGCAACTCTTTCTGAAGATGCAGATGAAAACACCTTTGATGTGGTCTACCAGCGAAACACTTACGGCTACACCATTCGCTATTTTGTCGATTCAACCGACAGCATGCCTGTTGCCACGGTCTTAGGACAGGCACCCTTTGGTGAAACGGTGAAGGTAGCTGCTGGGAACGAAGAAGGCGAATTGAATTATGCGCTTCCTACAGGCTATACGCCGCTTGAACAGGAAGTTTCATTCCAAGTTGCTGCATCAAGCGATGCAAACACCATCGATATCGTCTATGCAAAGAAGAACGATTATACCTACACCATCAAGTATTACCTTGACTCACTTGATTCAGAGCCTATCTTCACCACCACTGATGTGGCTGAATATGGCACTACGATCCAGATTGACGAAGCTCGAGCTAATGAGCACCTGCCTGAACAGGGCTATTATGCAGTAGATGCTGCTTCGCTGGTTATTACCGACAGTGAAGCGCTCAACACCATCAATATCGTCTATCAGGCAATGCCAACCTATGGCTATTCCATCAATTACTACATCGATAGTGCAGATCCAGCCAACTTGGTGGGTTCAGAGCAGGGGAGCGGTTATGCAAACCAGCAGGTCAGCATTGACGAAGCGCTGCTCAATGCCTATTTGCCTGAAGAAGGCTTCGTAGCGAAGAGCTCAAACGATGCTTCTACGCTCACTATCTCTGAAAACGAGCAGGAAAACACCTTTGACGTGGTCTATCAGCGCGAAAGCATCGCCTACACTATCAATTACTATCTCGACAGCGATTCGAGCGACTACTACAAGCTTGCCACTGAATCGCAAGAGGCGCTGTATGGCTCTACGGTGCGCATTTCTCAGGACATGCTTAATCTACACCTTCCTGAGGCAGGCTATGAAGCAAAGAGCGCAGCGGATGAACAAGATCTTTTCATCACTGCAGATCCTGCGAATAACACCATCAATGTAGTCTATCAGCGTGCGCGCTATCCCTATACGGTTAACTACTACAAAGACAGTGCAGATCCGTCGAATCTTATCGATACAGCCTCTGGAACAGGCATTTTTGGTCATGCGGTCTATAACATCGATATGAACCTGCATCTGCCCGAAGGCTATCAGCAGATCGAAGATCGCCAGCATATTGTGATCTATGCAGATCCTGCACGAAATGTGCTCGATGTCGTGTATCAGAAGCGCACCGATCTTGCTTATACGGTCAATTACTACCGAGACAGTATCGATCCTGCGAATTTGCTTGGCTCAGATGCGGGAACAGGCGAATTCCTCTCGGCGATTCCTTATGATAACGACCGATACCTACCTGCAGGTTATACTGCAAACCCCCAGGTCAGCGGTGCAACTACGATTTCGGTTGATCCTGCAGCAAATGTTATGAACGTAGTGTATACGCAGCGTTCTGAATATGCATATACCGTCAATTACTACAAAGACAGTGTTTCTGCTGATAACCTGCTTGGCTCAGATGCTGGCATGGGGGCATATCAGTCGAATATCCCCTATAATGCAGGTGCCTATCTGCCAGAAGGCTATAGCGCAGAAGATCTGGCGCTTTCCGGCGCAATGGTCATTACTACTAACGATGCTCAGAATGTATTGAATGTAGTCTACGCGAAAGAGACACACCTTTCTTATACAGTCAATTACTATGCAGATGCTCTTGGTGGGCAGCTGCTTGGCTCGGTAACGGGCTATGGCACGTTTGGGGATGCTATTCCATATGTGGAAGATGCCTATCTTCCTGCAGGATACGTACTTCCTGCCCAGGTCATGGGCGAAACTACTATCGGTGCAGATGGCAGCCAGAATGTGCTGAACATCGTGTATGCAAAAGGTTCGTTTGCCTATACGGTTAACTACTACAAAGACAGCATTTCTGCTGATAATCTACTTGGAACTGAAGAGGGTAGCGCTGCATACCTCAGCACCATTCCTTATACCGCAGGGGCATATGTACCAGAAGGCTATAGTGCACAAGGCGCGATCTCTGGCTCAACCATCATTGGCTACGACGCACAGCGTAATGTATTGAATGTGGTCTATCAACCAGATCGCTTCGACTTTACCATTAATTACTATCAGGGCAGTATCTCTGAAGATAACCTTATTGCAAGCACGCAAGAAAGTCACCTCTTCGGCTCTACGGTAACCATTTCCGCAGATGAGCTTAATGAACAGCTTCCTCAAGGCTTCACACCGCTCACCCAGGGCGCCTCGCTTCGCATCACAAGTGATTCGAGCAAGAACGTTCTTGACGTGGTGTTCTATCCGAACTTCGAAGATTTCTATGCAGCAGGCATTGATGAGCTGAATGCTACCTATAATGGCTCGAAGTATTATCTTGCTCCAAAGAGCGTTTTGCCTGGTGATGTCATTACTTATTCGTATAACGGCACTACACAGACGCGTGTAGTGGGTGTTGACGATAATATCGGTGCAGAGTTCCAAGAGGTCACAGATGGAAGCATTCCGCTGCTTGTTACGCTCACACGTGCTGGTATCACGTCAAATGCGCTGCAGACCAGCGTAACGATTGCTCCGTACGAGATTGAATCACCTGGTGTTGAAGGCGGCGTATCGTCCGATCCTTCAGATATGCTGCAACAACCAGGTAATGCTGCAAATAACGTAGTCGATCGCTTCTTGCAGTGGGTAAACCCTGTCATTGCGGTACCGACTCCTTCTTACAATGCCCAGCTTGCAGTAAATGAGGTATCGGGCGATGCTTCGGCTGACGATGGTGTCACTATCGAAGATGACCTGAATCCACTTGCATCCTCTCCGCTTACTACGAAGAATCTAAGTCACCAAGGCACGGATATATTCGGCATCATGTTGCTCATTCTTGCAACGCTCTGCGCTGCAGCAGCTTTCATCGTGCTGGCAGTGCGCAAGCGTCGCAATAACCATATTGATGAATTGAAGGGCACGGCTCTTGCAGTAGAGCGCGTGAAGATCAGTAAGCTTGCTTGGTATGCGACTATTCTCTCGGTTGCAGCAGTCTTACTCTATGTCTTGTGGGTTATATTGCGTATCTAGCACTAAATCCGCTTTAATTTTAGACTCGATTGAAAAATTGACCTCTCAGAATCCTTTCTAAGGGCTTTCCTGAGAGGTCTTCTAGTATCTAGTCGTCTTAACTAAAACCTACTCTTATATCGGACGAGAGAAGCTTATTGCCTCCTATGACCTAATTTTGGTCAATTTCATGACGAAGTAGTCCCTTATTTCGTTCTCTCAAAGTAGTAAATGAACCGAATAGAGCAAAACAAGCACTATACCTCGTATTATGTCGTAATACAAGAATTATTTTTAAAAATACTGTACTGAACACGCTTGTGTTCGCCTGTTTTAGCGCCCAAGATCACCCTTTTAGTTCGTTAAATCGCCTTAAAAGTGCGCAATCTAGCGAAATGCTAGAAATCTAGCATAAGATATACCATGCTATACATTGCTATAACCGCAGGTCAAGACGATTTGAAGAGAAGGGGAGAAGAGGGGTTTTTGAAGGGTTTTGAGAGGCATTAAATGGGTCAAAATAGGAGCGATTTAGGGGCTTAAGAACGACCAAAAGAGAGGGTTTGTAGCACGCTTCCAAGGCGGTTCCAAAGCGTCATGATCGCGTTGAAAATCGACCTTAAATGTGAAGGAATTGTGAAGAAACGCTTCAAAATTGCCATTTTTGAGAACCGTTCTGAAAGGTTCCGCGCTCAAAACCGACACATTCTGCGTAGAAATCAAGATCGGGCCTCAGATCGGCTCAGAATGCCTCAAATGCCGCGCTTCGGTTATTCCAGGTCAAATTGGGTTTCTGTCGAAAAGAGTGCCGCAAGCGCGGCAAATCCCGCGCTTGCAATTTGGGGCGTCGACAGGGTGCCGCGCCTGGCGCGGAAAGCGCGGAAATTGGCGCGATTTTGATCCAAAAATCGCCAAAAACCCAGTTCGAAAAAGCGTGTGAAACAGCGTGTTTATTCACGCCGAGCTGGACAAGCGCGGAAGCGCGGCGTAGAATGTCAAGCACTTCGTCCATGGGGTGGGCTGTCTACGCCTGGATGAAGAGTTCATAAGGGCGCCTTTGGAACGAGGGAAGGATCTCGAACCGGGGCCACGTGTTAGAAACAGGAAGACGATGCAGGATTGCATGAACAGAGAACGGACGGAGCTGGCTAGCGCTAGCACGTCTTGTGCTGTGCCTGCAGCGAAGCGTCGTAATCCCGTTGCAGCTCTTATAGCCGCTGTTATCGTAGCGGCTGCGTTATTGTTCGCAATGCCTTCTCTTGCGCACGCGTCTGAAGCGGAAGCTAGTCCGCAACAGAGTCAAGCGCAGGAAATCCTGCTATCAAGCTCTGATAGCAGCACGTCGGTGAACAAGACGCCGGACGAACCCAAAACACCTCCAGCGTATACACAGCAAGACGCATTTAAATCGACCTCGGAGTTTACAAGCTCCGGGGTCGATGTCATTTCTGGGGGCAGTGATAGCACCGATGGTAGCTATACACAGGGTGATAATAAGTCCTCTATAAACGATAAAGACAGCGATTCCGACTCCGATGGTGCTAGCGATTCTAGCACGAACGGAACTGAAAACGAGGATGATAGCACCCCGAACGAGGGTGACGATACCTCTGACAATAATAACGATAATGATAGCACCGATGATAGCAACGGTGCTTCTTCTGGTTCTACCGACGAGATAGCTACTGATAATAATCAGAGTGCCCATCCAACTGGTAGCGATAGCAAGGCTGACGACGTGATTGCTACTCCTGGTGATAAGGAGAGTGCAGATCAGAATGCTGGCACCACCTCGGTAAACATCGAGGAGGTGCAAGGCCCGAATATCCCAGCGAACTATTATGTACTGCCAAGCTCGACATCGACGTCGTCTGATATAACGACGCAGGCTGGTTCTATCACGATTCACTTTGGTGAGTTCTTTAGTACTGTTCCTACCGCAACTGGATCTACTACTAAGCCAGTGGCTGACCTGGTAGTTGGACATCCTGACGATCCGATTTATGTTGGTACTCCAGGTGCAACCTATTCTGCAACGAATTCAAATCCAGATACTGCAACTTTCTATGGTAGGTCTGGTCAAACCTATACTGTTGACTCAGCTAGTGCTGCAGTGGCTGCAGGTCTCGAAAACCTTATTCGCTACGGATATACTTTTAATGAGTGGGTCTTTGTTGCATTCTATTCAACTACAAATAAGTACGTTAAGATTTCAAAGAATAGCTGGACTGCTCTTTCGACATTTGCAAATTATACGAATGGCAAATATACCGATATCCATGCATATCCAAAGTTCACTGCAAATCGTATGTCTGTGCAGTTGTACAATGTTGATGGCCAATATGTGACAATTGATGGCACAGTTGTAAGTAGTGGTGGCTCAAATTCATATAGTTGGAATGACGTAGTCCAATTCTGTGACCATACAGACAATAGAACAGATTTGGTTTGGGTCGCAAATGACGAACGTGAGACTAAAACCGCAACAACACCCTCAAATCCTGGTGACACACTAGGCGATATTTTCAATGCAATATTTGGTTTCAGGACGTCAACGGCAAATTATGTCAAGTCGGTTCTTCCTGCTCAGCAATGCGACGCCGTACAGCTGCATGAAACTGAAGTAAAAGAAGACATCTCTTTCACAGTTACCTTTAATAATGGTGGCGGTACTGGCACTGCAGTTACCTACGCCTATGACAGCAAGGGCGCTCTTGCAACCAGCACGGGTCTTGCAACAGGTACGAAGCCAGAGACTTCCTTCTCCAAGGCTGGCCACACCTTCGCTGGTTGGGCGACCACCAATGGCGCAACGACTGCAGTTATTGGCTCTGCAGGTGCACTTGCAACTGCACTTACTAATATTACGAATGGCGGGGCATATACCCTCTATGCGGTGTGGACTCCGAATCCTATTACAGTTACCTACAACCAGAACAAGCCTACTGGCGTAACGGCGAACCCGACCAACTGGCCGGCGAACCCAACGGGAATCACCTATGGTGGCAGCGTCACCATTCCTTCCACTGCGCCAACCCTTTCTGGTTATACCTTTAATGGTTACAACACCGCAGCAAATGGTTCTGGCACGGCTTACCAGCCAGGTGCCACCATCTCTAACATCACTGCGGCACTTACTTTGTATGCTCAGTGGACCGCATGGCCCACCATCACTTATAACGGCAATGGCAGCACAGGCGGTACGGTTCCTGCAGCTGGTTCTGCAGCTCCGAACACCACCTACACCATTGCAACTGGTACCCCGACCCGCACGGGTTACACCTTTGGTGGCTGGGCAACCACCACCGCTGGTACGGGCACCAAGTATTCCTACAATGGCTCCATTGCTGGCACCACCGGTGTTCTTTCGGTTGGCACTTCCAACATCACCCTGTATGCAGTATGGAACCCTGCTGTTACCTTTAATGAGAACAAGCCTGCAGGCGCACTTGCCTCCACGGCTGTTTCCGGCATGCCTTCCGCTGGTTCTGCAACGGCAGGCACCGCTTATACCCTTCCTACTAATACTCCAACCCTGCAGGGTTACACCTTCGCTGGTTGGAAGATCAACAATGCGGGCAACACTCTTGCTGCAGGCGCTTCTGCAGGTGTTCTTTCCGCAGCAACTACCTTCTATGCACAGTGGACCGAGAAGTCTGGTTACAGCGTAACCTTCTACGCAAACTCCACTGCTGCAGCAGACGGCACCGCTCATGCAACTCAGTCCAACCTCAACTGGACTTCCAGCGTTTCCGTTCCTACTGCTCCTTCTAAGACTGGTTACACCTTTGGTGGCTGGTACTTCGTGAAGGACACCAACGGCAGCGGCACGGGTACGCAGGTTATGGTCGCAGCGACCGCATTCAATTCCCTCTGGGAAGCAGCAAAGGCTGCTGGCGCTGCAACCGATTCCACTACTGCACTGAAGCTCTATGCAAAGTGGACTGAGAAGGATCGCGTTACCTTTACGCTCAATCCTAATGGTGGTACCTACAACGGCGGTACCGCTGGTTACACCGAATCGAACATTCTCAATGGTGGTTCCTTCACCATTCCTTCCACCTCCGATAAGTCCAACCCCACTCGCGTGGGTTACAACTTCAAGGGTTGGGCAGAGAACGCTGCTGGTACTGGTACGCTCTACCAGGCTGGCGCAGTCTTCAACAACCTCACTGCTTCTAAGACACTCTATGCAGCATGGGAAGCAGCACAGGTCACCTTCACGTTTGAGCCAGGCGCAACTTCTGGCGTTACTGCAGTGAAGGGATCGAACCCCTACACCATGACCGCAAATTACGGTTCTAACCTTGCAGTTCCTGCAGGTACTTCCGTCTATACCCGCACCGGCTTCAACTTCAGCAGCTGGGGTTACACCAACTCCTCCAATGTGGCTGCGACCGTTGTTGCTGCTGGTGCTTCTGTTCCAGTTTCAAGCTTCAAGATCGCTTGGACGGGTGATTCTGCAGCAGGTACGCTGAAGGGCACCGCTGTTCTTACGGCGAACTGGGGTGCATTCACCTACACCATCGCTTGGAACACTCAGGGTGGTAACACCATCGCAAGCACTACGGGCGTACAGCCCACCACCAGCGTAACGCTGCCTGCAACCCCGACCCGTTCTGGTTACACCTTTAAGGGTTGGAACACTGCAGCTGCAGGCACTGGTACCGCAGTCAACACGGGCAGCATCGTAAATGCAACCTGGGACCTTTCCACGGTTTCCAGTGGCGGCACCCTTACTGCTTATGCTCAGTGGGAAGAAAACAAAGTTCAGATCCGTTTCTTTGGCGACACGAACGCTAATGTTCAGTATGGCGATGGCTCTGCACTTGCCAATGGCCAGGTCGTCTATGTTGGTGCTGCAACGGGCGCCATCTATGCGAGCGCTTCTGCGACGACTCCAACGACTAAGAACATCTCGGTTGGCGTTATGCCTTCCTTCATCAACACTAATTACGAATACAACGCTGCTCATGGCTCTAAGTGGACCATCGGTTCTGCAACCGGTACGCAAGTTGCTGCAGCGAATGTTTCGACTGCTGGTCTGCTCACTGTTCCAACCACGGGCGGCCTCTACACCAATGCAGATTATTACCTGACGGTGTCTCCGAAGTGGATCGCTTACACGGTCGAATACTACACGCAGAACACCTCGGGCACGGGTTACACCAAGGTAACTACCCCTGCAGGCAGCGGCACTGCTCCTTTCGGTTATTCCGTTGAGGCAGGCGCGACTGAAGGCACAAACGACACCACCAAGACGGTCACCTTCGTACGCTCCGACATCACAGGCTTCACCTACAATGCTTCGGCTGCTGGTTCTGTGAACCGCATCGTCATGAGCGCGACTGCAGCGAATAACGTGATCAAGCTCTACTTCGATCGCAACATTAATGCAATTCATGTTTCTTATTCAGGCAGTGTGCCTGATGGTATGATCTATACCCCTGCGACTGAGAATAAGCGTTTTGGTGAGACTGTCACGCTCACCACCCCTACTGCTCCTAGTGGTTATACCTGGGAGGGCTGGACGCTTATTTCCGGTACCGGTGTTACTGCAGCTCAGGTAAAGAGCGGCACTTTCGTGATGCCTAACAGTGATTTGAACATCTATGGTGTATGGTCAAAGATCAAGTACAATGCAGTCTTCAAGACCAATACCACCTATGGCGCAGCGCTTGTGGGTACCACTTCCTACAGTCTTGAGTATGGCGACAGCTTGCATACTTTGCCGACCGCGAACCCTAAGGATGCAAACCAGTATTACTTCATGGGTTGGCAGGTCTACGAAGGCTGTACCACCTCAGGCTCTGAATCCACGGGTACCCTGAAGGGCACCCTGTCCCCTGATGCCATCTTGGGCACGGGCGATGCAGGTACCCCTTGGACCATCAGCTCTCACACGGTGTTCGTGGCTCAGTTCGGCCTGATCATCACCATTAACTACACTTCGGGTGCGGCATCCAACGCATTTGCTCAGAAGAATGGCGCCCAGACGGGTAACACCATTACCCAGTATGGTACGCGTTATTCGAACCTGCAGTCTGGCTGGACCCTTCCGGTCTATGGCGGCACGGTAAGCCCTGCGGGCGACCGCAATGAATACAATCCTACAGCTGCTCCTGGTTACAAGTTCGTTGGCTGGGAATGGTTCGACGCACTGCAGAACAAGACCCTTCGTGTTGAAGGCTACTACAGAGGCACCGACGCAACGCGCGTCTTCCATAAGACCGGCGGCGACGATCTGCCTACCACCATCAACCAGTCCATCACCTTCACTGCTCTGTGGGAAGAGACTACACAGCATTTGCATTTCGACAACAATGTTGCCAACATCTCTGGCCTCACCGGCACGGGTGCAACTGACACCTCTGCAAAGACAGGCGAGTCTGTTGCGCTTCCGCAGAATGCAACATATAAGTCCACCACCAATCCCACTGCTTACACGCTGCTCGGTTGGACCACGGACGCAACCTATGTAAATGGCACCAGCCCGCTCTACACCACCAGCTTCACCATGACTGCTGGTACGCGAAATACTGATCTTTATACTTTGGGCGATTATGGTTACGGTGTGACCCTCTATCCGGTCTTCCGCGAGAACACGGTCACCATCACTTATACCTATGCAACGGGCTCTTCCGCTTCCATGGGCACGCTCTCCAACACCACCGAAGGCACTTCCTTCGCAATGGTGACGGGCACCCCGAAGGGCTCCAAGCCAACCGCAGGCACGGGTCACACCTTCCTCGGCTGGTTCACCGATGCTGCTCACACCATTGCAGTTCCTGCATCCTGGGTGGCAGCTGACGGTACTCTTACTCCTCAGAAGGTCAACGGCGTTTACGCTGCTGCAACCTACTATGCAGCCTTCGAGGCAGAGCAGTACACCATCACCTTCATGGTGGGCGACGCAACCAATGTTGCTCATGGTTCCTTCTCTGACGGTACTACCGCAAACAAGATCGCAACGATCACCTATAACAACCAGTACGGCACCAACGTTCCTGCCACCAAGGCAGACAAGGGTTACGGCTTCGTAAGCTGGAAGAACGTCGCAACGGGCACCACCTATTCCGCTGCAACGCTCGCAACCCTGCGCGCCACTGGCGATGCGACCTACGTCGCAATTTGGGAGCCTCGCTCTGGTTACACCATCGCATACGAGACTAACGGCGGTTCTCCGACGCTGGCTTCTCAGCAGACCACCTGGACTGCTGTCCTTAACGACGTCATGACCAACGATGCGAAGACGGGCATGTACCGTCAGGGTTACACCTTCGCTGGTTGGTATGCAAAGCAGGATCTCTCCGATGCTTCTAAGATCGGCACCACCACCACCTTCCAGCAGGGTATTGATCTCGCTGGCATCACGGTCGGTGACGACGACACGGCAACCCTTACGCTCTATGCGAAGTGGATCGCACGCGAGATCACTGTTCACTTCCAGCCGCGTTACCCCGATGGCAACACGGCAACCATCGCAGACAAGACGGTCACCTGGACCGACAAGAACCTGCTCGGCGCAAACGCAACCCTCTCTGCATCTGGTTACACCTTCACCAAGTGGAGCACCACCAATGCAGCATCGGGCATGACCGTCGACAACAACACGCTTGTCTCCGCGATCTACCAGGCGCTTTATGGCACCTCTGACAACACCAAGACCGAGATCACGCTCTACGGCATCTGGGATCAGAAGACCTTCACGGTCAAGTTCCAGGATTCCACTGGTCACGACCTGAAGACCATCGACGGTTTGACCTGGACTGACTCGATCGACTACTATTCCTATGCTCCATCTGATGGCTCTCAGCGTCTGCTGGGCTGGACCTACACGCCTGCTGGCGGTTCGCTCCAGACCTGGATTCAGAGCGCTGGTAAGCTCGCGGTTTCCGCATTCGACGGCACCCCGACCCCTGCAGATGGCTCTACGTTCATCCTCACTGCAAAGCTTGAGGACAACACCAAGTACGTCATCAACTTCAATAAGGTGAACGTTGACGCAAATGGCAACGTTAATATCTCCAGCTCCAACACCATCAGCTCTACCAATGGTTTTGCAACCCCAGGTGTTGCGATCGACATCACCAACTTCAATACGCACAACTACGTCACCGAGTTCGAGAACCAGAATGGTGCTGGTCGTCGTACCGACCTCAAGGGTTACGAGCTCAACGAAGCGATCTCCAAGCTCACCTCTACTGTGGCTGAGGCGACCGCTGGTGGCACCATTACCTTCAACGTCTACTGGGTAGAGAAGATCTACACTATTACTTATGACGCTGGTAAGGATGCATTCGGCAACGCTGCACCTTCCACCATCGTTATGCCAGCAGACAAGCAGGCAAGCTGGAATTCTTCGAACATCCTGCCTGACACCACCCCAACCTGGGAAGGTTACAAGGCTCCTAAGTGGCAGTATCGCAACTCCGCTGGCCAGCTCGTTACGCTGCCTGCTGGCGCAACCGTTGCAGACATCGCCCTAACCGACGACAACACCACCCCGATCACGCTCTATGCGCTCTGGGAGTCTGACACCGTTCGCATCACCTATGCGGTTCAGACTGGTGGTACTGCAAACAACGCAGCCGGTTCCTTCCTGATCACGGGCCCAAGCTCCAAGTATCAGGACATCGACGCAGTGAACGGCACCCCGTACACCATGACCGCTGCTGCATCCACTGGTTACAAGTTCGTTGGTTGGTATAAGGACGGCGTCCTGCTCACCACCGATCTCACCATGACCCCTGAAAAGGATGGCGACCTGTTCTCCACCTCGACCTACGAGGCACGCTTCACCGCACTCGGCGACATTCAGTACACCATCCAGCACTTCTTCCAGGGTCTTGACGGCACCTACACGCAGAACACCAGCCTCGACGACACCCGTTCTGGCGAAGAGTTCTCCCGCGTTACCGTCTCCAACGACATGATCAAGACCGTTAAGGGCTTCACCTACATGCCTGGCATCACGGGCAGCGTCGAGGTCATTGAGTCCCTGACGGGCGGTCAGATCCTGAAGCTCTTCTACGAGCGCAATGCATACGATGTCTGGGTCACCCCATCTGCTTCTGGCGCAGATGCACCTACTCCGGTTCCGACCCCGACCTACACGAGCACGGGCATCACCCAGGCTCACACTAACCAGAAGTTCGGCGAGAGCCTGGTCCTCCCGACCATCACCGCTCCTTCTGGCTGGAACTTCACCTGGACCGTCTCTTACACCGAGCCCGGTTCTGCTGCAGTCACCACGCAGCTCGGCAATGGCGCAACCTTCACCATGCCTGCTGCTGAAGTTAACATCATCGGCACCTGGACCCGCCTTGGCCACAACGTCTACTTCGTTGCGGGCAACGGCCACGGTACCGTCAATGTCAATGGCGCAACCCTTCCGTTCACCGTTGACCACGGCAAGACCTTGAACGATCCGTCTGCAACGGGTAACGCTGCAGCAAACATCACGGTCACTGCTGACAATGAATGGGCATTCGCTGGCTGGTCTTATGTTGACGCAGAGACCGGCGAGACCAAGACCACCCGCGATCCTGACTCGGTCATCATCCTGGGCGACACCACCTTCACCGCACTCTGGGCACAGACCTTTGCAGTTGTCTTCCACCCAGGCGCTCATGGTGGCACCGGCTTCACCTCCGCTGTTGTCGCTGGTGAAGACATCGAGGCAGGCACCGCAACGGTCGATCAGTTCCCGCTGATCATCGGTGGTCAGAACGTTACTGCAAACGCTCCTGCTGCAACGGGCTTCGAGTTCGTTGGCTGGACCTGGGTCCGCGATGGCCAGACCTATTACTGGCTCGCACCGGGCGCTTCCTACACGGGCGCTGGCATTCCGGGCACCATGGACTTCGAGATCCGCGGCAACGTTGACTTCACCGCTCTGTGGGCAGCTGGCGAACAGGATCTTATCTACAAGCTCGACACTGATGTGCCTCAGTCCTACTGGACGCCGGGCGGCGTTCCTGGCCTCGCAGGTACCACGGGCTCTGAATACACCACCAACCCACGTCCACGCACGGACGAGGTCGTTACCCTGCTCTCCTCTGGCGATGTTGCTCGCGAGGGCTACAGCCTGCGCGGTTGGGCAGTTTGGACCGACTCTAACAACGACGGCGTGATCGACGCGATTGAGCTCGGCAACGTCATCGCTGCGGGCGGCACCTTCAAGATGCCTGCAAACAAGGTTATCCTGGTTCCTGTTTGGGACTTCGAGAGCCTCCAGATCAAGTACGAGATCGCAACGGGCTCCACTGGCCTGGGCACCATCTCGAACACGGTCGAGAACATCACTGACTCCTCGATGCAGTATGCAAAGGGCTCTGTCGCTACCGCGAAGCCTGGTTATACCTTCGACGGTTGGTACACCGACGCTGCCTGCACCACTAAGGTTCCAAGCAGCCGTGTGAAGCCAGTCTATGACGACGATTTCAACCTGGTTGGTTATCAGATCATCCCGGCTCAGCCGCTCGATGGTTGGGTACCCGTCACCTACTACGCTAAGTTCGTTGCAACGAACACTGGTTACAAGGTCGAGTACTACTTCCAGAACGCTGACGGCTCTTACAGCAAGCGTGACGATCTGACCGTTAACTGCACGCACCTGGAAACAGGCGATATCGCATCGGTCACCGATCCGACCAACCACGCATATAACTACAAGCTCGACATGACTCAGTTCCCGGGTTACGTCTTCGACGAGGGCGTGTATGGTTCCGTACTCACCGCTGTTGTCAATGCAGACGGCTCCACGACCCTGAAGCTGTACCACTCCAATGTTCCGTTCAACATCGACTACGTGCTTGGCACTAACGATGAGGGCGAGGCAGGCAAGTGGACCAGCACCCCAGGTCGTCCGGCAGCCATCGGTGGCTCCACCATCACCATCCCGGGCGTTACCCTCGAGGGCATGAAGCACGCTGGTTGGGAGATCTCTTATGTGGATCCGACCACGGGTGACACCAAGACTTCCTTCATCGGCGTGAATGATTCCTTCACCATGCCGCTGGCAGACGTCGTTGCAACGGCGATCTGGGCAAAGGTTGTCGACGTTACCATCGAGTACATCAAGGACAACGGCGAGCGTGAGACCTTCGATACGCAGATCATCACGGCTCCGGGTGTTGTGGGCGATTCCTACACCATTCCTTCCGAGCTCATCAACTCGCACCGTCCAGCTGGTTATAAGTGGAATGGCGGCAACGTCTCCATCGATAAGCTCGTCGCAGGCGACAACCTGATCCAGGTGATCTACGAGATCGTCAAGGATTACAAGGTCATCTTCAATGCCAACACTGGTACGAAGACTGAGACGGTCGGTGGTTACACGGTCGAGTCCATCGTGGCTGACAAGCAGACCCACCCAACCAAGCCTGGTTACACCCTGGCTGGCTGGTCCACGAAGGCTAATGGTTCTGTTGAGCTCACCGCTGACATGACCTATGCACAGCTCGCAGAGCTCATCTTCGGTAAGTTCGACACCACCAACGATGAGCAGATCCTGCGCGACGGTCTGACGGTTTACGCAGTCTGGACCGAGAATGGCGAATACAAGGTCATCTACGACCTGAACAATGATAAGAACACGAACTCCACGATTTTGAAGCCGGTTCCCGATACCCGTGATCCGTTCACTCCGGATCCGATCGAGAACGTGAAGTGGACTCAGTCTGGCTTCAACCTGTTCAGTGATGCAGAGCTCGACGCAGCACCTGCTGGTTACGAGTTCGCTGGCTGGAACACCCAGCGTGACGGCAAGGGCCTCACCATCACTGACGCAACTAAGTACCTTGAAATGTCGAATGCCATCGACAAGAACAATCCTCAGGCGTCCATCACCCTCTACGCTATGTGGAAAGAGATCATCATCAAGATCGAATACACCACCAATGGCGAGGGCGGCACGGTCAACCGCGTGATCGATAACGTGAGCGCAGTTACTGGCCAGCACGTGGGCACTGGTTCTTCCGCTGGCGATCGTCTCCACTCTGTGGCAACGGCAAAGCCTGGCTACCACTTCGTACGCTGGGAGCTTGTCACCGAGAATACGTCTCGACTCATCGGTTTTGATGAGAACGGCTGGCACACCATTCAGAACGACAACAGCGAGATCGTTGTCGAGGAGCCAGGCGAGGACGGACGTCTCGTAGCTGCGAAGTACATGGCGATCTTCGAGAAGAACGCTGATGCGACCATCAACTACGACGTCAATGGCGGCGAAGGCGAGATTCCTTCCACCACCACTTCTTATGGCTTGAATGTGAACCTCCACAATGGCACGGGCATCAAGCGTGGTCACTACACGCTGGTTGGCTGGAACACCGAGGCCGATGGCACCGGTACCGCTTACAAGCTCGGCCAGGGTATGGTAATGCCAGAGGGCGGTTTGAACCTCTACGCAATGTGGGAAGTTGACTCCTATAAGGTCAACGTAAGCAACCGCCACGACGGTGTTGCAGATGTCAACGGTGGCAGCACCAAGGTCGAGTGGGGCCAGCCGCTCCCGCCGGAGTACATCGCGAGCATCTCGCAGACTCCTAAGCCGGGCAGCACCTTCCAGGGTTGGCACTACACCATGACTGACGCTGACACAGGCGAGGTCATCGAAGGTGTGGTTTGGGACCTGAGCGAGCTCACGGTTCTTGGCCCGATCGAGATCGAGGCGCTCTACGAGACCGAGGACATCGTGACCGAGGGCACCACGCTTCCTAAGACTAGCGATGAGTTTGGTCTGATGGGTCTGATCCTCGCGATCGCTCTCGCACTGGTTGCACTTGTGATCTTCCTGATCGCCATCGTGCGCCGCCGCAACGACGAGGACGACACCGACCCTCAGGGTCCTCGCGCAACTCGCCGCGCTGCATTTGACGCAATCGTTCTCGATCGTATCGCTCGCGTAGAGAACGCAGCGCACATTCCTCCCGGAATGGGCGTGAGCAAGGCCTACGGCCTGGTACATAATTTGATTACTCCTGGTATGAGGAACGGACGTATGAACAACGCCAGCCCACGACGAGCTGGCGTTGTTCATGCATATTCCCAGACGCGTCTCTCTCGGGTCGCTGCACCCCATACCGCCGGTTCTTTTTTTGTCTGGGGCTCTTTATTCAAGGCGCGCGTTGCTCTTGGAGTGTTCGCGGCAACGCTTGTGCTTGTCTGCACGCTTGCATTCGCGCCAGGACTTGCCCTTGCTGCTACGGGAGACCCTGGGTCTGGAGCGGCAGGAACCGGACAGTCCACCCAATCGAATACATCCACCCAATCGCACCACACAAACGCAGACCCCGCCACAACCCAGACGGGGTCTTTTAAATCTAAAAGCGTAACTTCTGCCACAAGTTCATCTTCGGCAGGCTCTGTGAGCGCGCAAACTGCCTCGAAATCTGCCGCCCGCGCTACTTCCGCGGCAAGCGCGGCATCCCCGCGCTCTGCTGAAACGAGCGCGGCACCCCAGGTCAGCGCCTCATATGCTTCTTCAAGCGCTTCATCGTGCTCGAGTGCATGCTCGGGCACCACATCTGCAAGCCGTGACGAGATCACGCGCTTGACCGTTCGCAACAGCCTTGCGCATAAGGCAAGCTCAAATGCCGCTAGCGCTCGTTTGACAACCGCGAATGTCCAAACAGCTTCTTCAAGTGCCTCCACAGCCTCTATGAGCGCACGTGCGGGTGCCTATGCGACATACACGTCATCTTCTCAGGGTTCTGCAACTTCCGCGCAGGTAAGCCTGTTAACGGCTTCGAGCGCCAGCCCGAGCGCAGCTGTAGAAGAGGCGCCGAACGTTGTCGCAACCGCATCTCTTGGTGCACGAGCCTCAAATACGACATCTCCTGCCTCGAGCATTGCGCTCGTGGGCGATATCGCTGTAAGCTCTGCTTCCGTTCTCGCAGGTTCCGGCTCTGCCGTGGCCGTTTCAGGCAGTGCAACAGCAAACGCACGTCCTGTAAGCGCTTCGAGCTTGGCTGCGTCATATGCTCGTATGGCCCCTGTGGCCACCTTCGCAGCCACGCCGTCGTTGCTTTCAGCAGCAGCCTCCGGCGCACCGCCTGACACATCCTTTGATGACGTGTCTGACGAAGCGTCAGGCGGATCGCCTGCTGATGTGCTTGACACATCAGAAACACCAGGTGAAACAGGTGATAGCACCTCTGATCCTAACGAAAATGTGGAAAACTCAGACCCCGAGACTCCTACGGGTCCGGTCGATCCTGACCCTGCAGAGCCGGCTGACCCTGATCCTGTGGATCCTTTTGATCCGCTAGAGCCGGCTGACCCCGACCCTGCAGATCCAGTCGATCCTTCAGAGCCTGTGATTCCTACGGAGCCCGAAACTCCGATCGAAAAGCCGTGTACCTACGTGCTGACATTCGACATGAATGGCGGGGCTTTCTCGGGTGATACCTACAAGCCTGCTTCGCCTTCGAACTGCACGGTTGGTAAGGACGAGGTACTGATCAATACCGCTGCTCTTACAAAAGAAGGTCACGAATTCCTCTGCTGGAATACTGATGCTTCTGGCAAGGGCGTTCCGATCCGTGATGGCGAGACGCTCTCTGCCGATATCCTGCGCGCGATGCTCATTGAGACCGCAAGCGACGGCGCGGACGGTTCAACCATTCAACTTTACGCGCAGTGGAACGCTACGGGTACGCAGCCGGTGTTGATCGACACGGAAGTGCCGGATGTGTCGACCACCCCGAACGCACCCGTAGTGTCTCTGCCTTCCCAAAACTTCTCAACCAATCAAACAGCCAGCGTGCTTGGTTCCGCCGCGAATCGCACGCCGACTGTCCGTACAAGTTCGGCCTTTGATGCAGCCCCCGAGGCTGCCGAAGCGACCGACCCGCTTGCTGAAGCGCTCGACATCATCGCCGATACCGAGAATGCTCTCGTACCTCTTCCGCCTGCACTCGAAGTGCTCCCTGCCGCTGCAGAGGAATTCACCACCCTAAGCGCAGAAGCCCTTGCTGGTTTGGAAGATGCAGATGGATTCTTGGGATGGATCGCCAGCATGACACCGGCTGAGGCGACTCAGGCGGCGGGTACTGCGCTTGCGGCGGCAGGTGTAGTGGCGCTCTTGGCGAGCGTTGCAGGGGCGGCTTCATCGTCGCTGGCGCGTCGTCGCGTCGAACGCACAGGCGCACCAAACGCAAATACGCAAGACTAGCGCAGAGCGCATGAAAGAGTAGGGAAGTGCATGGGAGCAACGTCTCCACAACACTCGTGGGTCGACAGGCTCACGCAAGGAAAGAAGTACCACGTGATCCGCGTGGTGCTCTTTGTCGTTGCGTGCGTGCTTGTTGTCACGGCGATGCTCATGCTCTCTTTTACGAACAATCAGCTTAATCGCACTCAGCAGCTTGCCGCTAATATGATCCAGACCGAGCAGCGCGCTGAAGTTCTGCTCATTGCTTCATACAGTGACTCTGATACCGCAACTCAGATGCAGCGTGATGGCGTGGTCGATCTATTGCAGCGCTCGTCGGTTGCTGTTGACGTGGAGTACCTCGATGCACACGCGTGTAACACATCTATGAATGTCGATGATGCGAGCACGTATGGCGCGCGTCTTATGAATAGCGACTGGGGCAAGGCGCTTACTGCTAAGATCACAGCGCACGGCACGTATTCAGCGATCATCTGCCTTGATGACGATGCTCTCTACCTGGTCGAATCCCTTCATGAATCGCTCTTTCCTGAAACGCCTGTTGTGTTCACGGGTATCAATGATGCTGCTCATGCACAACGTATCTTTGATGCAGGGTATGCCACCGGCATCACCGAGTCCTACGATGTGGCGGCTATGGTCGCAACCGCGCAGAAGATGCGCTCAGACGCCACGAGCCTTACCGTGCTCACCGATAACACCGCAACAGGTATTGGCGATCGCGCTCAGTTCGAACAGGCAAGCACCACCTTTGCCGACCTGCCGATCGAGTATGTGAATACCTCCACCATCTCGCGTGCCGAACTGGGACAAGCGGTTTCTGCAGCTACCGAGGATACGATCCTTGTCTATCTGGGAGCCACCACGGATGCTACAGGAAATGCTTATAGCGAGAGCCAGTCTGCCTACTTTGTAGCACAAGCTGCGACACAGCCTGTCTTTGCGATTGGATTTGGTGGCGTGGGCGAAGGCTTCCTCGCATCAAACTTCATCGACTATGAGCTGCAAGGCCAGCGTGCAGGCGAGATCGTCGTCATGGTCTTGAACGGTACGCGACCCGCAGACATCCCGATCGAAGCCTTCGCAAGCGATGGCGCGATCTTCGATTCGCAGGCACTTTCGACCTACGGTATCTCTGGTGCGGCACTCCCATCGAATGCAACGATGCTCAACCAAAGTGGTCTTTCGCTTGATTCCCTGCGTCCGATCTTCTTACCGGTCATGCTGCTTATCTTGGGTATTGCCTGCATCGCGGCGTTTGCGGTGCTGGGCTATCGCCGTACCGCTACTGAGCTTATCGATGTTGTAACACAGCGTAATATGCTCGAGCGCCGTTTCTACACCGACCACGTTACTGACATGCCGAATATGCAGTGGCTCACCGCGTATGCGAGCAGTGAGGCAGCCACGCGCGTGCGCTCCATCGTGGAGGTTGCGCTCTTTGATATGGACAAGATGAATGAAACGCGCGGTGCGGGTACCGCGACCGAGGTCATCAAGATCGTGGCAGAGCGCCTCGATGGTCTTGACAAGATGTTTCTTGTTCGTCCCGATCAAAACGAGTTCATCCTCGGCTTTGACCGTGAGCTCAAGCGCGGCGGCGAATATCTCGACCGCATTGAGTTTTTGCTCAACCAACCTATTGAGCTTGGTGGTCAGACTATCGCGCTCGATCCGTGTGTCGGTGTGTTCAATCGTGAGCGCGGCATGTCCATCGAGCAGATGGTTGCAGGCGTTGAGCTTACGATCAGCCAGGCCGAGACGCTTGGCATGGCAGGCGAGGTCATCTTCTACGACGACGATATGCGACGCGCAGTCGAGGACAAGCTTGAGATCACCGCACGGCTTAAAGACGCGATCGAATCAGACGGCTTCATCGTGGTCTATCAGCCGCAGATCGAGCTTGCCACCAACGAAGTGGTGGGCTACGAAGCACTCGTGCGCCTGCGTGGCGATCTATATCCGCCTGAGCAATTCATTCCGGTTGCAGAAGAGAACGGCCAGATCATCGAGATCGATCGCATCGTTACGAAGAAGGTTGTGCTACAGCTGGCCACATGGAAGAAGCGCAAACAGCGCATGCGCCCGGTATCGATCAATACGTCAGCGGGGTATCTACGCGACGATCATTTCGTTCGTTATGCTACTGCGTTGCTCGATGAACACGGTTTGTCCCACGATCTGCTGCGCGTTGATATTGAAGAGACGCTGTTCTTGAACAACATGGCAAAGGCAAGTGGCTTCATCGAGGAATTGCGTGCGGCAGGCTTCGGCATCGCGATCGATAGCTTTGGCGCAGGGTATACCTCGATCTCACATGTGATGCAGATCCCAGCAGATGTCGTGAAGATCGACCGCTCGCTTACGGCGGCGTTCTTGGCAGGTAACGATGACGATGTGATCGCCAATCTGGTGCGCCTCGTACATGGAGCGAACAAGATTGTGGTGATCGAAGGCGTCGAGACCATCGAGCAGCTGAAGATGTGCCGCGAGATGGATTGCGATGTGGTGCAAGGCTTCCTCTTCTCGGAGCCGTTGTTGCCCGAGCAGGCCGTGCGCTACAAGCCGCAAGATCTTGCGCTGCTGCGATCAAGTGGGACGAGTGGAGCTGCAAATGTTGCCACAACGGGCAATGCCTCTGCTGATGACGCCACGACGGGCGACGCGACGGGTAGTGACGCAGCGGGCAGTGACGTAGTGGGTGCTGACGCGACAGGCAATACCTCTGCGGGTGACGCAGCGGGTAGCGCTTCTGCGGGTGACGCCATGGCGAGCGGTGACGCGGCAGGCAACGCCTCTATGAATGCCGCCACGATGAGTAAAAACACAAGCGGAGCCGCAACTTCTTCTGCGGCAAGGGGCTCTTTTGCAGCTGATGACCGAGCACTCGATGCTCCTGTGCAAGCTGGTGATCCTGGTTCAGAGGACGATACTGCAGCTACGTCTTCTGCGTCTGCCGATGCGAGCGTGATACCTTCAACAGGATCAGCAGGGCTCGATGCGCTCTTCAAGCCAACGAATGCTTCTGCTGATCAGTCCAGCTCAAGCGATTCTGCAAACTGAGCATTTCCTTTCTGCGCCCACAATCCTGAGCGTTGATCGCGCAATGTCCTTGCGCGTGCTACAATCGGATATAACGAAGCACGCGTGCGATGAAGCATTGCTTCTTGCGTTCTGCGATCTTGTGATCGTCCGGGGCAAAAGAACATGCCAGCGCGCAACAAAACGAACTATTGAACGCACCACAAACGAACTACGAATCGCACCATGTCAGAGCATTACCCCGACATATCTTCAGATACTTCTGTAGGCACTTCTAGAGATGATTCTCGAGGTGCCTTCATGGGTGATTCTGCAAGGATCTCTGCAGAGACCTCGGTAGAGACCTCAGTAGGCGACGCCGGCTCTTTTGTCTATGACAGGCTGCCCGATGCGCATCTTGCGCCATTAACTGAGGCGGGAACGTCCTCTGCGGCATCTTCGTCTTCGCCATCTTCGCCAAGCCTCGATTCTATTGCCGATCGAGCTGCGAGCTCATTTACGATCGACGATCTCTCGTTCGATGCTGCTTCTCTTCTGTTGCCGCATTTTTCACCAGTGCCTGCAGTACGCTCGACCTTGCATACTGCGCCACGTTTGCCGATCAGCATCGTCGATGCGCCAGCAAATCCGATTCCCAAGCAAGAATTGCCCTCGACGGCCACAAAACGCGTTGCGCTGAAGCATCAGCACACGAAGTTGCAGGTAACACCGTTGCGCTCGGTGCCCCTGCAGGCGATCCAGACGCACGCGCCGAAGGCTCAGCCGCTTCGTCGCATACCGCTCGGTACTCGCAGCGCACAACTTCCGCCGCTGAGCGCTGCTGCAGAAAACAAGCTCCCACTGCAGGGGGCTGCTTATGCACGCAGGATTCCGCCGCAGGATAGCGCCCCTGGGCGCAAGCGTGGGTCACAAGGCGCCACTCACATGAGCAAGCTTCCGCCACTTGAGCCCTTGTCGAAAGCGAAGGCTCATTCGAGCGCTCTTCCTCCGATGGCTCGTTCGATATCGGGGCAGCAAGGCGTTCTCGGCTTGCATACGGCGTCGCTTCCTTCGGCACGACTCCCCGAAACTCTCAAACCAACAAAACAAGCGCCCGAGCGGCGTCAGAAGCGCCCAGAACCGCTTTTTGCATCAGTTGGTAAGGCTAGTAAATCAGTTAGCAGATCGGCCGGCAAATCTTTCGGCAAGTCAGTTAGCAAATCAACCGGCAAGACCGCGGCTTCGCGCTTGGCGCTGGAGAGCCAAAAGGGTGGCCATAAGTCTTCAGTCGCAAGCCAAGAGCGGGAACGCATGTCTGCGGTTGTGAACCAAAAGAGCGGTCGCAAGTCTCCAGTCGCAAGCCAAGAGCGAGAGCATACTCGCCGCGGATCTGATATGTTCATGCTTGCCGAGCAGCGGCTCCCCATGCAGGGTCAGCAGGTTGAGCTTCATCCTGTTTCGGCTGTTCAACAGCCAGTCCGCACGCGCACGAGCAAGCTCGTCCGCGCTCACGATTGATTTGCTTTTGTCTTTCAATTGATCACATCGAGTGCTTCTTGGTTTTGTAAGGCACAGAGCGAGTGTCAATTACTCAATTTTGCATAATTGCTGGTCAAAAAGGGACATTCAATGGTTAATTTCGAATTATTGACGGCAAGATCACGTTCTGAAATCGAATCTCTCTAAGCTACTATTGAAAGACAGAAACGAAATAGCAGAACTAAGAATGCTAGATCAAAGCATTGGACTATTTTGCGCTTCTGTCCTGCTTGTTCTCTAAAAACGCACTCTAATCACACCTTTTAGTCTCTGAAGCGACTATGTTCGAGATTTGTTCCTGAGCATGGTTGGGTTTGTGTTGGTTTGGCTTGATATGCATGGCCTGTTTTAGCGAAAACAGGCCACTCGGGAAAGCTTGTTCTCGCTTTGGCAAGTCGAGTCTTCGCTGCTTGTATGGATGCAATGCGAATCAGTCGAGGAGGATTCTCATGAAAAAGGCTACCCATATCCCTATGCGATTCTTGATCGTGATGCTCACTGCGCTTGTTGTGGTATTTGCTGCATCTAGCCTCACAGCTCCCAATCAAGCATGTGCGTCAGAAAACGCGGAGGATTCTTCAGCAACTCTTCTAGCGATAGGCCCAGAACAGGCAGGAATTCAAGATCAAAAGCTTGCTTCTGCTTTTTCTACGGGAGAATCGACTACTGAATCAATGGCTGATTCGAGTAAGAACGATATACCCACTATGCAAGATACATGCAGAGACGATACTTCAAGTTTGTCGGAATCAGCAGGACAAGAAGATAAATCAGAACCCGGAAAGCAAACGGAGTTAGAAACCGAATCGCATTCTGTGGAGCAAACCGATCTACAGGGAGGGACAAAAACTCAGCTTCAAATTGATCAGCAAATTGACCCTCAGACAGATTCAACCACAACAGAGAACAAGCCGATCATTACGGGATATGTTGTCATATCGGGCAACACGCGCGTAGGTAGTATGCTTGTTGCTGGCGTAGAGGGTGCGCCAGAAAACGTTCTGTTGAACTATCAATGGTATCGCGGTGATCTTGCTATTGCGCAAGCAACTACAACCGTTTATTACACCGTTACTGCTGATGCGGGTTTTGATATTACTTGTAGGGTGACCGCTCTGAATTACGAAGGAGCTCTCGTTTCAGGCGCAATCAAACCAACTGCGCCGCCTGAATCTCAAGCGTTCGCGGTCTACTCAGACACAGATAAGAGCTTGAGTTTTTACAAGCGTCCTTATGTTCCGAATACTGGTGATACTTTCGCAGGTAAGGCAGTAACCGCAATCTATACCGGTATTGAAACGACTGTTTTCGCCCCAGATGCTATTCCTTGGAGCGATTATGCGCTGAATATTTTGAGTGTACAGGTGGTTGATGAGGTTCAGCCTTTATCAACGGCTTATTGGTTCAGCTTAGGCTTTTGTACAGAAATGGATCTGCGCAGGCTGAACACCTCTCGTGTTACCGATATGGAAGGAATGTTTCTTAATTGCGCTGCGCTCACTTCGCTTGATGTAGGTGCGTTCGATACGTCAAACGTTACGAATATGTCGTGGATGTTCTGCCTTTGTGACAACCTGACTGCGCTCGACCTTTCTTCATGGGATACATCGAATGTTGCGGATATGTCTTTTATGTTCTGGTACTCGTATTCGCTCGAATCAATAGATGTAAGCAGATTCAATACTGCTCAGGTAACGGATTTCACCGCGATGTTCGAGAGTTGTTGGGCGCTCACGTCGATCAATATGTCGAATTGGGATACTTCACGGGCGACCTCGTTTTGGGAGATGTTTACTGATTGTCAGTCTCTCACAATGATCGATGTGTCGAATTTTAATGCCTCGCAGCTCGAGAGCATTGTCTATATGTTTGCGTATTGTCCTTCTTTGACTACGGTCTATGTGGCATCAAGCGTGGACTGGTCGAGTGTTGCTGAATCAGATTTAATGTTCTCAAATAGTCCCAATTTGGTAGGGGGGCTGGGAACCAAGTTCGAAGCAGAGAAAGACGATGCTGCTTATGCGTTAGTCGACGGTCTTGACGGCAGGGCAGGAACTTTTCCGCCGAAAGATAGTTGCGACGA